>VFQO010000061.1_pt1 | contig 140770 bp, 112 predicted proteins | sample 3512331 | NCBI WGS metagenome assembly VFQO01 (sample SAMN10412371, study PRJNA504923) | tailings metagenome | isolation source: Replicate 3 from Balatoc abandoned mine | place: Philippines: Itogon, Benguet | collected 2017-08-28 | reverse complement strand
ACTGCCTATGATCTGCAGGTGACGGACAGCCTTCCTATGGGAACGGTTGTGGAAAGCACGTTCCCGTCTGGTGAAGTTGGTCCGGGTGTGGTGGTTTGGACTCTGGACAGTCTTGCGGGAGGAGAATCGGTAGAGTATGAGGTGTTGCTGAAGGTAAGCGGGGATGTATCGGGCGGGACGGTGTTGGTGAACAGGTCCTACCTGAGTGGATCGGAAGTACCTGGAGGAGTGCTGGAGAGCGAATCGGAAGAGGTAGAGGTGTTATCCGAGAGTGCGCTGACTCTGAGCAAGGAGCTTGAGGGATCAGGTTCGGGATATGTGGGAGAGGAGTTTGGATACAGGATAGTGCTGAAGAACGGAGGACCGAGTACGTCGTATGGTCTGACCCTGCGGGACACGCTACCTTCCTTTATGGAGTATGTGTCTTCGACGGGAGGTGGGCAGTACGAGGGAAGTTCCGGAGTGGTGAGTTGGTCTGTTGATCGTCTAGGATCTGGGGATTCCCTGGTCTATGAGCTGAGAGTTCGAGGTGTATCGGAGAGTTCGGGCTTTACCAACAGGGTGGGTGTATATGATGTATCGGGAAAAGAACTAAAGAAGGCAGAGTCGGGCCAGAAGCGTTTGGAGCGAAAGGTACCGGTTCTGAATATGGAGAAGAAGGTGTCGGTAGGGGAAGGAGAGTCTGTGGTAGCGGGGACCGAGGTGGGTTATCGCATCCGAGTATGGAATACAGGATTGGGGACTGCCTATGATCTGCAGGTGACGGACAGCCTTCCTATGGGAACGGTTGTGGAAAGCACGTTCCCGTCTGGTGAAGTTGGTCCGGGTGTGGTGGTTTGGACTCTGGACAGTCTTGCGGGAGGAGAATCGGTAGAGTATGAGGTGTTGCTGAAGGTAAGCGGGGATGTATCGGGCGGGACGGTGTTGGTGAACAGGTCCTACCTGAGTGGATCGGAAGTACCTGGAGGAGTGCTGGAGAGCGAATCGGAAGAGGTAGAGGTGTTATCCGAGAGTGCGCTGACTCTGAGCAAGGAGCTTGAGGGATCAGGTTCGGGATATGTGGGAGAGGAGTTTGGATACAGGATAGTGCTGAAGAACGGAGGACCGAGTACGTCGTATGGTCTGACCCTGCGGGACACGCTACCTTCCTTTATGGAGTATGTGTCTTCGACGGGAGGTGGGCAGTACGAGGGAAGTTCCGGAGTGGTGAGTTGGTCTGTTGATCGTCTAGGATCTGGGGATTCCCTGGTCTATGAGCTGAGAGTTCGAGGCGTATCGGAGAGTTCGGGCTTTACCAACAGGGTAGTTGTTTTGGATTCTGAACTTAAAATAAAGAATGAAGCACAAGCACGTGAATTGAGAATAACCAAAAAGGAAAGTAAGTTTTTGTTCAATAAAAAGTTTATTCAAGCGGAAGACTTTGAAAATGGAGATACAATCAATTATTTAATTGAAATAAAGAATATATCTGATTTTGAGATTGACTCAATTTATGTAATTGATTCATTAAGCAATAATTTCAAATTTTTACGCTCTAACTATCCAGTGAAATTGGATGATAAGAATGTTTTAAGGTGGGATAAAATCAACTTACAAAAAGGTGAGTCTCTGACCATATCATTTGATGTTAAAATACAGGGTATTTTAGGTGAAGAAGGATTCTCCATCAGAAATACTGCATATTTAATAAATCCAATTGATCCCAAAATCTGGGTATCTTCTATTGACTTATGGGTCGGAAAAGTTCGAAGACCAAAAATAAGTATCAATAAAGAGCTTGAAAATAAAAGTTTTAATGTTGGAGAGATTGCGAAATACAAAGTAGTTATTTCAAATTCCGGCGACAGCTTGGCAAGCAACCTTGTGTTTAGAGACTTTGTGCCTGAACAACTTGAATTCTTGAGTTTAAATGAATCTTTCGAATTTAAAATTGAAAATGGCTATGTCGATATCTATATTCCAAAAATTGAAATTGCTGAAAGTATAGAGCTTAATCTAAACTTTTTAATAAAAGAGTACCACAATAATATAATAAACAGAGGGGAACTTATACACACAGGTTTCGATACGCTCTATGTAGAGTCGGATCCTGTAGTCTTTAAATTGATTGACTTAAATATTGAAAAGAGTGTTGAAGCTCCTGTTATCAAACTATTTGAGGAATTTAACTATCGACTGAGAATAACCAACAAACTGAAAGATTTGGCAACGAATGTTCTTGTGATAGATACATTGCCTAAAGAAGTTCAGTTTATCAAGTTTCTTGATCACAAGGGATTAGCTAGTTACGATCCATTTTCAAATTCCATTACTTGGAGAATTCCCTCATTGGGATTAGGAGAAACCTTGGATTTGTTGGTTGAGGTTAATGCTTTAGAAGTAGCAGATGGGATAAAAAACACGGCATTTGTGGAAGGAAATGAAATGGATGTGGATTTAAACAATAATTCTTCCACAGTCTATCATAAACAAATGAGAATAAAAATACCGAATGTATTTACTCCAAATAATGACGGATACAATGATCGATTTGAAATTGAGGGGATTGAAGCATTAGCTCAAAATGAATTGATTGTTGTGAATCGTTGGGGTATAATCATCTACAGATCAAAAGATTACCAGAATGATTGGAATGGTGGAATATTGAATGAGGGGGCCTATTATTATGTCCTTACCTGGAGAGATAGAACCGGGAATTTGGAAGAATTAAAAGGGTACGTAACTATAATTAGAAACTAAAATGAAAAGATATCTCTTCAGTTTCATTTGGCTAATTATTTCAAGCAATCTTTTGCTAGCTCAACAAATGCCCCAATTCAGCCAATATTTGTTTAACCCCATTTACATTAATCCTGCCTATGCTGGATATAAGGGAGATACATTTATCCAGACTTACAATAGATTTCAATGGTTGGGACTCAAAGGTAGACCTGTCAATTATGGTTTGGCAGCAGATGGAGCAATTGAGCGATTTAATTTGGGTTGGGGCGTGCATGCCGGTAATGAAACGATAGGATTTCAAAGGAATTCAACATTCCAGACTAAGTTGGCATATCATTTAAGAATCAATCGTTTATCCTATGTAAGCTTTGGGAGTTCTATAGGTTTTTGGAATCAAAAAATAGATGAAGACAAGGTGGATCCTATTCAAAAAGATGATCCATTATTGAATACTAACTTTAACTCAATTTTTTACCCTGATCTGGGTTTTGGAATTTTCTACTATCATAAATATTTTCATATTGGGGGGGCTATGTATAATATCCTAGGTGAGGATTTTCTTAGAAACCCAAGTTTTCCGTATATCGAATTAAAGCAATCTTTAAATCTTTCCGGAGGCTTTAGGAAGGAATTTCTTGAAGGAAGGGCGATTGAAGGTTCTTTTTTACTTTTGGCCGATAATAAATCTCCCACTCGGATTGATTTAAATATGAATGTTTTCTTGAACGATAGAATCGGTGTAGGATTGGGGTCAAGAAATCAAATTAATTACTTTGGTATTTATAGTAAACTTAATTCATTTAATTTATTGCAGTTTATTATATCAACTGAGATAAGAATAAGTGATTCATTAGAATTTGGATATTCTTTTGATTATGATTTTAAAACTTCATTTCAACAGTTTAATTCACATGAATTATCTATTGGATATAGAATAAAGAATAAAAATTTCAGTGTGTTGTCTCCTAGATATTTCTAATATGAAAAATATATATTTTATTTTCGTTTTACTTTTAGTGTTCAGTTGTAAATCTGCTGAATCGTATTTAAATAAATCAGAATTGCTTCGTGCAGAAGCAAAATATGAGGAAGAACTTTATTTCTTAAAAAAATCATTTGATCTTAAACCTTCTGTTTCTACAGGTAGAAAAATTGCTATTTCTTATTATTCGCTTAAAAACTATCATCAAGCTGAATATTGGTTTAAGTGGATTAGGTCTAATTCAAAAATTTCAGTAAACGATCACTATATTTTAGCTGAAATATTAATAAGTAATGGTAAATATTCAGAGGCCAAGTTTTTACTTGAAGATTTGGCAACACTTGATGAAATGCAAACATCTTCGTTTAAGTGGCAAAATTTGATTAGAATTACATTTGACGCTTTAAATCTTGTTCCAAATAATCCAAATAAGTATATATATTCTTTCAAAGAAGTTAACTCCCCTTATTCGGATATTGCTTTATTCTCACACGAATCCATTGTTTATTTTCTTTCTAATCGCTTGTTTTATGGCCAGGGAAATAAACCTTATCTTAAAAACATTTCGTTGGAAAATATTTATTATAGAATATATGAAATAGACTCTTCGGGAAGCGTTATTGAATCTGGGTTGATAAACAGTACCGTTAAGAGTGATCAGAATTATCACCTTGGACCATTTTTTCTCCAAGATTCCTTATTTGTATTTACCTTCTCAGGTTATAATCCAGAAATTTTTAAGCATAAAGAGAGTGTAATTAAACCACAAATTCTTGTTCACGAAAAAAATGAATTTATAAAGCTTATCTCTGGGGATTCAGAGCAATTTTTTGTTTCTGATCCCTATTTTGATAGCAAAAAACAAAGAATCTATTTTTCCTCAAACCTACCGGGTTCTATTGGAGGTTTGGATATTTTCTATGTCAACTATGATTCTACTTCAAAGAAGTGGAGTGCGCCAATAAATGCTGGGGACATAATTAATTCACTTGGAAATGAAAGAGCTCCTTTTCTATTTGAAGATAAGCTCTATTTCTCATCTAATGGCTTAGGTGGTTTAGGGGGGTATGATGTATTCATTTCTGACAATGGAGATAATGGTTTTTCAAAGCCATTAAACTTGGGAATCCCTTTTAATTCCAGTGCAGATGATCTGTTTTATTTTTATGATTCAAAATCACAATTTGAGTACGTTACTTCTGACAGGGATGGAGGCGTAGGTTCAGATGATATTTATAGGATAGAAACAAAATTTAACTCCGAAACAAAAATTGGGTCCTATGGGCAAACGGATGATAAGCTGTTATCATACACTTCTTTAGTCGAATCACCTGATTCATCGTCCTTAGTTAAAGATCTTTATTATTTAAGAATTCCATTAGTTAAGCTAATTTCTGACTTTGCTAAAATCCAAGAGGATAACCCAATTTTCTCAGGAGATCCTATACCTAATGATTCGGTTAAAGCGTTTTGGGAAAATTCATTTCAATTAATGGCGCTTCGAAATAAAAATAGTATCCATTTAAGTTATAACAGGTTTAACTCAGATGTTTTTTCTTTGGTAGCAAGTGAGTTAAGGAAAAATTCTTCTTCCAAAATAGAGATTAAATTCTATTTTGAAGAAAACAGTGTAATGGATATAAGAAATTTCATTTTTTATATTCAATCCGAAATATTTAAGAACAACTTAGATCCTGAAAGATTTGTAGTAACAAGATTAGAAGATCTATACTTGGATGATTTATCATTGTTGTACTATTGTTCTTATGCAAATGAGAATTCTAATTTTCTAGGTTTTAATATTATTAATCCTAATGAAAATGAAAAACTAACTGAAGGTCGAGATTATCCTCAGCTAGGATTGCTTAATCTTAATTATTATTCGAATTTCAATAGTCTATTAGGTATTCATCATGTAAATGAGTTTTCCGGTCAATTTGGTACAGATGTAAATTATTTTATGGTGGTAGGAAGTTTCAGAAATCAAAAAGATGCAGAAATTCTAAGGGATAGACTGAGTTTGAAATACGGGGATTATTCTTTTGATATATTACCTCCAACTACCTTATCTAAACAATATCGTGTTACGGTTTTAAATTCCTATTGCCTAAAGGATATACTTCTTTTGTTTGATAATATAAGGAAAGATTTGAAGATCCATGATGCTTGGATTTTAAGTTTATAATAAATAATTAAAGGGTGGATTAAATTGAAAATGTATGAATAGGTTTATTTTAACTTTCATTTGCTTAAATATTTTATTGATCAATAAATATGCTTATGGTCAGGATGGATTCAATAAATTTTCCTTTGAAGCCAATGTTGGATTTAATCATCCTATTGCACCGCTTTCTCCTGGTTACATGGTTCCGACATTGAATTTTGGTCATTTAGAGCTATCAGGAAGACATATGTTCAATGAAAAATTTGGAATAAGTGGAACATTGGGAACAGGTCAATTTAGAGAAAAAAAGGGTTCTCCTGATTTTTCAACCGACTACGTAAATGTTTCTTTTTCTTCTGTCCTTAATTGGGGTAGAATTATGTCTTTTGAATCTTTTACTAAAAAGTTTATTATTCTAACTGAAACCGGAATTGGTGTTGGGTCATTAAATCAAAGTAAGAGGATCGCATCTATCCTAGAAGGGGGAAATACACCCGACTATGACTCTGATTATGTATATAACTTTGTTGGAAAGATTAGGTTACTTTATTTCCTAAATCCAAAAATGAGTTTGCAGGGTACATTTGGAACTTCAATTAATGGAAGGCAGAGGTATACTTTTGATGGTACCCAATTTAATCAAAAAGGTATTCCTTCCCAGCCTGAAATACCGTTTATCCATGCAATGGGCATTTGGTCTTCAGCCTCTTTAGGAATGAATTTTTATTTTGGAAATTTTGAAAATCATGCAGACTGGTTCATTCGTAATGACCCATATTTGACTAAATCTGAACTTAGTCTAGCTATAAATGAAATTAAAGATTATCTCAAAGACTCTGATGGTGATGGTGTTCCAGATTATGTAGATCAAGAAGCAAACTCTAATCCCAATGCAAGGGTAAATACTTTAGGAGTTTCACAAGATTCTGATGCCGATGGTACTCTTGACCATCTGGATAGGTGTCCGTTTAACCCTGGGCCATCATCAAATTTCGGCTGTCCTTTAGAAAAACCACAACATTCTGTTGATTATTTTAAGAAGGCAATTCATGAAGGTTATCTTAACGTTTATTTTGCTTTTGATAGTTATAAACCCAATAATTTTTCATTAAACACTATCAAAATGATTAGTGAAGTATTGAATTTAAATCCAACCTGGAAGATTCATGTCAATGGGTATGCGGATGAAATTGGGCCTGATGGCTATAATTTCTCTCTCTCTGAAAAAAGAGCTAAAGAAATTGTGAATCGGTTAATCTCTTATGGAGTGGATTCCAATAGGATAACCTACACAGGTAAGGGCGAAGACAAAACCATTAATAATGTTTCGAAAGAAGCATTGATGTTGGCCCGTCGTGTAACTTTTGAAGTTATGGAGTAGCCTAAAATTTGAAATGTAAGCATGCGTTACAATTTTATCAATTGTAATTCCGTAACTATTTCTATCTAGGATTAAGATAATCCTTTTCCATTTCCGTTAGTTTATGCTAACGGAATGAAAAAGGATTTCAAAGCAGTTACAAAAAGCCCTTTCCATTACATCGCTCCGGCTTTTGCCGACAGCTTTGTATGGAAAAGGCTTTTTTGATTTTTGAAAGTCGTTCTAAGCAGATTTTTTTAAGTTTTGATTTTTAAAAATAAAGGATGCTGTGACCTGAATTCTGGATTAAGGTAGCTCAGCGCGGTCGGGGCGGCCAAGAGCTTCCGGCATAAAGCTTTCCCACATTCCTCCGCAGGTTTATTCCTTTTCCTCTTGTCCTTGCTCCCTACTGAGCTGATGGCCTTCCATAATTCATGTTTCACTTAAACAAACAAAGAAATGGAGACTCAGGAAAAAACTAGGGAATGGATGGAGGTGGCAGAAGTAAAAATCAGCTATCAGCCGAAAGTAAAAGCATGTGATAGACCCAAGGTGGCGAGCTCAAGGGCGGCATTTGAGTTGCTCAAAAACAACTGGGATCTCGATACGCTGGAGTTTGTGGAAAGCTTCAAGATTATCCTGTTGAATCGAGCCAATAGGGTACTTGGCGTATCACAAATCGGAATAGGTGGAACTTCATCGGTCGTGGTGGATCAGAAGTTGGTATTTATCACAGCACTTAAGGCCAATGCTTGTGCCATGATACTGGCTCATAATCATCCCTCGGGCGATGTGTTCCCTTCCGAACAAGATCGAAGAATCACTAAAAGACTGGTAGAGATGGGAAGAATCCTAGACATCTCAGTTCTGGATCATATGATTATCAGTCCTGATAACTATTTTTCATTTGCAGACGAAGGGGAGCTTTAAGGCTCTCCTTTTCTTATTTAAGCTAGTTTACTTTTTTTATTGAGTGGGTCTCCCCTCCAAGATGATCCTGAATATTAAGTTTATAGAGATAGATACAGGGTAACCTTAAATCAAAAATCTAGATTTTATAAACCCTGTCTTTCTTTAAAGGCATGTAGAAATTTGAATTGCTAATAATTTCAAAGATTGTCAAGTATTTTTTCATCGATTATGTCAATGAATAGCAAGGTTTTCAGTGCTCTAAAATCTTGGCTTTCTTGATTTTGGCTTGTTTAAATCTTTGGATTTGGTGTCCAGAATCTCTTTTAGAACTTTCATTTCTTCACTTACCTTATTGTCTAGAATCTTGGCATAGTGCTGCGTTTGTGCAAGCGATTTATGCCCGAGCATTTTTGAAACGGTTTCCAGAGGGACACCATTGGCTAGCGTTATCGTTGTAGCGAAGGTATGCCTTGCAATATGAAATGTCAGCTCTTTTTTGATGCCGCAAAGATCAGCTATCTCTTTTAGATAGGCATTGGTCTTTTGATTACTTGGGGTGGGCAGGACCTTACCTGTAACTTCTACTATCGGATGATTTTTGTATTTCATAATTATCTTCATTGCTTCCGGAAGCAATGGAAGTCGGGTAGGGGCTTGCGTTTTTTGTCGATGGGTAACTAGCCAAGTTTCTCCATCCATACCGGTAATCAATTGATCTTGTCTTAAATTTTTAACATCAATGTATGCCAGTCCTGTGTAACAGCTGAAAACAAATAGGTCTCTAATCTGATTTAGCCGGTCGGTTGAGAAATTTCTTTTCGAAATTTTATCAAGCTCTTCATCGCTTAAAGCTTCCCGATGAATTTCTCTTTTCGTTAGTTTATAGTTCAAGAACGGATCCCGTACCAACCAGCCTTTCTTGACACAATCAAGAACGATCTTTTTCATGTTGGCTAAGTATTTCACCGTGGTATTGTGAGAACATTTCCTAACTGACTTAAACCAATATTCATAATCTGAAATGAATTCATAATCCAATTTTCTGATTTCTATGTCATCCTTACCATATTTCCAGAGGATAAATGCCTTGGTGTGATCATAAGAAGTTCTATACCTTTCCAACGTGCCGGGAGCAAATTCAGAGCTCACTAACGAACTCATATGTTCATTATGGCGCCTGAAAATTTCAAGAAGGAATTGATTTTCCTCACTTTTCCCCAATAATAGATTCCTGAGCGAATCCGCGGTTACATCTTTTCCTTTTTCCATCAATTGGATTCGAGCTTGCATGACCTTGATCCTCACTGAATCCAGGTAGGCATTAAGTCTTAAAGCGTCATCTTTGTTGCCCGTAGCCATTCCATTCTTTGAACTCCATCGTTTTTTGGACCAATCAAGTTTGGTTGAAATCTCTCGGGATTCTCCATTGACAGTTATTCTGAGAAAGATGTGACGAAGGTCTTCTTCTGAATTTTTCTTCGCTTTTAGAAAAAAAGTCATTCGGAAAGTTTTTTCGATCATAAGAATAGAATGTTTATGGGTTTACAAATCACTAATTTCCGGCTAATCGATCTTTCAAATTCATGAAGAGATCCCCAGTTGGCTTTTTTTTAGAATAGCCTAAAAAAAAAGCGTACTTAAATTTTTAGCTATAGGACGTGGACTTTTACGCTTTTTTTATTCGATTTTGATTGCTTTTTTTTGAATTAAAACTAATTTGTTAATTAATAAAACCTATAAAATAGTTAAATTTTTATTTCATTAATAATTGTTGAAGAGTGAGTTTTAAGTGACTGATAAACAATTGTTTAAATTGGTTATTAGCTTGGGATTCGTGAAAAAGAAAAAGCCTAACAAATTTCTTTTGTTAGGCTTTATACACAATTGAAAACTAAAAAAGCAGAGAGTGGGGGATTCGAACCCCCGGTACAGTATAACCCGTACGACAGTTTAGCAAACTGTTGGTTTCAGCCACTCACCCAACTCTCTATTCCCTTTTGAATAGTGTCAGAAATTGATCTCTGAGGCTTCAAAGTGTTGCAAATATAAGCCAATTGAAAAGATTTTCGCAAGAGACAGTTAACAAACAAATTCACTTGGATTAAATCCAAAGTAATTCCCTGAAAATCAAATTAAATATTTTATCAAGACAGGGAAAAAAGTAAAAAATACCCACTTGTGGGTATTTATATGCTCTACAGATTATTCTATTTTTGGAACAAATAACTTTGCACTATGATTATTCAAACTTTAAACTGTGATTTTTTGATAGAAAGCTCCGATACCTCTTCCGGTGAGCTTTATGTTTATTCCCATTGCAAAGATGAACTTCAACGTTTTTTTGGTTCGTCTTCAGTTGAATTTTCACCAAAATCAGATTGGAGATTTAGAGCAATTACTGGCAAACAATTCTTGGTGCATGCTTTGATTCACATGGTCAAGGATGTAGACTATCAGACTTTTCCTCCAAAATCGATAGTCATGGTGTAGGCTACCCTTACAGGTGGTTTACTTCTCGAAGTCATTGATTTATTATCCGAAAATCTTTAAAAAATGCTTTTTATCCATATGTCGGGATGAAAAGCATTTTTTGTTAGTGCTTATACTTTTTCTTGGTGTGAAAAGAATAATATAAGGTTATTCCTAGAAATTGAATATATAATTCGTTTTTGAAGCTATTTTTTTTAATAAAATTTTTTATTCAACTTTCGATAAGTTCAAATCAAAAACGCCTACCGCCATGATTAGTACTCCTGATATCGAAAACCTAGTTCCCGAATTTCTGATGGAATCGGGACATTTCTATCTGGTAATCACGGATGTGGAAGGCCGGATTTTGAAACATAACCGCAACTTTGAACGGCTTAGTGCTAAGTCTACCAATGAGGAGTTTTGGAAATACTTGTCTATCAATTCTGCAGAAGAATTTTGTTATTCCATGGAATTGATGCTCAGTGCTCCAAAAATCACCCGACACTTACTTCTTGAGCATCCTAATGCGGCTGAGGAAAACTTCTCTCAGATTTGGTGGGAATTTTCAGTCATTACAAATCCTGAAATGGATATCTCGGCCATTATTGGTATCGGGGTAGGGATGCAGTTTCTGGAGCAAGAAATGCCTTGGAACAATCTGGTGGATGTACTTGGATTTGGGAAAATCACCCTTAACTCTTCCATGGAAGTCACAGGTTGGGATGAAAGAATCGATTCTTGGTTTTCTCCAACCCCTCAGACTTGGCTAAATAAGCCTCTGAATACAACAGCTCCATTTAAGGGATTGGAGGAATTGGAATATCGCCTAAAGGCAGATGCTAAAGAGCTAAACCCGGTTTGCTTCCTTATTCAAACCAATGAAGGAAAATTCTCCACATTTGCCACCCTTTTGGCTTCTTGCGGAGAGGAGTATCATTTATTCTTAGTTCCAAAAGAATCCCAAAACGCACCAAATCCCCTGCAAAAGGCAGTGATCAATCAAGACATCCTAGAGTCTTTTCCTGATGCAGTGTTTGTTCTTGACAATTCCGGCAAAATTGCCCAGCAAAATGAGATGGCAAAAGTAGTGGGCCGAAATTGGAAGGGAAGGGCTTACTCGGAAGGATATGTACTTACTTTTCCCAATCAGTCTAATCGGTTTGCCAAGCTGGTAAAAGCACTTCAGGAAGCGAAATTGGGTGAAGTGAATGAAGTAGAGATTAAACTTCTCAATCCCGATAAAGAGTTCTCCTACTGGAATGCACGTATAAGTCCTGTATTTTCCGAAAATGGTTCTTTAGAGTCTATTTGGGTACATGTAAAAGACCTCACCGCTATGAAAAAGCAAATGCAAGAACTGAAATTAGAGAATGAAAGGTTGAGAGATATGGCTCTACAACCTTCGCATATCTTGAGAGGTCCGCTTTCAACCATTCTTGGGATTTTAGATTTAATTGATAAGAGTCAACTCGATAAGGAAAATCAAAAGCTTTTTGATTACCTAAGACCACTTGCAGCTGAGATGGACCAATCCATCAGACAGCAAGCAAAAAAAATGAGTGCCTTTGATTAAGGCACTCATTTTTTTGAAGTATTCTGTTTAGGGTTTTAGGACTTTATATCCCACTGCTTTTATTCCCATCAACTCAGGTTGCCTCATGTATTGAACCAGCACTACCTCCTTGGTATTTTCTGGTAGCTCAAATGGAATGGTGTCGTACTTGGTGAACGTATTACCAAATCCTTCTCCCAATGGTTGTCCTGATTTAGATTCAAAAATGGGTACATTAAGTAGTTTATTCTGTAGGACAGTTTTACTCGAGTCTCTGGCTACTACTCGGATGTAGCAGTTGGAATAGCCATAATCTTCTGTGTATTTGACTGAGATCAAACTTTTTCCTCTTATAGAAGACAACTCTCTCAAGTCAAATAAAACAGAATCCTGTTCTGACCAAGAGGCATCGTCGAAAGATTGAAACTGCTCATACATCCTGTCGTCTGAACAAGAAGCTGAGCTCAAAAGCAGCGCGACAAATGCGGAACTGATGATTCTATTCATTTCCATCGTTGTTTGGCCCTTGATTTCTTCTTGGAGGAAATCTCCTTTTCTGATCTTGAGAAGCTAGTTCTTCCGTTTTTTGTTCGGATCTAGGCTCGTTTCGCTGCTCTGGTCGTTCGGATTTTCGTTCCGGTCTTTCAGCTCTTGGCTGATTTGGATTTCCTTGGTTAGCAGGATTTGAATTTCCTTGTTGCGTTGGGTTAGGACGGTTTCTGTTTTTCTTTTTCTTTCGGTTATCCCCACCTGTCCTTGGCTCAGTTCCTGATGAATTCGGGTTGCTCGGTCTTTGTGTAGATGGAGCAGAAGCTTTGACTTCTTGAGGCTTTTGCGCAGGTTTTTCAGAATTAGAAAGGGTAGGTTTAGCCACGGCATCTCCACTTTGACCTTCACGCGGACCTTTCTTTTTCTTCTTTTTCTTTTTAGAAAACTTCTTGTCCAAAAGCTCAAGTTCGCGAGTGGACTGAGCAGCCAAGTCTTCAATATCAGTGGATTTATCCACCTGCAGATTGAAAACTTTGATTCCCTGTTCATTCAACTCTTGGATTTCCTTTACTCGATCACAGGTAATGCTATGCCAGTCGTTGTCATTATTATAGCTAAACCACATTAGCTTTCGGAAAATATCCGTTTTCTGAAGTTTGGCAGGTCCCTGTTCGGTCTGAAGAGGTTTTTCGACTTGTGGGATGTCCTTGATGGCATCCATATAAGTGTCCAACTCATAGTTGAGACAACATTTGAGTCGTCCGCATTGACCTGAGAGTTTACTTGGGTTGAGGGAGAGATTTTGGTAGCGGGCGGCAGAGGTGGTGACATTTTTGAAGTCCACCAGCCAAGTGGAGCAGCATAGCTCACGTCCGCAAACACCGATGCCTCCAAGTCTTCCAGCTTCTTGTCGAAGACTGATTTGCCGCATTTCTACCCGGATTTTAAATTCTCCGGCTAGGAGTTTGATCAGCTCTCTAAAATCCACCCGATCCTCAGCAGAATAATAAAATGTTGCTTTGGAATTGTCTGCCTGAAACTCCACATCAGACATTTTCATCTGCAGGTTCAGTTCATCTACAATTTGCTTGCAGCGGTACAGGGTAGGTACTTCCCGATTTCGGGCTTCTTCCCATTTCTCCATGTCTTTTTGATTGGCGACTCGGTAGATGCGGGTGATGTTATCATCGTTGCGAACTTTGCGCTTCTGCATTTGGAGACGTACGAGTTCACCTTGTAGAGATACGTAGCCGATGTGATGTCCACTGGGTACATCCACGACTACAGGGTCGCCTGTATTAAGAGAAAGGTAATCTACGTTTCGGAAATACTCCTTTCTTCCACCTTTAAACTTGACCTCGACAATGTCAAAATTGTCCACCTGGGGGATACCCATGTGAGAAAGCCAGTCAAAAGAATTCATTTTATTGCAATCGCTCGTGCCGCAGGTGCCATTGTTTTGACAGCCACCGGTACCACCTGAGGTGGTAGAGCAGGTACTACATCCAGCCATAATTGATATATTCAGGGCTTTCGCCTCGTTTCGTTTTTGGGTTTATTTACATCAGTTTTAAGATATCCTGACCGATATCTTTTCTAAAATAGGCCTTTTCCCAGGTGATTTGATTCACTGTGGCAAAAGCATTTTCCAAAGCTCCTTTGAGATCTGAGCCAAATCCTGTGATTGCCAAGACTCTACCTCCTTGGTTGACTAATTCTCCCTTTGGGCTTGAGGCAGTTCCGGCATGGAAAATCACACTTTCTTCTGTCTTTTCAGGTAAAGAAATCGGAAATCCTTTTTCATATGATCCCGGATAGCCACCGCTTACCATCACTACAGTCGTGGAGTAGTTTGGAGAAATCTTCAATTCATATTGATCTAGGGTGCCTGTAGCAATTCCTTTGAGCAAATCCACAAAATCACTTTCGATTCGTGGAAGCACTGCTTCGGTCTCAGGGTCACCCATTCGCACGTTGTACTCAATGACAAAAGGCTCTCCGTTGTTATTCATCAAGCCGATGAATACAAACCCTTTGTAATCGATCTGCTCTTTTTCCAAACCTGCAATCGTAGGTTTCACGATCTTTTCTTCTACCTTTTGCATAAAAGCAGCATCCGCGAAAATCACTGGACTGACAGCACCCATACCTCCTGTATTAAGTCCGGTATCACCTTCTCCGATTCGCTTGTAATCTTTAGCCTCAGGGAGAATTTTGTAGCTTTTGCCATCCGTAGCCACAAATACAGAAAGCTCTATTCCTGTGAGGAATTCTTCAACGACTACTTTCGAAGAAGCATCTCCAAATTTGGCTTCGAGAAGCATTTCTTTGAGAGAGGATTTTGCATCTTCTAAACTTTCGCAGATCAAAACACCTTTTCCGGCTGCCAGACCGTCTGCTTTAAGTACAATCGGCAAGGATTGTTTTTCTAAATAAGCCAAACCGGCTTCGATTTGATCTGCGGTAAATGTTTCGTAGGCTGCAGTCGGTACGCCATTTCGCTGCATGAATCTCTTCGAAAAGTCCTTGCTTCCCTCTAGGGTAGCTCCAAGTTTGGAAGGTCCGACGACGGGGAGATTCGCGGTTTCAGGCTGAGATTGCAAGAAATCGACCAGTCCTTTTACCAGTGGTTCTTCAGGTCCGACTACCACCAAATCAATAGATTCAGCTATGATAAACTGATAAATGCCTTGAAAGTCTGTGGCAGAAAGAGCCACATTTTGAGCGATTTGGGCAGTGCCGGCATTGCCGGGGGCCACAAAAAGATGGGAACACTCCGGACTTTGTACAATCTTCCAGGCAAAGGCATGCTCTCTGCCTCCGCTTCCCAATAAGAGTATGTTCATGAACTCGATTCGTGTTTAATTGGCATGCTCAGAGATGAACTTGATGCGGTACACGCGCAGTTCGTCTTCTGCGAAGTCCTCACCTTCCAACTCTTCCAATGCCGATTTGATATGATCGGTTTCCGCATTCATAAAGTAGTCATGGAGGATATCTTCCCGCTCCTCATCCATGATGTGATGAATGTAGTAATCGATGTTTAGTTTAGTTCCGCTGTAGATGATTTGTTCAATTTCCTGAAGCAATTCATTCATGGAGATGCCGAGATTCTCAGCGATCTCGTCCAGGTCAGTTTTGCGGTCAATCTGCTGGATAATTGAAATCTTCACCTTGGATCGGGTTCCGGAGGTTTTAATGACCACTTCTGCGGCAGTTTCGATTTCATTTTCTTCCACATAAGTAGAAATCAACTTAAGGAAGGAAGCGCCAAATTTGGCGACTTTGCCCATTCCCACCCCATTGATTTGCGCAAGCTCTTCTTTGGTAGTAGGGTAGACGGTTGCCATTTCTTCCAATGAAGGGTCTTGGAAGATGACGTAAGGAGGTAGGTTTTTTGATTTCGCTACTCGCTTTCGCTCTGCTTTGAGCAGTTCAAAGAGCTTTTCGTCGTAAGCAGGACCAGAATTGACTTGAATGTCTTGGGTTTCTGTTTCTGCCAACTTTTCAAAATCATGATCCTTGTACAAATTCACCGAATACGGAGCCTCCAAAAACTCATGACCTTTTTGGGTAAGTTTGAGATGACCGTAGTTTTCGATGTCTTTTTCAAGCATGGCCGCAATCATTGCCTGACGGATGACAGAAGTCCAATGTTTTTCGCTTTCCTCTTTGCCTACTCCAAATACAGGCAAGGTGTCATGCTTGTAACTGATCACATAATCATCCATTTCCCCTCGGATCACCCGCACCAGATGCTCAAGAGTGAATCGTTCGTTCGTTTGTTTTACCGCCTCTAAGGCTGTGGTCAAGTATTCTAAGCCTTCGAAAGTTTCCCTCTCTCTTTTGCAGTTGTCACAAAATCCACAATCCTCGTTTAGCGTTTCTCCAAAGTAGTTGAGAATGAATTTACGGCGACAAACTCCTGTCTCGGAATAAGCTGACATTTCCTGAAGAAGGATTTTGGCATTTTCCCGTTCGGTGACAGCCTTGTCCTTGTTGAATTTATCAAGCTTGATGATGTCCTCGTATCGATAAAACATCAGGCAGTGTCCCTCCAGACCGTCCCTTCCAGCACGACCCGTCTCCTGGTAATATCCTTCCAAAGACTTGGGCACATCGTAGTGGATTACATAGCGGACATCTGGTTTGTCAATACCCATTCCAAATGCAATCGTTGCTACGATCACGTCCAATTCTTCATTGAGAAAATCATCCTGAGTCTTGATCCTCACTGCCGAGTCCAATCCTGCATGGTAAGGAGCAGCATTTACCTGATTCACTTTTAGCAGTTCAGCAATTTCCTCCACTTTCTTTCTGCTGAGGCAATAGATGATTCCTGACTTACCCTTATGCTGTTTGATAAACTTGATAAGGGCTTTTTTGGACTCATTTTTCACCTTTGGCCTTACCTCGTAAAAAAGGTTGGTTCGATTGAAAGAGGACTTGAATAGGTCGGCTTCTTCCATTTGAAGGTTGCGTTGGATGTCCTGCTGCACCTTTGGTGTAGCTGTGGCAGTCAAAGCAATGATGGGAAGGTGGGGAGCAATCTGGGCGACAATGGATTTAATTTTCCGGTATTCGGGCCGGAAGTCATGACCCCATTCCGAAATACAATGCGCCTCATCAATCGCTACAAAACTCAGATGTGCTTCCTTGAGAAAAGCAATGTTTTCCTCTTTAGTCAGGGATTCTGGTGCGACATAGAGAAGCTTGGTTTTCTTTTTCAAAACTTCATTCTTCACCTTTGTTGCTTCCGATTTGGTGAGGGTAGAATTGAGAAAATGAGCATTGATTCCTATGGCGTTGAGCTGATCCACCTGATTTTTCATCAACGCGATAAGGGGAGAAATCACGATCGCGGTGCCTTCATTGACGACTGCAGGCAATTGATAGCAAAGTGATTTGCCAGCCCCTGTGGGCATGATGACGAAGGTATTCCGCTGCTTGAGCAAGTTGTCCACAATCAGTTCCTGATTGCCCCGGAACTGGCTGAATCCGAAGATATTTTTTAGGTCTGATTTAACTTTTTCTTCCACGTGAAGAAAGGGCTTAGTGGGTGATAACTACCTGCAAACAGGATTGAACGATTAGTTTTATACCTTTGTACAAAATTAATGATTAACGCAGGGAAAATTGAAATTAGCTAAAAATATTAGAAATACCGCTGTTCGGGTCCTGCAAAATGAAGCAGAAGCCATTCAAAGTTTGATTGGGTTCTTGGATGCTGATTTTGAAGCTTGTATAGAAAAAATTTTAAGCTCTAAGGGACGGGTTGTCATCACCGGAGTAGGCAAAAGCGCCTTGATCGCCAATAAAATTGTGGCAACTCTTAACTCCACTGGTACCCCTGCCATTTTTATGCATGCAGCGGATGCGATCCATGGTGATTTGGGAATGGTACAGGACGATGACATCGTCATTTGTATCTCTAAGTCAGGCAATACACCTGAGATCAAAGTCTTGGTTCCACTTCTTAAAAAACTAGGTTCTATACTTGTTGCACTTGTTTCTAATACCCAATCTTACCTCGCAGAGCAGGCAGACTTTGTGCTCAATGCGACTATCGGAGAGGAGGCTTGCCCACACAACTTGGCTCCAACCACAAGTACTACAGCTCATTTGGCTCTTGGGGATGCGTTGGCAGTATGTCTTTTGGAGGCGAGAGGTTTCACTTCGGATGACTTTGCCAAATACCATCCGGGAGGATCACTTGGAAAGCAGCTTTACCTCAAAGTTGGGGATGTACTCTCCAAAAATGAATTGCCGATCGTATTGGAGGATGCCAATCTAGCTCAAGTGATTGTTGAAATTTCAGGAAAAAGACTGGGTGCTACTGCTGTGGAGGATGAGCAGGGAAATTTGAAAGGGATCATTACCGATGGAGACTTGCGAAGAATGCTTCAGAAAACGCTGGATATCCAGAATCTAAAAGCCAAGGATATCATGACTGTGAGTCCCAAAACCATTTCTGTCGATGAATTTGCCATTCGTGCGCTCAATTTGATGCGAAATCACAATATCACCCAGTTGGTGGCGATGAATGGAGAAAAAATCGCAGGATTTGTTCATATTCATGATCTAATGAAAGAAGGAATCGTCTAATCCAGCATGCAAGACAAACCCTACATTGTAATCATGGCCGGTGGGATTGGTTCCCGTTTTTGGCCTTACAGCAGAACAGCCAAACCGAAGCAATTTTTAGACATTTTGGGCACCGGCAGAACCCTGCTTCAGATGACCTATGATCGATTTCTTGAGATTGCCTCACCCGAACAATTTTATGTGGTGACCAACCAAGAGTATTTTGATCTGGTGAAAGAGCAGCTTCCCGATTTGTCTGATCAGCAGATTCTAACCGAACCACTTCGAAGAAATACAGCTACCTGTGTTGCTTACGCTTCATTTAAAATCAGTCAAGTAAATCCAGAGGCAACTCTGGTCGTGACTCCTGCAGATCACTTGATCCTACAGGAAGGCCGATTTATCCAAACGATCCAGTCAGCCATTGATGCTGCTCAAACGCCCGGTAGATTAATTACCATTGGAATCAAACCCAACCGTCCTGAGACTGGGTATGGCTACATTCAATATTTGGAAAGTGACAATCACCACCCTTCACTGAAAGTGAAAACGTTCACAGAAAAGCCAAACCTCAAGCTTGCCAAGACCTTTATTGAAAGCGGTGACTTTGTTTGGAACTCAGGCATGTTTGTTTGGAAGGTGAAAAGTATCCTTGAAGCTTACCATAGATATATGCCAGATGTGGCTGATGTATTTGAAGATGGAAAAGCCCATTACGGCAAAGGTTCAGAAGCTGATTTTATCAATCGGGCATATACCCAGGTGAAAAATATTTCCATCGATTATGGAATCATGGAAAAATCAAATGAGGTCTATGTCATCTTGGGAGATTTTGGCTGGTCTGATTTGGGCTCTTGGAACAGCCTCCACGAGTTGAGGGAAAAGGACGAGTTTAACAATGTCATCGAAGCCAATGCTTTGCTTTATGAAACTCAGAATTGCTTCATCAAAACAGATTCTGACAAACTAGTAGTGGTACAGGGCTTGGACAATTACTTAGTCAATGAGTCAGAAAATGTCCTGCTGATCTGCAAATTGGATTCGGAGAATAAATTCAGAGACTTTGTCGCCAATGCCAAGAAAAAAGGGGAGGATTTCGTCTAAAATCCTCCCCTAGTAAGTTGATGTTATACCATCACCTAAGATTCAATTTTCAACTCCAAAAGCTATCAATCTTCCTTAAAAATTAACGTTGGAAATTGATGACGTATTACTAATTACTGATTACCGAACACAGAACACTAATTACTTTTTCCGTTGTCTGATTGCTTCATAGATTGCTACGCCAGCCGATACAGATACGTTTAAGCTTTCAATATTTCCTGCCATTGGGATTTTCACTTTTGCGTCAGCAATTCCCATGATTTCCTGAGAAATCCCGTCTTCTTCCGATCCCAAAATCATGGCTACTGGAGCAGAAAAATCTGCTTCATACATGATCTTATCTGTCTTTTCGGTCACTGCAATCAGCGATAATCCCATCTTCTGCAGATCCCGACAGGTATAAAAGAGATTTTTTACTCTTGCCACAGGGATGAAATTTAGGGCTCCCGCAGAGGTTTTTACAGCATCTGAGTTGATCTGTGCACTTCCTTTTTCAGGAATGACAATGGCGTCCACGCCGGCACATTCGGCTGTTCGTGCGATAGCACCAAAGTTTCTCACATCGGTGATGTGATCCAACACCAGGATCAAAGGCGATTTGCCTACGGCATAGCATTGATCGATCACATTATCCAGAGAAGCATAAGCAATGGAAGAGACTTGAGCGATGACACCCTGGTGGTTTTTTCGGGTGATTCGGTTCAGTTTGGCATCCGGAACCCGTACCACAGGAATGCTGGAGGCTTTGCAAAGCTGAAGCAATTCCTTGATCAGGTCATTATTCAACTCTTTCTGAACCAGTACTTTGTCTATTTCTTTTCCGGAATGGATGGACTCCATCACCGCTCTTGTTCCAAAAATAAAATCTTTGTCGTTGGCTCCTTTATCGATCAGAAAGCCATCCTTCCGCTTCTCCATTGGGAAATGTTTTTGAACCATACCGGCTGATAAGCTCTGGACCGGTTCAGGGTGTAGAAATGTGGGGTAAGTAGTGTTTTAACCCGGGCAAAGGTAAACCGAATTTTGGAAGTCTCGTCTATTCCGGCATAAGACCACACTTCCCGATCCTCGAAAAAGTTGACTTCCTGAGGAGGTCCCATCACGATATAAACCATGCCGCGGTCCGTTTTCCAGCCTTCTTTGAAATCGGTAAATAAGATGTTGGAAAATTCGACCATGCGGAAATAGTTACGGATCAGGTCTTTGGCTACTTCTGGATTTCGGGTCAGATTGATCCAATATTCATCCAAAGCCTTTTTCTTATCCTGAGCCAAAAGGAGGGTCTCATGTTCCTTTCGTGTAGAAATGTAGGTCACCATTTGCACCATTTCATCCCAATCTTTCACTTTTGGAAAGGCATCATGGACGGTTTTGAGGATGATTCCGGCTTGCGAACTCGTATCGGTTTGAAAGAAATAGTACCCTTCTTCAGTCAGCTGCTTGGGAATATTGGAAAGAAAGTCTCCCTGATTTTCGACTTTGATTTCTTTGGAAACTTCTGCCGGACGCGTTTCCATGGGAGGAAAAGGAACGTCAAACTGAGAAGGATAGAAGTAGGAGTGAATGGCTGGTTTGGTAACCGTTTTGAAAAGCAAGGCTTCTCCTTTGGTCAGGTAGTTTTGATCAAATGGAATTTCATTGGAATAGTAATACCCAAAGTCAGGTTGGTCAAACACAAAAGGTCCTTTCAGATCTATATGAGACACATATTCATCTTGTTGTCTCGTATCCAAAACGGTCAATAAGGCAATGGCTGTGCTTTGGTTAGCAGGGATTTCTACCGTCTTTTCAAATAGCCAATGCCTGTCTGTATCTGCTACCAAATCTTGTGAGGTAAGCAGGTTAGTCATAGAGGAAGTGATTTCCTGCTCATAAGACGAGAGCAAGGCGTAAGAAAAGCTGAAGTTCTCGAAGTTCGGGGCCTCTTCGATTTTTTCAACGACAAACTGGAGCTTATAGGAAGTTGCAGAAAGCTTGATTGGAAGGATTTTTAAGCCCAATCGGGAATAAAGGGAATATCGTAAAGATTGGTCGGAAGAGCTCAGTGTTTTCTGTGCAAAACCGGATTGGGGTAGCAGGAATGAAAAAAATAGAACAGGAAGTAGAAGAAGCTGTTTTTGATTCATCGGGTGTTGGTCTAGGGTTTTAAAAATTAGCCTTACTTTTGCCAAAATACTAAAATTTCGAATGGCTACCTATACAACGGAAATCGCCTCTGACAAGTTAATCAGTGACAATCCCATCCACCAAAGACTGCTCAAAGCCTACATTGCGGCAAAGCCTTGGATTTCAGGAAGTCTCCTGGAAATAGGTTGTGGAGAGGGGAGAGGAGTAGAACAATTACTCCCTCTTGCCGAGAGCTATATCGGGCTGGACAAAATCGGCGAAGTGATCGATATGCTGCGTTCCAAGTTCCCTGGAGTAGATTTTCGACAGGCGGTTATTCCTCCTTTTTCTGGATTTGAGGACAATTCTTACGATACCATCGTCAGTTTTCAGGTGATTGAGCACATTCCCAACGATCGACTTTTCCTTCAGGAAATCTACCGAATGCTCAAACCAGGAGGCAAAGCCATCATTTCCACACCAAACATCACCCATACGCTTTCCCGAAATCCTTGGCATGAGCGTGAGTACAAGCCTCAGGAGTTGATTGATTTGGCAGCTGGGATTTTTGACAAAGTGGAAGCAAAAGGAATTGGAGGAAATGAGAAAGTATGGACTTATCATGAGGCAAACCGCAAGTCTGTTCAAAAAATCATGCGATTTGACATTTTTGACCTACAATACAAACTGCCTGCATCCGTGTTGAGAATGCCCTATGAAATTCTTAACCGTATGAACCGAAACAAACTTCACAAGCAGCAGGGAAGTGCTGTGGTGGAAATCACCCACGAGGATTATTTGGTAGTGGAAGATCCGATGAAGGGGCTGGATTTGTTTTACATCCTTTGGAAGAAGTAAAACCTAGCTAAGCGATGAATCATAAAAAAAGCGAGTCCGACGGACTCGCTTTTTTGCATTATTTTCTTTCCAAGATACTCGGAGAGGAGTCTTGGCTTCCTATCAGACTTTCCAGTCGCTGCTTGAGTTTGTCAGCTTCTTCCTTATAACCTCTTTCTTCAAGAAGTGGGATGAAATACTTGATCATTTCGATCGAGATCATCATGTCACGGTCGTAGGGTCTTCCTTCGGTGGTGTTGAACTCGATCATGTCGAGGGATCTTTTTGAGATTTTTTCGACGATGTCCAATGCTTTTTCATCTTCACCTACTTCAAAGAACAGCGGAACAGATTGTCCACTGCTTAGGTCATATGGTAAGGCCTCGTGAGGAATGGTTTCCAGTCCGAAGTTGAGCAACTTGGCAGCATCTTCCATTCGATCTTCATCAAGCAAAGCCATTGCGATGGAATTCAACGAGCTTCGGTGATTGGAAGCAAATCTTCTGTATTCCTCATCCAAGTAGGTGTTTGGATCATTCATGCCACGGAAAGAGAAGTTTTCCATGTAGTTTTTCATCGCCAGATCGGTATTGACTAATTCGTCGCGCACATATTCCGGCTTTTGGACAGGTAGCAGACGATAAGCCATTCCTTCCATGACCACATGCTCGCTGATGTTGAGGCCAATAGTAGACAGCGAGGTATTGTTGAAATAGATCGGTCTTTCCCAATTGTTGCTCACAATCAAATCGATTAACATCATCGTGCCTTTGGTGACGTAATTTCCTTTCAGCTGTAGGTTCATCTGAGGGACAAAAAGGTCCTTGAACTTAGGCGGAACGATCTCGTCATTGGCGATAAAGCTGCTGTCAACTTCCAAGATCAGATTTCTGGAAGGGACCATGTTTACTATGCTTTTTCCTCCGGTTTTCACCTTGAGCACCTCAGATCCTTCATTGAGCAACTTGAGGTATTCACGTGCCGAAATGGCTTGAAGTCCTTCTTTTTCGATCAGGTAAAGCACATCGTTCGTGCCTTTCTGATAGCGCTCTTTAGTAAGTGAAAAAGGAAGTGGAGCAGATTGCTCGGCTTGCTTGGTCATTTGCTCTACATACCAATCGGTGTCGAAGTAGCTCAATACGATGACTCGAACATCGGTACGGAAGCCTTCTACCTCTTGCACATACCAGAGCGGGAAGGTGTCATTATCTCCACCTGTAAATAGGATAGCATTTGGTGCACAAGAGGCGAGGAAGTTTCTGGCAGAATCCACGGAGAAGTAGCGTCCGGTTCGGTCGTGGTCATTCCAGTTTTCAGATGCCATCAATCCTGCAATAGGCAGAGTCAAAATGGTAGCGATGATTCCTCCAGTTGCCAGGTTTTTGGTGTATTTGCTTAGACTATGCGCCAAAGCCAAGGTGCCTAATCCAGCCCAAATAGCAAAGGCATAAAAGCTACCTACATAGATGTAGTCTCGTTCACGCGGTTCGATGGGAGGAGAGTTGAGGTAAAGGACCAACACCACACCCATCATGAGGAACAGCATAAGGTTGACGTAGAAGTACTTTGGGTCCTTTTTAGCTTGGAAGAAAAATCCGATCAATCCCAAAATCAAAGGCAACATAAAGTAGTTGTTGTGCCCTTTGTTTTCGGTGATGTATTCAGGAAACTTATCCGTAAACGCATTGGCAAAGCCGATCCAATTGGCATCGATGAAATCACTCTCCCTGCCCGAGAAGTTCCAAAGGAAATACCTCCAGTACATGTGGCCCAGCTGATGGCTAAACATGAAATAGAGGTTGTCTCCAAAGGTAGGCTCTTGTCCTTCTTTCAGACCCAGTTTGGCACGGTAGATTCGCTTATGGCTTTCTTGGGTAGAGTAGATTCGAGGTAGAATAGTGGTTTTTTCAGGATCGTAGGTGTTTTTCAATTCATAATCCACCACTTCATACTTTTCCTTACCCTTCATATAGACCGGAGCACCTTCCTCTTGATCTACCAGTTGAGCGGTGAAGTATTGTCCATGCAACAAAGGTCTATAGCCGTATTGTTCTCGCTTCAGGTAAGAAACATAGCTGATGATGTCCTTTGGCGCATTTTCATTGATAATCGGATCTTGGTTGGATCGGATGATGATCAAGGTGTAGCTGGCATAGCCGATCAAAATAAAAGTCAGGGAAAGCAAAATCGTGTTTAGTAGTACCAGTTGCTTTTGGATCGAATACCTAAATCCAAAAACTAGGGCTCCGACAAATAGAATCCCAAAAACCACGATTCCTGATCCAAAAGGCAATCCTAGGCTATTCACCATAAAGATTTCCATGGATCCCGCGATACTAGGAAGTCCAGGAATAATCAGGTTATTGATGATAATTAAGGCCACTCCACCCAAAAACATCGCATAAATGGCTCCCTTGAGGGTTGGAGTTGGATACTTTTTAAAATAATAAATCAATGCCAAAGCAGGCAAGGTGACCAAGTTGAGCAAGTGTACCCCGATAGATAGGCCTACCAAATAGGCAATGAATACCATCCATCGGTTTTCTTCTTTTGGATCAGTGATGACGTCCCATTTCAAAAATGCCCAAATCACAATCGCTGTAAAAAAGGAAGACATCGCATATACCTCAGCTTCTACTGCCGAAAACCAAAAGCTGTCTGAGAAAGTGTAGATCAAGGAACCCACAATTCCTGCACCCATCAGGGCGATGGTCTGGTCTTTGGTTTCTTGGCCTTCGGTGATGGAGAAAATCCTTTTTCCAAAAAGCGTAATAGACCAAAACAGGAAAAGAATGGTAAAACCTGAGAATAGGGCACTACCTATGTTCATCCAATAGGCGACCTGAAGCGGATCACCCATGGCCAAAAAGCCAAACATTCGATACACCAAAAGCATGAATGGTGCTCCCGGAGGATGGGGAACTTGAAGCTTGTATGACACCGCGATGAATTCTCCCGGATCCCAGAAACTGGCGGTTTGTTCGACAGTGAGGATGTATACCAGTGTAGAAATGGCAAAAATTACCCAGCCGGTAAGATTGTTGATCTGCTTGTAATTGAGCATTAATAGGGGAAATTAGAGGGACGAAAATATAAAAATTTACTCCAAGTCGGGGAATTTTAGCACTTTTTAAAACTTTCCAATCAACTGCAGTCACTTGCTCCTGTGACAAAAATTACTGTTTTGACTCTGTTTGCTCCTTTAATATTGCATCGTATTCAAAACACATTCACCATGAGTGCACAACCTAAGACATTTCAAGAACTGGTAGATGGAGATACTCCGGTACTGGTGGATTTCTTCGCAGTATGGTGCGGACCTTGCAAAATGATGCAGCCAATCCTAGAAGACACGGCGCGACACATGGGAGACAAAGTCAAAATCGTCAAAGTAGACGTGGACCGCAATCCCTTGGCCGCAAGCAAATTTCAGGTAAGGGGAGTTCCTACGCTTATCCTTTTTCACAAAGGGAAGGTAGTATGGAGACAATCGGGCGTAGTGCCTGCGCATCAGTTGATTCAAACTCTGGAGTCAAATCTGATGGCAAATGCCTGATCTGCATGTGACAAAAGTCATTTTATAGGCTGAGACATACCTCTAATTTTATCCAACTCAAAATAAAACAACCTAAAAACAGCAATATGAAAATTGAACAAATCTATACCGGATGTTTGGCACAAGGTGCTTACTACATCGAATCTGAAGGTGAAGCAGCAGTAATTGATCCATTGAGAGAGGTACAGCCTTACATCGAAAAGGCTGAGCGTCGTAATGCGAAAATCAAGTACGTGTTTGAAACACACTTCCACGCAGATTTCGTGTCTGGACACAAAGACTTGGCTGCCAAGACAGGAGCTAAAATCGTCTATGGTCCTACCGGTATGAAGATGGGCTTTGATGCTGTGATTGCTGAAGACAATCAGGAATTCACGCTTGGAAAGACAAAAATCCGAGTAATTCACACCCCAGGCCACACCATGGAATCTGTGTGCTATCTATTGATCAACGAGGAAGGAAAAGAGGAAGCCATCTTTACAGGTGACACCTTATTTATCGGTGACGTAGGACGTCCTGACCTTGCTCAAAAAGTAATTAAAGACCTTACGCAGGAAAAACTAGCGGCTCATCTTTATGATTCCCTTAGAAATAAACTTATGCCTCTTTCCGACGAATTGATCGTCTATCCTGCGCATGGTGCAGGATCAGCTTGTGGCAAAAACATGAGCAAGGAGACTTCAGATACATTGGGCAATCAGAAAAAGACCAATTACGCGCTTCAGCCAATGACCAAAGAAGAGTTTGTGAAGGAAGTATTGACCGGATTGACACCTCCTCCGGCTTATTTCCCACAAAACGTGTTGATGAACATCCAAGGATATGACAGCATCGATGAGGTATTGGAAAGAGGTGTGAGACCTTTGACTCCTGCTGAATTTGAAGCTGCAGCCAACGAAACAGGTGCGATGATTCTTGATACAAGAGAAGCACAGGTTTTTGCTAAAGGATTTGTACCAAACTCGATCAATATCGGCATCGATGGAAGCTTTGCAGTTTGGGTTGGCGCGATGATTCCTGATCTGAAGCAGGAAATCTTGGTGATTGCTGACGAAGGAAGAGAAGAAGAAGTAATCACAAGACTTGCCCGAGTAGGATACGATTATGCTATCGGATACTTGGCGGGTGGATTCAAAGCCTGGAAAGAATCAGGTCATGAGGTAGATTCCATCACGTCCATTACAGTGGATGAATTGGCAAAAATCAAAGAAGGCGATCCTCAGATCCACATCCTTGATGTCAGAAAGAACTCTGAATACCTTTCAGAACACGTAGTTGATGCTGAAAATGCCCCGCTCGACTATATCAATGACAGCATGCTCAAGGTGGACAAAAACAAAACGTATTATGTACACTGTGCTGGCGGATACAGATCTATGGTGTTTAACTCTATCTTAAGAGCTAGAGGATATGACAATCTGATCGATGTGGCGGGTGGATTCAAGGCCATCAAGGAGTCTGAAAAGTTCAAGGTGACTGACTACGTTTGTCCGACTACCCTGCTCTAAGCAATACTGAAGAAAAGCTTAATTACTGTAAAATGGCAGGCCTTTGGGTCTGCCATTTTTAGTTTAGACTTTTCAGATGTGATCAAAGTCACACGCTTAAGCAATCAGATATGAAGAGATTTGCATCACATTGGGGGAAAGGTCTGTTGGTCTTATTGATGTGGTTTGGGATGCAAAATCAATCCCTCGCTCAACATCACGAAGGAGCCCATCAGGATACCTCCTCGAACATAAAGATGTTCGGAAAATTATTGAACAAAGGGCTCTTTGAGTTTCATTTGAGATCCTACTACATGCAGACTGAAAATGCCTCAGGCTTGCTCGATTACTCCACATGGGGCACGGGTGCAGGATTGGGATATTTTAGTCCAAGATGGAAAGGCCTTGGAGTCGGATTTAGCGGTTTCTTTGTTTTCAGACATTTTGAAAATAATATTCAGCAGCTGGATCCAGCTACAGGCTTGTCTAATAGGTATGAGTTGACACTCTTTGATGTGCATCATCCCGAAAACTATCATGACATGGATCGCTTAGAGGAGTTTTTCATTTCCTACGAAAAAGAAAAAATCTCCGCGTGGTTTGGTAGGCATCATTTCGAAAGTCCCCTGCTCAATGCCTCGGATAATCGTATGCGTCCCAATCTGTTTAGCGGAGTCTCTGGAACCTATCGTGCCGGTGAGCTAAAGTTTACAGGTGCTTGGTTTACGCATTTGATTTCTAGAGGTTCATTGGAATGGGTGACGGTGGAGGAGTCATTAGGCTTTTATTCCACTGGCCGAAACCCAACTGGTTCCTCCGAATCTTACAAACATCACGTTTCTTCAAAAGGGATCGGTATAGTAGGGGTAGAAGTAGATCAAAAGGGACTTAAAGCACAGTCCTGGACCTATCTAGCGGAAGGTTTGTTGGCAACGACTTTTGCAGAGGTTTCAGGAAGTGTAAAGAGTGGAGAAACTAACAGTCTGCTCTACGGTGTACAGGGATTTTATCAGTCGGCTAGTAAAACCGGTGGTAATCCTGATCCCGCAAAGGCATATATACTTCCCGAAGAAAAAACACATGGAGTTGGTCTCCGAACCGGTGTCCACATGGGACACAGTGAATTGACAGCCAATTTTCTCTACATCGCAGATCAAGGTCGGTTTCTTTTTCCCCGAGAATGGGGCAGGGAAAAATTCTTTGTCAGCATGCCAAGGGAACGTTTTGAAGGAATGGAAGGAGTTCATGCATTGGGTATCAACTATGATAAAACCTTTATACATGACAAACTGAAAATTTCTATCGGAGCCAGCCACGTTCAGACTCCTGATATGGAAAATCCAGTTTTGAATAAATACGGACTTCCCAATTACTTTCATTTCACCGGCTTGATTGATTACCGATTTGACGGATTCTTCAAGGGGCTTGATCTCCAATTTCTGATCGCTCACAAAAATGAAGATCGATCTGGGAAAATCCCTTTGGAGTATGTGATTAATCGTGTCAATATGACGAACTTAAACCTCGTTCTCGATTACAGATTTTAAAAAATGATAACAACTTATACTAACTAAATGAACCAATTTATGGAATGGATTACCCAACCTTGGCCATGGTATGTGGCAGGGCCGATTATCGGACTCACGGTCCCGGCACTATTGATTTTAGGAAATAAAACTTTCGGGATTTCATCCTCGCTTCGTCACATTTGTGCCGCTTGTGTGCCTGCGGGTATTCCTTTTTTCACTTACAACTGGAAAAAGGAAATCTGGAACCTACTCTTCGTTTTGGGAACGGCTATTGGAGGTTTCATTGCCATGAACTTTATGGCAAATCCAAATACCATTGTCATCTCTGAGGCCACTCAGGCTGATTTGGCAGCATTGGGTATTACCAGTTTCTCTGATTTGATGCCTTCTGACATCTATTCTTGGGAAACTGTATTCTCTGCTAAAGGGCTATTATTCTTTGTGTTTGGAGGGTTTTTGGTGGGTTTTGGAACTCGCTATGCAGGTGGCTGTACTTCAGGACACGCCATCATGGGAATCAGTTCCCTTCAGTGGCCATCTTTGGTTGCGACCATTTTCTTTATGATCGGAGGCTTTGTGATGACGCATTTGCTGTTGGAGCCTTTGATGAAACTAGTAGGATTCTAAAAAATCGAAATCATGTCAAAAGTTATAGAAAAGAAAGTTCAGCCAAAGGACGACCATTGCGTAGCGCCTAATTTGAGAGAAGACCATGACAAAGGTCTTGAGCTGTTGAAATACTTGATCATCGGGGTTGTTTTCGGGATCGTGTTTGTCAAAGCTGAGATTATCTCTTGGTTTAGAATTCAGGAAATGTTCCGTCTTCAGTCTTTCCACATGTACGGAGTGATTGGGTCTGCAGTAGTTACAGGCATTATTTCCGTTCAGTTAATCAAGCGATTGAATATCAAAACTATCCATGGGGAAGAAATCGTGATTCCGGATAAGGTCTTCAAAAAAGGTCAGATCATCGGAGGATTTATCTTTGGTTTGGGTTGGGCGATTACAGGAGCTTGTCCAGGACCTTTGTTTGCTCAGATCGGAAGTGGATATACGGTTGTATTGGTGACCTTGATTTCAGCTTTGGCGGGAACTTGGGTATATGGCAAGTATGCTGACAAACTCCCCAATTAAGTTTGACTAAAAAAAATAAAAGGGCTGCTCTTGCGAAAGGGCGGCCTTTTTTCAGTTAAATACCTTCTTGATGATAAATCGGATGAGTAAAATGATGGTGATGACAATGCTGCCTACGATGACAAATTCCATGGGATTAGCTTTGCCTCAAAACTACCCTTCGGCAGGAATAGTTTTTCCGTTTCTGGAATCTTTCTCCAATTCGCCTGCAATCTTTTTACCTTTGCCGCAATCTCAAACCTACCCATACTCATGAATTACCTTTCCAAAAGGAGGATTGCACTCGGAGCCATGTTTTTTTTCATGGGGCTATGTTTTGCCAGTTGGGCTGCCCGGATTCCAGATATTCAAGCCAAATTTCAGCTTTCCGAAGGACAGTTGGGGACTATTCTGCTTTGCCTCCCAATCGGTTCTATGCTAGGATTGCCGATTGCGGGCTGGTCGGTGCACCAATATGGAAGCCGAATTGTGATACTATTGGGAAGCTTCACCTATGCATTGACACTTCCTTTGATTGGTTTGGCTACGACTACTTGGATGATTGTTCCCGTGTTGGTGATTTTTGGGCTTTTGGGAAACATCATGAACATCTCACTGAATACCCAGGCTTTGGGACTGGAGGATCAGATGGGAAAAAGCATTTTGGCCTCATTTCATGGATTGTGGAGCATGGCAGGATTTACCGGTGCCGGAATCGGAGCCGGGTTGATCTTTTTACAGTTTTCACCCGCAGCTCACTACGCAGTGATCACGGGGATTTCTTTTGTGATCATTCTCTTTTCTCAGAAATATGTCATCAACGATAAGCGGGATGCAGGAGAAAGTGGAGGCTTGGTCTTAAAAAAGCCTGATGACCTATTACTTCGAGTTGGTATGATTTCCTTTTTGGGGATGATGACTGAGGGTTGTATGTTTGACTGGAGTGGAGTTTATTTTAAGAAAATTGTCCTTGCTGAGCCGGAATATGTGGCTTTGGGCTATGTCTGCTTTATGGGTGCGATGGCATCAGGTCGATTTATTACGGACAAAGCGACCAACCGATTTGGAAGGATTCCTGTCTTGCAGGCCAGCGGTATTTCGATTTTTGTGGGACTTTTGATGTCGGTTTTGATTCCTACTTTGATCACAGCTGCGATCGGATTTTTGCTGGTCGGCTTGGGTGTGGCTTCGATCGTCCCTGTCTCTTATGGAATTGCAGGTCGATCCAAATTGTATTCGCCAAGTGTGGCTTTGGCTTTGGTGTCGACCATTTCTTTTTTTGGGTTTCTGTTGGGACCACCTTTGATTGGATTTATTGCAGACCTGTTTGATCTGCAGGTTTCCTTAGCTCTTATTTCCATCAATGGACTTGGGATACTTCTTCTGAGTAGTATCAGAAAACAGGTCTTTTTCACTCAAGAAACCATTTCTACTCCATGAGCCTTCCAGAAAGTTTCCAATTCACCAAAGAGTTTGAGGTAGGTTCATTTCAGGTTCATCCCAATGGCAATATCCGAATGGCCTGTTTGGCGGATTTACTTCAGGAGATAGCGTGGAGGCACGCAGATTCTGCAGATTTTGGCAGAAATCTTTTAGAAACCAAGCAAATGTGGGTGCTCTCCAGGCTGGAAATAAAGGTGGAAAAGTTTCCCAAATGGGGAGATCGCCTTCAACTTTTTACCGGAGGAAGAGGAGCGGAAAAGTTGTTTGCCTTTCGTGAGTTTATGGTTTGGGATCAAGATCAGCAAGTGGTGGCTCGGGCCATGTCTTCTTGGCTATTGCTTCACACCGAGACCAAGCGAATCCAAAAACCTGAACTGGTATTGCCATCGGAACTTTTTGACCCATCCAATGCTCCAGTTTGGCAACCAGAGAAATTGGCCGTGAAAGGAGAATTTTCAACTATGGAAGAAATTCAGGTCAGACAGTCGGATCTCGACTTGTATCATCATGTCAACAATACCAGCTACATCCGGTGGGTGGAAAATTTCCTAGCTGATGCAGGCTGTTTCCCTAGCCAAATCTCCATCAATTACCTTTCCGAATGCCTCTCGGGGGACCAGGTGATCCTTTCTCTTTTTGAAAAGGATGCTGAAAAATTCATTGAAGGGAAAGTTGGCGACAAGTCAGTGTTTGTGGCTCGAGTGCGGTAAGCATCCTTCTTTAGTTTTTTCGAACTGGGTGACGATAGTCACAGCCTTGCAAGTGATCCTTGAGGCAACTTTGTATATTACCGTAAGACTATGAATCAGATGATGCAGCCTTTTGTCAAACTTATTACACTCTTAGTGGCTCTTTTGGGGCTAGCCGTTGCTTTGGTAGGAGTGGTTGGTTTCGTGCTTTTTCTTTCCTATTCGGGAGTTAAGCTTCCCAGCCTCTCGGAAAAGGATCAACCCATCGCTGAGGTGGTCGCAGAAATCCCCGTGGTCAAAGCCCTTGCTGATGCCACCAGCCTATGGAAAGCACCGGATTGGGCCTCAGTGGATTCCGAACCCAATGCAGATGAGATCAAATATGGCCGCGAACTGGTAGCCAATACATCCGAGTTTCTTGGACCAAAAGGAAAAGTCAAAGCCATTTCAAATGGGATGAATTGTCAAAACTGCCACTTGCAGGCAGGAACAGCACCTTTGGGTAACAATTACGGGTCAGTAGCCGCAACCTACCCAAAATTCAGAGCTAGGTCAGGTACGGAAGAAACCATCGAAAAGCGGATCAACGACTGCTTCGAACGAAGCCTAAATGGCAAGGCTTTGGAAATAAATTCCAAAGAAATGAAAGCCATGAAAGCATACATAAACTGGGTAGGTAAGGATGTGCCAAAAGGAGAAGTGCCAAAAGGATCAGGTATCTATGAGGTGCCACTCCTTGACCGTGCCGCGGACCCGATCAAAGGCAAATTGGTCTATGACAATCAATGTGCTTCTTGTCATCAGCCTGATGGAAAAGGAATGCCAAAGCCTGACGGTACTGGCTATATTTATCCACCACTTTGGGGAGAAAATAGCTACAATCATGGAGCTGGACTGTATCGACTTTCCCGATTTGCTGGCTACGTGAAAGCCAATATGCCTTTAGGTGCCACTTTTGAAAATCCAATGCTCAGTGATGAAGAGGCTTGGGATGTGGCCGCTTATGTGAATAGCATGGACCGACCTGCCAAAGACCTTTCCAAAGACTGGCCGGATATCTCCAAAAAGCCGATGGATCATCCGTTTGGTCCCTTTTCGGATGGATTTACTGAAGAGCAACACAAATTTGGACCCTTTAAGCCTATCCAAGCGGCCAAAGCCCAAACCAAGTAATGCGTCGCTTTATTTTGCTTTCAATCTTCTCTTTGGGATTTTTCGTTCATCTGAAAGCCCAAACCGAGGAGAAGAAAATTGACATTCATCCGGATGTCCACTTCAGGACTTTCTGGATGAATACGTCCTATTCTGAGGACAGGCTTAAGTCTGATTATGCCTTGGGCATGAGCTTAAATCTGGGTGCAAAAATCAACTACACCAAGCATTGGGCATTTCATTTAGGCTATCGCTCTTTTGCAAATGTTTGGAGTTCGGAGATTTGGAATCCAGATCCGATCACAAGGCAAGCTAATCGTTACGAGACAGGTTTATTCGATCTTTTGGATACTCGAGATCGGTTTTTTGGGAAGTTGGAGACTTTTGCTTTGAGCTATACCAAAGACCGGTTTGGGGTGAAAATTGGCCGGATGGGAATCAACACCGACTGGGTGAATGCGCAGGATGGGAGGCTTTCGCCTACAGCCGTGGAAGGATTCAATGCCTGGGTGGCCCCTTCCAAAAACTGGAAAATCAGTCTTTGGGCCATCGAAAGGATAAGTATCCGAGGTAGCAGCGAATGGCTTGGAGTAGGAGAGACTGTGGGGATTTATCCGCAGGGACGAAATGTATTCGGCAAGCCGGGAAACTATTTTGGAAATACAAAAAGCGACTGGCTTTCGATTGTAGAGGCAGATGGACAGCTGAGAAATGGAGCCAAACTTCATTTTTCACATACCCTGGCTCAAAATCTTTTTGCTACCACTTGGGGATCTTTGGAAAAGAACCAAAAATTAGAAGGAGGAACTTTGATCTTAGGTATTCAATCAGGGATACAACATACGGTGGGAGAGGGAGGTAATTCCAATCCAAGTTTAGCCTATAAACAGCCCGGAGATTTCAATTATGCATTATCCGGCCGAGTCGGTTGGAGAAATGAGCGTTGGATCACCCATCTCAATTATACTCATGTTGGAGGCAAAGGCCGTTGGCTGAGTCCTCGGGAGTGGGGAAAGGATGCTTGGTACACCTTTATTCCAAGGGAGCGAAATGAGGGATTCGAATCAGTGGATGCCGTTGTAGGTTATTTGGAGTACCGTTTTGAAAAAGTGCCAGTTCAAGTTTATGCCCATGGAGGGATTCATTGGCTTTCAGATATCTCCGATGCAGCAGCAAACAAATACAATTTCCCTAGCTACAGGCAAGTGAATCTAGGAATCAAGATTCAGCCCAAACGCGTGAAAAATCTTGATTTTCATCTGATCCTAGTCAGTAAAGAACCAATTTCATCTCAAAAATTAACTCCCAATCAAGTCTACAATAAAGTGGAGCTACTTCATTTTAATGGGATCCTCAATTGGAGGTGGAATTGATCAAAGCATGAGAATATCTGAAAGTGTGGCCTTTATTTCATCCACTATTTCCGATTGCACTTCTCCGATTTTTTCAAGAAGTCGGTCTTTTGAGATAGATCTGACGTGGAAAACCAGCGCTTCCGAAGTAGACTTTAGCTGATTTTGGGAATTGGGTTCGAGGACTGGATTTCCTTTGAATCCTTTGATTTGAGTGGTGAGTGGTACCACAATGACCACATCCAAATATCGATTCAGTAGATTTCCACTGATAATTAAAACTGGTCTTCTTCCACTCTGCTCTCTTCCCTGAACAGGATTAAGATCTGTCCACCAAATCTCTCCTTGTCTCATTTCTCAGTTTGTTTGAGATAGGTTTCCATTCCTTCTTCTGCAATAAGCATGATTTCTTCATCTTGGCCTGCTTCTTTGTAGGATTGCACATATTCCGCTCTTTTGAGGTGTTCCAAGTAAAGTCGAAGGGCTTTCTCAATCAGGCTGTTTTTGGGTATGGAGAGCTTCAAAGAGTATTCTTGAAGGGTTTTGAGTACATCGTCTGGGAGTGAACTGGTGAACGTAGCCATATCAATTATATTTACAATTTATAATTATCAAATGTAAATTTAAATTCAACTTATCACAATATTTACTTGCCAACGACAGTTTTAATTCGGTTCGTTTTCTGAAAAAATTAGGAATTGCAGATTCCTTTACCCACCTTTGATCTGTCGAAGAAATGTTTTCGATACTTGTCACCAAGTTTAGCATCGGCGATTCACCTGCCACAAGTAGCAAATCAAGAGTTCTCCAAATCCAGGTTTTACTTCTTCTTCTTCTACTTTTTTGATTCTACAAAGTCTCTAGACTTTTCGAATTAAAACCTGCAGTTTACAATCTTCAAGAGAACCTAGATTTCCTAACACCCATTAAAGTTCCCGCTTATTAAGACCATTCGATTTTCAGAATCAGCTCTGTCTGAATTCTCTCTTACGCTTAGAAGTCGCGTTAACGACTATTTCAAATCCACCCAACAAACCAAGTTTGCCAACAAGGAAATGATCTTCAAGACGGTTGTCATGATGATGATCTATTTCGTTCCTGTGATTTTGGTAATTACCGGAGTTGCCACCGAGACTTGGCAATTATTTGCTTGCTTTATCCTTAGTGGGTTTGGCATGGCTGGAATCGGTATGGGCGTGATGCACGATGCAATCCACGGCACTTATTCCCAAAATCCAAAGATCAACAAGCTTCTTGGCTACACCTTAAATATGGTGGGAGCCAATGCTACCGTTTGGAGAATACAACACAATGTCTTGCATCATACCTACACCAATATTCACGAAGGGGATGATGATATCAATGCACCGTTTTTCCTTCGCTTTTCTCCTAACATGGAGAAGAACGCACTACATCCTTATCAGCATTGGTATACTTGGTTTTTCTACGGCTTGTCTACCATTTCATGGGTAACTTCCAAAGACTTTATTCGCTTTGATCGCTATTATAAAATGGGCTTGATCAAGGGAGAAAATGTTTACAGAAATACAGTATTGAAGATTTTGGCTTGGAAGATCGTTTATTACGCTTTCACTTTGGGACTTCCGATTGCCTTCTCTGGTTTTGGAGTCGGACAGATTATTCTCGCTTTCCTCATCCTTCACTTCATTACAGGATTGAGTATATCCTTGGTCTTCCAGACCGCCCACATTATGCCAGAGGTGATTTTCCCTGTAGCTGATGAAAACGGTACAGTGGAAGGCGAACGCATGCTTCACCAGCTAGCTACTACTTCCAATTATTCTGAGAAAAGTAAAATCTTTTCATGGATGATCGGAGGTCTTAATTACCAGGTTGAGCACCATCTTTTTCCCGACATCTGCCATGTGCACTATCGGAAAATTGCACCTATTGTAAAAGCCACTGCGGCGGAGTACAATATTCCTTATTATTCAAAAAAGACATTTTTTGATGCCTTAAAATCTCATTTCCAAATGCTTTACCTCCTGGGTAATGCTGAAATGGAGCCAGTTAAGGCCTACACAAACAATCATGAACAATACGAAAAAACATACTAAACCTGCTGCTGCTCCCCGAGGTGGAAACCCGGATAGAAGGCAGGTGAAGAAGAAAAAAGAGTCTACGCTGGATCCCAGGCTTTTTGTGAAAAGAGCACAACCCAGTGGACAGGAAGGTTTTCGAACCCAAAAATCCTTTGAAGACCTAGGCCTGAGTTCCAAATTGCTTCAAAATATCTTGGCAAAAGGTTATCAAACCTTAACCAATATTCAAGAGCAATCCATCCTTCCTCTTTTGGAAGGAAAAGACATGATGGCAATTTCAAAAACGGGCTCTGGAAAGACCGCTGCATTTTTGATTCCCATCATCGAGCATGCCCTCAAAGATCCCCGCAATTTTACTGCTCTTGTCGTAACACCAACAAGAGAATTGGCTTTGCAAATAGAAGAGGAGTTTAAAAGCCTCACTATGGGAATGCAGCTGTATTCAGCCACATTCATAGGTGGTACCAATATCAATTCGGACCATGCCAAACTGGAGCGGAAACTTCAAGTCATTGTGGGTACTCCGGGCAGGTTGTTGGATTTGTCAGACCGCAAGGTATTGGATCTTAGAAAGGTGAATACGCTTGTACTCGATGAGTTTGACAGAATGCTTGATATGGGATTTGTCTTGGATGTCAACAAGCTGGTTAACCGAATCGGAAAAAGGGATCAGACACTTTTGTTTTCTGCAACCCTAGAGCCAGCACAGAAAAAGCTGATAGACGGACTGCTTACCAATCCTATTGAGGTAAAAGTGAACAGCGGATCGGGGACCAACGAGAATATTGAACAGCAAACGATCCGAGTGCCAGAAGGGCAGGATAAGTTTGAAGTATTGGCGGATCTTTTTCGCAATCCAGAATTGGAAAAAGTTATCCTTTTCACCGAAACAAAAAGATTGGCCGACAGACTGGCCAAAAAACTGATTCAGTCTGGTATTTCTGCCGGGCAGATTCATGGAGATAAGTCTCAGAATTTCAGAAACCGAATGATTGATGAATTCAAAAATGGGACTATCCGAGTACTGGTTGCTACTGATGTGGCCGCCAGAGGGATCGATGTAGCTGATGTAAGTCATGTGATCAACTATCAGCTACCGATGACCATGGATGCTTACATCCATCGTATCGGAAGGACAGGCAGAGCCGGCAAGGTCGGTCATGCCATTACGTTTGTTAACTAACCCCATTGCATGTCAAAAAATCAAAACACGTTCATCAAGAAGCAAAAGGCTGAACTTAAAAAGAGAAAACAAAAAGAGAAACTGGAAAAGAAACTTGAGCGCAAAACCCAGCCCAAAGACGGTAGCCTGGACAATATGATCGCTTATGTAGACGAATTCGGAAATCTCTCCAACACTCCTCCGGCTCCGCCTGTAGAGAAAAAACCGAGTACAAATCAATCAAATCAAAACCGAGTAAAAACAAATCAAAATTTCAGAAATCATGAATGAAGGAACAGTAAAATTCTTTAACACTACCAAAGGCTTTGGATTCATCACACCATCAGACAACTCTGAGGACGTATTCGTTCACCACAGTGGTCTAGTTCACGAAATCCGTGAAAACGACAAGGTGAAGTATGACCTAGTACAGGGTAAAAAAGGCATCAATGCCGTAAACGTGAAAGTAGTTAGATAATTCTAACCTCTTTGAAAGTATAATCCCCGGTAACTTTATTGACACCGGGGATTTTTTTTAGCTGGCTTTTACTTCATTTTTCAAAAGCTCACCTCTTTCAAACGCTGCCGCATTTTCTAGCGTAGTAGTAGCGATTTGATCCAATGCCTCATGAGTCAAAAATGCCTGATGGCCTGAAATCAACACATTTGGGAAAGTCATCAATCTGGAGATCATCTCGTCGTCCAAGATTTCCTCGGAGAGATTTTTGAAAAAGATATGTTCCTCCTGTTCGTAGACATCAATTCCGAGGAACCCGATTTTCCTTGATTTTAGTGCTTTGATAGCAGCCTTGGTATCGATGAGTGCCCCGCGGCTGGTGTTGATCAGCGTCACTCCTTTTTGCATAAGGTTGAGTGAATCCGAATTAATCATGTGGCGTGTCTGAGGAGTCAAAGGGCAATGAAGGGAGATGATCTGGCTCTCCGCAAATACCTGTTCTAATGGCAAATAGTTAACTCCAATTGCTTTCATTTCTTCACTCTCATAGAGATCATACGCGAGAATCTCCGCTCCAAATCCTTTGGCTATCCGGCAAAATGCTTTACCGATTGCTCCCGTACCTATGACTCCTATTTTTTTGCCATGAATATTAAATCCCGTCAGACCTTCGAGTGAAAAGTTATTTTCTCTCACTCGATTGTAGGCTTTGTGCGTCTTTCGTACACAAGTGAGCAAAAGTGCTATGGCGTGCTCTGCCACTGCCTCAGGGCTGTAAGCAGGAACTCTTACGATTCTAATTCCAAGTTTTTGGGCTGTTGCCAAATCCACTTGATTGTAACCCGCACATCTCAAAGCGATTAATTTCACCCCGAAATGATCCAACTTTTTAAGGATAAACTCATCGATGGGATCATTGACAAAGGAACAGATCGCCTGATGCCCTTCGGCGAGATTGACGGTCCGATGGTCTAGAGACACATCAAAAAAACTCAGTTGGTGATCATAATTTGCAGCGTGGAGGGTAAAGCTCTCCTTGTCGTAGGATTTGGTGCTGAAAAAAGCAATTTTCATGTAGCTATTCTTTGGTGATTTGGCGGTAAAGATAGGGTGGTTCCAAAGATCTGTAAGTTCTCTTCCCTGATTTTTACTAATGAAAGGATGGGGAATGAATCTTTTTGGGCTACATTTTGAAAAACATTCCAGGACTTGGATATTCACAACTCATTTAATCCCAACATCTATGAAAAAACATTTTCTTTATGCTTTGCCTTTAGTTTTGCTTTTAGCCTGCGGTCAAAAGCAAGAGCCCATTGTAGAAGATTCCATTCCTGAAGAACTAAAAATCGAAGAAGTAGCTATGCCAGACTCAGTACTCCGCCACGTGGTATTATTCGGATTCAAATCCACTTCCAGTCCGGAAGACGTTCAAAAAATCGTTGCCGCTTTTAAAGAACTACCGTCCAAAATTTCCGAAATCAAAGGATTTGAGTGGGGAACCAATTCCAGCCCAGAAGGTTTGAACCAGGGACTGACACATGCTTTTGTAGTTACTTTTCATTCAGATGCAGATCGTGATATCTATCTTCCGCATCCTGCGCACAAGGAATTTGTGGATATTTTGGGACCACATTTGGATAAGGTGACAGTACTGGATTATTGGACCAAGCCCTGATTACTTGTCGTAGGGTAGGGGGCTGTTTATTTGTCCTGACGGTGAAGCATTAATTACCTCTGTCACCACAAATTCACTTGTTCCTCTCCATGGAAGTATGCCATTATACTCTTGGTAGCGCAATTCGAGATGTTTTCCTGAGTTGCGCTCCAGGATTTGGGCGACTTCAGGATCGGTTACGCTAAATCTGAATTCATTACTCTGAAGGCCTCCTGAGGTAGGGCTTTGAAATCCTTCTTGAACCATTCTGCCTTCATAAGTCTTAAAAATCACTCCCTTTTTCACGAAATAATTGAGGCTTCCTGCTTTTACTCCTTCTCCAAAAACGAAGAAGAACTTCCACCACAAATAGATTCCAAAAATTGCAATCAGGGTCAATCCGGTAATCCAAGCGAATTTTTTCATAAGTCAAACAATTGATTTTCAATAAATATAGGTTTTGAAAATTCAGGTTCAAAAGTCATTTCACTTTTCTGAAAAACCAGATGTCTGAATCGCTGTTTTACACTTATGCAACAGGAAATATTCAGCTCCGATTCAGCTAATCTTTTACCCTTTGGGGGTGAGGTAAAATTGTATCCTGGATTTTTTCCCTTGGAGCAAGCGGATCGGTATTTTACCCACCTAGTAGATGGCCTTACCTGGAAGCAAGAGCCCATCTGGATGTTTGGAAAGCAGGTAATGCAGCCCCGATTGACAGCCTTGTATGGCAATCCTGATCAGCCTTATTCTTACTCTGGAATTTCGATGGACGCTTTAGCTTGGACTCCGGTCTTGGAGCAAATTAAAAATGAGATCGAAAGATTTACTTTATGCCAATTCACACATGTCTTGTGTAATTTTTACCGTGACGGAAATGACAGCATGGGTTGGCATCGAGACAATGAGGCCGTTTTGGGACGAAATCCAACTATCGCTTCCGTGACTTTTGGGGTAACGAGGCTTTTTCAACTCCGAGATTACACCACGAAAAAAACGAAAATCGAGATTCCTCTCAGCCATGGCAGTCTGCTTATAATGGCAGGTGAAAGCCAACACTTATGGGAGCATCAGTTACCCAAAACCAAAAAGGTAAACGGGCCTAGAATCAACCTGACCTTTAGAAAGTTACTGATGTAAAGTGGGCGAAAGTAGATTTGTGTCTATAGATCAATGAGTTGGGGTTAAAAAATGGATTGTGATTTTAGATTGATCAGGTAATTCATCATCAATGGTTTTTCAATGTATTCGATCACTGATTGGTATTGAATTGCTTTACGCTTGTCATCCATGCTCACAGAAGAAGTGATCAGAATTACCTTGATTTTATCGTGTCGATTGACTTTTTCTAGATAGTCCAAGACTCCCCATCCGTCCACATCCTGCATGTAAATATCCAAGAAAATCAGGGTGTTGTTAATGTCCTGATCTATGATGGTTGACAGATGATCAATCACCTCCTGGCCGCTGGAAAAGGTTAGCGGATCTTCGCTCAGACCTGATTTTTTAGCCAGAAGTTTGTGGAAAAAAATATATTCCGCGTCGTCGTCTACTATGATTAAATCGAAATTCATATACTAAGATTGAAAGATTATTTTAAAGGTCTTGATTTTTTTGGGCTTCGGCTGTTTTTTCAGAAATCTCTCTGATGATTTGATCCAGCTCAAAAGCAGAATCCAAAATCATTTTTATAAACTTATACAGTTCAGGATCCTTGTTCTCCAGGTCGTCCATGTCGGTAAGTAGATGAATGACTCCCATCATTCTGGCTAGCGGTGCACGTACTACGTGGGATTGGATCCATGCAATTTCTTTGAAAGCCCGGTTTTGTTTTAGAATTGCTTCAATAAATTTAATTCGGTCGGTAATGTCTCTGTAAATGTTAAGAACGGCTTTTTTTCCTTCCAATTCGAAAATATTCGCTTTGACCTCCATGTTTCGAAGCTCACCGTTCTTTTTTCGTATCACCGTCTCAAATTCCAGAGAACCTTTTTCCAATAGTTTCTGCAATTTTTCTTGGAAGTATTCATTGTCCACCATTCCGGTGTCAATGTCGCTTATGCTTAGCTTGAGTAGCTCTTCTTTGGTGTAGCCAAGTACTGCCTCACTGGCTGGATTTGTCTCGATAAAGTTGGAAGGACCTGACTCATCAATGTAGAATAAATTGATGTCGTCTAGGTTTGCATCAAAAAGTAACCGGTACTTTTTTTCGTTTCGCTCCGCCTCCTCCTTGGCAGTCTGAAGTTGTTCTGTCCGGATTTTAACCAAATCTTCGAGATGGTCATTTTGATTTTTCAACTGATCCATCAGGTATTTGGTGGTCAGTAGGTTTTGTATTCTCAGCGAAACTTCACTGATGTCAAAAGGCTTGGTAAGGAAGTCACTTGCACCTAGTTTCAGTGCTTTTTCTTTGCTCTTGGGATTGGTGTCTGCGGTCAATACCAAAACAGGCATAAAATCCCTCGATTCGGTAGTTTTTTCCAATTCGGCCAAAATATCAAATCCGGTCACCTCGGGCATCATGAGATCGAGGAGGAGGATATCCGGCTTGTGAGTTTCGATTTTTTCAAGGGCAGTCGTTGAATCTGTGGTGGATAGAATTTCATTAAATCCAGTCAGATTCAAGATGTTTTCCAATAATATGATATTGGGAAGCTGATCATCCACAATCAAGATTTTATGCTTGAGGATGGACTCCTTGATTCGGTTTTTTTCACTCATGAGTTGTGTACTTAAGGTATTGATCAAAAATTTTGATCAATTGCCCCACATTGATTGGTTTGGTGATATACTGGTCTGCCCCTTTGGACAGGATAAATTCCATTTGTTTGGTAGTAGCGTCGGCACTGACCACGACAATCGGTAGATTCCTAGTATCGGGGTCAGATTTGAGTGTTTCCAGAACTTTTGATCCAGAGGTGTCTGGAAGATTCAAATCTAATAGAATTAAGGAAGGTTTGTATTCTTTCGTTAGCTGAATTGCTTCCAATCCATACATGGTATTGATCACTTCGATCCCTGGTTTGAGGCTTCGAAGAAGTTCCTTGATCAATTCAATATTTGAAATATTGTCTTCGACCAATAACAGCGTTCCTTGGGTGTCTTTGTTGGAAAAAACCTGTTGCTCAGAATCTTTCATGCCATTAAGCTCAATGGGATTGGCATCGGTACCCGGAAGTTCAATCCAAAACTTGCTTCCTTCGTCGATTTTACTTTCTACGCCTACCTTGCCTCGCATAAGCTGGGCCAGTTTTTCCACCACGGAAAGTCCCAGTCCTGTTCCCTCGGTAGCAAATTGATCACCCCCAATTCGTTCAAAGGGTTTGAACAACTTGGGTATATTTTCTTCTGATATGCCTATGCCGTTGTCTACGACTAAGATCCTGACTGATTTTTTTCCATCCAGGTCAAAACTGGTCTCAGCTGAAATCCAAACTGAACCACCTTTTCGATTGTATTTGATGGCATTGTTGAGCAAGTTGATCAGGATTTGTTTCAATCGCTGTAAGTCTGCCAAGACGAAAATTTTCCGCTTATCGACCGGGAGGTGAACCTGTACTGATTTTTCTCCTGCAAAAGGCATGACCGAATCAGCGATTTCCTGAATCACTCCGGTCAACTCGATTGGTTCTAGGGAAACGGAGACCTTTCCTGCCTCGATTTTGGCAATGTCTAAGACTTCATTGATCAACTGAAGGAGGTGATTTCCGCTCTTGAGGATGTATTCCAGATTTTTGTGCTGATTTTCAGTGAGTTCTGTAAATTCCAGTAACTGTGCAAAGCCAAGAATAGAATTCATGGGAGTTCTGAGTTCATGGCTCATTCTGGAAAGAAACTCACTTTTTGCCTGGTTGGCCGTGTCGGCTTCGTTTCTGGCTAGTTCAAGTTCGAGGTTTGAATTTTCCAGTTCTTTGGTTCGCTCTTGAATTCGCAACTCGAGATTTTGATTGAGTTGGATGATTTCCTCCTCGTAATGCTTTCGCTCAGTGATATCCTGCTTGACAGCCAGATAGTTTTTGATATTGCCATTTTCATCGAGAATGGGTGTAATGGAAATGTTTTCCCAGAAAATTTCACCCGACTTCTTTCGGTTCCTCCATTCGGTCTGAAAGTTTTTGCCGGAGGTAATGGTTTTCCAAAGGTGATTGTATACCTCCCGCTCGGTGAGTCCTGATTTAATCAAACTGATAGGCTGCATGTACAATTCCTCGTGGCTGTAGCCTGTCATGGTAAGGAAGGCTGGGCTCATGTACTCGAGCTTACCGGTCAGATCGGTAATGATGATGGCTACAGGACTTTGCTCGATGGCAAGAGTGAGTTTTTTGATTTCCCTTTCGTTCTTTTTTCGCTCCGTGATTTCTCTGACAAATCGCAGGACTTTAGTGTCTGACATGGGAACGATCCTCGATTCAAAATGCCTTTCTTCATATCCATAAATTCCAAAAGCTTCATAGGTTTCAATTTTCTGTTCAGTCAGAGATTTTCTGATTTTATTTAAATGAAAATCTGCCTCCTTGGGCTTGAAGACATCTTTTAGATTTTTACCAACCAGATATTCAAAATCTCCGATTTGATTTTCTTTTTTAGAACTGAAATATTCCAGGTAATTGCCATCAAAATCCATGATGTAAAGCAAATCCGGGATGGCATCGATGATGGCCTTAAATCGGAGATTTTGCTCTCGGATTTGTTCCTCAACTATTTTTTCGTGTGTGATATCGATGACAGTCGCCGCATTGAAGATCGGCTTGCCGTCCTCGTCAAAGAAAAGCTTCGCGGTGACCAATCCGGGAAAAGTACTGCCGTCTTTCCGCTTTCGGCCAAATTCCTTAAGGGTATATTCTTTATTATTTAGGTATTCGGGATAGATCTGCTCTTGGTATTCTTCAAGTTGCTCCGGGGTATGAAGACTAAATATCTCCATCCCGATCATTTCATCTACTTCATACCCATGCATTTTTGCAAATGCCTCATTGCAATAGGTGATTTTCCGTGTGCCGTACTCGGTAATGACTGTACCGTAGGAAGCTTTGTCAGAGATGATTCTGAATTTTCGAAGTTCTTGTTCCGCGGTCTTTCTGGCCGTGATGTCATAATCCGCCCCTCGGAATCCAATCACTTTTCCATCTGAGTTTCGGATAGCTGCGCCAAAACTGCTAACCCAAATGACCTGCCCGTCTTTTCGCTCGATGGTGTTTTCCCAGTCAAAAAGGTCGTTACCTTCTTTGAGGTGTTGAATTCCTATGGCCTTATATTCTTCTCTTGAGCTTTCGGGGAAAAGGTCCCAGAAGTACTTTTTACCTACGATCTCCTCAGGCTCATAGCCATAGACTCGCTTGGACACAGGACTGATGTACGAGTAAAGTCCCGTGCCATCCACTTCCCAAATGACCGCACCGGTATGCTCTGCAATTTGGCGGAAGCGGTTTTCACTGCGAATCAGAGCCTGTTCGGTAGCACGTTTTTCAGTGATGTTTTTCCAGGAGGTGAAAATGACTTCTTCTCCGTTGAATAGGATTTTGGAAAGCGTGATCTCAGCCAGAAACTCAGTTCCGTCTTTTTGAAGATGTACCCATTCAAAATGCGCATGCCCTTCTCGATCGGTATGTTCGAGCATTTCTTTGGCGTACTCAGTTGATTTTCTTCCGTTGGGCTGATTTTCAGGTGAGATATCTACCGGTGTGAGCCCTACCACTTCTTCTTTGGGACGGCCAAGCAGGTTTACTACCGCCTTATTGCAATCGATGAACTTTCCATCCTTGATGATCAGGTATCCGTCAGGGGATTCTTCAAAGAGCACTCGGTATTTTTCTTCACTGTCTCTTAGCTTTTGTTCCGTTTCCTTTCGATCGGTAATATCTATACCCACGCACTGCATTTCAAAGGGTACTCCCGCAGAATCTGTCAAACAAACAAAATCCCACAGGGTGGTCATGATCTTACCCGAGCGAGTTGGCTTGTCTAGCTCTACTTGGACGATTTTGCCAGGGTGAGTAATGCATATTCCTACTGCTTCCCGGGCTTTATCTTTATCGTATTCACAAATGGATGTTAATGAATCAGAATCGGCTAAACCCCGGGTAGGATAGATGTATCCAAAGTCTTCCTCAAACTTTTTATTCCAAAACGTATGTCGCCCTTGCAGATCTGTACGGATGACATAATTGGTTTGAGATTCAAGGAGACTTCGAAGGCGGTTTTCACTTTCAATCAGTTGGTCTTCTGCTCTCTTTCTGTCGGAGATATTGATCCCCATACATTGGATTTCATTGGGAACGCCGTTTTCGTCAAAAAGTGCGACAAATTCCCAAAGCGTGGTGATGATGCTGCCATCTCTGCTGGGTTTATCCAACTCTACAGGGAAAATTTGACCTGGAAATTGCATGCACTTCTGGACTACTTCAAAAGTTTTTCCATGATGATATTCACAAATGGATTCCAGAGCGTTACCATGGTCCAGTCCCTTATCGCCGTATAGCCATCCAAATTCCTCGGCAAATTTTTCATTCCAGTAAGTATGTCTACCAGAAAGGTCTGTCCGGAGAACATAGCTGGTTTGGGAGTTGAGCAGATTTTGTAGCTGTCGTTCTTTCTTTCTAGACTCGGCGAGGTTCTTTCTGGATTCGAAATGCTGGCCAAAGACATTGGCAATCGCTTGAACTAATGTGTATTCTTCGATCAGGAACGTTTTGTTCTTAGGAATAAAAACCTCTAAAGTGCCTTCCTCCTTGTTATTTACCAAGATATTTTCTTTGAGGTAATTCTCGCTCTCACTGAAGTGGGCGGAGAGAAATTCTAGGTTTTTGTACCTGATTCTGGTACAGGTCTCTTCAGGTTGAAAAAATCCCGCCGGAATGATCTCCACGGCTTGCTGAAGCACTTGTTCTTCTTTCAAGTCGGGTGAGATCAAAAGCTGGGTGATCTCAAAGACGGTGTTAAATTCCTTAATTCGCTCCTTAAGGTCCCGTTCTTTTCGGATTCTATTGTGAACATTTCCTAAGATGGAAGTGAAAATTTTAAGGAGATTGAATTCATTTTCGGAATAAGAGTGGTGTTTTTGGACTGAATCCAAGCCAATGAAACCGATGCAATCCTGTTGATCCATGATCGGCATGGCGAGAAGGCTCTTGATTCCTTGTGGCTCTAGAATTTGTCGAAGTGTAGAATTTTCCTCAAGTGCATCTACATCCTCTACATACATCTTTTCACCTTTGAGGTGACGCTCAGTCCAATCTTCCAATCCCTCAAGGGAGGTTTCTTGCAAAAATTCAATTTGAGGCTCGATTCCTGGTCCACACCATTCAAACGTGTTTGAACAGGTATTTTGCTCCCAATCGTAGTCAAAGACATACATGCGATCTGCTTCCACAAACTCACCCAATTTCCTGAGGGAGACTTGGATTGTTTTGTGAAGTTCGTCTTCGGAGATATTGATGTAAGAAGAAGAGGTTTGAACCAAAAGCTCCAATAATTCAGATTGGGATTTAAGCTTTTGTTCAATCTCGACTTGCTGTGTGATGTCGATAAAGGTGGTAAAAACTTGAAAGGGTTCTTTTTCACCTGGTTTAAACTCCGGAACAGAATTGATTGAAATCCAGGTGTATTTTTTGGTTTTCGGATTAAAGACCCCCATCACCTCATTTTGGACTGGTTTGCCCGTCCTTAAGGATATCATGGCAGGATGGGAATCGCCTGGAAAATCAGAACCATCTAGGTGGATTGCATGCCATTCGGGATCGACGGAGGTTTTTCCCTGCATTTGGTCCCTGGTTAGCCCAAGCATGATTTCAGCTGCTTGGTTGCATTCGGTGATTTTGCCGGTAGAATCTTGATAAACTACCCCTTCAGGCATCTTTTCGAACAAGGTGGCATAGCATCCGGGTTGTTCTTGATCAGGGGAAAAAGTATAGCTGATATAGGCAATCATTCCCTGAGGGAATTTCTCAAATCGGTATTTCCAATGGCCTTTAAGTTCAAGTGAAGTGGTGGAAGGATCTGAAACAAAAGTGCTAAGGGATTCGGTTTGCAGATTCGGAAACACATCAAAAATGAGATTCCCGTCAGAGATGTTTTTTTCGGAAAGCAGGGATTCTGCTGCTTTGTTTTTACCAATAATTTTAAGTTCAGAATCCAAGAAAAGTACAGCTTCTTGAAGCTGGTTAAGTGCAGATCTTAGGAGTTGGAAATTCTCTTCGCTAGGTTGTTGAAAAGGCATACCAGATATCTAATTATTATGCTTTTGACTTGTGGCAAAAGTAAACTTACGATCCGTCTAAATCGACTGTAGAAGGGACTTGGGTGCTGGATCTTCTACAATTCTGCTGATTTGGCGAATTCCGATTAATAGTACTAAAAAACAACGGTAAATAGTGCATGAACAGGATTTAATTAGGTGGTGAAATACTTTTTTGTAATAAAAAGAGTAAAAAAATATATGAATTGTATTTTATGGTTTTAATTAGGATGAGCTTTTCATTTTGGAAATAAGGTAATAATAAAGCCCTCAACTTTTTAAAAATTGAGGGCTTCAAGTTTTTAATCCACCAGCCAGAGGTAATCTTCGTAGCCGGCCTCTTTCATCTTTGTTTTGGGGATGAATTTCATTGCGGCCGAATTCATGCAGTACCTCAATCGTGTAGGTTCAGGACCATCGTAAAACACATGGCCTACATGGCTTTTGCCATATTTGCTTCGGACTTCCACACGGGTCATTCCGAGTGTTCGGTCAATTGGCTTTTCCAACGCTCTCGCATCAATCGGTTTTACAAAGCTTGGCCATCCCGATCCGGATTCGTATTTGTCTTTTGAGCTAAAAAGCGGTGCTCCGGACACGATGCAGACATAGATGCCGGATTCCTTGTTGCCATTGTACTCATTGTTGAAAGCGTATTCGGTCGCGTCCTCCATCGTTACCTCATACTGTAGCGGAGTGAGGGATTTTTTCAGTTCTGCTTTGGATTTGGCAGGGTAGGTGCCTTCATTGATGTCCGGCCAGTTGGTCTTGATGCACTCTTGGCGACCACTTCCGATTTTGTAGGCGGTGTATTCTTCCGGAGACTTTTTGTAGTAATCCTGGTGGTATTCTTCAGCAGGATAAAAGTTGCTGTATTTGATCACCGGCGTAGCGATAGGCTTGGTGAATTTCCCCGATTTGTCAAGTCTGGATTTGCTTTCCTCGGCTACTTTTCGCTGCAGGTCATTGTGGAAAAAAATCGCAGATTCATATTGCGTACCTCGGTCAAAGAATGAACCGCCGACGTCAGTTGGGTCAAAGGTTTGCCAAAAGATATCGACCAGTTCGGCATAGCTGATGACTTCTGGATCATAGGTGATTTGGACAGCCTCTCGGTGACCGGTTTTCCCGGATGAAACTTCTGAATAAGTGGGATTTTTCTCTTTACCGCCAGAATAACCTGAGACTACGGAAATTACTCCGTCCAAGCCTTCAAAAGGGGCTTCCACACACCAAAAACAGCCACCGGCAAAGGTGGCCAACTCTGTTTTGGCAGAAAATACTTCTTGCTTTGGTTCTTCTCGGAGGTCTTCTGCAGTTCCTGATTTTTCGGCAGGACCAGACGAACAGGCCATTAACAGGCCAACAAACAGACTCAACATAGTAAACGAATGATTTATGGATTTGATCATGTAGGTAAATTCAGATGTAGAATAGTGCTGTAATTCGGTTATCGTAACGGTTTAAACTAGTGTACTCGACCTTCTGTTTAGGCTAAAATCTTAAATTCCTTTAAAACCCACCTTTAGAATTACGAGGAAGGTGAATTTTTGGATTAATCCATTTTTAAATAAAAACTCAAAGGCCGGAATTTGTTCTATTGGCTTCTTTCAATTCAGCCAGTTAAAAACAAACTCATGTAATTCTGAATTTGATACTAGTCCGATTTTAATATCTTTTGAAACCCAAATTGCCTAATTCTATTTTATGCATTCAAGAATAAGTTTCCTGAGTCTTATCATCTTAGCAATTTTCAGTTGCAAGGAAAAAGACATCGATCCTTTTGCCACCATCCAGCCTGAGGAAAGCCGATTTACCAAAGTCACTCTTGTGGAGAAGCTCAATGAACCTATGGAGCTGGAGGTCTTGGATAATTTTGACGTGCTCTTCATCGAGCGGGGAGGGAAAGTGAGACGATTCTTGGCAGAGACAGGGGATATAGAAGAAGTCGGTTTTCTTGATGTCTATGCTCAAAATGAGGACGGATTACTCGGCCTAGCCAAAGACCCCAAGTTCAACGAAAATCAATGGATTTACCTCTACTATGCACCGGCAGGTCCGGATTCAATCAACCGGCTTTCGAGATTTACCCTGACCGATGGTTTACTCGATAAAGGTTCGGAGAAGATCATGCTCGAAGTGCCCGTTTTTCGTGGATGCTGCCACTCAGGTGGATCATTGGAGTTTGATTCCAAGGGCAATCTATTTATCAGTTTAGGCGATGATACCACCCCTTTTGAGTCGGATAATTACAATCCCATCGACGAGCGTGCAGGAAGGCCCGGTAATGTAGATGCACAAAAGACCTCCGGCAACAGCAATGACCTGAGAGGTTCCATCCTGCGAATTACCCCACAGCCCGATGGTACTTACACCATTCCCGAGGGCAATCTTTTTCCTCCCGGCACACCCAATACCCGCCCTGAGATCTATGTCAAGGGAAATAGAAACCCATTTCGAATCGGGATCGATCAGCGCAATGGCAATCTGTTTTGGGGTGAAGTGGGTCCGGACGCTTCCAAAGACAGCCTGAAAAGAGGTCCAAAAGGACATGATGAGTTTAATTTGGCGACCAAGCCCGGATTTTTCGGCTGGCCCTATTTTGTGGGGAATAATAAGCCCTATTGGAAATATGACTTCGAAAAGCAGGAAAGCCTTTTTGAATTTGATCCGAAAGCACCAAAAAACACCTCGCCTAATTCCACAGGAATCGAACAACTTCCTCCTGCTACGCCTGCTTTGATTTGGTATCCTTATGATGAGTCAGTGGAGTTTCCGATGCTTGGTACGGGAGGTAGAAATGCCATGGCAGGCCCGGTCTACTATCGTGCAGATTATGAAAAGTCTGAGGTGCGATTCCCGGGCTATTACGATGGCAAGGCCTTTTTCTACGATTGGATGAGAAACTGGATCTATACCGTGAAGCTGACCGAGGATTTTCAATACGATACCATGGAGCGATTCATGCCTTCGACGGTGTTTGACAAGCCTGTCGACATGCAGTTTGCCAAGGACGGCTCTCTTTACATTTTGGAATATGGCACGTATTGGAGTTCGCAAAATGATGATTCAGGCATCTACCGCATCGAGTTTGCCTCGGGCAACAGAAAGCCCAAAGCGATTGCCTCAGCAGATCGGCTGAACGGAGCTGTTCCATTGCAGGTGAAGTTTTCTTCCGAAGGCACCCAAGATGCAGACGAGGGTGATCAGGTGGTGTTGGAATGGGATTTTGGCAATGGTCAAACCTCCAAAGAGGCTAATCCTGTCATGAGTTTTGACAAGCCGGGCATATACCGAATCAAACTCAAAGTGACCGATCAGCATGGCGCATTTTCTGAAACTTTCCTCGAAATCAAAGCCGGAAATGAAGCACCTCAAGTCGAACTGGACTGGAAGAGTAACCGAAGTTTTTACTTTGGCAAAGAGCAAATCCCTTACTCTTTGAAAGTAACTGACCGAGAAGATGGCGCACCTTTAGATTCCAAAATCGGGTTTTCCATCGATTACCTCTCAGGTGGATTTGATCTGATTCAGGCAGGACATCAGGAGAATAAGCCGATTTTACCCGGAGAAAATTACATCACACAGGCGGGTTGCAAGGCGTGTCATGCCGTGGAAAAGGCATCGGTCGGCCCTACCTACACCGCCGTCTCCCAAAAGTACCTCAATCAGCCTGATGCCAAATCCTACCTGATCACTAAAATCACCCAAGGCGGGGGCGGTGTATGGGGCGAGCGGGTGATGCCGGGTCATTCGCATTTGGCACCTAGCCAAGTGGAATCCATGGTGGATTACATTCTCTCTTTGGCCAATCCTAATGCAGTCCAGCGAACAATTCCGCTCGCAGGCACTTTCCCGATTGACCAAACTGAAAATCCGGAGGGCTACTATTTGATCCAAGCCAACTATGAGGACAAAGGTGCTTCGGGGATTGAACCGCTGAAAACTCAACTTAGAATGATCCTAAGAAACAGTCTGGTGTCTGCCGTCTCTGCCAATGGGTTTGAAGGCGTAGCCAAAGCCAATGGTCCAAGTTCGCAGTGGGTGAAGTTTACCGCCGCTCGATCTTGGATACGATTTGATCAGCTGGATTTGACTGGAATTAGACTGTTAGAACTTGCCCTTTCTCCGGGAAATACCTCCGGCAAACTCGAAATCAGGACCGGAAGCTCCGATGGAACAGTGATCGGGGAGACGAAAATTCTTTCCAAAGCAGACCGTCCGGCCAACTGGGAGGGGCAATTCTTTCCTGTACCTGTCACTCTCAGCCCGACTGAAGGAATAAAAGATGTCTTCTTAGTCTTCGTGCCAGACAAGGAAGTTTCCATCTGGAATACGTTCAATGTGAGTACGATCAAGTTTAAGAGATAGAAAATACATGCCGATGTTACGATGATCAGCTGGCTGAGGAATATTTCTCTGATTTTAGGATGGAAGACCGAAGACCGATGACCGAAGATTTCCAGAAACATGTCATTGAATTGTACTTCTGAGCTTTAAAAAACTATTCTAGTCAATCAGTTGATTTAAGTATGAAAAGCCCGAATCTATTGAGATTCGGGCTTTTTTAGTGTTGGGACTTTATTCTTTCAGAAAATCAATACAGCATGATCCCTGCCTGAAGGGTGATCATTCCGGTTTGGGTCTTGCCGTTTTTGTAAGTGATAAACCCTTCCGAATCGACTGCGATACTTCCTTTCCTGACATAGGTTAGCCGATCGCCATAGGCATAATTCAGCTTCAGGTAGAAGCTGTTTCCCACGTTTATTCCTCCTTTGTCGAGTTTTCGGGTAAAAAAACCGATACCCATTCCATACCCCAATCCTTCATAATTGGTGGAAAGTAGGCTTTCCAAGTATTCTTGATCAAGGAGCGTATCAATGATCGTGTTGTCAATTCTCGTTTTGGTATTCAGCAACTTCATGCCCACAAAACCATCCACAAAAGGCACGATTCCTTCTTCCCGCTGGGAAAGGAGTGCACGTACCACAGGCCCGAGTGTGATGTAGTTGTAGGAAGTTTTGAGTTGGGGGAGAAAGGTGCTTTCAGGGGTTTTCTCCGTGCCGAGGTGGAGGTAGTTGACTTCAATTCCGAGTAATACGGGTGAATAAGCTGCTTCTTTTTTGGGATTGAACAAGATACTGGTACCCAAACCCACTCCATTTCCACCAATTGAGTTTTGGATAGCTTGGCGAAACTCACCCATGGGAAAACCTAGGTTTCCATAAAGGCTGACCTGTGCTTTTTCGGAGATTTGGGCGAAGGTCGAGGTCGAAATAAGTCCGATAATCAGAAATAGAAGTCCTTTTTTCATCGTCTGAAGCTGGCTGTACTAAACACGTGGAGGTAATTAATTTAGTTTAAAAATCTATTTTGAAGTATCGGAGAAGATTTTTGTACTGATCCTGTGCAGTCAGGCAAGTATCCATCAAGTATTCGTTGACCTTACCCCATTCTTGTAAGCCTCTGTAGTAATAGAACTTGATTTCGTCTCCGATGATAAAGGGGACGATGTCATTTGCGAGGCATTCCTTAAACATTATTAGTCTTCCCACACGACCGTTTCCATCTTGAAAAGGATGAATGATTTCAAATCGATGATGAAAATCCAAAATATCCTCCAAGGTTTTTTGTTCTTTGGAGTGGTAGCTAAACAGCAAGGCCTTCATTTGATGGTGAACCTCATGGGGTGGGGTTGTTTCATTTCCTCCCACCTCATTAGGTAATTTCTTGTATTCACCCACATTAAACCAGTCTTTTCTACTGTCGGATGTTCCTGATTTGAGCAGGTAATGAATCTCTTTGATCAGTTTTTCAGAAAGTTTGGCAGTTGCTTCTTCTATGATAAAATCTATACATCTGAAGTGATTGGTCGTTTCGATGATGTCATCGACATTGATTATTCCACTGTATTCTCCGATGGTATTGGTCTCGAAAATCAATCTTGTCTGATCTTGGCTTAGTTTACTTCCTTCTATCCGGTTGGAATTATAGGTCAGTTCGATTTGGGTTCGATGATAAATACCACCTTTGAGCCTCATCTTTTTTTGTTCTTTGAGCTGATGAAGCAAGGGATTTCTTTCTGAGGAAACAGACTTATTTTTCTTTAGTGGTAGTGTGGCGTCTTCGGGAATGTTCCATGTTTTGCCGGTCAGAAATGCACCTTGAATCTTTCCAAGAGCACAGTAATTCCGAACTGTTCTCTCTGGAATTGCCCATTTCTGGGCAAAGGATGCGACTGATAAATAATTCATTTGTTTTTTTTCTTGCCGATATCGGCAAAAGTAGCCAGAAATGATTTGCGTTTTTTTTATTTCTTGCCGATAGAGGAGAATTTTTCTCTCTCCACCTTCAAGAGGCCAAAAACTTTTTGGCTGCACATACAGGTTGCAAGCGTAAAAAAAGTGTGATAAAAAGGGCTCAGAATGATCAACTGATAAGCCTAATCAAGTTTACTTTAGCCCTGAAATCTCCAATGATATAACCATCTAGGATTTTGAAATAAAATCCCATGAAAAGTCGATTTCTCCGATAGATTTGTATATCTCTAGTATCTAAACCCAGAATAAGATGCAATTCAAAGTTTTCCGAACACTTGTAGTTCTACTTTTTATCTTTTCGCTTGGCTTGACAGCAAAGGCCCAAAAAGCAGAAAAGGGTTTTACCCCCCTTTTCAATGGTAAAAACCTAGATGGTTGGGTGGGAAATAAAGATTCCTACCAAGCCAAAGACGGTATGATCGTCATCGAACCCAAAGGTGGAGGTGGAGGTAATCTCTATACCGAAAAGGAGTATGGAGATTTTATCCTGCGTTTTGAGTTCCAGCTTACACCCGGAGCAAACAATGGTCTGGGAATACATGCTCCGCTGGAAGGAGACGCGGCCTATGTAGGAAAAGAACTTCAGATTCTCGACAGTGAGCATGAGAAATACGCCAAACTGGAAACCTACCAGTACCACGGTTCGGTCTATGGTGTGATTGCTGCCAAAAGAGGCTTTTTGAAGCCAATTGGGGAATGGAATCAGCAGGAAGTAATCGTAAACCATCCCAAAATCAAGATCATCCTCAATGGCACCACCATCCTTGAAGGTGACTATCTCGAGGCGAGTAAAAATGGAACCTTGGATAAAAAAGATCATCCCGGATTGCAAAGAAGTTCTGGCCATATTGGCTTTTTGGGTCATGGCGATGTGGTCCGATTTAAGAATATCCGAATCAAAGAATTAACTAACCCTCAACCCTAAACTAGCAAGAATATGAGTAAGAATTATCAGGTCGTAGACCGAAGAGACTTTTTGAAAAAGTCCGCATTAGGCATTGCAGGATTGGCTTTAGCTCCTTCTTTGCTAGCCAAGGCACAGGCCGCAGGCAAGCTCAGAACCGCCCATATTGGTTTAGGAGGAATGGGAATGGCCGACCTAGCTGCAATCGCATCTCATCCCGAGGTGGAAGTAGTGGCTTTGTGTGATGTAGACAGCAATGCGATGAGCAATGCCACTGCCCTTTTTCCCAAAGCAAAGACCTATGCGGATTACCGGGAATTGCTGAAAGAAATGGAAGATCAAATCGACGCTGTGGTGGTTTCTACTCCAGACCACACCCATGCCCCGGCATCCTTGATGGCTATGGAAATGAACAAAGCGGTCTACTGCCAAAAACCCCTCACGCACCATGTGACCGAAGCACGCGCCATGAAGAAGATGGCCGAAGACAAAAAGCTGGTGACGCAGATGGGTATCCAGGTTCATTCCTTCTACGATTACAAATTGGCTACCCTTTTGATCCAGTCAGGCATTATCGGAAAGGTACATACAGTTCGCGCATGGTCTCCTAAAAACTGGGGATACGACGGTCAGGAGCCCAAAGGAAGTGATGCTGTGCCTGCTAATCTAAACTGGAACTTGTGGCTGGGTACTGCCGCCGAACGTCCTTACAAGGAAGGGGTGTATCATCCGGGTAATTGGAGAAAGTTGCTAGATTACGGTTGTGGGACCTTGGGAGATATGGGTGTTCATATTTTTGATACGCCATATAATGCCCTTCAGCTCGATGTGCCTCGCACTATCGTGAATCAGTGTCGAAAGCCTACAGGTTTTGGCTTTCCTGAAAACAACATTGTCACCTACGAATTCCCGCAAACTCCTTACACCACTGAAACACTCAAGTGGGTATGGTATGATGGACCGGGAGCTCCAGCAGATCACGAAGATCTCAAACTACCCAATGGCGAAAGCCTACCTGATCAAGGAGCGATGTTCTTGGGAGAAAAAGGGCGATTACTGCTTCCGCATTTCCAGCAACTACCAAAACTGATCGTAGATGGCAAGTACAAGGAGTTTGATGTGGCTCCGTTTAACCTTGGCGCTCCTGTGAAAGACTATGCGGGAGAAAGCAAAAAGCATTACCACCAGTTTGTAGATGCCTGTCTTGGAAAAGCAGAGTGCTCGGCTCCATTTGAGTATTCAGCCCGATTGACTGAGACGATCTTGCTGGGTGTGATTGCAGGTCGATTCCCAAATGAAACACTGCACTGGGACAGCAAAAAGGCCAAGTTTGCCGAAAAGAAAGCGAATAAGTTTCTAGGAGGGAAGTATCGTAAGTTTTGAGAAAAAAGTTGGAACACAATAGATGCAAGACTTTAGGTACAAGATGCTAGAACCTAGGAATAAGGTTACTATTCATTTAAAATCTTGATCATTGAGAATTGGAAATTGAAAATTGCCTTCGTCCGCTGGCGAACAAAAATGTTCGAGAAATCTAATCTTCAAATTTGAAAAAATAGCCTCTGAAGCGATTCAGGGGCTTTTTTGTTGGCATGAATCTCGAATCTGTTTTGCTAATCTTATTGACATGATTCAACTCAACGAACTGGACAAATACATCGAATCCCGATTTCAGCGGGTGTTTCTCCTCAAAGGAATCAATCTCAACATCAAGGAAGGAGAGTTTGTGACGCTCATGGGCCCCTCAGGTGCTGGCAAATCTACTTTGCTCAATATTCTGGGCCTTTTGGATGAGGATTACGAAGGGACTTATTCCTTTTTGGGAAAAGATATCCGCGCGATGAAAGCCAAAGAAAGGTCTAATCTCCACAAAAGCGAATTTGGGTACATCTTTCAGGCTTACCATCTCATCGATGAGCTGACCGTCTATGAAAACATCGAAACGCCTCTGCTGTATCGAAATGTGTCCACTACTGATCGTAAAAGCCTGATTGCAGAACTTTTGGACAGGTTTAATATGGTAGCAAAAAAGAACCTTTTTCCAGCCCAGCTTTCCGGAGGTCAGCAGCAGCTTGTGGGTATCGCTCGCGCCATTGCCGGTAAGCCAAGAATTCTCCTTGCCGATGAACCAACGGGAAATCTCCACTCGGCTCAGGCGAAGGAAATCATGCAGGTGTTTCAGGAACTGAATGCCGAGGGTACGACCATTATTCAGACCACGCATGCCAGAGAAAATGCCGATTACGGAACCCGATTAATACAATTGATAGACGGAAGAATAACAAGTGATGAAGCAATTACATACTAAGGTTTGGATCACCTTCTTGATTTTGGTGGGTTTTGTGTTTTTGACAAAGGCTCAGGATACCCTTAAGTTGACATTTCAAGAGGCTGTATCCATGGCATTGGCCAAAAATCTGGAATACCGGATCCTTGAAAACAATCAGGAAATTCTCAAAAAAGAAACCCTCACGGCTTGGTCAAATCATTTGCCCTCAGCCAACATCAATTCATCCTTTTTGCGTCAGACCGGTCAGCAATTCCAGCAGATCGAAGGGGAAATTGTCGTGACCAAGGAATCCAATGAGATTCTTTCTCCCGGACTTTCGGTGAGTATGCCGGTGTTCAATGCCGGCAGGAGAATATTGGATACCCAATCGTCCATACTCGCTCAAAAGGCAGGAGAAAAAGGACTTGAAAGGGCCAGACAACAAGTGGTTTTTGACGTGTCGAGAAGATACATGCAGGTTTTGCTCGATCAGGAACTCTTGAAAATTGCTCACGAAAATGTGTTGAATCAAAAGCAAACCTTGATTCAGATCGAGGGATTTGTGGAAGCAGGGCTACGGACGATATCTGATCTGTATAATCAGCAGGCAGAGGTGGCACGGTTGGAGTCTATTCTGCTCGATGCCGAACTGACCCTCGAAAATGACCGATGGCTTTTAGTGGAATACCTTCAATTGGAGGTGGGTAAAATCCCTCACTTGGAAAACGTTTCGCCAGAAGACCTGATGGGAGAATTGAGCGGTCAAGAAATGGATCAGCTGGTACAGCTAGCGGTTAGCAAGCGGCCCGATTTACAGCAGCAATCTTTGCTAATTTCTTCTTTCAAAAAAGATGTTCAGGCGATTAAAGCCATGAGATTGCCTCGATTGAATGCTTTTTATAATTATGGAACATTTTATACCTCTCTTGACAGCCGAAGTGTGAGGACTCAGTTATTTGAAATTTATCCTCAAAACACTGTGGGGCTTTCTTTGGGCATCCCGATTTTCAATGGTTTCCAATCTCGATTAGATGTAGCTCGCGGGAAAAATGCCTACGAAAACCAAGTGCTTCGAAAAGAAGCCTTGGACCGCAAAGTATATCAAGATGTCAGGTTGGCTTACCAAAACTACCAAGCAGCACTGAAGAAAGTAAGTAACTCATCGATAAGGCTGACCGCAGCAAAAGAGGCTCAAGTTGCCGTCAGTGAGCGATTTCGCTTAGGTCTTTCCAATTTTTTGGATTTATCGGTAGCGAATCAGGCCTTGGTCAATGCTCAGTCAGATCAGGCACAAGCCAATTATACCCTTTACTTTCAAGCAGTTTTGATGAATTATGCGTTGGGGACCTTATAGCTTCATTAGACTTAAAAATTCAAGGTAGAAAGTTGACTTGTAGGTCATGGAAAAAATAAGCACCATTCGAATCGGAATGGTGCTTATTTTTATTGCAAGTGTTGAATTTAAATTCGAATCATTAAGGCTGTTCCGAAAACTTATTTACAATTTTAAACTCATTCATTACCCTGTATGCTGCTCTGGTGATGTCTGCCGAAAAATTGGGGGAGGCAAGGTCAAAGTCTGCTGCAGTGTATCCTTGCCAGATCGTATTGCCTCTTTTGCTATCAATGACGTAAATGACTAGCATCCCTTTGTTTTGGGAGTATTTTACTTGATTGTAGGTTTCGTCCTTTTCCTGTTCGCGCTCAATTTCACCTTCATCATTTCGGAAAGTAAGTCCGGTGCGGTTCATCCAATAATCAAACTCGGGTTGTACATATCCTCTGTATTTTATGGAGTCTGTGAATATTTTGTAGCTGACCAATAAATCAGGTTTTGATTCCTGCTGTCGAAATCCTTGTGAACCGAGTCTTGCACCGATGGTAGCGTTTAGCACAGGTGAAATCACCGTGGTGTCTAATTCAGGGGATTCGACAAAAGCGAAGGTTTTATATTTTTTGAAAGAACCTGTGTAGTTGTAATCATAGTCCGTGACATAGTCCTTTGATGAAAAACAGGAAGCTGTCAAAATGATCAGAAAGAGAAAAACTAGAGACGATGCTTTCATAGGGTGGTGGTTGGAGCTTAAAATGATGATCTTTTTAGACTTTGGTTTTAAAAAAGGCTAACCTTTGGTTTAAGAATATTGTTTTTTCAATCCATTAAAATTCAGAGGAATACCGTCCTAATTTAGAGATTGGGCAAAAAAAAATCCAGTTTACCACTGGATTTAAGAAGAAGAAATTCAAGATTATTTACTTAAAAGCTGTTGGTGGATCCCTACTTGGATTTGGCCTTTGGAAAGCGAATTGGTGGTTTGTTCCATAAAACCCAGCTGAAATGCTAGGCCTTTTTGAATTCTGAATCCCAAGCCTGCATAAAATCGATTTCGGTCAAAAAATTGAATTTGCGGAGTGGGTCTTTCTCCATTGATGAAAATCTCATCATAGACTTGGAGGTATATCGAACCTTTATCTGTCAGTTCTTTGGAGTTGAGCGGCAGATTTAGAAAAAAGGCGTATCGAAATCTGGTTCTAAAATCCTGGTTTTCGATCCAGCGCTGTTCGTAGCGATAGCGGTGCATGAAGCCGATTTTCCCTGTTTTTTGTCTAATAATGGCCTCTTGATAGAGTCTGTTTTCATACAGTGTTGCTTCCGAATCTCCTGCAGTTCCATTGGTGATACTCGCATAGCCAGCCAAAAAACTGGTTTGTCCGGATTTAGAATTGTATTGGATTCCGCTTCGCAAGAGTAATTGATCAAGATCAGAGACTGTTTTGAAATTCCGGGTTTGCATCTCACCGTGGATTGCCCAAGGTGAGTCTTTCCAGCGGAAATTTCCAAAATACATGTACCAACCGCCCAAGTCCTTTGGGTTTTGTGCCTGCAGGTAGCCAGAAATCAACAAAAAGAAAAGTAGCGCGAAACATTTTTTCATACCTCGAAAATCCCAAAAAGAAATGAAGAATAGAGAATGATCTCTGTTGAAAGTTTTTTTACTTCTGTGATTGGTCAATCAGTAGGGATGAATCAGATGAGAATATTTATTTGGCTCCCAGTGATAAAAGTCCCACTGTAGATCGAGTCAGATCAACTTAATTTGATAGATTCAATACAGATTTGACCTATGAAAGAGTTTTGGAATGCCCGATACGAGGAGAGTGATTACGCTTATGGCACTGAGCCTAATCGGTTTTTTGAATCGCAGATTCGTAAGCTTCCTGTGGGCAAGGCTCTTTTTCCAGCAGAAGGAGAAGGGCGAAATGCCGTTTTTGCTGCCACTTTGGGTTGGGAAGTAGTGGCTTTTGATCTAAGCGAGGCAGGAAAAGCCAAGGCGCTTAAACTAGCCAAAACCAGAGGTGTATCGATCACTTATGAAGTAGCAACACTCCAGGAGTTTGAGTCCGAGAAGGAAAGCTTTGATTCGTTGGTGTTGGTATTTTCCCATTTTCCCAGTCAGTTTAGAAAGTCATTTCACCAAAAACTCACAACTTTTCTCAAACCGGGTGGAACTTTGATTTTAGAAGGATTCTCAAAGAAACACTTCGCTTATAATTCAGTCAATGAACGAGCAGGAGGGCCAAAAGATCCTGCCATGCTTTTTTCTAAGGAGGAACTGGAGGAGGATTTTGACGGATTTGAAATCCAACTTCTCGAAGAGGTTGAGGTGGAGTTGCAAGAAGGGAATTATCATTTGGGAGAATCGGCAGTGATTCGATTGGTAGCCAGAAAGAAATAGAAATCAGGGTCTTATTTTTTCAAACTAACTTCCCTAAATTGAGGGAAACTTTTTTTGCTATGGTAACTGAAAAGCGATTTTGTCAACACTGCGGTCAACCTATCCAAGGACGTCCAGACAAGAAATTTTGTGATGATGCCTGCCGAAATACCTTCAACAATCAGCAAAACGCAGTCACGACCAATTTTATCCGAAATGTCAATCACGCACTCAAGCGAAATCGGAACATTCTGTCGGAACTCCTTCCTGAAGGAGAAAAAATGGCCAAAACTACCCGAGACAAGCTCAATTTAGAAGGGTTTAACTTCCGGTATTTCACCCATATTTTCCAAAACCAAAAAGGAAATGTGTATCACTACTGCTACGATTTTGGGTACTTGGCTTTGGAGAATGATTGGTTTCTGATCGTGCGGGGGAAAGACTGATCGTGGCCTTATTTTTCTGAAATTCTTCCCGGTTCACGGCTTCCTGTTCCTTTCTTTTGAGTGAGTTGATCGCCCATATCTGACCTTGCTTTTTCGGCAAATTGCTGAAGCATCTTTACGATTTCAGGGAAGTTGCTGTGAATGTCTGTGGTTTCTCCTGGGTCATGGGATAAGTCAAAAAGTTGTTCCTTTTCCAGTCTGATATGGGCGTATTTCACGGGTAAGCCGTCATTTCGAAGTTCGGACCCCGTCGGGATTGTTCGATAGACATGGGGGAAAACCAGCTTCCACTTTTCATAAATGACAGCCTGAAGTTCATTTTGGTTGTAATAAGCGAAGTAAGGTTTTGATTTCGCTTTTTTCCCTTGGATAAGGCTCCAAATCGAATTACCATCAATCTTCAATGTGGGCAAAGCCGCACTAGTGATTTCAGCCAAAGTAGGAAGAATATCGATGGTCATCGCGGGTTGTTTCACAGTCTGATTGGCAGGAATTTTTCCAGGCCAAGCCATCAATGCTGGGACTCGTATTCCTCCATCCCAGGAAGTTCCTTTGCCTTCTTTTAGACCGCCCTTAAGTCCGGCATGACCTCCATAGGATAGCCAAGGCCCATTGTCGGATGTGAAAATAATTAAGGTGTTTTCCTCCAATCCGAGTTCCTTAAGCTTTTTCCTGATTTCCCCCACTGACCAATCGATCTCCATCATCACGTCACCGTAAAGACCTTGCTCGGATTTTCCTTTAAACTTATCCGATACAAAAAGGGGTACATGAGGCATGCTGTGGGCGAGGTAAAGAAAAAAGGGCTGATCCTGATTTTTAGAAATAAACTCCAGGGATTTTTGAGTGTACCAAGTGGTCAATTCGCTCTGATCTTCGAGATAGGCAAGTGTTTTTTCTCCTTGAATCAAAGGAAGGGGAGGATAGTAATTTTTCGTTTCAGGATGGTTTGGCCACATGTCATTGGAATAAGGCAAGCCAAAAAAACTGTCAAATCCCTGCCTAGTGGGCAAAAACTCAGAGTGGTGTCCCAAGTGCCATTTTCCCACCATTCCTGTGGCATATCCTCTGGCTTTGAGCATTTCGGCAATGGTCGTTTCCTCCGGATTTAATCCATGCTTGGCGCTGTGATCCAATGCTCCATGAATCCCTATCCGATTGGCATATGTTCCTGTCAGCAAAGCTGCTCGAGAGGCACTGCAAACTGCATGGGGTACATAAAATTGATCAAACTTGGTGCCTTCAGCCGCCAACTGATCAAGATTGGGAGTAGTCCAGCCTTTGGCGCCATAAACACCAAGGTCTCCATACGCCAGATCATCGGCAAAAATCAAGATGATGTTTGGTTTTTCTCCCTCTGATAATTGGGTAAGAGGTGTCTGAAAAAATCCAAAAATCAAGAGAAGTGACTTAAGTATCATGGTTGATTTTGGATTAGGTTGATTTTTTCTAAGATGTGTTTTCCGATCTTTTTCCCTTGGGAAATCCCGTTTTCGATGGCATCCCTAAAATGAATGCCACCATAAAGTCTAGAAATGGAGGCTTCGTCCGCGGCTTGATAGAAGGATGAAAACTGCCTGTCAGGTAAGCCAAAGTAAACCTCAGAGGTGTCTAAAAAGTCGAAATTTTCTCCAAAATAGGCAGTAAGGATCTCCGCTGAGGTACTACTGACGACCGAGTGGCCGGAGGTATATTCAGGGAAAGGGGGAGTTTGAAGCAAGGGTTTCCAGGAGCTATCCACCTTTTGGTTGATCACTGTCTCTGGTCGGATTCGGTTGGTTTCGTACTTGGCTTTCCAGCAGGAGACAAAAGCATCGTGGAGGCTCATGCCCATCAGGGCGTGGATATAGGCAGTTTCCGCAAAGGTGAGTTTAGCTTTTTCGGAGGCGATTCCGGTAATTCCCATCCAATGCCCCCCCGGAGAGATCTTTTTTACTCCTATGGACATATGGCCTGCAAATTCCACTTTGAAAGGATTACAGTCCCAAAAGTTTGCGATGAGCTTTTGCTCGTCATTTATTGATTTGCCGATTTGGTAGACTTCCTGGAGTTGGAGTTGAAAAGGGCTTCCCTCGCTTAGGTCAAAAGGTGCCATTTCCTTGGGCTTGAAATTTTCCAAATCGGTCAGGAAAAAGGTCTTCATTGTTCTCCATTCTGGTTCTACTGCCGCCATGTAGGCAGGAGGAGTTGGATACCAATTTCCTTCTCCTTCTTCAGGAGTGTATCGGTTCAGGGCAGTCAGTTGGATGTATCCATCTGCTCTGGCAAGTTCCAATACTTTTGCAGCCACCGAATGGGCAAGCACTACATGAGCATCCAGTGATTTTTTGGTAATGTATTTTTCTTTCAGTCCTTTCTTAATCCAATTTTCCTGGGCTTGCTTCAAAAGATAGCCTGAGGGCATGATTTTTTCACCTACCAAAAACATGGCATGAATGGCTGTAAATTCCAATGAGGTCAAATTGGTCGCTGGAAGATTCAAGGCTGGAAATCGGGTTGCAGGAAGTAAATCGGGGTGCCTAAATGGATTGGATGAATTTGAGATGGTGAGGTAGGCAGCGAGATTGGTGTAGGCGTAAATTCGGGCGGCTACAGGTGGGCTGGCTACATCGGTCACCATTACCTCCGTGATATGAAAAAGCTCCTCAGAATAGATTTTAGGCCAATTGATAGTATTCTTTTGACCAAAAGAAGGGAAGGTCAGCACTATAAAAAGGGAACTTAAAAAAAGCCGTGCGATCATTTCAGTGAATAGGTTTCGGGTAGGTGTTGGTTGATTCCGAAAATAAACAATCTTTCTCCCGATGTTTGGATTTCTACGATGGATTTGATGTCTTTTTGAAGGGCGATTCCCGATTCTTCATGACTCAATGTCCTGAATTCACCATTCCCTTTTCCTAACAAAACCAATCCCAATCCTGCGTCGATTTTACCAATTCGGATTCGGGCTTGGCTTTGGTTGCCTCCGAGGATTAGATCTTGGATCCCGTCTTGGTTGAGGTCCGTCACTTGGATGGCATATATGGGGAAATACTGTGCTTCTTTCGGTAGGGAGTGCGCTTTGAACCTATTTCCTGTGTTTTCAAAGTAATAGGATTGGAGGGTGTTTATTTCCAGCTTTTGTGCGGATTCCAACTCAGCTGTGGAGAATAAGTCGGTCAGTTTAGCCTTGGAATAGGAGGCGTAATCGGTGAATTTGCTTCGCATGCTGACCATCTGATCCAGAAGTTCATCTCGGCTTGCGAATGGAAAAAGACCGTTTCCTATCTGACTTTCGAAGATCGGGTCAATGCTTCCGTTTTGGTCAAAATCTGCGGAATAAAGCTTCAAAGGGAATTCCTCGGATGCTTTCAATTGAGAATTCAGACCAAAGTTGCCAGCAATCAAATCCAAGTCACCATCTCCATCCATATCCGCCTGCTCGAGGCTACTCCACCATCCAGAAAGACCTGCAGCAAAGTAGCTGTTTGATTCTTCCAATCCAGATGTTGTGTTGAGGAAGACTTTCGGGGCCAAAAATTCACCAATTAGGATGAGGTCATCGCGACCGTCACCATTTAGGTCTTGACTGGCAGCACCGGTTAGCAATCCGATTTTTGGATTTTTAAGGAATCTGGAAGTTTGGTCGCTAAAGTTTCCTTTGCCATCGTTGATCAGAATTTTAGACTCGGGAATCTCCGGATAGCGTCCAGGGATGATTTTTCCCCCTACAAACAAATCAGGGAAACCGTCAAGATTGATGTCTAATGATACTGCTGTACCTGTGCTAATAAAATATTTCGGAAAAGCAGCCTGAGGCACCAATACTCCTGAGCCATCATTGAGGTAGAGTCTGTCTCTTAGTGCTTCATCTGTGCTGAGGTAATCATGGTATCCTCCGCTTCCGACAAAAAGATCTACTTTTCCATCGAGATTGAAATCTTCGAATAGCACCACCGCGTCTGTGAAGTCAGCCGAGGATCGAAAGCCACGGTAAACTTCCCATGAATCAGTAGTCTTGGTGTAAATCCGCGCCGGATTGCCTTTGGATCCACCGATGAAAAGTTCGGGTTTGCCATCGCCATTGAGGTCAGTAGAGGCCATGATTGGACCAAGGTGGCTTGGCATGGTGAGTAGAAGAGGCTGTCTTTTGAAGTCATTGACTGAGGACTGACTGGGATTGAAATCCAGGGTAGAGTTGACTTTTGCAAAAAGTGGAGTATTTCTTGGGCTGGATACTATTGGGCTAGTGGGGCTTTTTGGTGAAAGATTGAGTCGCTGATTCGGACTCAAATCAAATAATTTCTCAGTAGTTTGATCTGGCCAAATGATCACTAGGCTATCGATCATGGAAGCATTGCCAAGCCCAAAGTGAAGCCGATAAGAACTTGAGGATTGAAATCCTCGAACTGGCTGTTGTTCTTGAAAATGGAGTTGACCCTCGGAATAAGCTCTCAGCTTTGTACCTATGCCGAAAGGATTTTTGCCTGGAAGATTTAACTCCATTTGGAGCCAATTTCCTTTTTGACTTTTATTTTCAAGGATTTCTGAGGTTTGATTCAGGTGATTGATGACCAAATCAAGATCTCCGTCGTTGTCCAGGTCACTGTAAGCGGCGCCGCTGGAGAAGTTTTTTTCTGAAAATCCTGAAGTCAAAGAAAGATCTTTGAAAGTGATATCTTCTTGATTTTCATAAAAGTAATTATGAACAGGAGTAGAGCTCATCGAGGTAACCAAATGCAGTGTGTCGGCTTTTTCTTTTGCGATCGCCTGCTTGAAGTAATAGTCACCTTTGTACTTCAGGAAATCCCTGTTTGTGTAATCCCGATAGTAGCCGTTGGTAATGAAAAGGTCTTTTTGTCCACTATTATTTGCGTCAAAAAATAGTGCTGACCAGCTCCAGTCTGTATTGGAGATACCGGCTGCTTGTCCGATTTCTGAGAAAACACCCTTTCCACGATTGAGATGCAGCATGTTTCTCATCAACTGGTGATGAAATCCCTGCTTGAGCATCAGGTTGTATTGCTCGTAATTTTCTGGGCCGTAGAGGAGTTTTTGGCGCTCGTTGTCCTCAGGCAGCATGTCCAAAGTGAAGATATCGGGTAGTCCATCATTATTGACATCGGCTATGTCTGCCCCCATCGAAAAATTTGAAATGTGGGGAAGTAAACTGGCAGTTTGATCCACAAAGGTTCCATCTCCTTGGTTGATATACAGGTAATCAGGCTCGATGTAGTCATTGGTCACCAATAGATCTACCCAGCCATCTTGATTGATATCAGATGCGATCACTGCCAAACCAAAACCTAAGGATGAGCCTTTGATACCTGCCGATTCACTGATGTCAGTAAATTTTCCCTGATCGTTACGATAGAGTTTGTCACCTGCGTAGGGGTGTCTTTGATTTTTTTCCTGATCAAATTCCAGTTCAGTTATGACTTCGATATGGTGATTGAGCAGATAAAGATCCAAGTCTCCGTCGTTGTCAAAGTCAAAAAACAACCCCTGAGTACTATTTGAGGGATCATCGATTCCAAACTCAGCTGCTTTTTCGGTGAATTTGAAGTTTCCCTGATTGATCCAAAGCTCGTTTCGCCTGGATTCAGGAGATTTTTTACCAGAATAGCATACATAAATATCCAAGAGCCCGTCTCCATTGATATCGGCCATACTCACCCCGGTAGTCCAGGTGTCTTTTCCAGCTACTCCGGCAGATTTGGTGATATCCTCAAATTTCAGCCCCCCCAGGTTTTTGTAGAGCTTGTTTCCGGTCATGTTTCCGGTAAAAAAAATATCATCCAAACTGTCGTTGTTGAGGTCTCCTACGGCAACTCCTCCGCCATTGTAAAAGTATTCGTAGCGAAGGATGTTGTTTTGTTGGTCCTCCTTGAGCTGGTTTCTGAAGGAGATGCCTGACTTTTTAGAAGGTACTTTTTCAAAGGCGCTTCTGAATTGCTGAGAAATTCCTTTGACAGAGGAAAGGAGAAAAATGGCAAATAGAATCCGTGTTTGAAAAAATACCCTCATCTCAAGTTTTTTACTCTTTAGCCCAATCTGTTGATCACATCATCAAACAGCTTTTCGTTTACGACAGCCACACCGCCCATCAGGCCCACATCTTTACCTAGTTGATACAAGGCCAATTGGGTTTTTTCTCGCGATTTAGCCATGCTGTAAATATTAAGGGCTTGCTGAATCGGAGTGATGAGGTATTGATTTGCTTCTGCCACTGAGCCACCGATGATGATCAATTCGGGATTGAGTAGCTGAATCAAGATAGAGATTCCACGTCCTAGGTCAAGTCCTGCTTCAGAGAGAATCGTAATAGCTCGCTGATCACCTGCGAGGGCGGCTTCGACCACCAAACCAGGTTCAATTTCTCCTTTATGATCTCTAACCATTCTTCCTAAAATGCTGTCTCTGTCCAATTTCATGGCTTCTTCGGCCATCTTTACGATTGCTGTACCGGAAGCGACTGACTCTAAGCATCCTTTTTTGCCGCAAGCACAAGTAGTGTCTCTGGATTCGAAAATAGGGGAGTGGGAAAATTCACCTGCGAACCCTGAGGCACCTTGATAGATTTTGCCATCAATGATGATTCCCAAGCCGATTCCCCAACCGATGAAAATGCCGAGGACATTTTTATAAGTATGTTCTGAACCAAATTTGAATTCCGCCAAAGTCATCGCGCGGGCATCGTTTTCAAGGAAAATCTTCTTGTTAAAACGTGCTTCGAGATTTTCCAATAGGGTTTTCTTGCCAAACTTAAGATGAGTGTAGTTGACCCCACCAATAGAATCGACCAAACCAGGCATCGAAAAGCCAATGGCAATTACTTTTTCTGAAGGGATTCCTGATGACTTCAGGTAATGATCAATATGGGCACAGAGGAGGTTGAAAGTCTCCTCTTCATTATTTAAAGTGACTTTGTGATTTTCTTTATGAAATGCCAGCTCATGATTGCAATTATAAAGAGCCAAACACATGGTGAACTTGGAAAGATCGACTGAGAGCACATAGAATGCATCAGGAGCCAATCGATACAAGTCAGGTTTTCTACCTCCCTGAGACTCAGCTCGTCCCTGTTTGATCACTTCTCCTGAAGTCATCAGATCGCTCAACAGTGCATTGACCGTAGGTAGAGAGATGCCTACTTCATTGCATATTTCGCTAGCAGTATTGGCGCCCTTGAGGTAGAGGTTTTTTATGATCTTAATTTTGTTGACATAACTTTTTATCTCTACAACTCCCTCCATTTTGGAGATTACTTCCTGAGGATTGATTAGGTTCATAAGCGTTAAGTATGGCTTGAAGTAAGGCAAATTTTAGGTTTCAAAAAATACTTTATGAAAAAAATTAAATAATGTTCTTCGATTTTAAAAAACTTGTTCGACTTTATTTCTTTTTGTTTCCAAATTTCCCAAAAGATTTAGGATTTCTACTTTACTGGCTTTAAGATCGAAATTAGTTATTTTCGCTTTCCTAACTTATTTGTTATGTCTGTTTTGACCATTGACCCAGCCATGGGTAAAAAAGAAATTTTCGAGTACGTTGAAAGATTTTTGAAAGAATCAGGTTTCCAGATTCATTCTAATGACCAAGAGCGTCCATGGGGTGGATTTTTTGTGTTAGAGGAAAAAGATATCCGGAAATTTAAAGAGACCTTCTTTCCTTCGGTCGTCCTTACGGAAGAGCAGTATGCTCAGAAGCTCAGTCCAAAGTTTTTGTTGGTAGCGCCCGGAGCAAGACTTTCTTGGCAATACCATTTTCGAAGATCTGAATTGTGGACCTTGATCGCTGGTAGCGCGTCAATCTCGAGGAGTTTGTCTGATGATCAGACTGCCCCTGTTTCTTTGGAGATCGGCAATGTTGTAGAACTTGAAAAAGGGGAGAGGCATCGTCTGATTGGGAACGATACGTGGGGAATTGTAGCTGAAATTTGGGTTCATACTGATCCTAGTCATCCTTCAGATGAATCAGATATTGTAAGGTTGCAGGATGATTATTCCAGAAATTAAAAAAGCCCGGGCCATCACACCCGGGCTGTAAAAAGTTTAATTTTTTGTTCGAATCCTCAATCACCCTTAAAATAAACTTTCACAGTTTATACTATGAACCCGAACGAGATGAAAAGGAATTTAATCTAAGTATTTGTGCTTGAAATTCAAATAATTAGATCAAAAAAGCCATTCCTTATTTTGGAATGGCTTTTCGTTTCAAACTAGCTTATCGATTTTTTTGGCTATCTCTTCTGCCTCTGCCATTAGCTTGTCCGCTGCTGTCCTATTGGAGTGGGATAATTTATGTGCATCCGCCATCATTTTAGCATAAGCTTCTTGCAGTTTTTCTTTTTCAGATTTCTTTTTGAATAGTCCAAACATGGTGTTCCGTTTTTTACACCAACAGGACTTTTACTGAGATTGTTTAGGGTAAAAATGGAATCGTTTTGGATTGTTCTTCGATGACCTCATCGTCTTTGAAATTTACCAGATCTTCCAATCTTCCTGCAGAATTATAATAACGCCAAGGCCCTTGCTTTTTGCCTTCTTTCATGGCTCCCTCTGAGGCTTTTTTACCAGTCTCATGGTAATAAATCCAAGTGCCTTCCGCTTTTCCGGATTTATAACTGCCCTCAGATTCTTTCAATCCATTCACGTAATAGGTGATTCTAGTGCCATCTCCGTTTTTGAGGGTTCCCTTGTCCAAGGTTTTTTTTCCATCCATAGAGTAGTATTCACCCACATTGAGCAATCGTCCATTGTCCCAGAATTCTTCTTGGGTCAATTGCTTGTTGTCATAAAAAAGACCCCAAATACCGTTTTCAAAGCCTAGATTAAATGAACCAACAGATTTCAGTTGGCCTCCATCATAATAATAAAACCATTGGCCATTTTCCATGCCGAGGGTATATTCTCCTTCGGCAATTAGGATTCCGATTTTGTTAAAAAACTTCCAAAGTCCGGTTTTGAGATCGTTTCGATATTCTCCAATGGAATAGAGTTGACCATCTGGATAGAAGTTTTTCCAAATGCCGCTTTTTGATCCACTTATATATTGTCCTTGAACAGAAATCTGACCTGAACTGTGGTATTCAAGATATTCACCTACAGGCACCCCCAGTTCATATCGCTTTCTTTTGGAGATGGCTTTATTAGGAAAGTATTCTTCCCAAATGCCCACTGCAATGTCGTTTTCATACCGTTCAATTCGGGCAATTCGACCTGTTTGATAGTAGTATTTCCATTCTCCGGTTTTATTACCGTATTCATCAAAATACTCTTCTGATTCCAGAATTTTGGTGCCCGGGAAAAAGCGTTTCCATTCACCTATTTTTTTTCCATTTCGGTAATTTCCCGATTCCAGAATTAAGTTGGGGAAAGAGTATCTTTTAAAATTGCCTTCAAACTGGCCTTTGGAGGTCATGGCTTCGGTGACCACATTTCCTTCTGGATCATATTCTAAATATGGACCTTCTCGTAAGCCTTCATTGTAAAATTCCCGGATGGAGATTTCTCCAAATTCAAAAAAAGTGACCCATTGGCCTTTTTTCAATCCGTTTTCATATTGCCCCTCGACCTTTACAGTTCTCGGATCCACATAGGAAGGGGCGTTTGTCGTACCAAAATATTCGAGGTATTTCCCTACCAGAATGCTGTCCTGAAAAATCATCTCACGCTTTAGAGAACCAGCTTCATCGAAGAATTTGGCTGGTCCAAACAGCTTTCCATCTCGGTAGTCAGCCACTTCCTTACGTCTCCCATTTGAGTAGTAAGTAGTCCATGTGCCATCCCGCTTTCCGTTCTTGAAAGTGCCTTCCGTGATTAGGGTGTTGGAATTTCGATTATAAAATTTCCAAAGACCTGTTTGGACATTTCTATCCAAAACACCGGTACCCATGATGCTTGAGTCAGGACTGTACAGGGCCGAAACTTTGGGAGATTGGGCAAAAGCATAAAAATGAACGATGGAAAATACCGCGAGGAGCAAATATTTCATAAGGTAAGTTTTTCGAGTAGGGTTGGGGGTTGGCCCTTTATAAACGTACATAAAGCAAATTATGAGATAGGTACGTAGGAATTCTTTTTACTGTTTAAAATTAACTTAAATCCCCACTTACGAACTATGTTTCAATTCTAGGTTGGTGATTTTTTTTACATCATTTACGATTAGTCTTAAGTTTGATTTTTCCTCGGAAAAAATTTGTAATTCCTTGATCCAAAGTTGAAAGTCAGTCTTTTGTGTATCAGTGCCATTTGGAAATTGGGTCACTTTTTTATCTAAAATCAAAGCCCCAACATCCCAAGGATCATCTACCAAGCCCAGTTGAAACCCAAGATTTCCAAGTTCTTCTAAGGGAAGTCTTGTGTTCTTTCCCAAGAAAATCAAAATGAAAAAACCATGTCCAAACCAGTTGAGAAGCCGGATGTTGCAGCCTGAGATTTTGTCAAAATCCCTCAGTAGATCCAATACTTGGTAAGGGTATCCAAGAAGATCGTTGCCTTTGGTGATTCTTTTTCCTCGGGATTCTTTAAAAAAAGACGATAGCTCCTCATTGGAAATAGAATTTCCAACAGATTCAAGTAGTTGGAGGAATTGGTTTTTGAGCTGATTTTGCCGTTCAATAATTGGCTTGTCCAGCCAAAGCTCAAGATCCAATTCCTCTTGCTTGTCTTTCATTTTACCATCTTAACAATGCAGAGGCCCATGCAAAGCCTGACCCGAAAGCTGCCAAACAAACCAAATCTCCCTCTTTCAACCTTCCTTGTTCCCAAGCCTGGGAAAGCGCGATAGGTATGGTGCCTGCAGTTGTGTTTCCTAAGTACATAATATTGTTAAATACCTTTTCGTCGGGAAGCTGTAGCTTTTGTTGGATGTATTGACTGATCCGAAGATTCGCTTGATGGGGTACCAAAAGGTCAATTTCCTCTTTTGAAATGCCATTGTGATTTAGGGCCTCTTGGATTACTTCCATGAAACGAACCACGGCATGTTTGAATACGGCATTTCCGTTCATTTTCAAGAAAAAGTCCCCTCGTTCGATCATTTCTTGGGATATTCTGACTTTGCCACTCGAACTCGGAGCGATGCAATACAACTCTTCTGCATGTGCCCCCTCCGAATGGAGGTGTGTGCTTAGAATACCGGGATGATCATTTTCAGCTCTTCCCAAAATCACAGCTCCTGCACCATCTGCGAAAATGACAGCACTGGAACGACCCTCGTCACTTTTGTCCAAGGCGGAAGACTGAATCTCTGCACCCACCACCAGGATTTTTTTGTACATCCCAGTTTTGATGAATTGATCTGCGACCGAAAGCGCATAGATAAAACCTGAACAGGCATTTCTAATGTCTAATGCACCGATGGTTTTGATTCCTAATTCTCTTTGAAGAAGTACTCCATTTCCGGGTAAAAAGTAATCTGAAGTGATGGTTGCGAAAATGATGAAATCAATCTCTTCTGGGCTGGTATTGGCTCTTTCCATCGCCATTTTACTGGCTTTGGCTGACATGTTGGTGACGGTGTCAACTCCCGGAGTATACCATCTCCTTTCTTGAATGCCGGTGCGTTCGACGATCCATTCGTTGGAGGTATTCATCATTTTAGAGAGGTCTTCATTTGTGACGACTCTCTCCGGCACGTAGTGCCCTGCACCAAGAATTCTTGATTTGTACATGATTATTTGGATCTAATACTTATTCAAAGGAGGACAAATATCGGCAGCGTCACCGACTCATACAAAATCTCAAAAACAGGGGATTGTTTAGCCGAAGAGGGTGTAATTGCCAAATTGATCCATAGGCGAGGTTCTCCTCAATACGCTTGGAGAGTCATTCAGCACAGAATTTACCAAAGGAGAAACCGTGTAGCTCTGCATGAGCTCAGAGGGATAGGTGGTGAGTAGGTTGGCGAGTTCTTCTTCTGAACTGTATTTATCTAGCCACTTTTTCTCTTGGTCTCTTTTCAAAATGACTGGCATTCGGTCATGTACTTCCTCAACAAGTTCATTTGGCGTCGTAGTGAGGATTAAAAAAGTGTGCTGAGACTCTCCTGACACGGTTTCGTATTCTTCCCAAATGCCTGCAAATGAGAAAATCTCTTCTTCTCTCAAGGTGAATCGGTAAGGTATTTTGGTTTTTTTACCGAGTTTTTTCCACTCGAAAAAACCATCTGCCGGAATCAGGCAGCGTCTTCTTTGGAACGAACCTTTGAATGAAATTTTTTCATTGATGGTTTCTGCCCTTGCATTGATTAGCTTTTGAGCTACCGGTTTGTTTTGTCCAAAATCTGGGGTGATCCCCCAATAAAAAAAGGAGAAGCCCTTTGGGCTATCAGAGGTAATCACAGGAACGAGCTGTGTGGGAGCAATATTAAATCGAGGTTTGAAGTCCGCAAGCATTTCTGCCTGAAAGCGCTCTTCCAGTTCGATTTTACTTTTATTCAGAGAATAGCGACCGCACATGTTCTTGATTTTTGAATATTCGGTCGGAAGTTAGAGATCATGGGTAATAAATTCAACTGCCCGAGCTTCAGAGTAATAGGTTTTTTCAGGTTCGGAGGACAAAAAACCTACATGTCCACCATACTTTGGGAATTCAAAATGGACCAATTCAAGTTTCCGAGCGAGCTGTTGAGGAAAGCAAGTTGCACTTAAAAACGGATCATTTTGGGCATTCAGGACTAGGGAAGGTACTTCGATTTGATCCAAAAATTGAAGGGAAGAATTGACTTGATAGTATTCATCTGCGTCCGAAAACCCATGAAGCGGTCCAGTGATCACGTCGTCGAAATCTCTCAGTGTCTTTACTCGGTTGAGTTTTTCCAATGGAAGTTCATTGGGGAAAAGGGGTGATTTTCGAGCCACCTTCTCTTTCAGGGTTTGCAAAAACCGCTTGGAATAAATCAGATTTTCTCCTGTTGAAATTTTTGTGCAAGATCCATCTAGGTCCAATGGGACAGAGATGGCTACTGCTTTTTTGATTTTGGAAAAGTTGCTTTTCACCTCACCCAGAAATTTTAAGGTTAAATTTCCGCCTAGACTAAAACCTACCAAGAAAAGCTCTTTGTAATCTTTTTGGGCATGCTCGACCACGCTTTTCAAATCGTATGTGGCGCCGCTGTGGTAGAAAATTGCTTTTAGATTCAGTTCCTCGCTGCATCCTCGATAGTTCCAAGTCAGTACATCAAATCCATTCTCATAGAATTTTTGGGCCATTCCAAGGATGTAAGGTCTTGAGCTATTGCCTTCTAGGCCATGACTGATGATGACCAACCGGGATTTTCCAGACTTGTACCAATCCAAATCCAAGAAATCTCCATCAGGGGTGGTAATCCGCTCTCGCTCTGGATTTTTAAAATTTACTTTTCGGAGTAAAGCTGGATAAATGGTCTCTAAATGCCCATTGAAAAGCCATTTTGGTCTTTTGTAGGGGCTATTTGGTAGTAATGGCATGGTGATTTTTGGCCCAAAAGAGGTCGGAAATTACAGGATATAAATTTGAATAAAGCGTTTTTAAAAACTATTTTTGGGCTCTTTAAAAAACGACAAGCTCTAAATTACCTATGGCCGAAATTATAAGAATGCCAAAAATGAGTGACACCATGGAAGAGGGTGTGATTGCGTCATGGTTGAAAAAAGTCGGTGACACTGTCAAGCCAGGGGATATCCTTGCCGAAGTGGAAACAGACAAAGCGACCATGGAACTGGAATCCTACGAAGAAGGTGTTCTTTTATACATTGGAGTTCAAGAAAAAGATTCCGTGCCTGTAAATGGCATCATTGCAATAATCGGAGAGAAGGGAGAAGACTTTCAGCATTTGTTGAATGGCTCTGCTCCAGCTCCTTCAAAAGCTGCCGAAGCGCCAGCGGCTCCAAAAGTGGAAGAAGTGAAGCCTGCTGCAGCTCCTGCAGAAAAGATCGACACCTCATCCATTAATGCAACAGTGATCACCATGCCAAAAATGAGTGACACCATGCAGGAAGGAACTATCGCTACTTGGCTTAAAAAAGTTGGCGATGTGGTTAAATCCGGTGAGATCATCGCGGAAGTAGAGACAGACAAGGCTACCATGGAATTGGAGTCTTATGAAGACGGAGTTTTATTATATATAGGTGTAGAAGCTGGAAACAGTGTAGCTGTTGACGGAGTGATCGCAGTAATCGGTGAAAAAGGTGCTGATTATCAAACATTGCTTAAAGCCCAGCAATCTGGTGGAAAGGCTTCAGCCCCTTCAGAGGCTCCTTTTCCAGCAGCAGTTGAAGCTCCAGCGCCAGCATCCAACCCTGCCCCAGTTGCTGCTCCTGTAGTGGAAACGCCAGTGGCAAGTACTAGCGGTGATCGATTGAAGGCATCTCCATTAGCCAAAAAGATTGCAGCTGAAAAAGGCGTAGATATTCGTCAGGTTCAAGGCTCTGGTGAAGGTGGAAGAATCGTTAAGAAAGACATCGAGACCTTTGTTCCAGCAGCTCCAAAAGCTGCTTCTGCTCCTGCAGTAGCTGCCGCTACCCCTGCATTGGGTCAAGAAAGCTTCCGTGAGGAGAAAGTTTCTCAGATGCGTAAAACAATTGCCAAGCGATTGGCGGAAAGTAAGTTTGGTGCACCTCACTTCTACTTGACCATGGAAATCAACATGGACAAGGCAATTGAGGCAAGAAAGAGCATGAACGAGTTTTCTTCTGTGAAAATCTCTTTCAACGATATGGTGATCAAGGCTGCTGCAGCTGCTTTGCGTCAGCATCCAAAAGTAAACTCTAGCTGGTTGGGTGACAAAATCAGATACAATGACCATATCCATATCGGTATGGCTGTAGCAGTGGAGGAAGGTCTTCTTGTTCCAGTGATCCGTTTTGCAGATCAACTTTCGCTTTCTCAAATCTCCAATCAGGCGAAGACACTTGGCGGAAAAGCCAAAAACAAAGAGCTCCAGCCTAAGGATTGGGAGGGAAATACCTTCACCATCTCCAACTTGGGAATGTTTGGTATTGAGGAGTTTACCGCCATTATCAATCCGCCTGATGCCTGTATCTTGGCAGTAGGAGGTATTAAAGAAACAGTGATCGTAAAAGACGGTCAGATGAAAATCGGAAATGTCATGAAAGTAACCCTCAGCTGTGACCACAGAGTAGTGGATGGAGCAGTGGGTTCGGCTTTCCTACAGACCTTGAAAGGCTTGCTGGAAGATCCGGTCAGAATCTTGATCTAATTCATACCTGCCAAAAAGTCCTGTCCCGATAGCTATTGAGACAGGACTTTTGCTTTTGTATGGTTCTTGTGTAGTTGGTTTGGAGGATAATTTAGACTTTCTTCAAAATTGTTCACTGTTCTAAGTTCAAGGTTGATTCAGTCGAACCTCGAACCCTGAACCCCGAACTTTTCTAAACCAATAACTCATTAACCAATAACTATCAACACATCAAAATGGAAAAAATCAAATCAACCACCGTCGTTGCCATTCGTCACAATGGGGAAGTAGTCATTGGAGCGGATGGTCAGGCAACTTTGGGAAATACAGTGGCTAAAAGCACTGTGAAGAAAATCAGAGTATTGCAAGGTGGGAAAATCGTGACAGGATTTGCCGGTTCCACTGCAGATGCATTTACCTTGCTCGAAAAGTTTGAGGAAAAGCTTGGCGCCTTTGGAAATAACATGAAGCGTGCTGCGGTAGAGTTGGCCAAAGAATGGAGAATGGACCGCATGCTTAGTCGATTGGAAGCCATGATGATTGTGGCAGATAAAGATGATATTCTGATCATTTCCGGAACGGGTGATGTAATCGAGCCGGATATGGAAATTGCCACGATCGGATCTGGTAGTATGTTTGCCCAGTCTGCTGCAAGAGCAATGAAAAAGTTTGCGCCTAATCTGACTGCTGAAGAAATGGTCCGTGAGAGTCTCCATATTGCTGCAGATGTGTGCATCTATACCAATCATAATCTGGTAATCGAAAAAGTGAAAGCCTGATTTCCTGATCAAAATCATACCCAAAGCCGGAAAAGAATTCCGGCTTTTTTTGGTTTTGGCAAAACCTGATCTGGTTTTTGGGTGTTATTCAATTGATTTATCTCATTCCGATGGAAACACCTACTGTCAAAAAGACAAGCAAAAAAGATTACCGCAAACTGATTTTGGAAGGGTTTGTTAACCATGTATTGGAACATGGAGCACAGCCCGCCTCAGTATTCAAGTTTGCCAAAGAGTTGAAAATGAAAGAGGAGGAGTTTTACACTTACTTCACCTCGTTCGAAGCGATCAAGTCAGCCATTTGGGTGTCAATTTACGATACCACTTTAGAGACCATTGAATCTCAGGAAGTATTCAAAGAATACAGTGCCAGAGAGAAGTTTCTTAGCTTCCTTTTCACCTGGATTGAAGAGTTGAAGAAAAACAGATCTTACCTGTTGAGTTTGTACTCCGACAAGACTCAGTCATTTAAATCCCTTCCATTGGATACCAAGGAATTTAAAGAGAAGTTTAAGGACTTTGCTGGCGATATTATTCTGGAAGGAAAAGAAACTCAGGAGATAGCGACTAGGCCATTTATAACCGAAAAATACGACGAAGCACTCTGGCTTCAGGTAGCTTTTGTTTTTAGATACTGGCTGGATGACCGTAGTCCAAGATTTGAAAAAACGGATGCGGCGATCGAGAAATCCGTCAACTTGGCTTTTGACCTGATGGGAAAAAGCGCACTGGACACATTCTTGGATTTCGCCAAGTTCCTCTACCAAAACAAATAATCCATGTCTGGCAAAGTAAAAGAACAGGAAGCCATACCGGTTTCCAAAGTGCAGCGGGCTGCCAAATTCATTTCCACTGGAGCAAAAGTAGGAGGGAACTACGTCAAGCATTACGCGAAGAAAATCGTCAATCCTTCCCTCGATAAAGAGGAGTTGCATCAAAATAACGCATCAGATATCTACAATTCTTTGAGTGAACTCAAAGGCTCTGCCCTGAAAGTGGCTCAGATGATGTCCATGGATAAGAATCTTTTGCCAAGAGCTTATCAGGATAAGTTTTCCATGGCGCAGTATTCTGCCCCGCCATTGTCCTATCCGCTTGTAGTGAAGACTTTCCAAAAGTACTTTGGCAAGACTCCCGAGCAGCTCTTTGATACCTTTACCCGATCTGCGGTCAATGCCGCGTCCATCGGTCAGGTGCATCAGGCCACTAAAAACGGCCAAACCCTAGCTGTGAAAATCCAATATCCTGGTGTAGCCGACTCTGTAAGTTCAGATCTGAAATTGGTCAGACCTTTTGCGCTTAGACTCTTGAATATGAACGAAAAAGAGCTCGATCACTACATGGAAGAAGTTGAGGAAAGACTCGTAGAGGAGACGGATTATCACTTGGAAGTGGAGCGTTCGCGTGAGATCTCATCGGCATGTGCTCATATTCCGAATTTGAAATTTCCGAAATACTATGATAATTGGAGTTCGGAGCGGATCATCACGATGGATTGGATTTCCGGTAAGCACATCAAGGAATGGATGGACACCAATCCGAGCCAAAAGCTAAAGAACCAAGTCGGTCAGGCGCTTTGGGATTTTTACCATCACCAAGTGCATAATCTGAAGCAAGTGCACGCAGATCCTCATCCGGGTAATTTCATCATCGAACCGGACGGTACGTTAGGCATCATTGATTTTGGTTGTGTGAAGGTTATTCCAGAGGACTTTTATCAAGGTTATTTTGCCTTGATCAAAAAGGAATTGGTTATGAAAGAAGAGGAGCTCAATCAGGTGTTTTATTCGTTGGACTTCATTTCGGATAAAGATACCGAGGAGGAAAAATTGTATTTCAAAGGCGTATTCAAGGAAATGATTTCGCTGTTGGGAAAACCTTTCCATGTGGACCGGTTCGACTTTGCAGATGACAGTTACTTTGAGCAGATCTTCTTGCTGGGTGACCGAATTTCCAATGACAAAATGTTTAAAAAATCCAGACAGGCTCGTGGCTCTCGTCATGGACTGTATATCAACAGAACTTACTTCGGATTGTATAATCTGCTCAACCAGCTACAAGCGGAAGTGGATACGACTAAGCCCGAGTGGTTAAAGTAATCAATCAGTTTAGTGAATTCGAAAGTCCTCGATTTTATCGGGGATTTTTTTTGGCTTCTAATTTTTCCCGCAGATTGACACAGAAAAAGACACAGATTCTCACAGATATCTGGAATTCTTAATGTTTAAATCAAAAAAAGAGGCCGATAAGGCCTCTTTTGAATTATTTGGAGTAGGTCACACGATAGATACAGTTTGCCATATCGTCGGAGATCAACAAGCTCCCGTCGGGAAGTTCCTGAACGTCCACTGGTCTTCCCCACACATCTTGAGTAGCTGGATTCAGCCAGCCTGAAGCAAAGACTTCCTGCCCTGTCACTTTTCCACTGGCATCGATTTTTGCCATTACCACTTCGTAGCCTGACTTTTTGCTTCGGTTCCAACTGCCATGCTTGGCGATGATGGCGTTGTTTTTATAGGTTGCAGGGAACATTCCTCCTTGATAGAATCGCATTCCAAGTGGGGCGGTATGTGCTCCCATTTTTGCCGCAGGAGCTACATAGGCTGATGCATCCTTCCCTTTACTTCCAAATTCAGGATCTTTTACCGAACCGGCATGCCAATACGGATAGCCGAAGTGTTGACCTTTTGTAGTTGCGCGATTGAGTTCGCAGTCAGGCACGTCATCTCCCATCATGTCACGGCCATTGTCTGTAAACCAGAGTTCCTTGCTTTGCGGATGCCAAGCAAATCCCACTGTATTTCTTACTCCTTGTGCGTATACTTCGGGTTTTGCGCCGGGTTTAGTTACGTCTAGGCGTGTGATGGAGGCGTAGATTGGGTTTTCTTTTTCGCAGATGTTGCAAGGAGCACCAACAGGCACGTAGAGCATTCCGTCCGGACCAAAAGCGATAAACTTCCAGCCGTGGTGTCCATCAGTTGGATAACCATCATAAACCACTTCATATTTTGGGGTAGTCAGGTTGTTTTTGATGTCTTTGAAGCGAAGGATTCGATTGACCTCAGCGACATACAGATCACCGTTTTTGTATGCCACGCCATTTGGCATGCGAAGGCCTTCTGCCAAAATGAACTTGTAATCCGCTTTTCCATCCGCATTTTCATCTACTAGGGCATAGACGTTTTTCTCTTGACGGTTTCCGACGAATACAATTCCGTTTTCAGAGATTGCCATCGAACGTGCGTTGGTCACGTCCGCTGCCCAAACGCTGATTTTGAAACCTGCGGGAAGTTTGATTTGGTCGAGTTTGACATCGGCTTTAGCGCTTCGGATGTCTTTTTTATTGTTTCCGGGGGAAGTGGAAACGGGGGAAAGCTTTCCTTGACAGCTGGCATTTAGGGATAGAAATCCCAAGGCGAGTGAGAATGCAATGGGCTTAAGGTAATTCATGGGTTTCGGGTTTTTGTAAAAATAAGCTAATACCTCCCATAATGTTTTGCCAGAGCAAGTGGATAAGCGGGGCAATGGTTATTTTTGCGCCATGTTATCGATTAGCAACCTATCTTATTTCATCGGCGGACGAGCCCTTTACGAAAATGCCAACCTTCACATCAAGCCAAAAGACAAAATTGGCCTGGTAGGTCAAAACGGTACCGGCAAGTCTACTTTACTCAAAATCATCAACGGAGATTACCAAGCCACCACCGGTGAGGTGCAAAAAGCGAAGGATTGTACGATCGGATTTTTGAATCAGGATTTGCTTTCCTATCAGTCAGATGAAAGTATTCTGAATGTGGCTTTGGCAGCATTTAAAGAAACCTTAGCTCTCCAAGATGAGATCGATAAAGTGCTCAAGCAGATGGAAACCGACTATTCGGAGGAAGTGATCAATCGATTGGCATTTTTACAGGAGCGATTTGAGTCGAATGAAGGCTATACGATCAAAGCCAAAGCAGAAGAGGTTTTGGAAGGCATCGGTTTTCAAACTGCCGATCTCCAAAAGCCACTTCGTCAATTTTCCGGAGGTTGGCGAATGCGCGTGATGTTGGCCAAATTGCTATTAGAAAGACCTTCGCTCTTGATGCTTGATGAACCTACCAACCACTTGGACTTACCTTCGATCCAATGGGTGGAGAATTACCTCAAAAACTATGAAGGAGCGGTTGTGGTAGTGTCTCACGATCAGACTTTTCTTGATAATTGTATCAGCACCACAGTGGAAGTGGCCAATCAGACCCTGACGGCTTATCCGGGGAATTACTCGTTCTATAAGGAAGAGAAAAAGCTGCGCATGGAATTGCAGCAGAATGCTTATGAAAATCAGCAGCAAATGATAAAGCAGACGGAGCGCTTTATCGAGCGATTCCGTGCCAAGGCCACCAAGTCCAATCAAGTGCAGTCCAGAATTAAGGCTTTGGACAGAATGGAGCGGGTTCATGAGGTGGTTAATGATGAGGCCTTTGTTAATTTCAAGTTTAAGTTTTCCCAAAAGTCAGGGAGAGATGTGGTGGTTTTGGATCATGTTTCTAAAGCTTATGGAGATCTGGTGATTCTGAAAAATACCACAGCTCGCATCGAGCGAGGAGATAAAATAGCCCTGATCGGAGCCAATGGAAAAGGAAAATCTACCTTGCTTCGAATCATCGCAGGTACTGAACAAATTCAAGGAAGCCGTAGTGAAGGTCACAATGTAATCAAGTCTTTCTTTGCGCAGCACCAATTGGAGGCCTTGACTTTAGACAATGAGATCATTCAGGAAATGTCCCAAGCCGGAAGTGGCAAAACTGAAATGGAGCTCCGTGGCGTCTTAGGTTGCTTTCTTTTTTCGAATGAAGAAGTCTATAAAAAGATCAAAGTGCTTTCAGGAGGGGAGAAATCCAGGGTGGCTTTGGCGAAAACCCTGATTTCAGAAGCTAACTTTTTGCTCCTTGACGAACCTACCAACCACTTGGACTTCCAATCTGTCAATATCCTGATTCAGGCATTGCAGCAGTATGAGGGTACTTTTATCACGGTTTCTCACGACCGTCACTTTATCAAAGGGGTAGCAAATAAGATTTGGTATATCGAAAACCACGAGATCAAAGAATATCCGGGGACTTATGAGGAGTATGAATTCTGGAGAAGTCAGCAGGCGGAAGTGAAGCCAATAGCTCAGGCAATTCAAAAAGTGGAGAAAAAACCTGTAGAAACTCCAAGAAATACGCCCGAAATGCAGCAGACCAAAAGGGATATGAAAAAGCTTGAGGAGCAGTTGGCCAAAATAGAAAAGGAGATCGAGACGTTGGATTTATTGAAAGCTGAAGTGGAGGAGAAGATGGCAGATCCCGAAATCTATTCGGATGAATCAAAGGCACAAAAACTTCAGGAGAGCTATCAGAGTGTTCAAAACAGCCTCTATGAATCCAATGCTAAATGGGAAAATTTGGTAGATCAGATTGCAATCCTGCAGGATCAGTTGAAATAATTTTGAGTTTTTCTAACTAAAAGCGCTTATGAAGTGGATTTGGATTGTTTTTGGAATATTATTCTTGCCGGTGTTTGGCAAAGCACAGGTTTTGGAGGATAGGACGTATGTTGATCATATTCAATCTGCAAGACTTTTTCCGCAAGGCCCTAATGTAGATAGTCAATTGGACGCGCCGGTCGTCTCTTTGTCTGATGCAAGACAGCTGGTATTGCTATTTGATGACTTGGCCTATGATCCCGAATTGTACACAGCCAAGCTGGTTCATTGTGATTCAGATTGGAAAAAGTCTGCCTTAAAGGACAATGATTTTTCCACAGGGTTTAATGAGTTTAATGTGCAAGACTATGCATATTCTGTGAATACAAGAATTCCCTACATTCATTATTCATTTTTACTTCCACGAGTCACAAAATCAGGAAATTATATCATTAAGGTATATAAAAACCGAAACGAGAATGAACTTGTCCTGACTCGGAGATTCATGGTATATGAGGAATCTGCCGTGGTGGGAGCCAGCATTGTCCCACCAAATCAAACAGAGGATAGAAGAGAACTCCAGCAGATCAATACAGTAATAAATTATTCCAATCTGGATGCGGTAGATCCGTCCACTCAATTCAAAGTGGTGATCAGACAAAATCAGCGATGGGATAACGCCAAGTTTTTGTCAAAACCTACCTTTTTAAATCAAAGCTCCAAAATCATGCGATTTGAGCCTTTCGAAGGAGAAAGTACATTTAAGGCGGGAAATGAATTTCGGTTTATTGATCTAAGGTTTATCAGAGCAACAGGCGTAAATGTGGGTTCAATCAAGGTAGAAGAAACCATAATTTTAGCAGAAAGCCTCTTGGATAACCCAAGACCTGGAGGTGCTTATTCTCAGTATTTGGATCTCAATGGCCAATACCTTGTTCTTACCAATGATCGGCCGGGTGGAAATCCAGAAGTCGAGTCAGAGTACCTTTATACTACTTTTTTTCTTAAAGCAGATCAAGGTCAATCTATCAAGATGCTTGGATCGCTCACAGGTTGGGGCAAATTGCCCGAGTCTAAAATGGTCTATGATCCAAAAACCAACCTTTACACCACTTCTTTACTCCTAAAGCAGGGCTGGTACGATTACCAGTATGCTGAAGAAGCTTTAGAAGGTACCTTTGAATCTGATCCTTTTGAAGGAAGTCATTTTCAGACCGAAAATGAATACGAGGTTTTGGTTTATTACCGAGGGCTTGGTTCCCGATACGACCAGCTGGTAGGTTATGCTTTTATCCAACCAAATCGAAGAAGGTTGTAGCAAAAAAAAATCCCCATTTGGGGATTTTTATTAGAATTCTTCAGTAGGATCTATTTCATCAGAGGTTGGAGCGACGTTTTGTCTTACTCTCTCTGTTGGCTTGTAAGGAACAAAGCCTTCTCTTTTGAATTTATAGGTAGTTGTGCGATTGCCTGCTGGGTGATTTGCAAGGTCAAGCATTCCGAAACCTTTGTGTGTAAATGCTCCAAGTCCACATTTGAATACGAAATCCTGTACTTCCGGAGCTGCATACAGAGTGAATGGTAGGGTGTAACCTCTCACTTCATATTTCACATCCATGTCATACACAGCGTAGATACGTGCAAATTTCTTTTGCTGCTCCTTTAGTTTGTTTACATAAACCATATCAGGTACAACTTGGAACTTGTAGAAAGACTCCATTTGCTCAGGAGTATACCAGCCTGATCTTTCCATTCGAGTCAACGTAGACTCATACAGGAGATCAGAGAACTCGTCGCTGTCAGGATTAATGAATCTTTTTCCAGCTTCTTCATTGAATGCAGGGGTGATTAACACCAATGGAGAAATACACACAAATTTGTTTGAAGTCTCCAAAGTTGGTTCAACTTCCAATTCGGTGTATTCTGGAGAAAGGATCAGATTGCCAAGCTCGATTTTTGGGGTGGCAAAAACCTGCTCAAGCAAGTAATCCATGAAATCTTCGCTTTGGGACGAAAGTACCAAAGTGACCAAGCTTGAATAGTAATGCAAGCCGCTTCTACTCACTTTAGTCTGACCTTTCAGGCCAGAAAAGTTGAAGTAGTTGTAGTTGAAGAATTCTTCACGACCTCCTTTGACTATTAATCCTTTTAGGAATTGCGCCAGGATGTACTGATGGTGAAAAGGCAGATAGGAGCCTTTGTTTTTTAGGGAAAATATTAGTCTAACTCTCACGGTGATTAGAAATAATATGAGACAAATTGGTAATGTAAAATGCTTTTTTTGTTTGGGTGGATAAGCGCTGTAAAACTACAATTATTTTCCAAGAAATTTCAAACATTGAAGCGAAAATGCATGATATCACCGTCCTGAACGGTATATTCTTTGCCTTCGATGGATATTTTGCCGTTTTCTCGGCAGCCTGCTTCAGTTTTAAATTGTTGGTAATCGCTGAGCTTTATTACTTCAGCTTTGATGAATCCCCGTTCAAAATCTGTATGGATCACACCTGCTGCCTGAGGGGCTTTCCATCCTCTTCGGATAGTCCAAGCTCTTACTTCTTGAACGCCAGCTGTGAAATAGGTGATCAAATTTAGTAGGGAATAGGCGCCTGAAATCAGCTTGTTTAACCCGCTTTCTTCAAGTCCATATTCTGAAAGAAACATCGCTTTTTCATCCGCATCATCAAATTCAGCAATCTGAGATTCAATGGCAGCGCAAAGCACGATCACATCTGCGTTTTCTTCTTTTACTTTTTCTTTCAGTTGGTCTACGAATTTGTTGCCCGTCAAAATACTCCCTTCGTCCACATTGGCCACATATAAAACTGGCTTTATGGTGAGGAGATGTAGATCTCTTACTGCTTCAAGTTCTTCTTTGTCTACTTCAATTGCACGCGCATTCAGTCCTGAAGTAAGGCCTTCTTTGAACTGGATTAAAACCTCAAGTTCTCTCTTGGCCTTTGCATCACCAGATTTGGCGATTTTCTCGATTCGTTGAATCTTCTTTTCTACAGATTCTAAGTCCTTAAGCTGAAGTTCTGTGTCGATTACTTCTTTATCGAAAATCGGATCTACACCACCTGCTACGTGTACAATGTTGCTGTCTTCAAAGCAGCGAATGACGTGAATGATGGCGTCTACTTCCCGGATATTTGCTAAAAATTTGTTTCCTAATCCTTCACCTTTGGAAGCTCCTTTGACCAGCCCTGCGATATCCACAAATTCTATGATCGTGGGTACAACGCGCTGAGGATTTACTAGGCCCTCGAGTACTTGTAGTCTTTTGTCAGGTACTGAAACTACTCCAACGTTAGGTTCAATGGTGCAAAAAGGAAAGTTAGCTGCTTCAGCCTTTGCGCTAGAAAGCGCATTAAACAACGTTGACTTACCTACGTTCGGAAGTCCCACGATGCCACATTGTAATGCCATTAATTTGTTGCTTTAATTTTGAATATGCGATAGGATTTATATCCCTTGTAAAATTCCATTACAGTTACTCTGAAAATGGTATAAACAGGGATGGCGAAAATCATCCCTACGATCCCGGCGATTTTTGCACCGGCAAAGATAATAACAAAAATCTCAAGGGGATGGGCTTTTACGGATTTAGAGAAAATCACTGGCTGCAAAGCCACATTGTCGGTAATTTGTACAAACGCAAAAACTGAAATAATTTTTAGTAAGAAATAGGTATACTCTGCATCTGATGAAAAATTACCGGTTGAAATACCAACTACAATCCCGAAAAGAGTACCCAGAATAGGGCCTGCATAAGGGATTAAGTTCGCAATAGCAGCAAACAATGCAATAGTCAATGCGTACTCAACTCCAACTATCGAAAGTCCAAAACCAGCTAAAGAAAAAATAGCCAAAACTTGAATCAAAAGGCCGAAGAGGTAATTTGATAGCAGTTTTTCGACTTTGGTAAAAGTTGCTACCGATAACTCAAAATAAGCATTTGGAATCAGGTTGAGTAGGTTTCTACGCAATAGACCATTTTCTAAGAGTAAAAAAAATGTAATGAAAGCGATTGCCAGTGTTCCGATTAAAATGCTGCTGGTCAAAGAAATGAATCCGCTGATAAAGCCTCCTATGTCAAACTTTTTGATGAGTGCCAAAATGGACAACTTGATTTCATCTAATAGAAAGCCTTCCTTATTTTCTAGTAATTGATATCTCACTAAAAAACGCTCCAATTTTTCAATGGGCTTTTGGATTTGAAAATAAATACCGTCAAGATCTAACTCACTCAAAATTAGGATCTGCTGATTGACGAGAGGAAAGAATACCAAGCTTAACAAAAAAATTAAAGAGACAATAGCTGAATAAGATACTAAAATAGCCATCCACCTAGGAATATGCTGACCTACTAAATGAAAGTCATTGATCTTGTTGGTTAATGGCCTCAGAAGCGCCGCCAAAATCAGTGAAATAATCAGGTATAGGGTAATGTTTGAAAAATACCATCCCACGATCAAGAAGATCAGGACAGACAAAATAGAATAAACAAAAAACCTTTGCATAGGCCGGATAAAAGAAAAGGAGGCAAAAGCCTCCTCAAATATACATTCTTAGATGTTTTTAAACTTACCAATTTGGGAAGTGATTATTCCCATTTCAGTTCATCATTCATTTCATTTTCTGAATCTTCATTTTCAAACTGCTCAAAATCAAAATCCGGCATTAAATCATTTTTAACATGGTCTACTGCTTCATTTAGGGCATTGACAAATTTGAAGAAGTCCTCTTTATAGAGGAAAATTTTATGCTTTTCGTAGCTGAAGTTATCTCCATTTACCCGACGCTTGCTTTCAGTGATAGTGAGGTAATAGTCATTTCCTCTGGTAGACTTAATGTCAAAAAAATAAGTTCGTTTTCCTGCTTTTACTTTTTTTGAGAAAATTTCGTCTCTGTCGTATCCTCGGTGATCTTCCACAGTGCTGTAATTTGGGGTTGGTTATCTACACTTTAGGCGTCTAAGATAAAACAAAAGCTGCCTAGATTTCAAAAGAGGTTAGGACTTTTTTTTAAAGACTAGTTGAAATCTGGGTATAAAAAGTTAAAAATCAGAAATAAAAATAAGGAAGTTAAACAAGCTGAAAAGAAGTAAAAAATTGAAACTCAAGGGATGTAAATAAAAAAGAGTGGACATTGCCACTCTTTTTTATTATTCGCCATGCATAAATGCTTTCTTGGCAAGTAGTTCTTCTTCTGTCTCTCGGTGGTCTGGATCATCCACACAGCAGTCCACTGGACAAACCGCAGCACATTGTGGTTCTTCATGAAAGCCATTACACTCGGTACATTTTGCTGTCACGATATAATAGAACTCATCGGAAACTGGAGTCTGCTTTTCTGTACCGCTTACGACTGTGCCATCTTCTAGAGTTACCTCCTTTAGTTTGGTTCCACCTCCCCAAGTCCATTCTACACCACCTTCATAAATTGCTGTATTCGGGCATTCAGGCTCGCATGCACCACAGTTGATGCATTCGTCTGTAATCATTATGGCCATAGTTCTTCAATTTTGATTGTCAAAAGTACAACCTCATCAACTTTAAGGCAATAAAAAAGTTGTCATACTAATTAATTTAAATTTATTCCAAGCTAGAGGTGTTTTGGATACCTTTGTCACATGAGTCAATTTCCAAGCTTTCAGTCCCGAATTCAAGCATTTATTCAACTTGGATTGCAAATTTCTTCTTTAGATGAGGAGGAGAAAAATTCACTTTTTAGAAGAGTGCAAAATCAAAATGCCTGGTTTATACCCAATTCTGTAAGCAGTGCCTTAAGAGGAATTCAGCAGCTATTGGATGAGAAAAATCTAAGCAAATGGCTTTCAACTTATGAATTCAATGAGTCCTCAACTCCAATAAATGTAGGAGTTTTGATGGCTGGAAATATTCCCGCTGTTGGATTTCATGATTTGCTGTGTGTTTTGATTTCGGGAAACATCGCATCTGTCAAGCTTAGTTCTTCGGATTCTGTTTTGATCAAATGGCTGATAGATAAATTATTGGCCATCCAACCTGACTTGGCATCCTTGATCAAAATAGAAGATATGCTGAAGAGCAAGGACGCTTACATCGCGACGGGAAGTGATAACTCAGCAAGGTATTTCAACTATTATTTTGGAAAGTACCCTCATATCATCCGATCTAACAGAACCTCTGTAGCGATACTTACGGGAGAGGAGAGTGACCAGGACTTGGAAAATCTTGGTTTGGACATTTTTCAGTATTTCGGGCTAGGATGCAGAAATGTTTCTAAAGTCTTTGTGAAATCTGAACAGTCATTGATTCACCTTTTAGAGATTTTAGAAAAGAAGGATTGGGTTCAAGCCCATCACAAATACCTTAATAATTACGATTACAATAAATCCATCTATCTGGTGAATGGTGAGCCACACTTGGATAATGGCTTTTTGCTCTTAAAAGAAAGTCAGGAGCTGGTTTCTCCAATTGCTGTTCTTTATTATGAAAAGTACCGAGACCAATCTGATTTGGATCAAAAGCTTGAATTAATCAAAGACAAGGTTCAATGTATAGTTGGGGGGCATGCGGTGCAGAAAAATGAGGTGATCCCTTTTGGTCAAGCACAGTTGCCTTGTCCTTGGGATTATGCGGATCACGTAGATACCCTGAAATTTCTACTCTCTCTGTCTAAGAGTTAGTCTCCATCCCAAACGGGTAAATTGACTATGAATTGGGAGCCTTCTCCAACAGTAGATTCAATTTGGAGAGTCCCATTGTTCTTATCCAAGTATTCTTTTACCAACAGCATCCCCAATCCGGTGCCTGTTTCATTATTTTGTCCCCTAGTAGTAAAAGAAATTCCTTCTCTAAGTTTTTGGAGATTTTCGGGAGGGATGCCTGCCCCAAAGTCCCTTACACTAATCCGATAAGATTGGCCAATCTTTTCACAGGTGACTTCGATTTTTGTGTTTGATTTTGAGAATTTGATGGCATTTGAAATCAAATTTCTGAATATCAATTCCATCATATTCTTGTCTGCTTTTACCCAAGTGCTTTCAAATCCAATCAATTCTATCTGAATCGATTTTTCTGAGGCTATTCTTTCCAGGAGATTTTTCTGACTGCTTACAATCCGATTTAGATCAATCTTTTGAGGCTGAAGGTATTCACCTTTAAGCTGCGAACTGGTCCAAGCAAGTAAGTTTTCCAATAAAATTGATACTTGCTCCATATTTTTGGAGACTTCAGGCAGCATGTTGTAGAATTCATCTCTGGAAATGAGCCCTGTCTGTGTCAGGTGAATTAATTCCTTGACTCCGAAAACAGGTCCTTTGAGATCATGGGAAATGATGCTGAAAAATTTGTCTTTCAGGTTGTTTAATTTCTGAAGTTCTATCGCTTGACTTTGTAGCCTTTCGTTGATTTTTATCTCAGAGGTAATGTCGTCAAAAAGCAAAAGAACTCCCGATAGGAATGGACCGCCTTCTAAGATGGGGATGGATTCAATTTTAATAATCAGTTCTCCGGAAGGACTTTGAACCCTGCTTTCAATGGTCTTTTGCTCGGAAAGTCTTAAAAGATCGAGTATCTCAGGTCTGTCTGTAAAGATTTGCTCAGCATGTTGACCCATTTGGATTTTATCTGGGTGTAAGCAGAACTTTTTGACTGACAAATTAAAATCAACCACCTTATTTCGATGGTCGAAAACCAAGACACCTTTTGACATGACTTCCAAAATTTTGTCTCTTGCAAAAGGCTTCAGGTTAAGAAGGTTAAATCTCAGAATAGCGATCCCCAAAAACAAATAGGTAAATAGAAATGCATATGGAGTCATGTCCAGCCCTTCATATGGCTTGAACCAGGAGGTTTGATAGAGTACGTTTATGATAAGTGGAAAGAACCCTCCAAGAATCAAAAACCTTGTTTGAAGCTTAAAGTGCTTGTTGGCATATTGAAATCGTCTCCAAAGAATGTAGGTACCCCAGAAATAAAAGAAGTAAGAATAAACGATCTGAACGATATACATGGGGCCTTTCTCAATCCCAAGCATGGGAAAAGGACCTGAAGTAATCAGCCAGTTTGATTTGTAATGTAAATGATGGAAAGAATTGGTGAGGACGATCAGATAAATAATTACAGGAAAAATGAAGAGAGAAGGATAGATCCATTTTGATGAAGAACTGTCATATCCGGTATATTTTAATGAAAACATTACCCAACAGGCTGGCGCCATGACCAAACCGATGTATTGGAGTTTGGTGAGAAACAGCATGCTTTCTATGGAATCTTGGGTGAGTTCGACCCCGTAGAAAAATCCCCAAAGGGAAAAAGACATCATGGTGTAAGCTATCCAACGAACGGAGTCTTCCAACTTGAACCCAATATAAAAAGATAGCCCCAATACCACTGTGCTGGATATCAGTAGAGTGAGTGCGTAAAAATTAAATAAAAATTCCATTACCTTAAAATGATTACCTAGCCTTCTTAGGCCTGATTTCAAATAATACTCTATACTAACCCAAATTTCTAAACTATAAAAGCTTTGGAAAGTAACTCCACCAAAAACATTTTGAAGTCCTTATTGACCCCAATAGGTTTGGTATTACTGCTCACGATTTTAACGTTTGTGACAGGTTTTTTTCTCATGGAAGAATCAATAGCAGATTCATCCTCTCTAAAAATCATCAGGCTTTTATCGTATTGGCAGGAAGGTTTTTTTGGGCTCTTAGGATTTACGCTGCAAATGATCATGATTTTGGTTTTTGGGTATGCGCTTGCTGTTTTTGCTCCTGTAAATAGATTTTTAAAAGTTATTTCAGATTTACCAAAAAGCTTATCTGCCGCTACATTATTGACGGCCGCAATTACCATGTTGGCAGGACTTCTCAATTGGGGATTCGGTTTGATTGTGGGGGCGATCATGGCTCGGTTTGTTCATGAATCGTTGGTTTCAAAAGGCAAACTGTCTAATTCAGCACTGCTCGCTTCAGTGGGTTATTTGGGAATGGCAATTTGGCATGGGGGACTCTCGGCGTCTGCCCCTCTTACTGTGGCAGGTGAAGGCCATTTTCTTGCCGAGACCATTGGGATCATTCCCGCATCAGAAACAGTATTCTCTACTTTCAATGGTTGGATCACATCAGGCTTAGTTTTAGTTTTCCTGGCGACAGCTTTCACGCTTTCAAGAGTTGCATCCCAGACCAATGATTCCTATTCTTCCGTCCCTTTAAATCCCATTGAATCAGGAAGGGAAGGTTTTTTAGCGCGAGTGATTGGGTCATTTATGGTTTTTGTACTATTGATAGGGATGATTTATGGCGAGTCGGCTGGTTTGGAAATGATTAGCTTGAACTGGGTCAATTTCCTGCTTTTTTCATTGGTCCTAGTGGCTTATAAAACTTGGGAAAAGTTTACTTTGGCAGTGGGACAGGGATTAAAAACCTCCACGGATATTTTGGTACAATTTCCGTTTTATGCTGGAATTTTGGGAGTGTTAAGTTCCTCAGGTGCGCTTTATCAGCTCTCTCATCTCATCCAAACTCAGACTAGTGAAGAGTTTTTTCCTTTAGTCACGTTTTTCTCTACGGCATTTGTGAATTTATTGGTTCCCTCTGGAGGTGGACAGTGGGCTATCCAAGGACCTGTAATCATGGAAACGGCGGCAATTTGGAATCTTGATTTCGCCAAACTTGTCATGATATTTTCTTATGGCGATCAGATCAGTAATCTACTCCAACCATTTTGGGCTTTGCCCTTGCTTTCAATCACTGGTGTGCCTGTCCGCAAGTTGTTGCCATACTGTGTGATCCTTTTTCTTTTAGGGTTTATTTATCTGACTTTTGCGATTTGGTGGATGTATTGATTTTTGAAATGTTTTTAGCGGTTTTAAAAAATGATGGGTGAACCTTAAGAATGAATTGACCGTTCCCTTTTCGGTCTCTTTTTCCTATATTCGCGAGCGAAAAATTGAACCTTTTATCCACCTAAATATCCAAAACGATGGCTTTTGATATCGAAATGATCAAGGAAGTGTATGCCCGGTTTCCGGAGCGTATCGCAGCCGCAAGAAAAGCTGTAGGTAAGCCACTTACTTTGACAGAAAAAATTCTTTATGCCCACCTCACTGAAGGCCCTGCTAGTCAATCTTATGCGAGAGGCAAGTCTTACGTAGACTTTCAGCCTGACCGGGTAGCTATGCAAGATGCGACTGCTCAAATGGCATTGCTTCAATTCATGCAAGCAGGTAGAGATAAGGTTGCTGTACCATCTACTGTTCACTGCGATCACTTGATCCAAGCTGAAATCGGTGCAGAGAAGGATTTGAATAAGGCAAAAGACAAGAATAAAGAAGTTTACGACTTTTTGGCTTCTGTATCTAATAAATATGGAATCGGTTTCTGGAAGCCTGGCGCAGGTATTATTCACCAAGTGGTTCTTGAAAATTACGCTTTCCCAGGTGGAATGATGATTGGTACAGATTCCCACACTCCAAATGCCGGTGGTCTAGGAATGATTGCTATTGGAGTAGGTGGAGCTGATGCTTGCGACGTAATGGCTGGATTGCCTTGGGAGCTTAAGTTTCCGAAGCTGATCGGTGTGAAGTTGACCGGAAAAATGTCTGGTTGGACTTCTGCAAAAGATGTGATCTTGAAAGTAGCCGGTATTCTTACTGTAAAAGGTGGTACTGGTGCTATCGTTGAATATTTTGGAGAAGGAGCTCGCTCGCTTTCTGCAACAGGTAAGGGCACAATCTGTAACATGGGTGCTGAAATCGGAGCTACCACGTCCATCTTTGGTTATGATGAAAAATCTGCAGCCTACCTTCAGGGAACTGGCCGTGCAGATATTGCAGCTATGGCAGATGCTATTGCAGCGCATTTGACAGGAGATGATGAGGTTTATGCTAATCCAGAGCAATACTTTGATCAAGTGATCGAAATCAACCTTTCAGAGTTGGAGCCACATGTCAATGGCCCTTTCACGCCGGATTTGGCTTGGCCAATTTCAAAATTTGCTGCTGCTGTTAAGGAAAATGGTTGGCCAGCAAAATTGGATGTAGGTTTGATCGGTTCTTGTACCAACTCTTCTTACGAAGATATTTCAAGAGCTGCTTCTTTGGCTCAGCAGGCAGTTGACAAAAAGCTTAATGCCAAATCTGAGTATACCATCACCCCAGGTTCTGAGCAGGTTCGTTTCACTGTAGAAAGAGACGGTTTCCTAGATACGTTCGGTAAAATGGGCGGGGTAGTTTTGGCAAATGCTTGTGGTCCTTGTATCGGACAATGGGCTCGCCACGGAGCTGAGAAGCAGGAGAAAAACTCTATCATCACTTCTTTCAACCGAAACTTTGCCAAGCGTGCTGATGGTAACCCAAATACGCACGCGTTTGTCGCTTCTCCTGAGATTGTGACAGCATTGGCTATTGCAGGTGATTTGACTTTCAATCCATTGACAGATACACTGACCAATTCAGAAGGTCAGCAAGTAAAACTGGATGAACCTAGAGGGCTTGAGCTTCCTGCAAAAGGTTTTGCAGTAGAGGACGCAGGTTACCAAGCACCGGCAGAGGATGGTTCTTCCGTTCAGGTTTTGGTGAGCCCGACATCTGATAGACTTCAGCTTCTTGATTCTTTCCCTGCGTGGGAAGGAACTGACCTTAAGGGTCTCAAGCTATTGATTAAAGCTAAAGGTAAGTGTACGACAGACCATATTTCCATGGCAGGTCCTTGGTTGAAATACAGAGGTCACTTGGATAATATCTCCAATAACATGCTTATTGGTGCTGTGAATGCATTTAACGATGCGACCAACAAAGTGAAGAATCAGCTTAGCGGTGAATATGGAGAAGTTCCGGCTACCCAAAGACACTACAAAGCAGCGGGAATCGGTTCTATCGTAGTAGGTGATGAAAACTATGGCGAGGGTTCTTCAAGAGAGCATGCTGCCATGGAGCCAAGATTCTTGGGTGTTAGAGCTATTTTGGTAAAGTCATTTGCCAGAATTCACGAGACTAACCTTAAAAAGCAGGGTATGTTGGCCTTGACTTTTGCCAACCCGGCTGATTATGAGTTGATCCAAGAAGATGATGCCATCGATATAGTAGGTCTGACTGAATTTGCTCCCGGCAAACCGCTGCAGATCATTCTTAATCATAAGGATGGAAGCAGCAACACAATTTTGGCAAACCATACCTATAATGAAGGTCAAATAGAGTGGTTTAAAGCCGGAAGTGCTCTTAACCTTATCAAAGCAAAGGCCTGATCTGTTTAAATCAACTAAAAGCTGTAGCGATAATTCGTTACGGCTTTTTTACATTATATCCCATGAAAAAATTCCTTCGGAAAGTTTTTATCTTCTTGTTTTTTACTCTGACATGCCATTATGCTTTAGCCCAAAACGAATCCGATGAGCGGGCGCTATTAGAAGTTCAGCAAGGAATCAGTATTTCCAAAGATTCACTGTTTAAGCTCAACCTAAGGTTTAGGATGCAGAATCGTTTTGGATTAAGGACTGAGAGTGGAGAAGATTTGTCTATTGAGCAGACTGATTTCAGAGTGAGAAGGATGCGATTGAGGCTAGATGGGTATGTACTCAGTCCTAGGATTCAATACTACGTTCAGCTGGGTTTTTCCAAATCGGACATGGATTTGGATGGAGGGACATTTGCCCAGCCGATTCGGGACGCCATTATCTATTATTACTTTAATCCCAATTTCTATGTAGGATTTGGGCAAGCCAAGTTGCCTGGCAACAGAGAGCGGGTGGTTAGTTCGGGTAATTTACAGTTTGTCGATAGGTCGATTGCCAACGGAGTCTTTACGTTGGATCGTGATTTTGGCTTTTTTGCTTACTATACCCTTCCCTCCAAAGGTAAAGCACAGTACCAAATTAAAGGTGCTGTAAGTACAGGGGAGGGAAGAAATCCGTCTCCCGGTGATAATGGACTAAGCTACACCGGAAGATTTGAATTTTTACCTTTTGGAAAATTCAAAAATGGTGGTGATTATTCGGAGGGTGACCTGGAGTTTGAAGCTACTCCAAAGCTATCACTCGCACTTACCTTAAACTCCAATCAAAACGGTGCTAGAACGAGGGGGCAGCTTGGTTCTGATCTTTATGAGAAAAGGGACCAACAAGTGCTTATTGTAGATGCCATGTTTAAGTACCGAGGATGGGGAGTATTGGCCGAATATTTTCAGAGAAAATCATCAGATCCAATCACACAAAATTCATTGGGTGCCACTAGAGTCGTTTGGGTCGGAAATGGACACAATGTGCAAGTCAGTAGAATGATTTCTTCCAAATCTGAGCTTGCCTTACGATTTGCCGAAGTCAGGCCAGCCGATGAGATCAAGTCTTTTGAAACCCAAGGCGATGAAGTCGCTTTAGGTTTTTCCAGATACCTCAATGGTCATAGAATCAAACTTCAAGGTAACTTCGGTTACGGTTGGGCAAATAATGAATGGACTTTGATAAATACTTCCAATTTCTGGTTTGGCACCTTTCAAGTTGAGTTTGGGATTTGATTTTTTACAAAAAAATGTATTTATAATTTCTAAAATTTGGCATGAAATACAAATTGCTGTATGTTTACCATCGAAAGTGGGCAATTCGCGCTCATTTTTGACTAATGAGAAACATACAGCGAATCAATGCAGGATAAAGGAATCAATAGCACATTTAAAAAAATCATTTACGAGTCATCGGAAATGGTTTTTTTGGCGGATGATACCTATCCTTATTCTATTTTTTATACTAATGAGGCTTTCGATGAAAAGATTGGCGATTCCTTGAAAGAACGAAACCTCGTAGGTCTAGGGCTTGATATCAATGCCTACATTTTCAAGGAAGAATTGGTCTTGACCCATGGGCAAAAAGAATTTTCATTTAGACTTGAACTCCCCCAAGACAGTGGTTCAAATTACTTTTTGTTCTATAAAGGAAAAGAAATCAAATCTTTTGGGCTTCCGAGCAAAAAAGAAGCATATCAGTTTTTCACCTCCAAACTTGATGTCATAGCGATCGGAAAGCATGACCATTTGACCTACCTCAACTCGATGGTACTACCTGTTTTGGGTTATGAACCAGTCGAATTGATGAATACCAATCTTTGTTCCTTTGTTCATACCGATGACTTGGAACATTTGCAAAATGTATGGAAGATTCACTCCAAATCTCTGGAGCCCATCTTTCATTCCTTTCGATTTAAAGCAAAAAACAGTTCCTATAAACTCTTGGAATGTGCAATACAGTTTACACAAGAATCTTTCTTTGTAATAGCACGGGATGTTTCTTCCAGGACTTCGGGACAGGAAGATGAAGCAAAACTAGCTACCCTCATTAATAAGCTCCCTTCTTTATCAAGGGCATGTAGTTTTAAATATTCAGGAGAATCCAAAGAATTGAATTGGGGTTTGTCTGAAGAGGAACTTCAAGAGAAATTTCAGATTTCCGAAAAACAAAGGGCAAGCCTTTCGAATGAAATCTCTTCTTTTTTGACAAAACTCTATTTTGAAGAGAAGGAAAATCAAAACTTAGATGGGGAATTTTCTTCTCTAAATGGTATTAACTTCAAGTATTCTCTTTTCATTCCAAAGACTTCTCCTTCCTCAATTTGGGGTGTGATCTGGGATCAAAAAGAAAAAGAAGAACTACAAGAACAAGCTACTGTTCTAGGTAAATACTGGGAGGAGTGCCCTGAAGCAATGATGATTTTAGGTTGGGATGGTCATATCCTGCGTATGAATCACGTTGCGAAAAGCTTATTTGATCTTGATGATTTATCACTCAATAAGCATTTTAACTCTCTGACTATTTTTTCTGAAGAAGAGAATAGCTGGAGCGATTGGCGAGCCAAGATTGAGGATGGTAAAGCTCAATCCAAATTTGCAGTGAGATGCTTTGAGGAATCTGAAAATCCTCTGACCATCGAAGTAGCTCTGAAAAGATTGGAATTGCCATCCGGTGACCAAGCCATCGTTTCTTTCCGAAATATCAGTGAGCAAGTCACCCTTGAAAAAACAATAGAACAGAGCAGTGACTTCTTGATGAACCTCACCGAACAGGTGCCTGGAGGGCTTTATCAGCTGGTTTTAAATTCGGAAGGCCAAATGAATTTTTCATTCCTTTCCAAAGGAATCAATTCAGTATTGGGGATTTCCCAAGAAGAAATACATCAGTTTACAGACATTTCCTCTGCTATTTCTAAAGTTCACCCTCAGGATCTTCCTACGGTCATCATGTCCTCTGTGGCTTCAGCTAAAAAGATGGAGCCTTGGCAGTGTCAGTTTAGGGTGAAGTCAGGGGATCAGGACCAGCCGTATCGCTGGGTGTTGGGCGCAGCCCGTCCTCAGGCAATGGAAAACGGAGATATGGTTTGGTATGGTTACTTGACTGATATTACCAAGCAGAAGGAATTTGAAACCAAATTGGATGAGGCGAGAAAAGCAGCTGAAAAAGCAACTCAAATCAAATCTGATTTCCTTTCCATGATCAGTCATGAATTGAGAACACCTCTTAATGCTATTTCTGGTTCGGTTTATTCTCTTTTCCATGAAAACCCAACTGACTCTCAAAAGTCAGCCTTGAATACGATCAATTTTGCTGTTGACAATTTGATCATCATGATCAATGACCTGCTTGATTTCCAGAAGATCGAAGCCGGTAAACTGACCATCGAGCACAATCCTTTAAATCTAAAGGGACTGTTGGAGCAGATCATCAAAGGGCTTTCGTTCCACGCGGCAGATTCGAAAAATAAATTGGCTCTGCATCTGTCTAATGGCTTGGATTTGGCAGTCAAAGGAGATAAGACCAGACTTTCTCAGATCCTAAATAATCTGATCACCAACGCTTTGAAATTTACCCAAGAAGGTAATGTAGATGTCAAAGTTGAGCTTTTAGGGCAAGTCAGAAATAAGGTTAGAATCTATTTTGAAGTTAAAGACTCCGGGATTGGTATCGCTCCTGAAAACCAAGAGAAGATCTTCAATGATTTCGATCAAGTTCGTCCAACTTTCAGCACTAAGTATGGAGGTACAGGCTTAGGCCTTTCCATTACCCGAAAGCTTCTTAAGCTGATGGGCGGAAATATTGCCTTGGAATCTCAAGTTGGGAAAGGAAGCAAGTTCTTCTTTGAACTCGAATTTGAAGTAGCAGAGCAGGAGCTTGCAGTTATTCAGGAAGTGAAAAGCAAGTCGATCTCTTTCGATACACTGCACTTACTGATGGCAGAGGACAATGATGTCAACTCTCTGGTTTTAGGAAAAATCATCAAAAAATGGGGCTTCACTTACGATCGAGTACTCAATGGCCTTGAAGCCGTCGAAGCTGTCAAAAACAATTCCTATGACTGCATCCTGATGGATATTCAGATGCCTGAAATGGATGGATTTGAGGCAACCACCGAAATCAAGAAGTTTTCCGACATTCCGGTCATTGCACTCACAGCAGCTGCCAAGCTGGAAATCATGGAGAAAATCGATGAAATTGGTTTTGAAGGATTTGTCGCCAAACCGATCGATGCGGCTGAGCTTTTGAAGAGAATCAAAGAGGTAATTACCGAGAAAAACTATAAGGCCTGAGCTTTCTCTAAGTACTCAGCTACCAAATCCATCTCTGGATAATTTTTTGCCAAATCAGTCAAATAAGAAAGAGCGGATACCTTATCTCCTGTCATCACGTAGTAAATTCCCTTGTTTCTAAGCGCGAACGGATTTTTGGAATCCATCTGAATGCTTTGATTAATGAAGCCCAATCCTTCCTCTTTTTTATCAAGAAAAAGTAAATACAGTCCTTTGTTATTGTAGAAATAAGCTTGTCTATTGTCTAAAGTGATTGCCTTTTCTACCGAATTCAACGCGTTTTCATAATCTCCTTCATCAAAAAGAATCATGGACCTGAGATTATGCAAATTGGGTTCGGTCGGGTTCAATTTTTCAGCTTCGTCCAAGATAGCCTTTGACTCTGTGTACTTTTTTTGGTAGTAAAGGATGGTCGCTTGATTGACCTTCAAGTCTGAATTTTCGGGAGACAGTTGAGATGCGGTCTGAAATGCCTCCAATGATGCAGGGAAATCCTTCAGTTTTTCCAATGAAAGGCCCTTCAAAAAATGCGATTTCCAGTTTTCAGTATCCAGTTTGATGAGCTTTTCAGCATCTTCTCTAGCCTTGTAAAACTCCCCATTGTCGAGGTAACTTAAACCTCTTTGAAATACGGCATCGAAATAGTCAGGCTTAAACTGGACAGCTTTGGTAAAATCTGCAATTGCTTCCTCAAGCTGATTGAGTCTGAGATGCGCCATCCCTTTATTATAATAAGCATCTGAGAAAGTCGAATCCAGACTGAGTGCCTCTTGGTAAAATCCAATGGCAGATTTTGGATCATTTTCCTCCATCTTTTCATTTCCTTTCAGAAAGAATCGACCTTTTTTATCATCTAGGCTATCACAGCTCACCAAAAGGATTACGGCTAGGAGAATGATGCTATTCGGGAATTTCATCAGTAGAAGTACTTGGTTTAGATTCAGTTTTTTCTTCACCCAAAAGTAAGGCAAAGGGTTGTGTGGATTCAGAAAGCTCAAATATTTCCCTCAAAATGGCCATGGTGGGAATCACTAGAATCATCCCTGCCACTCCCCAAATCGAGCCTCCGATCAATAACCCTAAAAAGGTCATAAAGGCATTGAGGTTTACATTGCCACCCACGATTTTTGGGGTCAGGAAGTTTCCTTCGAGTGTTTGAATAACCTGATAGGAGACCAACACAAATAGAGGTGCAAGTAGGCTATCCATGGTCAGAAAGGAATATACTACAGGAAGTATTACTCCGATAAGCGGACCGATGTAAGGAATGATATTCAGGATCGCTCCCAGAAGTCCAAAGAAAATGGCATGTTCTACTCCAATCAAGCTGTAAGCAGAAATATTGAGTACAGCCAGAATTACCATGACTTTCCCTACACCGGAAATGTAGTTTTGAACGAGCCTTCGCAAGCTCACAATCCTCATCTTAACCAGTGATGGTTCTCTGTCTGCATAGATTTTTACCATCATCATGGTCAAATGATCCCGATAAAGGAGAAAGAAAAACATGAAGATCGGAATCAGAATTAACCCGGTAAGTGAGCCTATGGCATTGAGGGCAAAAGCCGAAATGCTGCCGCTGTTCTTATTGATGTATTCCAGAATTACTTCTGAGTTGAATTTTTCGGCCAGTTTCTCATTCATGCCAAATGAGTTTGCGAGCCAAGTTTCAAGTTGGATCAGAATGCTTGTAAGACGTTCAGACACATTTTCAAAATCATTAGCAAAACTCACCACATTGGCAATGATGAAGCTGACCAAGCCTGCTACAATCCCAATCATCAGCAGAAGTGATAATACACCTGTGACGACCCTTGGTACCCGAAATTTTTCTAGCCAATTACTGAGTGGCGTAAATAAAACCGCGAAAAAACCTCCCATGAACAATGGTACGAGCAGCCCTTTTCCGATGATCAGCAAATACACCAATACAATGATGAACAACATCACTGTTAGGGCTTTGAGATAAGGTGGGAGGTAAAGGGTTTTCTTTTCCATAGGTAGGTTAAAAGTTATTCAACGCTGAAAAATCCAAGTTAAGAAATTAGCAGACCGCTTCTTTTCAATAGGGCTTCAGGTTTGGGATCTCTTCCTCGGAATCTTCTGTACAAAACGGAAGGATGCTCACTTCCCCCTGCTGATAAGATGTTTTTTGCAAAAGACTGTGCCGTCTCGGGATCAAATACCCCTTTCTCCTGGAAGAGCTCAAATGCATCCGCATCAAGCACTTCTGCCCACTTGTAGCTGTAGTATCCGGAAGAATAGCCTCCTTGGAAGATGTGGGAAAAACTGGTACTCACCATAGTTCCTTCAACCTTCGGAAGTAAGTCTGTTTTCCTCATCACTTCCTGTTCAAATTCCCGGATGCTTTGAATTGTATCAGGATTTTGACTGTGATAGGCCATGTCCAAGAGGCCAAAACTCAGCTGGCGCACAGTCATATAGCCTTGCTGAAAGTTTGCGGCATTTTTGATTTTCTCGATCAATTCAGCTGGAATCGGTTCGCCTGTTTCATAATGTGTGGCAAACAAATCCAGGCATTCTTTCTCATAGCACCAGTTTTCGAAGATTTGAGAAGGAAGCTCTACAAAGTCCCAAAATACACTTGTACCTGATAGACTCTCATAAGTTCCCTTGGCTAGCATGCCATGAAGGGCATGTCCAAATTCATGGAATAAGGTTGTTACTTCATTGAAAGTGAGCAGACTGGGCTTGGTTTTGGTTGGCTTGGTAAAGTTGCAGACGATCGAAATGTGTGGACGGCTGTCCGTACCATTTTCCAGGTATTGACCTTTATAGGAGGTCATCCAAGCTCCATTTCGCTTTCCTTGTCTTGGGAAAAAATCCGCATAAAACACCGAGACAAACGCTCCAGCCTGGTCGTAGACTTCATAGGCTGTCACTTCGGGATGGTAGACCGGGATTTCAGGATTGGGTTTAAAGGATAGTCCGTAAAGTTTGGAGGCCGTTTCAAATACGCCCTGAATTACATGTTCAAGTTTGAAATAGGGGCGGAGTAATTCATCGTCCAAGGCATACTTTTCCTTTTTGAGGAGTTCGGAATAGTAGGCGAAATCCCATTTTTGAAGGGATTCCAATCCATCCAGTTTTTTGGCAAAATCAGCCACTTCACTCACTTCTTCTTTTGCCTTTGGTTTGGCTTTTTCCAAAAGTGAATTCAAAAATTCAAGAACTGTAGACGGACTTTTTGCCATTCGCTCTTCCAATACAAAATCCGCATGGCTGCCAAATCCCAACAGCTTGGCTCTTTGATCTCGAAGTTGAAGAAGCTGAAGGATGATTTCCTGATTATCCAGCTCGTCTCCTTTAGAGGATTTGGTGTTGAATGCCATGAAAAGTGTTTTTCTCAGGTCCCTGTTTTTGGCATAGGTCATCACAGGAATGTAAGAAGGGTAGTCCAAGGTAAAAGCCCATTTTCCGGGTTGGCCTTTTTCCTCGGCTATCTGTGCGGCGGCCTCTTTGGCACCCTCAGGCAGCCCTTCGAGTTCACTTTCTTGATCTACGAAATGGACAAACTTGTTGGTTTCCGCCAATACATGTTCCCCAAATCGGAGACTCAACTGGGCAAGTTCCTGATCGATTTTTCTCAGTTTATCGGCTTCTTCTCCATTCAGCTTGGCTCCATTTCTGACAAAAGACTTATAGGTTTTTTCCAAAAGTGTGGTCTGTTCTGGATTCAAATTGAGATTTTCTTTGGCAGCGAAAACCTGCGCCACACACTGGAAAAGCTCTTGATCCAACAAGACGTCATTGGAATGTTCGGTCAGTAGGGGGGAGATTTCCCGGGCCAATTTTTGAATCTGATCATTGGTTTCGGCAGAGTTTAGGTTAAAAAAGATGGCCGAAATCACTCCCAACTGCTTTCCGCTTCTATCAAGCGCCTCGATGGTATTTTCAAAAGTTGGAAGAGGCTGTGCTTTGATTTCTGCTATCTCTTTTTTGGCAGATGCAATGGCCTCTGTGATGGCAGGAAGAAAATGCTCGGGTTGGATGTGCTGAAATGGAGCCGTTTCGAATGGAGTGGTAAATGGAGAAAGTAGTGGGTTAGTCTGCATGATTCGGATAGGAAGTCTGCCGGGATTTGGCAGATATTTTTGCTTGGACAAATTTACCCCAATGATTAGAATACGCTAAGGATTCTTTTCCAAAAACAGAGGGATAACCAAAACAAAAGGCCGGTGTTGGCCGGCCTTCGTGGTGTTACTTAAAAGTCAAAATCGCAACTCATTTCCTCCATTCCAATTGGTGCACCGTCTGGAATATTGAGGGTTTGCTGAGGAGTAAGTTCCTCAGGCAGTTGCAGGTAAGCTGTGATTTTTTGATTTAAATACTCTCTGTGAGCCTGCAGAATTGGTGATGCTCCTGCAGGTGTTTTAGCAAGTTGACTGAGGTGTTTTCTCACTATCGCACGTACCGTTTGTGAAGCAGAAGCATTTTTGGAAAGTGCGATCAGATAGTCTGCGTACTTGGCTTCGGTCATCAGCTTGATTTCACTTTGCAAACCAGTAGGCAGTGTGTTAGCGAATACCTGTGCGCTCGTTTTGGCAAGCACTTGGTCTAAGCTTGGCAAGGAATTGTCCTGTAGATGTTGGAGGTATACGCGATTGATTCTTCCCGACTCGAATAGGAAGGTGAATGTGGCATCTACCACGTTTTCTGCAGGTGCGATCGGGTCGAAAACTGGCCCTGTACGAGCAGGGAAAGTCTCTCTGTTTCTAGTATAGCCATATGGTCTTGGCGGGATCAAAGCCAATACTTGCGCTGGAACTTCAAGCTGGGATGGTGAAATCGTCGTCAAAAGAGCATTCAGGGCTTCATTTTGATCTTTTGCAGGAATCCATTTTTGCTGAGGTTGATTGTCTCCTTTGACTTTATAGGTATAATCGACTCCTCCGATCAGCTTGCTGGTAGCTTCCAGCTGATAGCGATGCATCAAGTAAAGTGGCACGAATACCTCTTCCAAAATAGCCTGTGGCTCACCTGTTTTGATGGCATTCAGACCAAACGTCTTCATCCTGTTTTCTCTAAGTTTGAGCAAGCGATTCAATTCAGCAGCTGCTGAGGCACCGTTGTCCCAAAGGTGGGAGCGTGGATGTACCCCACTTGGATTTCTGGAGTCAGAGTCGGTGATAAATTCATAGCCGGCAGCATAGGTCGCCTGAAGAGTTTTTTCCAAAAACTCTTCTTCACTTTGACCGGGTTCTGGTGTGCCGTAGCCATACGTGATCGCCAATTTGTCCCATTCCCCAATTTTCAGGTCGTAAGAATTGCTGAAATCCAAGTTGCCTTTTGCGTCTTCAGTAATCACCGGGTGAGGGTAGTCCATGACTGAAGATCGCTCATTCGCAGAAGTAGCATAGCTGTGTGCTAGTCCAATGGTATGTCCAATTTCATGAGCTGATAGTTGCTTGAGTCGAGTCAAAGCCATCTCCATCAATCTCGGATCGGCTGGTTTTCCTTCTTCAAATGGCTGGATCAATCCTTGAGCGATCAAATAATCCTGACGTACTCGAAGCGAACCCAATGAAACATGTCCTTTCAAAATCTCACCAGTACGAGGATCTCTCACACTCGAGCCATAAGACCAGCCTCTGGTAGAGCGGTGTACCCATTGGATTACGTTGTAACGCACATCGAGGAGATCCATGCCCTCAGGGGCAAGCTCTACTCGGAAAGCATTTTTAAATCCTGCCGCTTCAAATGCCTGTGCCCACCAGTTGCCTCCTTCGATCAAGGCGGAAGCGACTGGCTCTGGGGTACCACGATCAAGGTAATAGACGATAGGTTCTACGACTTCGGAGACCTTGGCAGAAGGATCTTTTTTCTCCAAACGATGTCTGGAAATGAATCTCTTGATCAATGGCTCATCAATCGGAGTCGTGTAATCTTGGTAGCTGATGAAAAAGTAGCCTGCTCTTGGGTCAAATGCACGCTTGGCATAAAGGTCAGGAAGCTCAATAAATGAATGTCTCATTCTCACAGTGACAGCCTCTGGAGTAGGGGTTACTGATCTGAGGTTAGCTCCTGCACCTGTTCCAGTGAGGGTTACGGTCGCTTCGATTTCTGTGTTTTTGGGGAAGTTTTTGGTCGTTGGGTAGTAGAGTCCTGATCTGCTGGCATCCACTCTGTAGGTTCCCTGGCGACTTCTCGTTAAGGTTTCTCCCACGCCATGTGCATCCTGAAGGAAAAAATTGGTGCCATCCACATAGATTTTTCCATTCTCCATTTTGGCCACTTCAAAGCCCCAAAGTGCAGATTCAGCAAAGGCGTCTCGGATAGATTTGGCCTCGTAGGGATTGTCGGTGTAGGCGCGGTAGTCATAATTTTTATGAACCATCAGGACTTTGTTTCCCGTCTTTCTGAATTCGACTACATGGGTGTCGCCAAGCTGACCCCGATCCAGACCGATGTCATTGGATCCCACACCTGCCGTAAGGGAATTGACATAAAGAAATTCCTGATCGAAAAAGGGGATTTCGAGGTAGATTTTGCCTTTTTCCTCATCCAGATAGAATGGTACGAAGCCTTCTTTCTTGGTCATTTTGCTGAAGTCCTGCGCAAAAACAGAACCTGATAGAGACCAAAGAAGAAGAAAAACTAACGAAAGGGTACAGTTTTTCATGGGGTGGTTTTCTTTTTTTGACAAATTATCAAAATCCCGCCTCTTACGACTACCCATTAATGGAAAAATCACCGGAAGAAATACCTCAAGAGTAAGGAGGTTTCCGTTTGCTTGTTTCCTGTGATGGTCTGCAAGCCCGAGCTGATCTCCTCTCGGTCGGTGTAAGTGGTGCGAGCAATTCGCAGAAAGGCAGTGAGTTTGGGACTGATTTGATACTGGCCCACCAAGTAATTCCGTATTCCTCTTCCCGAAAAGGCTGGGATGGCAAATGTCCAGAGCACATTGTTTTCGAATGCATACAGCCGACTGTCAAAATCATCGGTATCAAAAAGCGCCATTCGTCCGGTGAGTCTCCATTTTTCCTTTCCAAACTGTACATCCTGAAGCACCATCAGTCCGGAGTGGACTGTTTGCTCGATTTCCACTTGGCTCCAAAGGATTCTTGATCTCAAAAACAGGTTGGGTGTGAGCTGGGACTCCAGGCTTAGGGTGGCATTGATTTTTTGGACGGGGGCAAGGAGAAAAGGAAGGGAGGGTTCTCCGGAGTTAGGCAGATTTCTTTCTTTTTCTTCCTGTCTGATTTGAACAAAGGCCATGAGATTTCTCCTGGGTTGAAAGCTGAGTCGGGCTAGCCATTCAAATCCGCTGGAGGGAGAATAAACCCGAAACTTAAGCCAAGGAAACTGGAAGGAATCGTAGTAGGCATTGAATCGCCAAGCTTTGGTGGGTCTAATCTGGAGTCCCATGTAAATTCCCCGCTCATTGATAGGTCTGGTGTTTTCAGAAAAACCTGAGGAATAAAAGCTGTGAAAATCCCGGTCATAGTTTCTCCATAGAATGGAAAAGTCTACTGTTTTGCTCAGGCTGCTGACAAAGCCGAGGACGGTTCCAGTTCCTCCACTTTTGGAATAGGCAGATTCCCCAAAAAGGAAAAAATTCTTCCAATTGTAGTGCGCATAAAGACTGGCAACCTGATTGTTTTTTCCCGAAAATTCAAAGGTGTTGTAAACCGTTGCCTCCCTTATCCAAGGATTACTAAACTCCATGTGGAGGAAATTGGCTCCTGCTGACCAGTTTTTAGATTTTGAAGAATAGCTTAGGTTACCACCTAGATTGAGTTCGCTGAGTTGGCTTTTGGTGCTGAGTTCACTGGGAGTGCGATGAAGTCCCGTCTGAGGTAGACTGGTGAGGAAAGTGCCTGCATTTTCTAAGGTGTCTTCGGAAGTGCTCAGTCGGCCATCTCTGGGAATCTTAGAAACAATCAGGGTACTCTGCCAATTTTTGAATTTACGGGTGAGTCCCAAGCCACGGAAAAAACCAAACTCAAGCGCAGCACTGTAAGGAAGGATTCCGCGACTACTCCTGCGGACGGTGGGTACCGTTTCGGCTCCTTTTCCCAAAGAATATCCCGCCCCAAATACCAATCCTTGCCCAAAACTGGCCTGAAAATCTCCCAAGGCAATGGTTTTCCATTTGCCTATGTTTTGGCGCATGAGGTGAAATGAAACAAAATTGAATCCATAGCGGGAAGTTTTTCTGTCCCAGATAAACTGTTCGCCGGCGTCTTTTTCTAAAGTGAACCCCAAACTGAAATCTCTCGCCTGCTGCGTCCGAAACCGAAGGTAAACTTCATTGGGATCGCCAAGGTAGCGGGTGCTGAGGGTGCCATTACGCGCAGTGTCAGGCGGAGTGAAGCCTCTTCTGGTTTCCCAAGTTCTTCTGTGCCGCATTAGTAGATACGAATTTTCTTCCTCCTCCAATCGCTGCCAGAAACTCTTGGTTCTGACTCCATTTTCCCCTAGGGTGACAAAAGGGAGAAGGTTTTGAATCGTGATCAAATCGAATTCGGGGATTGCCTGCAATTCATAAATTGAGATTAAGGGACCATTTTTTATCAGGTAATCCAGCAGGTTATAAAGTTGAATGGGAGATAGCAGGTAGGTGGATTGCAGTTCGTCGGCGTCAGTTTTGTTTAGGTCGATGGGGTCTTGGTAAAGCTGAAAAAGGAGTTCGTAGATCGCTTCATAGTCGATGTCTTCTTCCTGCACAGGAAATAACCTTTCGACGAATGCTTCTAGGTCTATTTCATTTTTTTCTCTTTGCTGCGCAAAAAGTCCAAAAGGACAAAAAATCAATATCAGGACCCATCTTCTTCCCATGTTGCTTAGAATTTAAGTCCTAGGGAAAAGTGATGGGTTCTTCCCAAGGCAGAGTTTTGGCCATAGGCATAGTCAAAGCCAAACTTGCTCTTTCTGATTCCTATCCCAAAACTCAACCTTGATGGCTGGCTATTAACACCGGTCCGAAGGAGAATCCATTCCGATAGCGCGTATTCAATTCCCAGTTTGAAAACTGCAGGAAGGTCAACATCTTTCTCCAGTTCTGTATGGATGGCAAGAGATCTTGTGGGGAAATAGCCGATACCCAACTGAACGAGGGTAGGGAGGGCTTGATCAGAATTTTTACTAAGTTTGGATTGGGTCAGGTTGGAAAAATGGGCGCCAAGAGCAACCTCTGGACCAAGCTGTGCCACTCCACCCATTGAAATCAAAAAGGAATTTCCAGTCCCAAAACCCTCGATTTGAGTCTGAAACCAATCCACTTTTGCTCCCAAACTGACAATTCCGAGGGTGTTCGAAAAGCCAATTCCCAGCTGCTGCTTATTGAAAAGCTCTCCTCCAAATCTGCTGACACCAAAACCAAATGTCCCTACTTCACTTTTCACCAACCCCGCCAAGCTAAAGGTGCTGAGTTCTTTGAGTCCAAACCTTTGGTCAACACTTACTCCTAACTCTGAGTCTTCGTGACGGTCCATCGATCCTACATTATTGAAGAAGGACCAAGCATCTTTTTGAAACAACTTGAGGTTTCCCATTCCTTGGCTTCGGGAGCCATGGGCTTGAGATTGTGGGTCGGTTTGGGCTGTTGCCGAAAAGATAACCGAGACCCAGAAGCATAAAAAAACGATTCGCTTCATCAGGTTTGTAGAAAAAACTGAATGAATTTAACTAAAAAACGAATTGAGAAAATAATTCCTCTAAATAATTAAAAAGGAGCTTTAAAATTGAAGAAGAAATTTCCTTCTCCCTGATTGTTAAGCGAGTACTCAAACCTAATCACAGAGTCATAGAATCCGACAATGTCGATACCCGCCCCATATCCAAAAAGGTATTTGTTAGCTAGTCGGACATTTTCGGGGATTCGGTTTCGGTCTACCACTTTGCCGTGATCAAAATTGCCGCTGAAGTACATTTTGAAAGGCAAGGTGTTAAACTGATCGGATGGCAAGAATTTGGATAGATCTACTGAGATATCCATCAGCTTATATCGGATGCTGTTTTTATGGACGTACAATTGCTGGCCCTCGATAACATTGAGTTCGTAGCCTCTGATAAAATTTGGGTTATAGCCAATGCCTCTCACCAAGGTATAGGGTTGATTTGCTCCCAAAAACCAAGAGGCTGTGAGGCCTGTCGCTACATGCCAACGATCGCTGAGGGGAACATATCGATTTGCAATCAGATTTAACTCCAGTTCATTCAAGTCTTCTTTTGGAAGCAATCCATATTTTGTTCCAGTAAGTTGTAAAAGCTCGCCTGAGGTAGCGTATGCGATATTGTCCCGCTTGTCATGACGGAAGGAATATTGGAAAAAGAGGTAATTGAGTTCATTTCCTTCATGTCTAAAATAAGTCGGACTCTGTTCAAAAACTTCTGGATTGACCCATGTACGACTGAATCCAAAGGTCATCAAATGGAAATTGTAAAACGTTCTTCGGAAAGTATATCGAAGGGCCGAAGAGAAATTCTTTCGCAAGACATCCTCGTTTTCATTTGTGAAAAAGACCTGTCTGTTAAATCGTGACTTGATCGGAATAGTCCGCTGATCGGCGTAGGTAAGTTGAAAGGAAAGCCCATGCTTTTGCTGACGATCGATGTAAGGTTTGGAATACAGAATGTCCAATCCTTTGGTAAACCCCAATTGACCTGAGAATCTAAACTTTTCATTTCTACCTCCTACATTGCTGTGATTGACTTTTAGCCCAAAGTTTACCCTCGACCAGTCGCGGTTTTGGTTAGTCCACCACTCTGCAAAGTTTCGGTCCGCCAATTCGAAGATTAAGGAAGGTAGGATATACCAGCGCTCTTTGACAGAAATCAGAATCTCTACTTCCTCAGGGCCAGTGACCAATGGGGTGATGGTTACTTCATTAAAAAGTCTGAGATTGTAGATTTTCAGCTCATCGGCCTTTAATATTCCCATGAAGGTTTCCCAGTCATAGAAGTAGTCGGTGACAAAGTCCAATTCCCTGAGAATGATATTCTTTTGGGTCTTTTCGTTTCCGATGATATAGATGTTGTTGACTTTGATTCGCTCAGGAGTGGCTGGATTTATCGGTTGATAGCTAGTATCCTGACCATTTACAGCATGTAAGAAAAAAAGAAAAAAGAGGAAAGTGTAAACTTTTGAAAAACGCAAAATTGAATCCAATGGAATTCTAATGTTATATATTTGGTTCAATCCGTGCATACCCAGCTCAAAAGGTAACTCTAATGTTTACTACCTACCTAAGAAAGATAGCCATATTTCCAGTTTTGGTGTATCAATATGTCATTTCTCCGCTTTTCCCTGCCAGTTGCCGCTATACGCCCACTTGCAGTCAGTATATGAAAGAGGCGATTTTAAAACATGGACCAATAAAAGGTGGTATTTTGGGATTTAAGCGGATTGGCCGATGTCATCCTTGGGGAGGACATGGCCATGATCCAGTTCCTTAAATTTTTTCTTCTTTGAATCCCTTCTTTAGTGCAAGAGCTATCAGTACCAAACCAATCAAAACCAGTGGAATACTAAGAATTTGTCCCATGTTAAACTGCATGGACTGTTCAAAATCCACCTGAACTTCCTTGAAAAACTCCCAGACGAAGCGCATTCCAAACACGGAAATCAAAAACAATCCAAGCAAAAGACCTTCTGGCAATCTGGACTTGTACTTTACCCAAAGGCCAAGCAACACCAAGAAAATCACGAAGTAGGAGGCTGCTTCATAGATCTGAGTTGGATATTTCACCCTACCGTAAGTTTTAACAGTCACCAGATAGTCACTTGGGCGCTCCACGATCTCAAAGTTTAGTGGCGATTCTACCGGTTCGGCCAAGTATTCTTGGGAGGAATTAAATCGAGTAAGAGCATATTTGATGTCTTGAGCTAGGATCCCACTCAGGTCCTCTTTGGTAAAACTACCTTTGGAAATGACCAGGTCGAAGTTCACTGGAACAATACCATTGCCTTGGAGCTCTTCGTTTCTGTCTTCCGGTTTATAAGCCTCAATAGATACAATCGGAACTTTTAGCGCTTCCAAGACATCTTCTGTATCTCTTGCATATACGATTCCCGAGTCAGTTCCCGTATCTTTTCCGCCGATCTCAGAGTTCATCAGGTTGCCCACGCGGATCATTGCGCCAGTCATGGCCGTGACGATTACGATTCGGTCTACTACCCAAAGGTAGCTTTGACCCGGAGTTCGTTTGGAATACAGCCAAAGCGCAAACAAAATCGCTATCGCTGCTCCATGAGAGGCTAAACCACCTTCCCAGACTTTCAAAATATCAATAGGATTGCTGAGGTATTTTTCTGGTTCGTAGAAAAGCACATGTCCCAATCTCGCACCCAAGATGGTAGCCAAAACCATGTAGATTGTAAGCTTGTCAACTAGATTTTCATCCTGTCCTTCTTTTCTGAAAAAGTAAACCATAAACTGTTGGGAGATAATAAACCCAAGCGCAAACAGTAAGCTATACCATCTCAGTCGATCAAATCCGTCAAATACGGCTGGACTTGGATCCCATACGATGTAGCTAAGGAAAAAGGAAAGCATAAGTGTCAGGTTAAAGTTGATCTAATTGTTCTAATTCTTCCTGATATCCTGCCGAAAGAATCGGGAAACGATACCAGGTTTTGGGGTCGACGTTGAACTCGTCCAAATGGAAAGAGGGCGCGAGTCGCTCCCGCTTCCATTGATTGCGTGACCAAAGTCGGAAGAATTTTTTGATATATTCTTTCAAAAGACCGTCTTCAATTTTCAATTCTTCCTTCAAAAGCAGGAAGACATCCATCGGAGATCGTCTGTCTCGAATTGCCAATCGTTCGATTTCCACGATTACGGAGTAAGGCATCAGGTCCTTTTCATCGGTTTGGGTACGTTCGATCGGTCTCAGTTCGGCAGTTGGTGTCAAGGAGTTTACAGCTCTAAGACCTGGTCGGTTCAAATTTTTCTCTGCCCATTGAAGCCAATGGAGGATAAAATGCTTGTCCACTGCAGCAATAGGAGAGATGCTTCCGCTAGTATCTCCATCCATTGTTGCATAGCCGACATCGCCTTCACTTCGGTTGGAAGTGGAGAGCAGCAAGGCGTTTTTAATATTGGTAAGTAGCCAAATGATGGGCGAACGGGAGCGCGCTTGGATATTTTGAAGGGCAAGGTCGTCAGTTTCCCAGGTCAGTTTTCTGCCCAAGGCCGCTTCGATCTTTTCCGTATATGAGGTTACTTCCTCATCGATGGACCAGGCATAAAACTGTGCTCCCAGACTTTCTGCAAGTGTTTTTGCAGATTGAAAGGTGTCGTCAGATGAATTTCTAGTCCCTTGGTAGGCAGTGGTCAGCAATTGATTGACCAGTTCCTTTTCCGGATTTCCGGAACTATGACGAAGATGGATTCCAGATTTTTCTACAAATTTTTCTACACCCAATTCGTGAATTCCCCTTCTCACCATTTCAGCCACGAGGACGGCGATGGAAGAAGAATCAGCCCCCCCAGAGAGCGAAAGCACAAAACCCTTGCTTTTGCTCTTTCTTAAATAGTCATAAAGTCCCAATGCGGAAGCTTGGGCAAATTCCCACTCCTTGGGTTGGATTGGGGCAAGATGCTGGGTTTTGTTTTCTAGGTAAAATGAAAACACCTGGTAATCTTGAAACGATAGGAGCTGATTTCTGGAAAGAAGTTTTCCTTCTTTTGCCAAAAGAATTTCTCCATCAAAAATCATCCTACCAGCTTCATTTCCAAGGAGATTGATATAGCAATAGTAGCAGTTGAAAAGGGAAGAGCTTTTTTCGATTAACTCTTTGCGCTCGATGGTTTTGCCCATGGCAAAGTGGGAAGCGCTTGGATTAAATATCAGGTCGACTTTTCGGTCGCAGAGTCTATATCCAGGTCTTACTTTTCCTCTCCAAGCATCTTCGCAGATTTCAAAACCATAATGGACGCCTTTGTGGTGAAATGTCAAATCCCCAAAAGGGACCTTTTTTCCAGCGACTTCTACCTTGATCACTTGATTGGCCTGCCAAGGAGTAAACCAACGGAACTCGTAATGAACCCCATCGATAGCCATAAATTGCTTGGCTACGATACCTTTAAGCTCACCATCTTCAATTATTGCTATGGTATTGTATACCAAATTCTCCATTCGATAAGGCAATCCCACAGCTACTGTGATATCGGTGCAAAAGGGAAGGAGTTTTTCAAGTTGGGATACTGCTTTTTTGGGAAACCAATAGCTTAAAAAAAGGTCTTCTGCACCATACCCTGTGATGGAGAGTTCTGGAAAACAAAGGATTTCGACGCCCTCAGATTTTGCCTGATCGATGGCTTGGATGATCCGATTTAGATTTCCTGTCCAATCCAGAGGGGTTTGGTTGACCGTTGCGCCGGCAATTTTTAGAGCAGCCATTTTATGGTAATTCCTACAAGTAGTTGATTTTAAACAGAAATGTGGAGGATTTCACAAGCATGTTTAGATGCTTCTTGTTCGGCTTTCTTTTTATTGGGCCCTTTGCCCTGTGCGATTGCTTCACCATTTACCACCAGCTCTACAACAAACTCTTTGAACCTTTGGTTGCCGTGAATTTGAAGGACTCGGTATTCCACTTGTTTACTTTCTTTCTGAGACCACTCGATGATTTTGCTTTTGTAATTCGAGACAGTAGTGATCATTCCTTCCAGATCCATGTGGATGAGGATTCGTTGCAAAATCAATTTTTTGGAAAAATGATACCCACGATCAAGGTAAACTGCCCCTAAAAAGGCTTCCAAAACGTCCCCGTAGAGTGATTTATTTCCGGTAAACTGACGGCTATCAATTACTAACTCGAGAGTTTTCTTTAGACCGATTTTGATTCCAATGTCATTGAGAGTTTCCCGATTGACCAGCTTTGAGCGGGTTTCGGTGAGGAATCCTTCGTCCCTGTATGGGTATTTTTTAAAAAGGTGTTCAGCAATTACTGCTCCGAGAACAGCATCTCCTAAAAATTCCAACCGCTCATTGGATATTCTAAATCCTTTGTGAGATTCTTCGCCGAGTCCAGCAGGAGTCAGGGCAAGACGATATACTGATAAATTTAAAGGCTTGCGACCTGTGATCATTTTGATCGAGGTAGCAAGCCTTTTGTCCTTTGAGTTAAAGAAGAGAGTGTGGAGTCCTAGTTTTTGAAGGAGTTTCACCCTGATCAATTGTATTTTTTGAAAATGACGGAACAGTTATGTCCACCAAATCCAAAGGTATTACTCAACGCGTAGTTGATTTCTCTTTCCTGCGCTTTATTGAACGTCAAATTCAATCTTGGATCAAACGCTTCGTCATCGGTGAAGTGATTGATGGTAGGAGGTACAAGACTGTTTTGAATTGCCATGATACAAGCAATTGCTTCAATAGCACCTGCCGCACCCAACAAATGACCTGTCATTGACTTGGTACTGCTGATGTTGAGGTTATAAGCATGCTCTCCAAAAATTTTCTGGATAGCTTTGGTTTCACTCACATCTCCCAATGGGGTAGAAGTACCGTGTACGTTGATGTAGTCAATTGCTTCCGGCTGAATACCTGCATCTTCCAATGCAATTTTCATCACACTGCTAGCCCCTAATCCTTCTGGGTGAGGAGCAGTAATGTGATTGGCATCAGCAGTCATTCCACCTCCAACTAATTCTGCATAAATTTTCGCGCCCCTTGCTTTGGCATGTTCCAATTCTTCAAGGATCAATGCGCCTGCACCTTCTCCCAAAACGAATCCATCTCTTTCTTTATCAAAAGGTCTAGATGCTGTTTCAGGTGATTCATTTCGTTGTGAAAGCGCTTTCATGGCGTTGAATCCGCCAATCCCGGCTTCAGTTACTGCTGCTTCCGAACCACCGCTAATGAACAAGTCTGCTTTGCCAAGACGGATGTAATTGAATGCATCAATCAAGGCATTGGTAGCAGAAGCACATGCGGAAACAGTTACGAAATTTGGTCCTCTGAAACCGTACTTGATAGAGATGAAGCCGGCAGAGATGTCGGCGATCATTTTAGGGATAAAGAAAGGATTGAATCTTGGGGTTCCATCACCTTTTGCAAATTCAGTGACTTCCTCTTGGAATGTTCTTAGACCTCCAATACCCGAACCCCAGATAACTCCTGCGCGGGATTTGTCGATAGCTTCCAGATCCAAACCAGAGTCCAAAATAGCCTCTTCAGTGGCTACCATGGCATACTGAGTGAATCCATCCATTTTTCTTGCTTCTTTCCTATCAATGAATTTTTCAACATCAAAATTCTTGATTTCGCAAGCAAACTGGGTCTTGAAAAGTGAAGCGTCGAAACGAGTAATAGGCGCAGCGCCACTCACACCATTAGCTAATCCTTGCCAGAATTCATCCTTGGTGTTTCCTATTGGTGTGAGGGCACCTATACCCGTTACAACAACTCTTTTTAAATTCATAAAATGAATTTAGGTGGTTTTATTTTACGTTAGCCTCCAAGTAGGTAATCGCTTGGCCTACAGTGCCAATTTGCTCAGCTTGATCGTCTGGGATAGAGATATTGAATTCTTTTTCGAATTCCATGATCAATTCCACAGTATCCAGAGAGTCGGCACCAAGATCATTGGTGAAGCTTGCTTCCATAGTCACTTCAGACTCTTCTACGCCAAGTTTGTCTACAATGATGGCCTTTACTTTTTGTGCAATTTCAGACATTTTGTGATCAGTTTAGTTAATAACACTCCGCAAAGAAATATATTTAATGCCTAATTGGCAAAGAAAAGCCAGAAGTAAATTTTGTGCGTTTGCTGCTTTCGGCCTCCTTCATTTTAATTTCTAACTTTGCCTAGATCACAATTCTTCCTCTATGAAGAAGTCCAAGTTATTCATCGAACCCACCTTTGATTTTGAACTATTGGGGCTTGTTTCTCCGATAAAGGACTATAAAATGGCTTGGCTTATCAACCGTGAAATGGACTTGAATCTGGCTAAAGCAAAAGACTTGGAGCTTGAGTTTATCTCGGATGCCCGAATGGAAATTTCTCAATATTTCCTTTCTTTACCCCACGGTTTTATTCAGCTCTTGAAAAATAAAGCGCTCAATTCTTCTCAGCAATTGGCATATTTGATCCCTGAATTAAAAACAATGGACTATTTCCTGTTAGTCCAAGATGAAACAGAACAAACCAGTATTCATACATTTGTAGATCACCTTTCAAAAAATCCCCATATTCAAAGCGTGGTACGCATTGATATTTCGAAATTAAAATCAAAAGAAAACCTATTAACTTATTAAAACCCGATGAGCCAATTACCCTTTAAGAAAACAAAAATTCTGGCTACAATAGGCCCTGCTTCCAACAACTATGAAATGATTAAAAGTCTTGCATTGGCAGGTGCCAATGTGTTCCGACTGAATTTTTCGCATGGAAGTCATGAGGTGCATCAAGAAGTAATCAAAATCATCCGTCAGGTAAATAAAGAATTAAACTGCAACCTGGGTATCCTGCAAGATTTGCAGGGTCCAAAAATTCGGGTTGGAGAAGTAGAAAATAATGGCGTAGAAATCAAGCCAGGGGACAAAATCACCATTACAAACGATCCTGTAGTAGGTACTTCCAGTCTTGTCAGTACGGTTTATAAAAATCTACCTCAGGACGTTCAGACTGGAGAGCATATCCTGATTGACGATGGTAATCTCGAAGTAGTAGTCAATGATACAGATGGGAAAAATGTCAACTGTACCGTTATCCACGGTGGTATTCTCAAATCTAGAAAAGGTATCAACCTTCCAAACACCAAGGTATCTGCACCTTCACTTACAGAAAAAGACATCGAAGATCTTTATTTCGGATTAGAACAGGATGTGGATTGGATAGCGTTGTCTTTTGTAAGATCAGCTGAGGATATTCATGATTTGAGAAACCGCATTCAGGCTGCAGGAAAGCACTGCAAGATTGTAGCGAAAATTGAAAAGCCAGAAGCGCTTGAAAATATAGATTCTATTATCGAAGCGACCGATGCCATCATGGTGGCCAGAGGTGACTTGGGTGTGGAAGTGCCCATGGAGATTGTACCTCTTTGGCAAAAGAAAATGGTAGAAAAGTGTAAGGTGGCTTGTAAGCCAGTCATCATCGCTACCCAAATGATGGAAAGCATGATCCAAAATCCAAGACCTACCCGTGCTGAAACCAACGACGTGGCTACTGCAGTATTGGATGGAGCGGATGCCGTAATGCTTTCTGCTGAAACTGCCTCAGGGAAATATCCTGTAAATGCAGTCAAAGCAATGACCAGCATCATTACTTACTTGGAGGAGAATGCAGATATCTATCACAACCTTTACAAGATTGACGAGGATAATGACACATTCTTGAGCAATAACCTCATCTTGATGGCTTCGAGACTTTCCAGAAATGTGAAAGCAAAAGCGATTGTGGGTATCACCACTTCAGGTTTTACAGGTTTTAGATTGGCTTCTCACAGACCTTCTGCCAGTATTTTCGTCTTCACCCGTAATCAAAAGTTACTTACTCAAATGTCCCTCGTTTGGGGTGTAAGGGCTTATTATTATGAAAGCCAAGTGTCGACGGACGCTACATTTGAAGACATCGAAAACACGCTCAAAAATGATGGACATGTGGTGTCAGGTGATGTGATCATCAATACTGCCAGCATGCCACTTAAGCAAAAAGGAAAAACCAATATGCTTAAAGTGCATGTAGTAGATTAAGTTTTACTTGTCGCTCAAATACAACTCAAAGGATGAATCTCACGGTTCATCCTTTTTTTATGACAATTCAACAAACAGCTAAAATCCAAGGTGAATAGACTTAGTTAATGCGGTATACTAATCCAATTTAACTATGTCAAAACTGTTCAAATTCCTCCTAATGGGATCGCTCTTTTTCACGATCCTTTCTTGTAGTGATGATTATCAAGGTCCGATTCCATTTCCAACTCTTATGCAAGCTGCAGATGAAGCTGGTTTGACCACTCTAACAGCTGCTGTGAGAGCTATTCCAGGCTTGGAAGCTACTCTTCAAGACCAAGATGCTATCACCGTTTTTGCGCCTACAAACGATGCGTTTGCCAATGCATTGACTCAGTTTAAAGCGACTGACCTGAATGACCTTGTTACCAAACTTGGCGGTGCTCAAAACCTTCAGACTGTACTTGGATTTCACGTAGTTCCAGCGGCTGCTTTTTCTAGAAATCTTAATGAAAATAACATTTTCACCACACTAGCAGGGCAGCAATTGAGAGTGACATCCACTCCTGGTTCAGTGACTGTGACAGACGCTGCTGGTAATGTTGCCAGAGTCATTCAGGCTGACGTACAAATTGAAAATGGTGTGGTTCATGTAATTGATCGTGTGTTGATTCCTTCTATTCAGTTACCTAAGCCAACCTTGGTAGAAGCTGCTACTAATGCAGGATTAACTACTTTGTTGACCGCAGTTACGGCAGTACCAGGCTTGCCAAATGCCCTTCTTTCTGCCCCTAACATCACTGTTTTTGCCCCAACCAATGAAGCATTTGCCGCAGCATTGACCGTGTTTAAGGCGAAAGACCTTAATGAATTGGTAATTAAAATTGGTGGTCCGGCTAACTTGGAGAAAGTACTTGGATTCCATGTGGTACCTGCTAGAGCGCTTTCTTCTTCTCTTTCTGCTTCAAACACCTTCCAGACTTTGTCAGGACAGAGCATTACAGTAGAGAAATCAGGAAATACCGTGACTGTAAAAGATCAATTGGGCAGAACGGCCCAAGTGGTGGCTGCTGATATCGAAATCGCCAATGGCGTAGTGCATGTCATCAATGGTATGATGCTTCCAAATCTAGGTCTGCCTACTGTGGTTCAAGCCGCTCAGTCAGCAGGTTTGACTACGCTTCTTGATGCAGTGACTGCAGCAGGTTTAGGTAGTGCTTTGCTTAATACTCCTCAGATGACGGTTTTTGCTCCTACCAATGCGGCATTTACAGCTGCTCTTCAAGCTTACGGCGCAGCCAACTTGAACCAGCTGGTAGCCAAACTCGGTGGAATGGCTAATCTTCAAAAAGTGCTTGGTTTCCACGTAGTTCCTGCGGCAGCTTTCTCATTTGAGTTGGGTGCTACCAACACTTTTACGACACTAGCTGGACAATCTCTTACCGTTACCAAAAACGGAGCTAATGTCACAGTTCGTGATGCTGCAGGAAATACAGCCAATGTAGTTGCGGCTGACGTAGCGATTGCAAACGGTGTCGTTCACGTGATTGACCGAGTGTTGCTTCCTACAATTGACCTTCCAAACGTAGTGGAAGCAGCTCAGGCTGCTAACTTGACTGTATTGCTTCAGGCAGTTACTGCCGCTGGATTGGGTAATACCTTGCTCAATCAGCAAGCTATGACTGTTTTTGCTCCGACTAATCAGGCATTTACCAACCTCTTGCAGAAATTGGGATATGCCTCTCTTCAGGAAATGATTACTGCATTGGGTGCTCCAGCGGTGACCAAGGTGCTTGGCTTCCACGTCGTACCAGCTACAGCTTTCTCATTCAATTTAGCTTCTGGAGCTCAGCAAGTACCTACTTTGGCTGGTGAAATGCTGACCGTGACAAGATCTGGAAACAATGTGACTGTGACAGACAAAGCAGGCAATACTTTCAATGTGGTTGCTGCTGACGTGGCCATTGAAAATGGCGTTGTCCATGTGATCGATGGTGTACTTTTGCCTACTCTATAAAAGGCCAATTAATTTAGATTTAATGCAAAGGGCGAAATTCATTTTCGCCCTTTGCTCTTCAAAATAATGCAGTTAACCTAGGAGAGGAGGAGCGAGATGTTTAGTAATAAGTACAGGTATGCGTTCGCGTTAGGTTTGGGAGTGTATTCCTTCCTAAATATTTATTTTTTAGACGGAGACCGTCTCTTTGCTGCCAAACTCGAAGCTGCTCCGCTTTTCATTCTTATCCTTTTGCTTTGCTTTTCAGTTTGGATGATAAACTGGGGCATTCAAAATTTCTTTTTGGGAAAAAACTCCAAGTTTCATCCGCTTATCGTACAGTTTGGAAGCAGCGCATTAGCTATTGTCTTGCTTTCTTTTATTTCTTCTGAAATCACTGGGGCGATCCTGGGTGGGCCATTCTCCTTTTCATTACAAAATTTCCTTCTCACACTAGCGTTTACCTCGAGAATCAATCTCTTTCTCAATTCGGTTAATGCAATCTATTTTTTCAGTGAAAAACTAAAGCAGAAAGCAGTAGAAACTGAAAAGCTGCGCTCGCTTACGTCGGAGGCTAAGTTAGAGTCCATCAATTCTCATCTGAATCCGCATTTCTTTTTCAATAACCTCAGCGCGCTTTCCGTACTGATTCATCAAGACGTCAAACTTGCTGATCGATACCTCCAAAAGCTCAGCGAGATCTACCGATACATTCTAAATAATCGCTCTAATGAACTGGTGAGATTGGAGCAGGAACTTCTTTTTCTGGAAAATTACCTTGAATTGCTCTCCATCCGGTTTGATCAATCGATCCGATTTCAACTTGCCATTGGGTCTGAATTCAAAGAGTTAATGGTGCCACCTGCTGTGCTACAGTTGTTGGTCGAAAATGTCGTTAAGCACAATTATTTCACTCAAAAAGAGCCCTTGGAAGTGAAGATATTTTCGGAAGGAAAATCCATTAAAATCTGGAATAAAAAACAACTAAAAGAAGTGGTCGATGAATCCACAGGAATAGGACTTCAAAACATATCCGATCGTTATAAGTTTCTTAATCAACGTATCCGGATTGAAAACCAACCGGATCATTTTCTGGTTGAAATTCCTTTGATCGATGTACAAGAATTTACTTTTAGTTGAAGACGAACCTCTAGCTCAGGCGCGCATCCTTTCCATCCTTCAGAAAAATTACCCCACGTGGACCTTTGAAGAACCCCTTCAAACGGTAAAAGACCTCAAAACTGCTCTAATAAATCAGGAGTCCTACGATTTGATTCTCTGTGATATTCATTTGGCAGACGGGCTCAGCTTTACCGCATTTAAGGATTTCGAGGTAAAAGTTCCGATTATTTTCATCACTGCTTTTGACCAATATGCCCTCCAATCATTTGAGCACAATGCAATTGATTATGTGTTAAAGCCCATCCAGGAGGAGCGCTTGATCCGTGCCATTGAGAAATTTAGAAAGCTGTCGAAAGAAGGTGTAGCAACCTCTATATCTAAGGAATTTGTAGAAGAGTTTTTGGGGAAATATTCCCAGAAAAGCTACAAGAAGCGATTTTTGACTCGATCTGGCAATCGTCTGTGTTTTATTCCGGCTGAGTCAGTTGCTTATTTTTATGCGGAAGAAGGTGTGACTTTCCTGATCGAATCCGGTTCCTCACAGAAGCACATCGTGGATCATTCCTTAAATGAACTTGAAAAAGATCTACTCGATCCCAACAAATTTTACCGAATTAACAGATCGGTCATCATCAATCTGGATTACTTGATCGAAATGCGTCCTTATGTCAATGGCAGACTTGCCATCTCTCTCAATGCCAAGTCGGAGGATCAGCTGATTGTGGCTAGGGAAAAAGTCAGTGAGTTTAAATCTTGGATCAATCAGTAAAAAAATGAAAGTTCTTTTTTTGGGGTTGCTTTTTTTCCTTTTTCTCGGTTTGGAAGCTATGGCGCAAGAGTATCCTTCCTATGATTCGTTAAAAAGATCACTGACACGAGTAGAAGCAGATTTGTATCAAGTCCAACTTAACCTTCACCAATCCCAACAGCAGCTCAAAAGCGGAATCCTTGTAGCGACCTTGGGTTATACAGTCACCATCATCGGAGGTCAGCTTTTGGGTACGAAGCCAAAAGTAGGGGAGGCACTACTTTACGTAGGTGGGGCCACAGGAATTGTGGGAACGGTAGTGCTCTTTAAGGGATTCAAGAAAATATCCCTTGGCCCGCCACTTCAACCGAAAACCTACTAAGCTATTTTTTAGTGGCAGTGTCTTGGTCTGGCCCTTTTGGAGATACTAGGATTACCTTTTCCCGATCTACCATGACCGATCCGGGAGCTGAACCTTTGACTTTTCTCACGTATTTGGCCTCCGTGTACATCACAGGAGCAAGAGTGTCCGATTTGAGTTTGGAGTAAAAGGCAGCCAGCTCTGCCGCCCTTTCCATGACTCGTTGAGGTACCACAGTTACTCCTCTCATTTTGATCAGTACATGGGAGCCTGCAGCCTGTCTGGCATGCAGCCAGATGTCTTCTTTTCTGGCAAAACCCCGGAGCATTTCATCGTTGTCTTTGGCTGATTTGCCCACCCAAATGGTGAAACCCTCAAACTCAAATACCTTGAATGGCAAGCTTTCCGCGTCTTTCTTGTCTCGGATGTCTTCTTTATGGGTTTTTTGGAAATTCTTCAGTTTCCTAAAATCAGATACTTGACTTAGTTCTTGGATTTTGTCTCTCAATTCAGCCTCCAAAACCCGTTTTGCCTCAATCGTTTTTTCGAGTTGGTCGAGTTCCAATTGCCTATTTTTCGATTTGCGATACAGGGATTCGGCAAGATCCTGAGGCTTTTGATTGGGTTTTAGATTGACTTTTACAGTTGATCCTGTGTAAAAATTATCTAACTCCAATTGCTGGACTCCCCCCGAGAATTGGTGGAGATTGGCCATGATTACATCTGCCAACTGGGAAGGAGGAGGTGTGTTTTTCAACTCTTCCAGCTTTTCTGAGGATTTTTTGAGGTAGGATTCTGTTTTTTTGAGTTGGTCAGCGTAGCCTTTTAGGAGTTGATTTTTCTCCTTTTCGAAGGTGCCGATGACCAAGGCTTTGTAGAAAAGCTCGTTGACCGCAGTGATGGGATCAGAGTGAGTGCTGATCGGATTTGCTTCAGGAAGAAGACTCAGGGTGACTTCACCTTCTTTTTCCACTAATGAAAAAAGCGGAGTATCCAGCAGATCCAATAGTTCCTGCATCAAGTTCCACTTTGTCTTGAGGTCGGACTCTGGATAGTGCCGTACTTTCAACCAGTTTCTGGGAATCTGGCCTAAAGTGGGTAGAAATTGGGAAGCATTTCCATCCAAAGATTCAAATCGGTCCCAAGTCAAATCCAAAGGTCTTTCTAAGGTCGTCCAGTCCAAGGTTTTGTCCTCCTTGATTTCATTTCTGAAAAGGAGGATTGGATTAGTCGAATCCTCTCCATAAAGAATCACATTGCTTCTATTGCCATGAAGTTTCAGTACCAGGATTTTACCGGAGGTCAAGTCAAATTTGAGCGCTCTTTCGAAGGAAAAAACGGCACAAGAAAGGATCTCGTCTCCAATGATTTCCTCAAAAAGGTCAATGGTGTTTCTTCGGGCACGGGCATATTGGTTCGGAAAACTCAAATACACCTGTGGCGATAACAGGTGAGCACGGATAAAACGAGTTTCGTCTTCTCTTACTGTCTCGATAATCAGTTCATCCTTGCTTTGGGAAAAACAGGCGGTGATCTCTGCGCCTGAAAATGCCTCCGAAAGCGCAGGGGCAAGGTATCGTAAGAAATGATAATTGAGATGCATTAAGGCAAAGTTAACTCCATGCCGTCATAGGCCAGAAAGATTCCCTCAGGAAGTGAGGCTTCGACCACTTGATGGAGGCCCAATCGATGGGAGATATGAGTGAAATAGGTCTTTTTGGCTCCTATTTTCAACGCTTGATCGATAGCCTGCTCCAACGTAAAATGCGAGATATGAGGCTCTTTTTGCAGGGCATTCAGTACCAGGATTTCGCTTCCTTCCAGCAAGGCTAAGGTAGAATCGGGGATATAGTTGGCATCGGTGATGTAACTAAAGTCGCCGATTCGGAACCCCAATACAGGCAATTTGTAGTGAAGAACGGGTAGGGGAGTGAGGGTTAACCCTTCGATGTGAAACGGGTTTTCATCGATTTCCACACAGGCTACCTGTGGCACACCCGGATATTTTTTGTCACTGAAGACGTAAGCGTATTCTCTTTTGAGTTGGTCAATGACTTGCCTTTTTCCAAAAACAGGCATGTCTTTTTGCTGCATGAAGTTAAAAGGGCGAATGTCGTCAAGACCAGCCGTGTGGTCTTTGTGCTCGTGGGTAAAGACAATTGCGTCAAGTTTATTGATTCCCGAGCGCAGCATTTGCATACGAAAGTCAGGGCCGGTATCGATGACTAGTGAAATGCCACCGGCTTCGATATGGACAGAAGTCCGAAATCTCTTGTCTCGGTAGTCCAGAGACTTGCAGACGTTGCACTCGCAGCCGATGACGGGTACGCCTTGGGAAGTTCCTGTTCCTAAAAATGTGACTTTCAAAATTTCAGGGTAGTTTGTCTCAACTCGGTTAAGAAATCTTGGTTGGATTTGTCCTTAAACTCCTGTGGATCCAGTTTGAGTTCGGACAGGATGTCAATCAGTGCGTTGATTTTTCCTTCAAGAGGAAAATACTTGTTGACGATCACGATTTTGGTGTCTCTCAGTACACAATAGCCGGATTTGAAATTCCCTTTTTCATAGCGCAAAATGTAAGTGGAGGCCGAAAAGAGATTTTCGAGTTTGTCTAAAAAGTGTTTGGTGTACTTTACTGCCATGGATTAGCTTAGAAATTTTTTGACTGTGGCCAAGACAACATCGTAGTCAAGTGGCTTTTGGATAAAGTCGTTGAATCCAAATTTCCGAAAATCTTCAGGGGTGTAATTGGCGGCATTGCCAGAGATGGCGATGATCGGAAGTTTGCTTTTGACAGGATCTGCCATGTTACGGATTTCCAAAGTGCACTGGACACCATCCATTACCGGCATGGTGATGTCCATGAGGATCAAGTCAAAATCTTCGTTGGCCAGCATTTCTAACACTTGTTTGCCGTTTCGAGCAGCTTTCATTTTATAATTTTCGAAGGCCAAGACGTTCTTGGTCAGATTGATAATGATGGAACTATCCTCACCTACCAATATTTTCTTTTCGCTGCTCATGATTCAAAAATGGTTTCGTTTTTGAAAAATTCTTGAAACTCAAGAATATGTTTTTTTAAAATTTTCATCTCTTCTATAAATTCTAGAGACTTGTTTTGTCTACCTAAAAGCTCGCAGACTTGTGTTTGGTTAAATATTTTTGAGGCGCCTAAAGTGCCAGAATTACCCTTCAACGTATGAATTTTATCCAACAATTCTGAAGAAATTCCATCAGCGGAAGACTCCTCGATCGAAGAAATCACTTCCGAACATTCTGATATAAAATCCAAATAGACGTTTTTGATGGCTTCTTTGGAGTTGTATTTTAAGAGTTGAGTGAGGGTATCCAAGTTCAGAATTAAACCAACATTCTGACTTTTATCGCTCTCATTTTCCTGAGTCTGTTGCTTTTTAAAGTGGGACTGGATTGTAAGAATAAACTCTCGTGGACGGATCGGTTTGGCGATGAAATCATCAAATCCTTGGTCAAGAAAATTTTGCCTATCAGTGTCATCTGCAAAAGCAGTCACGGCTAATATCGGACAAGAACCAAACTCGTTTTCTCTTATTTTTTTCATGGCGGTGATACCGTCCATTCTGGGCATCTGAATGTCCATTAGAATCAAATCAAAAGGAGTGGAAGTAGCCATTTCTATGGCTTCCATGCCATTGTGCGCGGATTTGAAATCATACAGCTGACCGACCAGATTTTCAAAAAGCTTCCTGTTCAATTCATTATCATCCACAATCAGGACTTTTTTGCTTTTCATCTCAATCCTATTGATTTTTGACCGTATAAACGCTTCAGATTTGACCGGTCAACGATTTTTGATTCTTGTGGTAGGGCCTACTGGGGTGGGTAAAACCGATCTTTGCTTAAAGCTAGCCAAAAAATTTCACACCCAAATTATTTCCTGTGACAGCAGACAATTTTATCGGGAAATGAACCTTGGTACTGCCAAACCAAGTCCTGCTGAACTAGATGAAGTGCCTCATCACCTGATCAATTCCCTGTCCATTGAAGAGGATTATGACGTCAGGAAGTTCGAGCAAGATGCGCTAGCAATCTTGAACCAACTCTATGAAAAACACCAGGTTGTCATCATGACAGGAGGAAGTGGACTCTTTGCTGATGCAGTGGTTAAAGGCTTGGATGATATTCCCGAAGTGGATCCTGAAATAAGGCAGGAGATCATTTCGGAATTTGAAGAAAAAGGATTGGAATGGCTGCAGCATCAGGTGGAAAAGGCTGATCCAGAATACTTCCAGTTAGTAGATCGACAAAACCCTCAGCGATTGATGCGTGCACTTGAAGTATGTCGAGGTACAGGATTTAAATTCAGTAGCTTTCGGGTGAAAAAGAAAGTAGAAAGGCCATTCAAGACGATCAAAATTGGGCTTTATCGAGGTCGAGAAGAATTGTATCAGCGAATCGACCTGCGGATGGATCAGATGATTGAGGCGGGATTGTTTGATGAGGCTGACGCTCTTTTTGGCAAGCGGACTCTAAATGCCCTTCAGACCGTAGGCTACTCTGAGATTTTTGGATACCTCGAGGGAAAGTACGATCGGGAAGAGGCCGTTCGATTGCTCAAGAGAAATTCAAGAAGATATGCCAAGAGGCAACTGACCTGGTTCAGAAGGGATCCTGAAATCCAATGGTTTCAGCCTACTCAGGAGAAGGAAATCACTGAGTGGATCGAGACTCAAATGGCCTGAAATCCACTGATTTTCGACACCCAATTGTAAGGTGCCTTTTTGATCAGTTGGTTGTATTGGAAGCGGTTGATCTTGAGTTCGCGGATCAGGTCCAAGCTGGATTGGGAAATGGGATTTTTCTGAGCTGTATTTTTCCAAATCGTCAAAATCTGATCGGGATCGGATAGTTCTTCTGACTTGAGTCCAAGCTCTGGATGCGCCTGGGCTAATTTTGAAAATAACTCACGCTGGAGGTTTAATTTCCTCAACATGGTAATTCTCACAGTCAGGAAGAAAAGCATGCAAGCTCCTCCCATGGTCAAAAACAAGGGTATGTATCCCATATTAAATACTTAAGATATCAATCAATTTGATGTGATCTGGGATGAGCGGTTTGGGTTTGCCGATGCAGTCTGCAAATGGCGTGTAGACCACTTCCATTTTCATGACACCTGCCATACAATTGGTTTTGCCCTCCAAAAGACCTTCCACCGCTGCCATTCCGCAGCGACTTGCCAAGACCCGATCTCGGGCAGTTGGCTTGCCTCCCCGCTGGATATGTCCCAGCGTAGTTACCTTAAACTCTTTATTCGGATCTTTGATTTTTTCTTTGACCATTTTCATGATCTCCTCTGCACTGCCTAGAGAATGACCTTCGGCCACCACAATGATGCTGGAGGATTTGGTCTTTCTCAGATTCCCTAAAGATTTCACTACCTGTTCTATTTTGGTCTCAGTCTCAGGTACCATGACAAACTCAGCGCCTCCTCCGATTCCAGATTCAACAGCAATAAATCCCGCATCTCTTCCCATTACTTCTATGAAGAAAATCCGGTCGTGTGCCGCCGCAGTGTCTCTGATTTTATCAATCGCTTCCAAAGCTGTATTCACAGCCGTATCAAACCCGATGGTGTAATCAGTCCCGTAGATGTCGTTGTCGATCGTGCCCGGACAACCTACAGTAGGGATGCCATATTCTTCGAAAAATACCTTTGCTCCCGTAAATGTGCCATCACCTCCGATAGCCACCAAGCCTTCGATTCCAAGTTCTTTCAGGTTTTCGTAGGCCTTTTTCCTTCCTTCTGGAGTGCGGAATTCTATCGATCGGGCAGACTTTAGGATCGTGCCACCACGCTGCACGATATTGGAAACAGAGTGGGATTGGAGTCGCTTGATGTCTCCTTCGATCATACCTTCGTACCCATGGTAGATTCCATATACTTCCAAACCTCGATAGATTCCTGTACGAACCACAGCACGGATGCAGGCATTCATTCCGGGTGAGTCTCCACCTGAGGTGAAAACGGCGATTTTTTTCATTTACCTTGATGTTAAGCGCCGCAAAAATAGAGATTAAAGGAGGAAATACTGAGTTTCTTCAGAAAATAGATCCGGTAATTTTCATTCTAGATTCCAAGGATCTTTACCTATTTTCAGCATCCTGTTACCTAATTCACCATGATTCCGATTTCCTCAAAACCTTCTTTTGACCTGCCCTCAATCGGGCTGGGCTGCATGTCGCTACCTGCCGACTACACTGCTGCCAAAGCCATTTTAGATCAAGCTGTAGATTCTGGAATTTCCTTTTTTGACACCGCAGATCTCTACCAGCGCGGGCTCAACGAGCAGCATCTTGGAAGGGCTTTGGAGGGAAAAAGAGCTCAGGTGCTTTTGGCTACCAAAGTGGGGAATCAATGGAATTCTTCCGGTTCGTCCTGGACGTGGAATCCGACCAAGTCCTATATTCTCCAAGCGGTAGAAGAAAGTCTAAAGCGACTCAAAACAGATTATATCGACCTGTACCAGCTTCATGGGGGCACTTTGGAGGATTCTTGGGAGGAGACTTTAGAGGCTTTTCAGCTTTTAAAGGAACAAGGTAAAATCCTGGATTTTGGGATTTCCTCGATCCGGCCCAATGTAATCCGAAAGGTGATGTCGATGACTCCTCCCAAAACCATCATGATGCAATACAGTCCACTGGACCGCAGACCTGAGGAGGAAGTATTTCCACTTTTGGAAAAAACAGAGACCAAGGTTTTGGTTCGTGGCGCCTTTGCCAAGGGGCTTTTGATCAACAAGGCTGAAACTGACTTTTTGGATTTTTCCAAAGAGCAGGTTAGAAGTATTCGCGAGAAAATCAGTCAATCTGGTTTTTTGCCGGAGGCGGTCTTGATTCGCTATGGCTTGGATTGCAGCGCTGTAGGTAGTTTGATTATCGGGGCAAGTTCAGTGAATCAAGTCAACCGATTGATTCAAGGTTGGAAAGCAAGCGATCAGATGCCTGAGGAATTGATCAGCCAATTGAAAGCGGATTTTCCCACTAATCGCTATCAAGAGCATCGCTAAAGATTCTTCTTGTCCGCTCTTTCAAAAAAATGGTACTTTCAGCTTTCTTATTCAAGCCCAATTCCTATGCTAAAGAGATTTATACCAGCCCTTTTTTTAGGGCTTTTACTTGCTTGTCAGGCTCCCACCTCCAATGAAAATCTCGCCCGATGGGAAGCCCAGGCTGCCCGAGTGGAGATCATTCGGGATGATTTTGAAGTACCGCATATCTATGGAAAAAGTGATGCCGATGCGGTGTTTGGCTTGCTTTACGCCCAGTGTGAGGACGATTTTCGCCGTGTCGAGCGCAATTACATTTGGGCAATCGGACGGTTGGCAGAGTTGGAAGGGGAGAAGGAGCTTTATTCTGACCTGCGCGCCCAGCTTTACATGACCGAGGCAGAGGCCAAGGCCGCTTATGAAAAAGCACCCGAGTGGCTAAAGGAATTGTGTGTGGCTTTTGCCGATGGGATCAATTACTACCTGCATACTCATCCCGAAGTCACCCCTCAGGTGATCACCCGATACGAGCCTTGGATGCCCATGTTCTTTTTTGAGGGTTCGATCGGTGGAGACATCGAGCGGATTTCTACTTCGGCACTTCAGGCATTCTATGAGCAGGATTCAACCTTAGCGGTACTTGATTCCCAAGCCATGGAAGAACAGCTCTTGGGCGAGCCTCAGGGCTCTAACGGGATTGCTATTGCACCTAGCCTCTCTGAGTCAGGCAATGCGATGCTGCTGATCAATCCACATACTTCTTTCTATTTCAGACCAGAAGTGCACGTGGTCAGTGAGGAAGGACTCAATGCCTATGGCGCAGTGACTTGGGGGCAGTTTTTTGTCTACCAGGGTTTCAATGAAAAGACAGGCTGGATCCACACTTCGACCTTTGTGGACTTTATCGATGAGTTTGTGGAAGAGGTGACGGAAGAAAATGGAGGCCTGGTCTATCGCTATGGAGAGGAAAAACGTCCCGTCGAAGCCCAAGAAGTAACACTGAAATACAAGGAGGGCGACCAACTCAAAGAGAAATCATTTACCATTTACCGTACCCATCATGGTCCCGTGACGCATCAGGAAAATGGCAAATGGGTGACCACCAAAATCAATTGGGATCCGGTCAATGCCTTGGTGCAAAGCTATACGCGCACCAAGCTCAGTAACTTTTCAGAGTTTAAGGAGATGATGAATATCCGAACCAACAGCTCCAACAATACCGTTTTTGCCGACGCTGAAGGAAATATCGGGTACTTCCATGGGAATTTCATTCCGAAAAGAAATCCCGAATTTGACTTTTCCAAACCTGTAGATGGAACCAATCCCGCCACCGATTGGCAGGGCCTTCATACCGTGGAAGAGAGTATTGTGATTCTCAATCCAGGCACCGGTTGGATCCAAAATTGTAATTCTACACCGTTTACTGCGGCGGGTGGCTTCAGTCCCAAAGCAGCTGATTTCCCAACCTACATGGCACCAGATGCTGAAAACTTCCGTGGTCTTCATGCGGTCAAAGTTTTGCAGGGAATTCAAGGTAAACTCAACTTGGATAGTTTCCTTTCATTGGCTTATGATCCCTATCTGCCGGCTTTTGAATTTTTGATTCCTGAGTTGGTCAAGGCAGTTGGAAACGGATCCAACGAGGACCAGAAGCAGGCTTTGGAACTTCTAAAGTCATGGGATTACCGAACTTCCAAAGAATCGGTAGCGATGTCTGTCGCGCATTTTTATGGAGAAAACTACCAGAGGACTTTCCGAAGTCTCAACCGATTTGCACAGCCTAATCCTGATGCCAAAATTCCAACGGCTGCAGAAATCAAAGAAGTCTTTGCGCAGACTTTGGAGCAAATGAACGCAGACTTTGGTACTTGGAATACTCCGTGGGGTGAGATCAACCGATTCCAACGCCTGAGTGGGGCAATCAATGCAGAATTTGACGACAACCAGCCTTACATCCCAGTTGGTTTGGCTTCCGGTAATTGGGGAGCTTTGGCTGCCTATGGAGCTAGAGCGACTGAAGGTACCAAGCGGCTTTACGGCTATAGAGGCAACAGTTTTGTAGCGGTAGTGGAGTTTGGAGAAAAAGTCAAGGCTAAGACTATTCTTGCAGGTGGTCAAAGTGCTGATCCTTCTTCTCCTCATTTCTTCGATCAAGCGCAGCGCTATGCAAATGCGGAGTTCAAAGAGGTAGCTTTTTATCGGGAAGAGGTGGAGCAAAGGGCAAAAAGCGTGTATCGTCCAGGAAAAAAAGAAGAGAGGAAATAATAAGCTTTGAAATACAGATGCTTATAACTTGAATAAATATATTTTAGTGTATCTATGTATCCAAGATAGATTAATTACCGTTTTTAAACCAGTCAGGAATTTTCGGATTCTTGGTTAAATTTTGGTTTAATAAAAGACAAAATCCCCGCTTTATGAGTGGGGATTTTGTCTTTGTAGGAAATGGAAATTCTGATTCCTGAAATTGACAATTGTAATCTGGAGGTATTGTCTGGTTTATTTTTAGGCTTAAATGGTGATTTTTTAATTGAATCTTTAAAAATAACCCTCATTTATTACCCAATTCTAAATTTATTAATCCAAAATCTGAAGAATTTGCATTAAAACGCTGTATACTTGTCGACAAAATAAAATTTCATGAAAGTAAAATGGAAATTGGCGTTTTTGATCACCATTGCAGCGCCGGTTGTTAGTTTGTTTTGGCCAGTTGGCCAACCAATTGTAGAAAATTTTGGAACAGAGGCAGATTTGAATTTTGCCGACATCGCTTGGTTACTTACTGCATCCTGTTTGGTGTTGCTTATGACCCCGGGCCTTTCCTTGTTTTATGGGGGGATGGTTGGAAAGAAAAACCTCATTTCCACCATGCTTCAGAGTTTTATTTCATTGGGTGTGGTGACCATGCTTTGGGTGGTCGTCGGATTCAGCTTGGCTTTTGGAGATCCGATTGGGATTACGATCAACGGTACGCACTACGGACTGATCGGGAATCCGTTTCAGTTCATGTTTTTTGATCAGGTAGGCCCACTTCCCAACAAGGTATTAGGAGCTACGATTCCCTTTGTGTTGTTCGCTTTGTTCCAGATGAAGTTTGCGGTCATTACACCGGCGATTATTACCGGTTCCTTTGCCGAGCGAGTTCGATTTATTGGGTATTTATTCTTCATTGGCATATTTACCGTGTTTGTGTATGCGCCGCTTTGCCACATGGTTTGGCATCCTCAGGGTTTGATAGGAGCGTATTTTGGGGTGGTTGATTTTGCAGGTGGTACAGTGGTTCACATCAGCGCAGGCTTAGCTTCTCTTGCCGGTGCTTTATTTATCGGAAAGCGTAAAAATCCACATCATGACCCTTCCAATATCACCTATGTACTGTTGGGAACAGGCATGCTTTGGTTTGGGTGGTTTGGATTCAATGCCGGTTCTTCCTTTGCTGCCAACGGCACTGCCGCCATGGCATTTGCCACCACGACCATCAGTTCGGCCACAGCCATGATGACTTGGGTATTGTTTGATCGGATACAAGGAAGGAAGATTTCCGCGATGCAAGCTTGTATCGGGGCAGTGGTGGGGTTGGTCGTGATTACGCCTGCTGCAGGATTTATCACCATTCCTCAGAGTTTCATCTTTGGATTTTTCGGAGCCATTGTCTCCAATGTGATGATGAATGCCAAGTTTCTCCGCAAGATTGACGACACTTTGGATGTGTTTGCCTGTCATGGAATCGGGGGAATTATGGGGATGATTTTGACAGCCATCTTTGCGAATAAGCCCGGTTCAAGTCTGCTTTATGGGGGTTGGGGAGTGTTTGCTTCCCACATGTTGGTCTTGGTAGGGGTGGCGGTGTTCTCCTTTGTGATGTCCTACGCGATCTTGTTCATTCTGAATAAGTTTGTGACCCTTCGAGTTCGTGAAGAATACGAGGAAATCGGCTTGGATTTGTCCCAACACGGGGAGTCGGTTTAAGGACTTGGTTCCGAAGGATCAAAACAATTTCTAACCTCGATTGGCATTCGTCTAATGAATTGCTTTCTGAGATGCGGATTTCAGACTACTTTCTTTCCCTTGAAAGAAATATTGTAAAACCACAGTAGCCACATACTCAGCAAGAGAGCACAAAAGACTTTTGACTCATTCTGGGGACCTTGTTCAAAACGAGGTCAATCCTGAATTTCTACCGATCGGTAAATATCAATTCAACTGGGATTTAAAAGTCTAAAAAAGGGGCAGGCAGGGACATACTCAAATCAATCTGAGGATGTGCCCGGCCTGTTTTTCAATCCCGTTTCTGAATGGGAGATCAACTAAGGTCAAAGCTCCCTATTTCTTCATACAGCGTTCGGATTTTTCTTTACATCAAAACGGATAGTCCGCTTCTACAGCTTCTTGGGCTTTTTCAGCCTTCGAGCCCCCGCCTAGAAGCAGGATCTCGCTTACTACTACTTCGGTGATGTATTTTTTCTCTCCGTTTTTATCATTGTAGGAGCGGTTGGATAGTTTGCCTTCGATGGCGATTTCCGATCCCTTATCCGTGTATTTCTCGAGAATCTCGGCGTTTTTACCCCAAATGACCAAGTTAGTCCAGGTGGTTTCCGTGATCTTTTCGCCTTTCGCATTGCGATACACCTCGTTGGTAGCAATGTTGACCCGACCGACTACTTTGCCGGATTCAGTTGTTTTGACTTCGATTTTGGAACCTAGGTTTCCGATGAGCTGAACTTTGTTTCTTAGCGCGTTCATGTGTTTAAAAGTTTGATTGTGAAAGATTTGATTTAACAATTTCCGCTAGAGGAGAACTGATGGTCCAAAGTTTGGGGGAGGTCAAAAAAAGACTCGGTAAGGAAGTGCTTGTATCCGATTGTAATCGGTTGTGCATGGAAAAAGGCTCTTTTTGAAGAGATTTGGAGGGTTTTCTGTGAATGAATTTTTCAATTTAAATCTGATCGGGGAAATAGTTCAAACTTATCGCGCTATGAACTCCTTGAAAAATAGGAGGATTACCTGCTTTTCAACCAGAACCAAATAAGATAAGATTTGAAGTCCGATTAGAGGTGCTGTAGACTCTCGTCTGTGGTCCGTCAAGGAGTATCCACGATCCTTAGAGAGATGAACTGCCTAGTGGTAAGATTGCGGTTATTCATAAAAAATAGGCTCTTTATCTCCACTTGGAACAGGGGAAGTGCACCTAAAGAATACCTGCTTGGTTTTATAATCCTATTGGAAGCGCTAGGTTTGTGGTGCGGCGGGAGGAAGGTGCTGGCTTACACCAAAGATGATTCACACAAAAATCCGACTCAATGAAAATCTACAGCACCTCCCAGTTTAAAGATCCGGTCAACGACCATCGCTATTTTGAGGATTGGGTAGGTAAACTGGAGCGCCACAACGGCATAACTTATGAGCGCATCCAAATCCAAACCTCTCTCGGAAAGACCCATATCTGGGGTCTGAATACCCAAGATACCCATCATGATGCTTTAGTGATTTTTCCGGGGGCTCGGACTACCGCCCTGATTTGGGACTTTGATCGTGGACTTGATCAGATCGGGCATCCCCTTCGGATTTTTATAGTGGAGACCAACGGGCTTCCCAACCTGAGTGATGGGGCAACTCCCGACATTCGTTCCTTGGATTATGGCGTGTGGGCTACGGAAGTGCTGGAACAATTGCAACTCGAAAAGGCCTATGTAGCCGGAGCTTCTTTCGGCGGTCTGATCTGCATGAAGCTGGCGCTTGTCAGTCCGGAAAAGGTTCAGGCGGCATTCCTGCTCAATCCCGGTTGCCTGCAATCCTTTTCCCTGACCTTCAAAAATCTCTATTACAACCTGCTGCCCATTTTGAGGCCCACGGCAAAAAACGTGGCCAAATTTCTAAACAAGGCTATTTTTTCCAAGCCCAACCATCAGCTTTCCGAGGTCGCGGAGCAACTGCTGATTGATTACGAGGTCTTTGCGATCACGCGCTATCACGACCGAACGCAGAAGCCCTATTACATGAACAAGCAGCTCGAAGCTGTGACTGTCCCTACTTACGTGCTGCTTGGAGACTATGACCTGCTGTTTCCCTACCAAACCTCCATGGAAAATGCCAAAAGGCAGATCAAGTCCCTACGCGATATCCAGGTGTATACCCACGTAGGCCATGGCATCGAGACCTATGCCCCGGCAATGCGGTACTTGGGGGAGAAGATCAAGCATTGCTGAAATTCATTCCAGCAGGATTGTACCTAGGAGATATAGCTAGACCTGGCAAATAAGCGTCTTCGAAATCTTTTCCCTTGCGGCAAGCAGCATCCGATTTTTGGCTTCGCTGCGCAAAAAGTAAACAACTGCCTGAAGTACCAATTAATACCCTAAGTTCCCAATATCCTTCCGATTCATCGCTCAGAAGGGCTTTTTTGTGGAAGAAAAAGCAAGCTCTCCAGCCCGATCTCCAACTCCCAAAATCACCAAACACAAAATAAAATGTAAAAAAATGATATAATCTGTTGTATTCCTGTTTTTAACTGAATAGTTTAAGGCTTTTAAAACTTACTTTTCACAGCCATGAAACACAACAGTCAAATAGGCTCAAAGCGCGCGAGGGCAGGAAGGCCGGGATTTTTGGAGGGGGGAAGTAAGGCGGAGATACCCGCAATGAACTTCGCAATGTATCCAAATAGGGATGCTTTACGCAATTAACTGCGCAAATACAAACGTTGGGCGACATTATGAAAACGACAGTAAACAAAAAACTATTATGACCTTTTCAGAATTCTACTCTAAGAAAACTATTGAAATCTTAACTGATAAAAGCTCAAGAAAGGCAAATCAAATATTTGTACTTCAGGGACAAACAGAGTTGATTGATCAATCCAAACTTTTTGACTCCATTACGGACGGTGATACTTTTCATTTGAATGGGAATGATGAACTTTTTGACAAGAATTGGTTTACAAGAGTATTCACAAAACTTAATTCTGAAAAACAATTTCACCTACTTTCTTATCCTCAATTTAGTTACTTGATAACATATATTGATAGTTCGTTCTTTAAAGAAAGAGTCATAGTAATTACAGATAATTTAAGACAACTCTTTCCAATAACTAAAAATGAATATTTAGAGAAAAGTAGCGATGAAAATATTGAAACAAGACCAGAAAAAATTCCAATCTATCAAGCAGAGCAATTACAAATAAACGACTACTACTTCTATTCTGTAAAGACACTAAACGATGACTTTACTTTTATAAATCTATTTGAAGGAAATACAGAACTCAAAGAATCAGGTAATTTTGATTTAGAAAATATTGATATTAGTTCTGATCAAACAGCTTTAGATTTCTTTTTAAACTCTTGCATTTTAGAAAATGATCTTCAAAAAAATGCAATTGTGAAAATTTACCCTAAACAGCCAATTAATAGCTCAATATTAAAAAATGTTGAAAAGGTAAACTATGTTTTAAATCTTTTCGGTGGTGAATTATATCTTTTAAAAGAAGAAATAATAAAAGAAGACTTCGAAGTTGATCTGTCAACAAAAGATTTGCTTTTAAAGTTTTGGGGAGAAAAGGCAAATTTCAGAGGGTTAAAGGTTTATCGAAATCCCGATATAGGAAATCAAGTTTCTGAAATCTCACAAGGATTAATTGTTGAGACTATAATTAAAGAATATGAAAATTCAAAAAGAAATGAAAAAACAAGAGATTTATTTTTAACTGCACCTACCGGTGCAGGAAAATCTCTTCTGTTTCAATTACCAGCTTTTTATGTTTCTCAAAGTGGTGATATAACTATTGTTATTTCTCCTTTGATTGCATTGATGAAGGATCAAGTAAATGCAATAATTATAGATCGTAACTTTGAAAAAGTTGCCTATTTAAATAGTGAATTAAGTTTAATTGATCGAGAAAGAGTAATAGAAAATTGTCAAAGTGGAGAAATAGACATTCTGTATATGTCACCCGAACTTTTTATGTCATACGACATCAAGCATTTTATTGGTGAAAGAAAACTTGGTTTACTTGTAATTGATGAAGCTCATTTAATTACAACTTGGGGAAGAGATTTTCGAGTTGACTATTGGTTTTTAGGTAATCACGTCAAAAAAATACGAAAGTATCACAATTTAAGTTTTCCAATGGTTGCTGTTACTGCAACAGCAATTTATGGCGGTGCGAACGATATGGTTTTTGATAGCATTGATAGCTTGGTAATGCACAATCCACACGTATTTATCGGACAAGTGAAAAGAAATGACATAACATTTGCAGTTAACAACCACGACCGTTTTTCTGCAAATTACGAAAGCAACAAACTTGCTCAAACGGTTGATTTCATCAAAAAAATAAACGAGGTTGGCTTAAAAACCTTAGTTTACACTCCTTATACAAAGCATATTCGTCAAATAATTGACAGACTAAATAATGACGACCTTGATATTGCAACAGGATATTATGGAGCAATGCCCGCTGAACAAAAAGAATTTTCATTTAGGCAATTCAAAAGCGGTCAGAAAAAAATAATGATCTCTACTAAAGCATTCGGAATGGGTGTAGATATTTCTGATATTGAATTGGTTTATCATCACGCACCTTCAGGCTTGCTTCCTGATTATGTTCAAGAAATAGGCAGAGTTGCTAGAAAACCTGAAATTAAAGGTTTTGCAGCTTTAAATTACTCTTCTCAAGATCAAAGATTTACTAAAGCACTTCATGGAATGTCGGCTTTACGGCAATATCAAATAAAAGAAGTGCTTAAAAAAATTCACAAAGCGTACATCAAGAACAATAAAAGCAGAAACCTGCTCTTATCTGTAGATGATTTTGGTCACATATTTGAAAATGCTCTTGATCTTGACCAAAAAGTCTTAACAGCTTTAATGATGATAGAAAAAGATTATTTGGCAAAGTCTCGATTTAACGTAATTATTGCAAGACCAAAAAAACTATTTGTTCGAGTTTTTGCAAGAATATCCGACCAACATTTATCCGCCTACGAATCAAAATATTCAGACACATTTACATATATAAGTTCATCAGGAAATGGAAATAATATTGTGGAAATTGATTTGGACAGATTATGGTATCAAAATTTTAATGACAAAAGTTTTCCAATAGTAAAACGAGATTTTTATACAGGTTACTTATTCCGAAACGATGGCATTGAAGTAATCCCACAACTAAAGATATCCTTTGAAAGAATAGATACCTTCAATAATTTGTATCAAAACCTACAAACATTATTTGCAAATATTCAAACCATTTTTGCAAATTTTGAAGGTTCATTTTTCAATCAAAAGGAGTTGGAAGCGGAGTTAAACAAATTCTTAAATGATGAAGTAAAAGCGGAAAAAATAAGCAAATTCATACTTTCATCATATTCAGGAAGGTTAATTCAACCAGGTGTAATAGAAGCAAACGCTTTTTTACAACAACGTAGAGAGATTGATGGTTATAAATATAGAATTTTCAACAATCAGTATTTACCAAGTTTTACAGCACTTATAAATAGACTAAATAATTTGTTTGGTAATACAGACGAGTTTATAGTAAATCGTTATGTCACAAATAAGGAGTCTAATTCAATTAATTATGTAAGGCTTGGTTACTTTTTGGAAATGCTTGAACTTGGCACTTTTGAAATTAAAGGTGGTGAAAATCCGATGGTTTTCATTCGTATAAATGATCCTTTAAGAATTGAAAGAGATTCATACAATAATAACTATACAAATACTCTTTTATCAAAAACTTTAGAAAGGCATCATTTGAGCAATCAGATTTTTGATCATTTCTTTTTACGCAGTTTCTCGAACGATGAACGATGGGATTTTGTAGAAGATTTCTTCCTTGGATCAGATGTTGATGTTTTGTTAGACAAACATAAAGGTGGCGAAGCTAATAACTTAAACATCATAGAATTTTTAAACAATAATTCTTCACCTATTAAAGCAGAAGCTACGGAATTAGATGAACAAAATAATATTCACATTTTCTATCCAAACTCCGAATCATTTTATAAGGATTCAAGCTTATTGACTATCGAAAACGAGGACGGAATTAGAACAATGAAAATTTCGAAATGGTTAGTCGAAGATCCTGTTTCCTTTCATAAAATTTTTCAAAAACACAAATTGAAAATTGATGGAAAAATATTTGATATTTTAGTTTCTAAGCTAAAGGCGAATCATTTTGAATATTTCCGAGATAGTCTTGGACTAAATATGAAAATTGATTTTAAAGGTTTTGACAAACAAGTAAAAGCAAGTGTTCCTTACACTGACAACCCAGTCGAATTTTATAAATGGTGGTGTGACAATAAAGAACAAGTAACAATGAAATTTCAAGAAAAACTGATTCTATTTGACAAAGTATATATGGAAAAACCGAACGTATTAAAAAGTGAAGATCGAAAAATGATTAAGAAATAATTAACGATCGCCCAACAGCACCTAAGAAAACATGGGGCAGACAGTGGTTGCTGCAAGGTTTGTTCTCCGTAAGGAACTTTCGTTTTGGTGGACAGGTAATCGCTCCGAAATGCCCCACGTTTCTTAGCTGCGGACCGTTGGTGGCAATGCTAAAGGACACGACACCCAAAAGTTTAAATTAACCTAG
>VFQO010000060.1_pt1 | contig 141589 bp, 157 predicted proteins | sample 3512331 | NCBI WGS metagenome assembly VFQO01 (sample SAMN10412371, study PRJNA504923) | tailings metagenome | isolation source: Replicate 3 from Balatoc abandoned mine | place: Philippines: Itogon, Benguet | collected 2017-08-28 | reverse complement strand
TGGCCGACCAGTACCGCAAGCTGCGCAACACCTTCCGCTACCTGCTGGGCGCGCTCGACGGGTTTACCGAGGCCGAGCGCCTGCCGGTGGCCGAGATGCCGGAGCTGGAGCGGTACATGCTCGCGGTTCTGGCCGAGCTGGACGGCAAGCTGCGCGGCGCCGTCGCTGACTTCGACTTCAACACCTACACCCGCAGCCTGATCGACTTCTGCAACGAGGACCTGTCGGCCTTCTTCTTCGATATCCGCAAGGACTGCCTCTACTGCGATCACCCGGCAGACCTGAAGCGCCGCGCCTATCGCAGCGTGCTGGACACCATGTTCCACGCCCTGATCCGCTATGCCGCGCCGGTGCTGGTGTTCACCAGCGAGGAGGTTTGGGCCAGCCGCTATCCCGATGCGGGCAGCGTGCACCTGCTGGAATGGCCGGAGGTGCTGGCGGCTGATGCAGATATTGCCCGCTGGAATGCGCTGCGCGAACTTCGAACAGAAGTGACGGAAGCTATTGAGCCGTTGCGACGCGAGAAGACCATCCGGTCGAGCCTTGAGGCCGAAGTCGCCGTTTCTGATATCGAAGGGATTCTGCGCGAGTATCGCGATCTCGGGACGGACTTCCTGGCAGAAATTTTCATTTCGGGTCCGGTCACCTTTGTTCAGACGACAGAGGGACCGTCCATCACCCGCACTGAGCATCACAAGTGCGGCCGTTGCTGGCGGCACCTGCCCGAAGTCAGCGAGGATGGCGACCTGTGCGCCCGCTGCGATGACGTGGTGGCACGGCTGGACGGCGCGGCATGAACGGGCTGCTCACCCGTGACCGGCTGACCGGCCTGGCCATGGCGCTGGTGCTGTTCGTGGCGGACCAGTGCTCCAAGTTCTTCGTGGTCCAGACCCTGGGCCTGAAGGAAATCGGCGACCATTACCCGCTGCTGCCGTTCTTCGATTTCACCCGCACCAACAACTACGGCGTCTCGCTGGGCATGTTCGAGGCGACCAGCCAGGAAATGCGCTGGGCGCTGGTGGTCGTGACCGCGCTGATCGCGAGCGGGGTATTCGTGTGGATCCTGCGCGAAGTGCGCCGGTGGGACATCTATGCCCTGGCCATGATCCTGGGCGGGGCGCTGGGCAACATCGTGGACCGGTTCCGCTTCGGCTACGTGGTGGACTTTGCCGATTTCCACATCGGCGATTTTCGCCCCTTCCTGATCTTCAACGTGGCCGATGCGGCAATCAGCATCGGCGTGGCCGTGCTGCTGTTTCGCGCCTTGTTCATCCCTGAGAAACCCGCCACAAAGCAGGGCGAAACAAAAGGCGGCGCTGACGCCACCGGAGAATGATAATGCGCATGACTTTCCGCATCCTTGCCGCTGCCGGCACGCTGGCCCTGCTGCCGGCCTGTTCCACCGGGCTGATCGCCACCCGCGATACGCCCGATGAATTCGCCGTGCAGCGCCAGGCCCCACTGGTCGTGCCGCCGGATTTCCAGCTTGTCCCGCCGGCTCCCGGCGCTCCGCGCCCGGGTGATAACACGGCGGCGCAGCAGGCGCTGGAAGCCCTGTTCCCGCCGCAGGCGCGCAGCAGCGTGGAAACCAGTGCGCTGGGCCGCGCCGGCACGCCCGAAGTCGCCATCCGCAGCACGGTGGGCGATCCCGACACCTACACGGTGAACAAGGGCGCCACCACGCGCGCCATCATCGCCGCGCCTGAAGGCGACGGCCAGGCCGCACGGGCTGTTATCTAAGCCTCAGGCGCCGGCGCGGGCATCCGCCCGCTTGGCTATCCTCGCTCCCGGCCAGCAAGCTGGCCTTCGCTGCGGACGCGCATTCGCGCTTGCGGGCCTGCGGCCCGTTGCAGTGCTAGCTGCGATACCTCGTAATCCCATGCTTAACCGGGAGCGCTGATCCGGTTCGCGACCAGCGAACCGCAAGGGTGACCGCCCGCCCGCAGGTGCCCCGGAACAGAGTGGAGGGAGCAGCACCGGAGGATTGAAGGGCCGGATGGCTCTTCGGAAAAATCAGGACTCTTTGCTGACCAGAAGCTTGTCGATCCGGCGGCCGTCCATGTCGACCACCTCGAACCGCCAGCCCTGTTCGGTGAACCATTCGCCTGCGGTGGGCAGCTTCTTCATCTGAAACAGCACGAAGCCTGCCGCGGTCGCGAATTCGCGCTGTTCGGGCAAGGTGATGTCCAGCCACTGCGCCAGCCCGTCGGCGGGCAGGCCGCCGGCTACCAGCAGCGATCCGTCCTCGCGCTCCACCACCATCGGCTCGTCATCGTCGTCCTGATGGCTGGCGAATGTCCCGGCAATGGCGGCAAGGATGTCGGCCGTGGTCACCACGCCATCCAGGTGGCCGTATTCATCGTGCACCATCGCCATCGAGGTGCCGGATTGCTGCAGCAGGCGCAGCGCGTCCATCGCGTCGAGCTGGTCAGGCACCACTTCGGCCTTGCGCACCAGGTCCGCCAGCACCACCGGCTCCCCCGCCAGCTTCTTCGCCAGCACGTCCCGCACCTTGACCACGCCCAGCACCTTGTCGGGCGAGCCTTCAGCGACCGGCAGCAGCGAGTGGGGAGTCTGGCCGATCACCTCCCACATCTCCTCCTCGCTTTCCTCGGCATCGATCCAGTCCAGCTCGGTACGCGGGGTCATCAGCTCGCGCACGGGACGTTCGGACAGCTTCATGATGCCCGACAGCATCTCGCGTTCGACCTCGGCAATCACGCCGCTGCGCGTGGCATCGGCAAAGACCATGTGCAGCTCTTCCGCCGTCATCCCGTGTTCGCCCGCGTGGCGCACGCCGACAAGGCGCATCATGAAGCTGGACGAGGTATCCAGCAGCCAGACGAATGGGGCGGTAATCCGCGCCAGCATGGCCATGGGCCGCGCCATGACAAGGGCGATGGGCACGGCCGCGCGCAAGGCCAGCTGCTTGGGCACCAGTTCACCCACCACGAGGCTGAAATAGGTCGTCAGCGCGATCACCAGCACGAAGCCGAGGTTATCGGCGAGGTCCGGCTCCACCCCGGCGGCGGCCAGCCAGCGGCCCACCGGTTCGCCCAGCGTGGCACCGGAGACCGCACCGGAAACGATGCCGATCAGGGTGATGCCGATCTGCACGGCGGACAGGAACTTGCCCGGCTCTGCCGCCAGCTTCAGCGCGATCTCCGCGCTGCGGCTGCCGTTCTGCGCCGCCACCCGCAGCTGCGCGGCGCGGGCCGAGACGATCGCCAGTTCGGACATGGCGAACACGCCGTTGAGGACGATGAGCCCGGCCAGTGCGGCCAGGTAAAGCCAGGGAAAATCCGCCATCAGGCGAAGGTCGCTAGCAGATTTGGCCCGCGAGTCGAAGCGCGATTGTGCGGCCCGCATGACCGCTTCACGGAACCATCGTGCCGGTTGGGCCGTTCCGCGGCCATAGACCGTTCAGATTTGTCGCTTTAGACCTGAGTCCAGAAGGAGAAGGCCATGAGAACATCCCGTATCGTCGTTTCCGCCGTCGCCGCCGTATCGCTGCTGTCCCTCAGCGCGTGCGTGACCGATCCCAACACCGGCGAACGCACGGTTTCGCGCGCGGCTATCGGCGGCGTGGGCGGCGCGGGGCTAGGTTACCTGCTGGGCGGCCTGATCGGCGGCAAGACCACCCGCATCGTGGGTGCGGGCATCGGCGCTGCGGCCGGCGGCTATGTCGGCTACCGGATGGACGAACAGATCCGCGAACTCGACGAAGCGACCGCCGGCACCGGCGTGGACGTGTCGCAGACACCCAACGGGGACGGCATCCTCGTCAACCTGCCGGACGTGACTTTCCCGGTCAATTCGGCCGATATCAGCCCGGCCATGCGCGAAGTGCTGGACCGGGTGGCGCAATCGATGATCCGCTATCCCAATTCGCTGGTGGACGTGATGGGCCACACCGATTCCACCGGATCGGATGCGTACAACCTCGACCTGTCGCGCCGCCGCGCCGAGTCGGTCGCCAACTTCCTGTCCTCGCGCGGGGTGGCCCGCGCCCGCATCGCCACGGTCGGCTATGGCGAACAGTACCCGATTGCCGACAATACCACCGAAGCCGGCCGCGCGCAGAACCGCCGCGTGGAAATCCGCATCACCCCGGTGACGGAACAAGACGTACGGCAGGCCTATTGATAGGTGCGAGGGGCCACCGGCCCCTCGCCTCCTCGCTCCCGGTCAGCAGAGCTGACCTGCGCTGCGGACGCGCCGCGAAGGGAGCAGCACCGGGGATGTGCCCCGGATAGGGCCACTCAGGACAAGAGAGCCGCGCGCTCCGCCAGCCGCTCCACCGCCGCATCGTGGATGGCCGGCGCGCTTACCAGCAGGCCGAAGGCGCGCGGATCGTGCTTGTTGTAGGCCAGCGGCTGGCCGAAGGCGTCAGTCACCTTGGCCCCGGCCTCGCGCGCGATCAGCGCGGCGGCGGCAATGTCCCATTCAAAGCCCCAGCGCACCGTGGCCACCAGGTCCGCCCGGTCATCCGCCACCATGGCGATGCGCAGGGCGATGGAATTGGGCTTTTCCACCAGCGACAGGTCCGCATCTTCCCGCGCCAGCACGTCAGCCGGCACCCTCGCGCCAGCAAATTCGCGCCGCTTGCTGGCCGATATGTCCACGCCGTTGAGCCGCGCGCCGGTACCCGCCGTTGCCGTCCACACCTCGCCCCGTGCAGGTGCGACCAGCAGACCGATCAACGGGCGGCCGGAACTGACCAGCGCCACGCTCACCGCCCAGCCGGTGCGCCCGCGGATGAAGTCCCGCGTGCCGTCGATCGGATCGACCACCCAGATCAGGCCCTTGTCCAGCCGGGCGGGATCATCCGCCGTCTCTTCCGACAGCCAGCCGGCGGAAGGCAGCAGGCGGCCCAGTTCGCGCTTCAGGAAGCCGTCCACCGCGAGGTCCGCCACGCTGACGGGGCTGTCCCCGCCCTTGTCCCAGCTTTCCACGCGGTGTCCGTCACCCGGCCACATGCGGCGGGCGATCTGCCCGGCTTCAACGCAAATGTCCCTCAGGCGAAAACGGTCGATCATCTGCCCGCAAACTTGGGATGGCGCGCCAGACATTGCAAGCCGCGCGCGATGGTGCTTAAGGCGACTCCTCTCTCTACCGTGCACCTTGAAGCAAAGGTCTCTCCCCGATGAACATTCATGAATACCAGGCCAAGGAACTGCTCGCCAAATTCGGCATTGGCGTGCCCGCGGGCGTTGCCGCGCTGACGGTGGAGGAAGCCGTCGCCGGTGCGAAAACCCTGCCCGGGCCGCTTTACGTGGTGAAGGCGCAGATCCACGCCGGCGGGCGCGGCAAGGGCAAGTTCAAGGAACTCGCCCCCGATGCCAAGGGCGGCGTGCGCCTGGCCAAGAGCATCGAAGAGGTCGAGGCCAACGCGAAGGAAATGCTCGGCAACACCCTCGTCACCGTGCAGACGGGCGAAGCGGGCAAGCAGGTCAACCGCCTCTACGTGACCGATGGCGTTGATATTGCCAGGGAATACTACCTGTCCATGGTGGTGGACCGCGCCACCGGCCGCGTGGCCATGATCGTGTCCACCGAAGGCGGCATGGACATTGAAACCGTGGCCCACGACACGCCCGAACGCATCACCACCATCACCATTGACCCGGCCACCGGCTTCATGCCGCACCACGGCCGCGCGGTGGCCTTTGCCCTCAAGCTGACGGGCGACCTCAACAAGCAGGCGCAGAAGCTGGCCGCCCAGCTCTACACCGCCTTCACCACGCTTGATTGCGCGATGCTGGAAATCAACCCGCTGGTGGAAACCGAAGATGGCCGCCTGCTGGTGCTCGACACCAAGATGAGCTTCGATAGCAACGCGCTGTTCCGCCACAAGGACGTGGAAGCCCTGCGCGACGAGACCGAGGAAGATCCGATGGAGGTGGAAGCCTCCAAGTACGATCTCGCCTACATCAAGCTGGATGGCGATATCGGCTGCATGGTCAACGGTGCGGGCCTCGCCATGGCGACGATGGACATCATCAAGCTGAACGGCATGTTCCCGGCCAACTTCCTTGACGTGGGCGGCGGCGCCAACAAGGAGAAGGTCACCGCGGCCTTCAAGATCATTCTCAGCGATCCGGCCGTGAAGGGCATCCTCGTCAACATCTTCGGCGGCATCATGCGCTGCGATACCATCGCGGAAGGCATCGTGGCGGCGGCCAAGGAAGTGAACCTGTCCGTGCCGCTGGTGGTGCGCCTGGAAGGCACCAACGTGGATGCCGGCAAGGCGATCCTCGCCAGCTCGGGCCTGGCCATCGTGCCGGCCGACGACCTGGGCGATGCCGCGCAGAAGATCGTGGCAGAGGTGAAGAAGGCCGCCTGACCGGCCTTGCACTGATACCTTGCAAAGGGCCGCACGGCAGCGATGCCGGCGGCCCTTTTTGCTGGGCAGCGCAACCCGCGGATGCGCCGTTACAATTTGCCCGCTTGACGCAATGCTTTGCCCGGATACCTATTCATGCCCAGAGGGAGAGGGGACATGAAGGGTATTTGGGGGACTTTGGCGGCGCTTGCCGTCACCATTTCGGCCGGTGCGTCTTCGGTTGGGGCTTTGGCGCAGGATGCGGCCGCGCCGCGAGTGTTCACCCGCACCGGGCAGTGGCAGCTGGACGCGGCAGAGAACGAATGCCGCCTGGCGCGCGTGTTCACCAACGGGGATGATCAGATCGCCCTGGCGCTGGAACGCAACCGGGCGGACAACCTGGTGCGGCTGGTGCTGGTGTCGAGCGCGCTCAGCACCTACCGCTCGGCAGAGGAGCTGGGCTACCGCTTCATGCCCGCAGGCGAACAGCGCAGCGCCCGCTACATCGTGTCGGAGATGGCTGACGGGCAGACTTACTACAACCTCGGCAACGTGCTGATCGGCGCCATGCCCGCCCCGCCCGCACCCGGCGCGGGGCCGGGAACGGCACCCGCCGGGCCGCCGCTGTATGACCGGACGGCGGAGCAGGAATATGCCGCCGGGATCACCGGGATCGAGATCAACACCGGCCTTACCGCGCCGGTGCGGCTGGAGACCGGATCCTTGCGCGGGGCCATCACCGCCCTGCAGACCTGCACCGATGACCTGTTGTTGACCTGGGGCGTCGATTGGCAGGCGCACCAGACGCTGACCCGCCGGGTGGCTCCGGCAGGTCCGGCGTGGGAATGGATCCCCACCGGCACCATCGGCTTCCAGGACTTCGCGCTGTTTGCCGGCGGGCGCAATCCGTTCCGCGTGCTGGTGGATGCCGAAGGGCGGCCCACCGCCTGCGCGGCGCAGTGGGTTTCGCTGTCGGAGGACAAAAATCAGCGGGTGTGCAACGCCATCATGGAGCGGGGTAGGTTCACCCCAGCGCTGGATGCCAATGGGCAACCAGTCGCCAGTTACTGGATGGTCGATTACATGTTCGGCCTGGCACGCCCACCGGGGTCCTGACCGCCTCGCACACACGGGCCTTAAAGCAGGGTAGACAACCCGTGGATCGTCACGCCCACCAGCCCGCCCACCAGCGTGCCGTTGATGCGGATGAACTGCAGGTCGCGGCCCACGGCGCGTTCGATTCGCAAGGTGATGGTCTGCGCGTCCCACCGCTTCACGGTTTCTGACACCAGCCGCACGATCTGGTCACCGTGGCGCTGTGCCATGCCCACCACGGTGCGGCGGACCAGCCGGTTGACCTGCAGTTGCAGCGCCGGGTCTGCCTGCAGGGTCTGCCCCAGTTCGCGCAGGGCCTGGCCCAGCTGGCCGTCCAGCGCGCCATCGGGGCTGCGGGCCATGGCGATGAGGCCAAGGCGCATGCGTTCCCACATGCCCATCCACCAGTCGGCCAGCGCCGGGTTGGCCAGCAGCTCGGCCTTGGCCCTCTCCACCCTGGCGCGCATGGCCGGATCGTGCTGCAAGTCTGCCGCAAGGCCGGCCAGCCCTTCCTCCAGCTTGGCGCGCAGCGGATGGTCGGGATTGACCATGACTTCGGCCAGCAGGCGGTAAAGTCCGTCCAGCACCGAATTGGCGAGCCGCTCGTCCAGCCCGGTCCAGCGCAGGACGGCATTGGCCCGGTCATGGATCAGCTTGCGGACCATGTCCTCGTTCGCTTCCAGCGTCAGCCCGGTCCAGCGGATCATCCCGTCCACCAGCGGGCGGTGGCGGTTGTCGGCCATGGCGGCGGTGAGCATCCGGCCGGCGAGCGGGGCCACCTCCACCTGCTCCACCTGCCGCACCAGGCCCGCCTTCACCTGTGCCCCCAGCTTGTCCTGGTCGAGCGATTCGAGCAGGTCCACCGCCAGCTGCATCACCCCGGCGCGGATGCGGCTGACGTCCGCCCCGCCGCCGCCCGCGCCATCGGGACGGGCGAGGAAATCGCCCGCCGCGCGCGCCACGTTCACCTCCCGCATGCGCCGCGCCACCACGTGCGGGGTGAGGAAGTTGCGCTTCAGGAACCCCGCCATCGTTTCGGCGATGCGGTCCTTGTTGTTGGGGATGATCGCGGTGTGCGGGATCGGCAGGCCCAGCGGGTGGCGGAACAGCGCGGTAACGGCAAACCAGTCCGCCAGGCCGCCCACCATCGCCGCTTCGGCAAAGGCCAGCACCCAGGGCCAGGCGGGATGGCTGGATTCGAGCAGGCTGGCGACCACGAACAGCGCCGCCATGGCCACCAGCAGCAGCGTGGCGGTGATCCGCATCCGCCGTGCACGATCGGGCGGCAGGCCCGCTCCCGCGCCGCCCCTGGCCGGAGCGCCGCGCATCAGGCGGCTGCTCCGGCGCGGGCGGGGGCCTTACTCGGCAGGAAGGGCCTGCTGTTCGGCGCGGTCGGCATCGCTGTCTCCCGGCTTGTAGGAAAGCAGGTTGTCACGCAGCCACGGCCCAAGGCGCTTTTCGAGGCCATCGGCCAGGCTGAAGCCCGCCGGCACGATCAGCAGGGTCAGCGCGGTCGACAGGATCAGGCCGCCGATCACCACCGTGCCCATCGGCGCGCGCCAGGCCGAATCGCCGGTGAGCGACAGGGCCGTGGGGATCATCCCTGCGGTCATGGCCACCGTGGTCATCACGATCGGCTGGGCGCGCTTGTGCCCGGCTTCCATGATCGCCGCGAACTTGTCCTTGCCGGTCGCCATCTCCTCCAGCGCGAAGTCGATCAGCAGGATCGAGTTCTTGGCCACGATGCCGAACAGCATGAGGATACCGATGAACACCGGGAGCGACAGCGGCTGGCCCAGCGCCCAGATCAGCAGCAGGCCGCCCAGCGGGGCGAGGAACAGCGAACCCATGTTGACCAGCGGGGACACCAGGCGACGGTACAGCAGCACCAGCACCGAGAAGACCAGCAGGATGCCCGTCAGCAGCGCCACGCCGAAGCTGTCCATCAGCTGGCTTTGCCATTCGTCCTGGCCAACCGGGGTGTTGGTGACGCCGGTGGGCAGGTTCTGCATGATCGGCAGGCGCTGGATGGCCGACATCACATCGCCCCGCGCCGCGCCGGGCGCCAGGTCCGCGCTGACGAACACGCGGCGGTTCTGGTTGTAGCGTTCGATAGTGGTCGGGCCCATGCCGAGCCCGATGTCCGCCACCCGTTCCAGCGGCACGGAGCCGCCGGTGGAGGTGGGCACGGGCAGGTTGCGGATCACCGCCATGTTGCGCCGGTCACCTTCGGCCAGCCGCACCCGGATGGGGATCTGCCGGTCGGACAGCGAGAACTTGGCCGCGTTCTGGTCAATATCGCCCAGGGTGGCGATGCGGATCGCCTGGCTCAGCGCCTGGGTGGTCACGCCAAGGCTGGCGGCCAGGTCCACGCGCGGGTTGATGATGAGTTCGGGACGCTGCAGGTCAAGGTCGATCCGCGGGCCGACGGCACCTTCGACAGTGCCCATCTGCTCCACCAGCGCGTTGGCCGCCTCCTCCAGCCGCTCCGGGTCTGACCCGGACAGCATCACGTTGATCGCCCGGCCGGAACCGCCGCCGCCACCGCCGCCATCCTGGTCCTGGAAATTGACGCGGGCATCGGGGATGTCCTGCAGCACCGGGCCAAGCTCACGCGTGAATTCCAGGCTGGTGCGTTCGCGATCGGGCTTGAAGACCAGCCGCACCATGCCGCTGCCTTCGTTGGCAATGCCCAGCGCCAGCGCCACTTCCTGCTCTTCCTGCATGCGCGCGGCCACCCGCTGCACCACCTCGTCGGTCTGTTCCAGCGTGGTGCCGGGGACCATGGCGATGCGGATCATGGCGAAATCGCTGTCGGAATTGGGGAAGAACTGCGTGGGGATGCGCGTGCCCACGAAGCCGGTGAAGAGGAGGGCAAACACGCCCACCAGCATCATCCACACACGGTGATCGAGGAAGCGCGCGCCAAGATAGCGCGCCCGCGCGGTGAAGGCCGTGCTGTCATAACCGATGACCAGGCCCGCGATCAGGCCGAGAATGAAGTTGACCAGCCCGCCCAGCAGGTAGGCGGCAAGGGCCAGCAGCAGCAGCATGCCAAAGCCCGGCATGCCTTCGGCGCCCATGGCAGACCGCGCCAGCGCGATCAGCACGCCGCCGGAAACCAGCGCGGCCAGGTGGAACCACCAGCGGGTGCCGGTCTTGCCGATGCGCTGGCGCATGGCGCGGAAGCCGCTGTCATCCAGCGACCAGCGCAGGACCTTCATGTAGATGTCCATGGCCCGGCCGCCGCCGTGCTCCGCCTCGCCATGGGCCTTGAGGAAATAGGCCGCCACCATCGGGGTGATCATGCGGGCCACCGCCAGCGACATGAGGACCGAGACCACCACGGTGAGGCCGAAGTTCTTGAAGAACTGGCCCGACACGCCCGGCATCAGGCCCACCGGCAGGAACACCGCCACGATGGAGAAGGTGGTTGCCACCACCGCCAGGCCGATCTCATCCGCCGCGTCAATGGAGGCCTGGTAGGCGCTCTTGCCCATGCGCATGTGGCGCACGATGTTCTCGATCTCCACGATGGCATCGTCCACCAGCACCCCGGCGACGAGGCCCAGCGCCAGCAATGACAGGGTGTTGAGCGAGAAGCCCAGCCATTCCATGAAGTAGAACGTGGGGATGGCCGATAGCGGGATGGCCAGCGCCGCGATGATCGTCGCGCGCCAGTCCCGCAGGAACAGGAACACCACGATGACCGCCAGGATCGCGCCCTCGATCATCGCCGCCATGCTGCTTTCGTACTGCGCCTTGGTGTAATCCACTTCGGTGAACAGGCGGGTGAAGTGGATGCCGGGGTTTTCTTCCTCCAGCTGCTGCAGCACTTCCACCGTGCCATCGTAGACCGACACGTCGGATTCGCCGCGCGCACGGGTGACGGAGAAGGTGATGACCTGCTGGCCGTTGATCTTGGCCAGGCTGCGGATTTCGCCATAGGCGTCGCGCACCTCGGCAATGTCGGCCAGCTTGACCGAACGCCCGCCCCCGATGGCGATCTGCGTCTGCGACAGTTCGTAGGCCGTCTCGGCATTGCCCAGCACGCGGACCGACTGGCGCGATCCGGCGATTTCCGCCTGCCCGCCGGCAGCGTTGACGTTGGTCTGCCGCAAGGTCTGGTTGACGGAGGCCGCGGTGACCCCCAGCGACTGCATCTTGGCGGGATCGAGGATCACGAGGATCTCGCGGTCCACCCCGCCGTTGCGGTTCACCTCGGCAAGGCCGGGAACGGTCAGCAGCGCCTTGGTGATGGTATCGTCGATGAACCAGCTGAGCTGTTCCACCGTCATGTCATCGGCGGTGACACCGTAGTAGACGATCGGCTGCGAGCTGGTCTGCTGCTTGAAGATGCGCGGTTCGAGGATGCCGTCGGGCAGTTCGCCGCGGATCTGGTCCACCTGGCTCTTCACCTCGTTCACCGCTTCGGCGATATCGGTGCCGAGGGCAAATTCGATCTGCGTGGAGGAGCTGCCTTCGGACGCGGTGGAGCGGATGTTCTCGATCCCGTCCAGCGTCTGGACGGCGGCTTCCACGCGCTGGGTGATCTGGTTCTCGATCTCGCTGGGGGCGGCGCCCGGTTGCGAGATCTGCACGATCACCACGGGGAATTCGATGTCCGGCCGGTCCTGCACGTCCATCCGCTGGAACGCCATGATCCCGGCAAGCATCAGGCCAAGGAAGGCCAGGATGGGGACGATCGGGTTGCGGATCGACCAGGCGGAGATGTTGCGGAAGTTCATGGTCGGGCCCCTTTAGCGGGCGTCGCTGTCGATCACCGGACGGACGGTCTCACCGGGGGTCAGGAACCCGCCGGCCCGCGCCACCACGCGCTCCGTCCCCTGCAGGCCGGACGTGATCACGATGCCTTCGTCGCTGATCGCGCCCAGTTCCACTTCGCGCCGGACCACCTTGTTCTGGTTATCGACGATGTAGACGTAGCTGCCGCTTTCATCGGACAGCACGGCGCTTTCCGGCAGGCGCGCGGCCACCTGGGTGGTGCCGCCCAGCTGCACGGTGGCAAAGCCGCCGGGGCGCAGCGCCGGGTTGTAGGCCATGGCGCAGCGGGCAACGCCCTGGCGCGTCTGTTCGTTGATTACCGGGCTCTTCTGCCAGACCTGGCAGGTAAAGGACTGGGCGGTACCGGCCGGGGTGACGGTGCCGGTTGCGCCATTGGGGATGGCGGCTAGTTCGGCCTCGCCGATGTTGGCCAGCAGTTCCATTTCGCCGCCGCGGGCGATGGAGAACAGCACGCCGGAACCCGGCGTGACCACCTGCCCCGGTTCCACGGCGCGGGTCAGCAGCAAGCCGGCGGCGGGCGCCACGATATTGAGCTGGGCGTTGCGCGCCTGGCGTTCGCCATATTGCGCTTCGGCCACGCGCACACGGGCACGGGCCGCATCGCGGGTGGCGGTCAGCCGGTCGATATCGGCCTGGCTGATGAAGCCGCGCTGCACCAGTTGCTGCGCGCGCTGGAGGTTGGCTTCGGCCAGATCCGCATCGGCGCGGGCGACTTCGATCTGCGCGGCCGAGCTGGCGCTCTGCTGTACCTGCACGGAACGGTCGATCACGGCCAGCACCTGGCCGGCGCGGACCCACTGGCCCGGCTCCACCGGCACGGAGACCACGCGGCCGCCTTCGCCCACCACGCCGACGGGCATTTCGCGGCGCGCGGCGAGCGTGCCGGTGGCATTGATGACGCCGGCGACGGTGCCCTTGCCGGGGACGATCACGGTGACGGCCGGCGGGGTGGCATCGCCGCCGCCGGTGAAGGGCTCGGTTTCCTTTCCACCCGACAGCATCAGCGCGGCAATGATGATGGCCACCAGCGCGATCCCCAGCGCGATGAGCAGCTTGCGCTTCTTGCGTGCGGCACCATCGGCCTGCGCATCGGCCCCATCCGCCAGGCCAGCCGATCCATGAAGGTCGGCCTCTTCACGGCTTTCAGCCAGATCGAGTCGCGTTTCGTAATTCATTTGCCCAGCCTGTTTTGCGGGTCACCCGGTCCGTGTGCGGCCCGGAATACCTTGTGGACAAGGCGGGGCGGGCGGCAGGCCGGATGGTACACCTGACCATACAGGCCTGCCCATAGACTCATGTCGCCCCCGCCGCAATCGGACCATGGGCGGAGGTGCCATGGACATCGACGGGAGACTTGGCCAAAATCCGCGAAAAAGGCCGGAAACCCGCGGGTTTCCGGCCTTCCAGGGGCAAATGTATCATTTTGTCAGCGCGCCCGCCGCACCTGCCCGTCCGGGGATCAGCGCACCCGGCCACGCTGGAACATGTTGACGATGGCCAGCAGGATCACCGCGCCCACCAGGGCGATCAGCAAGCCGGTGAGCGAGAACTGCTGCACGCTGCCCTGCACCCCCAGCAAGGGGCCGGCCAGGGCATTGCCCACCAGGGAGCCGATGCAGCCCACCACGACATTCCACACCACGCCCATCGAGGCATCGCGGTTCATGATCATGCTGGCCAGCCAGCCGGCGATACCGCCCACGATAATTGCGATAATCCAACCCATCTCCAGGTCCTCCTGTTGTTTGTCCCGGCGCGAACTCCCGGCAGCGAGGGCCGCATCGGCGGCTCTGACAGGATGAACGCCAGGCAAGCCGAACCGTTCCGGAAAACCGCCGGTAGCGCACAGGACGCAGGATGGATCGTCAGGACCGGGCCCTGGCGATGGTGAGCTGGCGGTAGGCCACCAGCAACAATAACGCACCGATCAGCGCGGCAATGAAGCCGGGGCCTTCGCCCTGCCGGTACCAGCCCAGCATCGTGCCAAGCAGGCCGGACAGCATGGCACCGGCCACGCCCAGCAGGACCGTCCTGATGATGCCGCCGCCATCGGTGCCCGGCATCAGCAGCTTGGCCAGCGCCCCGGCAATGCCGCCGATGATGATCCAGCCAAGCCAGCCGTGTTCTGCAAACAGGTTCATGCGCAATCCCCTCCCTTGCCGGGCGGCAGCAAAGTGCCAGCGCCCCGGAACCATACAGATTACCGGGAGGAGCAGACGGCGCAACCCCGCCGGCAACAGGCTGCCGGCGGGGTTGCGCCCTGCTGAACGGGGGATGGAATCAGTACTTGAGCTGGCGTTCGTAGAGATCGCGGTAGTGCTGGATGCGCGTCACGCGCAGGCCCTGCATGCCGGACCGGTCCACCGCGCGCTGCCAGCCGGCAAATTCCTCCAGCGTCAGGCCATAGCGATCCAGGACCTCCTCAATCGTCAGCAGCCCGCCGTTGACGGCGGCCACCACTTCCGCCTTGCGGCGCACGACCCAGCGCTTCGTCTCCGGCGCCGGCAGGTCGGCCAGGGTCAGCGGCTCGCCAAGCGGACCGATGACCTGCGCGGGACGGATGTTCTGGTTCTCGATCATTTATATCCTCAAGTCCCTGCCCGAAACGGCAACATGCGATGGCCCGGCAATGGCGCAGGTCCCTTTGCCATTGGCTAAATCAGTACGGTTAACGACATCTTTGCCATCGCCCAGCGCGGCAATGCAGCGGGCGGCCGGAAGGTCAAAACTGGCCCCCTCCCGATCCTGCGCCTGCGCCAGGCTGGCCCGCAGGTCGCGAGCGGCATCGAGCCGGGCGCGCAGGTCGCTCCAGCTGATCTCGCGCAGCGATTCGCCTTCGCTCCCACCTCCGGTGCGGGCGGGTTCGGGCCGCTGGGAAAAGACGTTTCCTTCGAACATGGCCAGCGTCATAAACCCGCAACCGTCAAGAAGCGGTAAAAGCCCGCTTAACCGCGATTGCCCCCGCAACGGACGATCGGCAGCGGGCGATTGGCCTTGGCCCCGCGCGCGTGTATGGGCAGCGCCATGACCACCCCCACAACCACGACCGGCACGGTTAACGCCGAAGCCCTGTTCGACCTGCCGCGTCCCGCGGCGGATTGCCGCATCGTGGTGGCCATGTCGGGCGGGGTGGACAGTTCGGTGGTGGCCGCCCTTGCCGCCTCCACCGGGGCGGAAGTGATCGGCATCACGCTGCAACTGTACGATTATGGCGCGGCCACCGGGCGCAAGGGCGCGTGCTGCGCGGGTGACGATATCCGCGATGCGCGCACCGTGGCGGACCGGCTGGGCATTGCCCACTACGTGTTCGACCACGAGAGTTCGTTCCGCGAAGAGGTGGTGGACCGCTTTGCCGACGATTACCTGGCCGGGCGCACCCCGATCCCGTGCATCCGCTGCAACATGGGGCCCAAGTTCACCGACCTGCTGCGCATGGCGCGCGACCTGGGGGCCGATTGCCTGGCCACCGGCCATTACGTGCGCCGCGTGATGGGGGCTGCCGGGCCGGAGCTTCACCGCGCGCTCGATCCGGCGCGGGACCAGTCCTATTTCCTCTATGGCACCACGGAAGAGCAACTTGCCTTCCTGCGCTTCCCGCTGGGCGGCCTGCCCAAGCAGGACGTGCGGGCCATTGCGGAAGCGTTCGGCCTCGCCGTCGCCGCCAAGCCCGACAGCCAGGACATCTGCTTCGTGCCCGATGGCGACTATGCCGGCCTGGTCAAGAAGCTGCGGCCCGATGGCGAGCTGGCGGGCAACATCGTCCACGCGGCCACGGGCGAGGTTCTGGGCCGCCATCCCGGCATCATCCACTATACCGTGGGGCAGCGCCGGGGCCTGGAAATCGGCGGGCTGGCAGAGCCGCTCTACGTGGTGGGGCTGGACGCCGCCAGCGCCGAAGTGCGGGTTGGCCCGCGCGCCATGCTGGGGGTCAGCGCGGCGCACCTTGTCGAAACCAACCGCATCGGCCCGCTGCCGGAAGCCGGCCTCACCGCCAAGGTGCGATCACTGGCAAAGCCGGTGCCGGTCACGCTGGAAGGGCCGCTGGGCCACGGTGCGCCTGCCACCATCCGCTTCGCCCAGCCGGAATATGGCGTGGCGCCGGGGCAGGCGGCGGTGATCTATCATGGGGACCGCGTGGTTGGCGGCGGCTGGATCGATGGCACGACCGCCGCGATGGACGGCGTGGCTGCTCAGCCCTCCCAGGGGTCCAGCACGCAGCCATAGCCTTCGCGGTAACGCGCCGTCTGGCTGGCCAGCAGCGGCACCCAGGCGGTGACTTCCTTGGCCTCCGTATCGTCGGACACGAAGACCGCTTCCATGCCCGGTTCGAAATCCTGCTTGCAGCTGCCCACGTCGCGCCCGGCGATGTAACGGCACGAACAGACCGACTGGGCACCGAAAGAGGCCCCGGCCACGGCATAACCCTGCGCCTGTTCGCCCGCCAGCCACCAGCCGGCCGCGCCCGCGCCGATGAGCAGCAGGACCAGCGTGGACCAGTTGCGCCGCCGCCGGCCAGTGCCCCTTGCCCGGAATGTGTTTGCGGTTGCCATTCGCCCTCGCCTGCCTGATTAGTGCGCGCCCATGTCGCCCCGGTTTTCTTCGTACCACTCCTCTAGCCGCGCGCACCGCCGCTCGCCAAGCGCGTTTGCGGGGCGACTGCCGGTGCTGTCCGCGCTGGCGCTGCTGCTGGCGGGATGCGCGGAGCCGGCGCCGCCCCCGCTGCCGCCCCTGCCCGCCGGCGCGCTGGAAGCCGTCAGCACCGATCCGGGCGTCCCGCGGGAGGACTTGGCCCGCGCGGTGGATGCGCTGTTCACCCGCGAAGGCCTGGGCGAAACCCGCGCCGTCATTGTGATGCACGGCGGCGAGGTAGTGGCGGAACGCTACGCCGAAGGGTTCGATGCGGACACCGCCTTCAAGGGCTGGTCGCTCTCCAAGACGGTCACCGGCGTGCTGATCGGGATGATGGTGGCCGATGGCAGGCTGGCGCTGGACCGGGCCGTGCCGATCGAGCAGTGGCGCCGGGCGGGCGATCCGCGCGGGGAGATCACCCTGCGCCAGCTGCTCCAGATGCGCTCCGGCCTCAGGCACGAGGAAGGGGTCGACCCGCCCTACCAGTCATCCGAAGTGCGCATGATGTACCTCGACGGGCGCGATGACATGGCCGCCTGGGCCGAAGCCCAGCCGCTGGACCATGCGCCGGGTGCGGTGTTCCGCTATTCCACCGCCACCAGCGTGATCCTGGGCGACATCATGGCCCGGCTGCTGGCACCCGGTGGCACCCCGGCAGAGCGGCAGCAGGCCGTAGCCCAGTTCCTCGACGCGCGCCTTGCCGTGCCGCTGCGCGCGCCATCGCTCAGGGCCGAGTTCGACCCGGCGGGCACGATGATGGCCGGCAGCGCCGTGTGGGCCACCGCGCGCGACTGGGCAAAGGTGGGCGATCTCCTGCGCAGCGGCGGGGCGGCACGCGGCGTGCAGCTGGTGCCGCGCGGCTGGATCGACTTCATGAAGAGCCAAAGCCCGCGCGCGCCGGATTATGGCGCGCACCTGTGGCTCAACCGCCCGTCAGGCACGGATCGCGACGTGCTGTTTGCCGACAAGGGGCCAGCCAGCGCCTTTGCCGCGCTGGGCCACGGCGGGCAGGTGGTCTTCGTCTCGCCCGCCCAGCGCCTTACCGTGGTGCGGCTGGGGCGCAATTCGGATGCGGAACAGGCAGCGCTGCTGGCTAGCTTGCAGGAACTGGTGGCGCTGTATCCGGCCCGCTGAACCAGGGGTTCAGTGCCGGGTGGCGCCCTTGTCCGGCAGCCCCGTTTCCAGCAGCTCCTGCGCGGCCACGCCGATTTCGTCCACGTGGCCTTCGGGATCGGGGTGGATCAGCACTTCCACGCCAGGGAATTCGGCCTCGATCCGCGCTTCCAGCTCGTCCATCACGCGGTGGGCTTCGGCCACGGTCATGTTGCCATCGACGCTGGCGTGAAACTGCACGAAATCGTGCGCGCCGCTGGTGCGGGTGCGCAGGTCATGCACGCCGCGCAGTTCCGGATGGCGGGCCAGCACGGCGAGGAAAGCCTCGCGCCGTTCTTCCGGCCATTCCCGGTCCATCAGGTGATCGATCGCCTCGCCCGCCGCGCGCCACGCCCCCCAGCCCAGCCACAGGCCGATGGCGATGCCCAGCAGCGGGTCCGCCCCGGCCAGGCCCGCAAAGTGATCCAGCGCCAGCGCCGCAATCACCGCCAGGTTGAGCACGAGGTCGGACTGGTAGTGCAGGTGGTCGGTGGCAATCGCCAGCGATCCGGTGCGCGCGATCACGCGCTTCTGCCACCACAGCAGCGCCAGCGTGGCCGCCATGGCGACGAGGGAGACGACAATCCCTTCCTCGGCCGCGGCCACCCGGCCGCCCAGGATGAGCTGCATGATGCCGCGCAGGGCCAGCCCCGCGGCGGACAGCGAGATCAGCACCACCTGGACCATGGCGGCCAGCGCCTCGGCCTTGCCGTGGCCGAAGCGGTGTTCCTCGTCCGCCGGCTGGGCCGCCACCCACACCCCCGCCAGAGTGGCGAGGCTGGCAACGAGGTCCAGCGCGGTATCGGCCAGGCTGCCCAGCATGGCGGTGGAATCGGTGCGCCACACGGCCCACAGTTTCGTGCCCACCAGGAACAGGGCCATGGTGATCGAGGCATAGGCCGCACTGCGCGTCAGCCGCGCCCGGTCCACTCCCGCAGCCAGGAAGGCCGCGTCGCTCACGGATAAAGCAGCGTGCTGGTCCAGCCCGCGTCCGTGCGGTTGAACTGGCGGCGTTCGTGCAGCCGGTTGGGCCGGTCCAGCCAGAATTCGATCCGTCGCGGGGCGAGGCGGAAGCCGGTCCACTCCGCCGGGCGCGGCACCTCCACCGGATGGGCGGCGGCAATCGCTTCCACGCGGGCAAGATAGGTGCTGCGCGAATCGAGCGGGTGCGACTGGTCGCTGGCCGCGCTGCCCACCTGCGACATCAGCGGGCGGGAATGGAAATAGGCATCGGCCTCCGCCGCGCTGACGGGTGCCAGCGGGCCTTCGATGCGGATCTGGCGGCGCAGGCTCTTCCAGTGGAACAGCAGCGCGGCATGGGGGTTGGCCAGGATCTCCCCGCCCTTGCGGCTGTGGGTGTTGGTGTAGAACACGAAACCGGCCGCATCGTACCCCTTCAGCAGCACCATGCGCACCGATGGCAGGGCTTCGGGAGTAGCCGTGGCCAGCGCCATCGCATTGGCATCGTTCGGCTCTGTCTCGTGCGCCTCGGCGAACCAGTCAGCGAACAGGGCCAGCGGATCGTGGTCGGGAATGGCGTTGTCGGCATTGTTCATGGCCCGTGCCATACAACCGCGATCTGCCCGAGGGAACAGCAGACCGCTTGCCAGCGCCAAATGCCTTACCTAACTAACACACCATGAGCGACCCCTATGCCACCCTTGGTGTGAGCCGCAGCGCCAGCGAGGCGGAGATCAAGTCCGCCTATCGCAAGCTGGCCAAGGAACTGCACCCGGACCGCAACAAGGACAATCCCAAGGCCGCGGAACGCTTCTCGCAAGTGACCGCCGCTTACGACCTGCTGTCCGACAAGGACAAGCGCGCCCGGTTCGATCGCGGGGAGATCGATGCCGACGGCAACCCGCGCATGCCCTTTGGTGGCGGCTTCAACGGCGGTGGTGGCCGGGGCCCGCAGGATTTCGGCGGGTTTGGCGGCGACAACATTGACCTGGGCGACATTTTCGAAGGCCTGTTCGGCGGCCGCGCCGGTGCGCGCGGGGCCGGCATGGGTGGGCAGGCAGGCTTTGGCCGCCGCCCCCCGCCCCCGCCGCAGCGCGGGGCCAATACCAGCTATCGCCTGCGCGTGCCGTTCGTGGATGCGGCAACGCTGGCCGCGCAGCGCATCACGCTGGGCGATGGCAAGACCATCGACCTCAGCCTGCCGGCCGGGGTGGAGGAAGGCACCCAGATGCGCCTGAAGGGCAAGGGCGAGCCGGGGCCCGCCGGACCGGGGGATGCGCTGGTGACGATCACCATCGATCCCCACCCCTTCTTCACCCGTGACGGGGATGACGTGCGGCTGGAACTGCCGATCACGGTGGACGAGGCGGTGAACGGAGCCAAGGTGAAAGTGCCCACGGTGGATGGCCCGGTGATGATGACCATCGCCGCCGGCTCCGCATCGGGCAAGGTCATGCGCCTCAAGGGCAAGGGCTTTTCGAAGAAGGGCGGCGGCCGGGGGGACCAGCTCGTCGCGCTGGAAATCCACCTGCCGGAAAACCTGGCGGAACTCGCCACCCGGCTGGAGGGTTGGCAGGACACCACCCCGGTGCGCGCGCGGCTGGGGGTCTGACCCGGTCGCGCCGCGCGACAGGCGCTCTGCACAGGCACGCTCGACAGGCGGGGCCAGCCTGATAGGATTTACCCCTCATGGCCAGCCCACCGCCCACCAAGCCCACCGTGATGCAGGCCTTCTCCCAGCTCTGCCACCTGGTGGCCCCCACGCGGGCCTTTGGCGTGATCAAGCGCATTGCGGTGGGCTGCTACGAGGACGGGCTGATCCACGCGGGCAACCTCGCCTACATGTCGCTGCTGGCGATCTTCCCCTTCTTCGTCACCGCCGCGGCCGTGGCCACCTTGATGGGGGACCAGGCCGATCGCCTGGCCGCCGTGCGCGCATTGCTTTCCGCCATGCCGCCCATCGTGGCCCAGGTCCTGCAACCCGTGGCCGTGCACGTGGTGGAGGCGCGCAGCGGCTGGCTGCTGTGGGCCGGCGGGCTGGTGGGCCTGTGGACCGTGGGCAGCCTGATCGAAACCATCCGCGACATTCTGCACCGCGCCTACCACACCCGCGCCACCCGCTCTTTCTGGCATTACCGCCTGCTGTCCACCGGCATCATCATCGGCGCGGTGCTGCTGCTGATCCTGTCGCTGTTCGCACAAGTGACCATCGGCGCGGCGCAGGAGGTGATCGCCGCCTACTTCCCGGAATTGACCGATGCGCTGGCCCGCCTGGCCTGGACACGCATCATTTCCGGCTTCGGGCTGTTCGTGTCGATCTACCTGCTGTTCTACACCCTCACCCCGTCCGCCTTCCGCCGCAGCCGCTATCCCAAGTGGCCCGGTGCGCTGCTGGTGACCTTGTGGTGGATCGCGGTCAGCATGGTGCTGCCCTGGGCCATCCGGATGCTGTTTGCCTATGATCTTACCTACGGTTCATTGGCAGGGATCATGATCGCGCTTTTCTTTTTCTGGCTGGTGGGCTTAGGGATGGTGGCAGGGGCGGAACTGAACGCCGCGCTGGCCGGACCGGAGGCGCGGGACAGCCGGACGCAGACAGACGTAACGCGCGACAACAGGCAGGAGCACGAGTGAATGACGGCGCTGATGGAAGGCAAGCGGGGCCTGATCATGGGTCTGGCCAATGACAAGTCGCTGGCTTGGGGGATTGCGCAGAAGCTGCACCAGCACGGGGCCGAAATGGCCTTCTCCTACCAGGGCGATGCCTTGAAGAAGCGGGTTGCCCCGCTGGCCGAGCAGGTCGGCAGCGATTTCCTGATCGATTGCGACGTGTCGGACATGGCCGCGCTGGATGCCGCCTTTGCCCAGATCGAGGCGCGCTGGGGCAAGCTCGATTTCCTCGTCCACGCCATCGGCTTTTCGGACAAGAACGAGCTGCGCGGCAAGTATGTCGATACCAGCCTCGAAAACTTCCTGCTGACGATGAACATCTCCGCCTATTCGCTGGTCGCTGCCGCCAAGCGCGCGCGACCGCTGATGAAGGACGGCGGTTCCATCGTCACCCTCACCTATTACGGCGCGGAAAAGGTGGTGCCGCACTACAACGTGATGGGCGTGGCCAAGGCGGCGCTGGAAACCAGCGTGCAATACCTTGCCAATGACCTGGGGCCGGAGAACATCCGCGTCAACGCGATCAGCGCCGGGCCGATCAAGACGCTGGCCGCCAGCGGCATCGGCGATTTCCGTTACATCCTGAAGTGGAACGAACTGAATTCCCCCTTGCGCCGCAACGTCACGATCGAGGACGTGGGCGGTTCGGGCCTCTACTTCCTGTCGGACCTGTCCAGCGGCGTGACAGGCGAAGTGCACCATGTGGACGCTGGCTACCACGTTGTCGGCATGAAGCAGGAAGACGCGCCGGACATCGCGCTCGCCTGACCTCTCTGTTCATGTTATGTTCGCGTCGACTCGCAATGGAGGAGACGCGACATGGCCGGATTTCGGGCTGAAGGTGGCTGCCGCTGCGGCGCGGTGCGCTACGAAGTGGCGGGCGATCCGGCGCACCATGCGCTGTGCCATTGCCGCGATTGCCAGATGGCCAGCGGCGCGCCGATGGTGGCGTGGCTGGCCTTCAGGGCGGACCAGTTCCGCGTCACGAAGGGAGAGGCCGCCAGCTATAACGGCACGGGCGCATCCATCCGTCACTTCTGCGCCACTTGCGGCACGCCGCTGTTCTTCGTGAACGAGGAAATGCTGCCCGGCATCGTGGACGTGCAATCGGTCACGCTGGACGATCCAGACGCCAGCGCCCCCACCGCGCACATCCAGGTGGCCGAACGGCGCGCGTGGATGGAAGGGGTGGAACAACTCCCGGCGTTTGAAAGGTGGCCGGGCTGATCACAGGCCCGTCATCCTGAACTTGTTTCAGGATCCATCGTGCCGCTCAGCGCAGGATGCCGAACATAGGCGGGTTGCTGCATTTCAGCCTGACCCGGCACCAACCATTGCAGAATTGCGGAATGGATCCTGAAACAAGTTCAGGATGACAAATGTCTGCAAGATTTTGCGCAGCTCACCCCGCCTTGCGCAACTCACCCTCGTCGCTCACGGAAACCGCGCGCGGCTGGTCAGGCCACACGCCGCGCGTATCGTAGACCTGCTTGTGCGCCCGTTCCGCCAGCGGCACGGACCGGAACACATCGTGGTCCACCAGCAGGATCAGCACCTCGCAGCTTTCCAGCGCGGTATCGATATCGGTCAGCGTGGCACCGGTGCCTTCGAACTCGCGCGGCAGTTCGGCGGCGTATGGCTCCACGATATGAATGCGGCTGCCGTAACGGCGGGCCAGCGTTGCCGCCACCAGCCGCGCAGGGCTTTCGCGGAAATCGTCGATGTTGGCCTTGAAGGCGAGGCCGAGGCAGGCGACCTGCGCCTGGCTGTTGGCGTCGATCAGCTGCGCCGCGCGGGCGATGGTGTGGTGGATCTTGCCATCGTTCACCCCGCGCGCGGTGCGGATCAGCGGGGTTTCCTCCGGCGCGGCGGCAACGATGAACCACGGGTCCACCGCGATGCAGTGGCCGCCAACGCCCGGCCCCGGCGTCAGCACGTTGACGCGCGGGTGCCGGTTGGCGAGGCGGATCACCTCCCACACGTCCATGCCCAGCTTGTCGCACACCATCGAAAGTTCGTTGGCGAAGGCGATGTTCACATCGCGGAACGAGTTTTCAACCAGCTTGGTCATTTCCGCACTGCGGGCATCGGTGGTGACGCAGGTGCCACGCACGAAGCGCTTGTAGAAGGCCAGCGCCTTGCGGGCGCAGCGCGGGGTAATGCCGCCAATGCTGCGATCGTTGTTGGTCAGCTCCTCCAGGATGCGCCCCGGAAGCACCCGTTCCGGGCAATAGGCGATGGAGACATCGGGTGTGCCATCAGTGAGGCCGGGCATCTTCAGGTCCGGCCGCACGGCGGCGATCACATCGCGCAGCTGCTCGGTCGTGCCCACGGGCGAAGTCGATTCGAGGATCACCGTGTCGCCCGCCTTGAGCACGCGGGCGACATTCTTGGCGGCATCGAGCACATAGGTCACGTCCGGCGTGTGGTGGCCGTCCTTGTGGAAAGGCGTCGGGACCGCGATCACGAACACGTCCGCCGGCTGCACCTCCAGCGAGGCCGTCAGCAGCCCGCGTGCCACCACGCCCTGCACCAGCCCGTCGAGGTCCACTTCCTCGATATGGATTTCGCCCCGGTTGATGGTGTCCACCACGCTGGGCGTCACGTCCATCCCATGCACCCGCATCCCCCCGCGCGCGATGATCGCGGCGGTGGGCAGGCCGATATAGCCAAGGCCGATAACGGAAACAGTGGGCAGGTTCTGGCCGCGCATGGAATGCCTTCTCGCTGATGGTCAGCGGCGGAATTGCCGGAAATTGGTTGATAATCGGGTAATGATGGGGCTTCCTTCCCTCGCGAACGAGGAGAACCACCTGATGAGCCAGGTTATCCTGATAGTTGCCGGTATCTTCGCCGTCGCATGGGTTCTTGCCGACAAGAAAGCAGTGAAGGAAATGCAGCCGGGGATTGCGCGATGGGCCCGCCCACTGGCGTTCATCGGTTGGGGCATATTCCTGCTGATGATATTCAGCTGATCCGAGCTTCCTCGCCGCAAGAGCTCCACAATAGTTCGCAAATCCGCCCCGCGCTCTTGCCATCCCCGAACGGATTGTGCGCCCGCGCCATCGCTTCATAGGCCGCGCGGTCGTCCAGCAACCGCGTCGCTTCGGCCACGATCCGGTCCGCGTCCGTCCCCACCAGCATAGCCGTGCCGGCATCGACGCCTTCGGGCCGCTCGGTCGTCTCGCGCATCACCAGCACCGGTTTGCCCAGCGCGGGGGCTTCTTCCTGCACGCCGCCACTGTCGGTCAGCATCAGGTCGGCCAGCGACAGCAGCCGGGCGAAGTGCGGGTAGTCGAGCGGTTCGATCATCGCAACGTTGGCGATGCCGCCCAGCGCCTTGTCCATCACGGCACGCACGTTGGGGTTGAGGTGGACGGGGAAGATCACCGCCACATCGGACCGCGCAGCCAGGCGGCGCACGGCATCGGCAATCGCTTCCATCCCGCCGCCGAAGTTCTCGCGCCGGTGGGTGGTGACGCCGATGATCCGCCGCTGCGCAAAGCGCGCCTCCAGTTCCGCCAGCCCGCTTGCCAGCGCAGGTTCGGCTTCAATCCGGGCGGTGATCCAGTGCAGCGCATCGATCACCGTGTTGCCGGTGACGTGGACCGTCGAAGGATCGGCATTTTCCTTGAGCAGCGCAGCCTTGCTGACATCGGTCGGCGCACAGTGCAGCGCGGCGATGGAGCCGATGACCTTGCGGTTCACCTCCTCCGGCCACGGGTGGTAGAGATTGCCGCTGCGCAGGCCCGCTTCCACGTGGCACACCCTGATCTTGCGGTAATAGGCCGCCATCGCCCCCGCCATGGCGGTGGCCGTATCGCCCTGCACCACCACCCAGTCAGGCTTTTCCTCATCCATCACCCGGCCAAGCCCGGTGATGAGGCGCGCGGTCAGTTCGTCCAGCGTCTGGTCCGGCTGCATCAGGTCCAGATCGTGATGCGGCACCACGCCACTGATATCCAGCACCTGGTCCAGCATTCCGCGATGCTGGCCGGACACGCACACGCGGGCATCGAACCGGCTGTCCGCCTCCAGCGCGTGAACCAGCGGGAACAGCTTGATTGCTTCGGGACGGGTGCCGAAGATGGTGAGGATGCGCAGCGTGCTTGCCATGCGCGCGGCCCTAGCACGCGCTGGTTAACCGCGTCCTAGCCGTGATGCAGGCAGACCGCGCGTTTACTGGTGGGCAGCGTTCACTGGGGGGCGGGCAGCGGCTGTGCTTCCGGATCGCCCTCGCCCGGCAGCGGGGCATCGCGCTCCGCCTCCAGCCGCTGCATGTATTCGCGCTCGATCGCTTCCACGCGCTCCTGCGTCATGCGGGCATCGGCGTCGATCGTTTCCAGCCGCTCCGCACGGGCCTGTTCGATCTGCTGGCTGTAACGGCGTTCGGGCGCCTGTTCGCGCTCGGCATAGGCGTTTTCGATTTCCTGCGCGGTGCAGCCCAGTTCGGAGCCGCCGCCGATGTTGGTGCAGCTGCCCGGGCCGAACCGGCCCACGTCCTCGTTATCGCGCACCCGCTGGCTCCAGCTGCGGTTTTCCGGGCTGCGCCCTTCGCGCAGGTTGCTGGGGATGCGGTAGGGGTCCTCGATCTCGTCACACACCACGATGGTATCGGGATCGGCGCTTGCGGGGCAGGCTTCGCCGGGGCGGATGTTGACGATCATCACCCGTTCGCCCCCAGAGCCGTCTTGCGCGGCGGCATCCTGCGCCAGCGCGGGGGCGGCGGGCAGCGTGGCGGCCAATGCGGGTGCCGCGAGGAGGATGCAAAGCCGTTTCATTCCACTAACCCCTGCTATCGACACCGCCCGGGATGGCGCGTGCGCGCTGAACCTTAACTGAAGTACCCTTACCGAAGCAGGCAGGCCCAGCACCATGACCTGCGTCAAATCCTCTCCGACAGCCTGATGGCCGCGCGGCAACCAAGCCGGATGGCGGCGCTGAGCAGCGGATAGGCGGGGGCCTTTTCCGCGCCCGCGGCAAAGGCGGCGTCCTTGTGTTCGCGCTCGTCATCGCGGAAACGGGCGATCATGGCGGCCAGTTCCGGATCGTCGCCGCTGGCTTCCAGTTCTTCCAGCTGGCGGGTGTAATGCTCGTCGATCTCGGTCTCGATCGCGGCGGTGCAGGCCATGGCCGCTTCCGGGCCGATCAGCGCGGTGCCCGCCCCCAGGGCAAAGCCTGCCACGTTCCAGAAGGGTTGCAGCAAAGTGGGGCGCACCCCGCGGGCCGCCATCAGCGCATCGAACTCGGCCCGGTGGCCCGCTTCCTGGTCCGCCATGGCGCGGATTTCGCCGCTGTGCGGGCCGCGGTCACCCATCACCGCAAGTTGCCCGGCATAGATGCGCGTGGCACCGAATTCGCCGGCCTGGTCCACCCGGATCATGCGTTTGCGCGATGCATTCATGGCGCTGTTCATCTGCGGGCCTTTCGGGTGAGAAGCGCAAAGATAGCCGCCGCCCCGCCCACGGAGAACAGCGCGTTGAACCCGGCGAGCGACACGCCCAGCAGCGTCCACGCCGCCTCGTCGCACCGGGTCATCGGCTGGGCCAGCACGGCGGCCAGCGGATCGGCCCCGGCGGTCACCGGCAGGGCGCAATGGGTGAGGCCGGGCCACAGGCCATATTCCACGCCTGCGTGAAATACGCCGATGAGGCCGGAGGTCAGAATGCCGCCCGCCGCCAGCGCGATCCACACCCGGCGCGGGGCGATCACGAAGGATAGTCCGGCCAGCACCACGGCGGCAAAGTGCGGCCAGCGTTGCCACCAGCACATTTCGCACGGGTAGAGGCCAAAGCCGTATTGCGAGACATAGGCCCCCGCCAGCAGCAGCGCCGGGATGGCGAGGGCAAGCCGCTGGGCCAGCTGTTCGTTACGCGCCATCGTCGCCACGGCTCAGTTCCTGCGGGCCAGGGTGCCGCGCGCGGTGCGGCGCAGGGTCTGCACGGCATAGTGGAGCTGGAAATCCTCGATCCCCTGCTCCTCCAGCTGGGCGGCGGTCAGGTTGAAGCGCGGATCGTCCACCGGATCGCGTTCCAGCGCCTCATCCGCACGGTCCACCTCGTTGACCAGGTGGCCGCGCAGGTCGCTTTCACGCAGGGCATAGCGCTGGCGGCGCGCGGCATCGGGATCGGACAATTGCGGCACGCGGATGTCCGGTTCAATGCCGCCTTCCTGCACGCTGCGCCCGGCCGGCGTGAAATAGCGCGCGGTGGTGAGCTTGAGCGCCGCATCGCGGCTGATCGGCAGCAGCGTCTGCACGCTGCCCTTGCCGAAGCTGCGTTCGCCCATGACGAGGGCGCGGTTATGGTCCTGCAGCGCACCGGCCACGATCTCGCTGGCCGAGGCGGAGCCTTCATCGATCAGCACGATGACCGGCAGTCCCTGCGCCGCATCGCCGCGATAGACGGTTTCGGCATCGTAATAGATCGTATCCTGCCGGTTGCGGCCGCGCTGGCTGACGATCTGCCCCTGGGACAGGAACAGGTCGGACAGGGCCACGGCTTCATCCAGCGAACCGCCGGGGTTGCGGCGCAGGTCCAGCACCAGCCCCTTGAGGCCGCCTTGCGCGGCAGACTGGCGGCGCAGGTCACCCAGCGCGGCCAGCACGTCGCGGCCCACGTCGCGGCTGAATTCGTTGACGCTGATGTGGCCGATGCCGCCATCCATCAGTTCCGAGGTGACCGGCTCCAGCTCGATCACGCCGCGCGTCACCGTCACTTCCAGCGGCTCGTCCCGGCCTGGGCGGAACAGGGTGAGGTTGACGGTGCTGCCCGCCGGACCGCGCATCTGGCTGACCGCATCGTTGATGTCGATGCCGTAGATCAGGCGGCCTTCGATATGGGTGATGAAGTCCCCCGCCTTGATGCCTGCGGTATCCGCCGGGCTGCCACGGAAGGGGGAGACGACCTTGACCGCGCCGTCCTCCATCTGGATCGAGATGCCGAGGCCCTGGTAATTGCCGTCGATCATCGTCTCCAGCCGTTCCAGCGAGGGGCCGTCGAGATAGGCGCTGTGCGGATCGAGCGAGGCGAGCATCCCGTCAATCGCGCCGCGGATCAGCTGCTCGTCCTCCACCGGCTCCACGTAACTGGCCTTGATCCGCTGGTACACGGCATAGAGCCGCCCGAACTGCGGCGCGGCGCTGCCTTCCACCTGGGCAAAGCCGGCGGTGGTGGCGGGCAGCAGGGCGACCGCGGTGCACAGGGCGGCGGCGCGAATGGTGGCGGCAAGCTTCATGGACAAGACAATCCTGCAAAGGTCCCGCTCGTGTCTATCGCAGCGGGGGGCTTAACGCCAGATGAGGATGACCTTTGCGGATGGGAAGGCCAAGCCGGTCAAAAGGCCAGCCGCTTCACCGCAGGTAGTCGAGCGGGTTGACCGGCTGCCCGGCGCGGCGCAGCTCCAGTGTCACCGTGGGCCGCACGGGGCCGGCAACGCCAATGGGCGCGCCGCCCACCAGGTTCTGCCCCACGGCCACGTCGCTGCGGGCAAGGCCGGTGACGAGGCTGGTCCAGCCGCCGGGATGTTCGATGATGACGATCTGGCCATAGCCGCGATAGGTGCCGGCATAGGCCACCCGGCCCGCAGCCGGCGCGATGACGAGGGCATTAGCCGCCGGGGCCAGCGTCACGCCCTGGCTCAGCACCCCGTCCTGCGGGGAGCCGAAGCCGGCCAGGGTGCGCCCGCTGACGGGGAGGGTGTAGCTGGCCGGGGCTTCATCGCTGCTCGCCTGCGGGCTGGGCAGCACCTCGCGCGCGGTGGCAACGGCCACGCCGCTGCCGGGTCGCAATACCGGGCCGGGCAAGGCGGCAAGGCGTGCCCGCAGGGCGGCGGCGCTTTCAAGGTCCGCCATCAGGGCATCAAGGTCACGCGCCTGTTCGGCCAGGGCCAGCGCCCGCTCCGCCTCGCGGTTGGCTCCCCTGCCTGCCTCGCGCGCGGCGAGGCGCTGGCGGGTTTCAAGCGCGGCCAGTTCCCCGCGCCGCTGGCTGAGCGCGGCGCGTTCCTGCGCCAGCACGCCGCGTGCCTGCTCCGCCTCGCGCGCCAACTGGTCCGCGCGCCCGATCCGGCCGCGCAGGCCGGCGGTGCGCTGGGCAACCTGCGGCACGGCATGGGCCATCACCGCGCGCAGGTACACGATGTCCTGGATTTCACCCGGCCGCAGCAGGGAGAGCGCCACCGGGCGGCGGGAGAACTGCTGCAAGGCCGCCGTCAGGCTGACGATGGGCCGCTGTTCGCGCCCCAGTTCCTCCTGCAACTGCGCCTGCTGGCGGGCGACGAGGCGGCTGCGCGCCTGTGCCGCGGCGATCCCGGCCTCGGCCTGCTGGATGCGTGCGGCCAGCGCCGCCACCTGGCGCGCGGTGCGTTCGGCCTCGTCCTCGCTTGCCTTCGCTTCGGCTTCCAGCCGCTCGCTGCGGGCGGCCGCCGCCTGCCGCTGGGCCAGCGCCTGCTGCATGGCGGCGCGGGTTTCGGCCGCATCGTCATAGACCGGCGCGCGCTGGGCCATGGCGGCATAGCCCAGCAGCAGGGCGCCAAGGGCTATCGGCAGGGAAAGGTGCAGGGCGCGGCGCATGGGCCGCTATCCTGCACGGTGATAGGGGTGCCCGGCAAGGATTGAGGTGGCGCGGAACAATTGTTCCATCACCATCGCGCGCACCAGCAGGTGCGGCCAGGTGGCCTTGCCAAAGGCGATCAGCAGGTCCGCCGCGTCCCGCTCCGCCGGGGAATGCCCGTCCGCCGCGCCGATGACGAAGCGGCATTCGCGAATCCCGCCATCGCGCCATTTCTCAAGGATTTCAGCAAGTTGCTCTGATGAAAGGTCGCGACCCTTCTCGTCCAGCAGCACGGTGCGGCACGGGGAAAGCGGCTCTGCCACCCGCCCCCCGGTCTCGGGCAGTTCGGTCAGCTTCAGCGGCCAGGTGATGCGCTTCTCATAACGCGCCACCAGCTCCGCCTCCGGCGAGCGGGCAATCTTGCCGCGGGCGATGACGTGGAGGAGCATTTTTGTTTCGCCTCAAGCGCCGGCGCAGGCATCCGCCCGCTTGGCTATCCTCACTTCCGGTCAGCAAGCTGACCTTCGTTCCGGGCGGCCGGTCGGCCTTGCGGGCCTTTCGGCCCGATCAGCGTCGGCACGCAAGGAAATTCTGGGCGGCGGTAGCAACTGCCACTTTTCCGGTCCGCGACCAGCGGGCCGCAAGGCAAACCGGCCGCCCGCAGGTGCCCCGCAATGGAGCGCAGCGAAATGGAGGGACCAGCACCGAGGACATCGACCCGGATGGGCCGATGCCAGATCAGGAAGCCGCCTTCTCTTCCCCGAAGCCCCACATGCGCTCCAGGTTGTAGAAGCTGCGCACTTCCGGGCGGAACAGGTGGACGATCACGTCGCCCGCGTCGATCAGCACCCAGTCTGCCGCGGGCAGGCCTTCGATGCGCGCCGGGCCATAGCCTGCCTGCTTGAGCTTTTCGCCCAGCTTCATCGCCATCGAGGCGACCTGGCGGGTGGAGCGGCCCGAGGCGACGATCATGTGATCGGCGATCGAGCTTTTGCCTTCCAGCGGGATGGAAACGAGGTCCTGCGCCTGATCCTCATCCAGCTGGTGCAGAATGAAGGCGTGGAGCGAGCCGGGTTCGGCGGCGATATGATCGATGGTGCTGGTCATGGAATTGATTGTTGCGGTGCCGGTGGCGATCTGTCCGGTTCGGGTGTTGCCGATGGGGGACGGAATGGCTGGTGCCGTGGTCATCGCGCCTTTTCTTGCTCCGTGGTTCGGGGAATGGGTGGCCGGCTGCGGATGCAGGCACGCCTCATGCGCCCCGTCCTCCGCCAAGTTCAACGATGAGGGAATGCGTTATTTCGTCCCTGGGAGACGGGCCCGCATGGCGGACCGCCCAGTCAGGATCCGCCTTTCGCAAGACCGTGGCCGAGCGCGGATCAGGGTCGAAACGCAGTTCTATCAGCGCAGGTGCGCTCCATTCGCCCCGGTTGCGAAATGCGGGTGCGGACAACCGGTAATTCCGCAACCAGGCCATGGCGGGGCTCGCCAAGGCGGCATCATCATAACCGGGGCGGGCTATCACCGCAATCGGCATTTCGCGGGCAATCTGGCGCCAGTTCCGCCACTTGTGGAACTGGGCGAGGTTATCCGCCCCCATCAGCCACACGAACCGGCGGCGCGGGAAGCGGCGCTTGAGGGCGCGCAGCGTATCCACGGTGAAGACCGTGCCCAGCTCGCGCTCTATCGCGGTCACGCGGATCGGCGCACGGCGCGCCTGCTGGCGGGCGGAATTATAGCGCGCCGCCAGCGGGGCCATGCCCGCCCTGGGCTTCAGCGGGTTGCCAGGGGATACCAGCCACCAGGCCTCGTCCAGCCCCAGCGCATCGATCGCAAAGCGCGTGATGCGCCGATGCCCGCCGTGCGCGGGGTTGAAGCTGCCGCCCAGAAGGCCGGTGACAGGCGGGCCGTGCCTCACTTGGCCCCAATCACGTGGCCGCGCGGCGCGGGGTCAGGCGGAAGCCGTGGCGGTGGTTCTGCGCCTTGATCGCCCAGGCGGGATATTCATCCTCCGGCGCGGCCACGGCGTCCAGCGCGGCGAGTTCCTCGGCAGTCAGCTCAATGTCGCTGGCGGCAAGGTTCTGCGCCAGCTGGTTCGGCCGGCGCGCGCCCACGATCACGCTGGAGACGACCGGCTGGTGCAGCAGCCAGGCCAGCGCAATGGCCGCCACGCCCACCCCGCGGCGTTCCGCCATCGGCCGCATGGCTTCCACCGCGGCCCTCGCCAGCCCCTTGTCCGCGCGCGGGAAATCCAGCGTGGCGCGGCGGCCCTCGCCGCTCACCGCGCCATCCGCCGCGAAGTCGTACTTGCCGGACAGCAGCCCGCCCACCAGCGGGCTCCACACCATCAGGCCCAGCCCTTCGGACAGCATCATCGGCACGATCTCGCGCTCCAGTTCGCGGCCCGATACGGCATAGAAAGCCTGGTTGGAGACGAACCTGTCCCACCCGCGCCGTTCCGCAATGCCCAGCGCCTTGGCGATCTGCCACGCGGCCCAGTTGGACACGCCGACATAGCGCGCCCGGCCCGACCGCACGATGTCCTCCAGCGCGCGCAGGCCTTCCTCCATCGGGGCGACCGGGTCCCAGCCGTGAATCTGGTAGAGGTCCACATGGTCAAGGCCGAGGCGATCGAGGCTGGCATCGACCTGAGCCAGCAGGTGCTGGCGGCCATAACCGCCATCGTTGGGCCCTTCGCCCATCGGCCCCATGCCTTTTGTTGCGATGACGACGTCATGACGGTTAACGCCGATCTCACGCAGCGCGTGGCCGACAAACTCCTCGCTCTGCCCGAAGGAATAGACGTTGGCCGTGTCGATGAAATTGACCCCGGCATCCAGCGCCTGCCGGATCAGCGCGGTGGAACCGGCCTGGTCGAGGTCGTGCGTGAAGAAGCCGCCGGGCCGGTTGCCGAAGGTCATCGCCCCCAGGCACAGTTCCGATACGACGAGGCCGGTGCGGCCCAGCGTGTTGTAGCGCATGTCCAATCCTCTCCTGCCAGGAGCTCCGGCTCCATTCGTTTGGCGGGAAAAGCGACCGGCCTCAAGCCCTCGTCTGGCCAGTGCCAAGCACCTGCCACTTGTAGGTTGTCAGGCCTTCCAGCGCCACCGGCCCGCGCGCATGCAGGCGGCCCGTGGCAATGCCGATTTCCGCGCCCAGCCCGAATTCGCCGCCATCGGCAAACTGGGTGGAGGCGTTGTGCATCACGATGGCGCTGTCGACTTCCGCCAGGAACCTGTCCGCCACGGCCTGATCCGCCGTGACGATCGCCTCGGTATGGCCGGAGGAGTGGCGGGCGATGTGTTCCATTGCCTGGTCCACTCCGTCCACCACCGCGACCGAGAGGATCGCGTCGAGGTATTCGGTGTCCCAGTCCTCCGCCGTCGCGGGCTTCACGCGGGGGTCGAGCGCCTGCGCCCGCGCATCGCCGCGCAGTTCGCACCCGGCGTCGAGCAGTGCCTGCACCACGGCGACGTTGCCGGGGAAGGCCGCGTCCAGCAGCAGCGTTTCCATCGCCCCGCAGATGCCGGTGCGGCGCATCTTGGCATTCAGCGCCAGCGCGGTCGCCATGGCCGGATCGGCGGCGGCGTGGATGTAGGTGTGGCAAATGCCATCGAGGTGGGCGAGCACGGGCACGCGCGCCTCGTCCTGCACGCGGGCGACGAGGTTCTTGCCCCCGCGCGGCACGATCATGTCGATCAGGCCCGCCGCGCGCAGCATGGCGCCCACCGCGTCACGGTCCTGCGTGGGGATGAGCTGGATCGCCTCGGCAGGCACCCCGGCGGCGGCGAGGCCATCGGCCATCGCGGCGGCAATCGCCCGGTTGGAATGGACCGCCTCGCTCCCCCCGCGCAGCAGGGCGGCATTGCCGCTCATCAGGCACAGGGCGGCGGCATCCGCCGTCACGTTGGGGCGGCTTTCGTAGATGATGCCGATAAGGCCGATGGGAATGCGGCGGCGCACCAGCGTCATCCCGGCAAGCGCGGTCGACCGGTCAATCTCCTGCCCCACGGGATCGGGCAGGGAAGCGACGTTCTCGATCGCGGCGGCAATGCCTTCCAGCCGCTTTTCATCCAGCCGCAGCCGGTCCAGCATGGCGGCGGAAAGGCCGCTGCGCTCCCCCGCCGCAATGTCCAGCGCATTGGCGGCCAGCACCTGCGGCGCGGCGGCGCGCAGGGCGGCGGCGGCAGAGCGCAGGGCGGCAGCCTTGTCCGCCGTCGGCATTCCCGCCAGCACGCGCTGGGCGCGCCGTCCGGCGCGGGCGAGATCGGCCACCAGGTCGGCGGCATTGCCTTGGGAGAGGGGCTGCGGGGTCGCTGTCTCGGTCATGGGGCGGGCAACTACCACCGCGCGGCGTGCTTGTCACAGGAGAATCGGCCACCGATTCGCCCGGCGAATGCGTGCGGCAAGCGATTCGCCTGACCGGATTTCCGGAAGGTTCCCGGTGCAAATTCGATTCGGCGCAAGGCGACTTCGTTTCGCCCCACTGGTTAAAGACTCAAGTGGACCTGCCCGCATCAGCCGCTACCGGACTCCGCCGGGGTCAATCCACAAGAACTGCAAGGGGTCGCTTTGGACACGCACAGCGCTGGCGGCATTGTTGCCCGCCTGCGGGCCATGTTCCCGGAACGCGAATTCTTCATGCGTTCGCAGGGCCATGTCCGCTTCATCAAGATTTCCAGCCGTCTGCAGATGACCGTCGCGGCCATTGTCGCCGCCGCCATCCTCGCATGGGCGCTCTCGATGGGCGCAATGGCGTTCAACCAGTGGCGCGCCAGTGCCGAACGCGCCAGCCTGCTGAGCCGCGAAGCGCACGTGGCGCAGGCGGAAGACCGGCTGGGCGAATACCGCGACGATATTGCCGCCACCACCGCCGACCTGGAGCGGCGGCAGGAAGTGCTGGACGATATCCTGCAGATGCTGCCCGAAGACCTGACCGAAGGCGCGCAGGACGGTGAAACCGTCAGCGATTCCTCGCAGGAATCGGCCAAGCTGATCTCGCTGATCGAAGGCAGCATCCCCGAAGCCGCCGCCCTGGCCCGGATCGAGGCGCGCCAGCTTGCCTTCGTTGAACAGCTCACCCGCTATGCCGATCGCCGTGCGCAGCGCACCGAACAGGCGATCCGCCAGCTGGGCCTGGACCCGCGCATGATGATGGTGGCGGACGAGCAGGCGCAGGGCGGTCCGCTGGAACTGCTGCGCGGCGTGCGCGGCGAAGCAATGGACCCGCGGTTCGAGCGGCTGGTGCTGAGCCTGTCGCGCATGGGTGCGCTGGAGCGCGGCCTGAAGGAAATTCCGCAGGTGATGCCGGCGGACATGCGCTCGATCAGTTCGGGCTTCGGCTACCGGCGCGATCCGTTCAACGGCCACGCCGCCATGCACGCGGGCCTCGATTTCCGCGGCCCCGTGGGCGCGCCGATCCACGCCGCCGCCGATGGCCGGGTCAGCTTCGTGGGCACCAAGTCTGGCTATGGCAACGTGGTGGAAGTGAGCCACGGTAACGGAATGATTACCCGTTATGCCCACATGTCGCGCTTCGCGGCACGCAGGGGGCAGGAAGTGAAGGCGGGCGACGTGATCGGCGCCATTGGCAACACCGGCCGCTCCACCGGCCCGCACCTGCATTTTGAAGTCCGCATCAATGGCCGCGCCGTGAACCCGCGGCCTTTCCTGGAGTCCGCCCCCGATGTTCTCGAAGAAGCAAGGGCAGCATTCAGCCCCAATGGCACCGCGCGCGATGAGTAGCGGATCGACCTTTTCGGTCATCGGCCCCGATGTCACCATCAAGGGTGACATGGAAGCCTCGGTCGACCTGCACGTGGATGGCCGCGTGCTGGGGGACATTTCCTGCGCCTCGCTGGTACAGGGCGAAGGCAGCGCGATCGAAGGCGCCGTCACCGCTGAACGCGCCCGCCTGTCCGGCCGGGTCAAGGGCACCATCGCCGCGCGCGAACTGGTGATCCTGAAGACCGCGCGGATCGACGGCGACGTGTCCTACGAAACGCTGACCATCGAACAGGGCGCAGCGGTAAACGGGCGCTTTTCGCCCCGCGCCCTGCCCGTGGCGGACGACGGTGGCGATCCGCAGTTCGCCGGGGCGAACTGACCGGGTTCCAACCGCAAAAGCACAAACAAAAAGGGCGGCCCGCGAAGGCCGCCCTTTTTGTTGGCGATGGGAAGGAAGGCTTACTTGCCTTCGGCTTCCGCCGCGCGCTTGGCCTGCAGCCAGGCTTCGGCCTCGGCTTCCTGCGCGGCTTCACTGGCGGCGCGGGCGGCGGCCTCGCGCTCGGCCTTCAGTTCCTCGATCAGGGCCTGGCGATCATCGCGGCGGGGCGCTTCGCTGATCATGGCTTCGGCTTCTTCTTCCGCGGTCGGCTGCGGGGCGTTGCGCGCGGCGCGGGCCACGGCGGCGTCCAGTTCGCGCTGTGAACACAGACCCAGGGTCACCGGGTCCTTGGCCACGATGTTGGCAATGTTCCAGTGGCTGCGTTCACGGATGGCGTTGATGGTGTTGCGCGTCGTGCCGATCAGCTTGCCGATCTGCGCATCGGAAATTTCCGGATGGTTGCGGATGATCCAGGCGATGCCATCGGGCTTGTCCTGCCGCTTGGACACCGGGGTGTAGCGCGGACCCTTGGTGCGGCTCACGTCCACCGGGGCCTTCTGCATCTTCAGCCGGTATTCCGGATCTGCCTGGCCCTTCTCGATCTCGGCATGGGTCAGTTCGCCCGAGTGGACCGGATCGCGGCCGGTGTACTTGGAGCTGGCCAGGTCATCGGCCATCGCCTGCACTTCCAGGATGTGCAGCCCGCAGAACTCGGCAATCTGTTCAAAGCTGAGCGCGGTGTTATCGACCAGCCACGAAGCAGTGGCGTGCGGCATCAGAGGAGTGGGCTGGGCCACGGCTAAATCTCCGTATGAAATAAAAGGGCCGCCCCTTGCGGAGCGGCCTGTATGGCGACGGGTCTAGTCCTTCCTGCCCGAATCGGCAAGCTTTTCGCACAGTGGCCCTTCAGGCGGGTGCGAGGGGAAGGTCCGCCGTCAAGGGCGCGAAAGGCTCCGGGTGCAGGGCGGCGAGGAATTGCTCGGCGCTGGCGGCCCAGCTGAAGGTGCGGCCGCGGGCGGCGCAATCGGCCCGCTGCAAGGTCAGCGCGCCGGCAATGGCCCGGCCCAGGTCTTCGTCCATCACCCCGGTTTCAGGGCTCAGCACGTCAAGCGGGCCGGGCACGGGATAGGCCGCCACGGGCGTGCCGCATGCGAGCGATTCGGCCAGCACCAGGCCAAAGGTATCGGTGCGGCTGGGAAAGACGAACACGTCCGCCCCGGCATAGCAGGCGGCCAGGCCCGCGCCCTTCTGCTGGCCCAGGAACAGGGCGGCGGGAAAACGCGCCTTGAGGCTGGCCAGCGCCGGGCCATCGCCCACCACCACCTTGCTGCCCGGATGGTCGGAGGCAAGGAAGGCCTCGATGTTCTTCTCCACCGCCACCCGGCCCACGTAAAGCTGGATGGGGCGCGGCAGGCCCAGGAAGACATCGCTGGGCGGGTAATCGGGATGGAACACCGCCAGGTCCACGCCCCGGCCCCAGTGGCGCAAGCGGGTAAAGCCCTGGGCGCGCAACTGTTCGCGAATCGTGGGGGTGGCCACCATGATCGCGGCGGCGGGGCGGTGGAAATGGCGGATCACCGGCCAGAACAGCGCGGCGGGCAGGCCGGTGCGGCGGGCAAGGTATTCGGGGAACTGGGTGTGATAGGCCGTGGTAAAGGCGCGCCCCTGCCGCAGGCACCAGCGGCGCGCGGCCCAGCCCAGCGGCCCTTCGGTGGCGATGTGAATGGCGTCAGGACGCAGTGACGCCAGATGCCGGCCCACGCCGCGCGGACCGGCCAGCGCCAGGCGGATTTCAGGGTAGCCGGGACAGGCCACGGTGCGGAACTGCTGCGGGGTGACCAGTGCCACCTCGTGCCCCGCATCGCGCAGGCGGCCGCTCACGCTGGCGAGCGTGCGCACCACGCCGTTGACCTGCGGCTCCCACGCATCGGTGACGATGGCAATGCGCATCAGGCAGCCACCTGCAACGCGGGCCGGGCGCGGGCTGCTTCGGCTTCGCGATGGCGCCGGGCAATCTCGTCCGGCCAGTGGAGGATCTCCATCCGCCCGTCCTCGTGCTCCACCAGCGCGTTGCAGCCTTCCACCCAGTCGCCGTCGTTCCAGTATTCGATGGGGTTTTCCGCCGTGCCGAACACGCGGTGATCGGCATTGTGGATGTGGCCGCAGACCACGCCGTCGATCTTGCGTTCGGCGGCGGCGCGGGCAACCACTTCCTCGTAGCGGGAGATGAACTCCACCGCGTTCTTGACCTTGTGCTTGGCCATCTTGCTGAGCGACCAGTACGGCAGCCCCAGCCGCTGGCGCGCAGCGTTGACCCACCAGTTGAGGCCCATCAGCAGGTGGTAGGCGGCATCGCCCACGAAGGCGAGCCAGCGGTGCGCCAGCATGATCGCGTCGAATTCGTCCCCGTGCAGCACCATCAGCCGCCGCCCGTCCGCCGTATCGTGGAAGGCGGCGCGCCTGATCTCCACCCCGCCGAAGCTGAGGCCGGTGAACTGGCGGAACATCTCGTCATGGTTGCCGGGGATGTAGACCACGCGGGTGCCGCGCCGGGCGCGCTTCATGATGCGCCAGACGATATCGTTGTGCGTGGACGGCCAGTAGAACTTCCGCTTAAGCCGCCAGCCATCGATGATGTCGCCCACCAGGTACATGGTGTCGCTGTCGGTATGGTCGAGGAAGTCGATCAGCATCTGCGCGTTGCAGCCGCGCGTGCCCAGGTGCACGTCGCTGATCCAGATGGTGCGGAAATGGCGGCGTCCGCTGCCGGAATGGCCGGGTGCCGGTTGCGGTTCGGGCGTGGCCGGCTCGTGCCGGTCAAGATCTGCCGCCAGGTCAGCGATGCGCCGGGAAAGCGGGAAAGTGTTGCCCAGCGGGCCTTCCAGGTAATCGCCCAGCATGCTTGCGGCCTCGCGCTACGGTTCACCTGGCCGTTCCTATGGCGGGCAATTGTTGCAGCGCGGTCTCGGTTTGCGGTCAGTTGGGCGACATTGTGACACGCATGTTGCAGCGGGCAGAGTGCAGAAAGTCCTTTCCTACAGGCTCCCCGATGTGCCAGCCCGATCAGCGTCCGCGGTATCCGGCCGGTGCAGCGGATGGACCTTCCCCCGGCCTTGTGGCGCGGGGGAGATGACCGGCGCGGGCGTCCCGGCTTACCCAGTCGAACGTTCGCGACAAGGCAGTTCGCCACGCATGGCTTCCTCGCTCCGCCGCGTCATTGCAGGAGCGGGAGGATGCACGCCGGCGGCACATGAATCTCGACGCGATTACAGTGCTCCAGTTACCCAAACCGTCGTCGAGTCCGGGCACAGAATGCGGCAACCCCGCGCCGGTCATCCGTTCCCCATGCCTCCCCGGCAGCGCGCCCGCTGGCCGGGCCGAAGGCGTGTGCCGCGTTAGCCCTGGATCACGTAGGGCTGCGGGGCCACCCAGGGGGAGACCATGTTGTACGGCACGGTGACGAACACGGCTTCCACCCCGGCGATCTTGCCGCCCACGATCTTGAACAGTTCCAGCAGCACGAAGCTGTGCGGGAAGTGGAAGATGGACTTGTGGCGGCTGCCATCGGTCCAGGTCACATCCAGCACCTTGCCCGCATGGTCGATGAACCCTGCCGCCAGCACGATGCCCTTCTCCTCGTCCACCAGCGGGAAGCGCCGGTCGCGCAGGCGATCGTCATAGATGTACTGGCCGAGGCGGAACTGGTCCGCCGTGCCCATCTGCGCGATGGGGTAGCCGGCGATATCGGTGTTGGTGGTCTGCAGCCCGTTCTCGATCCGGTCGCAATCGTCGGTGAACTCGGTGAACAGGGTGCCATCGTTGAGCTGGATGGTATCGAAATAGCCATCGGCGATGGAAATCAGCCGGTCACGCGGCGCGCGCTGGTCCACCGGCACATCGGCCAGCATCAGCGGGCGCGGCGCGTCATAGCCCTCGATCTGCGGGAACGGCCCCAGCTCGTGCGCGCGGCACACAATGGTCTCGATCTCGCTGATCGCATCGCCGCGGAAGGCGAGGCGCAGGCACATGATGGCGGCATGGCCCGCTTCCTCGATCACGCCGGTCCAGCTGACCTGCCCCTGGTGCAGGTCGGCGCACTTCAGGTCATAGCCGGGGCGGCAGGCGGAAACGGTGTTCCACAGCCCGTCACCAATTCGCAGCTGCACGTTGTTTTCGGTAAACACCACGTCAGGCGTGAAGCGCAGGCGCGAAGGATCCCTGGCGACGAGCGCCGCGAGGTAGGCGTCCGCCCGCGCGTAGAGGTCTGCCCGGTCCCAGAGAACTTGCGGGTGCGATGATACGGCCATTGTCTATTTCTCTCCCGAAACCTGCAGCACGATCTTGCCGATGACTTCCCCCGCCTCCAGCCGGCGGTGCGCTTCGCCAGCCTGGTCCAGCGGCAGCACGCTGTCCATCCGCGGGCGCAGCAGCCCTTCGGCCGCCAGCGGCCAGACCTCGCGCGCGATCTCGTCCGCCAGCGCGGCCTTGAAGGCGGCTGAGCGGGGCCGCAGGGTCGATCCGGTCAAGGTGTGCCGGCGCACCATCAGCTTGCCCACGTTGATCTGCGCCGTGGCCCCGCCCAGCGTGGCGATGGTCACCAGCCGCCCATCCTCGGCCAGGCAATCGAGGTTGCGCTGGGTATAGTCGCCCGCCACCATGTCGAGGATCACGTCCGCCCCGCGCCCGCCGGTCAGGGCGCGCACTTCGGCCACGAAATCGGCCGCGCGGTAATTGATCGCATGGTCCGCCCCCATGGCAAGCGCGGCCTCGCACTTGGCATCGCTGCCGCAGGTGGCGATGACCGTGACGGCAAACAGCCGCGCCAGCTTGATCGCCATCGAGCCGATGCCGCTGGTGCCGCCGTGGACCAGCAGCACCTCGCCATCGCGCACCGCGCCGCGCTGGAACACATTGTGCCAGACGGTGAAGAGCGTTTCAGGCAGCGCCGCGGCCTCGGCCAGCGGCAGGCCGGAAGGGACGGGCAGGCACTGGCCCGCCGGCACCGCGCAATATTCCGCATAGCCGCCGCCATTGGCCAGCGCACAGACCTTCTGCCCCAGCCATTCGGCCCCGGCGCCATCGCCCACGGCCACCACCGTCCCGGCCACTTCCAGCCCAGGCAGGTCACTGGCACCGGGCGGCGGGGGATAGGCCCCGGCGCGCTGCAGGCAATCGGGGCGATTCACCCCGGCATGGCTGACGCGCACCAGCACTTCGCCCGCCAGCGGCACGGGCAGTTCCCGCTGGACCACGGCAAGAACCTCCGGCCCGCCGGGCGCGGATATGGCAACTGCGCGCATCCGCGCGGGAAGGTCGTACCCCAAGAAAAACCTCCGGCCCAACGGCCAATTTCCCCGCTGCCTATCGCCATCGGCCATTGACAGCAAGCGGCCGCGGGTCAAAGCTGCGCCGCGATGGAAGACGATCTTCCCCGTAGCCGCGCCGATGCGGCAGCCCTGTTGGCCAAGGAAGTGCTCGACAGCTATTCGCAGGACGAGCTGATGGCGCGCATCACCCTGCTGGAAGCGGAAATCGCCCGCGTGCGGGCGCAGCACGCCAAGGCCGCCGATCACCGCAAGCTGGCCGACGCGCTGTTCCGCCCGAGAAGCGAAAGCTGATGGGGACGGCGTCCACCGCCGCTCTCGCAATTGCGCATCAGCGCCCTATATTCACCGCATCGACCATGGGACCGGCTGAAGCCCGGTCACGGCAGGCCATCCGACTGTGGCGGAAATGTCTTCCGGCTTGGCGAATGACGGCGGCGACATTCGCACAATCGCAACCCTTGCGTTCGTACTCTTCGCCAAACGGATAGGACACCATGCCCAGTTTTGCCCAGAACCTGGAAAAGACCCTCCACAACGCGTTGCAGAACGCGACTGACCGGTCGCACGAGTACGCCACGCTGGAACACCTGCTGCTCGCCCTCATCGACGACGAGGACGCGGCCGAGGTGATGACTGCCTGCGGGGTGGACCTGGGCGAACTGGCCAGCGTGGTGCGGCAGTACCTCGACCAGGAATACCAGAGCCTGAAGACCGAGGAAAACGCCGATCCCCAGCCCACCGCCGGGTTCCAGCGGGTGATCCAGCGTTCCATCCTCCACGTCCAGTCCAGCGGCCGCGATACCGTGACCGGGGCCAACGTGCTGGTGGCGCTGTTTTCCGAACGCGATTCCTACGCGGTCTATTTCCTGCAGCAGCAGGACATGAGCCGGCTGGATGCGGTCAGCTATATCAGCCACGGCATCGGCAAGGGCGGCCGCCAGGTTGACAGCCGCCCGCCCAGCGGCAGCGAGGAGGGCGAGGCCAAGGCGGACGAAAAGCCCGAAAAGGGCGGCGCGAAGAAGGATTCCGCGCTGGACCAGTTCTGCGTCAACCTCAACCAGAAGGCGCTGGAAGGAAAGGTCGATCCGCTGATCGGCCGCGGGCCGGAAGTGGACCGCACGATCCAGATCCTCTGCCGCCGGTCCAAGAACAACCCGCTCTACGTGGGCGATCCGGGCGTGGGCAAGACGGCGATTGCCGAAGGCCTGGCGCGCAAGATCGTGGAGGGCGACGTGCCCGAAGTGCTGGCGGATGCCGTCATCTACAGCCTGGACATGGGCGCGCTGCTGGCCGGCACGCGCTATCGCGGCGATTTCGAGGAACGCCTGAAGCAGGTGGTGAACGAGCTGGAAAAGATGCCCGAAGCCGTCCTGTTCATCGACGAGATCCACACCGTGATTGGCGCCGGGGCCACCAGCGGCGGGGCGATGGATGCCTCCAACCTGCTCAAGCCCGCGCTGTCCAGCGGGGCGATCCGCTGCATCGGCTCCACCACCTACAAGGAATTCCGCAACCACTTCGAGAAGGACCGCGCCCTGCTGCGCCGGTTCCAGAAGATCGACGTGAACGAGCCGACGGTGGAGGATACGATCAAGATCCTGCGCGGCCTGCGCACCGCCTTTGAAGATCACCACAAGGTGAAATACACGCCGGAAGCGATCAAGACCGCGGTGGAACTGTCCGCCCGCTACATCAACGATCGCAAGCTGCCCGACAAGGCGATCGACGTGATCGACGAGGTGGGCGCCATGCAGATGCTGGTGCCGCCCAGCCGCCGCCGCAAGACGATCACCGCAAGGGACATCGAAAAGGTGATCGCCACGATGGCGCGCATCCCACCCAAGTCGGTCAGCAAGGATGACAAGGCCCTGCTCGCCAACCTGGAGCGGGACCTGAAGCGCGTGGTCTTTGGCCAGGACGATGCCATCGAACGCCTCGCCACGGCCATGAAGCTGAGCCGCGCGGGCCTGCGCGATGCGGACAAGCCCATCGGCAGCTTCCTGTTTTCCGGCCCCACCGGCGTCGGCAAGACCGAAGTGGCCCGCCAGCTCGCCTCGATCATGGGGATCGAGCTCAAGCGGTTCGACATGTCGGAATACATGGAGCGGCACTCCGTCTCCCGCCTGATCGGCGCGCCTCCCGGCTATGTCGGTTATGACCAGGGCGGCCTGCTGACCGATGCCATCGACCAGCACCCGCATTGCGTGCTGCTGCTCGACGAAATCGAGAAGGCGCACCCGGACCTGTACAACATCCTGTTGCAGGTAATGGATAACGGCCGCCTGACCGACCACCACGGCAAGACGGTGGATTTCCGCAACGTGGTCCTCATCATGACGACCAACGCGGGCGCGGCCGACATGGCCAAGCAAGGCATCGGCTTTGGTGCGGGCACCAAGGTGGAAGCGCAGGACGAAGCGGTGAAGAAGATGTTCACCCCTGAATTCCGCAACCGCCTCGATGCCATCGTGCCCTTCGCCTACCTGGCGCGCGAAACCGTCAGCCGGGTGGTGGACAAGTTCATCCTCCAGCTGGAACTGCAACTGGCCGACCAGAACGTGCACATCCAGTTCGATGGCGATGCGCGCGAATGGCTGGCCGAACGCGGCTATGACAAGCTGTATGGCGCGCGGCCGATGGCTCGCCTCATCCAGGACAAGGTCAAGCAGCCGCTGGCGGAGGAACTGCTGTTCGGCAAGCTGTCCGGCGGCGGCGAGGTGCATGTGAGCGTGAAGGACGACAAGCTCGCCTTCGAACTCACCCCCGCCGCGCCCAAACCGGTGCGACCAAGGAAGCCGAAGAAGGCCGCCGCGAAGAAGCCGGAAACCTCGTCCGAGGATTGATCCGGCCACTCGCGGCTGACTACGGAATAAGGGCGGTGCTGGAACTCCGGCATCGCCCGTTCCATTTATAGTCCGATGACGGCGGACTTTTCCTGGATCAGACCCGACAGCCACGGCATCCACGTGCTGCCGGCGGATGTGTGGATCGATCCCTCGCGCGCGGTGGGCAGCGCGCTCGTCACCCACGGACATGCCGATCACGCGCGTGGCGGACACGAGCAGACAGTGGCGACGGCGGAAACGCTGGCGATCATGAAGTTGCGCTACGCGACTTCGGGCGGCGCGCTGCCGGTCGCCTATGGCGAAACGCTGCGCCTGGCCGGCGGGGTGGATGCCACCTTCTTTCCCGCCGGGCACGTGCTGGGCAGCGCGCAGATCCTGCTGGAACATGCCGGGGAGCGGGTGGTCATCACCGGCGATTACAAGCGCCGCCCCGATCCCACTTGCCCGCCGTTCCAGCCCGTCCCATGCGATGTGTTCATTACCGAGGCGACCTTCGGCCTGCCCCTCTTCCGCCATCCGCCGATCGGGGAGGAGGTGGCAAAGCTGCTCGCCCGCCTTGCTGCCGAGCCGGAGCGGTGCGTACTGGTGGGGGCCTATGCCTTGGGCAAGGCGCAGCGGGTGGTCGCGGAGCTGCGCCGAGCCGGCCATCACGCGCCGATTTACCTGCACGGGGCGATGGAGAAGATGTGCCGCCTGTACGAGGACTTCGGCGTGCCGCTGGGCGACCTGCGGCTGGTGGCCGATACGCCGAAAGATGCCTTGCGCGGGTCCATCATCATCTGCCCGCCGTCTGCCCTCAATGACCGGTGGAGCCGCCGCCTGCCCGACCCCATCACCGCCATGGCCAGCGGCTGGATGCGGGTGCGCCAGCGCGCCCGCCAGCGGGGCGTGGAACTGCCGCTGGTCATCTCCGACCATGCCGACTGGGACGAACTCACCGCCACGATCCTGGAGGTGAACCCGGCGGAAACGTGGATCACCCACGGACGCGAGGAGGCGCTGCTGCGCTGGCACCAGCTGAACCAGCGCCGCGCACGGGCGCTGGCGCTGGTCGGCTATGAGGATGAAGACGACTAGGCCGTGGAACGCTTTGCCGCCCTGCTCGATGGCCTGGTCTATACCACCAGCCGCAATGCCAAGCTGCACCTGCTGGCCGATTACCTGCGCGATACGCCCGACCCTGATCGGGGCTGGGCGCTGGCCGCGCTGACCGATGGGCTGGATTTCAAGGGCGTGAAGGCCTCCACCGTTCGCGCGCTGATGATGGAGCGGGTCGATCCCGTGCTCTGGTCGCTGTCCCGCGATTTCGTGGGCGACACGGCGGAAACCGCCAGCCTGCTGTGGCCCGAACCGCCATCACCCTCCACCCTGCCCCCGCCCACGGTGAGCGAGGCGGTGGATGCCTTATCCGGCATGACCCGCACTTCCGCGCTGGTGGACCTGCCACGCCTGCTGGACCGGCTCGATTCCTCGGGCCGCTATGCCCTGATCAAGCTGGCCACCGGCGGGATGCGCGCTGGGGTTTCCGCCCGGCTGGCGAAGACGGCCTTTGCCCTCGCCTTCGATGTGCCTGTGGAGGAGGTGGAGGAATACTGGCACGCGCTGGCCCCTCCCTATGCTCCGCTGTTCGCCTGGGCCGCCGATGGCGCGCCGCCGCCGGATACGCAGGCCATACCACTGTTCCGCCCCTTCATGCTGGCCCACCCGCTGGAGGAGACGGTGGTGGACCTGGCCGACTACGCGGCGGAATGGAAATGGGACGGCATCCGCGTGCAACTGGCCCACGTGGCCGGAGAGACGCGGGCCTTCTCCCGCTCTGGCGATGACATCTCCAGCACCTTTCCGGAAGTGACGCAGGCGCTCGGCATCCCGGCGGTGCTGGATGGCGAACTGCTGGTGCGCGGCAGCCACCAGGGCGGGGAGGCCAATGACCTGACACAGGGCGGCGCGGCCAGCTTCAACGCCCTGCAGCAGCGGCTGGGGCGCAAGGCGGTGTCGAGGAAGATGCTGGCCGATTACCCGGCTTTCGTGCGCCTCTACGATGTGCTGATGCTGGACGGGGAGGACTTGCGCAGCCAGCCGTGGACCGCGCGGCGAGAAGCGCTGGAGGGCCTGATGCAGCGCCTGCCCGCCAGCCATTTCGACATCAGCCAGGTGCTCGCAGCCGCCAGCTTCGCTGATCTCGCCAGGATCCGCGCCGCCGCACGGGACGAGGCGATCGAGGGGCTGATGCTCAAGCGGCGTGACAGCGCCTATGTCGCCGGCCGTCGCACCGGCCTGTGGTACAAGTGGAAGCGCGATCCGCTGCTGGTGGATTGCGTGCTGATGTATGCCCAGCGCGGCAGCGGCAAACGCTCCAGCTTCTATTCGGACTACACCTTCGGCTGCTGGGACGGCGATCCCGATGCGGGGGCCGAGCTGCTGCCGGTAGGCAAGGCCTATTCCGGCTTCACCGACGAGGAACTGAGGCAGCTGGACCGCCATGTGCGCCAGCATACCGTCAATCGCTTCGGACCGGTGCGCGAGACGGACCGGAGCCTCGTGTTCGAGGTCGCCTTCGATTCGGTGCATGAAAGCCGCCGCCACAAGTCCGGCCTGGCCATGCGTTTCCCGCGTATCCACCGCGTGCGCTGGGACAAGCCGCCGCACGAGGCGGACCGGATCGACACGCTGAAAGCCCTGATCCGGGATTGAGCCTTGCGCGATTGAGGGCGCGCGATTGACTTTTGCGGCAGGTCAAGGCGCTGGCCGGATTACCTGCTAAGGCTTCACTCATGGACCAATCCGCACCCCTTCCCACCCCGTTCGAACAACTTGGCGCGCGCCCGGCGATAGACCGGGTGGTGGGCCGCTTTTACGACCTGATGGACGCCGACCCCGCCTATGCGGAGCTGCGCGCCATGCACAGCGCGGACCTGTCGCGCATGAAGGAGGCGCTGGCCGGATTCCTGACCGGCTGGGCCGGCGGCCCGCGTGACTGGTTCGACGCCAATCCCGGCAAATGCATGATGTCGATGCACGCCGGCCTGCCGATTACGCGGGAATCCGCCGCGCAATGGGTGGACGCCATGCAACGCGCCTTTGCCGAATGCGACCTCGCCGATCATCCCGTGGCCCGGCTGATGAACGAACGGTTCCGCATGATGGCGGGCGCAATGGCGCAATCCGATCCCGACGCCTGATCACGGCAATTCCCCCCTTGTGACGAAGGCAGCCGCCGACTAGCCCTGATCCATGAAACCCAAGATCATCACCACGATCCGGGAAGGGTATACCGCCAGGCAACTGGTCGGCGATGCCCTGGCCGGCCTCACGGTGGCCATGGTGGCAATGCCGCTCAGCATCGCCATTGCCATTGCCTCGGGCGCGGACCCGGCTACCGGGCTGGTGACGGCGATCGTGGGTGGCCTCCTGATCTCACTGCTGGGCGGCAGCCGGGTGCAGATCGGGGGACCGACCGGCGCCTTCATCGTGGTGGTCTACGGCGTGATCGCCGATCATGGGTATGACGGACTGGTGCTGGCGACGCTGATGGCGGGCGCGATCCTGGTCGTGGCCGGATGGCTGCGCGCGGGCAACCTCGTCTCCTACGTGCCCGAGCCGGTGATCAACGGATTTACCATCGGCATCGGCGTCATCATCGGGGCAAGCCAGCTGAAGGATTTCCTGGGCGTGGGCGGCCCTGCCTGGCCGGCCGAGTTCCTCCCCAAGATCGCCGCGCTGTGGGATGCGCGCGGAGAGATAAGCTGGACGGCGCTGGGCCTGGGGCTGGCGGCGCTGGTCTTGATCCTGACGCTGCGGAAACTGTTTCCGCGCCTGCCCGGCCTGGTGGTTGCCGTCGGCGTGATCTCTGCCGTGGTGGCGTTGCTGGACCTGCCGGTGGCAACCATCGCATCGCGCTATGGCGAATTGCCGCGCGCCCTGCCCATGCCCGCCCTGCCGGTGATCACGGCGGACCGGCTGGCGGAACTTCTTCCCTCCGCGCTGGTCATCGCGTTTCTCGCGGCAATCGAATCGCTGCTGTCGGCGATGGTGGCGGACCGGATGATCGAGAGCCGCCACCGGCCCAATGCCGAGGTATCCGCCCAGGGCTGGGCCAATATCGGCTCGGCCCTGTTCGGTGGCCTGCCGGCCACAGGTGCGATTGCCCGCACCGCCACCAACGTCCGCGCAGGCGGACGCACGCCGATGGCAGGCGTGCTCCACGCGCTGTTCATCCTTGTCATCATGCTAGCGGCCGCCCCCCTGGCAGGCTACCTCGCCCTCCCAGCCCTGGCGGCCTTGCTGCTGCTCACGGCGTGGAACATGACGGAGCCGCACAAGTGGCGCGAGTACATGGCCGCGCCGATGGAAGATCGCGTGCTGCTGCTGCTGACCCTGCTGCTGACGGTGCTGACTGACCTCACGGTGGCAATCGGCGTGGGCGTGGTCCTTGGCCTGGCGGTGCGGCTGCGCAGGCGGAACGCTCCTGCAACCTGGACAACGCCGGACCGTTAATCCAGCTGAACCAGCTTTTCCCGCGAAGTCGCGCCGCGCAACAGGGTGAGGCGCGATGGTGCCGTGCCCAGCGCCTGCGCCAGCAGGGCCAGCACGGCATCGTTGGCGGCCCCATCCTGCGGCCTGGCGCGGACCTTCACCTGCACCGTGCCGTTTTCCACCGCGATACCTTCCACCCGCGAACCGGGCGTGACGCGCAGGGCCAGCCGCCCCGCCCCGTCCGCCAGCGCGCGAATCGCCTCTGCCGGCGGCAGGTCAGCCTTGGGTCTGGCCATCGGCCTGCTGGCCCCGCAATTCGGCCAGATGCCGCTGGGCGAGGCGGCAGTACCGCTCTGTCTGGAAGCGGATCTTGGCGATCTGCGCCTCGTCCTGCGCGCGCAGGAACTTTGCCGGGCGGCCCACCCAGATCTCGCCCGGCGGGATCGCCTTGCCGGGGCTCAGTAATGCGCCCGCCCCCAACATGCCGCCATTGCCGATGCGCGCGCCGTCCATCGCCACCGCGCCCATGCCGACAAAGGCCCTGTCCTCCAGCACCGCGCCGTGGACCACGGCCATGTGGCCGATCACGCAATCCTCGCCGATGATGGTGGGCATGCCATCCGTCGGCACCGATGCATCCGGGCGCGGGCCTTCGACGTGGATGACGGTGCCATCCTGCACGTTGCTGCGCGCGCCCACCTCGATGCGGTGAATGTCGCCGCGCAGCACGCAGTTGTACCACACGCTCGCCTCCGGCCCGATGATGACATCGCCGATGATCCGCGCGCCGGGGGCGACAAAGGCGCTTTCGTGAATCTGCGGCACCTTGCCTTCGAAAGGCAGGATGGTGGCGCCCGGAAATCGAACCTCGGTCATCGAATAGCCTCCCATTGGCTGCGCGACAGGCGATAGACGCGCGTGGGGTTTTCGTGGGGCGGATATTCCGGATCGTCATAATCCAGCTCCGCCGCGCGGGCGAAGCCCAGCCGGTCCATCACCCGGCCAGAACTGGCATTGGCATCGCTGGTCTGGGCACAGACGCAGGGAAGGTCCAGTTGCCCGAAGGCAAAGCCAAGGATCGCGCGCGCCGCCTCGGTCGCATAACCGTGGCCGAAGGCCTGCTCGGCCAGGGTCCAGCCCACTTCGTGTCCACCCTGCATCCCCGGCGGGGCGGCCGCGGCGCGCACGGTGAACAGGCCGCAGCGGCCCACCCGATCACCCCCATCGCGCAGGCACACGGTCCACCGGCGATAACCCCCGTCGGCAAAAGCGGCGATGTCCTGCGCCAGCCCTTCGGCCACCTGGTCAACGGTTTGCACCCCGCCAAGGTGGCGCATCACCCGCGCGGTATTGATCTGGGCCAGCAGCCAGTCGAGATCGCCTGCTTCCGGTGGCCGCAAGATCAGCCGCGCGGTTTCCAGCACGATGCCCTTGCCTGTCTCACCCATTGAGCAGCCGGGCAGCCAGCGGGGCGTGATAGGTCAGCACGCCGGAACAGCCGGCACGCTTGAAGGCCATCAGCGTTTCCAGCACCAGCGCCTCCCGGTCACCCGCGCCGGCGGCGGCCGCTGCCTCGATCATCGCGTATTCGCCGCTGACCTGGTAGGCAAAGACGGGCACCTCGAAGCGCGCCTTCACCCGCGCCACGATGTCGAGGTAGGGCAGGCCCGGTTTCACCATCACGCTGTCCGCGCCCTCGGCAATGTCCAGCGCCACTTCGCGGAAGGCCTCTTCGCTGTTGGCCGGGTCCATCTGGTAGGTCTTCTTGTCGCCCTTCAGCAGGCCATGGCTGCCCACCGCATCGCGGAACGGGCCGTAGAAGGCGCTCGCGTACTTGGCGGCATATGCCATGATCTGCACATTGGCGTGGCCGTTCATTTCCAGCGCCATGCGGATCGCGCGCACGCGGCCGTCCATCATGTCGGACGGGGCGATGATGTCCGCCCCCGCTTCCGCCTGATTCACCGCCTGGTCCACCAGCACGCCCACGGTGTCATCGTTGATGACATAGCCGGATTCGTCCACCAGCCCGTCCTGCCCGTGGCTGGTGTATGGGTCCAGCGCCACGTCGGTCAGCACACCCACATCGCTGCCCACGGCATCGCGGATGGCGAGGATGGCGCGACACATCAGGTTGTCGGGATTGAGCGCTTCGGCCCCATCGGCACTGCGCCGATCATGCGGGGTGTTGGGGAACAGGGCCAGGCAGGGGATGCCCAGCGCCACCGCCTCTTTCGCGCGCGCGGCGATCAGGTCCACCGACCAGCGCGAAACGCCCGGCAGCGATCCCACCGGCTCTTCCACCCCCTGCCCACTGGTAACGAACAGCGGCCAGATCAGATCTGCCGGGGTCAGCACGGTTTCGCGGTGAAGCGCGCGGCTCCATGCGGTGGCACGGGTGCGGCGCAGGCGCAGGGCGGGATAGCTGGCAGAGGCGCTGAAAGTCATACCCCGTGCTCCTGCCGCAAATCACCCGGCAGGGCAATTGCCAGCGACGGGGACGATCAGTTGATCGCGCGGCGGTTGTCCAGCCGGTCGATCTCGCGCACCGGCTCTGCCGTGGTGACCGGATCGGGTGCCAGCGGGGCCAGCGCGGCGCCGGGCGCCACCTGCTCCAGCCGGCTGAGCTGGGCACGGAAATCGGCCAGTTCCTTGCCGGAAAGCTGCGCGCGCGTGACAAAGCGCACGCTTGCCGGGTCCACCGTGCGCCCGCCGCGATACATCTCGTAATGCAGGTGCGGCCCGGTGGAGAGGCCGGTGGAACCGACATAGCCGATCACCTGGCCCCGCCGCACCCGCTGCCCGGCGGAAACGGCAATGCGGCTCATGTGCGCATAACCGGTGCCAAGGCCGCCGCCGTGGTTGATGCGCACGAAATTGCCGTGCCCGCCATTGCGGCCGGCAAACTGCACCGTGCCATCGGTCACCGCGTAGATCGGCGAGCCGTAGGAGGCGCGGAAATCCAGCCCCGCATGCATCCGGTTGTAGCCCAGGATGGGGTGGCGGCGCATGCCATAGCGCGACGACATGGACCCGGCGACCGGCGCGACCAGGCCTTCGCGCTGTTCACCCACGCCCGATGCCTCGAAATACTGCCCGGTGCGGCCCCACCGCATCATCCGGCGGCGCGGACGGCCATCGCGCACGATGGCGGCATAAAGCAGTTCGCCGGTTTCCACTTCGCCCGTCGCCGCGCGCTTGTAATCAACGATCAGGTCGAACTGGTCGCCGGGCGCGATCTCGCGCTCCAGGTTCAGCTCGCTGCCGATCACGCGCAGGAACTGCTGGACAGAACGGGCCGGAGCCCCAGCCGCGCGGGCAGAGCGGTAGAGGCTGTCGCCCACCGTGGCGCGGATGCGCAGCGGGGTGGCATCCACCCGGATCGGGCGGGGATCGAGAACCAGCTGCCCGCCGCGCCGTTCCACCGTCAGCTCAAGGTCAAACCGTGCGCGGAAGGACAGCGCGTCCAGCGGGCGCGGCTGGCCCGGCGCACTGCGACGACCAAGGGTAATGTCCACCTGCGTGCCCGATGCCAGCTGGTCCAGCGGCACGGCGCCCGCCACCAATTGCGCCACGCGGCCGGATTCACTTTCGCTCACCCCGGCGCGGCGAAGCATGCGATCGAAGCTGTCGCCCTGCGTCAGCGTCGCCACCAGGTCCATACGCGGGCGTTCCGGCGCGCTGGCCAGCGGCACCACGGCCTGCGTTGCGCCCATGCGGCGGCCACTGTCCGCGCCCAGCGCCAGCGGCAGGATCATCTGGCTGCGGAATTCGTCCCGCACCTCGCTGTCCATGGCCATGGCGGGCGCGGCTTCGACGGAGGAATAGCCCGGCCAGGCCACGAAGGCTGCACCCGAAAGCGCGATCAGCGTGGCGGCCCCGCGCAACCAGCGGCGTGAACCGATATCCTCGGCAAGGTCGGGCGCGAGATCGAGGCCCGACAGCCATTGCGAGACATGTTCGCGCCAATCGTGATAGCGGTCGGCAAAGCTGGTGAAGCGCTGGCGGCGTTCCACCTTGGCGCGGGCCCCGTTCAGGATCTGCGACTGGGCCAGCTGGGCGGGCGGAAAATCGCCCTGCGCCAAGCCCACTGTCGCCTGATTACCCCGATCCTTGAACACGCGCATCCCCATCTGGCCGGCGCGATTGCCCATGATGCACATCGGTGGACATGCAAGACTGTGGGCCGTGCGACCGGTTTACCCGGGCAGAACTGTGGCGTCCTGCTCTGCGCGCATAAAGTAAATTTCAACTTAAGGACGGCCAGCCGAGTCCCCCGCGCGATGAACCGAATCCGCGATGGCGACACTTGCCCCTTGGCAGGTGTTGCGCGCGGGCAGCCATGTCGCCACAGTGGCCACGTTGTGAGTTCACGGGCTTCAGACAGCCGGATTCGCGCGGTCCTGGGGCCGACCAATACCGGCAAGACCCACCTGGCGATCGAGCGGATGTGCGGCCATTCCAGCGGGGCCATCGGCTTTCCGCTGCGCCTGCTGGCGCGCGAGGTCTATGACAAGGTGCGCGCCATCAAGGGCGATGACCAGGTGGCGCTGATCACCGGGGAGGAGCGGATCGAGCCGCCCCGCGCCCGCTACCTGCTGTGCACCGCCGAAGCCATGGCCCGCGACGGGGGTGACCGCGCCTTCGTAGCGCTGGACGAGGCGCAACTGGCGGCTGACCGGGAACGCGGACACATCTTCACCGACCGGCTGCTCAACGCGCGCGGGCGGGAGGAGACGATGCTGCTGGGCTCCGCCACGCTGGAACCGGTGGTGAAGGCGCTGGTGCCGGGGGTGGAGATCGAAAGCCGCCCGCGCTTTTCCACCCTTACCCATGCCGGCAGCGCCAAGCTGTCCCGCCTGCCGCCGCGCAGCGCCGTGGTCGCCTTCTCGGTGGAGGAGGTCTACCGCGTGGCCGAATTGCTGCGCCGCTTCCGTGGCGGCGCGGCAGTGGTGATGGGCGCGCTCAGCCCGGAAACGCGCAACCGGCAGGTCGAACTGTTCCAGTCGGGCGAGGTCGATTACATCGTGGCCACCGATGCCATCGGCATGGGCCTCAACCTCGACGTGGCGCATGTCGCCTTCGCCTCGCTCTCCAAGTTCGACGGGGTGCGCCAGCGGCGGCTGCATCCGGCGGAAATGGCCCAGATCGCCGGGCGCGCCGGGCGGCATCACATGGATGGCACCTTCGGCACGCTGGCCGGTGGACGACGGGATGAACTCGCCTTCACGGACGAGGAAGTGTTCGCCATCGAACAGCACCGCTTCGCCCCGCTCACCCGGCTGTACTGGCGCGAGGCTAATCCGCGCTTCTCCTCCATCGACGTGCTGCTGGCAGACCTGGAGCGCAAGCCCGACCGCCCCCAGCTCGCCCCCGCGCCCGAAGCGATTGACCTGGCCGTACTGCGCCGGCTGGCGGATGATCCGTCAATCCGCCGTGACGTCACCAGCCAGCTCCGCGTGCGCCGCCTGTGGGAGGTGTGCCAGTTGCCCGATTTCCGCCAGCAGGGGGCGGAAATGCATTCGCGCTTCGTCATGCGCCTGTGGGAGGACCTGAAGGGCGGCCATATCGGGGCGGATTACGTGGCGGCGCGCATTGCCGAACTGGGCGAAGTGCGCGGCGATATCGATATCCTGCAAGGAAGGCTCGCCGCGATCCGATCATGGGCCTATATCTGCCAGCGACCCGACTGGGTGCTGGCGCGCGATGAGATGGCCGCCCGCGCCCGCGCGGTGGAAGCGAAACTGTCCGACGCGCTGCACCAGCGGCTGACGGAACGCTTCGTCAACCGCCGCACGGCCGTATTGATGAAGACCATGGGGAAGGATGCCGGTTTGTTGCGCGTAACGCTTGGAGAAGACGGACAGGTCGCTGTGGAGGACCAGGTGATCGGCCACCTGGAAGGATTCCGCTTCGTGGTGGACCCGGCCGCCGGGCACGAGGACCGCAAGCTGATGCTGGCGGCGGCGGAAAAGCACCTGCCGCAACTGCTCGCCTCCCGGGCGGAAGCGCTGGTGGCGCGCGAACTTGGCGAACTGGAGCTGGGCCATGCGGGCGGCGCGCCCGCCATCCTGCGCGCTGGCCAGCCCGTAGCGCGGCTGGAGGCGACGAAGAGCCCCACCCGTTACCGCGTGGTGCTGGAACGCGAACTCGGCGCGCTGGACCCGGCCGCCCGCGCCCGGCTGGGCGAGGCACTGGAGCTATGGCTGGAAGGCCAGCTGGCCCCGCTGGCTCCGCTGCGCGCGCTGGAAGAAGCGGCGAAGGATCCCGATGCCGGAACCGAGGTGCGCGCGCTGCTGCTCACCCTGATTGACCGGCAGGGCACGATCCACCGCGAGGATGCCGGCCTTGCCCAGGTGCCAAAGGAAAAGCGCCCCCTGCTGCGCAAGCTGGGGGTCACCATCGGTTCGCTGGACGTGTTCGTGCCCGCCCTGCTCAAGCCCGCCCCGCGCGAATTGCTGCACCGGCTGGGGATCGACAAGCGCCCGCTCAACCCCCGGATGGAAGCCGTGATCGAAGGCGCGCGGCAGGTACCGGCCGGTTATCGCCGCGCCGGGCAGCAGGCGATCCGGCTGGACATGGCGGAAAAGCTGTTCCGCGCCGCGCACGAACAGCGCGCCGCCACCAAGGCGCGCCACTTCACGGTGGGCAATGCACTGGCGACCTCGATGGGCCTGTTGCCTGATAACTTCGCCCGCCTGATGCGCGAGGGCGGTTTCCATTTCACCGCCCGGCGCGAACTGGCGGAAGGCGCCTTTGGCCCGCCCGCGCCCTTGCTGTGGACCTGGCGCCCTACCCGGCGCGACGATCCGGCCCGCGCGCAGGAGCGGCGGGCCCAGCGGGCCGAGAGCAGGCCGTCGGGCAACCGGCAGCGCGGCAAGGGCCCCGCCCAGGAGGGTGCGAAGGAAGGCACCGGGAAGGGCGACGCGAGGAAGGGTGGCGCGCCAAAGGGCGGCCAGGGCAAGCGCCCGCCCCGGACAGCAAGGCCGGCCGCCGAAGAGAAGGCTCCCAACCCCCACAGCGCCTTTGCGGGGCTTGCAGGCCTGTTTTCCTGAGAGGCCAGGGTGCGGCTGGACGTGCTCCTGTTCCGCCTGCGCCTCGCCAAAAGCCGGTCCATCGCGCAAGGGCTGATCGCGGGCGCGCACATGCGCGTCAACGGCGTGCGGGTCAGCGCCAATGACCGGCGCATGGCCGTTGGTGACGTGCTGACCATGCCGCGCGGCAAGGGCGTGCAGGTGCTGCAAATCCTCGCCCTGCCGGATAGACGCGGCCCGCCTCAAGAAGCCACCACGTGCTATCGGGTGCTTGACGCTGGCCGATCTATCGCCATAGCAAGCGAAGAACAGTCCCCGCCGCCCGGTCTTGAGGAAGAGGGGGCAGCGGAATAACGGATCGAAGGGATACAGTTTGCCATGACCTATGTCGTCACCGACGCCTGCATCAAGTGCAAGTACACCGATTGCGTCGAGGTCTGCCCGGTCGATTGCTTCTATGAAGGCGAGAACATGCTCGTCATCAACCCGTCGGAATGTATCGATTGCGGCGTGTGCGAACCGGAATGCCCGGCCGAGGCGATCCTGCCCGATACCGAAAGCGGGACCGAAAAGTGGCTGGAGCTGAACGCCCAGTATTCGGCTGAATGGCCCAACATCACCGAAAAGAAGGACCCGCCGGCCGACGCTGACGAGTTCAAGGGCCAGTCCGGCAAGTTCGACAAGTACTTCTCGGCAGAGCCCGGCACCGGCGATTGATCGCCCGCCCGGCTGTTGCCGGGCGCCACTTTCCTGCTGGCCCGGTCACCGGACGTTGCCACCCCTGCCGCGATATTGGGCAGGGGTGGAAATATTGCTGCGACTATGCTATATAATCCGCCACCACCCGGTCTCCGTGGAGAATCGGGCATAAAGGAAGGCAGGTTTCTCCCCCTCTCAGCGATGCTCAACAGGATGCCTGGCCGCCGATGGGTCGCGCGGTCATTTTGCTCCTTGTCGCTGCGGAAGAGGCCTGACCGGCAAAGAAAGGATTGTTCATGGCATCCAGTGCGCCCGCCTTCGATGTTGGCGATTATGTTGTTTACCCCAAGCATGGCGTCGGCCGCGTTATCGAGCTGCAGAGCGAGGAAATCGCCGGCATGCAGCTGGAACTTTATGTCCTGAGGTTCGAAAAGGAACGCATGACTTTGCGCGTTCCGGTCAACAAGGTCGAAGCGATCGGCATGCGCAAGCTTTCCAGCGACAAGACGCTGAAGGAAGCGATGGAAACGCTGAAGGGCAAGCCCAAAGTGAAGCGGACCATGTGGAGCCGCCGCGCGCAGGAATACGAAGCCAAGATCAACTCGGGCGATCTGGTCTCCATCGCCGAAGTGACGCGCGACCTGTTCCGCCCGGAAGACCAGCCGGAACAGTCCTATTCGGAACGGCAGATCTTCGAAGCGGCCTCCAGCCGCCTTGCCCGCGAACTGGCCGCGATGGAAAAGACGGACGAGCCGACCGCGCTGAAGAAGATCCTCGATGTGCTGAAGGAGCATGCTCCGCAGTATTACGAGACCACTGAAGAAGCCTGAAAAGACGCCTGACGGCTTCCAATGCATCACAAAGGGCCGCCCCGCACCCCGGGGCGGCCCTTTTGCATTGGCTGACCCTGTCCCTCGCCGCGAACCGTCAAAACCGCTCGACCGGCGTCGTTGAGTGTCGCGGCCACGACGCGTATTATTGTCATAATACACAGAGACAGGAGTGCATTATGGCTCATCATGATACCCGCAAGAAGCGGTTTGACCGGATGCTGCGCGCTGTCGGCCCGTTCGTGGTCATGGCCGCGATGGGCGGCCTTGCCGCCGCCAGCCGCAATGGGTGGAAGGCGGGCAAGTGGAAGGTCAATTTCGGCCCGGACTTCGCATCCCGCTTCCGCCCCGGCCCCGGCAAGGGCGGCAGGTTCCGCTTCAACGGCCGCGAAGGCGTGCCGCTGGACCAGCTCGACATGGGCGATGAAGCCCCGACGGAGGTAATCCTGTCGAGCGGCGACAACCTGCATATTGTCGAGGGGCCGGACTTCGCCATCACCCTGCAAGGCAGCAAGGCCGCCCAGGACCGGGTGCGCCTTGCACTGGAGGACGGCGTGCTGTTCGTCATGCGTGATGGCGATGGTGGCCTGGATCACGATGCTGACGATGCTGGCGAAGATGACACCGGCGGGCCTGCCACGATCACTGTCACCATGCCCGCGCCGCGCAGCCTTACGCTGTCGGGACCGGGCTACCTCACCGCCGATGCGCTGGCCAGCAAGGCCGATATCGTCATCGCCGGAAGCGGCCGGATCAAGGCGCCCGCCATGGCAGTGGATGCGCTCTGCGTCACCATTGCGGGCAGTGGCAGAATCAAGGGCGGCGGCACCGCCGGGCGGCTGGAAGTATCGGTAGCGGGGAGCGGCAGCGCCCGGCTCGACGACCTCAGGGTTGACGAGGCGGACATCGACATCGCCGGATCAGGCAGTGTCACCTTTGCCTGCGATGGCACGGTCAACGCCACCATCGTGGGATCAGGCAATGTCACTGTACGGGGCAGGGCGCGCTGCCAGGTCCAATCGATGGGGTCGGGCAGTCTCGTCTGCGAACGGGACGGGGGTGACCGGGCGGACTGACCGCCACCTAGGGGTTCCCCCGCAATCAGGGTTCGTTGCGCATTCAGGCCGGGCAGGCCATCATGCGCGGGACAATGCCCCCGTGCGGGAGGAGCCTGCCTTGCCACGCAAACTTGCCATCGCCGCCATGATCGCCGCCATGCCCCTGTTGGGGGGGTGCGTCCGCACCGTGGCCAGCGTGGTCACCGCCCCTGTGCGGGTGGCCAGCCGCGCGGCAGACCTTGCCACCACCAGCCAATCCGAAGCCGACGAGAATCGCGGACGCGAACTGCGCCGGCGCGAAGAACGGGTGGGCCAGCTGGAACGCCGCTACGAGGACAAGGCCGAGGATTGTGACCGCGGGGATGATGATGCCTGCCGCGAGGCCATCGCCATCAGACGGGAAATCGACGAGATTCTGCCCACCTTGCCGGTGGAACCTGAACGCGACTAGCGGGCCGCGCGGCGCAACCGGTCATTGATTGCCGCGCCAATGCCGGCTTGCGGGATAGACGCCACTGCGACGCGCGGCTGCGGCGCTGCCGCCGCGAGGTGGAGGCAGGCGTAGAGCCGCGCGGCCGCTTCGGCCAGATCGCCTTTTTCCGACAGCGAGCAGTCGCCCGCCAAGGGGCCGAAGCCGATCAGGAACTCATCGTCCTGCTTGCCCGCCGCATCCAACCGCACCGGCTTGCCAGGGGAATAGTGCCGCTGCATCTGCCCCGGCGCCTCAATCGCGCCGCTTGCCGCCACGGGCTCCCGCCCCAGCACCGCCACCAGATCGGCGCGGGCAACCGGGCCTTCACGCAGCAAGCTCCATTCGCCGGAGTCGCGCAGCGCAACTATCGTCGATTCCAGCCCTCGTTCGCACTCCCCGCCATCCAGGATGGCCGGGATCGCGTCCCCCAGCGAGGCGAGCACGTGGGCGGGCGTTGTCGGGCTGACGGCAAGGCTGCGGTTGGCCGATGGCGCGGCCAGTGGCAGGTTCAGCTCCAGCAAGAGGCGTTGTACCAGCGGGTGTGCCGGCAGACGGATACCCACGGTAGGCAGGCCAGCGGTGACGGCAGGCACGATGCCGCATTCAGTCCGTGCCGGCAGCACCAGCGTGAGCGGTCCCGGCCAGTAGTGCGCGGCCAGTTGCTCCGCCCGCTCGTCGAACACCGCCAACCGCCGCGCCTGCTCCACCGAACCGACGTGGACGATCAGCGGGTTGAAAGACGGGCGCCCCTTGGCCCGGTAGATTGCGGCCACCGCCTGTTCGCTATCGGCGCGGGCAGCCAGGCCGTAGACCGTTTCGGTCGGCACGGCGACAAGCTGCCCGCCGCGCAGCAACTGGGCGGCGCGGGCCAGACCTTGATCGGTTGCGGGGAGGATTTCCGGCATGGGTCCAGCTAAGGCCAATCGGGCGCTCGCGCCAGTGGATGCTTGACGAGAACGACCGGGGCGGCAAGTCAGGCAGGATGGAAAGCCAAGAAGAAACCTTGCGGCGCATTGCCGCCGCGCTGGACCGGCTGGCCCCGCCCCCTGCGGCTCAGGCGGACTGGCTGGCCGCCCCGGGATATGTCTGGAACGGCACGGCACGGTCAGTGGCGCGCATCGAGGCGCCCGCCCTGCCCCTGCTGCGCGGGATCGACCAGCAGAAGGAACGCGTGGTCGGCAACGTGCAACGTCTCGCCCGCGGTTCTGCGGCGCACGACATGCTGCTGTGGGGCGCGCGCGGCATGGGCAAGTCCGCCCTGGTGCGCGCTGCCGTGAAGGCGGCGCAGGCCGATGGCGGCAGGATCGCGCTGGTGCAGGTGGCGGCTGATGCGCTGTCCACCCTATCCGCCCTGTTCGGCCAGCTGGCAGCCGTGGAGCGCAACTTCCTCGTCTACATCGATGACCTGGGCTTTGCCGATGGCGACAGCGCCGGCCCGCGCCTGCTGCGCAGCTGGCTGGATGGCGGCGTGGAAGCCCGGCCCGCCAACGTGCGGCTGGCTGTCACCGCCAACCGGCGCGCCATCGTGCCGCGCCACGGGGCCGAACAGGACGATCCGATCAACCCGCGTGACGTGGTGGACGACAATCTGGCGCTGGCGGACCGGTTCGGCCTGGCGCTGGGCTTCCATGCCTGTTCGCAGGACGATTACCTGGCCATCCTGCGCGGCTACGCGGCGGAATATGGCCTGGCGCTGGATGAGCACGAGGCGCTGGAGTGGGCCAAGCGGCGCGGCGCACGGTCTGGCCGCACCGCGTGGCATTTCATCACCGAACTGGCCGGGCGCAGCGGCCGGGCGCTATAAACGGGCGCTCTGATCCGGCCCGATTCGCCGGGACTTATTGCGGCATCATCAGGTCCGCCGGCGGCTCCTCGAAGGCGCGAGTTGGATCGCCGATGAGTTCGCGCCGGGGCGGCAGCGGTGCGCCGGTGTTGCGCACCGGAGCTGCCGTGGCGGGGGCGGACGGGTGGACCACGCGCCAGATGATGTTGCCGGTATCGTCACTCACGAGCAGCGCACCAGTGCGGTCCCACGCCACCCAGGTGGGGCGGCCGCGCGTCTCGTCCTGGCTGGCGAGGAAGCTCTGCAGCACCGTCACCGGCTTGCCCTGCGGGTTGCCGCGTTCGTCAAACGCCACGAAGACCACGTCATAGCCGGCCAGCGGCGAACGGTTCCACGAACCGTGCCGGGCGATGAAGGCTCCGCGATCGAAAGGCGCGCCCATGCGCGTGCCGCTCTGCGTGAAGGCCAGGCCCAGCGCGGCCACGTGCGCACCCAGGGCATATTCCGGCTCACGCGTGTAGGACGTCAGGAACTGGGGCAGCGGCCACTTGACCCGGTCATCGATCACATCGCCGTAATAGACCCAAGGCCAGCCGTAATGGGCGCCCAGCGGCACGTTGGTCATGTAATCGGGCACGAGGTCCGATCCCAGCATGTCGCGCTCGTTCACCGTGGTCCACAACTCGCCGCTCCACGGGTTCCAGGCGAGGCCGTTGGGGTTGCGCAGGCCGCCGGCCCACAGGCGCGCGCTGCCGGTGGCCAGGTCCAGCTCGTGAATCGCGGCGCGACCCTCTTCTGCGGCGAGGCCGTCCTCGGCAATGTTGGAGGCAGAGCCGACCGCGACATAAAGCTTGGTGGCATCGGCGTTGAGGATCAGGTTGCGCATCCAGTGGTTGCCGGCGGGCGGCAGGTCCATCAGCTTGGCGCCCTCACCGGTCACCGCATTGGCGCCCTCGGCATAATCGAAGCGCAGCACCTCGTCATGGTTGGCGATGTAGAGCTTGCCATCGGCCCAGGCGATGCCGGACGGGCTGTCCAGGTCATCGCGCAGCACGTGCTGTTCTTCTGCGGTGCCATCGCCATCGCCATCGCGCAGCAGCACCAGCTGGTTGGGGCTGGGTACGGCCGCCCCGGCGCGGGCGAACAGGAAACCGGCAACGAAATTGGTCAGCCAGCCACCGGCCAGCGGCCGCTCGGGCGCGTTGCTCAGGGTCACCAGCACATCGCCATTGGGCATGGTGTAGAGCACGCGGGGATGCTCCAGCCCTTCGGCGAAGCGGTTGACCACCAGGCCCTCCGCCGCTTCCGGCTTGCCATCCTCGCCCCAGCCGATCGGCTTGGCGACGCCCACTGTGGGGAAGGTCTGCTCGTCCGGCTCTGCCAGGGTGGGATTGGTGCCGGTCGTATCCTCCAGCGGCAGGGTGGCGGGGACGGGGCGGGTCATCCACCAGATCACCGCGCCTCCCACCAGCAGCAGGACGGCAAGGGCGATGAGGATCTTCTTGAGAATGCGCATGGCGGCAGATTTACGCGTCAGGGGCGCTTGCGGCAATCGCTTTGCGTCCTAAGTGGGGTGCATGTACGATTTCCGCGCCGATCCCGCCCTCCCCAAGCCCGCGCTTTATGCCGACCTGTTGTCCGCGGCGGACGCACTGACTGCTGGCGAGCCGGACGGTGTGGCCAACATGGCCAATGTCGCCGCGCTGATGTGGGACATGCTGCCCGATGTGAACTGGACCGGGTTTTACCGCATGGTGGATGGCGAACTCGTGCTGGGCCCCTTCGCCGGCCGGCCGGCCTGCATCCGCATTGCGCTGGGCAAGGGTGTGTGCGGCACGGCGGCGGCCAGCGGGGAGACGCAGCTGGTGGCCGATGTCCACGCTTTCCCCGGCCACATCGCCTGCGATGCGGCCTCCGCTTCGGAACTGGTGGTGCCGGTCATGCGCGACGGCGCGGTGGTGGCGGTGATTGACCTCGACAGCCCTATCAAGGCGCGGTTCGATGCGGCGGACGCGGCGGGGATCGAGGCGCTGGCCCGCCTGCTGTCCGACCGTATCTGACCGTCCTGCGCCCCGTTTCGGGACAGGAGTGGCTTCCCGCTTGGGAATCGCCGACGATGCCATAGTAACCAGCGGCAACCGCGCGACCAATGCGCGCCTTCCTGGTTGGGGCAACTGCCATGTCGATCCGTTTTGCCTTCCTTGCCGCCGCCTCTCCGCTCGCCCTCGTCGCCCTGCCGGCCGAGGCCCGGGCGGAAAGCGATGCGGTGATCGAAAGCTATTCGGAACCCGTCATCCAGGACACGGGTGACCGGGCCGAAAGCCCCGCCGACACCGGTGCCGCATATGCCCACGAAGGCTCCGAGCCCGGCCGTGCGGGTGACGATGTCGAGCTGGACAACGAGTCGCTGGACCACAGGCAAGCACCTCGACACGCGGCCGCCCACGGTCGGCACCACCACGGCAGCGCCGCCCCCACCACGCCGCGCCTCGCCTATGGACCGGCTGAGCGGACCGAATGGCTCGCACAGTGCCGCGCCCTGCACAGGCCGGTGGAACCGCGCATAGTCTATGCCGATGGCGAACGGCGCGATGGCGACGGTGCTCTCGTCGGCGGGCTGATCGGCGCGGTGGTCGGCGCAGGCGCAGGCAACCGGATTGCCGATCGCCACCGGCTCGCCGGAACCCTCGTCGGCGCGGGCATCGGCGGCATTGCCGGGGCAGTCATCGGGTCAGTGATCGACAATGCGCACGACCGGGAGGAGGCCGTGCAAGTCATCGATACCGCGCAAGAGCCAGGCTTCGATTACTGCGAGGCTTACCTGCTGAATTATGAACGCGGTTACGGCGTTCCCGGCCAGGTCACCTATGCTCCGGTAGTAATGGCACCGGTAATCACGCCGCGCCACGCGGCCCACCGGGTCATCGAGGAAGAGATCGTAGTCGAGGCAGAAGAGCCTGCCCCACGCCATCACCGCGTGGGGCCGCCCCAAGTGGGCAGCAACGATCACCCACCGATCGACTAACCAATTGACCAAAAACGAGAATACCGCGCCGGTTCTAGTAAAACCCGCGTGATACTCGCCGCCTCGCCGTGCGTCAGATGCCGCCGCCGGTGAGGCGTTGGCAGATCAGATCAAGCTGGTCGAGCGTGCGGTAGCGGATCGTCACCGCGCCGGATCGCGGATCGGCATCGGCCGCAATCTTTACCGGCAGGCCGAGGAACTCCTCAAGATGGTTCTCGACCGCGGCAATATCCGCATCATGCGCCGGATCGCGCGGTTCGCGCGCCGTCCTTGGCTTGCGGGGCGTACCTTCCTGCGCCCGCGCCAGCCGTTCCACCTCACGGACAGAGAGCTTGCGGGCAATGGCCTGTTCCGCCAGCTCGGCCGCATTGTCCCGGCCGATCAGGGCACGGGCATGGCCCATGTCCAGCCGCCCGGCCTCAAGGTGATCCAGCACGGATTCCGGCAGTCCGAGAAGCCGCTGGAGGTTGGCCACGTGGCTGCGGGATTTGTCCACCAGGCGGGCGATATCCGCCTGCGTCATGTCTTCCAGTTCCGCCAGGCGCTGGTAGGCCCGCGCTTCCTCGACAGGGTTGAGATCTTCGCGCTGGATGTTCTCGATCAGCGCCAGCGCCATCACGTCCCGATCACCCAGGTCGCGAACTATCGCCGGAATTTCATGTAGTTGCGCCTTTTGTGCAGCTCGCCAGCGACGTTCGCCAGCGACGAGCTGGTAGCGCCCCGCCCCGAGCGGGCGGACGATCACCGGCTGAATCACCCCCCGCGTGGCAATCGATGCGGCAAGTTCTTCCAGCGCGCCTTCCTCGAACCGGCGCCGCGGCTGGTCAGGATGGGGTTCGATCGCGGCAACGGCCAGGCTGGCGAGTCCTTGCGAAGGCGCGGTGGTCGCGGCCGCTTCAGTGCTCACCGTACCAGACACGGGTGCCGCGTCACCTGGCGCAGCGACAATCAGCGGTTCTTCGCGACGGGTCTCGTTCAGCAGTGCGCCCAGCCCCCGGCCAAGCTTGCGGCGCTGCAGGGCCTTGGTCGCTCCAATCGCGTCGGTGGTCATGCAGCTTTCCTTTCTTGCGGCAGGCGTCCGATCAGTTCGCGGGCCAGCGCCATGTAGGCGCGGCTTCCGGGGCAGGCGTGATCATAGATCAGCGCGGGCAACCCATGGCTCGGCGCTTCGGACAAGCGCACGTTGCGCGGAATGACCGCTTCGAACACGAGTTTGCCAAGGCATTCACGCACGTCATCGGCCACCTGATCGGTCAAGCGATTACGGCGGTCAAACATGGTGAGGACGATGCCAATGATCCCCAAATCGGGGTTGAAACGTTGCTGCACCTGCTCAACCGTCTGGAGCAGCTGACTGAGCCCCTCCAGCGCAAAGAACTCGCATTGCAACGGCACCAACAGGGTATCTCCCGCGCAAAGAGCATTGAGCGTCAGCAGGCCGAGCGAAGGCGGACAGTCGATGAAGCAGATGTCATGGTCCTGGTGCGCGGCCATTGCTTGACGCAGGCGGTGGGTGCGCCCTTCAACGCCAACCAGCTCCACTTCCGCCCCGCTGAGGTCCACGGTGGCAGGTACCAGGTCCAATCCGGGAATCGACGATTGGACAACGCAATCTGAAAGCGCCGCCCCCTCCACCAGCACGTCATAGCTCGATCGGTCGCGCTGCGCCGCCCCTACGCCGATGCCGGTGGATGCGTTACCTTGCGGATCGAGATCAACCAGCAATGTCCGCCAGCCGGTGGCAGCCATCGCAGTGGCAATGTTGATGGCGGTGGTCGTCTTGCCCACCCCGCCTTTCTGGTTGGCAATGGCAATGCAGATCATCGGACCGTAGGCCTCCCAAGATCGATCATCGACGGATCGACCCAGCCCCGGCCAATGACAAGGCCAGCGTCAGGATCGGTACGCGACTGTTCCACGTGGAACATTGCCCGGATCGATTCGGGCTGCTCTGCCAATTCTTGACCTGCCGACCGGCCTTTGGGCAACACCCAGTGGGTGTCCCGTGTGGAAAAGCGGGCGGATAAAGCAAGGAGTTTGGTCAAGGGCGCAAAAGCCCGCGCACAGATGACCTGCATTGGCGCAGTCGGAACCGCCTCAAGCCGACTGCCATGCACATGGCAGTTTACGAGATTGAAATGCCCGGCGACTGATTCGAGCCAGGCAACGCGCTTCTTGCGCGACTCGACGAGATGAAACGTCAGGTCGGGACAGGCGATGGCCAGCACAAGGCCAGGCATTCCCGCCCCGCTACCCAGGTCGATCCACGGCGATGTTCCACGTGGAACATGCTCAAGGAGCTGGATGCTGTCAGCCAGGTGCCTCTGCCAGACGAGTTCCAGGCTGGCCCCGGACACGAGGTTCTGTTTCTCGTTCTCGGCGGCAAGCATTGGGATGAACCGCTCAAGCCGGTCAATTGCCGAAGCGTTGCAAAGGCTCGCGCAGAAATCCCGCGCCTGTTGTTCGTTGGTGATCATGCCGCCTCTTGCGAATCCTTCATTCGCCGCGCGTGTACCAGCAAGGCGGCGAGGGCTGCAGGGGTAATTCCCCGGATCCTGCCCGCAGCCGCCAGAGTCGTCGGGCGCGCCGTGGTGAGCCGCTCGATCATCTCGTTCGATAGGCCCGGCACTTGCGCATAGGGAAAATCGGGCGCCAGGGTCAGCGCTTCGCTGGCGCGCAGATCGCGCAGTTCGGCTTCCTGCCGCTGCACATATGGCGCATAGGCCGCATCTTCCGTCATCTCCTCCGCCAGGTCACTCGAAGCATCGCACCCGCTTGGCAGCAGTGGGCTCAGGTCGGCAATCGTGATGCCTGGGAATCGCAGCCACTCCCGCAGCGAGAGTTTGCCTGCATCGGTCCGGGCGGCAAGCCCGATCTCCGTCATTTCGCCAGCAGCCACTTGCCGATCCAGCGCCTCGTCCCACAAGGCGCGGGCCTCGCTGCGCCGGAGGAACCACTCGCGTCGCTCCACCCCCACGCAGCCCGCCGCAAGCGCCAGCGGAGTCAGCCGGGTGGAGGCATTGTTGGCGCGAAGGCGCAGGCGATACTCGGCGCGCGCTGTCAACATCCGGTAAGGCTCGCTCACCCCGTGGAGTGTAAGGTCATCCACCATGACCGCCAGGTAACTGTTCGCCCGATCAAGCGCCGGCGGATCCCGGTCCAGCACGGCGGAGGCGGCGTGCAAGCCGGCAACCAGACCTTGTGCCGCGGCTTCCTCGTATCCTGTCGTGCCGTTGATCTGTCCCGCGCAATAGAGCCCGGGAATCGCCCGGACCTGGAGATCCGGCCCCAATGCGCGTGGATCGACGTGGTCGTATTCCACCGCGTATCCGGGCACGACCATTTCGACGCGTTCCAGGCCATCCATCGTGCGCAGCATGGCGTGTTGCACATCAGCGGGAAGCGAGGTGCTGATTCCATTGGGATAGACAAGGTGCGTGTCCAACCCTTCCGGCTCCAGGAAGACCTGGTGACCATCCCGGTCGGCAAAGCGATGGATCTTGTCCTCAATGCTGGGGCAATAGCGCGGGCCGGCAGCCCCGATAGCCCCGGTGAAGAGCGGCGAACGATGCAGGTTGTCGGCAATGATCGCGTGGCTTGCCGCGTTTGTCCGGGTAATGGCGCAAAAGACCTGCGGGTTCACCCGCGCTCCATTGAGCGGAGACATGGTCCAGCCATCCGCGTCGGACGCCTGCTCTTCCAGCCTGGCCCAATCGATCGTGCGACCGTCCAGCCGGGGCGGCGTTCCCGTCTTGAGCCGCGCCATTGGCAGCTCAGCTTCACGCAGCTGGCGGGCCAGCAAGTGAGCCGCCGATTCGCCGATGCGCCCACCGATCATCCGCTCTTCACCGCGGAACATGGTGCCGCCAAGGAAGGTGCCGGTGCACAGGATCACCCTGTCCGCGGCCAGTTCCGTCCCATCGGCCAAGACAATACCGGATACGGCGCCACCGGTGAGCAGCAGGCCGGTTGCTTCCCCCGCGACAATCTCCAACCCCGGCTGTGCGGCCAACATCCGCTGGATAGCGGCGCGGAAGAGCTTGCGGTCCGCCTGGACGCGTGGCCCCTGCACCGCACTTCCCTTTGAACGGTTCAGCATCCGGTAGTGGATCGCCGCCGCGTCGGCTGCCCGGCCGATAAGGCCATCGAAAGCGTCAACCTCGCGAACAAGGTGTCCCTTTCCCAGCCCGCCAATCGCCGGGTTGCAACTCATCGCCCCGATAGTGGCGGGATCGAAGCTGACCAGGGCAGTGCGCGCACCCATTCGCGCAGCCACTGCTGCAGCCTCACAGCCGGCATGGCCACCGCCAATCACGATGATATCAAAGGCACGCATGGATTGGCGAATAGTCGGACAGAGGCTGCGGGTCAAAGGCGGCGAACCGGGCAGGCTGCCAATGTTTCACGTGGAACACTATTTGCCGATGCAGAAACGGCCAAACAGTGCATCCAGCACATCCTCGGTAGCCGTGCGGCCCAGCAAAGCATCAAAGGCGACGCGTGCTGTGCGTAGCCGCTCGGCAACGAGAAGCCAGTCCTGCTCGCCTTCCGCGGCTTGGAGATCGGACATCGCGCCGAGAAGCAGATCACGCTGGCGCCGATTCAGCGCGAGATCGCCGGGCTTGGGCAAATGGTTGCGGGCGTGTTCGATGAGGGCTGTCTTGAGCGTATCCATGCCCTCCCCCGTCGCCGCTGACAGCCGGAACAGCGGCTGCGTCTTTACGGCATGGTCGGCGCGGTCACATTGCGCTTCGATTTCCCATGCTCCATCCGGCCCGGCACCTTCCTCCCCCAGCCACAACACGAGGTCGGCGCGCTCGATCTCCTCACCGGCTCGGGCAATACCAATCTGTTCCACATGGTCTGCCGCATCGTCACGCAAACCAGCCATATCCACGAAAGTGAAAGGCACCCCGCCCAGCGCAACGGAACGGGTGAGGACATCGCGCGTAGTTCCGGCCATGGGGGCCGTGATTGCTGCCTCGCTATCCAGCAAGGCATTGAAAAGAGTAGACTTCCCCGCATTTGGCGGCCCCGCCAGCGCGACCCGGAAGCCTTCCCGCAGCGGTTCTGCCGAGGGCTTCGCAAGCGCGGCCTCCAGATCACCGGCCAGCGCAGCCAGATCCCGCGTAAATCCTTGCGGCAATCCGCCCACGTCATCTTCGTCGGCAAAATCCAGTTGCGCTTCAACCTGGGCGGACAGGCGCAGCAGATCCGCCCGCCATTCCTCCGTCTTGCGGGACAGACTGCCCCCGGCATTGGCGATCGCCGCCCGGCGTTGAAGCTCGGTCTCGGCAGACAGCAAGTCCGCCAGCCCCTCCGCCTCGGCCAGGTCGACCCTGCCATTGCTGAATGCCCGGCGGGTAAATTCCCCCGGTTCCGCGCGGCGCAGGCCCGGCAAGCGGGCCAGCACCTCTTCCACCGCCGCAATCACCGCCCGGCCACCATGCAGGTGCAGTTCTGCCAGGTCTTCCCCGGTGGCCGATCGCGGACCGGGGAAGAACAGCACCAGACCATCATCCAGCAGCGAGCCGTCCGGCGCGCGCAACCATGCCCGGCGTGCCATGCGTGGCGGCGGCAGCGAACCGGCGAGCGTTTCCAGCGCCCTGCCCGCATCCTCTCCGCTGATCCGGATGACCGCGATTCCGGCTGGCGGCGCGCCACTGGACAGCGCGAAGATCGTGTTCATCGGGAGGGGGTCAATCGTCCGAATCGTCTTGCCGGGTTGTACCAGTGGACTGTGCCGGCCTGGCCGCCGCGGTCCGGGTGGCCCCTTCCACGAACGACTGGAAGATCTTCAGGCCCATCTGGCCCATTGGTGCCAGTTGTTCCGCATAACCACGCAGCTGTTCGGTGTTGGAAACGCCCTTCATCGCGGCGGCAATGGCATCGACGTAGACTGCATTGGCCTTTTCCACGTCCGGCAGGCCCATGAAGCGGCGGGCTTCCTCTGGGGAGCAGTCGATCTCGATATTCACTTTCATGGCCTGGCGCCTTTCACCGAAGCAATCGTTCCACTGTATCATATGCGCAGGACAGCAGGAAATTTCCAGCCCAGCCGCCAGATGGGCCGCCAGACCCAAGCGTGCCGGGCAAAGAAAAAGGCCGCGCCCTTTTCGAGGGCACGGCCTTTGAGAAGCAACAGTAAGTGGACCAGTCTTACTGGTTCATTGTCGCGAAGAAGTCCTCGTTGGTCTTGGAATCCTTCATCTTGTCGAGGAGGAATTCCATCGAATCCACCGTGCCCATCTGCATCAGGATACGGCGCAGGACCCACATCTTGGACAGCTGTTCCTTGGGTACCAGCAGTTCTTCCTTGCGGGTGCCGCTCTTGCCCACGTCCAGCGCCGGGAAGATGCGCTTGTCGGCCACCTTGCGGTCCAGTACGATTTCGCTGTTGCCGGTGCCCTTGAACTCTTCGAAAATCACTTCGTCCATGCGGCTGCCGGTATCGATCAGCGCCGTGGCGATGATGGAGAGGCTGCCGCCTTCCTCGATATTGCGGGCCGCGCCGAAGAAGCGCTTGGGGCGCTGCAGGGCATTGGCGTCCACGCCGCCGGTCAGCACCTTGCCGGACGAAGGCACCACGGTGTTGTAGGCACGGCCAAGGCGGGTGATCGAGTCGAGCAGGATCACCACGTCGCGCTTGTGTTCAACCAGGCGCTTGGCCTTTTCGATGACCATTTCGGCCACCTGCACGTGGCGGCTGGCGGGCTCGTCGAAGGTGGAGGAAATCACCTCGCCGTTCACGCTGCGCTGCATGTCGGTGACTTCTTCCGGCCGCTCGTCGACCAGCAGGACGATGAGGAACACTTCCGGATGGTTGTCGGTAATGGCCTTGGCGATGTTCTGCAGCAGCACCGTCTTGCCGGTGCGCGGCGGAGCCACGATCAGCGCGCGCTGCCCCTTGCCCTGCGGGCTGATGAGGTCGATCACGCGGGCCGACTTGTCCTTTACCGTGGGGTCCACGGTATCAAGGATCAGACGCTCGTCCGGGTAAAGCGGGGTCAGGTTGTCGAAGTTGGTGCGGTGGCGCACGGCTTCCGGATCATCGAAGTTCACCTTCAGCAGCTTGGTCAGCGCGAAGTACCGTTCGCCGTCCTTGGGCGCGCGGATTTCGCCTTCCACGGTATCACCCGTGCGCAGGCCCCATTTGCGAACCTGGTTGGGGGAGACGTAGATATCGTCCGGCCCGGCCAGGTAGTTGGCTTCCGGGCTGCGCAGGAAGCCGAAGCCATCCTGCAGCACCTCGATGGTGCCGATGCCGAGGATTTCCTCCCCGTCCTCCGCCACTTCCTTGAGGATGGCGAACATCAGGTCCTGCCGGCGCAGGGTGCTGGCGCCTTCGACCTCGTATTCCTCGGCCATGGCAACCAGTTCGGCCGGCGTCCGCTTTTTCAGATCTTTCAAATGCATGGTATTAAATTCCAACAGGTTGGGATGCCGGCGGGCCGATGGGCTTGGAGAAAGCAGACCCGGTCGCTCTGACAGGCGACCTCAGCCGGAACAAGGTGGGCGGGAAATATGCCTTTCACAGCCAAGCGTCAATTCGCTTTCGGCGAAGCGGTTCGCTGGTCCGGCAGGCTTGCCGCACCGATCAGAACGGGCGCAGGACCACCAGGATCACGATCAGCGCGGCGGCAACGCCGGGCACTTCGTTTAACAGGCGCAGCTGCTTGCCCGTCAGCCGCCGCTCACCCCGAATGAGCTTCTTGTGATAGCCCGCCAGGTACCCGTGATAGCCGGACAGGCCCAGCACCAGCGCCACCTTGGCCCACAGCCACGGCGCGGCCCACAGGTTCAGGGTGTGGACCAGCAACAGGCCCAGCACCCAGACCACGACGATGGAGGGGTTGAGGATGATCTTGAGCAGCTTGCGCTCCCGATCCAGCCATACGGCTTCCTCGGGCGATCCTTGCGGCGCTTCCTGATGATAGACGAAATAGCGCGGCAGGGCGAACAGGCCCGCCATCCAGAAGATGACGAAAATGATGTGCCCAGCTTTCAGCCAGAGATAGATCATCGCAAGCGGATCCTGCATGAAACCGGTTTAGGCGGGGCTGCGGACAATTTCCAGCAGCCGTTCAACATGGGCGATGGGGGTGGACTTGTCGATCCCGTGGCCGAGGTTGAACACGTGTGGACGGCCGGCGAAGGCGGCCAGCACCTCGCGCGCGGCCTCCTCCAGCTCCGCCCCGCCGGAAATCAGCAGCAGCGGATCAAGGTTGCCCTGCACCGGCATGCCTTGCGGCAGCTGCGCGTTCACCCAGCGCGGATCCTGCGTTTCGTCCACACCCACCGCGTCCACACCGGTTTCGCGCGCATAGGCGGGCAGCTTGGCCCCCGCGCCCTTGGGGAAGCCGATGATCGGCACGTCGGGATGCCGTTCGCGGATCGCGGCCACAATAACCTGCGTCGGCTGCACCACCCAGCGTTCGAACTGGCGGGGGGACAGGCTGCCCGCCCATGAATCGAACAGCTGCACGGCTTCGGCCCCGGCTTCGATCTGCCCGGACAGGTAATCGATCGAGCTTTCCACGATCGCATCGATGATTTCGCCAAAGGCCACCGGATCGCGGTAAGCCATGCTGCGCGCCAGGTGATGGTCCTTCGACCCTTCGCCCGCCACCATGTAGGTCGCCACGGTCCACGGACTGCCGATGAAGCCAAGCATGGTGACACCAGCGGGCAATTGGGCCCGCGTCAGGCGCACGGTTTCCCACACCGGGGCGTAGTGGTGCGGGGCCGGCGTCAGCGAGGACAACGCCGCATCGACCAGCCGGGGCGACAGGTGCGGACCTTCGCCAGCCAGGAACTGCAGGTTCTGGCCCAGTGCATGGGGGACGATCAGGATGTCGGAGAACAGGATCGCGCCATCGAAGCCGAACCGCCGGATCGGCTGTAACGTGATCTCAGCCGCTGCCTCGCTATCATAGACCAGTTCCAGGAAGCCGCCCTTTTCGGCCCTGAGAGCCCGGTATTCGGGCAAATAGCGGCCTGCCTGACGCATGAGCCACACCGGCCGCTTGTCGGTCACCGTTCCGCGCAGGGTATCGAGCAAAATTCCGGGCATCGGAGAGTCCAAACTATAAAATAATAGATTCTTAGAAGGATTCAGGACTCTGTTGGCCCTGTGGAAACCGGGGATAGCGCGCCAATGCCCGATTTCTCCCGTGTTGAACAGGGGCGCATGGTCCATGCGACTCCGCGGCCTCGCGTGGTCAAACGGAATCTGTCCGCGCTATCCACAAGCTGTCGAAAACCGTGGCTCCCTGTCCAGAAAGCTGGCCGGGAATCGCCTGTCAGTGGGGGTGGAATTGCATCCCCTGCTTGTCGCCAGCTTCCTCCCGTGGTTTATGCTGGCACTTGTCCACATGGCCCGCCTCAACGTTCATCTCCTGTCGGATTCCACCGGCGAAACGCTCGAAATGATCGCCAAGGCGGCGCTCGCGCAGTTCGACGATCCTGACGTTGCGCGCCATTTCTGGCCCATGGTCCGTTCCCGCCAGCATCTTGACCGGATCATGGAGGAGTTCAAGGCACACCCCGGCCTCGTGCTGTTCACCCTCGCCAATCCGGAAACCCGCGCCCGGCTGGAGGAACGCTGCGTGGCGCTGGGCCTGCCGCATGTCGCCGTGCTGGACGGGGTTACCCACGCGCTGGAAAGCCACCTGGGCAAGACCGCCCATACCCGCCCCGGTGCGAGGCACGTGCTCGACAAGGCCTATTTCGACCGGGTGGACGCGATCCAGTTCACCATCGCGCATGATGACGGGATCGGCTGGGAGAACTGGGAACAGGCGCAGATCGTGCTGGCGGGCGTGTCGCGTTCTTCCAAGACGCCGACCAGCATCTACCTCGCCAACCGTGGCTACAAGGTCGCCAACATTCCGCTGGTGGTGGAAAGCCCGCCGCCGCCTGCGCTGTTTTCGCTGAAGAACCCGATGGTGGTGGGGCTAACGACAGCGCCCAAGCGGCTGGTGGAAATCCGCCGCAACCGCCTCCTCTCGCTCAACGAACGGGCGGAGACGGCCTACGTGGACGAGGACCGGGTGGAGAAGGAAGTGGCCTTTGCCCGGCGCATGTTTGCCGATAACGGCTGGCCGGTGATCGACGTGACCCGCCGCTCCATCGAGGAGACCGCCGCCGCCGTCATCAAGCTGTTCCAGGAACACCAGGCCCGTGACGGCAGCGCGGGTGAACCAGGCATCAAGCCGATATGAGCATCATCCTTGCTTCCAAGAGCGCATCGCGCAGGGCCATGCTGGAGGCAGCGGGCGTGCCGTTTCAGGTGCGGGTTGCCGGGGTGGACGAGCGCGCGATCGAAGCCGCGCTGGGTGATGCCGCGCCCGATGCGGTAGCCCTCGCCCTCGCCCGCGCCAAGGCGCTGGCCCCGGAAGGTGGCGGCACGCTGGTGCTGGGCAGCGATTCGCTGGTCAGCGTGGCGGGACGCCGGTTCGACAAGCCCGCCAGCCGCGAAGACGCGGCCGATCACCTGCGCTATTTCTCCGGCAAGGTGATGGAGCTGCATTCCGCCGCAGCGCTAGTGCGCGATGGGCAGGTGCTGTGGGACCACGCCGCCCTTGCCCGCCTGCACGTGCGCCCGCTGTCCGAGAAATTCATTGCCGCCTATCTCGATGCCGAATGGCCCGAGGTGAGCTACTGCGTGGGGGTGTTCCGTATGGAGGCCATGGGCGTGCAGCTGTTCAGCGCGGTTGAGGGCGACCACTTCACCGTCCTTGGCATGCCGCTGCTTCCCGTGCTGGGCGCGCTGCGTGAGTTGGGAGCATTGCCCGCGTGAGCAAGCCCCTTCGACCTGGCTCGGGACGGGCCTATGCCGAGGTGATCGGCGATCCCATCGCGCAATCCAAGTCCCCCGCCATCCACAATTACTGGCTGGGCAAGCTGGGCCTGGACGCGGAATACCGCGCCTGTCACGTGACCGCCGGAGGGCTGGCCGATTACCTCGCTACCCGCCGCGAAGATCCGGACTGGCGCGGCTGCAACGTCACCATGCCGCACAAGCAGGCGGTGATTCCCCTGCTGGACCGCCTGGAAATAGGCGCGGAGATGGTCGGCGCGGTCAACACCATCACCCCCCGGCGCAAGGCCGGGCGGGAGACCATGCTGATCGGCAGCAATACCGATGTGGCCGGGTTCCTCGAACCGATCCTGCCCATGCTGGACCAGCCGCACCTGTTCCGCATGGCGCGCGTGCTGGGCACCGGCGGGGCCGCGCGGGCGATCATCGCCGCGCTGGCCGAACACGGCATCGTCATCGTGCTGGCCGGGCGCGATCCGGCCAAGGCGCGCGCCCTGCTCGACGAGATCGACCCGGAAGGGGAACACCACGTGGTGGACCTGGCGCATTTTGCTGACGAGACGGATTTTGCCTTCGATGACCGGCAGGGCTGTTTTGACCTGGTGATTAATGCCAGCCCGCTGGGCATGGTCGGCCAGCCCCCTCTCGCCTTTCACCTCAGCCACGTGCCGCCGGGCAGCGTGGTCTACGATATCGTCACCGCGCCGCTGGAGACACCGTTGCTCAAGGAAGCGCGCGCCGCCGGCTTCCGTACCGTTGATGGCCTTGCCATGCTGATCGGCCAGGCCGCGGCGGCGTTCGAAAAGTTTTTCGGCCAGCCACCCCCGCGCGATGATGGCGATGCCGAACTGCGCGCGCTGCTGACGCGATGACGCGGCCCCTCGTCCTCGGCCTCACCGGCTCGATCGGGATGGGCAAGTCCACCGTGGCCACCATGTTTGCGCAAGCCGGCGTGCCGGTGTTCGACGCCGATGCCGAAGTGCGCCGGATGCAGGGGCCGGGCGGCGAATTGCTGGCCGAGATAGAGGCGGCTTTTCCTGGCTCCACTGGCCCGCACGGCGTGGTGCGCGAAAAGCTTGGCGCCGTAGTCTTTGCGGACACCGCCGCCCGCGCCCGGCTGGAAGCCATCGTTCACCCGGCCGTTGCCCGCGCTCGCGCCCGGTTCCTGGCTGAGCATGCCGCCGCGCCGCTGGTGGTGTTCGACGTGCCCCTGCTGTTCGAAACCGGGTTGGACGCGCAGGTGGACAAGGTGGCGGTCGTGTCTGCCCCCGCAAAGGTGCAGCGCGCACGCGTGCTTGCCCGCCCGGGCATGACGGAGGAAAAACTTGCCGGCATCCTTGCCGCGCAGATGCCCGATGCCGACAAGCGCGCGCGGGCCGATTTCGTGATCGATACGGGCACATCGCTGACCGAAACCGCCAAAGCTGTAGAGGAGCTGGTGGACAACCTTGCCCCCGGCTTGCCGCGCCCGCCCCTTGCGTGAATAACGCGGCCCATGCGCGAGATCGTTTTCGATACCGAAACTACCGGGCTTGATCCCGTTTCGGGTGACCGGCTGGTGGAAATCGGCTGCGTCGAAATGGTCAACCGCGTGGTTACCGGCAACAGCTTCCACGCCTATTTCAACCCCCAGCGCGACATGCCGGTGGAGGCGGAGCGGGTGCATGGCCTGTCCAGCGCCTTCCTGGCCGACAAACCCCTGTTTGCGGAGCGTGCGGCCGAGTTGCTGGCCTTCATCGGTGATTCTCCGCTGGTGGCGCACAACGCCCAGTTCGATTTCGGCTTCCTCAATCATGAACTGGCCGCCTGCGGCCACGAACCCGTCAGCCTTGACCGGATGGTAGATACGCTGACCATCGCCCGCCGCCGCCATCCGGGGGCCAAGCATTCGCTGGATGCGCTGTGCAGCCGCTATGGCATCGATCGCAGCCACCGCGTGAAGCACGGCGCGTTGCTGGATGCCGAGCTGCTGGCGCAAGTCTATGTCGAGCTAACCGGTGGCCGCCAGATCGGCCTGGAACTGGCGGCAGAAGTGCAGCAGACGGTGATTGCCGTCACCGCTTTCCAGCCGCGCCACGGCACCTTCCGCCCGGCTCGTCCGCATTTTGCCACGGCAGAAGAGCTCGCCCGGCACCAGGCTTTCGTGGAAACCTTGAATTCTCCGCTGTGGCATAATTAAGTCCCAATCAGGACTTACCATCCACCATGCCGACATCAGCAAGGAGAGTCGTCTTATGGATATTCGCGTTTCCGGCCACCAGATGGACACCGGCGCCGCCCTGCAGGAACACGCCGCAGATCGCCTGAACACCATCATCGACAAGTATTTCAGCCGGGCGCTTTCCTCCAACGTCACTTTTGGCAAGGCGCCCACCAACGCGTTTGATTGCAACATCGTGCTGCACGTGAACCATGGCCTCATCCTCAAGAGCCACGGCCAGGCGCATGATGTGCACCTGGCCTTCGATGCGGCGGCGGACAAGATTGAAAAGCAGCTGCGCCGCTACAAGCGCCGCCTGAAGGACCGGCATGAACAGGCTTCCTTCGCCGCGCGGGAGGAGGACGCTGCGTACAAGATCTTTGCCGTGGAAGAGCCCGAGGCCGAAGAGTTGCCGGCAGAAGCCCCGCCCGTCATCGCGGAAACCCGCGTGGACATCCCGGAAGTCAGCGTGTCGGATGCGGTCATGCAGCTGGACTTGCGCCACACGAATGCGCTGTTCTTCAAAAACGCTGGCACCGGGCGGCATAATATGGTCTACCGCCGCAACGATGGGACGATCGGCTGGGTCGAACCTTCCTGAACCCAGGCCGCCTGATGGCGGCCCGATGGGCCTGAAGCACTGAAACTTAGTCTGAAATTGCCCTGCTCCTGATATCGGGGGCAGGCTTCCCAAACTACGCAAAGTACGGTTGAAATGGATTCCCTTTACGCGATCAAGCCTGATTCGGTGGCTGTTGTCGAAGCTGCCGACAAACAGGCCATCCTCGAAAAGCTGAGCGCAATCTTTGCCCAGTCGTGGAAGCTCGACGAGTCTCGCGTGCTCGAATACCTGGAAGAGCGCGAGAAGCTCGGTTCCACCGGGTTCGGGCGGGGTGTCGCCATTCCGCACGCGCGTATTCCGGGTATCCAGCGTCCCGTGGCAGCCCTCATCAAGTTGCGCCAGCCGGTCGCCTTCAATGCGGCCGATGGCCTGCCGGTGGAACTGGTTTTCGGGCTGCTCTCGCCTGAAAACAGCGGCGCGGGGCATCTGCACGCGCTGGCCGCCATTTCGCGGCTGGTGCGCGATGAGGCGATCCGCGAGGCGCTGATCGATGCGCCCGATGCGGAGGCGATCTATGGCCTGCTGACCAATGCGACTGATCGGGACGTCGCCTGATCCCGGCCGTGGCTGACGCGGGCGCAATTATCCCGGCCAGCGGGGCAGAAGCCCATTTCCGGGCGCTGGAAACCCTTTACGCTTCCGCGCCGATCAATGCCCTGTTCCGCTCACGCCTCACGATCCCCCGAGCGGGAGAGGCCGAGATCGCGTTCCTGGTGGATGAAAGCGTCCACCATGCCGCTGGGGCGGCCCATGGGACGATCTATTTCAAGATGCTGGACGATGCGGCTTTCTACGCCGCCAATTCACTCGTCAGCGACCGGTTCCTGCTGACCACTGCCTTCAACCTCCATTTCACTCGGCCGGTAAGATCGGGGCCGGTCACCGCCCGCGGCCGGTGGGTCAGCGGCAAGCGGCGGGTGTTCGTGGCCGAAGCCAGCCTGATCGATGCGCAGGGCGAGGAGATCGGCCGGGGAACGGGCACGTTCATGCGTTCGCGTATCGCGCTTTCCGGCCTGCCCGGATATCACCTGCCGGAGATCGTGTGATGGACGACCGGATTCCCGCACACCTCGAAGTCAGCGGCCTGATCCGCGCCGTGGATGCCGCAGGCGGGTTCGGCACGGTGCTTGCCAAGGGGGAGCGGGACGCGGGGACATTGCTCATCATCTGTTGCGAAAAAGGCACAAACGCGCGCCTTTGGGAACGCATGCCGCAACTCGATGGTACCCGCCAATGGACCCTGACAAAGAAGCAAGACGCTGAAAATCCATATGAATTTGCGGAATATTGCGATCGGCGCAAGCGCCAGGATCCCGATCTATGGCTGGTTGAACTGGATATCGCGAATGCCGAACGGTTCATCGGCGTCACGCTACGACCCGGTTGACATGTTGCATTGCAGCGTTCAGGGGCGCCCAACTTCCAGCGCGTAGGCTCCGGCCATTGCGGCAATGCTGCTGCATCCGGAGCACGTAGACGGGGAGCGACCGGCAGGTTCCTGCGTCGGTATGCGGCATAGACGGTCCCTTGCGGACCAGCCGCTGCCACCACCTGCGACGGGTCTCTCACCGCCCTGAGCAACAGGTACATGATCCGTCTTTTCCGCCGCAGCGGGGCATCACCCTCGGCTGCCGTATTTATTGCAATGCTTTCCGGCACCGGCCTTTCCGGCGCCCTTGCCCAAGATGATGTCCATCTTGCCTCCTCCGCCCTGGCGGAATCTCCTGCAAGCGAACCCCGCTTCATTGCCGAGCCGGTGATCCAGACCGTGCCCAGCGCGCAGGAAGCGCAAGCGACCCCCGCCTCATCCCTGTCCGACCTCGTCGCCAGCATGACTGGCGAGACCGAGCTGTCGCCGGAGCTGACCTGCCTCGCACAGGCCGTCTATTTCGAAGCGCGCGGTGAAGAACTGGCTGGCCAGCTGGCCGTGGCCCGCGTGGTGATCAACCGCGCCGAATCCGGTCGCTTTGCTTCGGACTATTGCTCCGTCGTCACCCAGCGCGGCCAGTTCTCGTTCGTGCGTGGCGGCAACATTCCCACTCCCAACCGCACTTCGGCCGCATGGCGCGCGGCCCGTGCGATTGCCCGCATCGCCCACAACGATATGTGGGACAGCCCGGCCGGCGATTCGCTCTATTTCCACAATGCCGGCGTGCGCCCCGTCTGGTCGCGCAGCAAGGCGACCGTCGCCCGCATCGACAGCCACGTGTTTTACCGCTGAAGAGGTTGAGGGCTGCGCCCGTCAGGCGCGCAGTTCCACCCATACCGGGGCATGGTCGCTGGCCTTCTCGCGCCCGCGGTGGGCCTTGTCCACGCCGGCGGCCACCAGCCGGTCCGCGCAATCGGGCGACAGCAGCAGGTGGTCGATGCGGAAGCCGTGATCGCGCTGCCAGGCACCGGCCTGGTAGTCCCAGTAGGTCCACACCTCGCCGCGCGGGTTGAGGGTGGCGATCGCATCGGTCCAGCCATCGCCCAGCAGCCGGGAATAGGCGGCACGCGAGGCAGGCTGCATCAACGCATCATCGGCCATGGCGGCAACGGACCACACGTCCCGATCTTCGGGGATGACGTTGAAATCGCCCAACACCACGGTGGGAATCTCATCCGCGAGATGCTGGCGGCAGCGGGCGCGCAGGCGCTCCATCCAGGCCAGCTTGTAATCGAACTTGGGACCGGGTTGCGGGTTGCCGTTGGGCAGGTACAGGTTGCAGATCCGCACGCCGTTGACCTCGGCTTCGAGGTAGCGCGCCTGTTCGTCGCTGTCGTCACCGGGCAGGCCGCGCTGCACTTCCACCGGGGCCACCCCGTCCGCGAGGATGGCAACGCCGTTGAAGCCTTTCTGGCCGTGCCAGATCGCCTGGTACCCGATCTTCGCGAACTCATCTGCCGGAAAGCCTTCGTCCTGCGTCTTGATCTCCTGCAGGCAGGCGACCGCGGGGCGGGTTTCCTCCAGCCATTCCAGCAGGCGCGGCAGGCGCGCCTTGATGCCGTTGATGTTGAAGCTGGCGATTCTCACTTGAGGCAGGCCGGAGCGGTCAGATGCCGAAGCTGGAGCCGCAGCCACAGCCCGATGTCGCCTGCGGGTTCTCCACCCGGAAGGCCGCGCCGCCCAGCGATTCGACGTAATCGACCTCAGCTCCTGCCACCAGGTCGAGGCTGACCGGATCGACCACCAGCTGCACGCCGTCGGTTTCGCTCACCAGGTCATCGGCGGCCGGGCCATCGGCCAGCTCGAATTTGTACTGGAAGCCGGAACAGCCCCCGCCTTCCACGGCCAGGCGCAGGACAGGTGCCTGGCCCTGCTTTTGCGCGATCAGCTGCACACGGGCAGCAGCGGAGGGTGTGAGGGTGATCGGTTGGGCCATGTTCCTGATGTAGGCCCCCGGCCCGCCCCGCTCAAGACCCGGTTACGACATCGTGATGTAGACCCGCATCTGCTCCGCCTCTTCCTCGATCCGGTCCATGCGGAACTTCACCAGGTCCCCGATCGAGACGAAGCCCAGCAGGCGCCCATCCTTGACCACCGGCAGGTGGCGGATGCGCCGCCGGGTCATCAGCGAAAGCGCGTGCAGTGCATCGACCGACGGCTCCACCGTGATCGGCGGCGAGGTCATCACTTCTGCCACGGGGCGAGCCAGCGCGGCCTCCCCTTCGCGGGCGATGCAGTAGAGCAGGTCCCTTTCGGAGAAGATGCCCACGACCTCCTCGCCATTCATCACCGGCAGGGCGCCGATTCGCTTGTCAGCCAGCAGCGTGGCCGCCTGGCGCACGCTGTCCTGCGGGGTGCAGCTGATGATCTGGTGCTGCTTGCTCTCCAATACGCGAGTGATCGACATGGCATCCTCCTTCTCCCGGGCGGGAGTGTCGCACGGCTTGTCGAGTCTCGCCAAATCCGCTGCGACCATGGCCCTTTTGCCGATTGCACCGCAGCCCGCGAAGGCGCATGGGAGGGGGCATGGCGATCTCCCCCCTCGACGATCCGACCACCGCCGCCCACGCCTGGGCGCGTTACCGGCGGTTGATGCGCAACATGTTCATTTTCACGGTGGCCATCGTCATCGTGTCGCTGACCATGCTGTACCGTGAAGTGGGCATGGTCTCGGTCCACTTCTTCATCGCCACCGCGCTCGGCATCGGCTTTGCCATGCTGCTGATGAGCGCGCTGATGGGCCTTGTCTTCCTGTCCAACGGAACCGGGCACGATGCTGCGGTGGACAATTCGCTGGACGATCTGGAGCCTTAACCGGCTGCCCCCAGGTCCCGCTGGCCTGGAGCACCCGGAACAGTTGTCCAGGCGCAGGCCAGATCCCGCATTAAGGCGGATCAGTCCCCGCCGCGCGGATAGAGCCGGTATTCCTCCACCGGTTGCCCGCCTACCAGGTGCTGCTGGATAACCTGTTCCAGCACTTCCGGCGTGCACGAATGGTACCATACCCCGTCCGGCCAGACGACCGCGACCGGCCCCGCCGCGCACACCTGCAGGCAATCCGCCCTGGTCCGCTGCACCCCGCCCTTTGCCACCAGGCCCAGTTCCTTCAGCCGCCGCTTGAGGAACTTCCAGCTCGCCTCGCCTTCCTCGCGCCGGCAGCATTCCTGCTTTTCGGAAATGCCGCACAGGAAGATATGGCGCGCAATGGCATCGCCGCCGATCTTGGCGAGCGCGCGCTCCGCCCGCGGCAGGTCATCGTCATGCTTGTTCATGCGGCTGAACGTAAGCCCGCGCTGCGGGTTCGCAAGGCAGTGGGAGGACGGATTTAGCGCTTCTTGCCGGCGATGCGGGCGATTTCTGCCTTCACCAGACGTTCCACGATTCCCGGCAGGTGCGCATCCAGCCACTGGGCCATCATCGGGCGCAGCATTTCCCGCACCAGCCCTTCGAGTGAGGTTTCGCCAGAGCGGACGATTCGCGGGGAGGCGGGCGGTTCGGCCAGCATGGCCAGTGCCGCGAGCGACTGGCGCATGGCATCGGCGGCGCTCTGGTTGGTCAGTGCTTCGGCCCCGTCATCGCCATCATCGTCTTCCGCCTGCCCGGCAGCGGCCGGCGCGGCAGGGCCGTCCGTCACGAACATGCTGGAAAGGTCCAGCACGTCTTCCACTTCGCGCAGGATGGCGGAACGGGCCGATGTATCTTCCACCGGCGTGGTGGTCTGGTCCTGCCGGGGCGGCTGGCCATGGCTGGCGCTTTCCCGCTGGCGGCGCTGCGTGTCGGCAAAGTCGCGGCTGTCGCGCGCGATCACCTTCTTGATCGATTCGAGGATTTCCTCGACCGAAGGTTCGCCATCCTGCCGCATGCTTGCCCCCCTGATCCTGCCACCATGCGCACCCGGCATGGTGAATCGCCTGTTACTGGGCCGGGATTGCGCCATCCTGCGGCGGAATGTCAACGGTGCGGGTGGAGCGCGCCACCGGTTCCGGGTCGGCGCTCCAATCGAAGAAGACCGGCCGGTCACGCTCGAAATTTACCGCCGGATCATACAGCGGCACGTCCCCTTCCAGCCCCAGGTCACGCGCTTCGGCGCGGCCCATGGCGGCCAGCAGGCTGAAACCGGCCACGTATTCGTTGCGGCGCGCGGTCACCAGCTGCACCTGCGCGCGCAGCAGTTCCTGTTGGGCATCAAGGATGTCGAGGATCGAGCGGTTGCCCACGGTATTTTCCGCGCGCACGCCTTCTAGGCTCAGTTCCGCGGCATCGACGGCGGACTGGGTGGATTCGATGATCGAATGGGCCGCGCGCCAGCTGGCATAGGCGCCCCGCACCTGGGCGATCACGCTGCGTTCGGTGGCGATCACCTGTTCCAGCGCGGCGCTTTCATTGGCCTGGGCCTGGCGCTGGGCGGCAGAGACGCGGCCACCGTTGAATATCGGCACGGAGAGGCGCACACCGGCCTGCGCGCTGGTGCTGGACTGGCGGGCCGACCCGGTGCCCGGGATCGAACCCAGCGTGCCGAGGTAGTTCTGGTAACCGCTGTTGGCAAAGCCTTCCACGCGCGGCAGGCGCGTGGCGCCTGCCACTTCCACATCGAAGCCCGATGCGGCGGCGCGTTCCTTCGCGGCTAGCAGGTCCGGGTTGTGTTCCAGTGCCACTTCCACCGCGCCTTCCACGTCGGCCGGCAGGCCGGGCAGCGGCGGCGGGGGTTGCAGGTCGGTGGGGGCAAGACCCACCAGCGCGATGTAGTTTTCACGCGCGCGGGTGAGGTTGGCCTGCGCGGTGTTGAGTTCGCCCTGCGCCAGCGCCAGACGGCTGGCGGACTGGGCCACGTCGGTCCGCGTCAGGTCGCCGATCTCGAACCGGTCATTGGTGGCTTGCAGGTTGACCGACAGGACGTTGACGTTGTTGGTGGTGAGGCCAACGATCGCTTCGTTCTGGATCACGTCCATGTAGGCGGCGACGACCTGGCTGAACAGGCTGCTTTCGCTGCCGCGCAGGGCCGCGCGCCCCGCCATAACCCGCGTTTCCGCCGCGGCCACGTTGTTGCGCACCGCGCCGCCGTTATACAGCGGCACCGTCAGGTCCAGCGCGCCGGACACCTGCCGTTCGGGCGAGATGAAGCTGGCCGAGCTCTGCTTCAGGTATTCGGTATAGGTGCCCGATGTGTTGAGCGTCGGCAGGCCGTTGGCCTGCTGGATGTACACCGTTTCATCCGTGGCGCGTAAGCTGGCGCGGGCGGCTTCCAGCGTGGGGTTGGTGGTGTAGGCCGCGGCCAGCGCCTCGCGCAGCGTATCCGCCATGGCCGGGCCGGCCGGTGCCAGGATGGACAGGCAGGCGGCACACCCCATGAGGGAGGCCTTCAGCGCGCGGCTGGTCATGGTCAGAAGCTCCAGCCCTTGGGCTTGTCGAAAGCGGGCAGGCGGGGCACGCCCACTTCGCCCAGCTTGAGGAAGGAAACGCCGCTGCCGGCCTTGCGGCCACGGGCGATGCTGGTGACGCCCTTGTCCACCAGCCCGGTGACGATGCGGCCGCCTTCGGCCAGCCGGGCGGCCAGCACATCGGGCATCTGTTCGATCGCGCCGTCCACCAGGATGAGGTCGGCCTTTTCCTTGCCGGCGGCCAGCGCCTGTTCCGGCGTGATCACGGTGAGCGAGGCGACCAGCGGGCGCAGCAGTTCGGCCAGGTAGCCGCTGCCGCCATCCACCACCAGGGCCACATCGCCGGCCTGGGGCGCGGCTTCCTGCAGCATCAGCCCGTGGACCAGCGGGGCGGCCAGGTACCTGCCATCGCCCAGCGGCACGGCGCGGTCCATGTAGGCGACGGCGCGGGCGGCGGCGGGGACGAAGTCCTCGCGCGCCACTTCGCCCATGCGGGCGACCACGGCGGGCGCGGTGACGCCGCTGGTGCGCAGCTGGCTGTCGATCATTGCCCTGCGGGCGGCGGTGAAGGTGTCATTGCTTGCGGGGGAATCGAGAACGGTCACAATCGGGTATCTCTCGTCACACTTGCCGACACGTGCCTTAGGCGTATGAGAGCCGCAGGCCAAGGGCGCGTTTTGCCTAGAGCATCGCGTATGTCCATGCCCGTGTTTTTGTGTCCGCAATTGTATCAGCAGGAGCCGCCAGACCCATGACCGACATGACCGTGATCCGCGAGGAGGACCTCATCACCAGCGTGGCGGATGCACTGCAATACATCTCCTACTACCATCCGATGGATTACATCCATGCGCTGGGGGAAGCCTACAAGGCGGAACAGGGGCCGGCGGCCAAGGACGCGATTGCCCAGATTCTCACCAACAGCCGCATGTGCGCCGAAGGGCACCGGCCGATCTGCCAGGATACCGGCATCGTCAACGTGTTCATCAAGTGGGGGCAGGATTGCCGGCTGGAATCGAAGCTGAGCCTGCAGGACGTGGTCGATGAAGGGGTGCGCCGCGCCTACAACCACCCGGATAACAAGCTGCGCGCCTCCGTGCTGGCCGATCCCGCCTTCACCCGCCGCAACACGCGCGACAACACCCCGTGCGTGCTGAGCGTGGACATGGTGCCGGGCAACACCGTCTCTATCGATGTCGCGGCCAAGGGCGGGGGTAGCGAGAACAAGAGCAAGTTCAAGATGATGAACCCCAGCGACAACATTGTTGACTGGGTGCTGGAACAGATCCCGCTGATGGGCGCGGGCTGGTGTCCGCCGGGGATGCTGGGCATCGGCATCGGCGGCACGGCGGAACACTGCATGAAACTGGCCAAGCTGTCGCTGATGGAGCCGATCGACATGGCCCAGCTGAAGGCGCGCGGGCCGCAGAACGATATCGAGGCGCTGCGTATCGAGATCTACGACAAGGTCAACGCGCTGGGCGTGGGCGCGCAGGGGCTGGGTGGCCTGTCCACCGTGCTCGACGTCAAGATCCTTGACTGGCCGTGCCACGCGGCGGGCAAGCCTGTGGCGATGATCCCCAACTGCGCCGCCACGCGCCACGCCCACGTCACGCTGGATGGCAGCGGCCCGTCTTTCCTGCCGGTGCCCAACCTTGACGAATGGCCCGATGTCCACTGGCAGCCCGATGCGGCGGCGAGGAAGGTCGATCTCGACAACCTGACGCGCGAGGAGGTGTCCAGCTGGAAGCAGGGTGACCGCCTGCTGCTCAGCGGCAAGATGCTGACCGGGCGTGACGCGGCGCACAAGCGCATCCAGGACATGATCGCCAAAGGCGAGGAGCTGCCGGTCGATTTCAGGAACCGGGCGATCTACTACGTCGGCCCGGTCGATCCGGTGATGGGCGAAGTGGTCGGCCCGGCCGGCCCCACCACCGCCACCCGCATGGACAAGTTCACCGACATGATGCTGGACCTTGGCCTCATCGCCATGATCGGCAAGGCGGAACGCGGGCAGGGCGCGGTGCAGTGCATCGCCAAACACAAGGTTGCCTACCTGATGGCCACGGGCGGCGCGGCCTACCTGGTGGCCCGCGCGATCCGCGAATCGCGCGTCGTCGCCTTCGAGGACCTGGGGATGGAGGCGATTTACGAGTTCACCGTGCAGGACATGCCGGTGACCGTGGCCGTGGATAGCGAAGGCAACAACGTCCACACGCTCGCCCCGCTCCACTGGCAGCGCAAGATTGCCGAGGAAGGCCTGCTGGCCGGGCGCTGATCGGCCGCTGATCGACCAAGGCCCTACTCCTGCCGACAGATGGCCGTTGCAGGGGTGGCCTTGGCCGGTTTTACGGGCATAAATGCGCCCGATGGTTCCGATGCCGCCCGAATCCGCCCCCGTGCGCGTGCCGCTGCGCACCGTCGTGCTGTCCGTTGCCGGGCTGTGGCTGACCTATTTCCTGCTGACCACCGTGCGCGGGGAAATGGTGGACCTGGGCTTTGCGACCGAGGCTTTCTGGCGACGCGCGCTGGCATCGCTGGCCGGCGCGGTCATCACCATGGGCCTGTGGTCCATCCTGCGGCTGTTCGATACCCGTGCGCTGTGGCTCAAGATCGTCGCCGCGCTCATCGTTTCGCTCCCCGTGGCGGTGCTGATCGCGCAGGCCAACCAGCTGGTCTTCGCCTCGATGGAGGAGCGGGTCTTTGCCCGCACCATCGAACAGCGCGGCTTCACCCTGCGCAAGGACGAAGCGGGCGACCTGCTGGTGGATATTCCCGCCGCCCCCATGCCGCAGATGCCGGCCAGCAACCTGCCCCCGCCGGGCACCGTCAGCGTGGCGGCGGAACGGCTGAAGGAAGGCTACTGGCACCAGATTACCGAGATCGCCTATGGCCGCTATTTCATGTTGCTGGCCTGGTGCGCGCTGTACCTGGCGCTGTTGACGGGGGAGAAGGCCCGCGCGGCGGAACGGCGCGAGCAGCAGGCGCTGAGCGCGGCCAAGGCGGCGGAGCTGCGATCCCTGCGCTATCAGGTGAACCCGCACTTTCTGTTCAACACGCTCAATTCGCTGTCCGCGCTGGTGCTGACGGGCAAGAACGATTCGGCGGAACGCATGGTGCAGATGCTCAGCCGCTTCTACCGCCGCAGCCTGGCGGACGATCCCACGGCCGATGTGCCGCTGGCCGAGGAAGTGGCGCTGCAGAAGCTCTACCTCGATATTGAGGCGGTGCGCTTCCCGCTGCGGCTGGTGGCCCGGTATGACGTGTCCGATGAGCTGGCCGATTGCCTGGTGCCCGGCATGATCCTGCAACCACTGGTGGAAAATTCGGTCAAGCACGCGGTTGCCACCAGCAGCGGGCAGGTGACCATCACCATCGCCGCGCGCGAGGAATATGGCCGCCTCGTCGTCACCGTTTCGGATGATGGGCGCAAGGGTGGCAGCGCCCCACCGCCCGCGCCGGGATATGGCATTGGTCTTGCCAACGTGCGCGAACGGCTGGAGGCGCGCTTCGGGCGCGATGCCTTGGTTGCCTCCGGCCCGCTGCCCGACGATGGCGGCTATGCCACGCACCTCAGGCTGCCCATGGCCCGCGCGCAGAACCGCCGCGATGTTGCCGAATAGGATCTGAACCATGCAAACCGGGGGGATTGCCGACGTGACCAACCTGCGCACGCTGATCGTCGATGACGAGCCGCTGGCTATCGAGCGCATGCAGGTGCTGTGCGCCGAACTGCCCGGCCTCAGCGTGATCGGCACCGCTAGCGATGGCGAGGCGGCACTGCGGCTGGCTGACAAGCTGAAGCCCGACCTGCTGCTGCTGGACATGACCATGCCGGGCATGGATGGCCTGTCCGTGGCGCGCGAGGTCGCCCGGATGGACCCGGTCCCCGCCGTCATCTTCGTCACCGCGCACGAGAACTTCGCGGTGGAAGCCTTCGATCTCGACGCGGTGGATTACGTGCTGAAACCCGTGGCGATGGACCGGCTGGACCGCGCCATCGGCCGCGCGCTGTCCCGTGCGCAGGCCCGGCAGGACCAGGGCCAGGCTGCGGAGGAAAGCCAGTGGCTCAGCGAATTCTGGGTGCCCACCCGGTCTGAACTCCTGCGCGTGGATGCGCGCGAAGTGCGGCGCATCGATGCCGAGCGCGATTACGTGCGCCTGCACGTGGGCAATGCCAGTTACCTGCTGCTCCAGACCATCGCCGGGCTGGAGGCCAAGCTGGACCCGGACATGTTCATCCGCATCCACCGTTCCACCATCCTCCGGCGGGACCAGATCCGGTCCCTGCGCCATGAAGGGCTGGGCGTGTGGTGCGTGGAACTGGCGGGCGAAGATGGTGAGGAACTGCGCATCGGCCGCACCTACCTGCGCAAGGTCAAGGCCATGGCCGGGCGCTGAGCGCGTTCAGCCGTTTCACCTACCGTCGACAGGGCAGGGCTCCCCCTCCCCCGCGTCCCTGCGGACCAGCGCCGGGCGCATTGCTCGCACACCGGGCCACCCACGCAAAAAAGGCGGGCGCCCCTGGGAAGGGACGCCCGCCGAGAGGGGGTTCGTATGTCGTGGAGAGATCAGCTGCGGCCGCTGTTGGCGCTCACCAGCTGGGCAAAACGCTGATTCAGCTGGGCCTTGGCATCGCGATAGCAGCGGTTCTGGCCGCTGGTCGGCAGGCGGGTGCCCAGCACCACTTCATCCATGCCGCAGGCTTCGCGGGCGGCGTTATCGATGCGGCGGTCCAGTTCGGTGCGGCCGGCCTGCGTGGTCAGGTCGAGGTCGCGGTAGGTCACGCCGGTGGTGCGGGTGGCGCCATCCTGGGCGCTGGCGACCAGCGGGGTGGCAACAATGGTGGCGGCCAGCAGGGCTGCGGAAATGGTCTTGATCATGGCTCGTTCCTTCCTCTGAATTCTCTCGAAGGCCTCCCCTCCAGGAAGCCGGGTTGCGCCGCAGCCGGTGGGACTGGATCGACCGCGGCGCATGAGTATTGGTAGGCTGGATCCTTGCCGCGCGCCTGCCATGGTCGACCGCGGGCTGGCTTCGCTCGACAGAGGAGTCCTGTGTCCGACGAACGGCCAAGCCTGCTCCACGAACGGCCGACTGCACGCCGTTGGACCTGTCCGGCTGGCGGCAGTGGCTGCGAATCAGCGGCTGTTCCGCCAAATCCTGCCGCGACAGGAGCTTACCAAGGTGCTTTAAGGGCGCGATGGCCGTCGCGATCGTGTTCCTGCTGGGCATTGCCAACTTCGCGCTGCACCGCGCGGCGGTGGAAAGCGGCCATCCGCTGGTCACCATGGTTCGCCAGTCATCCCGCCTGTTTGCGCCGCGGGTGACCTACGCCGTGGAATTCGTGCTGCTGGTGGCGGCCCTGCTGCTGGTGGCAGGCGGATCGGCCGGCTGGGTGTGGGCCTATGCGGCCTATTCGGTGGCCAACGGCATGTCCACCTGGGCGATCCTGACGGGACGTTTGTGATGGGGCAGAGGGGGACCGCCAGCACTTTCCGGCTGGTGCGTAGCGAAGGCGATCTGCTAGCGACCGGGCACCGTGGCTGAAGACCTGCTCCTGTTCCACCTGTCGGACATCCACTTCGGGATGGAGGACGGCCAGGCCCTTGAATGGGTCATGGGCGAAATTGCTGTGCGCCGTCCGCACGCGGTGGCCATAACCGGGGACCTGACCATGCGCGCGCGGCGGCGGGAATTTGCCGCTGCGGAACGGTGGCTTCGCTCCATCGGCGTGCCGGTGACGGTGGAGCCGGGCAACCATGACCTGCCGGGCTATCACCTGCCCTCGCGCTACCTTGCCCCGCTGTCGCGCTTTGCCGCCTTCCGCAGCCTGGTGGAACGTGAACTGGTGTTTCGTGACATCGTCATCGTCGGGCTCAACACCAATGTGCCCGCCCAGTGGCGGTTCAACTGGTCGAAGGGGCACGTGACCCGGCGGGCGCTGGCCGCGTGCCTCGCCAGGATCGATGCCCTGCCGCGTGGCACCCGCGTTGTGGTAACCGCGCACCACCCCTTGCGCGAAGCAGGCACCCACGGCACCGCGCTCACCCGCGGCGGGGCGCGGGCGCTGGCGGAACTGGCGCGGCGCGGCGTGCTGGCCGTGCTGACGGGCCACGTGCACGATGCCTTCGACATCATGGAGCCCACGCCGCACGGCCCGGTGCGGATGATCGGTGCCGGCACCCTGTCGCACCGCCTGCGCACCACGCCGCCTTCGTTCAATGAACTGCACTGGGATGGCCGGGAGCTGACCGTGCGGGTGCGCAACATGGCAGGCCTGTCCACGCCGTCGATGCAGGTCGATGAAGTGCCGCCCGATGCCCAGCCGCCCATTGCCGAGCCGCCTGTCGGGGCCGAAGACATGCCGACGGCGAGCTGACCACGGAGGAAAAATTTGCGCGGGCCGGGCACCAGTCCCACTCTCGTGCGTTGCGCGGATCATGGCGCGTAAAGTCCTCGTCGTGGAAGACGATATCCTCAACCGCATGTTCTACCTGGAGGTGTTGTCCACCTCCGGGCTTGAGGTCGCGGAAGTAGGGGACGGCGCGGCAGTGATGGCGGAAGTTGCCCGGTTCAAGCCGGACGTGATCACCATGGATATCCAGCTTCCGCACGTCTCCGGCCTCAAGCTGATCAAGCAACTGCGCCGCGAGGCCAGCACGCGCCAGATTCCGATCATCGCCATCACTGCCTTTGCCGGGCATGAAGAGGAATCCCGCTGCCGCGCGGCGGGAGCCAGTAACTTCCTGTCCAAACCCGTGACGATGGACCGGTTGAAGGGGGCGATTGACGAGGCGCTCCACCAATCCTCGTAGTTTCCGTCCCCCGTCCAGGCCCGGCGCTTCTGGACGTGCGGTTCAGCGCGCGATTGTTCTGAATCGCTCCATCCATCGGTAATTTTCGCCCAGGTATGCGCTTCCCTCTTTGCTCAGATGTCCCGGGTCCCGGTAAAGAAAGACGTTTTCGCGGATCGTGTCGCAGCTCCCCCTGGCGCACATGATGTCGGGTAGCCAGTAAACGGGGATTTGCCCGCTCACCGATCTAAGCAGGGAATATGGCCGGGTATCGAGGTCCAGCGGGAAATTGCAGATTTCGAGCGGTTTGTTGGCGAATGAGGCGTGCGCCACACAAAGCCCGTTGTTCCTGCCGCTCAACGGCGTTGGCGAGACGATGACAACGCGTGCGCCCAGTTTCCTGATTTCGTTTGCCGTCTTGATGAGCGCATTCCGGACCATCTGAGTTGCAACGGGATCATACGCGCGCCCATCGCGCATCATTATCGCACCTTCGGTCACGCCGATAAATGGCGATGACAATATGACCGTCTCAACGCTGCTATTGTTTGTTAGCCAATGCAAAACGCTATCGTTGAACGAGATGCATTGTTGCGCCCACTGCCCGGTATAGCCGGCAGCGGGGTCCAGCATGGAAACGCCCAATATTGGCGAACAGCCGGACAGGGTATGCTGTTGCAATCTTATCTGCGGGTCACTGGCGATCAGACCCTGCGCCAGATGCATGGCGTAGCTGTCGCCCCACAAGAGCACATCCGGGCTTTTCGACGTGTAACAGTTCGGGGAATTGGTGAATTCACCCTCGCAATCAGGGCTCAGGCCATAATTGACGGTCAAGCGTTCATCGAGATCCGCGAGGTCCATTCCTCCCTTGTTGCGTAGCGCAAAGCCGTCCCCCAGATACCCGGCAGAACCGACTGCAATGAGTATGCCGCCAATCACGCCGCTGGCAGTAAAAACTGCCCTGCGGGTAGGCAGGATCGAGGCCTGGCCGCGGCGAAAGGGCGTTTCGACATAGCGCCAGGTGAAGTAGGCCAGCACTAACGACAGCACGGCCAGGGCAGCCATGAGATAAGGCGAAGGTGCGGGAATGCTGCGGAGGCGGGCAAATGCAAACAGCGGCTGGTGCCACAGATATGCGCTGTAGCTGACCAACCCGATGCCGACAAAGCCCCGCATGCCCAGCAGCCGGGCTGTCCACGTACCCGCGCCACCAAACATAATGATGAGGGCCGTGCCCGCAACAGGGGCGAGGGCGTAGACGCTGGGGAAGGGTGTCGCCTCATCGTAGGCGAAAATCGCGAAAACGATCAGGGCCAGGCCCGCCAGGCTGAGCCAGTTGTTCGGGCGTTGCACCCGGTCCGACAGCCAGAAGGCACAGATGGAGCCGGCCAGCAGCTCCCACGCCCGTGTCGGGGCAAGATAGAAGTTCGCGTTTGGCTTGTTGCGCCATCCCCACTCGCTGGCAGCCAGACTGATCGCGGCAATCACGCAGATCGACCAGAACACGCGATTGCGCCCAAAGCGCCATGCGAGCAGCAGGAAAACGGGAAAGAGCAGGTAATACTGCTCCTCGATCGCCAGGCTCCAGGTATGCAGGAGCGGCTTCAGCTCGCCCTCCGGGGCAAAATATCCGTCTTCGCGCCATAACAGGATGTTGGAGGCAAAAAAGACAACGGCAACGATACGCCTGGAGAAAGCCTTGAGCTCATCGGGCAGCATCCACATCCAGGCAAAGGGGATGCAGCAGAGCATGACGAAGAACAGCGCGGGCAAAATCCGTCTCGCGCGGCGTTCGTAAAACCGGGCGATCGAGAAATTGCCCTGATCGAGCTCGCCGATAAGGATGCTGGTGACGAGATAGCCGCTGATGACGAAAAACACGTCAACGCCAACGTAGCCCCCGCTGACAAGCGTCAGGCCAGCGTGAAAGAGTATGACCGGGATAACCGCAACCGCTCGCAACCCGTCAATTTCCGGGCGGTAGGGCATCTTGCCCCCGGCGTTGCGATCGCCGCTCTCGCTCATGGTTTTGTTGCCGGCATTTTCCACGCCCCGGTCCATGTTCCAGCCACCAAGATCCGGCTTGTAACCCCCGCCGCAGGCTGCACAAAAAGAAAACGCCGGGAAAAATCCCGGCGTTTCCAATGTGACAGCTGTTTTGAAAACAGCTTCGAGCTTAGCGCTTCGAGAACTGGAAGCTGCGGCGGGCCTTGGCGCGGCCGTACTTCTTGCGTTCCACCACGCGCGGGTCGCGGGTGAGGAAGCCGGCGGCCTTCACCGTGGCGCGCAGGGCCGGTTCGTACTTGGACAGTGCCTGGCTGATGCCGTGCTTCACGGCGCCTGCCTGGCCAGACAGGCCGCCGCCCTTCACGGTGGCGATCACGTCGTACTGGCCTTCACGATCGGAGATGGTGAAGGGCTGGTTGATCACCAGGCGCAGGGTGGGGCGGGCGAAGTACACTTCCTGATCGCGGCCATTGACCACGATCTTGCCGGTGCCCGGCTTCAGCCACACGCGGGCAACCGCGTCCTTGCGGCGGCCGGTGGCATAGGCGCGGCCCTGGGCGTCCAGTTCCTGTTCGCGCAGCACGGCGGCGGGGCCGGTGCGCTGCACGGGCGCTTCGGTGGTCAGGGTGTTCAGGTCCGACAGGTCGGAGACGGTGTTGTTTTCGTCGGCCATTACTTGGCAACCTTGTTCTTGCGGTTCATCGAGGCAACGTCGAGCACTTCAGGCTGCTGGCCGGCGTGCGGGTGTTCGGTGCCGTTGTACAGGTGCAGGGCGCGCATCTGCGCACGGCCCAGCGGACCGCGCGGGATCATGCGTTCCACGGCCTTTTCCAGCACGCGTTCCGGATAGGCGCTGCCGAGGACCTTCTGGGCGGTGACGCCCTTAATGCCGCCGGCATAGCCGGTGTGGCGGTAATACACCTTGTCACCCAGCTTCTTGCCGGTGAAGCGCACCTTGCCCGCGTTGAGCACGATGACATGATCGCCGCAATCCACGTGCGGGGTGAAGCTGGCCTTGTGCTTGCCGCGCAGGATGTTGGCGATGATGGTGGCGACGCGGCCGACGACGAGGCCTTCGGCGTCAATCACGTGCCACTTCTTTTCGACCTCGGCCGGCTTGATCGACCGGGTCTGCTTGCTGAGAGCCTTCATGGCTTGCTGGTATCCCTAGTGTGAGCGAATCTCTCGCCGCAAAGGGCCTGGGCCCCATGCGAAGGCGCGCCGTTTGTCCTGTGAGGGGGGAGAAGTCAAGCTTTTGGGCGGCTTTGCGAGGAGGTAAAATAATACCGCAAGCCAATCGAGGGTCACGCGGGGAACAGTTCCCACCACTCCGCGCTGTGCTCTTCCTCGCCCAGCAGGCTGGTGGTCACTTCCCGCCGTGCCGTCCGCATCAGCCCGGTATCGGGGCTCCGCTGCGCGGTGAAACGCACCCGCACCTCGCCGCTGTCGCCCCATGGCAGCGGGATCGTGCGGCGTTCTTCGGCTTCCAGCCGCTGCGGGGCGAACAGGTCCGCCGGATGGACGGAAATGAGCTGCGCGCCGCTGGCCCGGATGGCATCGAGCAGCGTGGCAAGCTCGTCAGGCCTGTCGCCGTATTGCTCGCGCAGCGCCTCCAGCGCGGCCACGAAGGCCTGATTGGGTGCCGCTTCGCTGGCATCCACGATCAAGCCCGCGGCATCGAGAACCAGCGGAAAGCCGCCGGTTTCGATCCGCTGCTCCTCAATCCGCGCCAGCCCGGCAAGGTTGGCGGGCGCATCAACGCGGGCGGCGACCTGACTGCCTGCCACCACGTAGCCGCCCGCCTCCCGGGCAGTGAAGCGCAGGCAGAAGTCACGAGTCACCACGATGGCCGCGCCGCCCGGCAGGTTGCGTTGCAGGGTGCGGCGGAAGGTCATGTCGCACGTGGGCGGAGCGATGGGGGCAACCGTACCGCTGGCCAGAGCCGGCGCAGCAGCGGCACGCGTGGCGAGCAGCGGCAGCAATGCGGCACCCGCCATAATCCGCAGGATGCCCCTCCTGCCCGAAGCGCCTTCCCAATCGCTCAACCCGCGGCTCCCGTCATCGGCAGGCCGCCAAGCCATGCTAGGGTGCATGGGGCGGCGGCATCTGCTTTCCACCCGGTAATCGCAGGCGACTGATAGGAATGCAATTGCCCCAATCGCGCCACCAGCCGTTCCGCCAGCGCCGCACGGGTCTTGAACAGGACACCAACTTCGCGTGCCTCGCCACGCTCGTCCCGCCATTCGTACAGGGAAACAAGCCCCGGCACGATGTTGGCACAGGCGATCAGCTTTTCATCAAGCAGCGTCCCGGCCACCGCGCGCGCTTCCGCTTCGTCCGGGAACGGGCACCAGACGAGGAAGGCCGCGTCCTGTTGCATCAGCCAGCGTCGGCCCGCTGCCAGCCCAGCCGGTTGGCACCCCAGCACGTAGCCGCCACCAGCAGCGCGCCGACCAGCTGGTGCGCCACCGCCACCCACAACGCCACCCCGGTCAGCACCGTGACAATGCCGAGGATGATCTGGGTGCCGAAAGCCGAATGGATCAGCACCGAAGACCGCCGATCCCCCGCCTTCTTCAATCCACGGGCCAGCACGACCAGTACCGCCACGGCCACCCATGCCCACCAGCGGTGCAGCCAATGAAGGAGAAAGGGATCGTGGGTGAAGGCGTAGAAAACGCCGCGGTCCCACCCGGCCTGCGGCAGGAACTGCCCGCTCATCAGCGGCCAGGTATCGCTGGCAAGGCCGGCATTGAGGCCGGCCACCCAGGCACCCAGCAGCAGTTGCACGAACAGGATTACCAGCGCGGCCAGCGTAAGCCCCGTCACCCGCGCCGGGCGGGCGGAAGGATCGGCGTGAAGGTGCAGCAGGTCACGCGCGGTCCACACCAGGCCGCCCAGCGTGATCAGCGCGGTAAGCAGGTGGATGGACAGCCAGAAGTGCGACACGTCCGTCATGCGTGTGTTGAGGCCCGAACTGACCATCAGCCAGCCGAACACCCCCTGCAAGCCGCCCAGCGCCAGCAGGCCCAGCAGGCGCGGCTTGTAGCCTTCCGGAATGGCGCGGCGGATCCAGAACCAGGCCAGCGGCACAGCAAAGGCGATGCCGATCAACCGCGCGATCAACCGGTGGAACCATTCCCAGAAATAGATGAACTTGTAATCGGCCAGGGTCATGCCCTGCGGCCCTGCCACCTGCCGGTATTCGCCGATCTGCTGGTAGGCCTCGAACTCCGCCTGCCACTGGGCCTCGCTCAGGGGGGGCAGGGTGCCGGTCACCGGCTTCCATTCGGTGATGGACAGGCCACTTTCGGTCAGCCGGGTGATGCCGCCCACGGCCACGATGATGGTGACCAGCAGGGCCACGGTCAGCAGCCAGCGGGCAAGGATGCGCGGTTGCGCGGTGCCGGCAAGGCCGGCATGGCCGGGAAGGGGCGTGCTCATGCGGGGCGATGTGCGCGCCGGCGCGGCGAATCGCAATACGGCAATTTGTCGCAAGGAAGGCAAATCCGCTTGCGCAATGTTATAGCGTTACATACATCTTGGCCCATGGGTTCCATCATTCCCCGGATTCGTGACCGGCTGGACCGGATCGGCGTGCTATTGTCATGCCTGTGCGTGATTCATTGCGTGCTGGGCCTGGTGCTGGTTGCCGGGCTGGGGCTGGGCGCCAGCTTCCTGTTCGATCCGGCGATTCACCGCGTGGGCCTGCTGCTGGCCACCATCATTGCCGGTGTCGCCATCGGCATGGGCGCGCTGCGCCACCGGCGGGCGGCGCCCTTCGTGGTGGCAATGACCGGCCTCAGCTTCATGGGCGGCGCGCTGGCCGTGGGCCACGGCGCGGAAGAAGCCGTGCTGACGGTGATCGGCGTGGCCCTGGTGGCTGCCGGGCACATCCTCAACTTGCGCAAGGCGTGAAGCGCGCTATCTGGGGCAGGCGATGAGCCAGCCGATCTCCATCACCGTCAATGGCGAACCGCGCCGCACCAGCGCCGCGACGATTGCCGATTTCGTGCGCGAACTGGGCCTGAAGGTGCAGAAGGTGGCGGTGGAACACAACGGCGTGATCGCCCCGCGCTCCACGCTGGAAGATGTTACGCTGGCCGATGGTGACAACCTGGAGATCGTCCACTTCGTGGGCGGCGGTTAAACTGTCTTGTCCTGCGACGCCGGTGCCGATACCGCCGCGTGCATGACTGATACCACGCCCAAGGACACCTGGACCGTTGCCGGCCGCACCTTCACCAGCCGCCTGATCGTGGGCACGGGCAAGTACAAGGACTTTGCCCAGAACGCTGCCGCCGTTGAAGCGAGCGGGGCCGAGATCGTCACCGTGGCCGTGCGCCGGGTGAACATCTCCGATCCCACCCAGCCGGTGCTGATGGATTACATCGATCCCAAGAAGATCACCTACCTGCCCAACACCGCCGGTTGCTTTACCGCGGACGAGGCGATCCGCACCCTGCGCCTGGCACGCGAGGCGGGCGGCTGGGATCTGGTGAAGCTGGAAGTGCTGGGCGAGGCGCGCACCCTTTATCCCGACATGCGCGAGACGCTGAAGGCCTGCGAAGTGCTGGCGAACGAAGGCTTTGCTCCGATGGTCTACTGTGTGGACGACCCCATCGCAGCCAGGCAGTTGGAAGAAGCGGGCGCGGTGGCCATCATGCCGCTGGGCGCGCCGATCGGTTCCGGCCTCGGCATCCAGAACAAGGTGACCATCCGCCTGATCGTGGAAGGCGCCAAGGTGCCGGTGCTGGTGGATGCGGGCGTTGGCACGGCGAGCGAGGCTGCCGTGGCCATGGAGCTGGGCTGCGACGGGGTGCTGATGAACACCGCTATCGCCGAAGCGCAGGACCCCGTGCGCATGGCCCGCGCAATGAAGCACGCCGTCATCGCCGGGCGCGAGGCCTACCTCGCCGGCCGCATGAAGACGCGCAAGTATGCCGATCCGTCCAGTCCGCTGGCAGGGTTGATCTGACGCCGGTCAACGCTGGTTGGTGATGCGGCGGGCCGCGGCAATCTTATCTTAACCATGTTGCGCGACTTTCCTGCTGGTATCGGCAGGAGGCCACGGCATGGCAGTCTCGAAAACGGCATCGCACTCGATCGCGGAAATGCGCGAATTCGCCAGCTTTACGGCGAGCGAGCAGGACTTCATCACCCGCAGCCTGGACATATGCATGGGGCGCGGGGATGCGTTCAAGGCATGGACCGGTGCCGGTTCCGGCGCGATCCGGGCGCAGTATATCGCCTATCGCGAACTGCGCGCGCTGGCCGCGTCCATCCCGGCTGTGCAGGGTTTCGACGGCCTGGCCCCGTTCATGGGGCCGCTGGTCCGCATCACTGCGGCCGATCTGGCGCAGGAACAGATCGACAGCTTTTCCGCTTACCGCTTCCTGTACGAACGGATGCTGGGCGCGGCCGCGCGCCCGTTCCTGCCGGCGGCCTTCTGCGCCGCCGCCGCCCTGCCGCAGATGCGGCCCTGCCGGCGCAAGATGCTGCTGCAATCCCTGAGCGAAGCCGCCGCCACCGCGCCGGGCTGGTCTGACCGCGAACCGGTATTCTTCCCCGAACGGATCGAGGACGAGGCCGCCTGATCGCCCGCCGGCATTCTGGCCCGGAAAGGTTGGCATCGCGCACAATGCTGCCAATATAGGCCACAATGCCGCAAACCAGTTCCCCCATCGCCGCCTACCGGCGCCCGTTCGGCCTGCCCGGCTGGACCGTGGCCGTGCCCCTGCTGGGCCTGCTGGCCATCGCCCTTCCGGGGGCGGGGCCGGTACTGGCAATCAAGGCCCTTCTGCTGGGCGCAGCCATCATGGCGGCGGTCTACCATGCCGAGGTGCTGGCACATTACCTGGGCGAACCCTTCGGCACCCTGGTGCTGGCCCTGGCGGTGACGGTGATCGAGGTTTCGCTGATCGTCTCGATCATGCTGACCGAAGGGGCCGGTGCGCAGGCGCTGGCGCGCGATACGCTGATCGCGGCGATCATGATCACCATTAACGGCATCGTCGGCCTGTGCCTGCTGGTGGGCGGGCAGCGGCATCACGAACAGAGCTTCACCCAGTCCGGCGTCAGCGCGGGCCTGGCCATGCTGGCGACGTTGAGCGTTCTGACGCTGATACTGCCCAACTTCACCGTCAGCGAGCGCGGGCCGTTCTACACCGAAGCCCAACTGGTCTTCGTCGCGGTGATTTCGCTGGCCGTCTACGCCACCTTCGTGGTCGCGCAGACGATCCGTCACCGGGAGGATTTCCTCCATGCCGCGCCAGACGCGGAGCCTGCCGCGCACGGCGGCGTCCACCGCAGCCAGGCACTGGCCGCGGGCGGCCTGCTGGTGCTGTCGCTGGTGGGGGTGGTGCTACTGGCCAAGCGCCTGTCCCCCGCCATCGAAGACGCGGTGCTGGCCCTTGGCGCGCCGCGCGCGCTGGTGGGGATCATCATCGCCGCACTGGTGCTGGCGCCGGAAGGCTTTGCCGCGCTGGCCGCCGCGCGGGCCAACCGGGTGCAGACCAGCCTCAACCTCGCCATCGGCTCCGCGCTTGCCTCGATCGGGCTGACCATCCCGGCAGTCGCCGTGGCGGCACTCATCATGGGCTTCGAGCTGGAGCTGGGCCTGTCGATGCGGTCAACCGTACTGCTGGGGCTGACGCTCATCGTCGCCACCCTCACCCTGTCACAGGGGCGCACCACAATGGTGCAGGGGGTGGTGCACCTGGTGATCTTTGCCACCTACCTGTTCACCACCATTTTCCCCTAGCTCAATAGAGCGCGTCGATCCGGTCCTGGTAGACAGCACGGATCGGCGCGCGCCGGATTTTCATTGTCGGCGTCATCTGCCCGTTATCGACCGTGAACGGCCCGTCGGCGAGGTCGAACTTGCGGATCTTCTCGATTACCGAGAGTTCGGCATTGGTGCGGTCCACGGCGGCCTTCAACGCCCGCGCCAGGTCGGCGTTGCCGCGCAGGGCGGCCAGGTCCGGCTCCACCCTGTGCGCGCGCGCCCATGTCTTGAGCCAGTCGGCATCGGGCACCAGCAGCGCGACCATGAACGGGCGCTTGTCGCCGCTCACCATCGCCTGGGCGATTTCCGGCTGGAGGGTCAGCATCCCTTCCAGCTTCTGCGGGGCGATGTTGTCCCCCTTGTCGTTGACGATGATGTCCTTCTTGCGATCGGTGATGACCACGCGGCCGCCATCGTCGAGATGGCCGATGTCCCCGGTGTGCAGCCAGCCATCCTTCAGCGTGGCCGCCGTGGCTTCCGGATTGCGCCAGTAGCCTTTCATCACCAGCTCGCCGCGCAGCAGGATCTCCCCGTCATCGGCAATGCGCACCTCCACCCCGGCCAGCGGCGGGCCGACGGTGTTCATGCGGATGCCGGCAGAGGGGCGGTTGCACGATGCCACCGGCGCGCTTTCCGTCTGGCCATAGCCTTGCAGCATGACCAGGCCCATTGCCTGGAAGAACCCGCCCACTTCCGGGTTGAGCGGCGCGCCGCCCGATACCAGCGCCTTGATCCGCCCGCCAAAGCGCGCGCGCACCTTGGGGCGCAGCGTCAGGTCCAGCAGCGGGCCTATCAGCAGGTCCTTTACCGAATGGCGCCCGGCAATGCGCCGTTCGCCCAGGTGGATGGCGCACGTCAGCAGGAAATTGGCCGCGCTGCCCTGCTTCTCCACCGCCTTGATCAGCTTTTCGCGCAGGATTTCGAACAGGCGCGGGACCACGATCATGAAGGTGGGCTGCGCTTCCTCCAGGTTGCTGGACAGCTTGTCGAGCCCTTCGGCAAACCACACGTCTGCCCCCAGGCCGATCGGCAGGAACAGCCCGGCCGTGTGTTCCAGCGCATGGCTGAGCGGCAGGAACGAGAGGAACCTCTCCTCCCCCCAGCCGAAATCCTCCGCCAGGATGTTGGCCGCGCCGCGCACGTTGCGCAGGATTGCGCCGTGGTGCAGCATCACCCCGCGCGGGGATCCGCTGGTGCCGCTGGTGTAGATGATGCAGGCCAGGTCATCGCGGGTGACGGTGGCAAGATGCGCGTCCACGTCCGCCCGCGCTGCGGCGGCATCCCCTTGCAGCAGCGCGCTCCACTGGTGGATGGCGAAACTGCCGCTTTGCGATGACGGCATGGGGTCAAAGGCGATCAGGTGTTCCGCCTGCCCCGATCGCAGCATGGCCGCCACTAGCGGGCGGGCCAGTTTCTCGTTGGAGACGAAGACAGCCCGCGCCCCGCTGTTATCGAGGATGTGGCAATGGTCGCCTTCGGTATTGGTGGTATAGGCGGGCGTGGTGATGCAACCCGCGGCCATGATCGCCAGGTCCGCCAGGCACCATTCGGGCCGGTTTTCGGACACGATCATCACCCGGTCGCCCGGCTTCAGGCCCAGGTCCTTCAGCTTTTGCGCCACCAGGCATACCTGCCGTGCCGCTTCCGCATAGCTGAGCGAGGTCCATTCCCCGTCAAGCTTCGCGGTCAAAAACGGCTTCTCGCCCTGCTCCTGCGCGCGGGCGAGGAACAGGCCCACAAGGCTTGTGGCATTGTCGATATCTTGCAGTTCCAAGGCTCACTCCCCGGCCAGGTCGACCTGTCGGCCCGTTGTGTGGGTCCATTTGGTTGCAGGACTTACGACCTGTCGCCCCGGTGGGCAAGATAATGGGACCGAAGGTCCAGTGTGGCGCCTCAGTGCGCGCCTGTCGGGCCAAGGCCTTCTGACTGGCCCGGCCCGGCGGGGGCGGAAGGCGTGGCCGGGATCGCCACCAGCGGGGCCAGCCGCGGATCGAAGGCGGCCCGCCAGCGTCCATCGGCGCCGCGCAGCGCAGCCGTCGTGCGCAGCAACTGGTCGAACGGGGTAACCTGCGCGTGGCCCAGCCGTTGCAGATCGGGCGCGAGCTCTTCCATCCAGGTGCCCTTTTCCACCAGCACCGTGCCCGGCCCCACCGCCATCACGAATGGCAGGCCCAGCGCCTCTTCCAGCGGCAGGCGGAAATCGATCACGCCGATGATGGCGCGCGCGGTCTGCGGCGGAATCAGCCCACCGCCTGCCGCGCCCACGGCAAACAGCGGCCTCCCTTGCGGATCGTAGACCAGCGTCGGCGTCATCGAACTGGCCGGGCGCTTGCCCCCGGCCACGGCATTGGCCACCGGGCGACCGTTCGCCTCGGGCGTGAAGGAAAAGTCGGTCAGCTCGTTATTGAGATAGAAGCCGCCATAGAACAGGCCGGACCCGAAGGCCCCCTCCACCGTGGCGGTGAAGCTGGCCATGCTGCCGTCTGCCTCGACAGCCACGAAATGGGTGGTGCCATTCTCTGGCCAGGCCTGCGGGGCGGCGAGGGCGAGCGGCGCGCCTTGCGGCCGGCCGGGTTCGACAGTGGCAAGGGTGTTGGCCGCACTGATGAGGGCCGAGCGCGCGGCGAGGTAGCCATCGTCCAGCAGCCCGGCCAGCGGCACGTCCACGAAAGCGGGATCGCCCACGTAGAAGTCCCTGTCGGCATAGGCGAGACGCTGGGATTCGATGAACAGGTGCCAGGTCACCGGATTGCGCGGCCCCAGCGTGGCAAGGTCAAAGCGTTCGAGCTGCTTGAGCATGGCGAGCAGCGCCACCCCGCCCGATGACGGCGGCCCCATCGTGCACACGCGGTGCAGGCGGTAAAGCGCGCAGGCCGGATCACGCTCCACCGGGCGATAGGCGCCGATGTCCTGCGCGGTCATCCCGGCGGGCAGGGGCGTATCGGCGGCGATCTCTGCCGCCATGCCGGCTGCGAATGGCCCGTGATAGAAAACGTCCGGCCCCTGTGTGGCAATCATCTCCAGCGTCCGCGCCAGTTCCGGAAGGCGGATCGCCTCGCCCGGCAGCGGTGCGCTGCCATCGGCATGGTAGAAGGCCGTGCGCGCATCTTCGTCGCGCCCGCCACGCGGGGCAAAGCTGGCGAGCGAGGAACTGAGGCGCGGAGTAACCGGGAAACCGTCGCGCGCCAGGGCGATCGCCGGGGCGAACAGATCCGCCCAGGGCAGGCGGCCGTGCTGGCGATGCGCCTCTGCCGCCAGCGCCACCGCGCCCGGTACGCCCACGGACAGGCCGCTGAGCGTGGCGGCCTGGCGGTTGCGGACGCTGCCATCGGGGTTGAGGAACCATGTGCCGGTGGCCGCCGTCGGGGCCGTTTCGCGCCCGTCGAAGCTGTCCACGCTGCCATCGGGCTCACCCACCACCAGCAGGCCGCCGCCGCCGATGCCGGAACTTTGCGGTTCCACCACGGCCAGGGCCAGCATCATGGCGACGGCCGCATCGGTGGCGCTGCCGCCACGGGCCATGATCGCCTCGCCAATCGGGCCAACGCGCGGATCGTTGGCGGCCGCCACCCCGCCTGCAACGGACGCGGGGCCCGGCGTCTGGGCGACAGGCGCAACCGGGACGGTGGCGCAAGCCGCCAGCGCCAGCGGCGCAAGCAGCAGGGTCAGGCGGCGCAGATTGTGCATTTGCGAAAGGCTATTCGGTTCCGACCGCTTCGGCAATGCTGCCAAAGCCGTATTGACGCATCAGCTCTTCCAGTCCGCGCACGATCTCGCGCGCGATGCCGGGGCCGCGATAGACCATGGCGGAATAGAGCTGCACCAGCGATGCGCCGGCGCGGATGCGGGCGAAGGCGTCTTCTGCGGTGGCAATACCGCCCACGCCCACCAGCGGCACGGTCCCGCCGGTGGCCTTGCGGAAATCGCGCAGGCGCTGCAGCGCCGCCTCCTTCAACGGCGCGCCGGACAGGCCTCCCGCCTCGCCCGCAAAGCGCGATTTCAGGGCCAGAGCGCCTTGGGGGCGGGCAATGGTGGTGTTGGACACGATCAGTGCGCCCAGTCGCTTGTCGATGGCGATGCGGGCAATGGCATCCACGTCCGCCGGTTCCAGATCGGGCGCGACCTTGAGGAAGATCGGCACCTCAGCCGCCCCGCGCGCCTCGATCACCGCGTCCAGCAGGCCGGTGAGCGCGCTTTCGTCCTGCAGGGCGCGCAGCCCCGGCGTGTTGGGGCTGGAGATGTTGACCGCCAGATAGTCAGCCAGCGGGGCCATTGCCCGCGTCATGTGGGCATAGTCGGCCACCCGGTCTTCGCTGTCCTTGTTGGCGCCGATGTTGATGCCGACAACGCCCTGCCTGGTGCGGGCCGAGAGGCGCAGGACCGCCTCGTTACATCCGCGGTTGTTGAATCCCATGCGGTTGATCACCGCCTCGTCCTCCTCCAGCCGGAACAGGCGCGGGCGCGGGTTGCCTTCCTGGGCAAGCGGGGTGATCGATCCCACCTCCGCAAAGCCGAAGCCCAGCCCCAGCAGCGCATCAGGCACTTCGCCGTCCTTGTCGTACCCGGCGGCCATGCCCAGCGGGTTGGGGAAGGTGATGCCGGCCACCGTGGTCTGCAACGGACCGCCCAGCGGCTGCGGCTTGCCTTCGGGCAGCAGCTTGAGCGCGGCAATGCTGAGGCCATGCGCGGTTTCGGGATCGAGGCGGAAGATAGCCGGGCGGATCAGGTCATAAAGCATCAGGCGCCTATGCCAGCCGCGCCCGGCGGTGTCGATTGGCAGGAAGCCACGCTGGCCTGAATACAAAATGTTACAAGCAATTGTCGTTTTCATACAATGGCGAATCGAATCACTTTGATAATAGCCTGCCTGCGACCCGAAGGGCTCGACGCGTTGACGCGACGGGTTCTCGACTTCAAGGGCGGCTCTTACCATGGGGCCGCCCCTTTTTTATGCGCCGCAGGCGAGCCACTCCACCAAATTGCTAACGACTCGCAACAAGCGATCGGGCGTTGAAACCACGGAATCGCGTCACTAGGTGAAATCGGAACGAATCAATCCGATTAACCGGGAAGCTTCTCATGCGCCTGTCCAGCATGGCTGATTATGCCGTCGTCACGATGTGCGCCGCCGCGCGCCATTGCGGCTTTTCGCGCGTGTCCGCAGCCGAACTGGCGCAGGAAACCGGGCTACCGCTGCCCACGGTGCAGAAGATCGCCACCATGCTGTCCAAGGCGGGCCTGATCCGCGGCCTGCGCGGGGCAGGCGGCGGCATCCAGCTGGCGCGCCCGGCGGCGGCGATCACGCTGGCTGACATCGTGGAGGCGGTTGAAGGCCCCATTGCGCTGACGGCATGCGTGGAAAGCGGGCGACATGATTGCGCGCTGGAAAGCAATTGCTGCGTGCGCCCGCACTGGGCCGTGGTGAACGATGCGCTGCGCGGCGCACTGTCGGGCGTCAAGCTGTCCGACCTTGCCCGCCTGCCCCAATCGCAGGAGGTCGCGGCATGAGCGAACAGGATATCCAGATCCAGGACCAGGCAGCGCGCGAAGCCGCCGCCAAGGTCGCCGATTACGAACACGGCTGGTCCGCCGACATCGAAACCGATTTCGCCCCCAAGGGGCTGACGGAAGACACCGTCCGCTTCATTTCGGCCAAGAAGAACGAGCCGGAATGGATGCTGGAATGGCGCCTCAAGGCCTTCCGCCACTGGCTCACCATGGAGGAGCCGGACTGGGCCAAGGTCAATTTCCCCAAGATCGATTACCAGGACGCCTACTACTACGCCGCGCCGAAGAAGAAGGCGGAGCTGGGCAGCCTCGATGAGCTCGATCCCGAGATCAAGGCCGTCTACGACAAGCTGGGCATCCCCGTGGCCGAGCAGGAAGTGCTCGCCGGCGTTACCGGTGCGCGCAAGGTGGCGGTGGACGCGGTGTTCGATAGCGTCAGCGTCGCCACCACCTTCCGCAAGGAACTGGAAGCAGCCGGCGTCATCTTCCGCTCCATCAGCGAGGCGATCCGCGAATACCCGGACCTCGTGAAGAAGTGGCTCGGCCGCGTGGTGCCGATGCAGGACAACTACTTCGCCACGCTCAACTGCGCCGTCTTTTCGGACGGCACCTTCGTCTACGTGCCCGAAGGCGTGCGCTGCCCGATGGAGCTGTCGACCTATTTCCGCATCAATGCGGAGAATACCGGCCAGTTCGAACGCACGCTGATCGTGGCCGACAAGGGCAGCTACGTCAGCTACCTCGAAGGCTGCACCGCGCCGATGCGCGATGAGAACCAGCTGCACGCCGCCGTGGTGGAACTGGTCGCGCTGGACGATGCGGAGATCAAGTATAGCACCGTGCAGAACTGGTATCCCGGCGATGCCAATGGCAAGGGCGGGATCTACAACTTCGTCACCAAGCGCGCGCTGTGCCAGGGCAAGCGTTCGAAGGTGAGCTGGACGCAGGTGGAAACCGGCAGCGCCGTCACGTGGAAGTATCCCAGCTGCGTGCTGAATGGCGAGGACAGCGTGGGCGAGTTCTACTCCGTCGCCGTCACCAACAATTACCAGCAGGCCGATACCGGCACCAAGATGATCCACAACGGCAAGGGCAGCCGTTCGACCATCATCTCCAAGGGTATCTCCGCCGGCAAGAGCAACAACACCTATCGCGGCCTCGTCCGCGTGGGCGCCAATGCCGATAACGTGCGCAACTTCACCCAGTGTGACAGCCTGCTGCTGGGCGACCAGTGCGGCGCGCACACCGTGCCCTATATCGAGGTGAAGAACCCCAGCGCCCAGATCGAGCACGAGGCGACCACCAGCAAGATCAGCGACGACCAGCTGTTCTACGCCATGCAGCGCGGGCTGGGCACCGAGGAAGCCGTGGCGCTAATCGTCAACGGCTTTGCCAAGGAAGTGCTGAAAGAGCTGCCGATGGAGTTTGCCGTCGAGGCGCAGAAGTTGCTGGCGATCTCGCTTGAGGGGAGCGTGGGGTGATGTTTGATTTTCTAGCCGGCAAGGGCTCGGATTGGCTGAAGACGCCCGAGGACATGGCTCAGTTCTTGGAGCGTGAGTTTGGTCTGTGGGAGCACCGGTCAAATCACAACGAATGGGACGATTTCGAGAATCTTGAGTTTCGCAACCCGGCTTTGGAGCGTGAGCGGAAGAAGATCGTGGCAGAACTCTCGTGGGCTAACGGTCCTCTGAGCGAACAACGCCGGTCTGAAGCAATCTTGCAGGCGACCAGTCTAATCGCCCACCTCCGTTCGCTCAATTCGGTGCCCACACATGACTGAACGCAAAACCCTCAAGCTCCCCACTCCCGGCGAGGACACCCCCGCCGAAGCCCCCGCGCTCAAGAAGAAGGGCCGGGGCTGGGAGATTTCCGAAAAGCGGCTTGATGCGCTGCACGAACAGGCGCGCGAGTTGCGGCGGTTTTCGTCCGAAGCGCACAAGGCCTTGGCGGAGAAGTTCTCCAGCGCGGACCTTGGCCGCTACACCTTCAAGCGCCACGCCGTGGTCGGCAGCGCGATCGTGGATTTCAACTGCCACAACCTCGGCATGGCGATCATCATCGAGGAAGAGGGGCAGAACGAAGCCCTCGCCAAGCGGCGCGACAAGAGCCTGGAATCGGTCGGCATCCGGGTGATGCGGATCAAGGCTGCCGATATCCTTGAAAACATGGACGACGTGCTCGCCCGCATCACCGCCGGCATGCGCCTGCGCATTGCGGACAAGGGCCAGGCACGCCGCCGCCACGAGGCCGAAAACCCGCGCCAGACCAAGCCCCGCTATGACCGCGACGGCAACGGCCCGCCGCGCCCGCGCCCTTCCGGCCCCCGTTCCACCACGCCCGGCACCAAGCCCGTATCCGGCAGGACCCCCTATGCTCGCAATAAATGACCTTCACGCCACCGTTGCCGAAAAGCCGATCCTGAAAGGCCTCTCGCTCCAGATCAACGCGGGCGAAGTGCACGCGATCATGGGACCGAACGGCGCGGGCAAGTCGACGCTCGGCTATACGCTGGGCGGCCGTCCCGGTTACGAGGTGACCGGCGGAACTGTGCGGTTTACACCCAAGACCGCTCAGCCTGAGCCTGTCGAAGGCCCTGGCGCTGCGTCTGGTCCTTCGACAGGCTCAGGACGAGCGGATGTCGATTTGCTTTCGCTGGAACCCCATGAACGCGCCGCCGCCGGCCTGTTCCTCGGCTTCCAGTACCCGGTGGAAATCCCCGGCGTGTCCTTCGTCCAGTTCCTGCGCGAGGCATTGAATGCGCAGCGGAAAGGTCGCGGGGAAGAACTGCTGAGCGGCGGCGAATTCCTCAAGCTGGCGCGCGAGAAGGCGGGCCTGCTGAAGATGGACATGGAGATGCTCAAGCGCCCGGTGAACGTGGGCTTTTCCGGCGGCGAGAAGAAGCGCGCCGAGATGGTGCAGATGGGCATCCTCGACCCCTCGCTCGCCATCCTCGACGAGACCGACAGCGGCCTCGATATCGACGCGCTGCGCATCGTGGGCGATGGCATCAACGCCATCATGCGCAAACCCGATAAGGCCGTGCTGCTGATCACGCACTACCAGCGCCTGCTGGACTACGTGAAGCCGGACTTCGTGCACGTGCTGGCCGGTGGCCGCATCGTGAAGAGCGGCGGGCCGGAACTGGCGCTGCAACTGGAAACCGAAGGCTACGAGGCCGTGGCATGACCGAGGCGGCGCTCCTCCCCTCTGCCCGCGACGAGGAATGGCGCTATGCCGATATTCCCGCCGTGGCGGCGCTGGGCGCGGGCGCGCTGGCGGCCTGGCGCGATGTCGTCGTGCCCGCCGGGGAGACGCAGGTGCTGGCCCTCACCGTTGGCGGACCTGCACCGGACTTGCAGCGTGTGCGGCTGACCCTTGCGGCAGGCGCACGGGCGGAACTGTTCGCTCTGGTGGCAGGCGATGATTACGCCCGCGTGGAAGTGGAAGTGACGCTGGCCGAAGGCGCGCATTTCGAATTCGGCGCCGTCACGATCGGCGGCGGGGATGCCGTGCGCGAAGCGGTGACGCGGGTGCTCCATGCAGAGCCGGGCGCAACCAGCAACCAGGTGGTGCGCAGCGTTCATTGGGGCACGGCCACGGGCAACTTCCTTGGCCGGATCGAAGTGGCGCGTCATGCCCAGCAAACCGATGCGGCGCAGGACTTCAAGGGCCTGATCCTGCAGAAGGGCGCCAGCGCCAATGCCCGGCCCGAACTGGAAATCTACGCCGACGATGTGAAGTGCGCCCACGGCGCGGCGATCGGCCAGATGGACGAGGGCGCGCGGTTCTACATGGCCAGCCGGGGCATTGATCCGCAGGCGGCGCAAGCCCTGCTGGTGCGCGCCTTCATCGCCGATGCCTTTGCCGCGATGGCCGATGGCGACATGCTGCTGGACGGCGCAATCGCCGCGCTGGAAGGGGCGGCATTGTGAGCGTGACCGACACCCTGGCACGCCGCGCGGACTTCCCCGGCCTTGCGGGCGGCGCGGACGGTTACTGGCATTACCTAGACAGCGCCGCCACCGCGCAGAAGCCGCAAGTGGTGATCGATGCGATGACCCGTGCGCTCGGCGTGGACTACGCCACGGTCCATCGCGGGGTCTATGCCCGCAGCGCCAACATGACGCTGGCCTTCGAAGCCGCGCGCCGCACCGTGGCCGGCTTCATCGGCGGGCGCGAGGAGGAGCTGGTCTTCACCCGCGGCGCGACCGAGGCGATCAACCTTGTCGCCCAGTGCTGGCCAAACAAGGGGCGCGTGCTGCTTTCCGTGCTGGAGCATCACTCCAACATCGTGCCGTGGCAATTGAACGGCTGGCAGGTGGACGTCTGCCCGCTGACCGCCGATGGCCGGATTGACCTTGATGCGGCCGAAGCCATGCTCACCCCGGAGCACACGATGGTGGCGCTGGCGCATGTCTCCAACGTGCTCGGCTCCGTGCTCGATGTTGCCCGCGCGGCTGAACTGGCGCACCGCGTGGGGGCAAAGCTGCTGGTCGATGGCTGCCAGGCCGCACCGCGCCTGCCGGTCGATGTGGCCGCGCTTGGCTGCGATTTCTACGCCTTCTCGGCGCACAAGGTCTACGGCCCCACCGGGATCGGCGCGCTGTGGGGCAAGGCAGACCTGCTCGACATGATGCCGCCTTATCAGGGCGGCGGGGCGATGATCGACAAGGTCACTTTCGCCAAGACCACCTTCGCCCCCCCGCCCCAGCGGTTCGAGGCGGGAACCCCCGCGATTACCGAGGCGATCGCCTTCGCCGCGGCATGCGATTACGTGTCCGCCGCCGGGCTGGAGGCGATCCACGCGCATGAAAGCGCGCTGGTGGCCCAGTGCCGCGAGGCGCTGATCCGCATGAACGATGTGACGCTATACGGCCCGGAAGACAGCGCCGGGATCGTCAGCTTCATGCTGGACGGGGTGCACCCGCATGACCTTGGCACCATCCTTGACGAGGAAGGGGTGGCCATCCGTGCCGGCCACCACTGCGCCCAGCCGTTGATGGAGCACCTGGGCGTGCCCGCCACCGCCCGCGCCAGCTTTGGCCTGTACAGTGACGAAACCGACATTGCCGCCCTCATCCGCGGCATTGAACGCACCAAGAGGATCTTCGGATGACCGACCAGCCCGCAAAGAGCTTCACCGCAGTGGAAGTGGACGAAGCGACCAAGCCTCCGCGCGCCAGGGTGGACCAGGCGGTAGAGGAAACGCCCGTGGAATCCGCGGCCGAGAAGCTGGAGCGCAAGCGCGATTACCTCGAAGGGTTCCTCGCCCAGAAGCCGGCAGGTGTGGCCCCCGGCGAACCCGGCGGCGCGCTCTACGAACAGGTGATCGAGGCGCTGAAGGACATTTACGACCCGGAAATCCCGGTCAACATCTACGACCTTGGCCTGATCTACGGCGTGGACGTGTCCACCGATGGCGACGTGGCCGTCACCATGACGCTGACCACCCCGCACTGCCCGGTGGCCGAAACCATGCCGGGCGAGATCGAGCTGCGCATCGGCTCCATTCACGGGGTGCGCGATGCCAGCGTCAACGTGACGTGGGATCCGCCGTGGGATTCGTCCAAGATGAGCGACGAGGCCCGGCTGGAACTTGGGATGCTCTGACATGACCGAGACGAAAAGCCGCCTGCGTCCCGCCGCCGTGCTGCTGACCCCGGCGGCAGAGCAACGCATTGCCGATCTGATGGCCAAGGCCCCGGCGGATGCCATTGGCGTGAAGCTGTCCACCCCGCGCCGCGGTTGTTCGGGCCTCGCCTATTCGGTCGATTACGTCACCAGCGAAGCGGCTTTCGACGAGAAGATCGAGACGCCCGGCGGCACCTTCTACATCGATGGTGCTTCCGTCCTCTATCTCGTGGGCAGCACCATGGACTGGCGCGAGGACGATTTCACCGCCGGCTTCGTATTCGAAAATCCCAATGCCAAGGGCGCTTGCGGCTGCGGCGAAAGCTTCATGGTCTGATTCGCCGTGGCGCTGGTCGAGGTTTCCACGTTCCTGCCCCTGCCGCCCGCAATGGTGTGGGACATGGTGCAACGCCCCGCCACGCTGGAACAGGTTTCCGCCCCCGTGCTGCGCTTCACGCCGCGCAAGGGGGCTTCCCGGCCGTGTGGCACGCGGGGGAATACCAGGTGGGCGTGAAGCTCTACGGCCTCGTTCCGCTGGATGACCAGATCATCGGCATCGAATTCCCTCCCCACGAAGGGCCGGGCCATGTGCTGCGGGACAATGGCCGCGCCTGCGCGCGCGATGGCGGGCCGGGCGGGCTGATCCGGCGGTGGGATCACCTGATGCTGGTAATGCCAGAAGGCACCGGCACCCGTTATACCGACCGGGTAGAGGTGGAAGCCGGCGCGCTGACCCCGCTGGCCGCCCGCTTTGCCCGCTTCCTTTACACCCACCGCCAGAAGCGGTGGCGGGTGCTGGCTCAGGCTGCCGCCGCTTCGGCCACGAAATCCAGCAGCGCGCGGTCGTAATCGTCCACCTCGCCATTGGCGGCGACCTGCGCATCCAGCCATTCCTGTTCGAACGGCAAGATCGCTTCCGCTGCCGCCACCTGCTCTTCCCGTGACGGCGCGGCGGCCTTGCGTGGGCCGAACAGGGTGTCGAACACATTTGGCACTTCGCGCACCATCTGCCCCATGAAGCGGCCCACGCTGGCCTTGTTGTCAGCCGCGAAGGCTTCCAGTTGCAGCATCCGCGCGCGGTCCACGTGGGCGGCTTCATTGGCATAGCCCATCAGGAAGTTGCCCACCCCCTGCACGAACAGCGTCTTGAATTCAGGCGCATTGGCCTGGTGCAGCGTGGCGTCCTTCAGGCGGTAAAGCATTTCCGCTTCGGTCAGGCTCACTGCCGCCGGTCGTTCGCTGGCGCTGCCGAAGATCACGCGGCGCAGGATGTGCGCCTCGGCCGCGGTCACGTGCGTATCGGACAGTTCCCCACCGTCGCGTGTGGGACCGGTGCCATGCAGCACTTCGCGTTCCACCACGCCCAGCACATAGGCTCGCAGCGTATCGGGCACGCCAAGGCCGCGTTCGAGCACCTGCACCAGCAGCTCCAGCTCGGTCATCGAACATACCTTGCCGTCCGCTTCGACCATGCGGACCAGCCACGCGGCATCCTCGTCGCTGGCATAGCCGCGCGGGGGCGCCGCGTTCAGCACGTGATTGCGCAGCGTTTCGACGAAGAAATCGGTCCACGCGGGCGAAGGGCTGGTGCTGGCCTGTTGCAGGGCAAAGATCGCCTCCGCTTCCTCCCGCCTGATCTGGCCGTCGGCCCAGCCGGCGCGGCGCAGGTCTGCCACTTCGGCATCGGTAACGCCGCCATCGCGGGCGGCCTGGGCGGCAATATGGGCAAACTGCGCGGTCATGCGGGGGCGTATCCCTTCAGCGAATATCGCCGCCTTCCTGCCAGATTACCCTTAAGGTCTGGTTACTCCCGCGCCCCCTCGGTGCCTCCGCCGTGCCGGCCGCGTGCCTGGCGCATGGCCTGCATGCAGGCCAGCAGGTCCACCGCCGCCCCGTCGCTGGCCCGGCGCGCTTCCAGCCAGGTGGCCTGCGGATCGCCGCCGGGGTGCAAGGGATAAAGGTAGACGTCCAGGACACAGGCCGTGGCGGCGAACTGCAGCTTGCGCATGTCACCCTCGGCCACGTCCAGCCGGGGCTGGCCGAACTGGCGCATCAGGCTGTTCGGCCCTTCGCGGATTACCCCCTCCATGCCGGGACCGCGCATGATTTCCGGCATGCGGAACCCGGCTACGGGCGGCGGGGCGGGCTCCATCGGCGGCACCGGGCGCGGGCTGGGCTGGCCGGCGGGGGCCGGCTGCGGGCGGGGGGCGGGGCTGGGCGTGGCGCAGGCGGCCAGCACCATCACCAGGGCGAGAGGGGCGGCAAGTTTCAGATGCATGTCAGGCGGCGTATTTCCGGTGAACGAGGTGAGTGGCCGCCGCCGCGCCCAGAACCGGGGCAAGCAGGGCCGCGAAAGGCACGGCCAGCAAGGCGGCCACAGCCCCGCCCAGCGCAAACCGTTCGAAACGGGAAACCGGGCACAGGCCGTCGCGCCCCGCTTCCAGCCCGCGATGGCGATGGCGCAGCCACACCATGTCCTGCAGCTCGCGCCCGATCAGCGCGGCGTTGACCAGCCAGAACAGCAGCGCCGGGCCGATGCCGGTGACAACCAGCAGCAGGGCAATGGGCAGGGCGGCCAGGTTGGCCAGCAGCGCGCGCCCCGCGCTGGCCAGGCTGGCGCGGACCTGATCGCGCAACGGCAGGTCCCTGGCCGCGCTGGCGGCCTGCGGATAATGCCGCGCTTCCACCGCGCGCACCACGTCCTCGGCAAAGAACTGGATCACCGCCATGGCGACGATGCGCCAGCCGATCCACAGGCCGGCGAGCGACAGCAGCAGTGAGGTGAGCGCCCGCAGGTCGTCCGCACCGGTGAAGCGCCCGTCCGCCATGCCGGCGCGGGCCAGCAGCGCATCCAGCCCCCACCAGGCCGCTGCCCCCAGCACCGCGAACAGCACCACGCTGGCGGCCAGGCTCCTGCCCAGCACGCGCAGCACCGCCGGATCGCCCAACTGGCGCAGCGAAAGCACGAGGCTGGTGAAAATGGCGGGCATCAGGCCTTGCGGTTGCGGTTGGTTGCGGGCAGGTCAGATGCACGATTATCACTTCCACCGCACGGGAAAACACATGTCCACCCCTCGTTATGACGTTATCGCCATCGGCAACGCGATTGTCGATGTAATGGCCCCTTGTTCCGACGAACTGATCGAGGAGCTGGGCATGGCCAAGGGCGGCATGACGCTGATCGATGCCGACCAGGCGCGTGACCTGTACGATGCGATGGGCCCCGCGCGGGAGATCTCCGGCGGTTCTGCCGCCAACACGCTGGCAGGCCTGTCGGCGCTGGGCGTGCAGTGCGCTTTCGTGGGGCAGGTGGCCAACGATCAGCTGGGCCAGGTGTTCGCGCACGATATCCGCGCCGTGGGCATCGATTTCGATACCCCCGCCCGCGAAGGGGAGCCGCCGACGGCACGCTGCCTGATCTTCGTGACGCCCGATGGCCAGCGCACGATGAACACCTTCCTGGGCGCCAGCCAGTTCCTGCCCGCTTCCGCGCTGGATGAAGAGGCCGTGGGCGGCGCGTCGATCCTCTACCTCGAAGGCTACCTGTGGGATCCGGAAGAGCCGCGTGCCGCCATGCGCCGCGCGATCGAGGCGGCGCGGGCTGCCGGGCGCAAGGTGGCCTTCACCCTGTCCGACGCTTTCGTGATCGCTCGCCACGGCGATGATTTCCGCTCGCTGATTGCCGATGGGCTGATCGACATCCTGTTCGCCAACAAGACCGAACTTGCCGCGCTGACGGGCGAGGACGACTTCGACGCCGGCCTTGCGAAGCTGGCTCCCAGCGTCCCCACGCTGGTGGTCACCCGCAGCGAGGAAGGCGCCGTGGCCATCCACAAGGGGGAACGGGCGGAAGTGGCGGCAGAACCGATTGCCAGGGTGGTGGATACCACCGGCGCGGGCGACCTGTTTGCCGCCGGCTTCCTGGCCGGGCAGGTGAAGGGCCGAGACCTTGCCACGTGCCTGCGCATGGGCGCCATCGCCGCGGCGGAAATCATCAGCCACTACGGCGCGCGGCCGGAGGCAGACCTTGCGGCGCTGATGGAGCAGAAGCTGGGGTAAGCCTATGGACACCGCCGACCTTGCTGCCGAACTGGCCGACCTTCGTCGGCGCCTTCAGGTGCTTGAAGACAAAGAGGCGATCACCCGGCTGCAATACCAGTACGGCTATTACATCGATAACCGCATGTGGGATGCGATGGTGGGCCTGTTTTGCGATGATGGCGCGGAAATCGAAATTGGCCAGCGTGGCACTTATGTCGGGAAGGCGCGCATCCATCGCTTCCTGTCCGAAGTGCTGGGTGGCGGGCGCTGGGGATTGCTGAAGGACGAGATCATCCATCACATCCAGCTCCAGCCGCTGGTTTCGGTGGCGGACGATGGCCTGACCGCGCATTGCCGGGCGCGGGCCATGGTCCAGGGCAATTCCCCGCCCGGATCAGGCAAGTTTCTCCTTGCCGAAGGGCTGTACGAAAACACCTACGTCAAGGAAGGCGGCGCATGGAAGATCCGCCGCCTGTACTGGGTGCCAACCTACTATTTCCAGGTTGCCGGATTTGATGAGGCTGTGTTTGACAGCGGCCCGCCCAGCGCGGATTTCCCGCCCGACCGGCCGTCACCGCCCAGGAACGAAGCCCTTGGCCGCCGCTTCCCGCCGTTCCATTACCCGCACCCGTTTACCGGAGAGACCTGGCACGATCCGGCAAGCGCCGGTCATTCCTCCGGCCTGACACCGCTCGATTAGGCCCGCGCCTTCTCCCGTGCCAGTTCGCGGTGGCCGATGTCGCGGCGGCAGAACCCGGTCGCGAAATCGATCCGGTCCACGGCGGCATAGGCCTTGTCACATGCTTCGGCGATGGAAGCGGCCCTGGCTGTCACGTTCAGCACACGGCCGCCGTTGGCGTGGAGGGTGCCCGCTTCCTCGTCCAGCACGGTGCCGGCATGGAACACCTTGGCGCCATCCGCCTCGGCATCCTTCAGGTCGATCAGGCCGCCCTTTTCCGGCGTGCCGGGATAACCCTTGGCCGCCATCACTACGGTGAGGGCGGTGTCGCTGCTGAAGGCGGGCCGGTCCATGCTGGCCAGCGCATTGGTGGCGCAGGCGTAGAGATAATCGGCCAGATCCGATTCCAGCCGCATCATCAGCACCTGGCATTCCGGATCGCCGAAGCGGCAGTTGTATTCCACCAGCTTGGGCCCTTCGCTCGTCAGCATCAGCCCGGCGTAAAGGACGCCGGAATAGGGCGTGCCGTCATTGGCCATCTGCTGCACGGTGGGGATGAGGATGCGGCTCATCACCTCGGCGCGGATGTCCGGCGTGATGATCGGCGCGGGGCTGTAAGCCCCCATGCCGCCGGTATTGGGGCCGGTGTCGCCATCGCCCACGCGCTTGTGATCCTGCGCGGTGCCGAAGGGGACGATGGTGGCCCCGTCGGTCAGGGCAAAGAAGCTGGCTTCCTCGCCTTCCATGAACTCCTCGATCACCACTTCCGCCCCGGCATCGCCAAACGCGCCGCCGAACATGTCTTCCAGCGCGGCTTCGGCTTCGGCCAGCGTTTCGGCAATGACCACGCCCTTCCCCGCGGCCAGGCCATCGGCCTTCAGCACATAGGGCGCCGTGAACTTGCCCAGCGCCGCCTTCGCCTCGGCCAGCGTGGTGGTGCGCACGTATCCGGCGGTGGGAATGCCGGCGCGCGCGCACAGGTCCTTGGTGAAACCCTTGCTGCCTTCCAGCTGCGCGGCGGCCTGCGACGGGCCGAACACGGCAAAGCCTTCCGCCCGCAGCGAATCAGCCAGGCCATCAACCAGCGGCGCTTCCGGGCCGATCACGACGAGGCCGATCTGCTCCTGCTCGCAGAAGGCAATCACCAGTTCATGATCGGTCACATCGGTTTCGAAACATTCCGCATGGGCCGCGATGCCGGGGTTGCCGGGGCAGGCGAACAGTTTACCCCCGTCCGTGGCGATCGCGCGGGATTGCGCCAGCTTCCAGGCCAGCGCATGTTCGCGTCCGCCCGATCCCAGCAAGAGGATGTTCATGCCCGTATCCGATTCCGATGATGTGTCTGGTGGGGGGCTGGTAGCCACTCAAAGCCCCGGCGACAATTCCGCCCCGCTTTCCATCACCGCAATTTCTGCCGCGCTGAAGCGTACGGTGGAGGATCGGTTCGGCTTCGTGCGCCTGCGCGGCGAGCTTTCGGGCGTGAAGCGCGCGGCATCGGGCCACCTGTACTGCAGCCTGAAGGATGAAGGCGCGGTGATTGACGGGGTGATGTGGAAGGGCAGCGTGGCCCGGCTCGCCTTCCGTCCGGAAGACGGGGTGGAGGTGGTCGCCAGCGGCAAGATCACCACCTATCCGGGCCGGTCAAAGTACCAGATCGTCATCGAAAGCATGGAGATCGCCGGCGAGGGCGTGCTGTTGGCCCTGCTGGAGAAGAACCGCCAGCGGTTCCAGGCCGAAGGGCTGTTCGCCAATCAGCGCCCCCTGCCTTACCTGCCGCGCCGCATCGGCGTGGTGACATCGCCCACCGGCGCGGTGATCCGCGATATCCTGCACCGGCTGGCGGACCGCTTCCCCAGCCACGTGCTGGTCTGGCCGGTGCTGGTGCAGGGGCAGGGCGCGGCGGAGCAGGTGGCCGCCGCCGTGCGCGGGTTTGCGAACCTGCCGCCGGACCAGCGGCCGGACCTCCTGATCGTGGCGCGTGGCGGCGGTTCGATCGAGGATCTGTGGGCCTTCAACGAGGAACCCGTGGTGCGCGCCGTGGCGGCATCGCCCATCCCGGTGATCAGCGCCGTGGGGCACGAGACGGATACCACCCTGTGCGATTTCGCGGCCGACCGGCGCGCGCCCACGCCCACGGCAGCGGCGGAAATGGCAGTGCCGGTGCGTGCGGACCTCGCCAATGCGCTGGCTGAACTGGGCCTGCGCCAGCGGCGCTGCGCCATGCGCCCGGTGCAATTGGGGCGGGAACGGCTGGAAGCCCGCGCCCAGCGCCTGCCGAGGGTGGACATGCTGCTGCAACCGCAGGCGCAGCGGCTAGACGAGCTGGGCCAGCGCCTGCACCGCGCGCTGCTGGACCGCGCGGCCCATGGGCGTGAGCGGCTGGCCCGCCTGCGCCTGACCCCTGCCATGCTGGAGAGGGCCGCGCGTGACGCTTCCGCGCGGTTGGAGCGGGTGCGCCTGACGCCCACGCTGGTGCTGCGCCCGATTGCGGAAAAGCGGCAGCGGCTTGATGCGCTGGCCCGGCTGGCGGGGCAGCTTCACCCGGAAAAGCCGCTCCAGCGCGGTTATGCCATGGTGCTTGATCCCGCGGGCAAGGCGGTGACCACCCGCGCGCAGGCGGAAAGCCAGCCGCAACTGGCGGTGCGCTTTGCCGATGGCGATCTGGCGGTGGTGCCGCTGGGCTGGGGCAGGCCGGCCCCCGCGCCCCGATCATCGCCATCCCGCCCCGCTTCCGCGCCCGATGGCAACCAGCCGAAATTGCTTTGACCGGCGCCCGCTGGTAGGAAAGGCTCCATGCTCATGTCATCTTCGGACAAGCCGGCCACGCTGATCTATGGCCCCAACGGCTTTCGCGTCATCCGTCCCGGCCATTTCGTGATCTGCGCGGTGTCGGCTGCGCAGATTCCGCTGGAGGAGCTGCGGTACTGGAGCGTGGACCTGCAGGAACCCTACGCCAGCGCCGAAATCTCCACCCGCCGCGCCCTGGAACACCTGACCTCGGGGCAGGCGTGACGGGAAAGTCCCGCCGGGCCGGTTTGCTGCCTGTCCTGCTGCTGGGTGCCTGTACGGTCATGCCCCCGCAAGCGCCGGTGCAGGTAACGCTCGTCCAACCCACTCCGGTCTCCGCGCCCGCGCCAACGCCCGCCCCGGTGCCCACCTTCAGCGGCCCGGCCACTTTCGCGTTTGACGGGCAGCTGACCCAGGGCGGCTGGATCCGCGGGCAGGTGCCCGGCGGCACGGTGCGCGCGCGGCTGGACGATCAGGCCCTGTCCATCGATGCCAGCGGCCACTTCTTCGCCGCGTTCGATCGCGATGCCGGCGCGCAAGCCACGCTGATCGCCACCATGGCCGATGGGCGCGAGATTCGCAGCACCGTGGCCGTATCGCCCCGCGCCTGGCAGATCGAACGGGTGAACGTGGCCCGCAGTCCCGGTGGGGCAAGCGCCGATTTCATGGAACTGCGCCGCCCGGAACTGGCCCGCATCAACGCCGCGCGCGTGGCCGAAGCGCCATCGGACGGGTGGACGCAAAGCTTCATCTGGCCCGCCAGCGGGCGCATTTCCGGCCGCTTCGGTTCGCAGCGGATCTATCGCGGGGGCGAGGAAGGGGCCTACCACTCCGGGCTCGACATCGCCGGCGGTGCGGGGGCGACCTACGTTGCCCCGGCAGACGGGGTGGTGACGCTGGCCGCCACCACGCCGTTCAGCCTGGAAGGCTACCTGCTGATCATCGATCACGGGCAGGGCCTCAACAGCGCCTTCCTGCACAGCTCCGAACTGTTTGTGCGCGAAGGGGACGTGGTGCGCCAGGGCCAGCCGCTGGGCCGCATCGGCGCCACCGGGCGCGCTACCGGGCCGCACCTGCACTGGTCCATCAAGTGGCGCGATGCGCGGCTTGATCCGCTGCTGTTCCTGCCGCCCAGGTCGTGACCGGCTCTGCCCGACGAATGCACAAGCGCCGGATCGCCGCTGCCCTGGTGGCCGCAATGGCGGTCTACAGCGTATGGATGCGGGCCGAGCCGGAGACCATGCGTACCGCGGTCGTCACCGTTACCCCGGCAACCGTGCCGGAAGGGACGCAGGGCGGCTTCACCGTCACCGGCCTGTGGCGGCTGACCGCACGGACCGACGCCTTTGGCGGCTATTCCGCCATGCTGCTGGGGCCGGATTCGATTCTCCTGTTTTCGGACAAGGGCTTTCTCCTCACCCTGCCGCGCCCCGGCGGGGAAGCGCAGCACGTGCGGGGTGGGATTGCCCCGTTCGGCAATCGGCGAATGGGCCTGAAGGATATCGAATCGGTCACGGCCGATCCGCACACGGGGCAATTCTGGGTGGGCTACGAACACCGCCACACCATCGCCCGTCATGCGCCGGGCGGGTCCGCTGACGGGCAGATTTTTCCGGCCTACACGCAAGGCTGGTACGCCAATGGCGGGCTGGAGGGCATCGTGCGGCTGGCCGATGGCCGTTTCATCGCGTTGAAGGAATCGGGTGACCGCGGCATCCTTTATCCGGGCGATCCGGTGGCCGGTGCCGAACCAGTCGAGTTCTTGGTGGCCACGCCGGACGGTTTCAGCATCACCGATATCGCCCAGATTCCCGATGGGCGCGTGCTGCTGGTGCTGCGCAAGCTGGGCCTGCACCTGCCGCCGCTGGAAACCATGCTGGCCATTGCCGATCCGGCCACCATCGATCCGCAAACCCCATGGGCCGTGACCCCGCTTATGCGAATCGAGGACCTGCTCCCGCGCGACAATTACGAGGCCGTGGCGGTGGAACCGGGGGAGGCTGGCCGCCTCACCGTGTGGGTGGCCAGCGATGACAACCAGTCCGCCCTGCAGCAGAACGTGCTTGCCCGGCTGGCGTTTACCCCGCCGCCGCGAATCGGTGCCGGCGGCGCGGACTAGGCACGTAAAAGAGGGGGACGCGAAAAAGGGCGCCGCGCCATAAGGCGGGCGCCCTGTTCAGGCAGCATCAGCAGCCAATCAGGCCGCGGCCAGCGCCTTCTTCAGCTCGCGCTTGATCTTCTGCGCGTTGGCCGAAAGCTTTTCGTCGCTGGTCTTCAGCAGCCAGTTGTCCAGCCCGCCGTTGTGTTCCACCGAGCGCAGGCCGTGGGTGGAGACGCGGAACTTGAAGCTGCGGTCCAGCTTTTCCGAGATCAGCGTCACGTTCTGCAGGTTGGGCAGGAACACGCGCTTGGTCTTGTTGTTGGCGTGGCTGACGTTGTGGCCGACCTGGCGGCCCTTGCCGGTGAGTTCGCAGATGCGCGACATGACAAAATCTCTCTTGCGAGTGTGAATCGGGTTCCAGCCACTGGGCTGGGAAAGGCGCGCGCATATAGGCTGTGCCCTGTGCCGTCAAGCAAATGGCGCGTTTGCGCCCTTGCTTTGGCTGCCATTGCGGAAGGCGGGCGGAGAGTCTAGCTCCGTGGGCCATGACCCGCTGGCCCCTTCCCCCACCCATGCAGGAGGCGCTGCGCCAGGCCGCGCTGGCGGCTGAGGCCGGGGAAGTGCCCGTGGGGGCCGTGGTGGTAAAGGGCGGGCAGGTGATCGCCGCCGCGCACAACCGCACCCGCACCGATGCCGATCCCACCGCCCATGCGGAAATGGTCGCCCTGCGCGCCGCTGCCAGCGTTGTGGGCAGCGAGCGGCTGGGCGAATGCGAGCTGTTCGTCACGCTGGAGCCGTGCCCGATGTGTGCCGGGGCCATCTCTCACGCGCGAATCGCCCGCCTGCATTACGGCGCCAGCGATCCCAAGGGCGGCGGGGTGGAACAGGGCGCGCGGGTGTTCGACCAGCCGCAGTGCCTGCACCGCCCGGAAGTCTATGCCGGAATCGGCGAGAGTGAGGCGGCCGAGCTGCTCCAGCGGTTTTTCGCTGCCCGGCGCTGAAGGCGGGCGGTTACAGCCCGCGCCAGATGCGCGCCGGCGCCTCGTCAGCCGCGCCCCGTTGGCCGGGGGCACAGCGCACCGGGCGCAGGCGGCGGTTGTAACACAGGCGCAGCTCGCTGAGCCATCCGCGCTGGTTGAGGCGCACGCTCACGCTTTCCGGCGGATAGGCTGGATTGGCGTCCACGAAGGCGCGCCGAATATCGCCCGCCGTCAGCCCCTCCTGTCGCGAGATGCGATCGTAATCGGGCCAGCGAAGCGCGTTCCACAGGCCCTGCGTGGTGCGGAAATAGCTTTCCGGCGTACCACCCATGCAGGCCCCGTGCTTGGCCCATTCGTGCGCCAGCAGGCGGGAATCGGGCGTCATGCACAGGTAGGGGCGCACGGTGGCCGGGGTCGGCGCGCGGCGGGTGGGGCACCATTGCGGCCAGGTATTGCCGCGCCCTTCGGGCCACAGGCCGTGGACGATAAAGCCGAATCGCCCGTCGCGCCCAGAACACTGGCGGGCGTGGCGCGGTTCGTTTTCCCGCCCACGGCAGAATTCCGGGCTCCACGACAAGGCCAGCGAATAGCCGGAGACCGGCATCTGCCGCACCGGGCCATCGGGCGTGATGGCGGGAACGGTGACCGGGCCGGCGGGCGGGCTGCATTGATAGGCCTGCGCCTGCGCGGCGGCGGGAGCGAGCAGGGCAAGGGCGAGGACCAGTCTGGTGGCAAGCCCGCGCATCACCTTCTCCCTTCCTGACGCAGCCATTGTGCCGCGCCGGGCGTGAAGAGCAAGGCCGTGCCTGCCAGCGAGGCAGCAAGCGTAGCCGGCGCGACCATGTCCCATGCGCCGAGGCCGGATGAAGCCATGAGCGCCTGCGGCAGCGCCGCCAGCTTGCCCAGCGTCATCGCCAGCACCAGCCAGCGGGCCATGCGGCTGGCCAGCAGCCAGACCAGCGCCACCGGGATCAGCGCAATGGTGAAGCGGGTGCTGGCCAGTACGATAGCCCCGTCGTGCGTGGCCACGGCAGGCCAGTCGCGCGCCAGCATGGCAGCCTGCTGGTCCACATGCAGCAGTGCATTGGCGAGAGTGGCCAGCGCCGCCCCGGCAAACAACACCGCGAACAGCCGGATGGGCCACGGGCGGGGCCCTTTGGCCAGCCTCATAGCGGGGTGAAGTCCAGCCCGATATCTGCCGCGGGGGCGCTTTGCGTGAGGCGTCCGACGGAGACGAAATCGACGCCCGTGGCAGCCTTGGCGGCAATGGTATCGAGCGTGATGCCCCCGCTTGCCTCGGTCACCGCGCGGCCCGCCACCAGGGCCACGGCCTGCCGCAGCGTTTCGGCATCCATGTTGTCCAGCAGCAGGTGGCTGGCCCCGGCCTGGATGGCCGGTTCGATCTGGTCCAGCCGGTCCACTTCGCAGATCACGTCCTTCACCCCCGCGGCGCGGGCGCGGCGCACGGCTTCGCCCACGTCGCCCGCGACGAGCACGTGGTTGTCCTTGATCATCGCCGCATCCCACAGGCCCATGCGGTGATTGGTGCCGCCGCCCATTCGCACGGCGTACTTTTCCAGCATCCTGAGGCCGGGGATGGTCTTGCGGGTGTCCAGCAGCCGCGCGCTGGTGGCGCCCATCGCGTTCACGTAGGTGCGGGTGAGGGTGGCAATGCCGGAGAGGTGCTGCACGGTGTTGAGCGCGCTGCGCTCCGCCGTCAGCAGGGCGCGGGCATTGCCTTCCAGCCGCATCAGGTCTGTTCCAGGCGTCACCTGCGCGCCCTCTTCCACCAGAACCTCGATCCGCATGTCCGGGTCCAGCGCGCGGAAGAAGGCGACGGCGATGGGCAGGCCCGCCACGGTGATGGCATCGCGGCTGTCCATCACCCCGGCAAAGCGCGCATCGGCGGGGATCACGCTGGTGGCGGTGACATCGCTGCCGCCGCCGGGCAGGCCGGTGCCAAGGTCCTCGTCCAGCGTGGCGCGGACGAAACGGTCAAGATCGAAGCCGGGCAGGGGAAAGGTGCTCATCCCGCATCCTTGGAACGGTCGCGCAGCAACCGCAACCCCGTGGCGCTTCATCCCTTCGCCGTCAGGACCGGTCGCATGGCGACCGCAAGGCCAACCGGCCGTACGCAGCGGGGGCAGCTTGCCTGCCCGCATAGCGAGGATGAGGGCGCGGATGCGCCCTCGCAACGATCAATGCACAAATCTGGCCACAACGTCCCGGTAGGACCGGCTGACCTTCACCTCTGCACCCGATTCCAGCACCAGGAAGCATTCGCCGTTGGTGTGCGGGCGAACCTGGCGCACGCGATCAAGGTTTACGATGGTGGAGCGGTGCACGCGCTGGAAGCTGCGCGGGTCCACCCGGCGTTCCAGGTCCTTCATCGTTTCGCGCAGGATCAGCGAATTGTCGGCGGTGTAGATCACCATGTAATCGCCCGCCGCCACGATCCGTTCGATCGAATCGACATCGACGCGGAAGATCTGCCCGTTGTCCTTGATGTTGATGAGCTTTTCGTAGCGGCCGGCGCTGGCGTCGGCCTCTTCGGGCAATTGTTCGATGGCTTCAGGCGCCACTTCGGCCAGCACGTCCTTCAGCTTGCCAGCCTCTTCGGCGCTGCGCTTCTCGGCGAGGCGCTGGCGCACGCGTTCCACGGTGTCGGCCAGCTTGGCCTCATCCACCGGCTTCATCAGGTAATTCACCGCGTTTGCCTCGAACGCGCGGATGGCGTGTTCCTGGTAGGCGGTAACGAAGACGAACAGCGGCGGATCAACGTCCATCACGCCCTTGACCACGGAGAACCCGTCAAACCCCGGCATCTGGATGTCGAGGAAGACGAGGTCGGGCTTTTCGGTCTTGATGGCGCGGATGGCCTCGCGGCCGTTGGAGCAGGTGCCGATGATTTCCACGTCCGGGAACGCCTGCAACCGCAGCTGCAGCCCCTGGATCGCCAGTTTTTCGTCATCGACCAGAATGGTGCGGATAGTCATGTGCGTTTCTGATGCCTGTCTATGCGCCCACTGGTCAACCTAGGGGGCGGCGGGGGGTGGCGCGGGCGCGTTCAGTTGCTGGGCGCCCGGCGTACCGGTGGATCCGGTGGCGGCGCTATCGGCCGCGGCTTCCCGTTCATATGGGATCTCGATCACCACAGTGAAACCCCCGCCGGCCGGGGTTTCGATGGCGAAGCGGTGATCATCGCCATAGGCCTGGGCCAACCGGTCGCGGATATTGGCAAGGCCCACCCCGGTGGAGACAGTCTTGCCGGGGCTGTTGGCCATGATTTCCGTGCGCCGCGAACCCTGCATGCCGGGGCCGGTGTCGGACACGGTGAGGCGCAGCCGCAGGCCCAGCACCTGCGCCGCCAGCGTGATGCGCGCGCCTTCCTCCTGCGCGGAAACGCCGTACTTGATCGCGTTTTCGATCAGCGGCTGCAGCAGCATGGACGGGATCAGCGCGTTGGCGGCGGCGGGATCGATGCGGAATTCGGTCCGCAGCCGCTCCTCGAAGCGCATCCGCTCGATCTCCAGGTAAAGCTGCAGCGTCTCCACCTCCTGGGCCACCGTCACCCGCGCGCCCGGCTGCGTCACCAGCGTGTGCCGCAGGAAGCCTGACAGGCGGATCAGCATGGCATTGGCCGGCTCTGTCTGCTTCAGCAGCACCAGCGTGCTGATGGAATTGAGCGTGTTGAACAGGAAGTGCGGGTTCAGCTGGTAGCGCAGCATGGCCAGCTGCGCGCTGGTGGCCTGGGCCTCCAGCCGCTCCAGCCGGTCATTCTGCTCCTCGATCTGCAGGAAGAAGTTGATCGCGTAATAGAGGGCGGACCAAGCCCCCAGCAGCGTGAGATCGAGATAGAACACGCCCAGGACCAGGCTGGTAAAGCTGGTCTCCGCCGCTTCGGGCCGCAGGGAGATGGTCCAGGCGTTGATGAAGGCGGAAATGAACACCGCGATGGCCAGCACCACCACAGTCACCCCCCAGGTGACTAGCGGCCGGCGGTTGATCAGGTTGCCGTAGATGACCGACAGGATCATGCTGAGCGAGAAGCCGGTGATCGTGGCGATAACGACCAGCACCAGGAAGTTGAGCGAAACGTCATTGGCCAGCGCCGTGGCCGATCGCATCAGCAGCGCGCCGCCCCAGCCAAGGGTCTGCAACCACCAGAAGGCGCGGTTCTTGTCGGCAAAGAAAGGCGTGGGCCGGAACGGCAGCATCGACATGCCGCCGCGCCCTGCGGCTGGCGATCCGGAGGTGCTGGTCAAGGCCATGCGCCAGGGCTTCCCGTCAGCCTTCGCGCGCTTCGGCAATGGCGCGGCCGATCGCCTCGCGGCCCACCGCGCCGTTCAGCGCCCGGTCCCCCACGATCCAGCTTGGAGTGCCGGAAATGCCCAGGTTCTGCGCCAGGTACATGTTGTTCTGCAACTGGCCTTCGAACTGGCCCGCGGCAATGGCCTGGCGCGCCGCGGCAAGGTTGACCCCGGCCTGCGTGGCGGCAGCTTCAATAGTGGCGGGGGTCACCTGTCCGGCGGCGAACATGGCGGTATGGAACGCTTCGAACTTGCCCTGCTGGGCGGCGGCCAGCGCCATGCGCGCGGCATCGGCGCTTTCCGGGGCAAGGATGGGATATTCGCGGATCACCACCTTCAGGTCCGGATTGGCGGCGATCAGCGCGTTAACGTCGGCCACGCTTTGCCGGCAGAAGCTGCAGGCATAATCGGTGAATTCCACCAGGGTGACGGTGCCATTGGGATTGCCCAGCACCGCGCCGGGGAAGGCGGTTTCCAGTTCGCTGCGCAGCGGTTCGATCCGGGCGAGCATGTCGCGCCGCTGCAGTTCGTCCATCGCTTCCGGCAGCACTTCCGGGTTGGCCAGCAGGTATTCGCGGGTCTGCCGGTCGGCGAGGCCCGTGAGGGAGAACAGGGCAGCCCCGGCAAAACCGGCGACCAGCGAGATGATTATCGTGAGGAACCAGCGCATAGGCGGGCAACGCTAGTCGCGTTCGTCCTGCTGTTCAATCTGCACGCGGGCCTGCCCGGCGATATCCTGCGCGCGCAGCCAGTCAGGCGAGCCGGTGGGCAGCCCCGCTTCGGCGGACCTTGCGCTGGCCAGCGCGGCCTGCGGGTTGCCGCTGAGGATCTGCTGTTCGGCACTGGCCAGCTGGGCGCGCGTGAAATCCCCCCGCTGGCCGTAGACCACGCCCAGCTGGTACCAGGCAAAGGGGTTCTGCCGGTCCCGCCCCACGGCGGCGCGCAGCACCCGCTCCGCCTCGTCAAGATAGGCGGGGTTCTCGGTCGCGATCAGCGCGTGGCCCAGCATGGGGGCGATCAGCGGATCGGCCCCGGTCAGTTCCACCGATCGGCGCAAGGGGACGATGGCCTGCTCCGGGTGGCCGGATTCAAGCAGGATCTGCCCTTTCAGTTCAAGGAAATAGGGATTGTCCGGCTCCATGGCGATCAGCGCGTCGGCCTCGGCCAGCGCCTCGTCCATCCGCGCGTCCTTGTGGAACGCATAGGCGCGGGCATAGCGCGCCGGGATCCCGGTCATGTATACCGGATAGGCTTGCAGCACCCTCTCCGGCGTGGCCTGGTAGCCGTAGAGCTTGGCCTTGATCCGCGCGAACCGTTCCTGCAGGCGCGGATCGGGCGGGGTATCCCACGCAGCGTCCGCCTCGAAATCGCCGCGCAGCGCGGCAATGCGATTGCCTGACAGCGGGTGGGTGCGGCCATATTCCTGATCATTGTCCTGGCTGATGCCACGGCGGAATTCGTAGCTTTGCAGCTTGCGGAAGAACTCCAGGCTGCCCCGCCCGGTAATGCCCGCGCCGGAAAGGTATTGCACGCTGGCAGCGTCCGCGCTGGCTTCCTGCGCGCGCGAGAAACTCAGGAAATTGCTCATCGCGGCCTGTTGGCCCAGCGCCATCACGCCCATCCCGGCCTCGCCCGCGCCGGCCAGCATGGCGGCAATGCCCGCCAGCGTGGACAGCAGCGTGATGCGGGTGGCCTGGCCGATGCCTTCGTAGATGCGGATCACGTGGCCGCCCGTGATGTGGCCCAGTTCGTGCGCCAGCACGCCCTGCACCTCATTGGCGGAATCGGCCGCCTGGATCAGCCCTGTATGGATGTAGATCCGCTGCCCGCCGGCAACGAAGGCGTTGACCGAATTGTCGTTGACCAGCACCACCTTGACCGCGCCGGCATCCATCCCCGCGGCTTCCACTAGCGGGTCCACCATGTCCTGCAGCAGCGCCTCGGTCTCCGCATCGCGCAGCACGCTTTGCGCGGCCACCGGCACGGCGCTGGCGCACAGCAGGGCGAGGGCGGACAGGAAGGAGAGGATCAGGCGCATGGGCAGGCAAGGTTCTAGCCTGCCCGCGCCTGAATGCACAATGAAGACCTGTGTGGTGTCCGTCCGACCAGCGTTTGGCCGACCAGCGTTTGGCCGAGCAGGGTTTAGCAGAGCAGGGTTTGGCCCGGCGCGGCCGGAACAGGTGGCGGTCAGGCCAGCAGCTTGCGCGCGGCCCGTTCCATCAGGCCGGCATCGGCCGGCACTTCGCCCAGCAGCTCGACCATGCCAGTGGCGGAGCGACGAATCATCACCAGGGCAAATTCCTCGCCCTGCGGGCTGATGGCATCGACCGGCGCACCGGCTATGCGGCGCAGCTTGCCGGCAATGGCCTTGCGCGGCTTGCGCGCGGCCGGTTGCGGGCCATCCTCACCCCGGCGCAGGCGGCGCTCCTCGGCCACCACGCCCTTCAGGCCGCCGCTGGCGGCGCGCAGGTGCGCGGCAAGCATGCCTTGCCCCAAGCCAATCCGGCGGGCGTGCAGCAGGGCGGCGGCATATTCGGTGAGGCGCGTCTTGTCATAATCCGCGCCGAAGACCAGCTTGACCACCGGGGTCATCGGCGCGCGGTCCTGCACCGTCAGCCCGGCATCGAGAACCAGTTCGGCAAACTCTTCGGGCGCTTCGGCAGCGGCCAGGGCAAAATCGTAGGCCCGGCCGATCGCCTCGTACAATGCGCCGCGGGTGCGATCCTCGCACGAACGGGCTTCCAGTGCCATTTCGCGCGCCATGGCCAGCCGGTCGGCCAGGCCGAGATCGCCATGGGCGGGGGCTTCCCACGCCGCATCCGCCGGCACGGTATCCGTGCCATGATCAAAGGCGGGCTGGTCATATTCGTCGTCTGTCAGCCCGAACGAAGGGACCGGCAGCGGCTGGTGCGAGGCGCCCATCGCACCCGGCCCATCGGCCCAGTCGGCCATCGGCAGGTCCGTGGCGCGCTGGCGCGGGGTGTCGAGCGCCTGGTTGATCTCCAGCAGCAGCTCCTCGGCAGTGTGGGGTTCGGCCAGTTCCTTCCAGTTGATGACGCCAAAGATGAAGTCGATCGTCTCGTCGTCGCTGGAAAACGGCAGCAGGATGCCACGATAGAGGAGCGTGGCCCCGCGCTGGTTCACGAATTCGGCTTCGAAGCCGATCGGCGCCTGGTTGGCGAGGATCTGCATGTAATGATCGGTGATGCGCGACAGCAGCGAGCGCGCCGGCACGTCGGACAGGCGGTTGATCACCCCGCCGGGTGCCTGGCATTCCTCGGCCAGCTTGCTCCCGATGTAGGAAACGGCCGGATCTTCGATCCCCTGGCTGAAGTCAAGCAATACGCCGTGCGGGCCGAAATCGGGCAGGAGGTCGAAGTCGATGTCCTCGACGCTGGGGTAATTGCGGTTGTCCAGCAGGCCGGCCCAGAAGTTGTAGGCCCGCACCTGCATGCGCCGTTCATCCGTCCCGAACTGCGGCGGGGGCGTGTCGTCAACGGATTCGTCGTCGTAATCCGCCGGATCGTACGGGGCATCCAGCCCGCCGATGTGTCCGCGCAACATATCCATTCTATCGACCCCTCGATAACTTGCGGGGTCCATATTGGCGCGACGTGGTAAATATTCCGTAAAGTTGCGCGCTGCTGGCAGGCTGATGCCTAGAGCATGTAGCGCATGCGGATGGTCTGGCTGACGGGAGCAGTGCCCACGGCAAAGCTGGCATCCTCGAAATCGGGCGGGCCCATGCGCACGGGCGCATCGCGGGAAAAGCCGAAGCCTTCGCGCGGGATCATGCTGAGCGCGCGGTCCGCGCGGCCGTTGCGGTTTTCATCGTGCAGCAGGGCGATGGCATAGGTGCCCGGCACCACGTGATCGAACACCAGCGTCACCGCGTTTCCGGCAGTAACGCTGGCCCGGTGCGATGCGGCATCATCCCGGCAGCGGGGAAAGCGGCGTACGTCCTGCGTCATGCAGGCCATCACCACGCCATTGGTGTTGCGCAGGCCCGTGACCGTCACCGTCACCCGCGTGCCGCCTTCGCTGGAGGCGGCGGGAAGGGGCGAGAGCGCCAGCGCGACGCCGGCCAGCGCGCCTAGTCCCGCGGCGGTGCCGAAAGCTTGCCGGACAGTCCGCGATCGGTGCCGCAAAGCTTGTCCCAAACGCGGAAGTATAGCCCGAAATTGCATAGATACTCGTCATGATGGCGCTGATGGTGGCTTGCCGTTATCAGCCAATTCCCTGCTTTGGAATGAACGAGCCAGCGCGGGAACATTTCCCAGCCCATGTGATTGGTCACCCCCATCACCGTCATGATGGTGAGCACGAGGCCCAGCATGGCGACATGGATCGGGATCACGAACACCAGCAACGGGATGACAATGGCCCCGGTCAGCGCCTCGATCGGGTGAAAGCTCATGGCCGCCCAGGCCGTTGGCGGGCGGCTGGCGTGATGCACCGCGTGGGCCAGCCTGAACCAGCGGGGGATGTGCATCCAGCGGTGGGTCCAGTAAAACCAGGTGTCGTGCGCGAAGAGGTAAAGCAGCACCGATAGCGGGGCATACCACAACGGATAATCGCCCCAGCCGGTGTAGATCTGCGTCCAGCCCAGGTTCTGCCAGGCCCAGGCGACCACCCCGGCGGGAATCCCGTAGATCGCCGCCGAAGCCAGCGACCAGCCGATTTCCATGCGGATCTGCCCCTCCAGCCCGCGGTAGAGGCCAGGCCGCACGCGGGACGTGGCCCAGGCAAAAGCGCCGCTGGTGATGGCATAGCGCACCGCCACGATCACCGTCATGGCGATGGCGGAAAGCAGGGCGGCGGTGAGCGCGATCAACATGGTGCAGTGGCAGGTAGCAAACCGGGGGCCTTCACGCAAAGCGCCCGCTGGTCCGTACCGGCGATTAGCCGCCCCAGGCGGCGCAGGCCGGATCGATCAGCACGGCATGGCGGCGCAGCGCGGCGCGGGCCAGCCGCTCCACCTCCGCCTTGCGCCGGGCGGGGGCCAGCGGGTTGAGCGGAGCGGGGCGGATGATTTCCGCATCATAGGCATCGCCCACGATCACCCCGCAGCAATCCGGGCGGAAATCCTCCCCCTCCAGGCAGACGCGGTCCAGTTCGGGCGGCAGGCCCCAGTAGAAGCGGTCACAGAAATCCAGGTAATCGGGCCACTTGCCATCGCCCAGCAAGTCACCGCGCGCGGTCTTGATCTCCACGATCACCACGTGGCCCTTGGCATCGATGCCCATCAGGTCCGCCCGCCGGTTGTTGCGCAGCGGCATTTCCGGCACCAGCCACACGTCATTGCGGGCGAACAGGCGGCAGATGCCGCGCGCCACTTCCAGCGCGCGTTGCCCGTGCCGGCCGGCAAAGTCTGTCTGCTGCGTAAGCGAATCACCCATGCCGGGAGGATTGGAACATAATGAGAACTCGGTCAAGCAGCCGGGGGCCGCAATGGCGCGGTTCAGGCGGGCGGGGGCGGTCCCATGTCCTGCGTGGTCGGCAGCAGCGCCAGGATGGCGGTGCGCGCGGTGACGTATTCCCGCCACAGGGCGCGGGCGGCCGGGCGCGGATCGGCACCGCGCGCGTTGATCGCCAGCAGCGCGGCCAATCCCGGTTCCATCACCGCGGCAAGGTCTGCCACCATGTTTTCCGCCAACTGGCGCCGCCAGGGCGGGCATTGGCGGATCAGCAACGGGACTTTGCGCAAGGTGCGGTCGGCCCGTTCATCCCCCGCCCCGGCAAGCGCGGCCACGATGGCCCCCGCATCCCCCAGCGCAGCCCAGCGCATGCTTGTCGCGTCGGCACGCATGGTGCCGCGATCGTACTGCCGCTGATCGGCACGGCTGAAGAAGGGAGGGGGCTGCACGGTCATCCCGCCAGCGATAACCCGCGCGTCCTTGCAAATTGGTTACCCCGGTCCGCGCACGGACTCCACCCGGCCGGGGTTATCCGGCCGACCGGGTGATAGGCCTCGCCGCTTACTCGCCTGCGGGCGGGCCGAACGGATCGGCCTCGTCCAGATGCTCGAAGCCAAGGTCGATATTCGCGCCGTTCTCGCCCGATTCGAGCCGGTTGTTTTCCGAACAGACGTATTCCCGCAGAGGGAATTCGTTATCCAGCTTGTACTCCACCCGGGTGACATAGGGGCGGGCCAGCACTTCCGGGTTGGTGATGGTGAATTCGATCACCAGCTGGCCGGGTGCCGCCAGCCAGATGTGTTCGTGCACCCGGCTTGCTTCGGTATGCGGGATGCCGGCAATGATGTTGGTGCGCGGCTGTACGCCCACGGTGTCGATTACTAGCATGTCGCCTTCCCAGCGGCCAACCGAATTGCCGTTGTAGAACAGGTCCGGATCGGCCGGCAGCGGGCGACCATCGGTATAGATGCGGCGGGCCTGTTCGTAGGCTTCGGTCAGGATGGTGACGCGGCCGGGGCTGAACAGGAACTCGATCGGGTAGGGCTGCTGCATCAACCCCGGCAGGCCCGGCGGCAGGCACTGGGCCTGGGCTTCCTGGTTGGGGCCGTTTTCGCGGATCGATTCGAGGTAGGCGTTATACCTTTCCTGCGCTGCGGGCGTCAGCACCGGCGGCACGGCGCGGTTGGCGAACAGGCGCGACCAGTCCGGATACCAGATGCCGCCCCAGTCAGGCAGCGCGGTAACTTCGGCATAGCCGGTCGCGCGTGGCGGCGCGTAGGCGTCCTGCGCCATGGCCGGCATGGCGCTGCAGGCCGCAGCCAGAACCATTCCCCCCAGCAGATGTGCACGCAATCCCATTCGATCCTCCCCGCTTGTCCCTTCTCGGTGGGCTGCCCATTGTCCGGGCGGCGGATTTCTTGCCGCCGGTACCCCCTGTTGCCCACGCTTTTGTTGTCGCAATTGGTAACAGATCAAGCGAACAGTTGATTTTGTCAATCGAATGCTGGAAAAGACCGCAAATGGATCGCTGAGGGATGTCTGATTCCATCCCGCCGCAGGAGAGAGAAACGATGAAGGGCACCACCATCCGCCGGGGCATTCTTGCCGGCGCTGCTGCCGTTGCGGGCCTTGGCGCGCTGGCCATTCCGGGCTCTGCCCACCATTCCACGGCGATGTTCGCCTGGGGGCAGTCGTCCAGTTTGCAGAACATGACGGTGGACCGCTGGGAATGGACCAATCCGCACACCTTCCTCTACGTGCACGATGCGCGCGGCACCCGCTATGCGCTGGAAGGGATGAGCCCCAACCACCTCGTGCGCTATGGCTGGTCGCGCCGTTCGCTGCAGCCGGGCCAGGTCATCGACCTGACCTACTACCCGCTGCGCGATGGCCGCAATGGCGGCTTCAACGTGACGGTCACCCTGCCCGATGGCACCTCGCTCAACCAGTTCGGTGAAGGCGGCTCGCGGACCCGCTAATCCGCCGGCTTGTTGGCGCCTGCACGAATAACACTTGGCGCGCCGCCCGGCCATTGCTAGGCGGCGCGTTATTGCACCCGTAGCTCAGCTGGATAGAGCGCTGCCCTCCGAAGGCGGCGCTCCTCCGTCAAGGCAAGGGTTTTATATAATAGTTTCCAACGCTTGCAAAGTTCGAAGAAAGGCCCGATTAAAAAACTCACCAAAAACTCACCACCGTTGCTAGACTGCGGATTGACGTTTTTCGGTACTTTTCATAGGGTTTCTACCCTCATGCATCCGTAGCTCAGCTGGATAGAGTACTGCCCTCCGAAGGCAGGGGTCACAGGTTCGAATCCTGTCGGATGCACCAAAATCTCCAACAAAATCAAGCAGTTCAGACCGGCCAACGGCCCCTCTTCGAGCAGCGGTTTTTGAGAAAACTCACCAGGCAATCACCAGATTCAGCGCAAACGCCTGAAATTCCTTCAGAAATCAGTTGCCGGATTCTCACCAACCTTTGCGACTGGCAGCGACTCGCATTGCGAGGTGCCTTCAGGACACGTTCCAGCAGTTGGTTGTGAGGCTGCACTGCCCGCCCGACGATGTGCGCCTGCCGCGTCCAGACGCTTATTTCGACCGTGGTCCACCGCGGCGATGCGCAACGAAGTTCGCGGATGTCAAAGAACGTACCCCTGAACCGATCACCTGGTAGGCCAGTGTGATGCAGTTCATTGATCACGAAAGCATGAGCAGCGCGGCCTTCGGGGTGCCCCTCGGCGAGATAGGGATGACCCGGTGGAAGATCGTCATGCGTATGCGGCACTACTTGGGAATCTTCTTTCGGCCAGATGAGGAACGCGATCACCGTTCCGATCACCGTCAGCTTAGCGACGGCGGCGAGCGCCATCCCCATGCCGCCCGCCGCTCCGGTCTGGCCCGCAAGTGGATAAGCGACCAGCCAGCCTACGAGGCCCCCCAATAGTCGGGCGAGGCATGACAGCGCCAGGAAAGGGCGAGCACGGCAGCAAGTGCGATGGTCATGGGTGTTCACCTTTGGCGGGCGCCGCACTGCCATGCACGATGCGGTAGAGCGCCGGCAGCCCGAGCAGGGTCAGCAGGGTCGAAGAGATGATGCCTCCGATCACCACCGTCGCCAGTGGCCGCTGCACCTCGGCGCCCGCACCGACATTGAACGCCATCGGCACGAACCAGAGGCTCGCCATCAAAGCGGTCATCAGCACCGGTTTCAGCCTTGTCAGCGGGCCCTCGCGGATCGCGTCCTCAAGCTTGCCGTCGCCCATGCGGAGCTGGCGGATGAAGCTCAGCATTACCACGCCGTTGAGCACCGTCACGCCCGACAAGGCGATGAAACCGACTCCCGCCGAGATCCCCCGGATCAGCAGTGCCGCCACACCGCCGATCTGGGGGCAATGGTCACGTGCTCGCTGGCGTCTTTCACGTCATCCCCACCAAGGAATTCATGTGTGTCGCCTTTGCGCGCAATACGGCCGGCCGATACCACCCGTTCCAGTGATCCCATTTTTTGCCCAGCGCGCGGGCTGGCGAGCTTGCCCTTAGGCGAGATTTCAGCCGCAGCTTGCTGACTGCTCAACCGGAATTTCCGGCAGACGACACCCCGCCGACGGACGTCGATCATCGCCGACGCTCAGCCCGATGCGCGATCACTCGATAGGCTTGGTTCAATCGAGCTTGAGACGGAACCCGCCTGTGCGCTTCTCCGCCCACGTCAGCTAACGTCTCGAGTGCACACAGCAGATGCTCGGCAACATCAAGTCGATCCTCGTCGGAGGCGCGCCTGAATGCGGTAAGTACCAGGTCGTCAAGATTGCTGGGTTGCGACCGCATTGAACCCCTGCTCGCCGAGCGCCTGTAAAACTGTCTGTTCACGAACGATCTCCCTCTTGAAGGTAACTTGGATCTGCTTCTGCCACAGCTTTGTCTTGACCTTGTGTACGCCGGATATCGCCGTTAAAGCATCATGGATTTTCTCAGCGCAGCCTTCGCAGACCATCCCTGGGACTGCTAGGGTCACTGTTACAAGCGAGCTATCCAGACGAACCATGTCGTTCTCCCTCACAGTAATGCAGCGTAAACTTGAGCATAGTACCAACCGACAAATAGTAGGGCGATGCCGCTTGCGAACTGAATCGGGCGACCCAGCAATCCCAGCCGAGTGAAGCGCGTCGCGGTGCTTGCGGCGGCTCCCGCGAGAAGAAACGGTAACCCCCGGCCAACGCCGAAGAAAAAGGATAGCAACACGCCGAGTTTCGGGGTGCCTGTAGCTGCAACGACCGTAAACAGAAGCAGGAGCGGAGCGACCGAGGTGCCAAGACTGAACACAAGGCCATAGCCGAACGCGCCCGCCACGCCGGGCCGTCTCCAAGCCGTGAGCCGGTCGAATGGCAGCCGGGGTCTCCAGAAGGCGAACCCCGCGGCCAGGAACGAAATGAAAGCCATAACGAGCGCCCAGTTGCGACCGAATGACTCCGTCGCCAACGCCCCGAGTTGCCCCGCAAAAAGACCAAGCGCGGTGAGGCTTCCGACAATGCCGACGAAGAAAGCACCCGCGATTGCAAGGCCGTTGTGGCGACCTGCGGTATCAGACGCGCCGGCCATGCCCGCGATGCTGAGCCCAACAGGCAATGTGCACGGGCAAACCGCGCTCGCCAAGATACCCGCGACGAACGTGGCTCCAATTGCGGACAGCACTCCCCCTCCAGCGAGGCTAGGTTGGATAGACTGTAATGCCGACTCAAACGTCATTTAGCCTCCACCGGCGTTCCAGGCTGATACCCGAGAGCGTTCACAGCGGCGATGATGCGGTCAGGCGAAACACGCTCAGGGGCATAGGTCACACGCATCGTCCTGGCGGCCAAGCTCACCTCAACGTTAGATACGCCATCGATGTTCTTCACAGTTCGCTTGATCGTCGCGGCACAGCTCACACACGATATACCGGTCACTGGCACGACCATTGTCGTTCCAGTAGCCCTATCGGAAGCCGAGCTTATAGAGATCGCGAGCGAGAACAGAAAAGAGAGGAGCAACGCGCCAGCTGAAAACAGGATTCTCCAACGGACGTGAGACAGCCCGGACGGTCGGCTCGTGATCGTCATGTGATGTTCGCCTTTCGTCGTAACGCACAAAGTGCAGCTGCTCCGCATTTTTTGAGATTCTGCCATCCGTACCGTAGTCCGGAGTCAATAGACCTCGAATGTCGCATGCCAGGGCACGGTGCCTCGCCCTTCAGCTGCTCCGGACTTGAACTACCTCAGACCGGAACAGACGGATGGACATCGCGGCTAACCCCAGCTCGACCATGGCGAAAAGGCCCAGTGATATTTCGAAGCCAAAGCGGAGCATCTCACCAAAGATCAAGCTGCCCAGCCCCATGCCAACGAAGAGCATGAAGACGTTCAGCCCCATGGCTTGCCCAGGCCGCTTACCACCGAGCGAGGTGACAATCCCGCCGAAGAGCGGCTGCGTCATGTCGTAGCCAAGAGAGAGAAGCATCGCCACCAAGGGCGCGAGGATCAAGGGAAAGCCGAGGATCAGCAGCGCGGCTGCGACGGCGCTGAGCGCGAGACCAAGGGGCAGCAACCTGGCGCGGCCCCAGCGGTCCGCCGCCCGACCGATCATCGGCCCGAGCAGGAAGCCCGGCACGCCATATCCGAGCAAGGCCAGGCCGACGCCGACCGGTCCGACGCCGTGTCGCTGTTCGAAATACACGCCAAGCCACGTGAAGACGCCGGAGTGGAACATCGAGTTGACAAGGACATAGCCGTATGTGCGCTGGCCCCTTGGCGTGCCGAGGAGGCTCTTGTAGCCGCGGAAAAGATCGCCGAACGTGCCCGTGACCGGCTGCACCGCCGCAGCAATGATGCGGCGATAGGGTAGGAACAGGAGCAGGATACCCACTCCAGCCGCTCCTACTACGAGAAACAGCCCTTGCCATCCGACGAAGGGAACGAGCATCGCGCCCGCGGGTGAGCCAAAGGCCATCCCGCCGGCCATAGCGCCAAACAGCCAGCCTAGCGGGCGCCCACGCTGCTCATAAGGATAGAGGCGGCCCACGAGCGCGAGGCCGAGCGGCACGACTCCACTAGCGCCGAACCCGGTCAGGACCCGCCAAAGGGCGATCTGTTCGATGGAGGCGGCCGTCGCCGTCAAAGCTGTAAGTACCGCAAACGCCGCCAGCGACGCGAACATGACGCGGTGGATGCCCAGCCGATCCGCGAGAAGCCCAAAAACCAGCGTCGCGATTCCGTAAGGGATCAGATAGGCTGGTACAATGAGCCCGACTCCCTCGACCGACGTCCCGAAAGTATTGGCGAGCGTCGGTATGATGGGCGCGACCATGAAAGCTTGAAAGAAGATGACGAAGGTCGCCGCCGCGAGCATCCGAAGCAGGCGCTCGCGTTCATTGTTTTGTGAAACATCCATTCCACTCATGTCCTTGTAACTTGCAGTTGCCATGTCCGTGCCTCACGCCGTCTGGATCGCGTCCGCCACAACGGGGCGGCCGACACTCAGTACCGCGTCGAAAAAGAGCTGCGGTCGACCCCACAGCGAATTGAAGAAGATTGCGGTGACACTGACGGCCATCGCGACCATGGCCCATACCGGATAGACGAGACCCGTCGCGGCGATCGGAATTCCGACGCCATTGAACAGGAAGGCGAGAGTCACATTCTGGAGCATCTTACGGTAGCTTCTCCGGCTGATCTGGCGCGCGACCGGAACAGCATCGAGACGATTGGAGAGGATAATGATGTCGGCTGACTCGATAGCGATATCCGTGCCACCACCCATGGCGATGCCAACATCCGCTTGCATGAGAGCGGGGGCGTCATTGATACCATCGCCAACCATGGCAACCCTTGTGCCGCCGACCTGAAGCTGCCGCACGATCTCGGCTTTACCGTCGGGCAACACGCCAGCATGAACAACGTCGATGCCGACCTCCCTCGCGATCTTGTGCGCGGCACGCTCGTTGTCACCTGTAAGCAGGACAAGCTGGAGTCCATCGGCCCGCAGTTGTGCGACGGCCTCCACTGCTTCCGCCTTCAGCTTATCGCCGAGGCCAAGCAGTCCGAGTGCCCGTCCTCCCCTGCCGACGGCGATCACCGTTCGGCCAGCCTCCTCAAGCGCCACGATCCGGGCCTGTAGCTGCGCTAGGTTCACCCCCCGTTCAGCCAGGAAATTGGGGCTTCCGACGAGAACCTCCTCACCGCCGATTTTCGCAACGATGCCTTTGCCGGGCACAGCCTCAAAGGACTCGACGTCTGGCGGGACGGCACCTCGCTCAAAAGCCGCAGTGACCACTGCTTGAGCGAGCGGGTGTTCAGAGGAAGCTTCTGCCGCTGCCGCCAAGGCGAGCAACTCGTCCTCTTCGCCATTAACGGCCTCAATCTCAAGAACCGCAGGCTTGCCCTGAGTGAGCGTGCCGGTCTTGTCGAGGACAATGGTCTTCACCAGACGGAAACCTTGGAAAGCTTCGCCCGTGCGCATAAGAACGCCCCGTTCGGCTGCCTCGCCAGCACCGCGCACTATGGACAGAGGTGCGGAAATACCCACCGCGCAAGGATAGCCCATTACAAGCACGCTCAACCCAGCGAAGATTCCCCGTTCTAAATCGACTTCGCCGAATACGATCCATGATCCGGCCAGCCAACCGACAAGGGCGAGCGTGGCAATAACGAGAACCGTCGGCGTGTAAACCTGAAGAACCCGGTCGACGAGATGTAAGAGGCCGGGTTTGAGTGCCCGAGCGTCCTCGACCTCGCGGATGACCTTATGCAGGAAGCTACCCTCGCCGACGGCTCGCACTTGAACGAGCAACGTGCCATTGCCATTGATCGAGCCGCCGATCACCGCGTCGCCTCTTTTTCGCTCGACCGGGATCGGTTCGCCGGTGACGAAGGACTGATCAACGGCCGAATGTCCGCTAGCTACCTCACCATCGACTGGTACGCGCTCGCCAGGACGAATACGCACGAGATCGCCGATCGCCACCTCCGCGATCGGCAGCTCCAGCTCCTGGCCATTGCGCTCGACCCGCGCCGTTTCTGGCTGAAGATCGAGGAGCTGCTTCACCGCCTGCGAACTGCGAGTCTTGACGATTAGCGAGAGCCATTCGGAGAAGATGTGGTAGGTCGTAACCATCACTGACACGGCGAAAAAGGCTGCCGTCGGGTAAGCCGCGGGGGAGAAGATGAACCCGATCATGCCGCCGATGATGCCGGCAAAGGCGCCCGTCTCGAGCAGGACATGCTGATTGAGGATGCCCCGGCGCAGTGCCTGCGCTGCCATCACCAGAATATGGCGTCCGATGCCGAATACCAGAATGACGGCCATCGCGGCGACCAGCCACGGAACGGCCGCAACGAACCAGGTCTGCTCTTTGACGAGCATCAGCGCGAGTGCGGCGATGCCCAATCCACCCGATCCGAGGATCGCCGGAGCGAGGCCCCGTGCTCGCAGGACGAGGAACACCAACCCGATGAGGCTGAAAAACACCACGCCATGGATGGCCAGGGCCGTGATTCCCATTGGGTTCGTTATTAGAGCGATCGCGAGGAGACTGAACGCAGTTGCGATGAGAAAACGGCGGCCTTCGCGGACGAGCTCGCGCTCCTCCTCTTCGAAGGGCCGAACCTTGCGCGGATCGGAAATTGTGTAACCGATGTCGCGCAGGATTTTCAGCAGCGCCTCGGGGCGGGCGACGTTCGGATCGTATTCGACCAACGCCTGCTCATGCGTGAGACTTACCGCGACCTTGTCGACGCCTGCTTGGCCACCAAGCGCCTTTTCGATCGTTCCAGTGCAAAGCGAGCAATGCAGACCACCAATGCGAGCGCGTATCCTGGCCCGATCGGGTCGGCTCGCAGGCTCCTCGCTCCAAGGCTGGTTGAATGACGCAATCGCTGTAGCCGTGTTCATGCCCTGACCTCCGGTCCAACGTTTGCCGGCGGACTGCCGACCTTATCCAGTTGAAACCGAGTCTACGCTCCGTACTAACCTACGGAGTCAAGCGGGCAATTTTACGCGTTGCTCTTCGTGGGGCTACGCCTTGACCTCGGCGACCACGAGTTGAAAAGCTCCCAGCTCGGTCACTGATCTTGATCCGGAACCTGGTAGCCTGCTTTCTTGATCATCTCGATAAGCCGGTCTTCCCTGACGGTTTGCGGATCGAAGAGAATGCGGGCCTGGGCCTCTTTGAAGGAAACATCGGCGCCGCGAACGCCCGCCTCGGAACTGACGAGTGCCTTGATATTCTGTGCACAGCCGTTGCAGTGCATACCTTCGATTTTTAGCGTGACGGACTTCATTTGATCTTCCTTCGTGTTCGGGTGGAGGGCATTTGGTTTTCAAGCCGCTCCCCGTCCTGAAGCGCCTCTAGAATGGTGCACCCCTTCAGCGCCCCCCGGCCAGGGCAGTCCGCAATCACTTTCTCCAGCGCTTTGCGGATCTTTTTGAGCTCCATGATTTTCTCATCGACCTCGTCGATCTTCGACGCCGCCTTCTGGCGCACATCGCTGCAATCGGCCACAGGATCGGCCCGAAGCCAAAGCAGCTCTTGGATCTCGCGGAGCGAGAAGCCAATCTGCTGCGCTTTTCGGATGAATCTGATCCGCCTCACGGTCTCGGCAGAATAGTGTCGATATCCGGTGTCTCCCGGCTTCTCCGGCTGATCTATCAAGCCGCGCCGCTCATAGAAGCGGATAGTTTCGACGCCGACCCCTGCCTCGTGAGCGGCTTTGCTGATCGTGAACGCTTGCATCATTATCTCCCGACGACGGTGGTTTCCATGCAGATAACTGCGCTCATTCTCTGCTCCTCGGCCGGCAAACGTCCAAAGAACGCACCGGCGACTCTACCTTTTGAAACCCTAACATCCGTACCTAGCTACGGAGTCAATGACCATCCTCTGGCGCGATCAGACGGGCGCCAGCCTGACAGATGGTTTGGTCCTATCTGAAGCTCCGGGGAGAGAGGCGAGACGTGCCCAATCAGCTCATCCCAGATCAGCGTTCAATTAACAGGCCGCTGAAGAACATTCGTGGGCGGCTCGTTTCATAGATGTCCGCGCACAACGCGCACCACCTGCGGCGCGGCGTTTAAGCTTCGCATCGGTTACAGTATCTCGAACTTCCCGCTCCTCGCCCCACCATCGTGAACCTCTGTCCCGACTCGGATTCGCTACAGCCCATGAGCGGCTCTGTTGCAAAAATCGTGAAGCTTGAGCATGCTTGGCGGAGATTGGACGGAC
>VFQO010000059.1_pt1 | contig 146698 bp, 144 predicted proteins | sample 3512331 | NCBI WGS metagenome assembly VFQO01 (sample SAMN10412371, study PRJNA504923) | tailings metagenome | isolation source: Replicate 3 from Balatoc abandoned mine | place: Philippines: Itogon, Benguet | collected 2017-08-28 | reverse complement strand
ATTACTCGATGATTTTCGCTACCACACCAGCACCCACGGTACGGCCACCTTCACGAATCGCGAAGCGTAAGCCTTCTTCCATCGCGATTGGGGCAATCAGGGTCACTGTGATAGATACGTTGTCACCCGGCATCACCATTTCTGTACCCGCTGGCAATTCAACTGCGCCAGTGACGTCTGTGGTACGGAAGTAGAATTGTGGACGGTAGCCTTGGAAGAATGGTGTGTGACGACCACCTTCATCTTTACCCAATACGTAGATTTCTGCCGTGAATTTGGTGTGTGGTTTGATTGAGCCAGCTTTTGCCAATACTTGACCACGCTCTACTTCTTCACGTTTTGTACCACGCAGCAGTACGCCTACGTTGTCGCCTGCTTGACCTTGGTCGAGCAGTTTGCGGAACATTTCTACACCGGTACAGGTGGTTTTCAGGGTTGGTTTGATACCCACGATTTCAATTTCGTCGCCGACTTTGACGATACCACGCTCAACACGACCGGTTACTACAGTACCACGACCTGAAATTGAGAATACGTCTTCTACTGGCATCAGGAATGTGCCGTCAATCGCACGCTCCGGCAGTGGGATGTAGCTGTCTAATGCGTCTGCCAGTTTGAAGATGGATGGTTCACCGATGTCTGATTGGTCACCTTCTAATGCAGCACGGGCTGAGCCGGTGATGATTGGGGTGTCGTCGCCTGGGAAGTCGTATTTGCTGAGCAGGTCACGTACTTCCATTTCTACGAGTTCTAACAGTTCTGCGTCGTCTACCAGGTCTGCTTTGTTGAGGTATACGATGATGTAGGGTACGCCTACTTGACGTGCTAACAGGATGTGTTCACGTGTTTGTGGCATTGGGCCGTCAGCAGCTGATACAACTAAGATCGCGCCGTCCATTTGGGCTGCACCGGTAATCATGTTTTTTACATAGTCAGCGTGACCTGGGCAGTCTACGTGTGCGTAGTGGCGGGTCGCTGTTTCGTATTCTACGTGGGCAGTGTTGATGGTAATGCCGCGTGCTTTTTCTTCAGGTGCCGCGTCAATTTGATCGTAAGCTTTCGCTTCACCACCGAATTTCTTCGTCAAAACTGTGGTAATCGCTGCTGTCAATGTTGTTTTACCGTGGTCAACGTGGCCAATCGTACCTACGTTTACGTGCGGCTTGGTCCGTTCAAATTTACCTTTTGCCATGATGATTTCCTTTTATATACTTAAATAATTAAATGAGTAAATATTATTTTTTATTCATTACCGCTTCAGCAACGTTACGTGGCGCTTCAGCATAATGTTTAAATTCCATAGAGTAGCTGGCACGACCTTGTGACAGCGAACGCACAGTCGTTGCATAACCAAACATTTCTGACAATGGCACTTCAGCACGAATCGCTTTACCGCCACCAGCCATATCCTCCATACCTTGAATCATGCCACGACGTGAAGACAAGTCACCCATCACATCACCCATGTACTCTTCAGGTGTTTCAATCTCAACTGACATGATAGGCTCCAGCAACACTGGATCAGCCTTACGCATACCATCTTTAAAACCAATAGAAGCGGCCATCTTAAACGCGTTCTCGTTAGAGTCCACATCATGGTATGAACCATCAAACAATGTCACTTTAACGTCAACCACAGGGAAGCCAGCCAACACGCCTGAAGGGATGGTTTCACGCAAACCTTTTTCAACAGCAGGGATGAATTCACGTGGAACAGTACCGCCCTTGATTTGGTCAACAAATTCGAAACCCTTGCCTGCTTCGTTTGGTTCCATGATCAACCATACGTGACCATACTGACCTTTACCACCAGATTGTTTAACAAATTTACCTTCAACTTCAACCTTTTTGCGAATCGCTTCACGATAAGCCACTTGAGGCGCGCCAACGCTTGCTTCAACGTTGAACTCACGACGCATACGGTCCACAATAATGTCCAAGTGCAACTCACCCATACCAGAAATAATGGTTTGGCCTGATTCTTCATCTGAACGCACGCGGAATGAAGGGTCTTCTTGTGCCAAACGGCCCAGGGCAATACCCATCTTCTCTTGGTCGCCTTTTGTTTTTGGCTCAACTGCCACGTGAATCACTGGCTCAGGGAATACCATGCGCTCAAGCACGATTGGCTTGTCTGGTGAACATAAAGTCTCACCGGTAGTCACATCTTTCAGACCAATCGCAGCTGCAATGTCACCTGCAACAACCTCATCAACTTCTTCACGGTTGTTTGCGTGCATCTGTACGATACGGCCAATACGCTCTTTACGACCCTTAACAGAGTTGTAAACGGTATCACCTTTGTTCAGAACACCAGAATAAACACGAATAAATGTTAACTGACCAACAAACGGGTCTGTCATTAATTTAAATGCCAGTGCAGACAAACCTTCTTTGTCATCCGCTTTGCGGGTCACCGGATTACCGTCTTCATCTTCACCACCTACGTCAGGGATATCCACTGGAGATGGCAAGAAGTCGATCACAGCATCCAACATACGTTGAACACCTTTGTTCTTGAATGCCGTACCACACAGCATTGGCTGAATTTCAGTGGCAATGGTACGTGTACGCAATCCTAAAATAATATCAGCTTCTGACAAATCACCTTCTTCCAGGTATTTATTCATCAGCTCTTCATTGGCTTCAGCAGCAGCTTCCACCATATTTTCACGCCATTTATTCGCAGTTTCTACCAAGTCAGCCGGGATATCGCCGTACTCAAACTTCATACCTTGTGAAGCTTCATCCCAGACAATCGATTTCATCTTGATCAAATCAACCACACCGGTGAATGTATCTTCACGGCCGATAGGAATAACGATAGGCACAGGATTTGCCTTGAGACGAACACGCATCTGGTCAACTACTTTAAAAAAGTCGGCACCGGAACGGTCCATTTTGTTTACAAATGCCAAACGTGGCACTTTGTATTTTGTCGCTTGACGCCACACAGTTTCTGACTGAGGCTGAACACCACCCACAGCACAATACACCATGCAAGCACCATCCAGCACACGCATTGAACGCTCTACCTCAATGGTAAAGTCAACGTGCCCCGGGGTATCAATAATATTGAAACGATGTTCCTGACGAGAATTGTCCATACCCTTCCAGAAACAAGTCGTTGCAGCAGAGGTAATGGTAATGCCGCGCTCCTGCTCTTGCTCCATCCAGTCCATAGTGGCCGCGCCATCATGCACTTCGCCGATTTTATGATTTACACCTGTGTAATACAGAATACGTTCTGTGGTAGTTGTTTTACCAGCGTCAATATGTGCGCTAATACCAATATTACGGTAGCGTTCAATAGGGGTTTTACGAGCCACGGCGATTACCTTTGCTTAAATATTATTGCTTAAAATTCTTAAAGAACAATTTACATAAAACAAATGTACCTTTTGTGTAAAGGTACATTCATTCATTAAAATCTAAAGTGCGAGAACGCTTTATTAGCCTCCGCCATACGATGAACCTCTTCACGTTTCTTCATCGCAGAACCACGGCCTTCTGAAGCCTCTACCAACTCGGCCGCCAAACGCAGCCCCATAGACTTCTCACCACGCTTACGCGCCGCATCACGCAGCCAACGCATCGCCAGCGCACTACGGCGGCTAGGACGAACCTCAACAGGCACTTGATAGTTAGCCCCACCAACACGACGGCTTTTAACCTCAACCAAAGGACGCAAATTTTGCAGCGCCAAAGTAAACACTTCCAAAGCATCTTTGTTGGTTTTTGCCGCTACTTGGTCAAAGGCACCGTATAAAATACGCTCTGCAACAGATTTTTTACCACCTGTCATCAGTACGTTTACAAATTTAGATACTTCTTGGCTGCCGAATTTTGGATCCGGCAAAATATTACGTTTGGGGACTTCTCTACGTCTAGGCATAATCTTCTCTATTCTCTTTTATGTTTTGCTAGCAACTGCTCAAGCAAGGCTTTTGGTTAGCCGCTAATTAATAAAACCGGAACCCCGGTTAACGCCAAAATTACTTAGCTTTTGCATCCTTAGGACGCTTAGCACCGTATTTAGAACGTGACTGCTTACGATCTTTAACACCTGCAGTATCAAGACTACCGCGCACCATGTGGTAACGCACACCTGGCAAGTCTTTCACACGACCACCGCGCAGCAATACCACGCTATGCTCTTGCAAGTTGTGGCCTTCACCACCGATATAGCTAATCACTTCATAGCCATTGGTTAAGCGCACTTTGGCAACTTTACGCAAAGCTGAGTTAGGCTTTTTAGGTGTGGTCGTGTATACACGAGTGCAAACGCCACGTTTTTGTGGGCAAGCTTCAAGTGCAGGCACTTTACTTTTAGTGACCACTTTAACGCGTGGTTTACGTACTAACTGATTGATGGTTGGCATTGCCTATAACCTCTAATGTTCTAAAAAATTAATGTATTTCTGTCATCTAAAAATAGACGAGGATGGTGTTATAGACAATAACACCATCCTGAAAAACTCAGCATTCTATTTAGCCTGACTTTTATTGTCAAGACAAAATTCCACTGGTTTATTCTGCGTCTGTTTCAGAACCCGCTTCCGTCACTACTTCTTCTACCGCTGTGTCAGCAACTAATTCTGCTGCTTCAATTTCAGTGTGCGCTGGAATACCACCTGCTACCGCTGCACGCTTACGCGCTTCATGGTATGCCAAGCCTGTACCTGCCGGAATCAAACGACCAACAATGACATTCTCTTTCAGGCCACGCAAATCATCACGTTTGCCCAAAATTGCCGCTTCAGTCAATACACGTGTTGTTTCCTGGAACGAAGCTGCGGAGATGAATGAATCAGTAGACAGTGAAGCTTTAGTAATACCCAGCAACACATATTCAAACTCTGCAGGACGTTTGCCTTGCGCGATTACTTGTTCGTTTTCAGCCAATAAGTCAGCACGTTCAACTTGCTCACCCAAGATGAAGCTGGTCTCACCGGCATCAGTCACGCGCACGCGACGCAGCATCTGACGCACGATCACTTCAATGTGCTTGTCGTTAATCTTCACGCCTTGCAGACGGTATACGTCTTGCACTTCGTCGATGATGTAACGTGCCAATGCTTCGCGACCTTGCAGACGTAAAATGTCTTGCGGATCAGCTGGGCCATCCACAATCACCTCACCTTTGGTTACCACTTGACCGTCATGCGCAGTCACGTGTTTATCCTTAGGAATCAGGTATTCATTAGATACGCCGTCCAAATCTGTAATCACCAGACGCTGCTTGCCTTTGGTGTCTTTACCGAATGAAACTGTACCCGTCACTTCAGCCAGCATACCGGCATCTTTGGGTGAACGTGCTTCGAACAGTTCAGCTACACGTGGCAGACCACCGGTAATATCACGGGTTTTCGATGATTCTTGTGGTACACGAGCCAAGACTTCACCCACGCCCACTTCCTGACCATCTTTCACAGTGATAATACAACCGATCTGGAATGTGACGTTGACCGGTTGGTCACCACCGGCAAGTTTCACTTCCACACCGTTGGCATCCAGCAATTTAACTTGTGGGCGCAGACCTTTGGTTTGACCCGCACGTTGTTTAGGATCGATTACCACCAATGATGACAAACCTGTCACATCATCGATTTGTTTAGCAACAGTGATACCTTCTTCAACGTTTTCGAATTTAACGAAACCGGCATACTCGGTAATAATCGGACGAGTATGTGGATCCCATGTTGCAATTGCCTGACCAGCTTTAATCGTTTTGCCATCCGTGATTTGCAATGTTGCACCGTATGGCACTTTATGACGCTCACGCTCACGGCCGTTTTCATCAGCAATCACCACTTCACCATTACGTGAAATCACCACTTGCTCATTACGCGCATTGGTCACATAACGCATGGTGGATGTGAAATTCAACACACCATTGGATTTACTTTCCACTTGTGACACTGAAGCTGCACGTGACACTGCACCACCGATGTGGAAGGTACGCATGGTCAACTGTGTACCAGGCTCACCAATCGATTGCGCTGCAATCACACCCACAGACTCACCAATGCTAATCAGCTTGCCTCGACCTAAGTCACGGCCATAACACTTAGCGCAGATACCGTAGCGTGTATCGCAAGTCAGCGCGGTACGCACTTTGACTTCATCAATACCTAAGTCATCAATGTGCTCGACTTCATCTTCATTCAGCAATGTACCCGCTGGGTAAACCACTTCCTGTGTTTCAGGATGCAGAATATCCAACGCTGCCACACGACCCAAAATACGGTCATGTAATGGCTCAACAATTTCACCGCCTTTTACCAATGCTTTAGTCACCAAGCCGTCGGTCGTGCCGCAATCATGCTCGGTTACCACCAAGTCTTGCGTCACGTCTACCAAACGACGTGTCAGGTAACCTGAGTTCGCAGTTTTAAGTGCCGTATCGGCCAGACCCTTACGTGCACCGTGGGTTGAAATAAAGTATTGCAACACATTCAAACCGTCACGGAAGTTCGCTTTAATTGGCGTTTCAATAATCGAACCGTCTGGTTTCGCCATCAGGCCACGCATACCAGCCAGCTGACGTACCTGCGCTGCAGAACCACGCGCACCTGAGTCGGCCATCATGTAAATCGCATTGAATGACTCTTGACGCACAGCTTTGCCATCGGCGCCTTTGAGTGGCTTGCCGTCAGCATCAAGCACAGTTTCTTCGCGCAGCTGTTTCATCATCGCGTCAGCCACTTTGTCACCGGCACGACCCCAGATATCCACCACTTTGTTGTAGCGCTCACCTTGGGTGACTAAACCAGAAACGTATTGGTCTTCAATTTCTTTTACTTCTGCATCCGCAGCAGCAATCAATTGCTCTTTCTCTGGTGGTACCAACATGTCGTTGATACTGATAGAGATACCGGCTTTAGTCGCATATGAGTAACCGGTGTACATCAATTTATCAGCGAAAATGACGGTTTCGCGGATACCCACTTTACGGAAGCTGGTATTGATAAGTTTTGAAATTTCTTTTTTCTTCAATGCCTTATCAATGGTGCTGAATGGCAGGCCAGCCGGCAGAATATCTGACAGCAACGCGCGACCCACCGTTGTTTCATAACGTGTGGTTTTCTCGGTTTTTACGCCATTCAAATCGATATCAAACTCTTTGATACGCACTGTGACGCGCGCATGCAAATCAATCAGGTTTTGGTCATAAGCACGTTGTACTTCTTTGACATCTGCAAAGCGCATACCAGTACCACGCGCATTCACTTTCTCACGCGTCATGTAGTACAGACCCAACACGATATCTTGTGAAGGCACAATGATAGGCTCACCGTTGGCTGGTGACAGCACGTTGTTGGATGCCAGCATCAAGGTGCGCGCTTCCATTTGTGCTTCCAAGCTCAATGGTACGTGAACCGCCATCTGGTCACCGTCAAAGTCGGCGTTGAAGGCCGCACACACCAATGGGTGCAATTGAATTGCCTTACCTTCAATCAGGATAGGCTCAAACGCTTGAATACCCAAACGGTGCAAGGTTGGCGCACGGTTCAGCAGTACTGGATGCTCGCGGATCACGTCCTCGAGGATATCCCATACTTCTGATCCTTCTTCCTCTACCTTTTTCTTCGCTGCCTTAATCGTCGTTGCCAGACCTAACACTTCCAGTTTGTGGAAAATGAAAGGCTTGAACAATTCCAAGGCCATTTTCTTAGGCAAACCGCACTGATGCAGTTTCAATTGTGGGCCCACCACAATCACGGAACGCCCTGAATAGTCTACGCGTTTACCGAGCAAGTTCTGACGGAAACGACCGCCTTTACCTTTAATCATGTCTGCCAGTGATTTCAGCGGACGCTTGTTAGCGCCTGTCATCACTTTGCCGCGACGACCATTGTCCAGCAATGAGTCTACCGCTTCTTGCAGCATACGTTTTTCGTTACGAACGATGATTTCTGGCGCTTTCAACTCAAGCAAACGCTTCAAGCGGTTGTTACGGTTAATCACACGGCGATACAGATCGTTCAAGTCAGATGTGGCGAAACGACCACCATCTAATGGTACCAATGGGCGCAGTTCTGGCGGCAGCACTGGCAAGATTTCCAGAATCATCCACTCAGGCTTGATGCCTGATTTCTGGAATGCTTCCAATACTTTCAAGCGTTTAGCAATTTTCTTGATTTTAGCTTCTGAACCGGTTGCACCCAACTCGTCGCGCAAGTTGGTGATTTCACGCTCGATATCCATAGTACGTAGCAATTCACGAATCGCTTCCGCACCCATCACAGCGTTGAATTCATCACCGTACTCTTCCACTTTAGCCAAGTAGTCGTCTTCAGTCAGCAGCTGACCACGTGTCAGCGGTGTCATGCCTGGGTCAACCACAATGAATGCTTCAAAGTACAGCACACGTTCGATATCACGCAAAGCAATATCCAGCACCATACCCAAACGGCTCGGCAATGATTTCAAGAACCAAATATGCGCTACCGGTGAAGCCAAATCAATGTGACCCATACGTTCACGACGCACTTTTGACAAGGTCACTTCAACACCGCATTTTTCACAGATCACACCGCGATGTTTCAAGCGTTTGTATTTACCGCACAAGCACTCATAATCTTTAATTGGACCAAAGATTTTTGCGCAGAACAAACCATCACGCTCAGGTTTGAAAGTACGGTAGTTAATGGTTTCCGGCTTTTTTACTTCGCCATATGACCATGAACGGATTTTTTCAGGTGAGGCCAATGCGATCTTAATCGCGTCAAATTCCTCTTCTTGCGTTACCTGTTTAAATAAGTCTAATAGAGCTTTCATATTTGTCTCCTTAGTTTCGGTCTAGGTCAATGTCGATAGCGAGTGAGCGAATTTCTTTCACCAACACGTTGAATGATTCAGGCATACCCGCATCAATCTTGTGCTCACCCTTCACGATGTTTTCATATACTTTGGTACGGCCAGTCACGTCATCAGACTTGACTGTCAGCATTTCCTGCAAGGTATATGAAGCACCATAGGCCTCGAGTGCCCAAACCTCCATCTCACCAAAACGTTGACCACCGAACTGCGCTTTACCACCCAATGGCTGTTGTGTTACCAATGAGTAAGGACCTGTAGAACGCGCATGCATCTTGTCGTCCACCAAGTGGTGCAGTTTCAAGAAGTGCATATAACCTACAGTCACTGGACGCTCAAACGGCTCACCGGTGCGACCGTCAAACAAGGTCACCTGTGTTTTGCCAGCATGGAACTGTAGCTGTTTAGTGCGTGGATCATCATCCGGGAAAGCGAGATCCAGCATGGCTTTAATGTCAGACTCCGCAGCACCATCAAATACCGGTGTTGCAAAAGGAACGCCGTTGGTCAGGTTTTTGGCCAGCTCTAAAACTTCAGCATCACTGAAAGATTTGATATCTTCTTTTTTGCCGGTACTGTCGTTGTAGATTTTTTCTAGGAATTTGCGTATCTCGGCCACTTTCACTTCTTGACGCAGCATTGCTTCAATGCGTTGACCCAGACCTTTAGCAGCCCAACCCAAATGCACTTCCAGAATCTGACCAATGTTCATACGTGAAGGAACGCCCAACGGGTTCAATACGATATCCATTGGCGTACCGTCAGCCATGTGCGGCATGTCTTCTACCGGGCAAATTTTTGAGATCACACCCTTGTTACCATGACGACCCGCCATCTTGTCACCGGGTTGAATACGACGTTTAACAGCCAAGTAAACTTTCACCATTTTTTGTACGCCTGGTGGCAGTTCATCGCCTTGTGTCAATTTACGTTTTTTCTCTTCGAAACGGTTATCGAATTCAACGCGCGCTTGTGACAGGCTATCTTTCAACTGTTCCAGTTGACGTGCAGCTTCTTCATCTGCCAGACGAATGTCAAACCAGTCGTAACGGCCTACGCTGTCAAGGTACTCAGCAGTTAATGCCTCGCCTTTTTTCAGTTTGTTAGGACCACCGGTGGCAACTTTACCTTCAATCAGACGACGGATACGACCGAATGCATCATCTTCAACAATACGCATTTGGTCAGCCAGGTCTTTTTTGTAGTGCGCTAATTGGTCATCAATAATCTGCTGTGCACGTGCGTCACGCTCAATACCTTCACGCGTAAACACCTGAACATCAATCACCGTACCGCTCATGCCGGAAGGCACACGCAATGAAGTGTCTTTCACGTCAGAAGCTTTTTCACCAAAAATGGCGCGCAGCAATTTCTCTTCCGGTGTGAGCTGTGTTTCACCTTTTGGCGTCACTTTACCCACCAAAACGTCACCAGCCTCTACTTCAGCACCGATGTGAATAATACCGGTCTCATCCAGGCGACCTAACATGCGCTCGCTCAGGTTTGAAATATCCTGAGTGATTTCTTCAGGGCCCAGTTTGGTATCACGTGCCACTACTGATAACTCTTCAATATGAATTGAAGTGTAACGGTCATCCGCAACTACGCGCTCTGAAATCAACACTGAGTCTTCATAGTTGTAGCCGTTCCATGGCATAAAGCCAATCAGCATATTTTGACCCAGCGCCAATTCACCCATATCGGTTGATGCACCGTCAGCGATGACATCACCGCGTGACAGCTGATCACCCACTTTTACCAACGGACGTTGGTTGATGTTGGTGTTTTGGTTAGAACGTGTGTATTTGGTAAGGTTATAAATATCCACACCCACTTCACCGGCTTTCGCTTCTTCATCGTTTACACGAATCACGATACGGGCTGAATCTACATAATCCACTACACCACCGCGACGCGCTGTTACTACAGTCCCAGAGTCAACTGCAACAGTGCGTTCAATGCCAGTACCTACCACTGGTTTTTCAGCACGCAGACATGGCACTGCCTGACGCTGCATGTTGGCACCCATCAAGGCGCGGTTCGCGTCATCGTGTTCCAAGAACGGAATCAATGAAGCCGCAACAGATACAATCTGGCCTGGCGCTACGTCCATATACTGAACACGCTCAGGCTGAGTCATGGTGAATTCGTTATGATGACGTGAGGAAATCAAATCATCAAACATCATGCTTTTTGCATCAAGCGCTGTATTAGCCTGAGCAATCATGTATTGGCTCTCTTCAATCGCGGACAGGTAATCAATCGTGTCAGACACTTTATTACCTTCAACACGACGGTATGGTGTCTCAAGGAAGCCGTATTCGTTGGTACGCGCATACAAAGCCAGCGAGTTAATCAAACCAATATTTGGACCTTCAGGTGTTTCAATCGGGCACACACGGCCGTAGTGGGTTGAGTGTACGTCACGTACCTCAAAGCCGGCACGCTCACGTGTCAAACCACCTGGACCCAATGCTGAAATACGGCGTTTATGCGTAATTTCTGACAATGGGTTAGTTTGGTCCATAAACTGTGACAGCTGGCTGGAACCAAAGAATTCACGGATTGCGCTAGACACCGGTTTTGCATTGATTAAATCATGCGGCATCAAGTTATCTGATTCAGCTTGTGACAAACGCTCTTTCACCGCACGTTCGACACGCACCAAACCAGTACGGAATTGGTTTTCTGCCAATTCACCTACTGAGCGAATACGACGATTACCCAAATGGTCAATATCGTCAATTTCACCACGGCCATTGCGTAGCTCGAGCAATACGGCAATCACTGCCAAGATGTCTTCATTCGCTAAGATATTTGAACCTTCATCACCGTGCGCACCAACCGCTTCATAGAAACGTTTAATCCAGCCTGACTGACGGTCTTCCGCTTTTTCCGGGAATACGCGGCGGTTGAATTTCATACGGCCTACGCGTGATAAATCATAACGCTCTTCACTGAAGAACAGACCTTGGAACAAAGCTTCCACAGATTCTTCTGTCGGCGGCTCGCCAGGACGCATCATGCGGTAAATCGCAACACGTGCACTGTATTGGTCTGGGATTTCATCAATACGCAAGGTTTGAGAAATGTAGTCACCGTGATCCAAATCATTGGAGTACAAAGTGTTGATAGAAGTCACGTTGGCCTCTACCAATTTTTCCAGCAATGATTCAGTGATTTCGTCATTGGCGTTGGCCACCACTTCACCGGTTTCTTTGTCGATGATGGTGTTGGCAACTGCACGGCCCAAAATAAAGTCTTGCGGCACAGCGATTTTATTCACGCCGGCTTTTTCCATATCACGGATATGTTTCACAGTGATACGTTTATCTTTTGCCACAATCACGCTGCCGTCTTTGGCAACAATATCAAACTTAGCCACTTCACCGCGTAAACGCTCAGGCACAATGGTGAACTCAACACCATTTTTGCCAATGTGGAAAGTGTCAAAATCGTAGAATGTTGAAATAATTTGCTCTGGTGTGTAACCCAGTGCTTTCAACAAAATCGTAACCGGCATCTTACGGCGGCGATCAATACGGAAATACAGATAGTCTTTAGGATCAAACTCGAAATCTAACCATGATCCACGGTAAGGAATGATACGAGCTGAGAATAACAGCTTGCCTGAGCTGTGCGTTTTGCCACGGTCATGTTCAAAAAACACGCCTGGGCTGCGGTGCAATTGTGAAACAATCACGCGCTCTGTACCGTTAATGACAAATGAACCGTTTTCAGTCATCAACGGCAGTTCACCCATGTAAACTTCTTGTTCTTTGACTTCTTTAACGGTTGGTTTCGACGCCTCTTTGTCCATAATGGTCAAGCGCACTTTGACACGCAAAGGTGCAGCGTAAGTTAAACCACGCTGCTGACACTCTTTCACATCAAATGGCTCAGCGCCAAGTTGATAGCTCACAAAATCTAAACGTGCATTACCGGAATGGCTGACGATAGGAAAAACTGAACTGAAGGTTGATTGCAAACCATCGTTTGTGCGCTTGTCTGCTGGCACATCAGCTTGCAGAAACGCTTTGTAAGATTCCAGCTGCATAGCGAGCAAGTAAGGGATTTCTTGCACACTTTCGCGCTTGGCGAAACTTTTACGAAGACGTTTTTTTTCGGTAAAGGAATAGCTCATTGCATCTCCTAATGTTTGAGGGCAGAAATTAAAATACTTTTTTGCACTACATCCACTACGTAAGTATTTTCACCTCTAACCTCAGTCTAAAATCAACTGAAGGCTTGCTGCATCAGGCTTGACAGCCAAATTACAATTTGTTACAAATTTTCGCCATTAGAAATGGCGAAGGCTGACGGTCTCCCGTCAGCCTAAGTCGTATACTCAAAAATAAATTATTTGAGTTCGCCAGTAGCACCAGCTTCGATCAATTTTTTCAGTGCTGCGTCAGCGTCAGCTTTAGCAACGCCTTCTTTAATCACTTTTGGTGCACCGTCAACCAAGTCTTTCGCTTCTTTCAAGCCTAAGCCTGTCAATTCACGAACTGCTTTAATCACGTTCACTTTGCTTTCGCCAGCGCTCAACAGAACTACGTTGAATTCTGATTGCTCAGCAGCTGCTGGAGCTGCACCACCCGCTGCTGCACCACCCGCTGCCACTGCAACCGCTGCTGCTGAAACACCGAATTTTTCTTCGATTTCTTTGATCAAAGCGGTCAGCTCTAATACTGTCATTGAACCAACTGCGTCTAAAATATCTGCATTTGAAATTGCCATTTTGAATATTCCCTAAAATTAATTAATCTATCTAATGAATAAAGCTTAAGCTGCTTCTTTAGCATCACGCACAGCGGCAAGTGCACGTGCAAATTTGGTTGGCACTTCGTTGAGTGTCCCTGCCAATTTGCCTAACAACTCGTCGCGGCTTAATGTAGATGCCAAGGCTTGAACGCCAGCGGCATCCATGACTTGGTTTGGCATCGCGCCAGCTTTAATCACAATTTTGTCGTTCGTTTTAGCAAAGCTATTCAGCACTTTGGCAGCTGCTACTGCATCTGCAGAAATACCGAACACCAGTGGACCTACCATGCTGTCAGCTAATGCCGCAAATGGTGTGCCTTCAACTGCACGACGTACTAAAGTGTTTTTCAACACACGTAGGTACACACCAGATTTACGTGCATCAGCGCGCAACACTGTCATGTCTGCCACACCAATACCGCGATACTCAGCCAGAACGATTGCCTGTGCTTGCGCAACTTGTGCACTTACTTCGGCAACTACTGCTTTTTTCTCTGTAAGATTTAGACTCAAGGTCTTTCTCCTTCCGTTAAAATCTCTGTTTTATTACTAAAACAGAATTAGTTTCTGTAATTCAATTACAAAAACCACTCACGGCGACCTTTCATCAGGAATTAACCTGTTAGGGATGCGCCATCTGCGTAGGGTTCAACAAGCAGAAAACAGAGGTTAGAATTTAAAAATTCTTTCACCCATCAACTGTTGTTTCCATTAAATCCTTACGGACGCCTACGGTCTTTGATAACCTCATGTGCACAATTAAAAAATCATGCGCATGAGCCCAAAGCACTTTGCGGGTCAGATTAAACATCTGACCCATCATTCAATTAAGCAAGCAAACTCGCTTGATCAACACGTACACCAGCGCCCATCGTGCTAGATACGGATAATTTTTTCAGATAAACACCTTTGCTTGAAGCTGGTTTAGCTTTGTTCAAAGCTTCAACCAACGCAGCCAAGTTGCCTTGCAACTGATCTACCGTGAATGATGCACGGCCGATAGTACAATGTACGATACCGCCTTTATCAGTACGGTACTGAACTTGACCAGCTTTAGCATTTTTAACAGCGGTAGCCGCATCTGGTGTAACGGTACCCACTTTTGGGTTAGGCATCAGACCACGTGGACCTAACACTTGACCCAAAGCACCCACGATACGCATCGCATCTGGTGTAGCAATCACTACGTCGAAGTCCATTACGCCAGCTTTAACTTGCTCAGCCAAATCTTCAAAGCCAACAATGTCGGCACCTGCTGCTTTAGCAGCTTCAGCTTGTGCGCCTTGCGCAAACACGGCAACACGTGTTGTTTTACCAGTGCCGTTAGGCAATACCAATGCGCCACGAACGAGCTGGTCTGATTTACGTGCATCAATACCCAAATTCACCACTGCATCGATAGATTCATTGAATTTTGCTGTCGCATTTTCTTTAACCAAAGCTAAACCCTCGGCTACTGGATAAAGTTTATTACGGTCGATTTTTGCACGAAGTGCGTTAATTCTTTTGCCCATGTTATACACCCTCCACTTCAATACCCATACTACGTGCGCTGCCAGCGATAGTACGCACAGCAGCATCCATGTCAGCTGCGGATAAATCAGCTTGTTTAGTTTTAACAATTTCCTCAGCTTGTGCGCGAGTAATTTTGCCAACTTTGTCAGTATGTGGACGTGGTGAACCTTTGGTGATACCTGCAGCCTTTTTGATCAACACTGTTGCTGGTGGAGACTTCATTACGAATGTGAAGCTCTTGTCTGCAAATGCTGTAATCACAACCGGAATTGGCAAACCTGGCTCTACGTTTTGTGTTGCCGCGTTGAATGCCTTACAGAATTCCATGATGTTAAGACCGCGTTGACCCAACGCAGGACCAACTGGAGGACTTGGGTTAGCTTTACCTGCAGGAATCTGCAGCTTGATATAGCCAATGACTTTCTTTGCCATGTTATTACTCCTAAAATGGGTACAAACGCTTTTCAATATAAAATTTCGTTGTCATGGTGCGTTGAGATTGCAAAAATTTTCGCTTACATACAAAAAAGTATGCGGCGCTCAATTTCCACAATCTCGCCTTGCCTGACTTATCTCACTACTGTTCTAGCTTTAGCTAGTTTACAGTGGTGGGGATACCCCTTGCGGGCAGAAATTTTAAATTGAGAGTTTTAAGCTCCCCGTTATAAACAACTACTTACTAAACTTCTTTTTCTACCTGACCGAATTCCAACTCCACTGGGGTTGAACGGCCAAAAATAACCACTGAAACACGCAATTTGCTTTTTTCGTAGTTGATTTCTTCCACATTGCCAGAAAAGTCCTTGAATGGACCATCGATAATGCGCACGGACTCGCCTTTTTCAAAGGTGAGTTTTTGTGTAGGATTACTTTTACTGTCATCAATGCGTTGCAAAATGATGTCAACTTCTTTATCTTTAATTGGCGTTGGCTTTTGCGCACTTCCACCAATAAAGGCAGTGACACGTGGCGTGCTTTTAACCAGATGCCAAGTGTCGTCGGTCATATTCATTTGCACCAGCACATAGCCAGGATAAAGCTTACGTTCAGAAATAGTTTTCTGACCGTTTTTCATTTCTACCACTTCTTCAATCGGCACTAAAATCTGACCAAATTGATCTTGCAAGCCAGAACGCACAACGCGCTCTTCCAATCCTTTTTGTACGGATTTCTCAAAACCTGAGAACGCCTGCACCGCGTACCATTTCATACTCATTACGCGCTCCGTCCCATTAACCACTGCACCATAAATGCAAAACCAATATCAACAACCGCCAAGAATGCCGCCATGACTAGCACCAATACAAATACCACCATGGTAGTTTGTATGGTTTCTTTACGCGTTGGCCAAACCACTTTACGCGCTTCAACCACAGCATCACCAATAAAACCCAATGCTTGCTGACCAACCGGAGTCGTCCACAACATGGCAATTGATGCAGCAACACCCGCAAGTACCGCCAGAATGCGCACTACGGTTGGCTTGTCTGCCAGCAGATAAAAACCTGCAATGCCTGCGACAAGCAATAAAGCCGACAGCAGTAACTTGATTTTGTTGACCATAATTTACTTTTATAGTGTCTTAAAATTAACTGGATTTAATAACGCAAATAACTAGAAATAGTTAAATTTCTAGTTATTCAAGGAATTTAATCCATACTACAAATTTGGCAGGCCAAGAGGGTCTCGAACCCCCAACCCTCGGTTTTGGAGACCGATACTCTACCAATTGAGCTATTGGCCTGTACTAAACTTTTACCTCAAAGCTGGGCGGGTTGTTGCACAGCTTTGAGCACTGCGTATTACTCGATGATTTTCGCTACCACACCAGCACCCACGGTACGGCCACCTTCACGAATCGCGAAGCGTAAGCCTTCTTCCATCGCGATTGGGGCAATCAGGGTCACTGTGATAGATACGTTGTCACCCGGCATCACCATTTCTGTACCCGCTGGCAATTCAACTGCGCCAGTGACGTCTGTGGTACGGAAGTAGAATTGTGGACGGTAGCCTTGGAAGAATGGTGTGTGACGACCACCTTCATCTTTACCCAATACGTAGATTTCTGCCGTGAATTTGGTGTGTGGTTTGATTGAGCCAGCTTTTGCCAATACTTGACCACGCTCTACTTCTTCACGTTTTGTACCACGCAGCAGTACGCCTACGTTGTCGCCTGCTTGACCTTGGTCGAGCAGTTTGCGGAACATTTCTACACCGGTACAGGTGGTTTTCAGGGTTGGTTTGATACCCACGATTTCAATTTCGTCGCCGACTTTGACGATACCACGCTCAACACGACCGGTTACTACAGTACCACGACCTGAAATTGAGAATACGTCTTCTACTGGCATCAGGAATGTGCCGTCAATCGCACGCTCCGGCAGTGGGATGTAGCTGTCTAATGCGTCTGCCAGTTTGAAGATGGATGGTTCACCGATGTCTGATTGGTCACCTTCTAATGCAGCACGGGCTGAGCCGGTGATGATTGGGGTGTCGTCGCCTGGGAAGTCGTATTTGCTGAGCAGGTCACGTACTTCCATTTCTACGAGTTCTAACAGTTCTGCGTCGTCTACCAGGTCTGCTTTGTTGAGGTATACGATGATGTAGGGTACGCCTACTTGACGTGCTAACAGGATGTGTTCACGTGTTTGTGGCATTGGGCCGTCAGCAGCTGATACAACTAAGATCGCGCCGTCCATTTGGGCTGCACCGGTAATCATGTTTTTTACATAGTCAGCGTGACCTGGGCAGTCTACGTGTGCGTAGTGGCGGGTCGCTGTTTCGTATTCTACGTGGGCAGTGTTGATGGTAATGCCGCGTGCTTTTTCTTCAGGTGCCGCGTCAATTTGATCGTAAGCTTTCGCTTCACCACCGAATTTCTTCGTCAAAACTGTGGTAATCGCTGCTGTCAATGTTGTTTTACCGTGGTCAACGTGGCCAATCGTACCTACGTTTACGTGCGGCTTGGTCCGTTCAAATTTACCTTTTGCCATTGCTTTAGTCCTTTACAATATTTTATTAATCATAAGTTTTATTAGAATTAATAAAACTTGTTCAATGTTTAAAACTATCAAATCACTCAAATACTGCTTACCACTGCTACCACTCTGTCACACATGCAATGCATGCATCACTAAACTTTGCCGCTCCATTAATTCATGGTGCCCATGGCGGGAATCGGACCCGCGACCTCTCCCTTACCAAGGGAGTGCTCTACCACTGAGCCACATGGGCGTTAATTCAAATCAACTTCTGTAGCCGACTTAAACGCTAACTAGCTAGCACCAAGCAACCCAGTCTCTGGAGCGGGCGACGAGGTTCGAACTCGCGACATCTTGCTTGGAAGGCAAGTGCTCTACCAACTGAGCTACACCCGCGTAACTGTATTAACAAAACGCCAACAAGCTCAATTACTTCTATCTACTTATATGTCACAAACTGGTGGAGGGGGAAGGATTCGAACCTTCGTACTCTGAGAGAACGGATTTACAGTCCGTCGCCTTTAACCACTCGGCCACCCCTCCTCACCGAACCCGCGATTATGCTGAAAATCTGACTAGCTGTCAAACGTATAAAAGGGAATTTGTAGGTATTTGGTGCCGGATGTCGGAATCGAACTGACGACCTTCGCATTACAAGTGCGCTGCTCTACCAACTGAGCTAATCCGGCGTTAAATTTGAGTTGCGTATTATACTGAGATTTTTAAAATTGCAAAGCTATTTTACTACTCTCAATGTAGGTTTTTTATTATTTTCTTTTTTTGACGTTTCATGGCTACTGTCATCACTATTGACGGGCGCTAATTCCGCATCATCCTCTAGCTCGAACATCATGCCCTGGCCGTTTTCACGTGCGTAAATACCGCGCACCGCATTCATAGGTATATAGATATTTTGCGGCACACCACCAAAACGAGCCGAAAACACGACTGAGGTATTATCAATGTGAAGGTCTTTGGTCGCGCCATAATTAATGTTCAGCACGATCTCACCATCTTTCACGTAGGCCATAGGCACACGCGTCTTGCTATTGACAGCAACAACCAAATACGGAGTCAAGCTGTTGTCCACGCACCATTCATGCATGGCACGTAACATATATGGCTTAGTGGAAATTAATTCTGCCATGACAACAGCCTAAACTCGCTTCATCACTTGCGCATTGCTTTTTCTGATGGGGTCATTGCATCAGCGTAAAGCGGTCTTGAGAATAAACGTTCCGCGTATTTTAGAATGGGTGCGGCTTGGTTAGGCAACTCGATTCCATAATGACCCAGACGCCACAGCAGGGGAGTAACGGCTACATCCAGCATGGAGTAATCATCACCCAACAGGTAATTCTGTTTGGAGAAAATAGGCACCAATTGTGTCAAATTATCACGAATTGCCTTGCGTCCTTTTTCTGCACGCGCTTCGTCACCAGATTCAATATCAGCGATATGGCTGAACAAATCTTTTTCAAAACTGTACAAAAATAATCTAGCACGTGCGCGCATCACAGGATCAGGCGGCATCAACTGTGGATGAGGAAAACGCTCATCAATATATTCGTTGATGATGTTCGCTTCTGAAAGCACTAAATCACGCTCAACCAAAACCGGTACTTGGTTGTAAGGATTGATGACCGCGAGATCTTCAGGCTTGTTAGCTAGATCAACATCGATTACCTGAAAATCCATGCCTTTTTCGAACAAAACAATTCGACAGCGATGGCTGTAGGGATCGGTCGTCCCTGAATACAAAGTCATCATTTAATGTATATCCTTCCAATAAGCTTTTTTGAGTTTGTAAGTAAGCACCAGTAACAGACTCAAGAATAACAATACAAACCAACCCAGCTGATTACGCTGCTGTTTAGCTGGCTCCGCCATGTAGGCCATAAAGTTGGTCAAGTCTCCCACAAACGCGTCATACTGTTCTTCAGACAAAGTGCCCGGCTTCACCAATTTGAGCTCATGGGTTTCATGGTCAAGCACTTGCTCACCCTGCAACTCATACAGCACATGCGGCATGCCGACTTTGTCAAATACCGTGTTGTTCCAGCCGGTAGGGCGCGTACTGTCGCGATAGAACCCACGCATGTAGGTATAAACCCAGTCTGCACCGCGCGCACGAACTTCAACTGACAAATCTGGGGGTGCAGCACCCAGCCACTTGGCAGCATCTTTTTTGTTCATGGCCACTTTCATGGTATCGCCTACTTTCTCACCGGCCAGCAGCAAGTTTTCCTTGATCTGCTTTTCTGTCAAACCAATTTCCAGCAAGCGGTTATAGCGCATGTAATTAGCGCTATGACAATTCAAGCAGTAGTTCACGAATGTGCGTGCACCACGTTGCAAGGATTGATGATTTGAAGCATCAATCGGCGCTTTATCGAGATGCACTTCTTCACTTGCATTTGCCACACTAAAAAATGGCACCAGCAATACAGCTAAAAGAATCTTTTTCATGCTATCAATAGCTTTCATATTGTTAACCTGTCACTCTCTCTGGCACGGGCTTGGTTTTGTCTTTTTTGCTGTACCAAGGCATCAAAATAAAGAACAGGAAGTAAATCACTGTAAAGATACGCGCCACAACCGTTGCACGATCTGCCCCACCTAGCCAAGCGCCAAACTGCCCCCATACATTAGATGGCACCGTACCCAAATACCCCAGCACCAAGAAACTCACCACAAACGCTGCCAGCCATTTTTTATACAATGCGCCGCGGTAGCGAATTGACTTGACTGGACTCTTATCCAACCATGGCAAGAATGCAAATGCCACTACTGACAAGCCCATTGCGGCAACACCCGGGAACTGCGAGTTCAAGATTGGAGGCACCGCACGTAAAATTGAGTAATAAGGCGTGAAGTACCATACTGGCGCGATGTGTGCTGGTGTTTTGAGCGGATCCGCAGGCACAAAGTTATTAGCCTCCAGGAAATAACCGCCCATCTCCGGCGCAAAGAAAATAATCGCAGAAAACACGATTAAGAATACTGAAACACCCACCAAATCCTTCACCGTATAGTAAGGGTGGAATGCAATCCCATCCAGTGGAATACCCGTCTTTTTATCTTTAAGCTTTTTGATTTCGATGCCATCTGGATTGTTAGAGCCGACTTCATGCAATGCAATCAAATGCGCCACTACCAAGCCAGCCAGCACAAAAGGTAAGGCGATCACATGGAAGGCAAAGAAGCGATTCAGCGTTGCATCTGAAACCAGATAATCACCGCGCAGCCATTCTGAAACATCAGGGCCGATAAATGGAATCGCGGAGAACAAGTTAACAATCACCTGCGCACCCCAGTAGGACATTTGGCCCCATGGCAACAGATAGCCGAAGAATGCCTCACCCATTAATGCCAAAAAGATGGCCACGCCAAACAGCCAGATAAGCTCGCGTGGCGCACGATAAGAACCATAAATCAAGCCACGGAACATATGCAAGTAAACCACAACAAAGAACATGGAAGCGCCGGTAGAATGCATATAGCGAATCAACCAACCCCAGGGCACATCACGCATGATGTATTCCACTGATCCAAACGCCAAATCAGCATCTGGTTTATAGTGCATGGTCAGAAAAATGCCGGTCAAAATCTGCAGCACCAGCACCAGTAGAGCCAATGATCCAAAAAAGTACCAGAAGTTAAAGTTTTTAGGCGCATAGTACTCTGTGAGATGCGCTTTGATATTACTGGTTAACGGGAAGCGCACGTCTACCCAATTCAGGGCATTGTCCAGAACGCTGGACGAAGATGTTTTGTTTTTGTCTGTCATGATTAGGCTTTCTCTTCAGTATCTACACCAATCAACAATGTGTTATCGCTCAGATATTTGTGCGGAGGCACCACTAGATTAATTGGCGCAGGTGAACCTTTGAACACTCGGCCAGCCAAGTCAAATTTTGAACCGTGACACGGACAGAAAAAGCCCCCAGTCCAGTTCTCGCCCATGTCGCCGCCCGGCTTGATTTTCTCCGTAGGCGAACAGCCAAGGTGCGTACAGATACCTACCACCACTGCCACGTTAGGTTTGATAGAACGGCTTGGATTTTTGCAATATTCTGGCTGCTGTGAAGTTACCTCAGAATTAGGGTCAGACAACTGCTCATTATGCTTGGGCAGCTCTGCTGTCATTTCATCGGTGCGATGAATAATCCAAACCGGCTGTCCACGCCACTCTGCCGTTAGCATAGTGCCAGGTTCAATTTTGCTGATATCAACTTCTACCGGTGCACCTGCAGCTTTTGCACGCTCGCTCGGGGTCATGCTTGCTACGAAAGGCACTGCTACGGCAGCGCAGCCGATTGCCCCGACTGCTGATGTTGCAATTAAAAAGTTACGTTTTTCTAAATCTACTGGAGCACAGCAGCCGCCTTGCGAATCAGCTTGCTGGTTGTCATTTTGATTGTCTGACATGTTTTCCTCATGCACGAAGGGATTGACAGAATTTAGCGCAACATCCTTTTGAGACCGCGCCAACAATAATTTTTAAATCTACTTCAAAGCTAACCAAGTACACCTAAGCTAATCTTACGCTCATCACTCAAACTCACATTCATCAGGCGCAAAGTTCGGTTTTGAACGCTCCAATTTGAACGCACCAATGAATGAAATTAAATGAATACAGAACCATTTAAAACTGGGCTTTATTAAGACCAACGATAGCGGCAAAAAGTTACGCCAGTTTTAAACCAACGCGATTATACAATTTTTCATAGCTTAATTAAAGTTTTATTTTATAAGTATATGAAATAAAAGAATTAAACTGGATTATTAATATCAATAAACTCATGCTGCAATCCAAACTTATCCGCCAAATGTGCACCCAAAGCCTGAACCCCATAACGCTCAGTTGCATGATGTCCGGCAGCGATATATACCAAGCCCATCTCCAAGGCTTGATGCGTGGTTTGCTCAGATATTTCACCACTTATAAACACATCCGCACCTAGCGCAGCTGCTTCTTCAATATAGGATTGCGCAGCTCCGGTACACCAAGCAATTTTCTTGATGGGCTTGCTAGCATCTCCTACCAACATGGGTGTGCGATTAAGGCATGTTTCTACATGCAAAGCAAACTTGGACAATGGCATTGCTGCAGGCAATTCAGCGAGCGCCAGCAAGTTAGCGCTACCATCGTACGCCTGAGCAGTTAAACCTAGCAATTTACCAAGCTGCACATTATTTCCAAACTCAGGATGCGCATCCAACGGCAGATGATAAGCCATCAGATTTAAATCATGATTGAGTAAAAACCCTAAGCGTCTGCGCTTCATGCCTATCACTCTGGCATCTTCATTGCGCCAGAAATAACCATGATGTACCAGCACTAAATCTGCACCTGCCGCCTGCGCTGCTTCAAGCAAGGCCATACTGGCTGTCACTCCTGTGACGATTTTGCGAATTTCGGCTCGACCCTCGACTTGCAAGCCATTCGGACAGTAATCCTGGAATCGCTCTACTTGCATCAGTTGTTGGGTATAATGGGTTAACTCATTGATTTTTACCATAAGTTACTAAACCTTAAATTTAAACGGTTGAATTTTGATTGTTCCAATACAATATTAATCACTGTTATTTACTTAGCGATTGAATACCGACCTATGAACCAACAGCTACACAAAAAAATATGGCTTATTTTTGCACAGACCGCTACGGTATGCATGGCTTTACTGTTCGTCATGCGTCTTTTCAATCCAGATTTTCTTAAACAAAAAGAACACACGCTCGTTGTGAACAATAGTGAAACTGCTCAACTGGCAGCACCAGCAGGCTCTTATCGCCATGCTGCAAAAAAAGCGATGCCTTCAGTGGTCAATATATTCACTACCAAGGCAGCAGCGCCGAACCCCCATGAGCGCTTTCTAGACGACCCGGTGTTCAGGCATTTTTTTGGTGATCAGCTCGACGACCTGGAAACGCCTTCACAACCGGAAAATAGTTTGGGTTCCGGCGTTATTGTAAGCCCACAGGGCTTGATTTTGACGAATAACCATGTGATTGCCACTGCAGACTCTATCGAAGTCGCACTATCCGATGGTCGCAAAATGTCTGCAAAAGTTGTAGGCACAGACCCGGATACCGACTTAGCTTTAATTAAGGTAGACGCAGAAAACTTGCCTGCCATTACGTTTGCCAGCTCTGAAAAGTTGAGTGTAGGCGATGTGGTGCTGGCCATTGGCAACCCGTTCGGCGTCGGACAAACCATTACTCAAGGCATTGTCAGCGCCCTCGGTCGCACGCATCTTGGTATCAATATATATGAAAACTTTATTCAAACCGACGCTTCGATTAATCCGGGCAATTCTGGTGGCGCCTTAATTGATACTGAAGGCAACTTAGTCGGTATCAATAGTGCCATCTACTCCCGTAGCGGTGGCTCTATGGGAATTGGTTTTGCAATTCCTGCCACACTGGCGCGTCAAGTCACAGAACAGATCATTGCACAAGGTAATGTAACTCGTGGCTGGATTGGCATTGAAGCGCAGGATATTACGCCTGAACTGGCTGAATCGTTTAAATTAAATCGCCCTCAAGGCGCACTGATTGCTGGTGTATTGCGCAACAGTCCGGCCGACAAAGCGGGTTTGCGTGCTGGTGATATATTGCTGGCAATTGAAGGCAAACCGGTAATTGACAGTGGTACGATGCTGAACTTGATTGCCGCACTCAAACCCAACCAGAAAGCTACGCTGCGCATTGCGCGTGCCGAGGCGATTCTGAATATCAGCATCACAATTGGCAAGCGGCCTAAACCTAGTGAGATGATGCAAGATTAATCTTGCGGGCGTATGCTAGGCTCCAATCGATTTTTTGTGACAAGCCTAGCAACGATGATGCCCAATTCATACAGCAGCCACATGGGGACTGCCAGCATAAACTGAGAAATAATATCGGGAGGCGTAAATATTGCGCCAATCACGAATGCGCCAACAATGACGTAACCTCGGCTTTCCTTGAGCTTATCAACGCTTACCCAGCCAAAATATACTGCCATCACCACTGCAATTGGCACTTCAAATGCCAGACCAAATGCAAAAAACAGGGTCATGACGAAATCCAGATAGTTGCCAATATCTGTCATCACTGCGACACCCTGAGGTGCAGTGCCAACAATAAAACCAAACACTACCGGGAATACTAAGAAGTAGGCGAAGGCCATACCGGCTAAGAATAGTAAACTAGCAGCGATAATCACGGGCACCATGAACTTCTTCTCATGTGCATATAAACCTGGCGCCACGAATGCCCACACTTGATACAAAGTATGAGGTAGCGCTATCAAAAATGCCGCCATCATAGCGACTTTCAAGGGCACAAAGAACGGCGTTGTCACCCCGGTAGCGATCATCTGCCCACCAGACGGCAACTGACTTAAAAGTGGCTCAGCAAGCAGCGCATAAACCTCATTTGCAAACGGGAATAAGGCGATAAACACAATAAGCATACCGATCACGATACGCAACAAACGTGTTCTGAGTTCGATTAAATGTGAAATGAAATTTTCGGTGGGAGTCACTTTGATAGATACTTGGTCAATCAACTACTTAATTTGTGGAAGCTTTATTTTCGCCGGGGATATGCTGAGTTGCTTGATTTGGGGTTTTGGTAACCTCAATATCTTTAGCGATATCATTCAGACCTGAGCGCAACGCATCTTGTTTGGCGGTAGCTGCAGATTGAATTTCATCCTGCAGCTTCTGCAACTCAGCAAATCTCGCTTCACGATTCACTTCTTCTTTTATCTGCGTGACATATTTTTGCACACGCCCAGTGAGCGCACCCAATGTGCGCGCTAGCTTAGGAAGCTTTTCAGGGCCAATCACGATCAGCGCAACGACACAAATAACCACCAATTCAGAAAATGCAATATCAAACACAATGTGCCTTGCTCATCAACATCATCTAATTCAGCTGAAATTATGAATCTGCCTTTTTAGCAGCGGTCGCTTTAGGTTTTGCCGTTGAAGTTTTTTTAGGAGCGGTAGCCTTAGCAGCTGCAGGTTTCTTAGCTGCAGGCTTTTTAGCAGGCGCTTTAGCGGTTGCAGTTGCTTTTGCCGCAGGTTTTTTAGCAGCAGGCGCTCTTTTTTTAGCAGGTGCTTTTGCAGGAACTTCTGCAGCTGCAGCCTGACTAGCTATCGCTGGCGCTGCCTTCTCTTCATTCATGGCATCCTTAAAACCTTTGACCGCACCACCAACGTCACCACCTAGATTACGCAATTTTTTAGTGCCAAAAATGAGCACAACTACTACCAACACAATCAACCAGTGCCAAATGCTTAATGATCCCATGCCGTTCTCCTTAAGTGAATACTACGTTGAAGCGATTAGATTTTTGGCAGTGTTGCCCCGCCGCCAAATACATGCACATGCAGATGAAACACTTCCTGACCACCTTCACGGCCAGTATTAATCATTGTGCGAAAACCCTGTAGACCTTGCTCAGCTGCAAGCTTGGGCGCTAATAACAATATTTTGCCCAACAATGCCTGATGTTCAGCTTCGCATGAAGCCAGACTTTCAACATGCAATTTTGGCACAATCAAAAAATGTACTTTAGTGATAGGATGAATGTCGTGAAACGCAATCACATCATCATCTTCGTATATTTTGCTGGAAGGGATCGCCCCCGTAACAATTTTGCAAAAAATACAGTCTGCACTCATGATTCAACTATTCCTTGACTCTAGCATTCTTCTCATCGATACCTGACAAACCTTCACGTCTGGCCAGCTCTGCCAGCACATCGCTGGGCTTTAAATCTGCTTTAGCCAACATTACCATAGTATGAAACCACAAATCTGCAGTTTCATAAATGATTTCCTGCTTATTACCACCTTTAGCGGCAATCACAGTTTCTGTCGCCTCTTCACCCACTTTTTTGAGTATAGCATCCATGCCTTTGGCATAAAGTTTGGCGACGTAAGACGATGCAGGGTCAGCAGACTTACGTTGTTCCAGCAATTCAGATAATCGACTTAACACGTCATGCATCGCATCACTCATGTTTATAAATCTCATCAGGATTTTTAATGACCGGCTGATCAATCAGCCATTCATCATGATTCAGTTTTTTAAAAAAACAGCTATGTCGGCCAGTATGGCAGGCGATGCCACCCATTTGTTCAACTTTCAGCAGAATCACATCTTCGTCACAATCTAGACGAATTTCATGAATTTTCTGCACATGGCCAGATTCTTCACCTTTACGCCAGAGACGATTGCGTGAGCGTGACCAGTATACCGCCTGCATCGTTTCAGCACTTATTTGCAGCGCCTCTTTATTCATCCAGGCAAACATGACCACATCGCCGCTGTCATGCTCCTGGGCAATCACCGGCACTAAACCATTGCTATCCCAATTTACTTGATTCAGCCAGCTCATAGTCTGACTTCAATCCCATGCTTAGCCATGTATTCTTTAGCCTCTCTTACCGTGTATTCACCATAGTGGAATATGCTAGCTGCCAATACTGCATCTGCGCCACCTAGCTGAACACCTTCCACCAAATGCTGCAAATTGCCCACGCCACCCGAGGCAATCAAAGGCACTTCAACCGCATCGCTAATCGCCTTGTTTAAGGGGTTATTAAAGCCAATTTTAGTACCATCCCTATCCATACTGGTCACCAGCAATTCACCAGCGCCGAGACTCACCATATATTCCGCCCATTTAACCGCATCCAAGCCTGTAGCTTTGCGCCCGCCATGGGTAAACACTTCCCATTCGAAAGGCTGATCCTCGACTTTTTTAGCGTCAATCGCCACAACAATACACTGCGAACCAAAGCGGTCAGCTGCTGCTTTCACCATTTGCGGATTCAACACCGCAGTGGTATTAATGCTTACTTTATCAGCGCCGGCATTGAGTAATCGGCGCACATCTTCGACTTCACGCACACCACCGCCAACTGTTAATGGAATGAACACCTGACTGGCCACTTGCTCAATAATATTAAGAATCAGACCACGGTTATCCGAGCTTGCAGTGATATCCAAAAAAGTTAGCTCATCCGCCCCTTGGTCATCGTAGCGCTTGGCAATCTCAACCGGATCACCCGCGTCGCGCAATTCTAAAAAATTAACGCCCTTAACGACTCGACCATCAGTCACATCCAAACATGGGATGATACGTTTTGCCAACCCCATTAAATCAGCTCCATTAACTTAACTCATCCGCTAGTTTTTGAGCTGCTGCGAAATCCAGCGTGCCCTCATAAATAGCACGGCCAGTAATAGTGCCAATAATGCCTTCGCTGGCTACCGCACACAATTTTCTGACATCGTCCAAATTAGTAACGCCGCCTGAAGCAATAACAGGGATGGTCAGCGCTTGCGCCAACGCAACCGTCGCTTCAATATTGACACCACTGAGCATACCATCACGTCCAATATCGGTATAAACAATCGAGGTAACCCCATAATCCTCGAACTTTTTGGCCAAATCGATGACGTCATGGCCAGTTAATTTCGACCAGCCATCAATCGCGACTTTACCGTCCTTTGCATCCAAACCCACCATGATTTGACCAGGGAAAGCATAGCAGGCTTCGTGCAGGAAACCAGGGGTTTTTACGGCAGCAGTGCCGATAATCACATAATCGATGCCACTGTCCAGGTAACGTTCTATGGTTTCCAGATCTCGAATACCACCGCCCAACTGTATAGGGATATCACCGTCCACAGCACTGACGATAGACTTAATGGCACCTTCATTTACTGGCTTGCCTGCAAAAGCCCCATTCAGATCTACCAAATGTAAACGTTTACCGCCTTGATCGACCCAATGACGCGCCATAGCACCCGGGTCTTCAGAAAAAACCGTGGATTCTTCCATTAAGCCTTGCTTGAGTCTGACACAATGCCCGTCTTTGAGATCAATTGCTGGAATAATTAACATAGTAAAAATAAAATCTAATGAACAAAATTGAATGGATAGAACGTATTAATCAATATTAATAAGTGAATGAGTAATCAGTTAGGGTTCCAGTTTACGAAATTGCTGAGCAATTGCAAACCTGCCTGCGCACTTTTTTCTGGGTGAAACTGCACTGCAAACAAATTATCTTTTGCAATTGCAGAGGTAAATCTATTGGGGTACTCGCTGTATCCCGCAATAACCTCTGTTTCGATAGGTTGCACATAATAACTATGCACATAATAAAAACGCGCGCCATCTTCAATACCAGTCCAGAGCGGATGAGCAACACCTCCAGCATCATGTGCCTGATACACTTGATTCCAACCCATGTGAGGCACTTTAAGCTTTTCTCCGTTAACCCCAACCATAGAATCACTGGGAAATCGTTTTACATCCCCTTTGAACAAACCTAGACCTGCGGCATTCCCTTCTTCAGAATGCTCAAACAGCATTTGCAGCCCAATACATATACCCAGGAACGGCTTGGTCTTTGATGCGGCGATGACGGCATCACGCAAGCCGCGTGCGTCCAGCTCGCGTATGCAATCCGGCATTGCTCCCTGACCAGGAAATACGACTCGCTGCGCACGCATAATTTCATCAGCACTGCTGGTAACAACTACAGTTTTATCAGGAGCAACATGCTCCAGCGCTTTTGCTACGGAGCGTAAATTACCCATGCCGTAATCTACTACTGCGATATCGATTTTGTTCATGCTGCTCAGATCTGCCGTGACTACATCAACAGTTGTTGTGAATTTAAAATTACAGGCTACCCTTGGTAGACGGCATGATACCTACCATGCGCGCATCTAACTCAACCGCCATACGCAGTGCGCGACCAAAGGCTTTGAATATCGTCTCCGCCTGATGGTGCGAGTTGTGTCCTTTTAGATTATCGATATGCAAAGTGATATTGGCATGATTGACAAAGCCTTGGAAGAATTCATGCACCAAATCTACATCGAATTCGCCTATGGTGGCACGTGTGAAATTGCAATCGAATTCCAGTCCAGGACGGCCAGAAATATCCAGCACAACACGTGACAAGGCTTCGTCTAAAGGCACATATGCATGGCCGTAACGACGAATACCTTTTTTATCACCAACAGCTTTAGCAAATGCCTGACCCAAGGTGATACCGATATCTTCTACCGTGTGATGCGCATCAATGTGCAAATCACCTTTGGCATTGACTTCAATATCCATCATGCCATGCCGTGCGATTTGATCCAGCATATGATCCAAAAAGCCCAAACCGGTATCAAATGAAGATACGCCCGTACCGTCAAGATTAATGCTAACGGAGATTTGAGTTTCAAGCGTGTTTCTGTTTACTTTGGCTGTACGCATATCGTTTATATTGTAGATGATTTACGCGCATTTTAACTCAATAAGCACTTATCACCCATCATTAACCTGATTAAATTAGAATTCCTAAAATAAAAAAACCCCAGTTCATGGCTGGGGTTTTTATTGAACACACTAAAAAATTAGCTGAACAATTTTTTAATCCAACCAAACAAACCACCATTTGAACCGCCATGGGCGATTGCAGTGATTTCAGCAGCCGCAGCCGCTGGGTCTGCAGCACCGTAAATAGCAGCGCCAGCAACGATGATGGTTGCGCCAGCGTCACGTACTTGTGCAGTAGTAGCAGCTTTAACACCACCAGCAACAGAGATATCAACACCCAGATTCAAGCCAGCAACCAATGCCAAATCAGCAAATGGTGTTTGACCTGCAGCTTGCTGGTCCAAACCAGTGTGAACACCGATGATGTGTGCGCCTAATTTTGCCACCTCTAAAGTACGTGCTTTTTTGTCAGCAACATTAATCAAGTCGATCTGTGCTTTTTTGCCGTATTTATTAGCAACATCAATTACACCTTTGATAGTACCGATGTCTGATGTACCCAGTACTGTACAAATATCTGCACCAGCTTTGTAGAATGGCTCAGCTTCGTAGAAGCCAGCATCCATTGTTTTCAAGTCAACCAGAATTTTGTTGTTTGGGAATTTAGCGCGCAATGTTTTGAGCAACTCAATACCATTGTGCTTAATGCATGGAGTACCAATTTCTAAGATATCTACATGAGGAGCAACTTTAGTTGCCAGAGCAACTGTTGCATCGAAATCTAATGAGTCTAATGCCATTTGGGTTTGTGCCACGATACATCCTCCAACGAATAGTAAATCTTCTAAAATTTACTTAGGTTAAAAATACGAAATTAAAAATAATTGTTTTTTTGATATTGTGCACAAAACGCACATTTCGCTATGATAACCGTAGTTTCAAGGAAATTTCAAACTTTTCGTAGGGTTTTTTACGTATTTTTTGGTCAAATCAGGCAGTTAAAACACAAAACCTGCATGTAGCAAGGCAATACGCCGATCTCACAAAATCTCAGATAAGGCATTCAGCAGTTGCTGAGACTGCGCATCAGTGCCGATAGTAATACGTAAATAGTCAGAAATACGGCTTGGCGATTTAAAATGACGCACAATAATACTTCGGTCACGCAATTTTGCCGTCAACTCGGCACCGCTATGTTGTTTGTGTTTTGCAAATATGAAGTTCGCACCTGATGGCAGCACATCAAAGCCTAATGATGTTAAATCACGCACTAAGGCCTCTCGTGTTGCGATCACCTGCTGACAGGTCTTTTCGAAATGTGACACATCTTGCATAGCCGCAATTGCCCCTGCGGAAGCAAAGCGATCAATTGGGTATGAGTTAAAACTGTCTTTTACGCGTATCAGTGCCTCAATCAATTCTGGCGACCCGAGTGCATACCCTACACGCAAACCTGCCAAAGAGCGCGCTTTAGATAATGTATGCGTCACCAAAAGGTTAGGATACTGATTGATTAAACTTACCGCAGATTCAGTTCCAAAATCAACATACGCCTCATCGATCACCACCACAGATTCGGTATTGTGCTTCAATAAACGTTCGATATCAGCCAAAGGCAAAGGAATGCCTGTAGGTGCATTCGGATTGGGGAAAATGATACCGCCATTAGGCTGAATGTAATCTTCTACGCGAATAGTAAAATCGTCAGCTAGAGGAATAGTTTGATAGCTGATGCCATACAAACCACAATAGACAGGATAAAAGCTGTAGGTAATGTCGGGAAATAATAATGGTTGGTCGTGCTTCAGCAGTGCTTGAAACACATGCGCCAAGACTTCATCTGAGCCATTGCCAACAAACACCTGCTTAGACTGCAAGTTAAAATTTTCTGCAATCGCAGTTCTGAGTGCGTCTGAATTTGGATCTGGATAAAGACGGAGGCTGTCGGCCGCTTCAGCTTTTAAGGCTTCGATGACCTTAGGACTTGGGCCATAAGGATTTTCGTTGGTATTCAGCTTGACCAAGTTATTCAACTTGGGTTGCTCGCCCGGCACGTACGGCGTGAGCTTATGAACAACATCACTCCAGAACTTACTCATTTTTATCTATGCTTTTTAATTGAATCTGCGCTGGTTAATTTAATCTGCGCGGGTTTTTAAACGATATTCCGCTGATCTGGCATGCGCCTGCAAGCCTTCTCCATAAGCTAAAGTAGCCGCAACTTTACCCAGTACTTGCGCGCCAGCCGATGAAACCATAATCAGGCTGGAGCGCTTCTGGAAATCATAAACGCCCAATGGTGACGAAAATCTTGCAGTACGTGAGGTGGGCAGTACATGATTCGGCCCTGCACAATAATCGCCTAAAGCCTCACAAGTATCACGTCCCATGAAGATAGCACCAGCATGTTTGATTTTTTTGCTATACAGCAACGGATCTTCAACCGACAATTCCAAATGTTCAGGCGCGATATAGTTACTGATTTCAGCGGCCTCATCCAAATCGCGCACCTGTATTAAAGCACCACGGTTGGTCAATGAAGTGGTGATGATGTCTTGACGCGGCATTTCTGCAACCAGCTTTTCTATACTGGCGGCAACCTGATTTAGAAAATCAGCATCAGGACTGAGTAAAATAGACTGCGCAAGTTCATCGTGCTCGGCCTGCGAGAATAGATCCATGGCAATCCAATCCGGATTGGTTTTGCCATCACAAATCACTAGTATTTCAGACGGCCCAGCCACCATATCAATACCCACCACACCAAACACTCGGCGCTTGGCCGCAGCCACATAAGCGTTACCGGGCCCAACGATTTTATCAACCTGAGGTACGGTTTCTGTGCCATAAGCCAAGGCGCCGACAGCCTGCGCTCCACCGATACAAAACACACGATCAACACCGGCAATCGCTGCCGCTGCCAGCACCAGCTGATTTTTCTCGCCGTTTGGCGTAGGTACTACCATGATGAGTTCCTGTACCCCAGCTACTTTAGCCGGAATCGCATTCATCAGCACAGAAGACGGATAAGCCGCTTTTCCGCCAGGCACATACAGGCCGACACGATCTAACGATGTCACTTGTTGGCCTAACAAGGTGCCGTCAGCTTCAGTATAACTCCATGAATTCATCAGCTGTTTTTCATGATAGCCACGTACGCGGTCTGCTGCAGTCTGCAAGGCTAAACGCTGATCGGACGGCAAGCTATCCAAAGCTAACAGCAATTCAGCGTGACCGATTTCCAGGTCGCTTAACTTGGTAGCGTTGGTTTTATCGAAACGATTGGTATATTCGAGCACTGCCGCATCACCGCGTGTTTTGACATCCTTAAGAATGTTGGCAACAACCACATCGATGCTGTCATCTTGCGCGGTTTCAAACGCCAGCAAGTCTTTTAGATTCTTGTCAAAATCACTGTCTCTAGTTGAAAAACGTCTAATATTCATACTCATAATTTATTTGTGTGTTCAGTATCGCTACTTTTAGTTTTTAGCCGCAATTGCAGATTGAAAAGCGTCCATAATTGGTTGAAGTTGGGCGCGATTAAGTTTTAATGAAGCCTGATTCACCACTAAACGTGAACTAATATCACCAACTTCTTCAACCGCTTTAAGTTTGTTCGCGCGTAATGTACCGCCAGTACTCACTAGATCAACAATCACGTCTGCAAGCCCGACCAGAGGACCCAGCTCCATGGAACCATATAACTTAATTAAATCCACATGCATACCCTTGGCAGCAAAGTGTTCACGTGCAGTTTTCACATATTTAGTGACAACCTTTAGACGAGCCCCACTGCGGATAGAGCCGAAATAATCAAAATCTTCACGCACGGCCACCATCATTTTACATTTCGCAATTTGCAAATCTAGCGGCTGATACAAGCCATCCCCGCCATGCTCATCCAAGACATCCTTGCCTGCTATACCTAGATCAGCAGCACCATATTGCACATAGGTTGGCACATCCGTGGCACGCACAATAATCAGACGCACATCCTCACGATTAGTGCCAATAATGAGTTTGCGCGAAGCTTCAGGGTCTTCTGCCGGATGAATACCAGCCGCTGCCAGCAGCGGAGTGGTTTCTTCAAAAATACGGCCTTTGGATAGTGCAATAGTAATCATGTTTTCAATCAAAATTTAAGCGACACGCTTCACGTTGGCGCCGAGTGCGTTTAATTTCTGCTCCAGATTTTCGTAGCCGCGATCCAGATGATAAATACGCTCAATCGTGGTATCACCGCGTGCAACTAAACCCGCCAACACCAAGCTGGCAGAGGCGCGCAAATCAGTCGCCATCACGGTCGCTCCATCCAGTGCAGCAACCCCTTGAACCAATGCCGTATTACCATCAATGCTAATATCTGCACCCATACGCTGTAGCTCTTGCACATGCATAAAACGATTTTCAAAAATCGTTTCTGTCACTTTGGATACGCCCTCGGCGATGGTATTCAGTGCCATAAACTGCGCTTGCATATCCGTAGGAAATGCAGGATGTGGCGCAGTGCGGATATTCACTGCTTTTAATTTACCATCACTTTTTACCGTAATGGTATTTGCGTCTGAGGTAATGGTAGCACCGGCTTCACGCAATTTTTCAATCACTGCATCCAGCAAGTCAGCACGTGCATTCAGCAGTTTGACTTCGCCTCCAGTCATCGCTGCTGCCACCATGTATGTGCCTGCCTCAATACGGTCACACACGACGTTGTGCGTAGCGCCAGTCAATTTTTCAACGCCTTCAATCGTAATGACATCTGTGCCTGCACCAGTAATTTTAGCGCCCATTTTTATGAGCATCTCGGCTAAATCAATCACTTCCGGCTCTTTTGCCGCATTCTCCAGCACGGTCGTGCCTTGTGCCAGCGTGGCCGCCATCATCAGGTTTTCAGTGCCGGTCACTGTCACCAAATCCATATAGTAACGGGCGCCTTGTAAACGTCGATTTGGCAAATGTAGCGTACTTGCTTGAATGTAGCCGTGCGTGATATGAATAGCGGCACCCATGGCCTGCAGCCCCTTGATGTGCAGATCTACAGGGCGGGATCCGATAGCACAACCGCCAGGCAATGAGACGCGGGCAGTTCCAAAACGAGACAGCAGTGGCCCCAGCACTAATATCGATGCCCGCATGGTTTTCACCATTTCATAAGTGGCTTCAAACGAAGCTACTTCACTTGCATCCAGCGTCACCCTGTCGCCATCACGCTTGATTTTCACGCCCATTGTATCGAGCAGCTTAATAGTGGTATCGATATCTTTCAATGCGGCAATACTGCTTAGATGTAAAGGGGTTTCTGCCAACAAGGCAGCACAAAGTATAGGCAAAGCAGCGTTTTTCGCGCCAGAAATGGCAACTTCGCCATGCAGACGATTGCCACCAGAAATGAATAACTTGTCCAATTATTTGGCCGTATCAAGTAAGGTTTGCAGTTCGCCGCTTTCGTACATAGCGCGCATGATGTCTGATCCACCAACAAACTCACCTTTTACGTACAGCTGAGGAATGGTAGGCCAGTTTGCATACACCTTGATGCCTTCACGAATCGCTTGATCCGCCAGCACATCGACTGCCAGATAGTCCACTTCACAAGCCTTGAGAATTTGTGAAGCTAAATTCGAAAAACCACATTGTGGAAATTTCGGTGTGCCTTTCATATAGAGCACGATTGGGTTTGCGGTAACTTGTTCTTTAATAACTGCTTGTACGTCCATGAAATTTCCTAATCCAAATTGCCTGTTACAGCGTTTATACAATGCTACAAATGTTAACTAGATAAATACTGTAATTAATTCTTCTGATTCAGTTTTTGCCATGTTTCTGGCGTATAAGTCCGCATAGATAATGCATGAATTTCTGCACGCATTCTATCGCCTAGTGCAGCGTAGACTAGCTGATGCTGCTGCACCATGGTCTTACCAACAAACACAGGACTCACGACCACGGCTTCAAAATGTGTACCGTCATCGCCCAGTACTTTGATGTAATCACATGCCAGATTTTGCGTGATATAACTTTCTAATTGCTGTGCACTTAACACTGATGATTACCTTTATTAAACTTAAGACCTTAGTTTATAACCTGATTTTAGCATTTTTAGGGTCACCAGTGCCAACACTAAAAACGCCGCACCCACGACCATCAGGCTAAATATTGGAGAAACATCACCTTTGCCGAAAAAGCCATAGCGGAAGCCATCAATCATATAAAAAAATGGGTTAAACATAGACACTTTCTGCCAGAACGGCGGCAGCGAATGAATGGAATAAAATACTCCCGATAAAAATGTGAGCGGCATGATAATAAAATTCTGGAATGCTGCCATTTGGTCAAAACGATCCGCCCAGATTCCGGCAATGATTCCAAAAGTACCCAGCAATGCACTCCCCAGCACCGCAAACGCAATAATCAGCCAAGGGTTTGCCAGGGTTAAATCCACAAACCACATGGCAACCAGATATATACAGAGCCCAACCACCATACCACGCACAATCGACGCAATCAGAAATGCCATGAAAAATTGCATATGCGTCAGCGGAGTGAGCAGTATAAATACAATATTCCCCATAACTTTCGACTGTATGAGGCTGGATGAGCTATTGGCAAATGCATTTTGCAAGACGGACATCATAATCAAACCTGGGATGAGAAACGCGGTATACGGTACGTTTTCGTAAACCTGAACGTGGCTCTCCAGCACGTGCGAGAAAATCAGCAGATAGAGCAGCGCAGTAATCACCGGCGCTGCTACAGTTTGAAATACAACACGCCAGAATCTTAGCAGCTCTTTTTTAAGTAATGTCCACGGTCCGCGCCATGAATTTTTAGATATCAAGTTGGTATTCATTATGATTTCACCGATTTATCTGTATTGCCAACTAGAGATAAGAATACATCTTCCAGATCAGCCTCATTCAATTGCATATCGATTACCCTGATATTAGCTGTACGCAGAGCGGACAGTACGAACTCTATCTGCGTCATATCATCGAGGGCAAAAGTATAAACGCCGCCATCAACATGACGCACCAATGGAATAATTGCCTCTGGCAGTGCAACCTCACCAAGTGTCAGTCGCAGATGCTTACCGGAAAATTTATTTAATAAATCTGCAGTTTTATCCAACGCTACTATCTGCCCCTGCTTCATCATCGCCACGCGACTGCACAGAGTTTCCGCCTCTTCCAGATAATGCGTAGTCAGAATAATGGTATGTCCATCATGATTGAGCTTTTTAATAAATTCCCAGAGCATCTGACGCAACTCCACGTCTACTCCTGCTGTAGGTTCATCCAGCACAATCACTGGTGGCCGATGTGCTAAAGCCTGCGCAATCAAAGCACGGCGTTTCATCCCACCCGAAAGCTTACGCATGTTGGTCTTGGCCTTATCAGCTAAACCCAAGCCCTCCAGAATCTCATCTATCCAAACGTCGTTTTCCCGCCCACAGCCAAAATAACCGGCCTGAAAACGCAGCATTTCACGTACATTGAAAAATGGGTCAAATACCAGCTCCTGCGGCACGATTCCGAGTAATTTACGCGCTTGCTGATATGACTGATTCACATCAAAACCCATGACTGAAACATTACCGATGCTAGGTTTAATCAGCCCCGCTAATATATTAATCAGTGTTGACTTCCCCGCACCATTCGGGCCAAGAAGCGCAAAAAATTCGCCTTGCTCGATAGTAAGGTCTATACCGTTAAGCGCATGCAATGCGCCAAAATGCTTATGTATACCGTTAAATTGAATTGCAGGCTGACTCAAAATTCGCTCACTATTCATGGTTATATTGGTTGAAGGTAATGCTGCACAGACTTTAATCAAAAATTAAAATCTTTAATACTCACAAATCTTTTAAAATCCAATTGCATCGCCAAAAAAGCAACAGGCCAATAAATTGGCCTGTTGCAATATTCAGCAAGTTCAATCTAATTTGAACCTGTAGATATGTAATCCGCAACACCGTAAAGCTTAGCCAGGCTCATCAAACTTTCTGGCAAATGGGTAAAGTTAACCTGCTTGCCGGAGGCATGAACGCGCCTTTGCCATTCCATCAACAGACTCAAAGCTGCGGTATCTACATCAGTCACTTTAGATAAATTAATTTGCAGGTTATCAGCGACGGTCAAGCTTTCGCTTTCAGCAAGCACCGTGTTGGCATTATCCATAAGGATAGGCCCACTCACGTGCCACTGATTATCCTGCAGTGTCAAACTCGTCATACGCCAGCCGCTTTATTTTTTTCAGCCAGTTTTTTATTCAAGCTATCAAGGCCGTTGGTGCGAATTTCATTGCTGAACTGACTGCGATAGTTAGTTACCAAGCTCACACTTTCAATCACAATGTCGTACACTTTCCAGCCGCCATCCACTTTCACTAGGCTGTAATCCACTGCAATCGGCTGTCCGCCAGGCTGCAAAATCTGAGTTTTAACGCTCACGTTTTTAGCATCCGGCTCGGCACGTAACGGTTTGTATTCAATCACCTGATTACGGTATTTACCCAACGCTGTTGCATAGGTACGCAGCAGCAAGCTACGGAACTCTTTTTGAAATACAGCCTGCTGTTCGGGTGTAGCGGTTTTCCAGTTCTTACCTAACACCATGCGGCACACACGGTCAAAATCAAAATTAGGCAGAATTTTTTCTTCAGCCAATGCAAATATTTTCTGCTGATTACCGGCCTGAATCTCTTTGTCATTTTTAATAGTAGCAAGCACGTCATCTGCCGTTTGCTTTACCAGCTCATCAGCAGTAAGCTCTGCATGCGCTACATTAATACTCAGCAAGGATGCAGACAACATCATCGCTAGAAATACGCTAGAAAACTTTTTCATTGATATCCTCTATTTAACGCTTATATACTTAGGTGCACTCAAGCAAGGCGAGTTCAAATTTAAATGATTGGCACTTTTAGAACGCTGGGTCACCTATTTCTGTTGACTTAGGTTCTGCTGTTTGGGCAGCTGGTGCTTTTTCTGCATTTGCATTTTTATCATCAGAATCAGATTCGGAAGCTTTGCTATACAAGAACTGACTGATCATTTTTTCAAGCACAACCGCATCTTGCGTTTGCGCGATTCTATCACCATTCTTCAAATAGTCCTCTTCACCACCCGCCTCCAAGCCAATGTACTGCTCTCCAAGTAAACCCGCTGTGTAGATATTGGCGAAAGTATCTTTGGGAAACTCATAGCGCTCATCAATTTTAATGGTCACTACTGCCTCATAAGCTTTGCTGTCAAATTTAATATCTGCAACTCTACCAACCACTACACCGGCACTTTTCACTGGGGCATTCGGTTTGAGCCCACCGATATTCTCAAAAGCAGCCGTCACACTGTAGGTTTCTCCGATTTTACTGGAGGTAAGATTGCCAACTTTCATGGCCAACCCGAGCAGCGCAGCAATTCCCAGCGCCACAAAAACACCCACCCATAAATCAATCGTCGTTCTATCCACTTAACTTCCCCTCAGTCTATCCCTCAAATAATCCGTTAAACCACAATCATGAAGGAGGTTAATACAAAATCCAGGCCCAGCACGGTCAGCGATGAAATCACGACCGTGCGTGTTGTTGCATGGCTCACCCCTTCTGCCGTAGGTGGCGCATCAAAACCCTCAAACAAAGCAATCATGGTGCAGGCCACGCCAAATACCAAGCTCTTAATGACACCGTTAATAATGTCGTCTCTCACATCAACGTTCGCCTGCATTTGTGACCAAAACGCCCCATCATCCACGCCTATCAAAGGCACTGCAACCAAGTAGCCACCTAGCACACCCACCATAGAAAATAACGTGGCCAAAATCGGCATGGAAATGACACCTGCCCAGAAACGCGGTGCAACCACGCGCGCAATTGGATTAACCGCCATCATTTCCATCGCTGACAGCTGTTCGGTGGTTTTCATTAAACCGATTTCTGCCGTAATCGCGGTACCCGCACGACCCGCAAACAGCAAAGCTGTGACCACTGGCCCCAGTTCACGTACCAGTGATAATGCCACCAGCACACCTATCGCCTCTGATGAACCGTACTTCTGCAAAGTGTTGTAGCCCTGCAACGCCAGCACCATGCCTACAAAAAATGCTGATACGATAATAATCAGCAAAGACATCACCCCGGTGAAATAAATCTCACGCAGCGTTAGATGAAAGCGCCTGAAACTTTCGCCAGAGTAAAATATTGTCAGGAAAAATAATCTAGACGCAGCGCCTAAACGCCAGATGCGGCTAATCATGCGAGCACCGAAGCCGCGCAGCAGTCTAGCAATGTTAGCTAACAAAACTGTATAAATAATCTGCATTGGGTTAATTCAATTCCATGAAATTGTGAATTATCCTAGCGTGATTTACGCTCAAACAACTCTTTTTGATAGTTTGCCGCCGGATAATGAAATGGCACCGGACCATCTTTTTCGCCATGCACAAACTGGTGCACAAATGACATGGTGGATTGCATCAGATCGTGTGGCGTACCTTCTGCGGTAACCTCACCATTGGCTACAAAGTATACATAATCGGCAATTAAAAACGTTTCTTTCACGTCATGTGAAACAATAATCGAGGTGGCACCAAGTGCATCATTCAAGCTGCGAATCAAATCGCAGATTACGCCCATAGAGATTGGATCCAAGCCAGCAAATGGCTCGTCATACATGATAATGTCAGGATCTAACGCTACCGCTCTAGCCAGCGCCACACGTCTTGCCATACCGCCTGAAAGTTCTGTAGGCATCAACTGATGTGCACCTCGCAAACCGACAGCATTAAGCTTCATCAACACCAAGTCACGTATCATCACTTCCGGCAAGTCAGTCAGTTCACGCATAGGAAATGCGACATTGTCGAATACGCTTAAATCCGTAAACAAAGCACCATGTTGAAACAGCATCCCCATCGTTCTACGCAGTGCATAAATGCCATCTCGATTTTGCTCGTGCACCACTTTACCATCTACGCGCACCTGACCATGCGTAGGCTTGATTTGACCACCGATAAGCCTCAGCAGGGTAGTTTTACCACTGCCACTGCCACCCATGATAGCAATCACCTTACCACGCGGAAATACCATATTGATATTTTTGTGCAGCAAGCGTCCCTTGTATCCAAAGGATAGATTATCAATCTCTACGATATTTGAAGTCATGAGCTAGGTTTGTTTTTATCTTTTGTTAAGTTGCTATTCTAAAACAATAAGCTTGTCACGCAAGCATAAATCTTGGGCGAGCACAGACTAATCTCGCGATGTAATTTGCAAGTTTAAAACTGAATGCGCTCTAAAACGCCATACAAACCGTATATTTCGCGGTATCTTTAATCGTCTGTGTACTACCGGTTGAGGTTACTGCTGTCAATGCGGACTCGCCATTTGGCAAACCAGCTGTAGCCATCATGAGACCAGTAGCCGTGTTACCGTCATCCAACATGATATCCAGTTGCCTCGCAAATTTACCTGCCACACCTTCAGAGCAGATAACATAGGTACCCGATAAGTCAACGATTGACGGCAGCGTTCCAGCTTGAATGCCGATTCTGCCTCCATCTGCGTTGGCAGGCAGGTAAGCGGCAGCACTGGTATCTAAAGCACCGGTCGCTAATTGTGCCAAGCGCAAATGCTTCCATATCTGAAAGGTCTCACCGCTCATTGCGCTATAAGCCCCTTCAATAATACCGTCACCATCACCGTTAACCGCTGTGGTGCCCAAATGATCTACTGCTGCTCTATCATCACCCGGCAATGCTTTGAACTTATCCTGATACGCATAAACTTGCGTTTGAATCGTTCTAAAATCATTCGCCATATTCTTGACTTTAGCATTATCAATCAGCGCCTGACCTTTCAGCACCACACCCATCAGCAAACCTATTATCACCAGCACGATGGACAGTTCAATTAAAGTAAATCCCTTGAATTTAACTCGCAATTGCCACTCCTTGTAAGCTTAAGATAGAAACTGTTTTCAATGAAAAACAGCGCTATTGTATAAGCGTTTAAAGAGATTGTAGTAAGCTATTTTTTATTAAAATCAACAAGTTAAACTAAATTGTTTATAGGTCACAAGGTTTTGGCAGGTGGTAAACTTAAAGAATCCTTTATAAGGACTGTTTATAAAGTACCATAGGAATGCAGACCACTCAGGAACATGTTCACACCCAAAAATGCAAAGGTCGTTACTAACAATCCAATTAACGCCCACCAAGCGAGCAGTGCGCCGCGCAGACCTTTGACCATACGCAAATGCAGCCATGCCGCATAGTTAAGCCATACAATCAGCGCCCAGGTCTCTTTCGGATCCCAGCTCCAATAACCACCCCACGCTTCAGCTGCCCACATTGCACCCAAAATGGTAGCAATGGTAAAAAACGCGAAACCTACCGCGATAGATTTGTACATCAAATCATCGAGCACATCCAAACTTGGCAGACGTGATGCAAGCACTCCTTTTCTAGCCAACAAATATGCACTCGCCACCATTGCAGCTAACGAAAACGCACCGTAACCCACAAAATTGGCTGGCACATGTATCTTCATCCAGTAACTTTGCAGCGCGGGTACCAAAGGCTGAATATTATGTGCCTGGCGGTCGAAGGTATACCACAGAATAAAACCGACAGCAGCGTTAATCACCAACAGTACAAAACCACCCAGCTGACGGGTATTCAGTTTTTGCTCGTAATGCAGATATAACAATGCGGTAATCAAACAGAACAATATGAATACCTCGTATAAATTGCTGATGGGAATGTGCCCAACATCAGGCGCAATCAAGTAAGACTCATACCAGCGCACCATTAATCCCACAAAACCAAACAGGACTGCACTCCAAGTTAATGCAGATGCGACTTTTGCGGTAAAGTCGCTGGATTTAAACAGTGCAAACCAGTAAGTCAGCATAGCCAGTATAAACAGCACATTCATCCACATCACTGCAGACTGACTGGAAATCAAGAACTTAAGCAGAAATTTCTGGGTCGCACTCGCCTGCTGACCGTCATAAAGCAGCACAGAAAAAATACTGATTATCCCTACGGCAAGCACCAGTTTTGCCAATGCCTTCCATTGCCAGCCAAGATAGCTGGCTAAGGCCGCCGCACCAAACAAAAATGAAATCTCATACACATCCATGTATTGTGCATATTGATTGAATGCAAATATTGCCCCGATAAACAGCAATAATGCATATCCCCAATCCTGCCAGTTCAAACGCTCAAAAAGGCTTTTGTTATCATATTCGATTGTATTTTGACGCATATCTTTTCCTTTCCCGCCTTAAGCAATCACTGATTTAAGCTGCTCACGGAAATCATTAAACTCTTTTTCAAAATCCAAATTTTTACGATTTGATGCCATCGCGAAATGCACTTGCTGTTTAGCCGGACGCAATGACAGCCAAATTCTGCGCTCACGAATATACATCATGGCAAAAATACCCAGCACCAGCAGCACCGAGCCTAAATATACCCACTTCTGACCTGGTGATTTGGTAAGCTGCAGGCCACTGGCCTCCTTATGGTCGAATTGCTCTAACTGCAAATAATAAGGCGTACCAAAGAAGAAGATATCGCTGAATGCATTCAAACTATCACGCAGCATATTTTCTGTTTCGGCGTTACTCGTGAGCAATGGTTTTCCGTCCGCCTCCAGCGCCATATTGTATGCTTCATAGGCAGCTACGCTAATCATTTTAATATAGGTGCTAGCCACCATTTCACGCTCTTTTTCAGGCACATTCTGTTCAATCACCTGTGCAACCGCGCTGTAACCGCCTTTGGCAAAAACATCCAGCAGCTGCACCACACTCTCTTCAAACTGTTTTTTAACAGCAGGCTCTCTTTTGTCTTGCAGAGAATTCTTAGCGATACGTCTGGCAATTTCACGATGTTTTGCAGCATCCAGCATTACAGCCCTGAAACTCATAAAACCATTCAAGCTAAAATCGGCATCAACAGGAATACGCATATATCTGAATTCATCCTGCACGGTCTCACGCATACCTGTAAGGAAGTAATGCTTGCCGTCAATCTGCATTGGCTGCATGTAATTCACATATTCCACTGCCTGCCCGCGAACATCGCGCAGCTTGTAGGTAATATTCGGCCCCACATTCTGCGGCTTGCCCTTTCCATCAGGCGACATATTGATAATATTGAATTTACGAAAATCGTTGAACTCAACTTTAAGCGCTTTGGCGCCTGCACCCAATTCACCGGTCTGAAATATAGCGCCTTCCAGATTCGTCGGTACCGCTCTGGCAGAGAATAAATCCCAAACCTTAAAATTCAGTTTAGTGCCGCCGTCTTGAAAGTCTGATTGATAGATTGCGATGCCTTTATATATCAACGGGTGATTCACACTGATGGTTTTTGTCAGTGGTGCATCTAACTCAGGATCCAGAATAACCAAGTCACTTTCAAAAGACTTTGGCTGACCTGTCGCGTAATGCTCGATTCTGAAGTCCTTCAGTGCCACACTAAACGGCAGCTCCTGCACTAAATACCCATCACGCACCCGCACAAACGCCACATTGCCGCTTGAACCTTCAGTCAAGGTCATGTTGCCGCGAAACGACGGATTGCCAATACTCAAACGGCTGATTTCAGGCACTTGCGATGCAGGGATATCGAGCGTCTCTATGCGTTTTTGCCCTAAAATCTCTTGCACTTTAAATGGCAGGTTGCCATCAAGCAGTCCTCCAAACAGGATGACAATCATCGCCACATGCGTAAAGATATAACCCCAGCGCTGATGTGTCCCCGCCTTGGCGGCAATCAACTCACTCCCATCAGCCTGAGATTTAATTTTGTACTTAAAGCCTTTTGCTGTTAAAAACCTCAGCAGCTGTGGCTTAACTGTCTCAATCTCCGCATTGGTCTGGTAGCTTGCCTGATGGCTGAATGCATTTAAGGATTTTTCCGTTGCACTCTCTTTGAAAGTACGCCATTCTTTAAGCATGTGTGGCGTGTTGCGATAAACACACAAACTGGTTGAAATAACCAAAAACAGCAATATCAGTAAAAACCAGCCACTGTGATACACATCATACAAACCAAGCCGCTCAAACAGACTAAACCAGAACTGGCCAAACTTGATAATGTAATTTTCATACGGCTCATTTTGTTTTAATACGGTGCCTATTACAGACGCAATACCCAGCACGCTGAGCAGGCTTACCGCGAAGCGCATAGAACTCAGCAAGTCAAACAGATTTTTTGTAAAAGACAGTTTAGGATTCAAAATTCAACACTCAGCATTAGATTTGACGTCATCTTAACGTGACGGATACAACACACGTATATGACTTTTATGAAACAAGGATAGTTGCCAGCATCTGTAAATTTCAGTTTCTGTGAATTATAGTCACCGCAAAAAAGTAAGGGTAGCGATCGCTACCCTTACTTTCATGATGCAAGTTAACTAACGTAGGCCTTGGATATAATCTGACACGGCTTCCATTTCGGCATCCGTCATTTTAGCTGCAATTGCCATCATCATGGGCGCATTAGCGCGCTCACCACTGCGGAAGGCTTTTAACTGAGCCAGCGTGTAGTCGGCATGTTGGCCATGCAAACGTGGAAACTGTTTAGGAATGCCGGCGCCATTTGGGCCATGACATGCCGCACATGCAGGTACGTTGGTAGTTGCATTACCGGCACGATAAATTTTTTCTCCCAATGAGCCTTTGCCATTTTTAACGGCCTGCGCCAAAGTGAGTTTTTTCGCTGAAAAATAAGCCGCCAACTCAGCCATTTCGTCATCTGTGAGTCCAGCCGCCATACCAGACATAACGGCGTTAGCACGTTTACCTGATTTGAACTCCATCAATTGTTTTTGCAAATACTCCGGATGCTGGGCAGCGAGCTTAGGATTCAAAGTGATTGCACTGTTGCCATCTGCGCCATGACAAGCAGCACATACGGTATTCACAATCTGCTCGGCAGTTCTTTTTGCTGGCGCTTCTGCCATAGCATTCATCGAAACCGCCCACGCAAAAGCTGAAATTAACCATGCTAAATGACGAAATTGCATTACTGCTCCTAAATCAATAAATTAACGCGTTATTTTAGCGAAATTCGCCTATTCGTGATAGCATTTTTCATACGTTTGATAATTCATTTTTGATGAAAAATCGCAAATCAAAATTTGTTATCACAACACCTCTGCAATGCCTGTTTATAGCATTTGCATCTTAGAACAGGATTATTATGCCTTTGTTTCAAAACGCCACATTTTTTATATCAGCACATCATTTGCGCGATCTCCCACCTGCCAGCGGCATTGAAGTTGCTTTCGCAGGCCGCTCCAATGCAGGAAAATCGAGCGCTCTCAATACACTGGCTAATCACAATCGCCTCGCTTTCGTAAGCAAACAGCCAGGACGTACACAGCTGATTAATTTTTTCACGCTGGGCAATGACCGTCACTTAGTGGATTTGCCGGGCTACGGCTACGCTAAAGTACCTGAAGCGATGCGTGCGCATTGGCAAAATGTACTCGCGCGCTATTTGAGCGAACGCCCCAGCTTGGGCGGATTGGTTTTGGTGATGGACAGCCGCCACCCGCTGACGCCACTAGATAGACAAATGCTGGATTGGTTCTGCCCGAGCGGAAAACCGGTACATGTATTGCTGACTAAATCTGACAAATTGTCGCGCAGTGAAGCGGGGCTCACTTTGAATAAAGTACGTAAAGAGTTAGAGGAAACTTGGGGCAAGCATTATCACAGCGCATGCAGCGTGCAATTATTTTCCAGCCTTAAAAAACAAGGCGTAGAAGAAGCGGAAAAAGTGATTGGCAAGTGGCTGTTTGCCGATGAAACAGACGAGGCAACAGCGGATTAGGTGCTGACAATCGGTGTTTGCATTACCACTTTAGCTGCAGCCTTGCGCAGCACTTCCTGCACCAAAATAAAGCTATTGGCGTTAAAACGCAACGAGGTACCCCCAACCTGCAACTCAACAGTATCCATCGCACTGTTATAAGTCACTCTGCATTCGGTGGCGCTGTCAGCAGTAGTCTGCAGCACCGCTTTTCCTATCACCTGATATCTTTTCATCGCAAGCTCCATGAGTGCCGGCACAAATAGCGAACCAGACCTTTCAAATGATAATGATTCTCATTTGCATAGTCAAGTTCACATACTTAAATGATATCAATTGAAGTCACATCGGCAGCAGTTGCAGTGACAAAAGCTACAGTGACAGGAGTTGTGGCGATGATACTGGCTTGGCTTTTATTTGCGTGTGAACACCATATCCCATACCCCGTGGCCAAGCTTAATGCCGCGATTCTCAAACTTAGTAAGCGGGCGATAAGCCGGTTTTTGTGCATAATCTGGCGCAGTGTTTTGCAATAGTGGCTCCGCGTTCAGCACCTCAAGCACCCATTCCGCATATTCCTGCCAATCGGTTGCCACATGAATATAAGCACCAGATTTGAGCTTTGCGCATAACAGCTTCACAAATTCGGCCTGAATCAGGCGACGCTTGTGATGCCGCTTTTTATGCCAAGGGTCTGGGAAGAAAATATGCACGCCATCCAGACTGCCATCAGCAATCATGTTGTGCAGCACTTCCACCACATCATGTTGAATCACTCGAATATTGGTGAGTGACTGCTCGTCAATCAGCTTCAATAGCGCACCCACACCTGGCGTATGTACTTCTGCAGCGATAAAATCGCAATCTGGTAGTGTATGCGCAATCTTGGCAGTGGTTTCTCCCATACCAAAACCAATTTCCAGAATCTTTTTACTTTGCTCGCGACCGAACAAGGTGTTCATATCCAGCAAATTCGGCTGGTAAGTAATGCCAAACTTCGGAAAGACTTCTTCGAGTGCTCGCGCCTGACCTTTAGTTAAACGGCCTTGACGCAGTACAAAACTGCGAATACGGCGCTCGCTCGGGTCTTCAACAACCTGCACTGAAAGAGGCTGGGGTAAGGAGTTTTGATTAGTAGTATTCATGCCGCGCATTATACTTTAATGCTGCACGAATCACTTACAGCGTATGCGACTTGTCACCCTGCGAGAAGCCTAGCAAAGGCGCATCCATTGTTTTCGTGAATGCAATAACTTTAAACAAGTCGCCCATTTCAGCCGGAGATAACAGCTTTTGTGCAGCAGCAGCCAAAGGCGCATAGTGCGCCGCATCATCTGAAGGAACCTCTGCCAATAACTGCAGAATGCCGCAGTTCATCAAAAACTGTGCCTGTGTGGTGAACCCAGCAAACTCTGCACCAGCATTGACGCCAGTATGTGCTACTGCAGTGAAATCCACATGGGCGGTGATATCTTGCAAGCCCACATAAATCAGGGGATTGGTATGTGCATAATGTTGAAAATGACACATCAGCGTTCCAAGATTGCGCTGCGGATGATAATACTCACGTGCTGAAAAACCATAATCCACAAGAAACATAGCGCCACTTGCTAATGTTTGTGCCAGACTCGCGACCAAGCCTTTTGCGGCAGGACACAGCTCTGTTAAATACTCATCGGGTAAATTTAAGGCAAGCGCGGCCTCATACAATTCCCCACTGGTCAGCAACTTATCCTTCCAGACAAACCCATCATCATAGGCCACGCCGCGCTCATAAATTACAGATGAAGTTTTATGGATAAGATGTATAGGCACCGCATCTAGAACCTCATTCGCCACAATGACCCCAGTGAATTCCGCAGGCAAACGATCGAGCCAGATTACCTGCTCCAGCAACAATGGCGGCAAGCGATTTCTCAAAGTTTCATATTGAATCTGACGCAAGTATGCGCTCACTTCTAGTATGTAGTAACGCTCTGGCAGCCGATTCATAGACTGTAAGGCCAATAGCAAATCTGCGGCAAGTTTTCCGGTACCCGCGCCCAGCTCGAGTAAAGCACCGCCAGTGCTGGAAAGTACCTGCGCTGCTTGATTAGCTAAACTGCGCCCAAACAATGAAGAGATCTCTGGCGCGGTCACAAAATCACCACCCAAACCGAACTTTTTCGCACCGCCGCTGTAATACCCTAGTCCCGGCGTATATAGCGCAGATTGCATAAAATCTGCAAATGAAAGCCAGCCCTGGTTTTGTTGGATTTGCTGCTGAATTAAGACAGCAAGCTGCTGACTTTGCGTCTGCGCTTGCGCATTAGGCGTAGGTAATGAACTCATAAGCCATTATAATATTTGAGATAAAGAAATGAGCAAACTGTGAATACAATAAACAAAGTTGTTTTAATTACCGGCGGCGCAAAGCGTGTCGGTGCCGCCATATGCAGAGCCTTACATGCGCAAGGTGCGCAGCTGATGATTCACTACAACACTAGTGTAAATGAAGCGCGCGCTTTGCAGTCTGAACTGAATTTAATCCGCAGCAACTCAGTCGCGATTGTGCAAGGCGACCTGCTCAATATCGATGTACTGCCAAATCTGGTGCATGCAACGATTAATCAGTTCGGAAAACTCGACGTACTCATTAACAATGCCTCTACTTACTATGCGACTGAAATTGGCAAAATCAATGAAGAAAACTGGCAAGACTTAATCGGCAGCAATTTAAAAGCACCTGTTTTCCTCACGCAAGCAGCTGCCAGCGAATTACGCAAAAATCATGGCTGTGTGGTGAACATTACGGACATGCACGTGGAGCGCCCTAAAAAAGGCTACATTGTTTACAGTGTGGCAAAAGCTGGTTTGGTGACACTTACTAAATCTCTTGCGCACGAGCTTGGCCCGGAAGTGCGTGTGAATGCAGTGGCACCTGGGCCAGTGCAGTGGCCTGAGGGCAACCCGCAATTTGATGAAGTATATCGCCAGCGCGTCATCAATCAAACCCTGCTCAAGCGCGTGGGCGAAGCTGAAGATGTAGCCAAAGCAGTGAAATTTTTAATTTACGATGCACCGTTTGTAACAGGTCATGTGTTGGCCGTAGACGGTGGTCGCTCGCTCAATCTTTAAATATATATCCAGACATTCAGTCACACTCAGTCACCGAAGCGCCATTTATGATTAAACATTTACCTGACAACCACTCCAATAACTTCATCAAGCTGCGCAACAGCTTGATTAGCGCCACCGGCAAGGCGATTGGTGACTACAATATGATAGAGGAAGGTGACACCGTGCTGGTGTGCATGAGCGGCGGCAAAGACTCCCACGCCATGCTGATGATATTGCTGGCGCTGCAGGAGCGCGCGCCCATCAACTTCAAACTAATTGCGATGAACCTAGATCAGAAGCAACCAGGATTTCCGGCGGATGTTTTGCCTAATTACTTTAAACAATTAGGGATCGATTATCGAATTGTGGAAGCGGACACCTATTCAATCGTCAAAGAAAAAATCCCTGAAGGCAAAACCACCTGTTCGCTCTGTTCACGACTGCGTCGTGGCGTGATTTACACCACAGCCAAAGAACTGGGAGCCAATAAAATTGCGCTGGGTCACCACCGCGATGACATCGTAGAAACACTGTTTCTCAATTTGTTTTTTGGCGCAAAACTAAAAGCCATGCCCCCAAAATTGGCCACGAACGACAAACAAAATATCGTGATTCGCCCACTCGCGTATTGCAATGAAAAAGACATCGCTAGTTACGCGCGGCAAATGCAGTTTCCGATTATCCCGTGTGATTTATGCGGCAGTCAGGAAAACCTGCAGCGCCAAAAAGTCAAAGACATGCTGCAAGCTTGGGAACGTGAACAACCTGGCCGTATCAATAACATCTTTCGTGCTATTGCCAATGTCGAACCTTCTCATCTTGCAGATACTGATTTATATGATTTCAAAAACCTAAGCCAAGCCAAAGCCGAGGATGAAGACCCTTTGTTTGGAGATATTGCCAATGAGGGTGCAGCGCTCACTCTGGGCAACACTGCAGGCAACATTATCGAATTTGTGCGCAACAGTGCCGGTTAACTTTATTTGAAGCCTGGTAACAAATAAATTTGCGAGATAGCGTGATAACTTATTGTATTTTAGTGATTTCCCTTGCTATCATCCGAACTACCGGCTAACCAATCTCCAAACTACTAGGCATTCATGTCAAAACTACTTATTGTTGAATCTCCATCCAAAGCAAAAACGCTCAAAAAATATTTGGGCAGCGACTTTGAAGTGCTGGCATCGTTTGGCCATGTTCGAGACTTGATTCCAAAAAATGGTGCGGTAGATACCGAACACCAGTTTGCGATGAAATATGAAATTATTGAGCGCAACAGCAAACATGTAGATGCGATTGCCAAAGCAGTAAAAAATGTAGACAGCATCTATCTGGCAACCGACCCGGACCGCGAAGGTGAAGCTATCTCTTGGCACATCGCTGAAATTTTAAAATCCAAAAATCTACTCAAAAACAAACTCATGAAACGCGTGGTGTTTCATGAAATCACCAAGGGTGCGGTTGAACATGCGATTGCGGAACCCCGTGATATTTCTATGCCCATGGTGAATGCGCAGCAGGCACGTCGCGCACTGGATTATTTGGTGGGCTTCAACCTCTCCCCATTGCTTTGGAAAAAAATTCGCCGTGGCTTATCTGCGGGCCGAGTACAAAGCCCGGCCTTACGTTTAATTGTTGAGCGTGAGCTGGAAATCGAAGCTTTTAACTCACAAGAATACTGGACTATCCATCTCGATGCACTGAAACATCAACATAGCTTCAACGCCAGATTAATTCAGTTCAATCATCAAAAAGTTGAACAATTTACCGTCATCAATCATGATCAGCAAGCGGACATCGTAGGCAAACTGCTATTAGCCAGTGCTGGTAAAACTACGGTTACCCGTGTAGAAAAGAAGCAGCGCAGCCGCAGCCCAGCAGCTCCCTTTACTACCTCAACCTTACAGCAAGAGGCAGTACGTAAACTGGGATTCACCACTTCACGCACGATGCGCATCGCGCAGCAGCTTTATGAAGGCGTAGATGTTGGAGGTGGCACAGTCGGCTTAATCACTTATATGCGTACCGACTCCTTCAGTTTGGCTGCAGAAGCAGTGGCGCAAATCCGTGACTACGTAAAACAAAACTTCGACGCTGAATATCTGCCGAAATCACCGATTGTTTACAAAACCAAATCTAAAAGTGCACAAGAAGCGCACGAGGCAGTTCGCCCCACAGATATTTCACGCACTCCTGCTAAAGTTCGCCAGTTCCTTACTGACGAACAGTTTAAGCTTTATGAAATGATTTGGAAACGTGCGCTGGCGTGTCAGATGGCACCCGCTAAATTTGACGCCGTGAGCGTAGACCTGAGCGTAGGCAGTGATGCTAACTTATTCCGTGCCAGTGGTCAGACTCTGGTTTTCCCTGGATTCATTGCTGTTTACATGGAAGGCTCTGACGACGAGGAAGAAGAAGGCGAAAGCAAACTGCCCCAGCTGGAAACCGGCGAAGTACTGACTGTAGAAAAAATCTATGGTGACCAGCACTTTACCGAACCGCCACCGCGCTACTCTGAAGCTAGTCTGGTGAAGGCGCTGGAAGAATATGGTATTGGCCGCCCATCCACTTATGCGTCCATCATCAGCACTTTGCAAGACCGCGAATACGTCATCCTTGATAAAAAACGCTTTACGCCTACAGATGTAGGACGTGTGGTGAATAAATTTCTGACTGAACATTTCACTAAATACGTGGATTACGATTTTACGGCCAATCTGGAAAATGCGTTGGACAGTGTTGCCGAAGGTGAACGCGACTGGGTACCACTCATGGATGAGTTCTGGCAGGATTTCAATCGTCAGATTCATGTGAAAGCAGATGTTGAACGCCCCGGTAATGAAATTATCGACGAAGCCTGTCCGAAATGTGGCAAACCCCTGCAAAAGCAGCTTAGCCGTTATGGCACATTTATTGGCTGTACTGGTTACAACGATACGCCTAAATGCGACTATAAGCGCAGCATCGGTGGCTCAGCTACTCTAGGTGCAGATCCTGTCACCATCGGTACCGACAAAGAAAGCGGCAAGGAAATACTGCTCATGAACGGCCCTTATGGCCCGTATCTTCAGTTAGGTCTTGCTGTTGAAGGTGAGAAGAAAAAACCAAAACGCGTCAGCATTCCCAAGGAGATTCCACTTGCTGATGTCAACCTGGAAACAGCAAACATGCTGCTCTCACTGCCACGAGATCTCGGATTGCATCCAGAAACCAACAAAAAAATTGTTGCCAACATTGGCCGTTTTGGCCCCTATGTTAACCATGATGCCAAATTCAAATCCATCCCCAAGAGCATGAGTGTGTTCACTATCACCCAAGGTGAGGCTGTAGCTCTGTTAGCACAAGCGAATACTGGCCCGGCACCCATTCGAACACTTGGCAATCACCCAACAGAAGATGGCCAAATTGAAATTTTTGCCGGACGCTATGGTCCTTATGTGCAACATGCGAAAATTCGTGCAACACTACCTAAAAGCACGGAACCCGAATCATTAACGATGGAAGAAGCGCTGGAATTGTTGAACGCAAAAGCGGCCAAAGACGCCCCAGCTAAAAAAACGGCTGCCAAGAAAGCTACAGCAAGCAAGGCCACTGTGAGCAAGGCTAAAACAAGCACTAAAAAAGCCGCTATAAAAAAAGCACCAACAAAAAAATCTGCCGCTAAAAAGGCAAGCGCTTAACATTAAGATTCAAACAAATCACGATTCAAGCAAATAATCGGCTTAATTCACTCAAGCAATAGATCATAAAAAAAGCGGCTCGGAGCCGCTTTTTTATTCAAATATTTATTAAGCTAATCTTTATAAAACTAGCCGTGTACGTTTTCACCGAACGCTGTAGTGTCGTTTTTCTCTACCCACTTGCGCACGCGGTTGGCATCGCCAATACGTGTCATTTTTCCTGCCGAATCAAGCAGCACCATAATCACTGGCTGGCCTGATATTTCCGCCTGCATTACCAGACAACGACCTGCTTCATTGATGAAGCCTGTTTTTGATAAGCCAATCACCCAGTTGCCGCTCCGCACCAAAGCATTGGTGTTCACAAAGTTCAAGGCGTTTTGACGGCCATATAAAGTAAACTCCTGTGATGGCAGTGTGCTTACCTGACGTATTTCAGGATAGTGATACGCTGCGTTTACCATTTTGACCAAATCTTCTGCAGTAGACACGTTGGCACTATCAAGACCAGTTGAATCCACGAAGCGTGTTGCACTCATTCCCAATGACTGTGCTTTCTGGTTCATTGCCTGAATGAAAGCAGATTTTCCACCCGGATAAACACGACCTAACGCAGAGGCAGCACGATTTTCTGATGCCATTAGAGCCAGCTGCAGCAATTCACCGCGCGTCAGCACTGTACCTACACGTAAACGTGAGCTGGTACCCTTCAAATAATCAACATCTTCATCGCTGATGCTGATCAACTCATCCATAGACAGATGCGCATCTAGCATCACCATTGCGGTCATTAATTTTGTGACAGATGCAATCGGTGTCGCAACATTGGTATTCTTGGCATAAAGCACTTCACCAGTCACCTGATTAATGACTAGCGCTTTGGCTGAAGCTAATTTCAACGGTGTAGTACCATCGTAATTATCAACAAAATTGGCTTTTTTAGTACGCAGACGATGATTGACTTTACGGCTGCCGGATTTATATTTCACAGCCTTATATTTGCTGCCGCTCACCTGATGTTGTGTGTTTTTGGCAGCAGCTTGCAGCGCCATAGGCGCGATGCACAGTGTGGCGCCTACATACAAAAGTAAAAACTTGCGTACAAGAGCTTTCATAATTCTTTCAATCTCATAGAGTTACGGCACAATACTATATAAAAACTTTAGCTTTGTCATTAATAAATTTATAATTTATTTATTAAGCAAAATCACTTACGTTTACAAGGTTTTGCGCTAGAATTTAAGGATAACTATTTTATTCATTTTTAAGTTTAAATACCATGCAAATTCCCAACAGTCTCTTATACAGTGCACAGCATTTATGGACGCAAGCCGCTGCAGATGGCACGTGGGAGGCGGGTATCACCGATTATGCGCAAGATTTGCTTGGTGACATTGTTTTTGTGGATGCCCCGAAGGTTGGCAGTCTGTTAAAAGCAGGCGAACCTTGCGGGCTGGTTGAATCTGTAAAAACCGGTTCTGACCTGCATGCATTGGTAGACGGCGAAGTCACTGAAATCAATGAAGCGCTTGCGACTTCACCAGAACTGATTAACGACAACCCATACAAGGCTTGGATATTCAAATTTAAGACTACGGAAAGTGACCTTGCACAAAAGTTACTTTCAGCAGAAGCCTACAAAGCGCTGACTGATAATAGCTAGTCGAACTTATTGCCCGATAGCCGTTACTGCCCCATTACCAAACGAACTGATTCAAGCAGTTTTGTAATTTCTGTTTTTATGTTTTGCGTCAGCGCCTGCTCAATGCGCGGCACCTCGGCATCCAAAATTTCATGTATTTTTCTGTCCAAGGCCTGTTCTACCGTGGGCAGGTCTGCAGTTAAACCAGTCAAATAGTCTTTTTTAGCCACCTCGGCCAGCGCTAAAAAATCATCTTTCAGGCTTGCTGTCAGCTGATTCGACAAGTTTTCGTATAGTGTGGGCAAGGTATCGCTGAGTTTTTGCTGCAGCTGCAGCTGCGTTTGCGCCTGCAGCGAGTCGAGATACACGCTAAGCTCGGTCTGAGTGTGCTGTGTTAAAGACTTGTAAACAGCAGTCAATTCCAAACCCAAATCTTCTCTTTGCTGGGCAAATAAATTTTCGCGCAAAGCAGCCATATCTGTATTCAAAGCATCGGCAGCACGTTCAACCGCAGACTGTTCTAATTGCTGCAAACTGCTCTGCAATTCCGCAGTCAAGCTTTGCTGCAGTAGCGGAAGCTGTTGTGCAAGCTTATCACTGGCATCATTTGCAGCTTGATCCTGCATGCCCCTAAGCACTTTTTCAGTGTCAGCTTTAATGATATCCGCATTTAAATGCATCAGTCGCGGTATTTCAGTTGCAAAATCGGCTCTAACCTTATCTATCAATAGCTGAGTATCCGTTTGGGCGGCTTGCCTAGCTTCACTCATTGCCTGCATAATTTGCTGCTGAAGTGCGGTTTCCGTCACTTTCTGCTGTTGCTCAATAGCAGCAGTCACTTCAGCCAGGATCTGCGGTCTTAATTTGTCAGCAATTTCCGATAACAGTGCCGGTGTCATATTAAACGACTTGGCGATAGCCTCTGCAGGCATAGCGTGCACTTCAGTCAACAAGGGAATGTCATCGTCATCTTCACGCATAATTTAACTCGCAGCTTAATGAATTTTGTCTATGTAGCAGTCACATCAGTGGACTTTATCTGATAACCACGATCACGATAAAACTTGAAACGGATTCTGGCGGCCATCTTATCCGCTTCATCATTACCGACTAATTCGACCAAGTACCTGAACCTGCTAAAAAACAGCGGATGTTCAGCCTGCAGATTAATCAAAATATCGTCCTGAAGCAAGTTATCACCTTGCGCATCCAAAATAATCGGACTCATATGCGCCGCATTTTCATGCGGCAGCATACTCGGCAGAAAACTGGTGGCGCCAGCATCCCAAAGCCGTTGCTGCAACTCCAAGTTGACGTCGCTATTTGCTGTAAAAACGGTCAGCTGGCGACCTTTTGCAACCGCCTTAGCACATAACTCGGTCACCTGCGCCAGCTTATCCGTAACATTAAAATAGAACTCTACGCGCGTCATGCCTAACCAGCTTAACGTGCGCGTGATGCCAAGAACTCTGTCAGCATAGGCACAGGTCTGCCAGTGCCGCCTTTTTCCTTACCGGACTTCCATGCAGTTCCTGCGATATCTAAATGTGCCCAGTTATATTTCTCGGCAAAACGTGACAGGAAACACGCAGCAGTCACGCTGCCGGCAGCACGGCCGCCAATATTTGCCATATCGGCAAAATTGCTATCCAGCTGTGGCTGATACTCTTCCCACAATGGCATATGCCAAGCGCGGTCTAGTGCGGCTTCACCCGCATTCAGCAACTCTTTAGCAAGCGTATCATTATTACTGAACAATCCAGTTGCATGGTGCCCCAGCGCTATCACGCAGGCACCGGTTAATGTCGCAATATCGATCACAGCGCTCGGTTCGAATCGTTCGGCGTAAGTCAGCGCATCACACAGTATCAGGCGACCTTCAGCATCGGTATTCAACACTTCAATGGTCAAGCCTGACATGCTGGTCAACACATCGCCTGGGCGCGTCGCGCGCCCATCAGGCATATTCTCGCAAGTTGGAATAATCCCGACAACATTAAGCGGCAGGTTCATCTCAGCAATCGCTTTGAAAGTACCCAGCACACTGGCTGCACCACACATATCGTATTTCATTTCATCCATTTCGGCGCCAGGCTTCAGCGAAATACCACCAGTGTCAAAAGTGATGCCCTTACCTACCAGCACTACCGGCTTGTCATCTTTTTTACCTTTAAGATGCTGCATCACGATTAATTTTGGCGGCTGCTCACTACCTTGGGTCACTCCCAAAAATGAACCCATCCCCAATTTTTCAATATCAGCACGCTCCAGCACTTCAACCTTCAAGCCATAAGTTTTACCCAAAGCCAAAGCTTGTTCAGCCAAATAAGTTGGGGTACAGATATTGGGGGGTAAATTACCTAAATCCTTGGTGAAACTCACTCCGGCACCCAACGCTTTGCCATCGGCAACACCTGCTTCTGCCTCCTTGGCCTGCGCTGCGTCTTCTATGTAAATCGCCAGCGCTTTTAGTGATTTCTTGGCTTCTCCGTTATCCTGCTTTTTGCGCTTGATTGCTTCAAAACGATACGTTGCATCAACTGCCATCTCAACCAGCAGCGCCGCTTTACGACGAACACTTAAATTGTTTACCGGCAAGTCAGCAAGATATGTCAACGCTTCCGTTGCTGCACTCGCAGACAAGGACTTAATAGATGCGCGCACAGCTTTTGCATATTTTTTTTCAGAAAAGTCTTCACGTTTACCCAAACCCACCAACAGAACACGCTCACTTTGCACATTCGGCACATCATGCAGCATCAACGTTTTTTCAAGCTTGCCATCCAAGTCACCACGCTTTAATAAGTTAGCAATATAACCATCACTCATCTTATCCAGCACCTGCGCTGCAGCCGATAACTGCTGAGATTCATATACGCCTACGATGACACAATCATGACGCTGTTTTTCCGAACTACCCGTTTTTATGCTAAATTCCATGTGCTTAGATCCTTAATCTAGTGTTGATTGTTTAAATCTAGTGTTGATTGTTCATTCAGACGATAAATCGAAAAAACGTTTACATCGCTGACGAATACGAAAATAACAGACATCGACGATGCCTGATTGGTTTAAAATTTAATAAATTATCTCGTGTTTTACACGTAATTCATAGCTGTTAATTAACTTATGCTGTTTAGGCGCTCTCTACTACAAGAACTTATTTCCACTGCTGCCGGCGCCTTTCTGATATTGCTCGGCATCGTGGTGGCTCAGCGCGCGGGTTATCTGGTGCGGCTCGCTGCAAAAGGCATTCTGCCAAATGATGCAATCACCACCATGTTGGGTTTCAACATGATTAAGTTCTTGCCTATGATTATTTCACTGACTTTGTTTTTGGCAGTGCTCATGACATTATCACGCTGGTATCGCGACTCTGAAATGGTCATCTGGTTCAGCAGCGGGTTAAGCATTACCGGCTGGATTAGACCCGTATTGAGCTTTACCTTGCCGCTGATCACGTTAATCGGCATTTTGAGCTTATTTGTCATGCCTTGGGCAACCAGTCAGGGTGAAGCATACAAAACACAGCTTGAAAGCCGAGATGAACTGGCCTCTATCAGCCCGGGTGTATTTAAAGAATCCAGTAATGGGGAGCGCGTGTTTTTTATTGAAAGCTTTGACGAGCTGGGTAATGTTGTTAAAAATATATTTGTGCAATCTCTACAGCATCAAAAATTGGGCATCATTGTTGCTGCAGAAGGCACACGTGTCGTTGAAGAAAATGGCGACCAATTTGTGGTGATGCAAAACGGCAGGCGCTATGAAGGGACTCGCGGATCAGCAGAGTTTTCTACAACAAAATTTGAAAAATATGCGATTCGCGTGGAGGCAAAAGAAGCTAAACAAGAACCCCCAAGCACGCAATCAAAGTCCAGCGAAGAACTACTTACCAGCAAAGACAGTGTTAATCAGGCAGAGCTGCAATGGCGCTTCGCCATTCCAATTTCAGCACTGATTCTATCTCTGATGGCGATTCCACTGAGCGCACTTGACCCGCGTGCAGGTCGTTCTGCAAACTTTGCGCTGGCACTCATTATTTACATCATCTATAACAACTTGCTCAGCATCATGCAGGCATGGGTCGCACAAGGGAAAGTGCACAGTATCGTGGGCTTGTGGCCTGTGCACCTGCTGTTTCTGCTGATGACTGCTTATATGTTTTATCGTCGCGCTCACCAATTACCCATCATGCCGCAACTGATTGCACGCTACTTTGTGATGCCGTTACGCAAAAAGGCTAAACGCTGATGATGCCGGTTAATATCCTCACGCGCTATCTGCTCAAAGAAATTACCGTCAGCGTACTACTGGTCATGGTGGCCTTAATCGCCATGTTTTCCTTCTTTGATTTAATTCAAGAACTGGAAGATCTGGGGCGAGGCAATTATGGTTTGGCTACGGTATTGCTGTTCGTATTAATGAGCGTGCCAGGTCACGTCTATGAAATCATGCCGGTGGCTGTCTTAGTGGGCTGCATGTACAGCATCGGGCAGTTCGCGCGTCACTCCGAACTCATCATCCTCAGAGTCAGCGGAATATCGCTGGCCGGCATTTGTTTTTCACTGCTCAAAACCGGTTTGATATTCACGCTGATTACGTTCATTATCGGCGAACTCATTACACCACTCAGTGAAAAAATGGCACAGCGCATGCGCCTGAAAGCAACAGATTCAGTCATTGTTCAAGACTTCAAAACCGGGCTATGGGTCAAAGACGGCAACAGCTTTGTTAACGTTGAAGAAGTACTTGCCGATTCCACACTACTTAATGTGCACATCTATGAATTTGATAGCCAATTCAAACTTAAAACCAGCAGCCATGCTAAATCCGGGCAATTTAATGAAGACAACTGGGATTTAACTAATGTTACACAGGTGCAGTTTCATGATGAAACTAATAGTCATAAACAACTGGAAAAAGCCAAGTGGCGCTCGCTGATTCGCCCTGAACTGCTCAATGTGCTGCTGGTGCTTCCAGAAAAAATGTCTGCTTGGAATCTGTATTCCTACATTGATCATTTATCCATGAATAAACAGAAAACTACGCGTTATGAAATGGCATTATGGGCGAAGCTGATATATCCGTTGGCCTGCATGGTGATGATGATGTTGGCACTGCCTTTTGGATTTATTCAACAGCGCGAGACCGGCGCCAGCACCAAAATCTTTATAGGCATTATGCTGGGCGTACTTTATCAAATTCTGAATCGGACTTTCCTACATCTCGGGCTTCTGAACAACTGGGCACCTTTATTTAGTGCCATCATGCCTACCATCCTATTCCTGCTTGCCGGCTTGGGTATGCTCCGTTATGTCGACAAGCGATAAAATCAGTCTGGTTTTAAGCAGTCTATCGTGTAAAAACTGATGATCCTTATCAAATATCGCCCACAAAAAACCTAAGCCGAAAAGCGCTAAACTCAGCGTCGCAAACAAATAGCGTAAAGCTGCCAACTTAAAATCCGGCAAGCCATTCTGCTGGTTTACCAACTTAATTTTCCAGGCTTGCATGGCCAAAGTCTGTCCGGATTTAATCCAGCACCAAATGAAATACGCTGCTAACACTCCCCACAAAAATAATTGCAGCGCAAAACGTTTTACGCCATAGCTGGAATCACCAAACAGCCAAAGAAATATACTTGCACTGACAAAAACTATCGCGATTAATGTCAGCACTTCATACATAAGACTAGCCCCAAGCTTCATTAAACTTGGGGCTCTAGGATATACAGATTTCATACTAGTGACACTGCATTAAAGTGATTCGGCTTTTTATAAAATACTTAATCTAGCTGGCCATCACCGTAAGTATCTGGAGATTCGGCGCGCAGCTTGGCTCTTTCAGATTCAGGAAGACGCTGATATTCACGCCATTTCTTTCTGAGCTCCTGTTTTTTATCATCCGGCAAATCTCTAAAACGCTGATGCCTTTTTCTCGCGTTTTCACGCTCATAAGGCGTCATACGGCTCCAGTTAGTCAGCCTGTTTTTAACCCGCTCCTGCTTTTCGGGGCGCATTTTAGGATAATCACGCGCAATATCTAACATTTTCTCGCGCTGCCATGGTCGCAGCGTATCCCACTCGCCAGCAAGCGGGCTCAACACTTTCTGTTGCTCTTCCGTCAGCTGCGACCATGTAGGCATTGAATCCTCAGCATGCGCAGCCCCAAGCACCAACAAAAATAGCAAATTTAGCGTAAATTTCAAAACTAATGGGTATCTAGCCATGCATCAAATCCTTTATCTGCATATGCTTCTGGTGGCAGCTCCGAGGCTAACAAAAACGCATCACTGTCTTCTAGTTGATGACTCTGCTCGTATTGCTGTATCGCCAGAAAGGTTAACAGCATGACCAATATCACCAGCGCTGCTGAAGCAAGTCGATGTTGGTGGCCAAAATGACTGCCAAACCAGCGTAATACACTACCGTGTCTAGATGCGCCAGCGCTATGCTGCAATTGCGCTTGTTTCTGTGCCAAATGATTCACCGCATTCTCACGCGCCATCTGTAACTGCTGCGCCTGCTCTGGTGACAAACGCTGCGCATAGTCGTTTAGCAAGTGCGCCATATGCTGCGCCACTTGCTGCTCAACCGTTTCGTCGGTGATGTAAAGGTTATTATTATCTTGTGTCATATCTTGTTTATGTCTGGTCATGGCTTGCTCTCACACGCAGCTTATGGCTTTTCCAATTCGGCTTCGAATAATCCCAATTTATCCAAACCCTGTTTTTTTAATTCCTTCGCCAACGCATGTACTGCGCGTGAACAATGTGTTTTCACACTGCCATCCGAGCAGCCCATAATTGCAGCCGTTTCGGCCACATCCATCTCCTCCCAGTAACGTAACACGAATGCTTCTCGTTGACGTAAAGGCAGTTTTTGCAAGGCCGCTTCGATTAAGGCGATAGTCTGGCTTCGGGCTAGTGCTACTGAAGGCTCGTCAGTATCATCTTCTACATCTATCGTTTCAAGTGGGTCACGATCTTCGTTGTCAGGATCATTGCCACCGAATGATGACAGCAAAGTTGTCCACAGATTACGCACTTTCTGCCGGCGCCAGAAATCACGCGTAGTATTCTGCAGAATACGCTGAAACAGCATAGGAAACTCTGCTGCCGGATGGTCCCCATACTTCTCAGACAGTTTCATCATCGCATCCTGCACAATATCCAGAGCGGCATGGTCATCGCGCACTGCATAGGCAGTCTGCTTGAATGCGCGTCGTTCTACCGATGCTAAAAAGTCTGAAAGTTCTCTGGGAGTTGCCATCTGCTTGTATGCTTAAAACCATTCATGCAATCATGATAATTGAAAATTGACTGTCGCGATAATTGACTGCAAAAAGTATAGCAGGTTTATATTTGCAGCAGACTCAAGCTTATATACAATCATAGCCTTGTAATCCTGTGAGTAAGCCATGTGGAAATTTATTTTTTTAATCGTCTTCGTCTGGCTGATCATTCATGTTGTAAAACGTCTGCTTAACAATCCAGTGGACACCTTGCCTGACAAAACGCCATCAACTCAATCTGACCAAAAGCAGGCAGAAAACATGGTGCAGTGCTGTACTTGTCAAATTCACTTACCCAGATCTGAAGCCTTCATGGTTGAAGGTCGTTTTTACTGCTCGCATGCGCACATAGAGCGTAAACAAAGTTGATAATAAACATCTTAATTGTTTAAGGCCGCACTCGTGAGCTTACTTCAGCATTATTTCAGCGCCAACTTCAACAAAAATTTTGCACTGCATAACGACACCACATTGCAGACACGCGCTATTCGCATCATCAATATATTCCGTTTTATATTGAGTCTGGTATTTGTCGTTTTTTATGCTTATGCAGACAAGCTGGATCTAGTCAGCAATGATAATCCGTCCATGTTCTTCACGCTGGCGCTGACTTACATGGTTTTCAGTCTAGGATTGTTAATTGTTACGCCGCTGAAGTCACCATTTTTTGTTGCATTTCATCCAATACAAATTGTGATTGATATCCTGTTCATCATTCTCATGATGCATGCTGCAGGTGGTATACAAAGCGGTTTGGGCCTGCTGCTGATTATCTCGATTGTTACAGCCAGTCTGGTGAGCGATGGACGCCTGGCTTTGTTTTACGCGGCAGTGGCCACAATAGGCTTACTTTTGGAGCAGACCTATCAAATTACGCATTGGCAACTGAGCGTTTCCTCGTATACCCAGCCGGCGATGCTCAGCCTAAGTTGCTTTGCGACCGCCTCACTGGCCTACAGTTTGGCCAAACGCATTTTACAAAGTGAAGCACTTGCTTCGTCACGTGGTGTAGATCTGAAAAACCTGGCTCAGGTCAACGAGCTGATCACTCAGGAAATGCAGGACGGTGTATTGGTCGTTGACCAAGACCTGAATATCCGTCACCACAATGCACAAGCCGAACAGTTACTGGCGTTGAAATTTGAGGTGAATACCACCTTGAATCTGAGAAAAAATGCGCCTGAAATTGCCATTATGCTGAGTGAGTGGACACACAATAACGATTACGATAAAGAACTGACGACACAGGTTAATGGTAAACAGCTTAATTTGCGTATTGAGCCAGTCAGTCATCAGAACCGTCAGCAAGGGGCAGTGATTTTTATCCAAGATTGGAGCAAAATTCAATCGGCTGCACAGCAGGCTAAACTGGCTGCACTAGGGCGATTGACCGCAAATATTGCGCATGAAATTCGCAACCCATTAAGCGCCATCAGTCATGCCAATCAATTACTGCAGGAAGAACAAGGCCTTAGCACTGCCAATGCCCGTATTCTGCAAATCATCGCGGACAACACTCAGCGCATCAACCAGATTATTAAAGATGTACTGGAACTGAATCGGCGCGACCGTACCCAGCAGGAAAAAATAGATTTACAAACTTTTATCGAAGACTTCTATCATCAGTTCTGCGTCATAGAAAAAATTCCAGCAACACATTTTGTATTGAATATCAGCAAGGCAAGCAGGCATATCTTGTTTGATAGCCGCCACCTGACGCAGATATTGTGGAATTTATGTAAGAACGGTTGGGAGCATAGCCGCAAACATGCCGGCAGTTTACAATTGAACTGTAGAGAGACTTATCGCTCGGTGCGCGACTTAACGCCCGTACTGCAATTCGAAGTGATAGACGATGGTACAGGGATTGCGGAAGCAGATCGCAATAAATTGTTTGAGCCGTTTTATACCACGAAATCTACCGGTAACGGTTTAGGGCTTTATATCTCGCGTGAACTGGCACAAGCCAATAATGCAGACTTGAGCTACCTGCCTCTGCAACACGGCAGTGCGTTTGTGCTTCAACTCAAAAATACTAACTAAAGGCAACATTACCGCATGAGTCAAAAACAAGGATGCCTAATCGTTGACGATGAAGCCGATATTCGCGAATTGTTAGTGATGACACTAGAGCGGATGAATATCGAAACCTTCAGTGCCAGCTGCGTAGAAGAAGCCAAGCAAATGCTGGGGCTGCGTCGCTATGCTTTATGCCTGACTGATATGCAGATGCCCGATGGCAACGGTTTGGATTTACTGGCCTTTATCAATGAACATCATAGCGGTCTGCCGGTGGCGGTGATTACTGCGCATGGCAGCGCAGATAACGCAGTGAGCGCTTTAAAAGCAGGCGCATTTGATTATTTATCCAAGCCAATCTCGTTGAAACAGCTGCGTCCTTTAGTGGAGTCTGCGCTTAAACTCAGCAATAAAATCCAGCACATTGCGCCCGATACCCTGCAAATTAGCGGTAACTCAGAACAGATTAATCATGTACGGATGATGATAGAAAAACTGGCACGCAGCCAGGCACCCGTCTACATCAGCGGCGAATCTGGCAGTGGCAAAGAGCTTGCCGCTAAATTGATACACCAGAATAGCTCTCGCGCAGAGGCTCCTTTTATCGCGGTTAACTGTGGTGCAATTCCTGAAAATCTAATGGAAAGCGAGTTTTTTGGCTACAAAAAAGGTGCTTTTACCGGTGCCAATCAGGATAAAGCCGGCATGTTTCAGGCGGCCAGTGGCGGCACACTGTTTCTGGATGAAGTGGCAGATTTACCTCTCACCATGCAAGTAAAACTGCTGCGTGCCATTCAGGAAAAGAAAGTGCGCATGGTAGGCAGCACCGTAGAAGAAGCGGTGGATGTGCGTATCATTAGCGCCACACACAAAAATTTGTCCGAGATGATGGATCAAGGTTTATTCAGAAAAGACCTGTACTACCGTCTGAATGTGATTCAGCTCAAAATGCCTGCACTGCGTGAACGTGCCGCAGATATTCCATTAATTGCAAACATGTTGCTGGCCAAGCTGTGCAGCAGCCAAAACATCGCTATTCCTGATATTGATCCAGATGCCATGACTTACATGTGCAGCCTGCCATTTCCCGGCAATGTGCGCGAACTGGAAAATATGCTGGAGCGGGCGCTGGCATTGTGCGATGGAAAAACAATTACTGCCCAAGATTTATCTGCGGGTGAAGTGCCTGAAACTACACTGCGGATTGAATCAGTGAATATGGAGCCTTCGGCAGCACTGAACCTGACGGACTATCTGGAAGATATCGAGAAAAAAGCAATCATTCAGGCATTGCAAAAAACCAACAACAATAAAACTGCTGCTGCCAAACTATTAGGGGTTACATTTCGCACATTGCGCTATCGCCTGACTAAACTCGGCCTTTCCAAAGATACCGATCTGGAGACTGAAGATAGCAGTACAGATTAGACACTCTAGTTAAACAAGTTTGATTAAAAACTCCGGCTAAATGAGCACTAGCGTAATGTAAGTGACATAAAGCGCTCCATTCACCAGCAAATGCCAAACACGAATACCACTTTTCATCACATATCTTAGCCACACCGCAGCCAGCAGTGTCATCACGATGCCCAGTAACACTTCCTGACGCGGCTCCCATGGCGTAAGCATGATACCGATAGCTGGCAGCAGTGTGCCCTGAAACACCATCGCACCGGTAATATTGCCAAACGCCAGCGTATCTTTACCTTTGCGTATCCACAGCACGCTATTCACTTTTTCAGGCAACTCAGTCGCAATTGGGATAATCAACAAAGACAACAGCAGTGCGGAAATACCTAAAATTGCCGAAGCCTCTTCAACCCCATGGATAAATCCTTTGGCGCCTGCTACCAGCAAAGCTAAACCCAACAATAGCTGCAACACAATCATCGGCATATTATTGGGCAAGCCTAACTTGCACAAAAACATATCACCGCCAGCTTCGGTGGCATGCCCTTCTTCCACCAGTACTTTCGAGGCATTCAGTGTCATCATCACGTAAACGAAGTAAATCATGACCATGACAAAACCCAGCGCATAACGCACTGCCAACATACTGTGCGGCACAAACATGGCGATGGCTGCAAAACTGAACGCGACAATAAAAAAATTCAAATCACGGGTCAGCCCCGTGCGCTCAGGTCTTAAATGTCCATGCGTGCCGCGGCGTTTCCACACGGATATCGCCATAATCGACAGCGATAAAGTGGCGAGCATGAGTGGGGCACCCAAAATCGCACCGACGCCAATTTCTTCATTGGTCGCGGCATTCTGCGTACCTGCCAGCAGAGCCAGCAAGGGCACCGAGGTCTCAGGCAGCGCCGTACCAACAGCAGCAAACAGTGAGCCTGTCACACCTTCTGAAATTTTTAATTTTTCACCAAGGTGCTCCAATGCATTGGTGAACACCTCCGCCGCAATCAGAATCACTACCAACATGACAAAGAGTTCTAAAAAAATCATTGAAATACCCTGTGAAATACGAAAATTATAAAATTAACAGTGTCTGGATTAAATCAGATACGCGCATTCTAAACCCAAAGTCATGAAAAATTTCATTAGCATCAAACGCTAGTTCCAACAAAGACAAATTAAATGGCGTTTCAAGTATGATTACTTAATTTTAAACAATTGTATTCATATGACCCGCTATCAGATTAATCAGGCTGGCTGGGCGCAAAACGCGCAGCGGATTCACTCACCCAATTACGACGCCCGCTCAGTCCCAGATGAAAATGATATCCAGCTGATTGTGATACATAACATCAGCCTCCCCCCCAATCAGTATGGCGGAGATGGCATTATTCAGCTTTTTACCAATACATTGAATCCAGCCGAGCATCCTTACTACGCTCAGATTCACGCGCAAAAAGTTTCAGCGCATTTTTTAATCAGACGCAATGGCAGTGTCATACAATTTGTGTCATGTCGTGATCGCGCTTGGCATGCCGGTGTATCTAGTTGGCAGGGGCGTGAACGTTGTAACGATTTTTCTGTCGGAATTGAGCTTGAAGGCAGCGATTTTGAAACATTTGAACAGCGTCAGTATCAGCAGCTGAACTGTTTAATTGACAGCCTGAAAACCGCGTACCCAATTCAGGCAATTGTTGGGCATTCAGATATCGCGCCAGGAAGAAAAACTGACCCGGGACCGTATTTTGACTGGAATCAACTTACCTGCAATTTGCACCAACACAGAATATAAACGCCAGATAGAATCTAACCTCAAAAACAATTAATAACTCTTATGCGAAAAATCACCTCAATACTCGCTACCATAATAGCGCTAAGCATGTTCAGCTCATGCGGCAAACAAGACAACAATTCCGCAGATAATACTCAGCCCGGCCCTAAACCCACACTGGTTACTGCGGCAACCGTCAGCAAAACGTCCATAGAAATTACCGAATCGGCAGTAGGTTCATTGGAAGGACTGATAGATCCCACTATCGCTGCTGAGGTCGCAGCACGTGTGATAAAAGTACATGTGAGTCCTGGACAGCGTGTGAAGAAGGGAGATCTGATTGCCACTCTGGACAGCACAGAATTCAATCTGCAGCGTAATGAAGCCCAAGCCGAAGTAGCGCGGATTGAAGCGCTGCTGAACAATCAGACTAAAATTGTTGAACGCAGCCAGACGCTGGTCAATAAAAACTTTATTTCACAAAATGCTGTAGATGCTGATATTGCACAACAAAATGTACTTAAAGAGCAACTGGCTGGCGCTAAGGCCAGAGTCGCCAGCATCAGAAACATGGGGAGTAAAACTGCTATTTATGCCCCCACCGATGGTGTCGTAGAAAAGAAAATCGTAGATACAGGTGAGTTTGTAAAAATCGGCGACCCCATTGTTCAGGTGGTTTCCAACCGAAAACTGCGGGCGCACATTCCCTTTCCTGAGCGATTGAGCAATCAGCTCAAACCGGGCATGAAGGTGCGTCTGACTACGCCGACCAGTGACAAAACACTGGAAACAGAAATCCGTGAATTGAAGCTCATGATTAGCGAAAGCAACCGTTCCATTGACATCATTACCGATATCAGTAATGAAACTGATTGGCAACCCGGTGCCAGCGTCACCGGAACAGTGATTTTAGGTAAAAAAGCGGACGCCATCATGGTGCCGGAGCAGAGCGTTGTGCTCAGGCCTGCCGGTGAAGTGGTGTACCTGATTAAAAACGATATCGCACATCAAGCGCTGGTAAAAACTGGTGAACATCAGAATGGCATGGTGGAAATTGTCTCCGGCATTCAGGAAAGCGATACGATTGTTGTGGATGGTGCAGGGTTTTTAACTGACCAGGCCAAAATCAAAATTGCCGATCAATAACTCCTGTGCCATTCATTGCAAAGAGCCGTAAATGACATTACCCGAACTCTCGATTAAACGCCACGTACTGGCATGGATGCTATCTGGCGTCATCGTGTTATTTGGCATTATTTCTTATCAGCGCATTGGTGTTGATCGTATCCCCGCCATTGATTTTCCGATTATTGTTATCAATACTACGCTGCGTGGCGCTAACCCAGACGTTATTGACACCAGCGTGACCAGCGTCATTGAGTCAGCCATCAACACCACCCCAGGCATTGAACATATCCAGTCCTCCTCCTCACCTGGCGTTTCCACTATCACCATTACGTTCGCCTTGGATAAAAACATTGATGTAGCTTACAACGAAGTGCAAGCAAAAGTCAGTCAGGTATTGAGGCGTCTACCTCAGGATACAGACCCACCAGTCGTGCAGAAGGTTGACACCAACGCTGCAGCAGTTATCTGGCTGGCGCTTAGCGGCGACCGCACTATACAGCAGCTCAATCTATACGCCAGCAACGTGCTGAAGAAAAAATTTGAAACCATTAATGGTGTGGGTGAAGTCATCATTGGCGGCCGCCGTGATCGCGTCATACGTGTCAACATTAACCCTGAACGCATGGCTGCGTACAAAATCACAGCGAATGACCTCATCAACGCTTTTAATCGCGAACATGTGCAGCTTCCGGGGGGGTTCCTAGTGAGCCAGCAAGCGGAGCACCTGCTCAAGCTGGATTTGGAATTTCATAACGTCAGAGAACTATCTGAACTGATTGTGAGCACCAATACCGGTGTTCCCATACGCCTAAAAGATGTAGCAACAGTTGAAGATGGCATCAATGACAGCCGCCAGGTAGCGCGCTACAACAGCAAGCCTACCGTGGGCTTGGGCATGGTTAAAATTGCCAACGCCAACACAGTAGCGATTATTAATGAAGTTGAACGCAGACTGGAGCAGGACATACGCCCCAACCTGCCACCCGGCATGACGCTGGAAGTTTCTACCAATGATTCAATCTTCATTAATCAACTGGTGGCATCTCTCAAAGAGCACTTGGTTGAAGGCACGCTGCTGGCCGCACTCATTGTGTTTATCTTTCTGCGTTCACTGCGGTCTACCCTGATTGTAGCGACCGCAATTCCAGTATCGCTGTTAGCCGCGATTGCGGTAATGTACTTCTCCGGTTTTACCTTTAACTCAATGACCCTGCTGGCACTGCTATTGCTGATTGGTGTCGTGGTCGATGATGCGATTGTAGTGCTGGAAAACATTTATAGACACCGCGAACACCTGGATCCCAATCCCATCAGCGCCGCACTCAACGGTACACGTGAAGTGACCTTTTCGGTCACCGCGGCTTCACTATCTCTGGTATGTATTTTCGCGCCGGTGATTTTTATGGACGGCATGGTGGGCAAGTTTTTCAATTCATTTGGGGTGGTGGTCACCTTCGGCGTGCTGGCTTCGCTGTTCGTATCACTGACACTGACGCCTATGCTGTGTTCACGATACCTCGATGTGAGCCTTGAGCATAATCAGCTTTATGCCAGCACAGGCAAGGTACTGGACAAGTTTGATGCGCTGTACAAAAAGCTGCTTGATATCTCTTTAAAACATCGCGGACTTGTATTAATCATCACCGTCGTTTTCGTGGCAGTGAGTGGTTACTTATCCGTCAAATATGTAGAAAAGGACTTCGTACCTGAAAGCGACGAAAGCAGTTTCAGCATCACGGTCAAAACACCGCTAGGTTCCAGCCTCGAATACACTGACTCTCGTTTAAAAATGATCGAAGCCATTGTCGCCAGTCACAAAGATGAAGTGGCAAGTTACTTTTCAACCATAGGCACCGGCTCACGCGGTCAGGTGAATCAGGGCAACATCAACGTGCGCTTAAAGCCCAAAGAGCAGCGAAAAGTCAGTCAGCAGACTCTAATTAAACTGCTGAAAAAAGAACTGGATACTGTGCCAGGTGTGCGTGCATTACCTACCGGAGCTTCTGTGGTGCGTGGCCAACGTTCTGAAAAACTGCAGTTCAACTTAAACGGCAACAACCTGCAGGAAATCGGCCGCATCTCCAAACTGCTGCAGCAAGAATTGAGCAGCAATGCTGATATGGGCAAAGTGGATATCGATGTGCAGCTGGATTTGCCGCAGCTTAATATGAAAATTGACCGTGAGCGTGCAGCCACACTAGGCTTGAATGCCACGGATATTGCCACTGCGGTCAGCTTGTATGCTGGTGGCGTCGATGTGGCGACCTACAACGATGCCAACGGAGACGGGCAACGCTATGACATTCGCCTGAAAGCCAATGATAGCGATTTGAAAAATGAAGCTGATTTGCGCAAGATATTTTTGCGCAGCAGCAATGGCGAGTTAGTGCGCCTTGATGCGGTAGCGAGTTTTGAAAATGAACTGGGGGCAGCCGTCATTGGACGTTACGACCTGCAATATGCAGCGAATTTTTATGCAAACCCCAGTATGCCGTTGGGTGAGGCCGTTGCTTTGGTCAAGGACACAGCTGCCAAAGTGGTGCCGGCAGAATACAACATCAAAATGACCGGTCAGGCAGAAGAGTTTGGTAAAACTTTCAAAAACATCCAGTTCGTGTTCTTGCTGGCGTTCATTTTGCTCTACATGGTACTGGCAAGCCAGTTTAACTCGTTTATTCAGCCGTTCATTATTATGCTGGCACAGCCTCTGGCGATTATCGGTGGATTAATCGCACTGCTGATTTCAGGCGACTCGCTCAATATGTTTTCGATGATTGGCCTAATATTGCTGATTGGGCTTGTAGCCAAAAACTCAATCCTGCTGGTAGATTTAACCAATCAGCTGCGCGACCAAGGTGCAAGCATTGATACCGCGCTGAGGGAAGCATGTCCGATACGGTTGCGTCCGGTAGTCATGACCTCGCTTACGATTATTCTGGCACTGCTGCCCGCAGCCATCGGGCTGGGTGCCGGCTCGGAAACGAACAAACCGCTCTCGGTCGCGATCATCGGCGGTATGGTTTCATCGACACTGCTGACACTAGTTGTGGTGCCTGCAGCCTATTCTCTAGTCATGCAGAGACTGCAGAAATGGCAGAAGTAAATCATCTCGAAAGTGCGCTTCTGCAGCCGAAATATTACCAAGGTGAATGCGGAACTGGATTTAGTGAGACGAATGTGATGTGGCTGCCAATTTCTGTACTACCAAACTGCCCACCATATCCCCTTCAACATTCACAGTGGTACGCAGGGTATCAAGCAGTCTATCGATAGGCAGTAAAATCGCAATGGCTTCGGCAGGCAAGCCCACCGACTGAAGCACCAGCACCATAGTTACCATGCCTGCACTAGGTATACCCGGCGCCCCCATAGCGGCAATCATGGCAGTGAAGCAAACAACTAACTGCTGCATCAAACTGAGTTCTACCCCCACCAGATTTGCAACAAATAACGCGGCTGCAGCTTCATATAGGGCAGTGCCATCCATATTGATCGTCGCGCCCAGTGGGGTCACAAAACCGGCAATCTCCGGCTTTACCTTCAGATGGGCAATGGTGCAGCGCATCGTGATTGGCAAAGTAGCTGCACTGGAACTAGTAGCAAAAGCAGTGATTAATGCTTCGCGCGCGCCTCGCCAAAACCACAATGGCGAGCGCCCTGTAACCAAATAGAGCAGCAAAGGCAAAATCACTACACCGTGAAAGATGGTGGTGCCGGTCACCACTGCCACAAACTTTGCCAGCGTTGCCAGCACAGCGATGTCCTGCACCGCCACCAGCTGAATCAGTAAGGCCATAATCCCCAACGGTGCTATGCGCATTATCCAGCCCACCATCAGCATGGTCACATCCAATGCCTCCTGTAGCAGGGTGCGCAAGTGTTTGAAGCGATCTCCGCCCATCACCAAAGCAATCCCGAGAAGCAAGGCAAACATGACTACTGCCAGCACATTGGCCTGCGCCAAGGCATGAAATGGATTGATGAACAGACTGTGTAAAAACTGGGCGAAAAACTCAGGCAGCGGCAGCTGTTTTGCCTGAAAACTCTGCATGGCATCTGCAAACATGTGAATCTGCATTTCGGCACCAGGCTTGAAATAAAGGCTAGCACTCATACCCAGCAAAATTGCCAACAGCATGCTGCCAATAAAGAATGCTAGAGTAGTGATCCACACGCGATGCATCTGCTGATGCTGACGCAGATTGGCAATGCCAACCGTAATCGAACAAAACACCAGTGGAATCAGGATCATTTTCAGCAAGTCGATAAACAGCGTACCGACTAAACCGGATAAATAAAGTCCGTTCTGCACAAGTGGCTGCTCTGTACCCACATGCTGAAAATATAGACCAAACCCCAGCCCCAATAATGCTGCCAATAGAATCTGCAGATTAAGGCTGGGTCGTTTCATGCGGCACTATGCCTCTTTTGCCGAAACTGGATCTGTGCCAGATTGTTTTTCAAATACAGCTGCAAAAAAACCATCGGTATTATGCAGGTGCGGCAATAGTTTCAGATAATGTCCGGTATCCAGCACAATCTGCTGCTGCGATAAAATTTCTGCAGCATTGAGTAATTTAAAGTCAGGATGACTGGCTAAAAACTGTTCTGCAATATTCTCGTTTTCATCGCGCAGCAGACTGCATGTCGCATAAATCAGGCGCCCGCCGACTTTAGTGAGCTTGGCTGCTCGTGCCAGAATATTGCTTTGCTTGATATTGAGCTCAGCTACATCTTCAGGTGTCTGACGCCATTTCAAGTCAGGATTGCGTCTCAGAGTACCCAGACCGCTGCATGGCGCATCAACCAGCACACGATCAAACTTGCCATTCAAGCGTTTAAGTTTTGGGTCGGTTTCGCTGCTGATAAGCTGCGCCTGCAAATTGCTCAAACCCGAACGTTTTAAACGTTGACCAAGGTTGTGTAAACGCTTTTCCGATACATCAAAGGCATACAGACGCCCGGTATTGCGCATCAAAGCTCCCATGGCCAAGGTCTTGCCACCGGCACCGGCGCAAAAATCAGCCACCATCATGCCGCGCTTGGGCGCCACCAAAAACGCAAGCAGCTGACTGCCTTCATCCTGCACTTCAATTTTGCCCTCAGTGAACAGCACATGACGACCAATGTTCATACGGTTAGGCATGCGGATACCCACAGGGGAATATGGCGTTTTTTCAAAACTGTTATTGGCCGATGTATTCTCGGCCAGAAATTTTGCCAGCACCTCATCGCGGTCGCCTTTGATAGTGTTTACCCGCAAATCCAATGTGGCCTGCTCGTGCATGCTACGCGCGATAGTCAACGCTTCAGCCTCACCGTATTGCGCCACCAGCTTATCCCATAGCCAGTCACGCACATCGGCTTGCACTGCCAATGGCAAATTATCGGTGGGCTTGGCTTTAATCATGAGCGCCCATTCTTTTTGCTGTTCGTTGAGCAGAGGCTCCAGTTCACGGATATTCATGCCCTGCACACGCAGCAAATATGCCAAAATAAGCTTACGCGCATCATCCGGGTCATCTTCAGCGTTGGCTGTGACGGTGCTTAAAAAACGCAAACGGCGCAGCACGCCGTAAACACTCTCTGCGACAAATGCACGCTCTTTGGTGCCCAATTCACGATTATTGCGGAAAAACTCGCCCAACTTAGCATCAGCAGGGCCACTGAAAGTCAGCAGATTAGATAAAACAACAGCGGCTTGTCGGATTAGGTTGGGGGTCATTTGGTAAATTCTTTACTTGTTTACTAATTTTTAGAAATTCTTTTATGTTGTTAGCACTAAGGCTGTGTATGTGTAGTCAAGGGATATATCATTTATTCAATCTGTAGCTCAGTCAGAGTCTGTTCAAGTGTCTGACCATTATCATCTACAAACAAAATACGCACCGGTACATGGTGATAATCGGTAGCCAGCCATAACTCCTTGGTTGCATCATCCTGCTCGGCAGGACTTAGATGCAAAGTTTTATAGTGCACCCCTGCAGCTTCTAAAGACTCAGCTTCGGGCTTGATGCTGTAATGATACTGGTTAAGCTTTTTACCGGTGGTTAAGGTAATCGACACGTGCTCTTTCAAAGGCTGAGGCAGATACATAAATTGATAGGCAAAACTCGCCAAATCTTGTGCGCCTGTTTCCAATTTAGCTTCTTTCAGCTTACCTTTCACTGTCATCCGCAGCTGCTGTTTGTGCCAATCAAATTCAGCCAATAAAGCTTTTTTTGGATTATCGCCCTGACGTAGTTCAAAACGACTGGGTTTCAAACCTTGGGCTGTGACCTCACCTTGGCTGCTAAGCACGCGCTCGCCAAACAAAGCGTAAACACCGATACCTTTGGTAACGCTTTCGACTTGGTATTGATTACCGGAAACAATGAATTGCTCACGCACGTTGGCAAAGGGCTGGCCATTTTTGGTCACTGCGTAAGTGGCAGTCACGCGCTTAGGAAGCGCTGCGTGAACTGGCGTAGTCTGCGCCGCATTGACCACAGGCTGTAACAGCACACCTGCAACCAACAATAATAGAATAGATTTATAGCGGTTTAACTGAGTAGAAATTAACAAGAGGCTTCCTTTTTTGACAGTTTAGACTCCTGACTAACGCATCAACACCAATATTAAGTGACAAGCTGACAAAATTTACAAATCGGCAAAAGCTACAAAAAGTTAGATTACTACCGTAGGGGCTTCACCTTCACCCTGTACGCGAATAGTGCCGATTTCAAACACAGTTTCACCAGAAGCTTCCAACAGCTGTTTAGCTTGCGCTGCATGCGCTTGCGCCACAATGACTGCCATGCCGATACCGCAGTTAAAAGTTTTGTAGAGTTCGCTCGGCACGATATTGCCCTGTGCCTGCAGCCATTGGAACAATGGCGGCAACTGCCAACTGCTGGCTTTAATCTCAGCGGTTAAACCAGCAGGCAAGACGCGCGGAATATTTTCAGTGATGCCACCACCGGTAATGTGTGCCATGCCTTTTACCGGTAATGCATCAATTAATTTCAGCAATGATTTCACATAAATGCGGGTAGGTTCCATCACCACGTCTTTGAATTTTCTACCGTGAAAGTCTGATTCAAAATCAATACCTGATTTTTCAATCAGTTTGCGAATCAACGAATAGCCATTGGAGTGCGCTCCGCTTGAAGCCAAACCCAATACGACATCACCGGCGGTGATGGTAGTACCGTCGATGAGTTTAGATTTATCTGCACAACCCACCGCAAAACCCGCCAAGTCATATTCACCCGGAGGATACATGCCCGGCATTTCAGCGGTTTCACCACCCACCAGCGCACAGCCAGACTGTTCACAGCCTTGCGCGATGCCTTTAATCACTTGGGCTGCCACGCCAACTTCCAGCTTGCCGCAGGCAAAGTAATCGAGGAAGAACAGAGGTTCAGCCCCTTGCACCAGAATGTCATTCACGCTCATGGCGACCAAATCAATACCGACGGTGTCATGTTTGTTGAGTTCAAAAGCCAGCTTGAGTTTAGTGCCCACACCGTCTGTACCGGACACCAGAATCGGCTCTTTGTATTTTTGCGGAACCGCAAACAGAGAGCCAAAGCCACCAATACCACCCAGCACTTCAGGACGCATGGTACGCTTGGCAAATGGTTTGATTTGCTCAACCAGTGCATCGCCTGCTTCAATATCCACCCCGGCATCGCGGTAGCTGATAGATGTTTGATCTGAATGATTGGCGCTCAAGTGGGTTCTCGCTTTCTACTAAAAAGGTATTCTTTGCTTATAATGCTATTTTAACCGAAATGCCCGATTAACCGAAATCGCTGGCACGGCAAATTCCAGTAGCACAAAAACCTGCATTTCAATTAATGCATTTCAATCAAAGGCATACACATGAACAAAAGCACGCATTATGTTTGGTGGCTTATCGGCCTCTCTTTTTGCGTACTGCTTTATCTGCTGGGGCCGATACTGACCCCGTTTTTAATTGCGGCCATCATCGCCTATATCGCCAACCCGCTAGTTAATAAAGTATGCGCGCTGCGCTTTGGCAACAGCAAAACGAGGTTTTGCTACCACCCCAATCGCATCACCGCCACGCTGTTAGTAATGCTGCTGTTACTGACCATTTTGGTATTGCTGCTACTGATTGCAGTACCGATTCTGCAAAGAGAAGTATTGCTAGTGCTAGCCAAGATTCCGGTTTATTTCAATCATGCCACCGTACTGCTTGATCCGTGGCTACAAAAACATTTTGGGGTGGCGCTCAATATAGACTATGCGCAAATTCAGCAAATGCTGGCTGATAACTGGAAAGCTGCCGGCAATCTGGCTAAACAGCTTTTGTTGGGTTTGGGGAATCAGAGCATGGTAGTTATTGGCTGGCTGGCAAACCTAGTGCTGATTCCGCTAGTGCTGTTTTATTTATTGATGGACTGGGATAGCATCATTACCAAAACCGCGCATCTCATTCCCAGAAAATACATCGCCAAAACTAGTGAGATTGCCCGTGAAATTGATGCCGTGCTGGCGGAGTTTTTGCGCGGTCAGCTGACCGTCATGTTGCTGATGAGCGTGTTTTATGCGGCTGGCCTGTGGCTGGCGGGGCTGGAACTAGCCTTGCCGATTGGCATATTATCCGGTCTGCTGGGTTTTGTGCCTTATCTGGGCATTGCCATCGGCATGGGTTTGGCTATCCTGTCAGGCTTATTGCAGTTTGGCACGCTGCATGACCTAATACCTTTGCTTATCGTGTTTGGTATCGGGCAAGTACTGGAAAGTATGGCGCTTACGCCTTATTTAGTTGGCGACCGCATTGGCCTGCACCCGCTGACGGTAATTTTCGCGTTAATGGCAGGTGGTCAGCTGTTTGGTTTTGCAGGAGTGCTACTGGCGCTGCCTGCTTCAGCAGCAATAGCCGTAGCATTTCGTCATGCTAAAAAACGCTATTTAAACAGCAGCATCTACCACGGATAATCAATTGAAGCAGCTTCTTCTGGATATTCAGCCACCTTCAGCGCCCACACTGGAAAACTTTATCTGTGGTCAAAACACAGAGGCTTTGCATAGCTTGCACTTGGCACTGGCAGGTGATCAAGGTGCGCGCTTTATTTATTTATGGGGCGCTGCAGGCAGTGGCAAAAGTCATTTACTGCAGGCGTGCAAGCAATTGGCGAATAAACAGGATTTGCCGCTCAGCACGGTAGATGACGTGCATCTGCTGGATGACGAGGCTCAAATCGAACTATTCAATTATTTCAATGCACTGCGTGCTTCCGGTGGATTTTTAATTTGCAGCGGCACTGCCGCACCCTCGCAAATGGGCTTACGCGACGATTTGGCAACCCGTCTGGCTTGGGGTTTGGTGTATCAACTGCATCCATTAAGTGATGAAGAAAAGGCGCAGGCATTAAAGCAGCATGCCTCAGAGCGCGGGATGCGGCTGCCGAATGAAGTGGTGGATTACTGCCTGCGCTATCTGCGTCGCGACTTGCCGACCTTGATGGCAGTGCTCGATGCATTGGATCTGTGGTCACTCACTGAAAAAAAACCGGTGACAGTACCCATGCTGAAAAAGCTGTTGCAGCTAGACCTTAATATTTGAGTCATTTAGAAATCTGAGTACTATGTTACGCATTACCGAAATCAAACTGCCCGTAGAAAATGCACAGTCGTTAACCCATCAGGCTGACGAAATTAAAGCAGCCTTGCTCAAGCGCCTGGAAATTCCTGAATCTGACCTCATCCACTTCAGCATTTTTAAACGTGGCGTAGATGCACGTAAATCACACGCCATTCTGTATGTGTACAGCTTGGATGTTGAAGTCAAAAACGAAGCCAAGATTCTTGGAAAGTTTCGCAAAGATCCGCATATCAAACCTGCACCGGATACCGAATACAAATTTGTAGCGCAAAACACATCTTCCCCAAAATCACGTCCGGTCATCGTAGGTTTTGGCCCTGCCGGTATTTTTGCCGCACTGATTCTGGCGCAATCCGGCTTTAAACCGATTGTGCTGGAACGAGGTAAAGCCGTGCGTGAACGTACGAAAGATACTTGGGGGTTGTGGCGCAAGCATGTGCTGAATCCGGAATCCAACGTGCAATTTGGTGAAGGAGGTGCCGGGACTTTTTCAGATGGCAAACTCTACAGCCAGATTAAAGACCCCAAACACTATGGCCGCAAAGTGATACAGGAGTTTGTAAAAGCCGGCGCGCCTGAAGAAATTCAGTACGTGAGTCATCCGCATATCGGTACCTTTAGATTAGTGGGCATGGTTGAAGAAATGCGCAACACCATCATTGCGCTCGGCGGTGAAATTCGCTTTCAAAGCCGTGTTGAAGATATCGAACTGTCTCAAGATGAAGATGGGCAGAATCAGGTACAGGCAGTGATACTGCAAAACGGTGAACGCATCGCGACCAATCACTTGATTCTGGCGGTGGGTCATAGTGCACGTGATACGTTTGAAATGATACATCGACGTGGCATTTACATTGAAGCTAAACCATTTTCTGTGGGCTTCCGCATCGAACATCCACAATCGCTCATCGATAAAGCGCGTTATGGCAAAAGCTACAGCGAAGACTTGCTAAGCAAACTGGGCGCGGCAGATTATAAGCTGGTACATCACGCTAAAAACGGACGGGCTGTGTATAGCTTCTGCATGTGCCCAGGAGGCACTGTAGTTGCCGCTGCATCTGAGTCCAACCGCGTAGTGACCAATGGCATGAGCCAATATTCACGTAACGAACGTAACGCCAATGCCGGCATTGTGGTGGGGATCACCCCTGAAGTGGATTATCCCAACCACCCGCTGGCTGGCATGGAACTACAGCGCCAGCTGGAAAGCCACGCATTTGTGCTGGGCGGCAGCGATTACAGTGCACCTGGTCAGCTGATTGGTGATTTTTTGGCGAACCGGTCATCCACAAAATTTGGTGAAGTGCAGCCGTCTTACACACCTGGTGTGCATCTTACCAACTTAGATACCGCACTGCCGGAATATGCCATTAGCGCCATTCGTGAAGCGATTCCGGAGTTTGCAAAACAGATTAAAGGTTTTGATTTAGCTGATGGCGTACTCACCGGCGTAGAAACCCGCACTTCGTCACCCATTAGAATCAAGCGCGATGAAGCCACATTGCAAAGCATCAACACCAAAGGTTTATTCCCCTGTGGTGAAGGCGCGGGCTACGCGGGGGGTATTCTTTCAGCAGGCGTGGATGGCATTAGAGTAGCTGAGGCTGTAGCGCTTAACTTAACTGCAACTTAACTTACACACACATAAGCTTAACCATAAGTGAGCTTTCATCATCTACTAAATAGACGTAAAGTCAGTGTTGCTTGATTAAAAGCGCAATTTTCGGAGGCATATTATGAAAGTCAATGTTGGGGGCGTGGATAGAATTGTGCGTATTGTTGCTGGCCTTGCGCTGATCGCATGGGCTTTATTGGGCGGAGGCCCACTCTGGGCGTGGATTGGTCTGCCGATTTTGCTGACCGGCGTATTCAGCTTCTGTTTTGCCTATAGCCTGCTAGGCTTAAATACCTGCAAAACCAAATAAACTGTTTCATCGAGTAAACGATGCGACTGGCATAAAAAAAGCGGTGGATTTTCCACCGCTTTTTTCTTTAAATAACCACTGTTTATTGTCGAATCAGGTAATCAAATGCGCCCAATGCCGCTTTTGAACCCTCACCCATGGCAATGATAATTTGCTTATAAGGCACAGTGGTTACGTCACCCGCAGCATACACGCCTGGCAGTGAAGTATCTCCATGGGTGCCAACTTCCACTTCATTAAACTTGCTCAGTTTAATACCACTGGTTTTGAGCCAGTCAGTATTTGGCAGCAGGCCAATCTGTACAAACACGCCAGCCAGCTCAACCGTATGTAATGCGTTGCTAACGCGATCACGGTAGATCAGACCACTGACCTTATTGTCTTGCCCGCCAGTAATTTCCGTAGTTTCCGCATTCAAGATTACCGTCACGTTTTTCAGGGTAAACAATTTGTTCTGCAATACAGCATCGGCTGTTAAATGATCGCCGTGCTGCAGCAAAGTCACGTGATCAACAAAACCAGCCAGATCAATCGCCGCTTCAACACCTGAGTTACCACCGCCAATCACCGCAACGTGCTTGCCTTTAAACAGAGGGCCATCGCAGTGCGGGCAGTAAGCCACGCCTTTGCCGCGATATTCTTTTTCGCCTGGCACATTAAGCTCTTTCCAGCGTGCACCGGTAGCAATAATCACAGATTTACTCCGTAACGTTGCACCACCTTCAAGCTTCACCTCAATCAACTTGCCTGAACCGTCAGTTGGCGCATTCAAAGACTGGGCTCTTTGCAGCCGCATGATATCAACGCCATAAGACTGGACATGCTCTTCAAACGCTGCCACCAGTTTAGGACCTTCGGTTTCCTTAACGGAGATGAAGTTCTCAATCGCGAGCGTATCCATGACTTGGCCGCCAAAGCGTTCCGCAACCAGACCGGTTTTAATGCCTTTACGCGCCGCATAAATTGCGGCTGAAGCACCAGCTGGACCACCACCGACTACGAGCACATCAAACGCCTCTTTTGCGTCTAGTTTCTTGGCTTCTCGTGCTTCGGCACCTTTATCCAGTTTAGGCAGGATTTCATCCACACCCATGCGACCAGCACCGAATTCCTCACCGTTCAGGTAAACAGTCGGTACTGCCATAATGCCGCGATCAGCAACTTCATTTTGGTACAAAGCGCCATCAATCATGACGTGAGTAATATTCGGGTTGATGACCGCCATCAGATTCAATGCTTGCACCACCTCTGGGCAGTTGTGGCAGCTTAAGGAGATGTAGGTCTCAAAGTGAAATTTTTCATCCAATGCGGCGATCTGTTCGATTTTTTCCGCCTCAAGTTTGAGCGCACGACCACCCACTTGCAGTAACGCAATTACGAGTGAAGTAAATTCATGCCCCATTGGGATACCGGCAAAACGTATACCAACTTCTTTTCCAGCATTCTGATGATTTGCTGCACGCTTCACTGCGAAGGATGGCTTGCGCACATCTGCTTCATGTGTCAGCGTAATCTTGTCGGACATGCCGGCAATTTCTTCCAGCAGGTCGAGCATTTCTTTTGCAGCTGGACTTTCATCAAGTGATGCGGCCAGCACAATGGGTTGCTCAAGCATTTGCAAGTAGGTTTGAAGCTGGGTTTTGATGTTGGAATCGAGTGCCATATGTAATCTCTTTACTCACTTAAATTTTGAAAAAAAAGCTTTATCTTATGGATAAAGCTGTGTGTCTGTGTTGCATCCCCAAGCTTTTGGCTCGGGGATACAAAAGGTTAAAACTAACTAATGTTTGTTGCTTAGATCTTGCCTACCAAATCCAAGCTTGGTGCAATAGTGGCTGCACCTTCTTGCCATTTAGCTGGGCAAACTTGACCTGGGTTAGCTGCCGTGAATTGCGCTGCTTTCAGTTTACGCAGAGTTTCTTTCACATCACGTGCGATTTCGTTGCTGTGAATTTCAAGCGTTTTGATCACGCCTTCTGGGTTAATCACGAATGTACCGCGCAATGCCAAACCTTCTTCGTCGATATGCACGTCAAATGCACGTGTTAATTGGTGAGTTGGGTCGCCAACCAATGGGAATTGAGCTTTACCCACAGCTGGTGATGTCTCGTGCCATACTTTGTGTGAGAAGTGGGTATCGGTAGTAACGATATACACTTCTGCGCCTGCTTTTTGGAATTCTGCATAGTTGTCAGCAGCATCTTCTACTTCTGTTGGGCAGTTAAATGTAAATGCAGCCGGCATGAAAATTACCACTGACCATTTACCTTTAAGACTTGCTTCAGTCACTTCGATAAATTTACCGTTGTGGAATGCTTGCGCTTTGAACGGCTGAACTTGTGTATTAATCAATGACATATTTCTTCCTTCTATGAAAAAAAATAATAAAAACTACTTAAAAAAACGAAAATTCGAAAAAGATATTCAATCGATGAATTGCATTATATAGAGGCTGATTTATTTAATCAAATTTATCGTTTAAATTAAAACGATAAATAAAATTTATTAAAACGCATTTAAAACTTTAGGCTTGTGTTACGGCGATTTCCTGCGTCGCTGTTGCACCAAGGTTATCGTACCAAGTCACTGACACGATATCACCAAGTTTTGCACCCGCCAGCCTAAAGGTGAGGTACGGGTTTTTAGAAATGCCGGTGCCCCATTGCGTTTCCAGCACCTGCTTGCCATTCAGGCTAGCGCTCAGCACTTGCACAAAATGCGCCGGGACGACTCTGTCAAAATCATCTTTCCTTCGACCAGTCTCCATAGGATGGCTAATCAGCACTTTAACTTCGGTATAGTCGCCCTTTAACTGAGCGCGCATTTTCATGTTGTCTGCCATGTCATATCCTTAACCGCAGCCGTTTTCTAAAACAACAACATTTTTGCTGTTAGTAAAGTATTGAGCCCCCACCTTGGCGACCACTTTAATATCCGAAGTCTCGGCCATTTTGATACGCGTCACCACATACGGCAACGCACCATGGCTGAACATGAAATTGGCAATCAGCGGTGTTGGGTTTTTATCTACAAATATGGCAATCGCCTCAGTATTGGCGAGCTTACTCAACACTTCAACCTGCACGATTGCACCATTCTCGGCGCGGTCTGGCGCCACAATCTGAATGGCATCTGAAGGCAGCTCATCATTAATATTCAACTGGCGAGCAGCATCGCCTAAACGAATCGCCTCGAAAGCTGTTTTATTCCATATAGCGGCCAATGCCTTCAACGGCGCAAGCGCAAACATACTCAACACGCCAATTAAAAAATGTCTACGCTGCATCACTTTACCTTTATTCAATTCCCCAAAAGCTGTGACCAAATCTTTATGACTGTGGCTTGCTTTCATCAGCTGCCTTTTTGCGCAGCTCTTTCAAACGTGCTTCCACGATGGACTGCTGGTAAAAATCGCCATCATTTGCTTTTGCAGCCAAGTCCATCTGCTCAATTGCTCGCTTCAAATCATATTTTCTATAATACGCTTCACTCAAGGCCTGATGGCTCAATAGAGATTTATTCTGCATGCTGTAAGCTTTTGCCAATAAATCATATAAATATGCATCCTCTGGATATAGACCCTGCTTGGACAATATCAGTTTCACTGCATTATCGGGTTGCCTAATCGCAATAAAATGTTCGGCATAGCCAAAAATCAGGGCTCGGCTTTCAGGATAACGCGCCAGTGCTGCAGCATAATATTTTTCAGCCTGCTGCGGTTTATTTCTGGCGACCTCAAGACGCGCTGCCAGATTTGCAATCATGGCATGCGATGGCGCATTCTCTCTAAGCCAGCTCAATTGAGTATCTACTTTAGCAAAAGCACTTTTTCTGAGGAGTGCTACAGCTAGGCCATAGCGTTCTGCCGCTTCATTTTGATAACGCCGTTCATCAATATTCTGTTCAAACTGTGTAATCGCAGATTCAGGTGAACCATGATTGGCGCGCAATTTGGCACGCACATAATGAAACTCCATGCTATCCACCACCTGACGGTAAGGCATTTGCTCCACACGATTGCTGACATCTGCAATACGCTCTGAAGTCAGCGGGTGAGTACGCAGAAAACTTGGCGCACTACCTTCAAAACGTGTGCCGCGCTGCATAATTTGAAAAAAGCTCGGCATACCACGCACATCGAAGCCTCCACTATCCAAAATCTGCAAACCAATACGGTCTGCCTCTCGTTCGTATTCACGTGTGTAATCCAGCTGATTTTGTACACCCAGCGCACTCACTGTGGTGGCAGCTCCGGTTGCCAGCTGAGGATTTGAGCGTGCCAGCAGCAAAGCCAATGCCAATCCAGCCATGTTCTTAAACATGTCATATTTTTGCGATGCCAGCATACGTGCTAAATGGCGTTGCGTCACGTGACCAATCTCGTGACCAAGCACACCCGCCAGCTCAGATTCAGTATTAGCACTGAGCATTAAACCCGTGTGCACACCAATCACCCCACCAGGCATGGCAAACGCATTGATGGTTGGGTCTTGCACCACAAAAAAATAAAATTTCTGACGCTTATCAGGGCCGTTGCTGGCCAGTCGATTACCCAGCACTTCAACATAATCCGAGATTTCCGGATCACGAATCACATCAGGGCTGACCGCTACCTGTCTAAGAATCTGCTCTGCAATCGCTTGTTCCTGCAGCGGTGATAACACCGTTGCCGATACATCGCCAAGTTCGGGCAGTTCATTCGCATACACGTATGACAAATGCAGCACCGACGCGATAGCCAGCGTAATAATTGTTAATTTTAATTTCATTATTGCTATGATAACGTTTGTCAGTTTTCAGTTCATGAAAATATATTTCAATATCCCTGCAGGCTTTAATCTATGACACCAGAAAAATCTGAAACACTCACGCATTTTGATAAACAAGGTCAGGCGCATATGGTCGATGTCGGTACGAAAGCAGATACTCATCGTATTGCGGTTGCCAGTGGAAAAATCAAGATGCTGCCTGCAACTTTAGCATTGATTATTGCGGGCAACAGTAAAAAGGGCGATGTATTAGGAATTGCACGCATCGCTGCCATACAAGCCAGTAAGAAAACCTCAGACCTGATCCCGCTATGTCACCCGATTGCACTCACCCGAGTAGCAGTTGAGTTTGAAATCAACAGCAGCGAATCAAGCATCAGCTGTACGGTAACAGCAGAAACCTATGGCAAAACCGGTGTGGAAATGGAGGCGTTAAGTGCAGTGAGTGTAGGCTTACTTACCATCTATGATATGTGTAAAGCCGTTGATCGTGGTATGACCATTAGCAATGTGCAGTTGCTGGAGAAACAGGGCGGTAAGTCAGGTAGCTGGACAGCAGGCTAAGTTGACACTTCAAGCCTGATCGTATTCCACCAATTGTTCAAAGTTAGCTGCGGTGAGTGGCTTACTGAAGTAATACCCTTGGAAGTAATGACAGCCAAAACTTTTCAGTAATTCAAATTGCTCCGGCTGCTCCACACCTTCAGCCACAATATCGCAATTAATAGTTTTGCCGACTGCGAGCACCATTTTTATGATGGCTGCATCATTCGAATCTGTCAGCACATCATGCACAAATGATTGATCGACCTTAATCTGTGTAACCGGCAATTTTTTCAGATAAACCAGAGAAGAATGCCCAATACCGAAGTCGTCCAGCGACACCTGTATGCCCATTTTTTTGAGTATCTGCATTTTGCTGATGACATCTTCAATATTATCGATAACCGCTGTTTCGGTTAATTCCAGTTTCAGCAAATCGGGGCTGATGCCGGTGTGATGCAGGATTTCGCGCAGTTCTTTAATGAAATTGATATATAAAAACTGCTTGGCACCGATATTCACCGAGAGCTGTATACGGCTTAATTTAGGATGCGAACTCCACTGTTTAATCTGTTCACAGGCCTGCTGCAGCACCCAGCGTCCGATTTTGATAATTTGATTATTCTTTTCAGCAATCGGCACGAATTCCTTAGGATGAATATCCCCAAACTCAGGATGCAGCCAGCGCAGCAGCACTTCTGCCGCAATAATATTTTGCTCTGCATCTACGATACTCTGATAGTTCAGCTCCAATTCTTTGTTCTTGACTGCAAATGATAATGAAGCCTCCAAGGCCAAGCGCTTTTCCACGCCTTCCTGAGTGTATTCATCATAAAAACGATAGGTGTTGCGGCCAGCGGCTTTCGCTTGATACATGGCCGTATCGGCATGGCGTAAATGGGTTTCAAAACTGTCTAGAGCATGATCTTTAAAGATGGTGACACCCAGGCTGGCACTGGTGTTGAATTCCAACATACTCAGATGATACGTAGTGTTAAGTCTTTCCAGCAACTTTTGTGCTACTTCGCTCGCCTGCTGATAAGCCAGATTGACATTTTCGTTGAGACCTTCGAGTATCACCACGAATTCATCTCCACTCAAGCGTGCCACGGTATCACCGGCACGCAGGCTGTTCTGGATTCTCTTAGCCACTTCAATCAGCAATTGGTCGCCCACATCATGACCCTTGGTATCATTGAGCACCTTAAAATCATCCAAATCAATGAATATGATGGCACAGTGCGTATTGGTGCGCTGGCTTAACAAAACTGCATGCTGATATCGATCTACCAATAGACGACGATTGGGCAAGCCGGTGAGCACGTCGTAGTAAGCAAAATTTTCGATTTCGCGTCGCGCTTTTTTCTGCTCTGAAATATCGCGGATAAATCCAGTGACTAGAGACAGGCCGTCTTCATTCAAACCGGTCAGCGTCAGTTCCACCGGAAATTCAGAGCCATCTGCGCGCATGGCATTTAATTCCAAGCGACGATTAAATACGTGCTGCTCGCCCGTCAGCACATACTGAGCGTGACCAGCATGGTGCGCCTGCCGCATATTGGGCGGAATAATAATCTCTGCCATAGGTTTGCCGATGACGTCTTCACTGCGATGACCAAACATTTTTTCTGCTGCAGGATTAAATTCAACCAGCAGCCCTTTACTGTCAATGGTGACAATCGCGTCTAGCGCACCGTCTATCACTGCACGCAATTTTCTATCGTTGTCGCGTGAATTTTTGGCAGCCACGTTGCGCTCTGATAGCAAAGAAGAAATAAGCAGCATGGTGACTACCAAGGTCAACATGAATGTCCACAGCGAAAATAAACCTTCACCAACATTAACGCTATAAAAAGTACCGTAACCTTGCGCTGTTAGCCAGACTGCCGTGACGCATAAGCTGATGACGACCACTGAACCACCGACGATACCAAACAGCATGGAAGCCCAGATCAGCACTGGCAGAATCAGGAAAGCGGTCAGCATGAACTGCTTGTTCAGATCCTGCACTTGATTAACAATCACGTATTCACAGCAGGCAAATACCACCAGCCACAATATCAATTGCATATTCTGCTGGCTGCTGTTAAAAAATCTTGATTTGCTTAGATTGAGTATCAAGGGTAAAGCCAGCAGCACACCAGTGGTATCGCCCATCCACCATATGAACCAGATTCTGGCAATATCTTTAGAAGCAGCAAGGTCATTGAAGTGCAGGCTCAGCAAACCGCCTACTGAAGATACCAGCATGCCCAGCATGGCAGCCAATATCAAAAAGAAAATATCACGCTGTTTAATCAGCTGACGGTTGAAATGAAATTTTTTCAGTAATAATGCCGTGCAGAGCGGCGCCAGCGTATTGCTGATAGCGATACTAAAAGAAGGCATCAATGGAATGCCAAGAGAGAGCTCTACCGTCATGGCAGCGACAAAAACTGCCGGTATTGTGATGCGGCCCCAGCGCATGAGCGCACCTACAGCAATTCCACTGGGTAACCAGAGTAAGGTAGCGATAGATTCTTTGTAAGGACCAGCCAGACCGAGCTGCCCAAAGCCCACATAAGCCACGACAACCACAATAAAACGCCAGGCTAAAGTCTTTAGCGAAGGTTTATTGTGATTGATTTGCTTATTGGCCATCACATTTCTAACTATTCACATCCAGTCCGGCTTGCACCAGTTCTGCTGCTCGCAGCACTGCACGCGCTTTATTCTGTGTTTCTACCCATTCGCTGTGGGGAATAGAATCTGCAACGATACCGGCACCCGCCTGCACATGCAGCATATTATTTTTAATCACACCGGTACGAATGGCAATCGCTACATCCATATCGCCATTAAAACCGAGATAGCCCACTGCGCCTGCGTAAATACCGCGCTTGCTTGGTTCCAGCTCGTCAATAATTTCCATAGCACGCACCTTGGGCGCACCGCTCACCGTACCGGCAGGAAAAGTAGCTTTCAGCACGTCAATCGCATCCATACCGGGCTTAAGCTTGCCTTCCACGTTACTCACAATATGCATCACATGTGAGTAGCGTTCTATCATCATGTTATCGGTTACTTTTACCGAACCAGTGACCGCCACTCTACCTACGTCATTACGGCCCAAATCCATCAGCTGCACATGCTCTGCACGCTCTTTAGGGTCTGCCAACAACTCTTCTGCCAGTGCAAGATCCTGTTCACGCGTTTTGCCGCGCGGCCGCGTGCCGGCAATTGGTCTTGCGGTCACTGTGCCATTTTCCAGACGCACTAAAATTTCGGGAGAAGCACCCACCACATGATGGTCACCCATATCGTAATAAAACATATAGGGCGATGGATTCAAGCTGCGCAATGCACGATACAGCGCCAAAGGTGACGCATAATAAGGCTGTGACATGCGCTGTGACAGCACTACCTGCATAATGTCGCCATCCAGAATATACTGCTGCGCACGCAGCACGGCGGCTTTGAAGTTTTCTTCACCAAACTCGGAATTGGCTTCAGTTTTCAAACTTGCCGGACATGCCGGAATTTCTACCGGTTTTCTCAGCAGCGAGAGCAAATGCTGCAAGGTGGCATGTGCGTTGTCATAAGCATTCAGCTCGCTGGTGTTGGCATACACAATAAAATAAAGTTTACCGCTTAAATTATCCACCACCGCCAACTGCTCTGAAACCATCAGCAGCACATCTGGGTTTTGAATGGCATCCGGCTTCACGGTATCTGCCAGACGCTTTTCGATGTAACGTACGGTTTCATAGCCAAAATAACCGGCCAAGCCACCGGTAAATCTGGGCAAGCCTTCATAAGGCGGAGTTTTGAACCGTGCCTGATAAGCTTTAACAAAGTCTAGAGGGTTGGTGTCTTCCACCGTCTCTATCACTTTGTCACCCTCCATCACTTCAACTTTTCTGCCGTGCGCAACGATACGGGTTTTTGCAGGCAAGCCAATAATGGAATAACGGCCGAAACGCTCACCGCCCTGCACGGACTCCAGCAAATAGGAATAGGGCTGATTGGCAAGCTTGAGATATAAGGACAGCGGCGTATCCAAATCGGCAAAGGTTTCCAGCACCAATGGAATACGGTTATAACCTTGCGCCACCAAGGCATTGAATTCGGTTTGATTAATTGTATTTAACATTCACTTCCCAATCACGTTGATCATCATTTTTAAATTCAGCATCTTTCATACTGTCTAGCTGCACACTCCGGCTTAGCCTCGCCAAGAGCAGCGCCAGCCGACAACGCTGACAGCTAAGTTGATACAAAAATGATGATGGATTGCGTTCATAGTTGAAGTTATGTTGTAAAAATTATCAGTTTCAAGTTAATCAATTAAAGCCAGCAGCTCAGTCAAATGATTAATACTGGCATCTACCAAGGCATCATCAATCGGTGAACCCTGATTATAACCATAAGGCACGGTCACAATATAGCATCCTGCCGCATGTGCAGCCTGAACATCGATGAGCGAATCACCTACCAGCATTGCCTCAGCTTCCAGCACCTTGAATTCTGCACAAATGTGCTGCAGTTGTATAGGGTCTGGCTTTTTTTTCGCCAAAGTATCTCCGGCAATCACCAATTCGAAATAAGGCAACAGACCGCTGGCCTCGAGCAGGGGCAAGGAAAATCTTTCCGGCTTATTGGTGACACAGGCTAAGCGTAATCCTTTTTGTTTAAGCTCTTGCAACCCTTCAAGCACTTTTGGATATGGCTTGCTCATGGTCACGGTTCTAGCATAGTGCTCGAAAAATAAAGCCTGGGCACGCTCCAGAAGCGCATCATCAGCTGTGATGCTGGCGGTAACACTGCGCCTTATCAAGGTTTGCGCGCCTTCTCCTATATATCCTTGTATCTGCTTCGCTGGCAGGGCAGGCAAATTTAAATCTGCCAACATCGCGTTGACAGCTGCTGCAATCTCCGGGGCGGTATCCATTAAAGTGCCGTCAAGATCGAACATGACGACTTTGACATTAAAAGCCATGCTTATTCATTTTGAAATCTAACGAAAAAAAAGCACCATCGCTGGTGCCTGATTAAGTTACTTAACAGTGGCCAAAGCAGCGCGAATCTCACCAACCACGGTATTGTAACGGTTCGGGTCAGTATCACGACCTGCACCAAAAATTGCAGAACCTGCCACAAACGTATCGGCACCGGCACGCGCGATGTCGGCGATATTCTGTGCGTTTACCCCACCGTCTACCTCCAGCCAGATTTGACGGCCGGTTTTTTCGTAGTAGGTATCAATGCGTGCACGCGCTTCTTTTAATTTATCCAAGGTGCTTGGAATGAATTTCTGGCCGCCGAAACCCGGGTTTACTGACATCAGCAAAATCATGTCTACTTTATCCATCACATAGTCCAGATAGCTCAATGGTGTAGCCGGATTGAACACCAAACCGGATTTACAGCCTGAGTCGCGCACCAGCGCCAAACTGCGGTCGATATGCTCAGAAGCTTCAGGGTGGAAAGTGATGATATTGGCACCCGCTTTGGCAAAGTCAGGAATAATGCGATCTACCGGTTTCACCATCAGATGCACATCAATCAGTGCGCCTACTTTTTTTGATGTTTCACGAATCGCATCACACACCAATGGTCCAATGGTCAAATTAGGCACGTAATGGTTATCCATTACGTCAAAGTGAACAATGTCAGTACCTGAAGTAATGACATCTTCAATTTCCTGTCCTAATTTAGCAAAGTTAGCTGAAAGAATACTTGGGGCAATTCTAAAAGTTTTATCCATGGCGATGTCCATCAAATTAAATAATTTTATTAAACAAAGCGTTATTTTAACCTTATTTTTGTGAATCACATGATGCTTCTTGCTTAACATAAGCCAATACCGCAAAATTACACCTTATGCAGTTATACGTTATCGGCGTTAACCACACGACCGCTCCCCTTCAAATCCGTGAACATATCGCTTTCAACAGCGATCTTCTGGGCAATGCGCTGCATGAGCTCACGGATCATGGCGCGTCGGAAGCGGCGATTCTGTCTACCTGTAACCGCACTGAACTCTACTGCAGCACCGATAACCCTGAAAAAGCGCTCAATTGGCTATCTGAGTATCACAAGCTGGATAAAGATGCGATCGCGCCTTATGTGTACACACTACCCAATGATGCCGCAGTCAAGCATGCATTCAGAGTGGCTTCCGGCCTAGATAGCATGGTGCTGGGTGAGCCGCAGATTCTCGGTCAGTTTAAACAATCAGTCAAAATTGCGCAGGATGCCGGCACGCTGGGCACGCTGCTGCACAAACTGTTTCAACGCACCTTTGAGGTAGCCAAAGAAGTGCGCACCAACACCGACATTGGTGCCAACTCTATTTCCATGGCCGCCGCGGCAGTGAAACTGGCACAGCGTATTTTTGGCGATATTCATCAACAGAAAGTGCTGTTTATTGGTGCCGGTGAGATGATCGAACTGTGCGCAGACCATTTTGCCGCGCAAAAACCTAAAAGCATCACCATTGCCAACCGCACCATCGAACGCGGTTCTAATCTGGCAGAAAAAATCGCACAGCAGCATGTGACTGCACAGGCGATTCTGCTGAATGATTTGCCGGCGCATTTTGCCGAGTTTGATATCGTGGTCACCTCTACTGCTAGCCAGCTGCCAATTATTGGCTTGGGTATGGTGGAAACGGCAATTAAGGCACGTCGCCATCGTCCGATTTTCATGGTGGACTTAGCCGTGCCACGCGATGTGGAAGCCGAAGTCACCGATTTGGATGACGTGTTTTTATATACCGTGGACGACCTGGCTCAAGTGGTTTCAGACGGCATCGAAAACCGCCAGTCTGCGGCACAGGAAGCTGAGCTGATTGTAGAGAACCGCGTTGAAAATTTCATGCAATGGTTCAAACAGCGCGATGCCGTGCCTACCATCAAAGCACTGCGCGACCAGTTTGAACACACACGCAAAGCCGAACTGGAAAAAGCATTAAAACAACTGCAGAAAGGCGAAAGCCCGGAAAAAGTATTAGAAGCTTTCAGCAACGGGCTAACCAACAAGTTTTTGCATGCCCCCAGCCATGCGCTGAGCCAGACGCATGCAGAAGAGCACGCAAAGCTGGAAGCCTTATTGAAACAGCTCTATCAAATCAAGACGTAGAGTAAATCAAGACATACAAAATTAAGAAGCAAAGAAGCATATTATGAAACCAAGCATGATTAGCAAGCTCGCCAACTTAAGTGAGCGCCTGGATGAAGTGAACCGCCTGTTAAGCAGCGAGGACGCTACATCCAACATGGATAACTACCGCAAACTCACACGTGAACACGCCGAAATCACACCGATTGTTGAGCAATATCACCTATTTGTACAAACCGAGGCCGATATCGCTGAAGCTCAGAAAATGCTGTCTGACCCGGAGATGAAGGAGTTTGCACAGGAAGAAATTGAAACCGGCAAAGCCAAATTAGAAGCAGTAGAAGCCGAGCTGCAAAAATTGCTGCTGCCCAAAGACCCTAATGACGAAAAAAATATCTTTCTGGAAATTCGCGCCGGCACCGGTGGTGATGAATCCGGCCTGTTCGCAGGTGATTTGTTCCGCATGTATTCGCGCTATGCCGAACGTCAGGGCTGGAAGGTGGAAATCATGTCGGCCAACGAAGGTGAAATGGGCGGCTACAAGGAAATCATTGCCAAAATTATCGGCTATGGCGCTTATTCCAAACTCAAATTTGAATCAGGTGGTCACCGCGTGCAGCGCGTACCCGATACTGAAACGCAAGGCCGCATCCACACTAGCGCCTGCACAGTAGCAGTACTGCCGGAGGCGGATGAGGTGTCTGATGTGGTGATTAATCCTGCAGATATCCGCATTGATACTTTCCGTGCCAGCGGTGCCGGCGGTCAGCACATTAATAAAACCGATTCTGCAGTGCGCATTACGCACGCGCCCACCGGTATCGTGGTGGAATGCCAGGAAGGCCGCAGCCAGCATGCTAATAAGGCGCAGGCAATGGCGGTATTGGCGGCACGCATTAAAGCCAAACAAGTAGATGAGCAGCAGTCTAAAATTGCTTCCGAGCGCAAAAGTCTCATTGGCAGCGGTGACCGCTCCGAGCGTATCCGCACTTACAACTATCCGCAAGGCCGCATTACCGACCACCGTATCAATTTAACGCTATACAAAATTGATGCCATTACCGAAGGCGATATGGATGAACTCATCGGCGCATTATCTGCAGAGCATCAGGCAGATTTGCTGGCAAGCCTAGGTGAAGATAATTAGGTGAAGACAATTAAGCAACTTCATCTTCAATGACAATTACCAATGACCATCGCTGAAGTACTCGCTGCCGCTCAAACTAAACTCACACTAGCAGCTAATACTGAGGCTAAACTTGAGACACAGCTGCTAATGCAGCATGTGCTTAAGGTAAACCGCGCTTGGGTGATTGCACACGAAAACGACACCCTTTCACCCGACACGCAAGCCAAATTTGAAGCATTGCTGTTGCGCCGCCTGCAAGGCGAGCCGATGGCGTATATTTTGGGGGAACGTGAGTTTTATGGCTTGGCATTGCAAGTCACGCCAGCCACACTGATTCCACGCCCGGATACCGAAACACTGGTGGAAGCAGCTTTGGCTAAAATTCCGCAGAATCATGATGTCCGCGTGTTAGATCTCGGCACAGGGTCTGGTGCCGTTGCATTGGCAATTGCCAGACATCGTCCACAAGCCCACATTGTTGCGGCAGACGCTGCGTCCGCCGCATTGGTAGTGGCAAAACATAACGCAGATCGCTTGCAAATTCCCAATATGGAGTTTCTATTAAGTGATTGGTTCAGCGCGATAGAACATCGGCGTTTTGATGTGATTGTAAGCAACCCACCATATATCGAGCAGAATGATGTGCATTTGTCGCAAGGTGATTTACGTTTCGAGCCTGTCACAGCATTAGCGTCTGGTGTAGATGGTTTGGATGATATCCGATCAATTGTTGGGCAGTGCCTCACTCACCTTAAACCACAAGGCTGGCTGATGCTGGAACATGGCTACAATCAAGCTGAAGCAGTGTCAGATCTAATGTCAGCTGTGGGGCTGGTGGATGTTGCCACCATTAGGGATTTAGGCGGCAATAACCGTGTGACCATGGGCAAAAACCCACTCATTGTCAGCACGCATTGGGACTGACATTTAAAAACTACTTGTCTAAAAACCTTTTGTCCACACAACGCACGAACGGGCACGAACAAAAGCTAAAGACGCTACATCAGCCAGGTGAGAGATGAATGGCTTTAGTGGATGACCAGCAGTTTTAGCGTTTCTTATGATCCATATACTGATTTTTTACACTGACGTAGTGGTTCGCCGAATACAAAAAATGCGTCAACTCATCCGGGGTTAAGGCGCGCACTTTTTTAGCAGGCCTGCCCACATACAGATAACCGCTTTCCAGCACTTTGCCTTCCGGCACCAAGCTGCCTGCTGCCAACAGCACATGTTTTTGCACCACGGCCTTGTCCATGACGATGCTGCCCATGCCTATCAAGCTTTCATCCTCAATGGTACAACCATGCAGAATCACGGTATGCCCTATGGTCACATTGTTGCCGATGATAAGCGGTGAACCTTCAGGGTCATGTGCTGAGTGATGATTCACATGCAGCATGCTTAAATCTTGAATATTGGTGTTACTGCCGATACGAATGTAATTAATGTCTGCGCGTATCACCGCCCCTGGCCACACGGAACTATGTGCGCCAATCACCGCATCGCCAATAATGGTGGCGGTGTCGTGAATGAACGCCGTGCCATCAATATGCGGAACAAACTGATTAAATACTTGAATATTGTTTAAATGTGGACTGGACATAAAATTCTTTCATTGCAGAAAACTGGTACAGATGACATGCAGATATTTATAAAACTATGCAAGCTTACAAGCACTGTCAGCGTCGCTCAAATCTGAGCATACACCCCAAATATCAGCATACCCATAGTATAATCGCATCATGTCTGAAATAAACTCAGTAGGCATTGTTGCCCCACAAACTGCGCACTTCAACGAAGCGTTGCCGCTGAAAAGTGGCGGCTCGCTTGCGCAATATGATTTGGTGTATGAAACCTACGGCACACTCAATGCCGATAAATCCAATGCCGTGCTGATTTGCCATGCGCTCTCCGGTAATCACCATGTCGCCGGCATTTACAGTGAAAACGACAAATACCCGGGCTGGTGGGATAATTTTATTGGCCCCGGCAAAGCGCTCGATACCAACAAATTTTTTGTGATTGGCCTGAACAACCTCGGTGGCTGTCATGGCTCGAGCGGGCCTTCCAGCATCAACCCAGATACCGGCAAACCTTGGGGCTCTACATTCCCGATTGTGACCGTAGAGGATTGGGTCAACTCACAAGCGCGCTTGCTGGATCATTTGGGTATTCAGAAGCTGGCCGCAGTCGTGGGTGGCAGCCTTGGTGGCATGCAGTGCCTGCAATGGACAATTGCCTACCCGCAGCGTGTGAGACACGCACTGATTATTGCTTCAGCCCCCAACTTGACGGCGCAGAACATGGCTTTTAACGAAGTGGCACGACAAGCGATTATTACCGACCCGGAATTTCATGGCGGTGACTATTACGCTCATGGAGTAGTGCCGCGCCGTGGATTGCGCATCGCGCGTATGCTCGGACATATCACTTATTTAAGTGATGATGTGATGGGCGAAAAATTTGGCCGCAAACTCAAAGACACGATTAAATACAGCTTTGATGTCGAATTTGAAATGGAATCTTATTTACGCTATCAGGGCGATAAGTTTGCCGGCAGCTTTGATGCCAATACCTATCTGCGCATGACGCGCGCGTTGGATTATTACGACCCCGCATTGCCTTACGGCGGTGATTTAAGTCAGGCACTCAGTCGCGCACAGGCAGAGTTTCTGATTGTTTCTTTCACTAGTGATTGGCGTTTTTCACCTGCCCGTTCGCGCGAAATTGTGAAGGCCTTGCTGGATAACGAAAGCAAGGTCAGTTACGCCGAAGTGACTGCCGAACACGGTCACGACGCGTTTTTGATGCCAGACCCACACTACCATGCCATTTTGCGCAGCTATCTGGATAAGATTGAAATTGGCGGATAAATATGCAAAATAATGTGAATATTACAAATTTTAGACAAGATTTTGCAATTATTGCAAACTGGGTACAGTTTGGCGCCAAAGTATTGGACTTAGGTTGTGGAGATGGACAACTACTACGTTATTTAAGTGGATCGCTGGAAGTGCGCGGATACGGGGTAGAAAAAGATGACCACAACGTTTTAAGCAGTGTCGCAAATGGCACAAATGTCATCCAAATGGACTTGGAAGACGGTTTGTCCGGTTTTGAAAATCAGTCTTTCGACACGGTGATTCTGTCGCAAACGCTGCAAGCCATGCACAACACCGAGAACATTGTCACAGAAATGCTGCGCGTCGGCCGTGAAGTGATTGTCACTTTCCCTAATTTCGGTTACTGGCGAAACCGCATGCAAATTATTGCCGGGCGTATGCCGGTGTCCAAAACGCTGCCATACCAATGGTTTGACACACCCAACGTACACCTTTGTACCATCAATGACTTTGACGTTTTTTGTAAAAATCACAATATCGAAATATTGCAGCGCAAAGTGATTACCGAGGGCAAAGAAGTGACGTTATTTCCCAATATTCTGGGCAATCTGGCGATGTACCGCCTAAAATCACGCAAAGCTGTCTAAAAAACAGCCAGATCACTCACTGCGGCTAATCTTTTCCACTGCGCCGCGCATCCAGCCCAGCATTAGCAGCCCCGGCAAAGCCATCACCGCCGAGAATAAAAAGAACTGCTCCCAACCTATAGTCTCGGCCAATACACCTGATACCGGACTCACGTATATACGTCCTATCGAAGCCAATGCAGACAGCAGCGCATAATGCGTAGCACTGAATTGGTTGTTGCATAAACTCATCAGCAGCGCCACAAAAGCCGCTGTACCCATGCCACTGGTGATATTTTCCAGAGCAATCGCTGCCATCAGCAGCATATCAATATCGGTGGCTTCAGCGATTGCAACGAATCCCAAATCAAACGGCATCAGCGTCAGACTGCCCCACGCCCCTTTGCCCAGCAACGCCAATGCATAGAATCCAAAATTAGAAACCAGCTGCAAAACGCCAAAACTCATCAGGGCTTGAAACAGCGTCATGCGCATCATGCACAAGCCTGCAATGAAAGCACCAATAATAGTCAGCCATATGCCCAGTATTTTATTGACGATACCTACTTCAACCTGACTAAACAGCATGCCCTTAAGTAAAAACGGCGTCATCAGACTTCCAGCAAAGGCGTCACCCAGCTTGTAAAAAATGATCAGCAGCAAAAACGCCCAAGCACTTTTCTGGCTGAAATATGTACTCAAAGAACGGTTTAAAGTAGCAAAGCCGACTGCTCTCGCCGCAGCCAAACCACAAGGCAGCGCTATAGCAATACTCACCAGCAGATAAGCCAGCTGGAGCCATTTGTCATTGCCGGTAATATCCAATCCACTGAACGCAAACAGCATGCGCACCAAATAAGCACTCACAGCAACACCTGCGATAAGCGACACAAAGCCCAACAGCTCCTGTTTAGGGTTTGAATCTAAAGGCTTGATGGCACTTTTGACCGCAGGCAAAAACAGGAATGAAAAGATTGCAGCTGCCAGCATGATACCGGCCATCACCAAGTAAACACGTGGCCAGCTATGCCACTGTTCGGCCCAAATCAAGGCAATGCCGCCTGAAAGTATCATGCCGATGCGGTATCCCAGCACCGACATGGAAGCACCGATGCCGCGCTCATTCTCCGGCAGCAAATCAGTGCGATAGGCATCAATCACCACATCCTGCGAGGCAGATAAAAACGATATTAGCAATGCGCCCAATGCAAACAATTGAGGACTTACTACAAAAGTAAGCGTAGACAAAAAATAAATAATCGCAGCGAGCAAGAGCTGTGTCAGCACCAGCCAACCACGTCGGCGACCCAACAGCGGTGGCTCAAACCTATCCATCAATGGCGCCCACAAAAACTTAAAGGTGTAGGGCATGCCAACCAAAGCAAGAAAGCCTATAGTGGCAATAGCTACGCCATCGGTGGTGAGCCAGGCTTGCATCGCCTGCCCAGTGAGCGCCAACGGCAAACCTGAAGCAAACCCCAAAAATAAAATTGCAGTAATCCGCTGCAGCCGTCTGATTCTGTCGAATGTCATTTGAGCACGCTCATGAAAAATTAACGATGGCTATCATCAAGAACTATAATCAATAATGAGCGGTGCGTGGTCGCTAAAACGCTCGTCCTTATAAATACTGGCCGATTGGGCGCGCGCTGCAAACTCTGGCGTAGCTACTTGATAGTCGATACGCCAACCCACGTTTTTAGCCCAAGCCTGACCACGATTACTCCACCAGGTATAACATGCATCGGTAGTATCGGGATACAGTTTTCGGTACACGTCTACCCAGCCTATCTCATCAAACAAGGTCGTGAGCCATGCACGCTCCTCAGGCAGAAAACCCGAGTTTTTCTTATTACCCTTCCAGTTTTTTAAATCAGCTTCTTGATGCGCGATATTCCAGTCACCACAGATGACAACATCACGGCCGCTAGCCTTCAAGGCCATTAACTGCGGCATAAAACGCTCCATCACACTGAACTTGAAAGCCTGTCGCTCCTCGCCGCTGGAACCTGAAGGCAGATATAGCGAAACTACACTTAAATTACCAAATCTGGCTTCGATATAGCGCCCTTCTGCGTCTATATCCGTCATGTCACTTGCGACATGACCTAAATATGAATTTGCCAAGCCTTCAATCACCGCATCAGGCTGTCTTTTTGTGTAAATACCGACACCGCTATAGCCTTTTTTCTCGGCATAGTGGAAATAGCCAAAATAACCTTCTGGATTCAGCATCTCCGTCGTCATGTCGCCCACCTGCGCCTTGATTTCCTGCATGCAAATCACATCTGCGTCCTGTTTTTTAATCCAGGCAAACAAGCCTTTATTCGCTGCCGAGCGAATGCCGTTTAAATTTAACGATATAATCTTCAAAACTTTAATCCCGATTGATGACAGATAGAAAATACAACAATGGCGCAAACAGACCAGTTCAGACAAGAGTTTATCGCATTTGCGATTGAAAAAGAGGTTTTACGCTTCGGCGAATTCAAAACAAAAGCTGGCCGCTTAAGCCCCTACTTCTTTAATGCCGGCCTGTTTAATGATGGCGAAAGTTTAATGAAACTGGGTGAATTTTACGCACAAGCGATTGAAAATTCAGGCATTGCATTTGACATGCTGTTCGGCCCAGCCTACAAAGGCATTACACTTGCTGCCAGCATTGCCATTGCGTTTGCCAGACAAGGTAAAAATATCCCTTATGCCTACAACCGCAAAGAAGCCAAAGATCATGGCGAAGGAGGGACTATCGTTGGCAGCCCATTACAAGGTCGTGTGCTGATTATTGATGATGTCATTTCCGCAGGTACCTCCGTCAGGGAGTCGGTAGAACTCATACATGCACATGGCGCTCAAGCCTGTGGCGTTGCTATCGCCATTGATCGTCAAGAAAAAGGGTTGGGTGAGCTTTCTGCGGTGCAGGAAGTCATTAAACACAATCAGATTCCAGTATGCGCGATTGCCAACCTGAATGACTTATTAAATTACCTTAAAGCTAAAAATATGCTGCAAAATTTGCAGGCTGTAGAAACATACCGTAAACAATATGGTGTAATCTAAGCGTGTAAAAACTCACGGCAAAATCATCATGATGCTGGCTCAACGTTTTAATCTACTGACACTTAACCTAAGTCACTTAAGCCTAGGCTGCAGCATGAACGTTACTACACCCGACGCCTTTAAACTCAGCATCACCGCTGCATTCTGTGCTGGCAGCTTTATGTTTTACCAACCCGTTTATGCAGAGAACACTGGCCGTATCATCAAATGGAAAGACGAAAAGGGTGTGACTCACTACGGCGATAGCATACCGCCGCAATATTCAAACCGTGAAAACTCCCTGATGAACAAGCAGGGTATTACCGTTCAGCAAAACAAAAATACTGATGCACAGGATACATCATCAGGCCAGGCACAGTCCGAACAAAGCAAAAAAGACAAGGCACTGCTGGGTACTTTCAGCAATGCGGAAGAAATCGACCTGACGCGAGACCGCAATCTGGAACCAGAATTACTCGTGATGAAAAATCTGCAGCAAGACCGCGCCGTCAGCCTGAAAAAACTCGAAAAAATCTAAGCGCAAACTGATGCTTATAGCAAAGCAAAAAAATCGATTCCAGCAGACCTGAAATTAGAACTGACAGCCAGTCAGGAAGAAGTTGCTAAAATTGACCAGCGAATCATGGCGCGCCAGAAAACCATCGATGACATCAGGTTGCGTTTCGATGAAGATAAAAAACGCTACATTGATTTGCGCAAAAAAAATGCGCAAGCGAATTAGCTTGCGCATCTATTTCTGCAGAAGGTCAATGACACTCAAGTCAGCGTCACACAGAATCAGCCAATCACTTAAGCGCCCAGTTTTTTCTTGAGCATCTCGTTAATTTGCGCTGGATTCGCCTTACCTTTTGAGGCTTTCATCGCCTGCCCCACCAAGGCATTAAACGCTTTCTCCTTGCCGGCTTTAAATTCTTCCACCATCGCTGGATTCGCCGCCAGCACTTCATCCACAATCGCTTCAATGGCACCGGAATCTGAAACCTGCTTCAAGCCCTTCGCTTCGATAATAGCATCGACCTCACCTTCGCCATTCCACATCGCCTCAAATACCTGCTTGGCAGCATTATTTGAAATGGTGTTATCAGCGATACGTTTAAGCAGGCTGGCAAGTTGTGCAGCATTAACCGGAGAGGTAGCAATTGTTTTTTCTTCCGCATTCAATTTTGCGGACACTGCGCCCATCACCCAATTTGCAGCAGGCTTGGCATCGGCACCAGCTTGCACTACCGCCACAAAATAATCCGCCACATCACGGCTCGCGGTGAGTGTTGCGGCATCATAAGCGGTCAAACCATAATCCGCTTCAAAACGTGCTTTCATGGCATCAGGCAACTCTGGCATCTCAGCTTTCACACGCGCTTTATCAGCCTCGGTAATCTCCAGCGGCAGCAAGTCAGGGTCCGGGAAGTAGCGGTAATCGTTCGCTTCTTCCTTGCTGCGCATGGCGCGGGTTTCACCGGTATCCGGGTTGAACAGCACTGTGGCCTGCTGAATTTTTCCACCGTCTTCCAGTGTTTCAATCTGCCAGCGCGTTTCAAACTCAATTGCCTGCTGCATAAACTTAAATGAGTTCAGATTTTTAATTTCGCGACGCGTGCCTAATTTGTCAGAGCCTTTAGGACGCACCGAGACGTTAACGTCACAACGGAAACTGCCTTCCTGCATATTGCCATCACAAATGCCTATCCACTGCACCAATTCGTGCAGTTTTCTAGCATACGCCACCGCTTCAGCCGCAGAGCGCATATCCGGTTCAGTCACGATTTCCAGCAACGGGGTGCCCGCACGGTTCAAATCGATGCCGCTCATGCCTTCAACTGCACCATGCACCGACTTGCCAGCATCTTCTTCCAAGTGAGCGCGCGTGATGTTGACCACTTTTTCATAGGCTGGGTTTTTTCCCACTGCCGGCACTTGAATGGTCACTGCGCCCTTGCCCACAACCGGTAACTCATATTGGCTGATTTGATAACCTTTGGGCAAATCCGGATAAAAGTAATTTTTGCGCGCGAATACTGAGCGTGGCGTAATGTGCGCATTCACCGCCAAACCAAACTTAATGGCACAGTTCACAGCCTCTTTATTCAGCACCGGCAGCACACCTGGCAACGCAATGCTCACTTCACAAGCTTGCGTATTTGCCTCAGCGCCAAACGCGGTGGATGCGCCAGAAAATATTTTTGTTTTTGTTTGCAGCTGGACATGCGTTTCCAGCCCGATCACGACTTCCCATTCCATTATGCTAGACCTTCTGGCATGCGAGTATGCCAATCTGTGACTTGTTGATATTGATGAGCCACATTCAACATGCGCGCTTCATCAAAATAATTGCCGATAATCTGCAACCCCACCGGCAGAGCTTTTCCATCACTACCTGCGCTGAATCCGGCTGGGATACTCATGCCTGGCAAGCCTGCCAAGTTAGTGGAAATGGTGTAGATATCTTGCAGATACATTGCCACCGGGTCATCCACTTTTTCACCGGCTTTGAAGGCGGTTGACGGTGCCGCAGGTCCCATAATCACATCACAATGCTTGAACGCTTCAGCAAAATCCTGTGCAATCAAGCGGCGAATCTGTTGGGCTTTCAGGTAATACGCATCATAGTAACCAGCACTCAACACATAAGTACCGATGAGAATACGGCGCTTTACTTCCGCACCAAAACCCTCAGCACGGCTCTTACAGTACATATCCATTAAGTCGTCATATTCAGCGGCACGATGACCGTAGCGCACACCATCGTAACGCGACAGGTTGCTTGAAGCCTCAGCCGGCGCCAATACATAGTACACAGGAATCGACAAACCGGTATTCGGCAGTGAAACTTCAACAATTTCCGCACCGAGTTTTTTGTATTCAGCAATGGCGGCTTCTACCACTTTGCCCACATTGGCATCCAGTCCTTCGGCAAAAAACTCTTTTGGCAATCCAACACGTAAACCATGCAGCGGCTTGTCCAGATCGCGTGTGTAATCTTCTTTTTCACGTTGTAGGCTGGTGGAATCACGCTCATCGAAACCCGCCATCACATTCATCATCAGCGCACAGTCTTCAGCTGACTTTGCCATCGGGCCTGCCTGATCCAAGCTGGAAGCAAACGCAATCATGCCGTAGCGCGATACTACGCCATAGGTCGGTTTCAAACCGGTGAATCCGCACAACGAAGCAGGCTGACGGATCGAACCGCCAGTGTCTGTGCCGGTAGCTGCCGCACACAGGCGCGCTGCCACTGCGGCAGCACTGCCGCCACTGCTGCCACCAGGTACACGGGTGAAATCCCACGGATTTTTCACACCGCCAAAATAGCTGGTTTCATTGGATGAGCCCATGGCAAACTCATCCATATTGGTTTTGCCCAAGTTGACCGCACCTGCGGCATCAAACTGACTAATGACATGCGCATCATAAGGCGCCACAAAATTAGCCAGCATTTTGGAACCACAGGTGGTTTTCCAGCCATTGGCACAAAAAATATCTTTCTGCGCAATCGGAATACCGGTCAGCGGTGCGGCATTGCCTGCGGCAATACGTGCATCCGCAGCTTTGGCCTGTGCCAGGGTTTTATCCTTATCTAATGCGATATAGGCGTTAATTTGTGGGTTCAGCGCATCAATCCGATTTAAAAAAGTCTGCGTTAGCTCCACGCTAGACACTTCTTTTTTGGCCAGCATCTGGCCCAATGCTTTTAAGCTGCTGTTAATCATATTGGGTATTACTCGATTACTTTAGGGACTAGGTAGAGGCCGCTGTCTACTGCCTGCTCTGAAGATCCGTTGCCAAGCATCGGTGCGACTTTTTGGAAGGCTTCACGCTGATTGGTTTTGCTGACGACATCTTCACGCAGACGCTGCACGACATCCTGTGAATGTGACATGGGCGTAATGCCCTGCGTATCAACAGCCTGCATTTGCTCGATCAGCGCCATAATGCCGGTGAGCTTGGTTAGCGTCGCGGACGCTTCACTCTCGCTCACCTCAATACGCGCCAGATGCGCGATTTTTTTAATATCTTCAATACTGAGTGCCATGCTTCAATGATCCGAAATGAGGGTGAATACAAATTGATGACTGCAGCAGCAAATCATTCATTATTCAATACTTTTGTTGTAATCCATGCTTTGAAATCAAATGTAAATTTTGCCATTGCATCTTAATTTTCAACAGGATATGGGGTATTATACCCCGAATTATGGCGCGCCTTAATCGCTTGAAAGATTAAGATTAAAGCCAAATCACAACTAACAGTCTCAACAAAAGCATCAACTTCAGGGAAATCATAATGTTCGGCTTTATTAGTAGTTATTTTTCAAATGACCTTGCGATTGACTTAGGTACGGCAAATACTCTCATCTACTCACGTGGTAAGGGCATTGTGCTTGACGAGCCTTCCGTTGTTGCTATCCGTATGGAAGGCGGCCCGAACGGCAAGAAAATCCTGCTCGCAGTCGGTGCCGAAGCCAAAGGCATGCTGGGACGCTCTCCAGCCAACATTCAAGCGATTCGCCCTATGAAAGACGGTGTAATTGCCGACTTCACCATTACCGAGCAAATGCTCAAATATTTTATCCGCCGCGTGCACGATTCACGCTGGTTTGGCCCTAGCCCACGCATTATTATTTGTGTTCCGGTAGGTTCTACTCAAGTCGAGCGCCGCGCGATTAAAGAATCTGCCGAGCGTGCGGGCGCTAAACAGGTGTATCTGATTGAAGAGCCAATGGCTGCTGCCATCGGTGCCGGCATGCCGGTTGCAGAAGCCACAGGCTCCATGGTGGTTGACATTGGCGGCGGCACGACCGAAGTAGGCGTGATTTCTCTGGGTGGTATTGTGTATGCCAAATCAGAGCGTGTCGGTGGCGACAAATTTGATCAGGCGATCATTGACTACATTCGCCGCAATTATGGCATGCAGATTTCAGAACCCACCGCAGAAGCGATTAAGAAAAAAATCGGTTCCGCTTTCCCGGGTTCCACTGTATTAGAGATGGAAGTGACCGGTCGCAATCTGGCTGAAGGTCTGCCGCGTAAATTCACAATTTCCAGCAACGAAATTCTGGAAGCACTGACAGAACCCTTGAATGCAATCGTAGGTGCGGTGAAATCTGCGCTGGAACAAACACCACCGGAATTAGGAGCAGATATTGCAGAAAAAGGCATGGTGCTGACTGGCGGTGGTGCTCTGCTGCGCGATCTGGACAGACTGCTGATTGAAGAAACAGGACTGCCGGTGATCGTTGCAGAAGACCCACTAACTTGCGTTGCACGCGGTTGTGGCCGTGCACTGGACGAAATGGACAAACTGGGCAGCGTATTTGCCTACGAGTAATCAAACTGGCAGCGACCCACACTATCAGCGTTTCTTCAACAACATTAGGCCGTACACCACGGCCTAATGCATATTTGCTAACTGGAAAATCGAGATTCATTAAAGTCAAATCATGATGCGGGGTATTCATCAAAGTTTCGATCAGCAATCGGCGCCGGCATTTTTTGTGCGTGGCCCCAGCCCCTTCGCCAGACTAAGCTTCTTTACCGCACTGTCTTTGGCGTTGATGGCGACTGACTCTAGACTGCAGTATCTTGACAGTGTGCGTCAAAATCTGATGTCGCTACTGCAGCCGCTACAGACTATCGCCAACATTCCATCTGAAGTTTATCAATCAACAAATACCTATTTTTCCACGCATCATTTCTTGCTGGCTGAAAACAAACGCCTGAAAGAACAAGCACTGGCACAAAGCGTGAGCCTGCAGAAACTGGACGCACTATCGTTGGAAAATGAAAATTTGAGACAGCTGTTACAGGCACAGCAGTCTCTCGCCGAAAGCAGCACGCTGGCCGAGATTGATTACATCGGACGCGATGCTTTCAGCAAAAAAATTATCGTCAATCGCGGTACCAATCATCAGATTATGATTGGCGCTGCAGCGGTTGATGCGACAGGCGTTATCGGACAGGTGACCCGCACCTACCCAAGCAGCAGTGAAGTGACGCTGATTACGGATAAATCCCTGGCAATTCCGGTACAGGTAGAGCGTAACGGTTTACGCGCAATTGCATTCGGTCATGGCCGTGACAACACGCTTGACCTGCCTTACCTTCCAGCTAACGTAGACATCGACGTGGGAGACAGGCTGGTCACCTCCGGTATTGATGGCATTTATCCTGCCGGGCTAGCTGTTGCAGATGTGGTGGAAATGAAAACCTCACCGGATTCGCCGTTTGCACGCATCGTATGCAAACCAAGTGCAGGCATCGAAAATTATCGCCAGATTCTACTGGTCAGCATTCCTAAACCGGCAGCCGAAGCGTTGCCCATATCTGGCAAACGTACAGATCAGAAACTTCCGAGTCCGGCCGAGAAAGCCATTACGGTCGAAGCAAAGCCAGATACGCCAACTAATGCCGCAGCAAACGCTGCGGCAACCACTGCGGAGGCCGCGCGTGCACAGCATTAAACTTCAATCCGTTTATATCTCACTGCTGATTGCCTATATCTGCATTCTGTTTCCGTGGTCTAATGCCGCGCTTGCCGTACGCCCTGACTTTATGCTGCTGGTCATATTGTTCTGGTTGTTACGTGCCCCCAACTTGTGCAATGTGGGCACAGCCTGGCTAATGGGGCTTTTTATGGATTTAGCGATGGGGGGCATCTTCGGCCAATATGCGCTGGCTTATACTGTCACCGCATTTTTTGCAGTGGTATACCAACGCCGAATGGCATTGTTCAGCAGAACACAGCAGCTGCTCTATGTATTTTCACTGCTGCTGCTGTCGCAACTGATCCTGCTGATTCTGAAAGCATTTGCCGGAGCTGAATTCATTGGCTGGCGTTACTTCATTCCCAGTTTGAGCGGTGTGATTCTGTGGCAAATTGCCACTGCCTTAGGCCTGAACACCGGCAGACTTTCACACGGCAACTAACTGCGACATGGGTGCAGAATTAAAAAATTATCAGCATGAGCAACATTATTTCCGGGTGCGGCTTGGGTTTGCGGCACTGGCCGTTTTAGCGCTATTTGCGGTACTGGCATTTCGCTTCTCCTATCTGCAACTTAAGCAATACGAGCATTACCAGACACTTGCCGAGAACAACCGCATTTCATTGGTGCCCATCATTCCTAACCGCGGTCTGATACTGGACAAAAACGGTGTAGTGCTCGCGCACAACTTTTTTGCCTACACCCTGGAAATCACTCCCGCAAAAGTGAATAACCTTGAACAAACCATTGCAGAAATTGCCAAACTGGTTGAAATCAGCAGTCTGGATCGCAAACGATTCAAGAAATTTCGCGAACAAAGTCATAACTTCGAAAGCATTCCAATTCGTACCCATTTGAACGAACTGGAAGCAGCAAAATTTGCCGTGAATCACTACCGCTTTCCCGGAGTAGAAATCAAGTCGCGCCTGTTCCGCCACTATCCCTTAGGTAAAACTGCTTCGCACATGATTGGCTATATCGGCCGCATCAATGATAAAGATCTGGAGAATCTGGAAAAATCCGGGGATCTTTCAAATTACAAAGGCTCAGATCACATCGGCAAAAGCGGGCTGGAACAATATTACGAAAGCTATTTGCACGGCACTACCGGTTTTCAGCAGGTTGAAATTGATGCAGATGGCCATGCGGTGCGTGTGCTCTCCAGCAATCCACCCATTCCCGGTGACAATATCGTACTTTCAGCCGATATTAAAATGCAGGAAATCGCAGAAACCGCATTCGGTGACCGCCGTGGCGCACTGGTTGCCATTAATCCTAAAACCGGTGAAGTGCTGAGTTATGTCAGCCAGCCTACGTTTAACCCGAATCTATTTGTGGATGGGATTGACAGTGATAACTGGAAAGCACTGAACGAATCTTTGGATAAACCGCTGATTAACCGGCCACTGCGCGGCGTGTATCCACCCGGCTCAACTTTCAAGCCATTTGTGGCCTTGGCTGGACTGGAAGCGGGTAAACGACTGCCGCCTTACTCCATTCAGGACCCCGGGTTCTTTACCTTGCCCGGCAATCGCCATCGTTACCGCGATTGGAAGCCCAGCGGCCATGGTACGGTCGATATGCAAAAAGCCATTACCGTGTCATGTGACACGTTTTTCTACGGGCTGGCACAAGAGCTTGGCATTGAAAATCTGACAAATTTTGTGCGCCATTTCGGATTTGGCAAAAGGTCGGAGTTTGACATCAAAGGTGAAATTGAAGGCCTGCTGCCAACCCCTGAATGGAAAAAGCGCCGCTTCAAGCAACCTTGGTATCCAGGTGAAACGGTAATTGTGGGTATCGGTCAGGGCTACACGCTAGTCACGCCATTGCAACTGGCACAGGCAACTGCAATTTTAGCCAATAATGGGGTTGCCATGCGTCCGCATCTGGTGACTGAAATTCAAAATGCGCGCAGCGGACAGAGCCAAATGGTGCCGCATAAAATTCTGGATCGCGTCCAGCTTAATCCTGACAATGTAGAAATTGTTAAACGTGGCATGGTCGATGTCACCATGCCCGGTGGCACTGCCGCTAGCGTAGGGGCTAATGCCGGTTATAGCATTGCCGCAAAAACCGGAACCGCACAGGTCATCGGCATCAAGCAAAATGAAAAATATAACGAAAGTGCCATTAATGAACGTCACCGCGACCATGCGCTGTTTATTGCTTATGCCCCCGCGGATGATCCAACGATTGCACTCGCTGTCATCGTGGAAAACGGCGGGCATGGCGGCTCGGCTGCAGGCCCCATCGCCAGAAAAGTGATGGATTATTACTTATTGGGTAAACTGCCAGTTGAAGAAACCAGCAAAAATACAAAAGCGGCAACAGTTGTAGAAAATGCCCCTGAGGAAACGCTGCATGATTAGCAAACTACTCCATCACCTGTTCAAACATATTGACGGTTTTTTAATGGCTTGCCTGTTTTTTGCCATGCTGGTCAGCCTGTTTGTCCTTTACAGCGCATCCGGCCAAAGCGTCGATAAAATATCCTCACAGATTGTAAACATGACGGTTGCGCTTGGCGTGTTATGGATTGCCGCCAACATATCACCACAAAAACTGGAACGAGTCGCGCTATTACTCTATGTGATTGGGGTGATGCTGCTGGTTGCGGTCGCACTGTTTGGCACCATCAGCCACGGCGCAAGACGCTGGCTGAATCTTGGGTTTATGCAAATCCAACCCTCGGAGCTGATGCGTATTGCAATGCCGCTGATGCTGGCCTGGTATTTTGCAACGCGTGAAGGCAAACCCGGCGCGGTCAACTTCATCATCGCAGGCTTGCTGCTGGCGCTGCCAGTGGGCTTGATTATGAAACAGCCGGATTTAGGCACTTCGCTGCTGATTGCTTCTTCCGGTTTTTACGTATTGTTTCTGGCAGGTTTAAGCTGGCGGTTCCTGATTGGCGCAGCGGTATCCTTGATGGCGCTGATGCCGGTATTCTGGTCTATGCTGCATGATTACCAGAGACGCCGTATAGAAATTTTATTCGACCCGACACAAGACCCCTTGGGCGCTGGTTACCACACCATACAGGCGATTATTGCCATTGGCTCAGGCGGAGCGACTGGCAAAGGCTGGCTGAATGGCACACAAACACAGCTGGACTTTTTGCCCGAACGCACCACCGATTTTATCTTTGCTGTATTCAGCGAAGAGTTTGGATTTCTGGGCAATATGTTATTGTTAGGCTTGTTCAGCATTATCATCATGCGTGGCTTAATGATTGCCTCGCAAGCACAGAGCACCTTCACCAGACTGCTGGCTGGTGCAATTACGCTTAATTTCTTTTCTTACGCTTTTGTAAATATGGGCATGGTAAGCGGCATCCTGCCAGTGGTCGGCGTACCGTTACCGCTGATCAGTTATGGCGGTACTTCCATGGTAACCTTATGTCTGGGTTTTGGCATTTTGATGAGTATTCATACACATAAAAACCTGGTTGCCAATTAGTCAATCTAAACGTTTGAGGAGTGACCGAATGCTTAGTTTTGAAAGATTCATCATCGCGGTATGCATCAGTTTCATCACAGCCTGTGGTAGCGCACCCGCAGTAAAAAAAGCGCCGGACAAGCCCGTAAGCTCGGACAAAAAAGGCGGGTTTTATCTGGATGACGGCCCGGGCGACAATCCACCGCCCAATCTGGATAGCATACCCGATGCCGAGCTCAAGTCTGAAACGCCACTGATCTATCCCAACAAACCTTATACGGCACTAGGCAAAAAATATACGCCTATGACGCAATATGCGCCTTACAGCCAGCGCGGAGTAGCCTCTTGGTACGGCAAACGCTACCATGGTAAAAAAACCTCGAGCGGTGAGGTATATGACATGTACGCCATGTCGGGCGCGCACACCACACTGCCTATTCCTAGCTACGTGAAAGTCACGAATTTATCCAACAAACGCACGGTGATTGTGCGCATCAATGACCGCGGGCCATTTAAACATGACCGCCTGATTGACCTTTCCTATGCTGCCGCACATCGGTTAGGTTTGCTAGCACAAGGCAGCGGTATGGTAGAAGTGGAGTGGATAGACACCAGCCCTGAAGCCTTAAGCAAGTTAAAATCCAGCCCAGCCAACGCAGGCATAACTACACTATCCAATAATGCGCTACCCAATAACGCGACATCCAATATTAATTCTACTGAAACCATGCCACTTGCACAGGAAGCGCCCGTTCAGCCTATCGATGTTAAGCCATCTGCAAAAACTATAGCCAAATCCGAGTCTGAAACAACCGCACCAGAGAGTGTTCGCAGTTACTACGTGCAGCTGGGTGCTTTTAAAAGCGAAATGAACGGCGATTTGCTGCAGAAGAAAGTGCTGGGACTGGATATTGCGGGCAATGCAGCCGTGACTAAGGTGTATAATGATGGCATCTATCGCGTAAAGCTTGGTCCATATGCAAGCAGAAGAGAAGCCGACATCGCTGCTAATAAGGTACGTCGGCAGTTAAACACCTCCGCGATTGTAACCAATCAGTAACACCCACACAGTCAACACATATTTAGTAAACACACATGATTAAATCTTCATTCCCTAAACGTCATTTACGTCACATTGCACTTTCACTATTTTTCGCGAGCATGGGTTTAACACCGTTGACGCATGCGAATGCACAACTGCCGCCTCCGCCGAGTCTGGCTGTGAAATCTTACATGGTTCAGGACTTTAACAGTGGTCATGTGATTGCATCACAAAACGCCAAGATGCGCGTAGAGCCTGCCTCGCTCACCAAAATCATGACGGCCTATCTAAGTTTTAAAGCACTGAAAAATGGCCATCTGCAACTCAGCCAAACTTTACCAGTGAGCGAAAAAGCCTGGAAAGTTGAAGGTTCTAAAATGTTTATCGAGCCTAACAAGCCTGTTACCGTGGATGAACTGCTTTACGGCATGATTGTGGTTTCCGGTAATGATGCCTCGATTGCACTGGCTGAAGGCATCGCCAGTAGTGAAGAGTTTTTTGCTGACATGATGAACAAGGAAGCGCAGCGTTTGGGCATGAAAAATACCCATTACGTGAATGCAACCGGTTTACCAGATCCGCAGCACTACACCACCGCAGAAGACTTGGCGAAACTTGCCAACGCTTTGATTCGTGATTTTCCTGAAGAATACAAACGTCTGTATTCCGTTAAAGAATATCTGTACAACAACATCAAACAGCCAAATCGCAATCGCCTGCTTTGGCTGGACCCAAACGTCGATGGCATGAAAACGGGTCACACAGAATCAGCGGGATATTGTCTGATTTCATCGGCAAAACGTGACAACACCCGCCGCATCTCCGTGGTTCTGGGTGCGCCTAACGACGCCGCGCGTGCCACCGAAAGCCAGAAATTACTTAACTACAGTTTTCAGTTTTTTGATTCCACACAGGTGTACAAGAAGGGTCAGCCTGTGAATAGTCTTAAAGTATGGAAAGGTAGTGAAAATGTGTTGAGTTCAACCGTTGCTGACGACGTATATCTGACCTTGCCAAAAGGCGCTTACGCCAACGTAAAAGCGGTCATCTCCAGTACGCAGCCACTGATTGCCCCTATCAAAAAAGGCCAGGTGGTAGGCACAGTAAAATTTATGCTAGACGGCAAAGTGATTGGTCAGCACACCTTGGTTGCTGCGAAAACTGTTGAAACAGCGGGCATTCTGGGTCGTGCCTGGGATTCAATTAAGTTGCTGCTGCAATAATCCATCAGGGTTGACTATGCGTGAGATTGAACCAGACAACACACCGGCATTAATCGAATTCCCCTGCACTTTTCCGATTAAAGTGATGGGGGAATCGCACCAAGACTTTGCAAGCACTATGGTTACGGCCATTCAGCTCATACTGCCCGAATTTAGCGCTGAGCATGTGGACATGCGTGCCAGCACCGGCGGCAAATATATCAGTCTCACCTGCCGTGTCTATGTCATGTCGCAACAGCAGTTGGATGATGTATATCGCATGCTGACCGCTCACCCACTGGTCAAGTTTGCGCTCTAAGCACCAGCCTAATCTTGCCGCGCGATATGCAGCAGCCTCTCATCATACGTCGTCTGGGCTTAACCGATTTTGAACAGACTTGTCAGGCTATGCAGGCATTCACGGCAGCCCGCAACAGCGACACCGCGGATGAACTCTGGCTCACTCAGCATTCACCGGTTTACACATTGGGGCTGAATCGCAGGCAAGTTGCCCCAGCTTTGCGTCATGACATTCCGACTGTACTGACTGACCGTGGTGGAAAAATCACCTATCACGGCCCCGGGCAGATCATCATTTATGCGTTGCTGGATTTATCACGCAGGCGCCTGAATATTCGTAGTCTGGTAAGTGCGCTGGAAGGCGCTGTGATCGAGCTGCTGGCCGAACAGCAAATCAGCGCTTTTGCAAAAAAAGAGGCGCCAGGTGTGTATGTAGAACTAGATAAAGGCCTCGATGCCAAAATAGCTTCACTGGGTTTACGCCTAAAAAACAACTGCTGCTATCATGGCCTAAGTTTAAACGTAGACATGGACTTATCCCCATTTTCCGCGATTGACCCCTGCGGTTATGTCGGGCAACAAGTGACGCAAACGCGCGACTTGGGAATCGATGTCGACGTAGATACATTATCAGAAATGCTGTTGAATATATTGAGTAAAAATCTTGACATCGGTAATGATGGATAACACGTATGACCGAAACATTAAGCAATAAAAAACCCGCACAGAAAATTGCTGGCGTCAAAGAAATCGATGCCGCAAAAACTTCGCGCATTCCGATTAAAATTGTGCCGCAGCCGGTATTGCGCAAACCGGAATGGATACGCATGAAGGCGCCAGATTCTGCACGCTATCAGGAAATCAAACGCGTATTACGGGAAAATAACCTGCACACCGTGTGTGAAGAGGCCAGCTGTCCGAATATTGGTGAATGCTTCAGCGGCGGCACGGCCACGTTTATGATTTTGGGTGATATCTGCACCCGACGCTGCCCGTTCTGCGATGTGGCACACGGCAAACCACTGCCACCGGACGTGAACGAGCCGGAAAATCTGGCGCGCACCATTGCCCAAATGAAGCTGCGTTATGTGGTCATCACCAGTGTAGACCGTGATGATTTACTCGATGGAGGCGCGCAGCACTTTGTTGATTGCATCAAGGCAGTGCGTGCACAATCTCCAGATATCAAGATTGAAATTTTGGTGCCGGATTTTCGCGGCCGCCTGGATGTCGCCATGAACATTCTACGCGCTGCACCACCCGACGTCATGAACCATAACCTGGAAACCATCCCACGACTCTATAAACAGGCGCGTCCGGGTTCTGATTATCAGAACTCACTCAACCTGCTCAAAACCTTTGCCGAGATGTATCCGCACATTCCGACGAAATCCGGTCTGATGTTAGGTCTGGGCGAAACTAATGAAGAAATTGTTGAAGTCATGCGCGATCTGCGTGCGCACAAAGTCAGCATGCTGACGCTGGGGCAATATCTGCAACCCAGCGTGCATCATTTACCGGTCATGCGTTATGTGGAACCTGCAGTTTTTGAACAATTGCGCGAAAAAGCTGAGGCGATGGGCTTTAATAATACTGCCAGTGGCCCCATGGTAAGAAGTAGCTATCATGCTGACTTGCAGGCGCATCAGGTGATTGAATCTTAAAAACAGCTTTTCATCCACAAAAAGCACGAAACGAAACAAAGTGATAACGAAGTTCTGACCTTTGCCTATTACGCGTCAGCTTAAAGTGGAAAACTGTTTTTTTATAGAATAATTTACGCGAGTGCAACTGCTCCACATGTAGTCTAAATCGCTTATCTGGTATACAATGAAGCCCGACATTTTATCCATGCACCGCAATTTAATAGAAGGTCAATTATGGTTCCTCATCTGACAACTGCACTTAACGGCCCACTACTTAGCTTGGAAAAAAGCATGCTGGATGCCATGCCGAAAATCGAGCACTGGTTCCGCACGCAGTGGCTGGAATATGCCGCACCGTTTTATGCATCTGTCGATTTGCGTAACGCCGGCTTCAAACTGGCGCCTGTCGATACCAATCTATTTCCCGGTGGCTTTAACAACCTGAATCCGGAATTTCTGCATCTGTGCGTACAGGCAGCGATGGTGGCGGTAGAAAAAATCTGTCCCGAGGCACACCGCCTGCTGCTGATTCCTGAAAACCATACCCGCAATACTTATTATCTGCGCAACGTTTACGAGTTGGCCAACATCTTAAGACAAGCCGGCATGCACGTACGCGTAGGTTCAATTTCACCGGAGATTACACAGCCCACCAAATTTGAAACGCAGGGCGGACAAACCCTGCTGCTGGAACCAGTGATACGTGTCGGCAATCGCATCAAGTTGCCTGAAGTGGTGGTGGACGGTGAAACCTTGCCGGCATTCGACAGCTGCGCTGTTCTGCTGAACAACGATCTCTCGACAGGTATTCCGCAGATTCTGCAGAATCTGGAACAAGACCTGATTCCACCGCTATATGCAGGCTGGAGTACGCGCCGCAAATCGCAGCACTTTGATGCCTATAACCGAGTAGCCAAAGAGTTCTCGGCACTGATTGGCATCGATGAGTGGCTGCTTAATCCTTATTTTGACACCTGCGGTGAGATCGACTTTAACGCACGCACGGGTGAAGAATGTCTGGCGCTAAAAGTGGAGCAGCTGCTGGCAAAAATCAAACTCAAATATGCCGAATATGGCGTTACACAAGAACCGTTTGTCATCGTGAAAGCCGATGCCGGCACTTATGGTATGGGCATTATGACGGTGAAATCACCAGATGACGTGCGTGAGCTTAACCGCAAAACCCGCAATAAAATGTCGGTGGTGAAAGAAGGTCTGCAAGTGACTGAAGTCATTATTCAGGAAGGCGTATATACCTTTGAAAGCATCAATGATGCAGTGGCGGAGCCTGTGGTGTATATGATGGACCACTTTGTGATTGGCGGATTTTATCGGGTGCACACCGGCAGGGGGGTAGATGAAAACCTCAACGCGCCCGGCTCGCACTTTGTGCCGCTGGCATTTGAGAAACCTTGCACGCTGCCAGATTGTGCTGGCGCACCGGATGCAGCGCCTAACCGTTTTTATGCCTATGGCGTGGTGGCGCGTTTAGCACTGCTGGCCGCTGCAATTGAGTTGCAGGAACAGAATCCGTTAAACCAATAAGTACTATTTGCGATGAAACTACTGTTCATACTCGACCCGCTGCAACAGCTTAAACCCAAAAAAGATACCAGTCTGGCTATGATGCGCGAGGCCGCTTCGCGTGGCCACACGCTATTTATAGCGATGCAGCATGATATATTTTTACGCGGTGACCAAGCCAAAGTGCGCGCACAGAACTTCACATTCGACGCGGAAACTTATCAGGTTTCAGAATACCGCGAATATCGCCCTGCCGATTTTGATGCCCTCATCATGCGCAAAGACCCGCCGTTCGATAACGAATATTTATATAGCACTTATCTGCTGGAAATTGCCGCCACTCAAGGCGCTACAGTGCTCAATAACCCAGCGGCAATTCGCAGCTGGAACGAAAAGTTATCGGTCACACGCTTCCCACAGTTTGCACCTGAATTTCTGGTCACCGCCAATAACGTGCTTATTCGCGAATTCCTACATCAGCATCAGGATATCGTCGTGAAGCCTTTGGATGGCATGGGTGGCAGCAGCATTTTTCGGCTAGGATTAAGCGACCCGAACATTAGCGTAATATTGGAAACGATTACCCATTTCGGTTCGCGCACGATTATGGCGCAACGCTATCTGCCCGAAATTACACAAGGCGATAAGCGCATCATAGTGATTGATGGCGAACCGCTGCCATATGCTTTGGCACGCATTCCGATGGCAGGCGAGACACGTGGCAATCTGGCGGCTGGCGGCACAGGCCTTGCGCAGAAACTCAGTGCGCGCGATATGGAAATTGCCAGCAGCGTAGGCAAAACATTAAAACAACATGGCCTGTTTCTAGTCGGTCTGGACGTCATCGGCGACTATCTCACTGAAATCAATGTGACGAGCCCCACCGGCATGGTAGAAATTGCCGCACAAACTGACTGCAAGCCTGCTGCGGTGATGCTGAACGCTTTAGAAAAGTATCTCGCAGCACGCGCAGACTGACATGCACACTGACATTCTTAAGTGGCGCATCCACATATTAGCAATTGTGTTAGTGGGCATTGCCTTATTCACCCTGCGTCATTTCATATCCCCCGCCGTTTATCATCAGCAGAGTTATGTATTCGGCACACTGGTGGACATCAGCATCGTGGGCGAAAACAAAGACCGTGCAGCCAGTCTTACCAGCCACATTCTGCAAGATTTCCAGCAGCTGCATCAGAAGCTGCATGCTTGGAAACCCGACAGCCATGGCTATCTGAGCGCGCTGGGTAAACTTAACCATGCATTTGCACAAGGCACTGAGCCCATCACCATTTCTCCGGAGCTCGCCGAAATGCTCAAGCAGGCACAAGCTTTGTCGTATCAATCGCAGGGATTATTTAACCCGGCAATTGGGCATTTAATCAGCACATGGGGCTTTCATCAGGATACGTTCGAAGCAGTTGCGATTGATGCCAAAAAAATATCGACACTGGTGCAAGCGAAACCCAGCATGACGGATATTGTCATCCAAGGCCATACCGCTTACAGCCGCAACCAGCAAGTAAAGCTGGATTTTGGGGGCTATGCCAAAGGTTATGCACTGGATGAAGCTGCGAATTACCTACGGCAGCAAGGTGTAAAAAACGCGCTGTTGAATATCGGCGGCAATATTTTGGCACTAGGCCAAAATGGTGACAAACCCTGGCGTGTTGGTATTCAGCACCCGCGAGAACCCGGCGCAATCGCCACCCTGGATTTGCAGGATGGTTGGGCGATAGGCACTTCAGGTGACTATCAGCGTTATTTCATGCTGGGCAACCAGCGTTATTGCCATCTCATAGACCCGCGCAGCGGTTACCCGGTGCAGCATACTCAGGCAGTGACGGTGCTGATTCCACCTCAGAAAAACGCCGGCGTACTGTCTGATGTAGCATCTAAACCGATTTTTATCGCCGCAACACCCGACAAAGCTCAGGCCGCAGTCAATATGGGAATCACGCATTTTATGGCAATCGATGCAGATGGAGGCATCAGCTTATCCAGCGCAATGTCTAGAAAGCTGACATGGCTAGACCCTGATTTTGAAAAACAGCATCATGTGCGCATTCTTGAAACCCGTTAAGCGCCTTAGCACCTACATGCGCAAGGGCGATTGGCTGATATTGATGATCAGCGCTGCCGCGGTGTTTTATCTATACCAGAGTTTATGGTCAAACTCACACGCGACCAAAGTGCAGATTCGGATAGGTGATCATATACACGCCACTTATGACTTGCACTTATCGCGGCATGTGCAGGTGCATGGCGCAATGGGCGACGCCGTGATTCATATCGCCGATGGGAAAGCACGTTTTGCCAAATCTCCCTGCCACAACCAATACTGTGTGCATCAGGGATGGCTTAGCCGCAGCGGTCAAGCAGCAGTATGTCTGCCCAATCAAATCAGCCTGGAACTGATCGGTGACAGCAAACCGTTTGACACCCTGAATTATTAGCTCTGAAGTTTGCAAAGCTGAGACGCAATCAGTCTGGCCTATGCACGTCTGGTCTCAAATATTAAAGCGGCCTTGACTATTCAGTCTTGCGCCATCAAGATTAATGCCCTATGCAGATTCAAACCACCCAAGACGACCATCGTATTGCTAAGCTGGCGGCAGTCGCGATTGCACTGCACATGGTTGAAGCACTGGTGCCTTCTCCTGTTCCCGGCGTAAAACCCGGCATTGCCAATATCGTGACGCTCTATGTGCTATTACGCTATGACTTTGCAACTGCAGCCTGGGTGAGCATACTGCGCGTATTTGCCAGCAGCCTGCTACTTGGGCAGTTTTTATCACCCACCTTCGCACTTAGCTTAAGCGGTGCCGTGCTGAGTCTGGTGACTTTAGCCTTAGCCATGCATCTGCCTAAACACTATTTTGGGCCTGTCAGCCTGAGCATTCTGGCAGCCTTTGCTCACATAGGCGGACAGCTATTAATGGTGCGACTGTGGCTGATTCCGCATGCTGGGATTGCATACCTTATCCCGATTTTTGCAACGGCTGCATTGGTATTTGGTCTGATTAACGGACTAATCACGGCAAAACTAATGCTGCAAAATGAACATGCACAATAAAATTCAAAATTTGCTGCTGCAACTGAAACAGCATCGCAAGCTGGCGCTGGCAGTGCTGCCATCGCTGGTATTCCACGGTTTGCTGTTTATGTTGTTTAGTATTGAACTGCCTGAACTGGATAGTGATACACAGCTAATTCAGGCACGCCTGATGCAACTCGAATTGCCGCAAACTCAAGTAGTGCAAACTGAAGTACCAAAAACTAAAGCTCAGCCAGAACCAAAGCCTCAACAACACGCCCCCGAAGATCTGCCCAAAAAACCTACTGAGGCATTGGTAGAAAAGCCACCTGCGGCCGAACCTGACGCACAGGCAGGCGCTGCCAACGCTATCGCATTAAGCTCTGGCACATTAAGCTCGGCCACATTAAACATGGGAAACCCGGGCGGCGCAAAGCCGGGCGGCATGACACCTGAACAAAAAACAATACAAAATGAAGATGAAGCTGCACCTTACCGTTTTGAACCGGAGCCAGAAATTCTACCTTATACCAAAGTGGAAGCAGAGTTTGAGGTCAAGCGCGGCAGTGACACCACAGCGGCTGGCTTGAGCAGAGTTTCATTTCATGTCGATAAAAACAAGCGCTACACGATAGTTAGTCAAACAGAAGCCAAAGGTCTGGTTTCACTATTCTTCAGTACTTTGCAGCAGAAAAGTGAAGGCAGCGTAACCGATGCAGGTTTAAAACCAGATTTTTATTCTTATCAGTACGGCAGCAACAGCAAGAAACTGCAAACCGCCAGCTTTGACTGGGATAAACAACTGCTCACGATGCGCAGCTCAAAAGGTGAAAACACGGTGCCACTAGAAGCGGGAACTCAGGATTTTTTGAGTTTTATGTATCAATTCATGTTCACGCCGCCACTTAACAGCCTGCAAATCATGATGACCAACGGCAAAAAACTGGGCACTTATCAATATCGCTTTGAGGGTGAAGAAATTATCACCAGCAAGTTTGGTGAATTAAACACTATACATCTGGCTAAAGGCAGCGATGACGAAGAAAAAACTGAACTGTGGCTGGCAACTGATTATCAGTACCTGCCGGTGAAAATCCGCAAAACGGAGAAGGACGGCACCGTGATTGAACAGCTGGTGAGCAAGCTTTCAACGAGCCAGATTAATTAATATCTAGCAGCCACCGCTCTCTTTAGTCACTGAGGGTCTGCCTGAAGCATTCACCGTAACCACACGTGACTGATCACCCCCACTTTTACATACAGTCAATGTTGCCTGTGTAGCGCCAATGCCTGTAGGTTTAAAGCTTAGCATCGTAACACTGCCATTAATCACGAAGCCTTCCGTTAAGGCAGCATGACTTTCAATCACGGCATCATCACTGCGTAAAACAACCCAGCCTTGTTCCCAGCTGCCGTCACATGCAGTACCGCTAGCAGAAGCACACAACCTGACTACCGCATTGGTTTTAATCGCTTCAGAACGCGCAAGATAAGCACTTGCCAACAGTTCATTTGAATATGAACGTAATCGGCCACTTAACAACATTGAATCCATTGCAGGTAGTGTGATGGTAATTAATATCCCCATAATTGCCATCGCCACAACCAGCTCAACCAAGCCAAAGCCCTGTTCTCTGATGTATTGCGACTTTACTGTGTAAGTTGCCAAGTACTGATTTGATTGCCGCATTATTTTCTGATGTTCCAATAAACTCTGCCTTTAGGTCTGACTATAGACGGTGGTGTAGGTGGAACTCCTCCCTGCAGCGCTGAGTCTGTACCACCACCAATAATAAAAGGCACGATACTGCCATCATCCAAAATAACCTGACCCGCTACAGGAGAAGGTGGCAAACCACCTCCGGCGATTTCTGTACCACGCTGCAAAAATCCTGTCACAGGTGCTGCATTCACATAGCTAATGTTATAGACCCTCGCAGTGCCCAGACTAGGAGCACAAGGATCTGTTTGTACGCCCAGTGGCTGGTGCGTACTGAAGGTCACGGTGCCAAACACTGTGATTGCAGAGGTCACCACTTGCTCACTGCTGCGCATCGTCAGATACCAGCCTTTTTTGCTGATTAAATCACTGCTGTCAGGATTAGCTTCAGAGTTGATGGCTACCAAGGAAGCTTCGCAAATCATCGCTGCACCACAATTAGTGGCTTCGCTGCTTAACCAATTTGCATTGCTCGGCTGATCCTTAATCATGTAAAAACGGTTTTCGACGGCATTTGAATTGGCATAAAAATCGACTGGCTTTTCACGGTCACCTGAACCCAAAAGCAGCACATAAGTGCCATTTTCATCCACCACATCGGGGCCAAACATAAATTTGCGATTACTTGTACCGTTACCCCCAAAAGCCGCTATTTTTGTGATGGTCCAGGTAGAAGGGTCGGCATCACCAATTTCCGAATTTGCAGTAGCGCCGGAAATGCGATAAACATTGCCACCCAAATCGGCGATATAAATATACTTTGCATAGCCTTCTGCATCAGGAATCACCGTTGCATCGGCGATCACGCTGCTTTCAGTGCTGAAGCTAGCCAGCAAACCACCATCCACACCATTCAGAACAAAAATCTGCTTGCCTAAATTACCGCAATTATTCGTATCGTCATCCACATCATGACAGGTGTCATAACCACCGCCCATCACCAGCAAAGGACTGGATCCATTAACCCTAGACTTAAATACTTTTGCTGAAGACCAGGTTTGACCAAGATCGGCTAATTCCCCCGCATCTTTTCTCCACATCAAATTAGGGGTGAAAGGATCACTCACATCAAACGCATAGAGTGCATTACCGCCGCGCCGCAAAGTGGCATAAATGTAAGCTGTACCCCCTTCGTTATAGGCGGTGACCGGACCATCCATCCCATAAGCTTTGGGGCTTGCGCCAGTATTATCATAGCCAGAAAATGCGATGGCTTGCGTATTGTCGTAAATGCGTTTTATTTTGCCGAAGAACTCCGGCGGCACAAAACTCCATAGCTCTTTACCTGCGTTCGGGTCTGCAGGACTATCGCCTCGGTTCCCATTCACCGCACGCAGTAGTCCATCGTTACCACCATAAAATACTACAACACCCGTTTCCGGAAACTCAATCGCGACTGGACGTGAATGTACAATATCCCCATGCACGGATGGGCGCTTTTCTGTCAAATTCCCATTGGTGTTCTCATCCTTCACGTCCTTACCGAGGAACCAATTAATCATATTGTCACGCTCAGTATTATTAGCTGCACCCAAATCTGCGGCGCTCACAGTAGTGGCATCAAAATTTGGCGGCAACCCTGAACCGCATCCAGCAGCCGCACAAGTTTTCACAGTTCTGGTGGTACTGCTTCTCAGCACATAAGCCTGCGCGCCTTTCTCTACGATGTTGCCATCGGGCGTATTTGAGCTTTCTTTGGTAATACAGCCACCTTCACGCGCCAGCGCACTGAAACTCCAGTAGGAATCTGCCAGCAGCGGTGTCCAGTAACTCCGGGCGCATTCCGCAACGAAACCTGTTTCCGGGTTAATCGCGCCTGCATCGTCAGCATCCAGCAAATTCAAAGCAGCACCGCCACCCTCAAAACCCAGCTTATATTGCTTTAAGTTGCCATTCCATCTTGGCTTTCTGTCGGCATCAGGTCTAAACATCCCTACATACACTTGGTTTAAATAAGTGCCTTGCGTATTCACGCTCACCGGCAAACTCACTGAAGCAAACACACTGTTAACAGATTGAATTTTGGAAAAAATATTATTAAGTGCTTTGCTGATATCAGCACCTGCATTCGTTGTGGACGTCACTTTATAGTAGTCTCCACCGCTTACTGTAGCCATGCTTTTTAGCAGTGCACTATTGGCGGGGCCGTTACCTGCATCACCAAGACTCACATCGATGGTATAGGTCGCAATGTTATGAACGCTGCTTTTCATATACTGCGCCCACTCGTTCGCGATGTTGTCTGAAAAACCAGATGGGGAAATTGGAATTTCAGCAATGGCGCCGCTGCCGCCCAATGCGCTTAATCTATTGGTCGCAGTGGTATTGTCACTGTTATTGTCTTTGGTCACGTTGCCACTTGAAGTGGTATTGCCAATATATATGATGTAATTCTTAGGACATGTTACCGCGGCAGGAGAGACATAAGTAGTACTTGTGCTGGAACTGAACGCATTTCCGGGCAATGCATACACGGCTCTGGACTGAGCACTTAAGGAGTTTGTCGTGTTGCCGGCATAGTCTCTTTTGACTTTATTCGCGCCGGCATAAGCAGTTTGCCCGTCAAAGTAAGCATAAGCCTCCATCATGGCCAAACCAAGCGCACGACCATTACCTTTGTCACCATTCTCACTCAAGCTGCTGACAAGGTTGGAATAGGTTGTTTTGGTACTGCTATCCATCAATCGCATCGCGGCGCGCACATAAGCACCCCCAGGATTGCCATTACCGCTGCCTGTTTCAGTATAAAGCATTAACCCTACCCTGAATTTATTGACTGTGAGACCATCGACCACCGATTTCAAAGCAGCCATTTCATTGGTAAAGGCAGTACTCCAGTTTGCAGTATTGTCCAAAATAATTAACACATTAGGGATGGTGCTTTGCACGGACTGCGGGTCAACGAACAAATCAATGTCTTCCGCCATCACATTTACATTACAGGTCAGTGCTGTAGCAAGCATTAAGCGTTTGAAAAAATTATTTTTCATGACAAAACCTTCTAGTTAAACCTTTATGTGCAAACCGCATTCTTTTGCGTTTCGGTTAGCAGAACCCGAACCCCAGCATTGATGGCAGTTTTTGCACCAGTTTTGTTGTCATTCACTTCGGCAACAATATCCCATACACTGTTCCAGCTGGAGATGGTCATACCAGCTAGCGCAACACTGCTTCTTGCACCTTGGGTATCAACAGACACAGCAATACACTGTGGCTTAGCTATCGCCACGGTGTAATCAGGAAATCCGTCATTATTAATATCGACCTCTACAGTCTCGGCAGTAGGGGCGACGGTGAAAGGTGAACTCAACACCTGTTCAATTGCAATGTTGGCGGCGGCAATCGCCTCCTCTCTAAGCTGCATGTTGCCTACCGCTTTAAGGTTGGTATTACTCAGCATGAATGCACTGGTGACCATTAAGGTAATCAAAATCAGCATAATCATGCCCATCAACATCGTGATGCCGCGCTGTTTGTGAGGTGATAATGGCATTTTCATGGTGTAAGTCTTCTACCTGCAACATTTTGAATGCGTACTGTTGTTGAAAAAACATGGCGCTTGTAGTTATCGTTGAACGGTTCAATTGCCAAGGTGCCAAGGTTATAGGCCTTGCTGTCGGTATAACCTGCCGTCGGTGAATCAGCTCTTGCAAGTACATAAAGTTTCACCACGACTACATTCGCAAGCTGAAGTGCTCCGCAGGCTGCAGCCGCATCAGCACAGCTTACAAACACATCAGGCACACCATCACCGCGATTCGTTGGAGAGGTCAGGTTATTTGGGTTTGCCCACACAATGCTGCTAGCATAATTAACATCAGCGCCTGAGTCACTTTTGTTATCGATACCCAATTCAACATGAAACGCTTCTACACCTTCAACCAATGGCATCGCTTCGGCATGTGACAAGCTTCCCTCTTGCGCAGACAGCATTAAAGTTGGAATACCGTCGCCTTCTGTTCTGGCATAGTCACGCACATAATAAATATTCGAGATATATTTGCGTTTACGTACTATATTCGTTGCACAGTCCTTATCTTTCATATCATTAAAGTCAGCTGCAAGGTTGGACAATACAAACGGCTTAATTTCTGGCACTAAAGGTGCGGAGCAATAATTGTTATAAGTGCGTGATGCCTGAAAGTACAGGCCGCCTGCCACATCCTCGCAATTGCCTCCAGATCCTGCAATGCAGGTTTCGGCATGTCTGACCACTAGCAAATCAGTACCTGCTTTTCGGTTCGCAGAAAAATCCGTTTCACATGCAGCGCCTGCAGGTACTGTTTCCCTATAAACCTGTACCGGTATGCCAATTAAATTATGCATATCCTGCTCTGTCCATGTGGCAAAAGCCGCACATGGATTAGGCACTGCTCTCGGTGTGGTAGGTATTAAAAGCGGATCGCCTTCCGGAGCTGCCTTCGAGGTCAAGTTGTCAAATTCAGGCGCATATTCTCCCCAGAACCCTCCATGTGCGATATCTTCTTGCAGAATCTGTAATGCAAAGCGACCATTTTCAATTTGACTGCTGGTCTTGGCTAGCTCTGCGTTTGTTCGGTTCACATTCATAAACAAAACTGAGAGCGCTAGAATAACTAGTAGACTTAATGCAACTGCAACCATTAACTCTGCAATACTGAAACCAACCTGTCTTAAACGATGCATGGTTGGTTTTCGCGCTGCAATTGAATACGCTCGTGTCATGTCAATGTCGCAATACGAACAACCGTAGTAATGACACGGCGGCATAAATCACCGCTGCAATTGGATTCGGCAGAATCATATAAACCTGCTCCACAGCTGACACTTTCAGGTGGCGCGGAAATTGGGGTTAGTCCTTGCCAAGCCACGGTGATCATATATCGGTTAACACCAACACTCTCAATACAGCCGCGGCCACCGACCATAGCGCCAACATCATTGCCACCTGACTTTTCTGCTGCACCCTGCAACGCAAGACACCATTCATTCAAATCTCGCTCTTGCTGGGTATCACCGGCTGCAGGGCATGCACTTCCTGCCCCGTAAGTCTCACCAGTAACATAGGTAGCGGCAGCATTCTGATTCACCTGAATGCGGTTAGCCATATCGTTAAGTAATAAAATTGCCTGTGCACGTTGGTAGGACTCCATCTCAGCAGCTTGCAATCGTGTCTGCAAACCTGCCAAACCCAGTAAGCCTATCGCAAGCACAATGAGCGTTACCAACACCTCTAGCAGCATCCCGCCGTTTTGAAATTCTGGTGCCTTGATGTAGTTCATTTGTGATTTACCATTTACTGGCTGGCGATTTTACGCCAGCACTATTCAGAGACAGCTCACCGTCATCTGCCTGAGAGCCTTTAGGCGTCATGGTGATAGTAAAAATCGGAGGGCTCGCGGCATTATTCACATCTATTGATAGCGTATATTTAGCACTTACATCAGATGATAATGCATAACCGCTAGCTTCAAGCTTGCCAAGATCCGCATACTCTCGATCTGCCAGCAGGAACTGTTGCTGACGGCTGGCAATATCCATCATTTCGGCCTGCGCTGCCGCACGATTGCCTCGCATGACGTATTGCTGATAACTCGGGAAGGCAATCATTGCCAAAATACCGATAATTGCAATCGCCACCATCAGCTCGACCAAGGTAAAACCTCGGACGAGCGCGAAATGCCGACCAGAAGCGAAGCGGCAATGTAATTCTTCTGAAAAATTGTTCATACAAAATCCTTTTAATGGCAGTTTATATTATGCAAAATTCTATTTTGATTACCAGTATTTTCAGACAATTGGTCAACCCAAGCCGACAAGCGGCAAATGTAAATTTTCTATCTACCCAATGCCGGCTAATGCAGCCTAAGTTTGAGCTGGCTTTATGTTAAAATCACAGGCAAATATTCTAGGAATGCATCATGTCCCGCTCCATTTTAAGCATGATTATTATCAGTTTCTTACTCAGCGCCTGCGGCACCAAAGGCATGCTGTATCTTCCTGAGCGGGAGTACCCCTTGCCTGCCCAAACACCAGCAGAAAAAGCGCCTGCAGATGCAAGCAAAAAATAATTGAATCAATTCAGCCTATTGAATCAACTCTAATCAACCAAGCAAAGCCAACAAATCAAAGTGAATAACGTGAACGCCTTTACCTTTAAAAATAATCTGCTGCACGCTGAAGATACTGCACTGACCCAAATTGCAGAAAACATCGGCACACCTTGTTATGTATACTCAAAATCGGCGCTGACACATGCATTCAAAAATTTTAGTGCTGGATTCAAACATGCTGATCATTTAGTGTGCTTTGCCGTGAAATCCAACCCTAGCCTTGCCATTTTGAATCTGTTTGCCAAAATGGGCGCCGGTTTCGATATTGTTTCGGGTGGCGAACTGGCAAGGGTGGTGGCCGCAGGTGGTGACCCGGCAAAGGTAGTATTTTCCGGTGTAGGTAAAACTGCCGAGGAAATGCGTGCCGCATTGGAAGCAGGCATTTTATGTTTTAATGTCGAGTCTGCCAGTGAGCTGGCGCGCCTGAACGACATTGCAGGCTTTATGGGTAAAGTGGCTCCGGTATCACTGCGCGTGAACCCTAACGTGGATGCAAAAACTCACCCCTACATTTCTACCGGCCTAAAAAATAATAAATTCGGCGTTGCCTACGAGGACGCGCTCGACATTTATTTACAGGCCGCTGCAATGCCGAATATTGCTGTACACGGGGTTGATTGTCACATTGGTTCGCAAATCACTGAACTATCTCCCTTTATGGACGCGTTTGACCGCGTGCTGGCGCTGGTCGATGCACTGGAGAAAAACGGCATTAATATCCAGCATATCGATTTGGGTGGCGGCATCGGCATCTGCTACAGCGATGAAACTCCGCCTGATTTTGGCGAATATGCCAAAGCGATGTTGGCAAAATTAGGTTCTCGCAAAGTTAAACTGGTGTTTGAACCCGGCCGCGCCCTAGTTGGCAACGCGGGGGTACTGCTAACTAAAGTAGAGTACTTAAAACACACGGAAACCAAAAATTTTGCCATAGTAGACGCTGCAATGAACGACCTGATGCGTCCTGCGCTTTATGATGCTTATCATGCGATTGAGGCGGTTGAGCCACGCGACGCCAGCACCCGCAATTATGAAATCGTAGGGCCGGTCTGTGAGAGCGGCGATTTCCTTGGACACGACAGGGAAATGGCACTGGCTGAAGGCGATTTGCTGGCCATTATGTCTGCAGGTGCATACGGTATGAGCATGGCCAGCAATTACAATACGCGCCCACGCGCTGCAGAAGTGATGGTGGATGGCGATCAGTTCACCGTCATACGCCAGCGCGAAAAAGTGCAGGATTTATTTGCGCTGGAAAGTGTTATCAAATAGCACTTGAACAACACTATATAACCAATAAAAAAAGCGAAGGTTCCCCTTCGCTTTTTTTATTGCAGCACTGCAATTAATTAATCAAAAATAACCGTTTTGTTCGCATAGAGCAAAATACGGTTTTCAATGTGCCAGCGCACCGCTTTAGATAGCACCACGCGCTCCAGATCGCGGCCTTTCTGAATTAAATCTTCCACTTGATCGCGATGTGAAATACGCTCGATATCCTGTTCGATAATCGGGCCTTCATCCAGCACTTCTGTCACGTAATGACTGGTGGCGCCAATCAGTTTAACGCCACGCTCGAAAGCGCGATGATAAGGTCTGGCACCGATAAATGCCGGCAAGAATGAATGATGAATATTAATAATACGCTGTGGATAGCGCGCCACAAAATCCGGCGATAGAATCTGCATGTAGCGCGCCAGTACGATTAAATCGATATCGTATTGCTCAAATAGTTTAAATTGAGCGGCCTCAGCCTCAGCCTTATTCTCCTTGGTGACTGGGATATGATGAAAATCGATGCCATAAAACTGCACCAGTTTCTCCGTATCGCGGTGGTTGCTGATGACCAAGGGGATTTCACAGGCAAGCTCACCGCTTTTATGACGATGTAACAAATCGGCCAGACAATGGTCATACTGCGAAACCATAATGGCTACACGTGTTTTGTGCTGAGAGAGTTTGAGCTGCCATTGCATACTGAATTTGCCGGCAATGCCTGCAAACGCTTGATTGAAACTGGCTTCATCCAGATTAAACTCGGTCCAATCCCATTCCACGCGCATGAGAAATAGATTATTTTCTGCATCCTGATGCTGGTCTGCGTGTAAAATATTGGCATTGTGCTGAAGCAGAAAATCAGCGATTGCCGCTACAATGCCGCGCGCATCCGGACAAGTAATCAACAAGGTTGCAGTGTTTTTCATATAAGACTTCATTAATATGTGAATTGAAACTTGTGCGATTATACCCGATGCACCTGCGGGCGGAAAAATCCCTGATGCTGCAATGACCTATTTCATATTGAGTGATTGTTTAAATGACTAAAGAAACCCAAATTGTATTGGCGAACCCACGTGGCTTCTGTGCCGGGGTAGACCGTGCAATCATCATCGTTGAACAAGCACTGGAAAAATTCGGCGCACCGATTTACGTGCGCCACGAAGTAGTACACAACAAGTTTGTGGTAGATCAACTGCGCAGCAAGGGTGCTGTTTTTGTTGAGGAACTGGATGAGATTCCAGCTGGCAGTACTGTTATTTTCAGTGCACATGGCGTTTCAAAGGCAGTGCGTGCAGAAGCTGAAGCGCGCGGCTTAACTGCTTACGATGCCACTTGCCCGCTGGTCACCAAAGTGCATATTGAGGTTGAAAAAATGCGCAAGGCCGGCATGGAAATTATCATGATAGGCCACAAAGGTCACCCTGAAGTGGAAGGCACGATGGGACAAGTTGAACCCGGGCAGGAAAATCACAGCATGTTTTTGGTGGAAACCCCGGAAGATGTTGCCAAATTATCAGTGAAAAATCCGGATAAGCTGGCTTATGTGACACAAACGACATTATCTTTGGATGATGCTGCCAAAGTGATTCAAGCTTTGCAGTCACGCTTCCCCCATATTCACGCGCCCAAAAGCGATGACATCTGCTACGCCACCCAAAACCGCCAAGACGCGGTCAAGCTCATGGCAAAAGACTGCGATCTGGTGATTATCGTGGGTTCACCTAACAGCTCAAACTCCAACCGTTTACGCGAAGTCGCTCAGAACCAAGGCGTTGAAGCTTACATGGTGGATAATGCAGGCTTTTTGAAAGCCGAGTGGTTGACCAACAAGAAAAAAATCGGTGTTTCCGCTGGAGCATCAGCACCTGAAGTGTTGGTGCAAGAAGTCATTGCCAAACTGCAGCAGCTAGGCGCGCAGCAAGTGGAAGAACTACAGGGTGTCGTTGAAAATGTGGTGTTCCAGCTGCCCAAGAATCTTACTTCAGCTAAAAAATCAGCTTCATCATCCACCAGTTGAAACCGTTTAAAGTTCCTATTTCAGCGCTGGTGCTCATCCATACCGCAGACTTAAAAGTACTGATTATGGAGCGCGCCGATAAACCGGGTTACTGGCAATCCGTCACCGGCAGCATCGAGGCAAACGAAAGCCCCAGAGATGCAGCCATTCGCGAGGTTTCTGAAGAAACCGGACTAGATGCGCTTGCCTACGATTTTGAAAATTGGCAGGTCTCCAATGTGTATGAAATCTACCCGCACTGGCGCCATCGCTATGCCCCTGGAGTGACCGAAAATCGTGAACATCTGTTTGGGCTAATGCTACCGGATACGCTGCCTGTAACACTGGCACCCGATGAGCATACACGTTACGAGTGGGTGGACTGGCGCGAGGCAGCTAAACGCGTATTTTCCTGGACCAATGTGGATGCGCTGAAAAGATTAGGTGAACGTCACCAATTAACGTTATAAAATAACGTTTTAAGGATTATCAATACTATGCAAGTATCCCCAATCAAATTTGAAAAATTTCAAGCCATAGAAGACGCCGATTGCCAGCGTCGCATTATTGCGGCCAAAGAAAAACTAGGTAAGCGCCTCGTCATTTTAGGGCACCACTATCAGCACGAGAGTGTGTATCGCCATGCAGATTACACCGGTGATTCACTCAAATTATCGCGCTACACCGAAAACCTAGATGCAGAATATATTGTATTTTTGGGGGTGCACTTTATGGCTGAAGTGGCGGATATTCTAAGCCGCCCGGAACAGATTGCCATTTTGCCGGATATGGCAGCCGGCTGCTCCATGGCAGACATGGCTAACCTTGCCAAAGTAGAGCGCAGCTACCGCGAACTGAACAAAGTGCTCAATTTTGATGAAACTATCACGCCCATCACTTACATCAATTCGGCTGCGGATTTAAAAGCCTTCTGCGGCGAGCACGGTGGTATTGTCTGCACCAGTACCAATGCACCAAAAATTCTGGAGTGGGGCTTCGCGCAGCGTGAAAAAGTGCTGTTCTTCCCTGACCAGAATTTGGGGCGTTGGAGCGGCTATAAAATGGGCATTCCACTGGAGCAGATGCCGGTTTGGGATCCTGACCTGCCACTAGGCGGCCTGACCGAAGCGCAAATCAAGAATGCAAAAATTCTGCTCTGGAAAGGGCATTGTGCGGTACACCAGATGTTCCGTTTGCAGAACATCGAGCGTTTCCGCGCTGAACACCCTGACGGCAATGTGATTTCACACCCTGAAGCACCCTTTGAAGTATGCCAGCATTCAGACTATGTAGGCTCTACCGAATATATCCTGAAAACCGTGTCTGAAGCGCCACCCAATACCAAATGGTTAGTCGGCACCGAACTGAATCTGGTGACACGTTTAGCTGAACAGATGAAGCCAGAAGGCAAGCTGGTGCAGTTTATGAGTCATGTGGTGTGCGAATGCTCTACCATGGCACGCATAGACCCGCAGCATCTGGCTTGGGTATTAGAGAATCTGGTTGAAGGCAATGTAGTAAACCAGATTAAAGTGCCGGAACACGAAGCCAAATTGGCGAAATTGACCTTGGATAGAATGCTGGCGGCCTCCTGATGAGTTGCCCGCTCTGCCAGCCCAGTCCGCACCCGATACTGTGGCAAGACGCGTTCTGTCGCGTCGTGCTGCTGAACGATGCCGACTATCCGGCTTATTGTCGGGTGGAACTTTTATCGCACATCAAAGAAATGACTGACTTGGTTCCCGTAGAACGCGCACGCATGATGAAAACCGTATTTGCGGTTGAGTTGGCGCTCAGGGAAATGTTCAACCCAGACAAAATCAATTTAGCTAGTTTAGGTAACAAAACCCCACACTTGCATTGGCATGTGATTCCGCGTTTTGAGCATGACAGACACTTCCCCAACTCACACTGGGGAGAAGCCATGCGCGAAAGTGCAGTTACAGGTCTGGATGACAAAGTAATTCAACTGCTCTCAGAAAAAGTAAAGGCACATGTAGAATGTGCCTTGAATACTGATTAAGTTGAATACTTGCTAAATTAAATACTTGCTAGATATCCAGCCTTAATCTACCAGCAATCTCTCCACCACTTTGCCGTTGATGAGATGGCTTTCGATAATTTCATCGATGTCATCGTTGTCCACAAAGGTATACCAGATCGCCTGCGGATACACTACCAGCAGTGGACCTTCGCCACAACGATCAAAGCAACCTGCACGGTTGATACGCACTTTACCCTGTCCATTTAAACTCAGTTTCTTCACGCGTGACTTCATGTGGTCAAATGCTGCCTCTGCGCCTTTATCGGTGCAGCAGGCTGCGCCATCTTCGCGTTTGTTCAAACAGAAAAATACGTGATGTTCAAAATAATTATTCATGCTTTTTTCTCATAGGTTTAACAGACCAATCCACGAAACACACTAAAATCACGAACAAAATCAACACCAGCAGCAACTAACATTTTAATCCTCAAAAGTTATCTAGCCGTTCAATTTTCATATTGATACTGGAATCAAAGTACGTCAGCTTATAAATATCAAAAATATCTGCAGTTTTTCTGGATTGCTTCGCCATGCTCGCAATGACGTCATCGCGAGGCTGAAAGCCGTGGCGATCCAGTGCAATATTTAAGACAAAACCAACACTGGACATTTTGATTTTTAAGACTTTATTATCTAGCGATTAGGATTTTTAATTTCTACTAGGCATTCGAGCGCAATCGTCATAAATTTCTCAAAATCAAAATAGCCACGGCGGCTAGGTGAAAACAGTACACATAGTATGGCGAGCCGAAGCCAACACCGGATATTTTGATTTTCAGAAATTTACTCTGTGGCCAGACTGTCTTGCTGGGTAAATGTCCAAGTCCTCGTAATACTCAATATATCCACTTCCTTGCGTATATCATCTGGAAACACCGCATAAGGCGCCCCTAGCTCTACGATATGCTTGGCTGCTGCATCCAGCACTTTGTGCCCGGAGCTGCGATTGATTTCAATGCTGTCGATGCTGCCATCAGGCTTGAGTGAAACCGTCATTTGCAGCTGACCATACAGTTTTAAATCTCTGGCAGCTTCCGGATAGTTGAGATTGCCAATTTTTTCTACTTTTTGACGCCAGGCTTCCACATACAGCGCATATTTATATTCTTTGGTGCGCCCGCCCACGAATTTACGCTTCGGGCGCTTTTGATAATCGTCCTGCTGCTTGGCAATTGTTGCCTCAAGCTTTTCCATTTCCAGAGCTGCAGCAGTAATTTCTGCAAGATTAAGCTTTTTAGTGGGGTTGGTTTGATTATCTGGCTGGGTTTCCTGTACGGCTGTTTTTTGCGCAGGCTGCGATTCAACCGCTTTTGCGGCATTAATCTGTGTCATTAGCTCCTGCGCTTGTTTTTCCAGTTCGGCCACGCGCTTTTGCGCGCGCGATTCACTAGTTTTCTGCAAGCTTGCTTGCGCGACCTGTTTGTCACTGACGACAGGCTGCGGCTTGGGCTCTGATTTTTGCGGTTTCAGTGCCGGCAGCGCCGTTTTCATCTTGCGGTCTTGTTCGGTATTACCCCCTCGGTCGAGATTGGCTTGTGCATAAGTTTCGGTGTTGTCAGGCTGGGTTTGCGTCTTGGCATTGACCAGCACCACTTCCAGCACTGCAAAATTATCCTTGAATTTATTGAGTTCAGGCTCAAAATGCAGGCTCAGCAATACAAGATGTAACAGCACTGAACTCCAGAGTGCAATCGCCATGGCACTCATGGTTTTTAGTTTAAGCAAAAAACTTTGCATGGCTTTCAATTTAATCGTTACCAAGCTTTACACTTTTTAAGAGATTGATTTCAATGCATCCAGCAGTTTTTGATGAATGCCGCCAAAACCACCATTACTCATGACCAGCACTTGGTCACCGGGCGACGCCACTTTAACGATTGCATTGATTAAGCTATTTAAATCCTCATGCACCTGCGTTTTAGCAGCAATAGGCTGCAGCGCCTCCTTGGCATCCCAACCTAAGTTTGCCGAGAAACAAAATACCAAATCCGCCTGTTTCAAACTCGCTGGCAGCGCATTTTTCATCACACCCAGCTTCATGGTATTGGAGCGCGGTTCCAATACCGCAATGATGCGTGCCTTGCCCACTTTGGCGCGCAAACCTGCCACGGTAGTATCAATCGCCGTTGGATGATGCGCAAAATCGTCGTAGACCGTCACGCCATTAACCTCGCCGCGCACTTCCATGCGGCGTTTCACATTTTTAAATTCACCCAGTGCGGCCATACTGACTTCAGGGCTAACACCGACATGACGTGCTGCGGCGATGGTGGCCAGCGCATTCATGCGGTTATGCTCACCCAGCAAATCCCACTGCACACGACCTAATATTTTGCCCTGATAAAGCACATCAAAACTGCCGTCACCACTCGCATTCGCTGCCTGCCAATCCGCATCGGTGCCGAATTTCTCCACCGGTGTCCAGCAGCCCTTATCCAGCACGCGCTGCAGGCTTGCTTCTTTGCCATTGACCACCACCAGCCCCTGCTGCGGTACGGTGCGCACCAAATGGTGGAATTGTTTTTCAATCGCCGGTAAATCATCAAAAATATCGGCGTGGTCAAACTCCAGATTGTTCAGCACTGCAGTACGCGGGCGGTAATGTACGAACTTTGAGCGTTTATCAAAAAAGGCAGTGTCGTACTCATCAGCCTCAATGACAAAGAAAGGAGATGTGCTTTTAGCATCCTGCGCTGGCGTTTGCGGTAATCTTGCCGACACCGCAAAATTCTCCGGCACGCCACCAATCAAAAAGCCGGGGGCTAATCCGGCATATTCCAATATCCACGCCAACATCGAGCTAGTCGTTGTTTTGCCATGCGTTCCAGCAACTGCGAGCACCCACTTACCTTGCAATACATTCTCTGACAGCCATTGCGGGCCTGAGATATAAGGCAGGCCGCGATTGAGAATTTCTTCCATCAGCGGATTACCACGTGACACGACATTACCAATGACATAAATATCAGGGTTGAGCTGTGTTTGCTCAGGATCGAAACCTTCGATGAGTTCAATTCCCTGTGCTTCCAGCTGCGTGCTCATGGGCGGATACACATTGGCATCGCAACCGGTGACTCGATGACCGGCTTGCTTGGCCAGCACGGCAATGCCACCCATGAAGGTGCCGCAAATGCCTAAAATATGAATGTGCATGATGTGAAAATTATCCTAAATTAGGGGCGAGCCAACGCTCTAAATAATCTTTTTCCAGATTTCTGCGGTTTGCCATATCCAACAACTGGTCTTCACCGATTTTATCCACGCTGAAATATTTGGCATCGTGATGCGCCAGATAGAACCCTGAAACTGCGGCGGCAGGCTGCATGGCAAATGACTCTGTGAGTGTCATGCCAATTTCTTCTGCCTGCAGCAGTTTAAACATTTCGGGTTTAATGGTGTGATCGGGGCAAGCCGGGTACCCCGGTGCCGGGCGTATGCCTTGATACTGTTCTTTAATCAGCGCTTCCGCATCCAGTTTTTCGTCTGGCGCATAACCCCACAAGTCGGTACGCACACGCTCATGCATATATTCAGCGAAAGCTTCCGCAAGCCTATCTGCCAACGCTTTAAACATAATGGCATTGTAATCATCATGCGCCGCCTCAAATTGCACCAACCGTTTTTCCATACCTAAGCCTGCGGTCACCGCAAATAGGCCGATGTAATCATCGCTGCCTTTAGGGGCAATAAAATCCGCCAGACACTGGTTGGGGCGTGGTACACCATCGATGACTGGCTTCACCGTTTGCTGGCGCATGCCATACCAAGTAAAAGCCACTTGCTTGCGTGATTCATCCGTATAAATCTCGATGTCATCATCATGCACGCTATTGGCAGGCATCAATGCAATCACACCACTAGCATTCAACCAGCGTCCTTCAATCATTTTTTTCAGCATCGCCTGTGCTTCGGCAAACACTTTGCTTGCCGCTTCGCCCACCACTTTATCAGTCAGAATCGCAGGATAAGAACCCGCCAAATCCCAAGTCTGGAAAAACGGTGTCCAGTCGATATATTGCGCAATTAAGCCTAAGTCGATATTTTTAAACACACGGCGGCCTATAAATTTTGGCTTAACCGGAGCGCCGTCACCAGTAAATGAAAGTGTAGCTTTATTGGCGCGTGCTTGCGCCAAAGTCAGCAGCGGCGTACCTTTTTTATTGCCGTGCTGGATACGTGCCTTTTCATAATCTGCCTGTACTTCGGCAATGTAGCTGTCTTTGGTTTCCGGCGTGAGCAGTGATTGCATTACCGCCACCGAACGTGAGGCGTCCGGCACATAAATCACCGGCCCTTCATAGTGCGGTGCAATTTTGACTGCCGTATGCGCGCGCGAAGTCGTGGCGCCGCCAATCAGCAGCGGCGTTTTCAGACCGCTGAAATGCGGGTCACGCTGCATTTCCTTAGCCACATACGCCATTTCTTCCAGTGACGGTGTAATCAGGCCGGATAAACCAATAATGTCTGCGTTCTCTGCTTTAGCCATCGCTAGAATCTCTGCCGCAGGCACCATCACCCCCATGTTCACCACTTCAAAGTTGTTGCACTGCAGCACCACAGACACAATATTTTTGCCGATGTCGTGCACATCGCCTTTTACTGTGGCAATCACTACTTTGCCTTTAGGCTTGGCCACAATGCCGGTACGTTTTTCTTCCAGCGCTTTTTCTTCTTCAATAAATGGAATCAAGTGCGCTACGGCTTGTTTCATGACGCGTGCGGATTTCACCACCTGCGGCAGAAACATTTTGCCCTGACCAAACAAATCACCGACCACGTTCATGCCATCCATCAGCGGGCCTTCAATCACATGAATCGGACGACCGCCATTATTCATCACCTGCTGACGCGCCTCTTCGGTGTCTTCGATAATGAATTCAGTGATGCCATGCACCAATGCATAAGTTAAGCGCTGCTGCACACTGGCAGGATGTTCAGGCGTCCCGCGCCATTCCAATGTCGCTTCTTCTTTCTTACCGCCCGCCTTCAGCGTGCCGGCAAACTCAATCATGCGTTCGGTAGCATCCGGTCTGCGGTTGAGCACCACGTCTTCTACGCGCTCTTTTAACTCAGGCGCCAGATCGTCATACACGCCCATCATGCCAGCATTAACAATGCCCATGGTCATGCCCGCTTTAATGGCATGGTAGAGGAACACAGTATGAATGGCCTCACGCGCCGGGTCATTGCCGCGGAAGCTGAAACTCACGTTGGAAACGCCACCTGAAATTTTGGCATGCGGCAGATTCTGTTTAATCCAGCGCGTGGCGTTAATGAAATCCACCGCGTAGTTGTTATGCTCTTCAATGCCGGTGGCGATAGCGAAAATATTAGGGTCGAAAATGATATCCTCAGGCGGGAAACCCGTCGCTACCAGCAAATCATAAGCACGCTTACAGATTTCTGTTTTGCGCTCAAACGTATCGGCTTGGCCTTTTTCATCAAATGCCATCACAATCACGGCAGCACCGTAACGACGGCACAGTTTGGCCTGGCGCAGAAACTCCGCCTCGCCTTCTTTCATGGAGATGGAATTGACGATAGCCTTACCCTGCACGCACTTCAAACCGGCTTCAATCACTTCCCATTTCGATGAGTCGATCATGATAGGCACGCGCGCAATATCCGGCTCAGATGCGACCAGATTCAGGAAATGCGTCATGGCTTTCACTGCATCCAGCATGCCTTCGTCCATGTTGATATCAATCACTTGCGCACCGTTTTCCACCTGCTGACGCGCAACGCTCAGCGCCTCTTCGTACTGTTCGTTGATAATCATGCGCGCAAAAGCTTTGCTGCCCGTCACATTAGTGCGCTCGCCCACATTCACAAACAAGGAATTATCATCAATGATGAACGGCTCTAGACCGGAGAGTCTGGTATAAGGCGGTATGACAGGCACCTGTCTTGGCGGCAAATCTTTAATCGCCTCATAAATGGCATTGATGTGCGCCGGTGTGGTGCCGCAGCAGCCGCCTGCAATGTTCACAAAGCCACTGTCGGCGAACTCTTTAACCAGACTGGATGTCACACCCGGCGTTTCATCAAAACCGGTATCACTCATCGGGTTTGGCAAACCGGCATTAGGATAAATGCAGACAAAGGTATCCGCCACTTTAGATAACTCTTCTGCATAAGGACGCATTAAAGTTGCACCCAGCGCACAGTTCAAACCAATCGTCAGCGGTTTAGCGTGACGCACTGAGTGCCAGAACGCAGTCACGGTTTGGCCAGACAAAATACGCCCGGAAGCATCAGTCACCGTGCCGGAAATCATGATAGGCAAGGTATAACCAACTTCTTCAAAGAAACTGTCAATCGCAAACAAAGCGGCCTTGCAGTTCAGCGTATCGAAGATGGTTTCCACCATCAAAATATCGACACCACCTTCAACCAAGGCACGCGTCTGCTCCAGATAAGCACTCACGAGCTGATCAAAGCTAATATTGCGAGCTGCAGGATCATTCACATCAGGGGAAATAGAAGCAGTTTTCGGTGTAGGGCCTAAAGCGCCCGCAACAAAACGCGGTTTATCAACGGTGCTGTACTTTGTACATGCAGCTTTTGCCAGCTTGGCCGCCTCTACATTCATCTCATACACCAGATGCGCCATGTGATAGTCATCCTGCGCAACGCTGGTAGCCCCAAAGGTGTTGGTTTCAATAATGTCCGCACCCGCAGCCAGATATTTCTCGTGAATTTCCTGAATAATATGCGGTTGTGTCAAAGTCAGCAGTTCGTTATTGCCTTTAACAAACAACTCACGCTCACCCGCCGGTGCTTTAAAATCAACGAAACGCTCGCCGCGATAATCCGCTTCCGTCAGCTTGTATTGCTGAATCATAGTGCCCATTGCACCATCCAGAATCAGAATGCGCTGCTGTAGCAGTTCACGAAGTTTTATTTCTGTGGGAGATAGATTGGGTTGGGTCATGGAAAATGCATCAAAAATGGTTACACAATTTTACCATGCCCACAGGCAGTTACTAAATGTCGACGCGTCTATACTGTATTGCTTCTGCAATATCCGCGGCCTGAACATCCGGTTTTTCCGCAAGGTCTGCAATAGTGCGTGCGAGTTTTAATATGCGGTGATATGCGCGCGCGGATAAATTTAGTTTTGAAATCGCGCTTTTCAGCAAGCTCAAACCTACTTCATCCGGCTGGCACCATGCATCTATTTCACTCGTATTCAAGGCAAAATTAGGCTTGCCCTGACGTGCCAATTGCAGAGCACGCGCTGCTTCTACTCTGCGGCGGATATTTGCGCTGGATTCAGCGACGCTATTTTCAGTCAGTTCATCCTGCTTTAGAGCACTCACTTCAATATGCATATCAATACGATCTAACAACGGGCCCGAAATTTTTGCGCGATAGCGCGATATTTGGTCGGGCGTACAACGGCATTTATTATTAAAGTGCCCCAAATATCCACAAGGGCATGGGTTCATGGCTGCTATTAATTGAAACTGTGCAGGAAACTCTGCCTGTCTGGCTGCGCGGGAAATAGAAATATGCCCGCTTTCCAAAGGCTCACGCAATACTTCCAGCACCTTGCGGTCAAACTCCTACTGGGAAATTCATCCAAAAACAACACGCCGTGATGCGCCAAAGAAATTTCACCCGGGCGCGGCACACTGCCACCGCCCACCAGTGCCACACCAGAAGCGGTGTGATGCGGAGCCCGAAAAGGCCTGCGCTTCCAATTTTCCAACTTGTAATGCCCGTGCAGAGACTGCAAAGCCGCTGATTCCAATGCTTCTGCATCACGCATGGCTGGCAAAATGCCGGCAAAACGGCTCGCCAGCATGGTCTTACCGGCACCGGGCGGCCCGCACATTAAAACACTGTGTCCGCCAGCTGCCGCAATTTCCAGCGCCCGCTTAGGGGCAAGCTGCGCTTTTACTTCACTGAAATCTGGATAATGCACCTGATTCACTTGCTGCGATACGGATAATTGCACCAATGCAGTGCGGCCAGCCAAATGTGCGCACACTTCTAGCAGTGAGTGCGCCGGATAAATTTTGGCTGTTTCTACCAGCGCGGCTTCTGCAGCACTTTCTGCAGGCAGAATAAACGCACGTCCGATTTTGGAGGATTTGTAAGTCATCGCCAGTGCACCGCGCACGGCACGTAGCTCACCGGTGAGCGCAAGCTCGCCGGCAAACTCATATTGCGACAGCGTATCAGCAGGTATCTGACCGCTGGCTGCCAGTATGCCCAAGGCAATGGGTAAATCGTAACGACCGCTCTCTTTGGGTAAATCAGCCGGCGCCAGATTGACCGTAATACGCCTGGCAGGAAACTCAAAACGCGCAGTTAATATAGCTGCACGTACGCGGTCTTTACTCTCCTTAACCTCCGCCTCCGGCAACCCGACAATGGTAAAACTAGGCAGCCCGTTGGCAAGATGCACCTCAACCGTCACTTCGGGAGCATCCATTCCCGTTAATGCACGACTATGCAGAACCGCGAGTGCCATTGATGCGGCTTAATTCTGCTGGGAAGCTTCTATTTCAGACAGTCTGGCTTCAAGTGCAGTGAGTTTTTCACGGGTTTTTCGCAGCACCTCTGCCTGCACATCAAACTCCTCACGGGTCACTAGCTCCATTTTGGTGAATACGCTCTTTAATAGTGCATTGAGGTTTTTTTCAACATCACCGAGTGGGGAAGAATTTACTAACTCTTTGATTTTATTAGATATTTCATTTATTTTTTCTGATTGCAGCATACAAATATTCCTAAAGATTGCCCATGAATAAGCAAATTATTATCTGAAGTGGATTCTAAGCCAAAATAAAAAAATATTACAAGCTATTGATTTTTAATGATTATTTAATTGGCACGCCCTTTGCTTTAAGTGAATTGTGCAACATTTTGGACAAATTACTTAAACAAGGAGCTCATAACGTGCGCAAATCATTACTTTCATTATCAATCTTAAGCGCACTTGCAGTGCCAAGCATCACCATGGCGGAGGAAGCTGCACCAGCCAAAAAAGAGGCATCAAACTGGTCTGTAACGACCAACATTGGTTTTGTTTCCAACTACTACACACGTGGTATTTCACAATCATGGCATAAGCCTGCTATCCAAGGCGGTGTTGACCTCGCTCACTCAAGTGGCTTCTACACCGGTATCTGGGGCTCCAATGTGACACCAAACACATTTCCTGACGCTTCAGCAGAAATCGACGTTTACGCTGGTTACAACGGCAGCATCCCAGCTGTTGAAGGCTTGGGTTACTCTGTAGGTGCAATCGGTTACATCTATCCGGGCGGTGACTGGAAAAAATGTGTGGCATGTACATCTGCTACTGGCGGCCCTAACACTGGCGGTCGTTGGGATACTTACGAGGCTAACTTTGGCTTGTCATACAAATGGCTGAGTGCTAAAGCTTCCGTAACACTGGGCGACTGGTTTGGTGCAGAAAAAGGCACAGGTTTTGAGAGTGGTTCAAGCGGCACCACTTATGTTGAGTTGAACGCGGCTTATCCATTGCCTTGGTACGATTTAACCTTGGTGGGTCACGTGGGTCACCTGAATGTATCAACAAAACTGGCGCCTGGTCTTGAAGGTCTAGGTGGCAGAAGCCCAGACTACACCGACTACAAAATTGGTTTGAGCAAGGCTTTCAGCATCATCAATTCTGAAGGCTGGAACGCGGGTCTATACTATGTAGGTGCGAACGACAACGGTTACTGGGGTCAACGCGGCTTTGGCGGCCCAAGCTTCAACGGCAGCACAGAACGTAAAGACTTAGCTGACAACCGCTGGGTTTTCTCTTTGACACGTTCTTTTTAATATTGACCAATGGGCAGGTCTAGGCAAACACCTGGGCCTGCGCTGCTAAATAGGAGAGAAATATGAAATTTGTATCCGCAATTATCAAGCCATTCAAGCTTGACGAAGTGCGCGAGGCACTTTCAAACCTCGGCGTTCAAGGCATCACCGTCACCGAAGTCAAAGGTTTTGGTCGCCAAAAAGGGCACACCGAACTTTATCGTGGTGCTGAATATGTGGTGGATTTTTTACCTAAAGTAAAAATTGAAATCGCAATTCAGGACGACTTGTTGGATCAGGTGATTGAAGCTATTGAAAAATCCGCCTCAACCGGCAAAATCGGTGATGGCAAAATTTTCGTGTTCAATCTTGAGCAAGTTTATCGCATCCGCACCGGTGAAACCGGCGTAGAAGCTTTATAAGGGGATTAAGATGAAGAAATTACTCTCAATGTTTGCTCTGGTAACCGCACTAGGTTTCGGTTACACCAGCACGACATTTGCTGAAGATGCAATGCCGGCTGCTGAGGCAGCGGCAGAAGTTGTCACCACTGAAGCTGCACCTGCTGCAGAAGCTGCGCCAGTAGAAGCCGCACCTGCTGCTGCGGAAGCCGCTCCTGAAGTGACTGTGAACAAAGGCGACACCGCCTGGATGATGGTCGCTACACTATTGGTTATCATGATGGTAGTACCTGGCTTGGCGCTGTTCTACGGCGGCTTGGTGCGCAGCAAAAACATGCTGTCTGTGTTGATGCAAGTTTTAGTCGTGTTCTCACTGGTTTCAGTATTGTGGGCACTGTATGGCTACAGCTTGGCGTTCGGCAGTGGTTCTGGCTTGTTTATCGGCGATTTGGGTAAAGTATTCCTGCAAGGCGTGACGATGGATACGCTGTCAGATACCTTTACTGATAACGTGAAAATTCCTGAAATGATTTTCATCGCGTTCCAATGTACATTTGCCGGCATCACTTGTGCCCTGATTGTGGGTTCTTTTGCAGAACGTATCAAATTCAGTGCAGTGCTCCTGTTCTCAGCCATCTGGTTCACTATCAGCTACTTGCCAATCGCTCACATGGTGTGGGGTTCAGGCGGCTACTTGCTGGACAAAGGTGCGCTCGACTTTGCAGGTGGTACTGTAGTGCACATCAACGCGGCTGTTGCCGGTTTAGTGGGCGCTATCATGTTGGGCAAACGTATCGGTTACGGTAAAGAAGCGCTCACGCCACACAACTTAACTCTGACTATGGTAGGTGCATCATTGCTGTGGGTGGGCTGGTTCGGTTTCAATGCCGGTTCAAACCTGGAAGCAAACGGCGGCGCAGCACTTGCATTCCTCAACACCGTATTTGCTACCGCAGCAGCCGTATTAGCTTGGTCTATCGGTGAAGCAGTGCTGAGAGGCAAGGCTTCAATGCTGGGTGCGGCTTCAGGTGCTGTGGCTGGTTTGGTAGCCATCACCCCAGCTTGTGGTTCAGTTGGCCCGATGGGTGCAATCGTAGTTGGCCTATCAGGCGGCTTCCTGTGCTTGTGGGGTGTGACCGGTCTGAAAAAATGGTTAGGCGTAGATGACTCACTGGACGTATTCGGTGTGCATGGTATCGGTGGTATCGTTGGTGCACTGTTAACCGGTGTGTTCACTGCCCCTAGCTTGGGCGGTACCGGTGCTGCTGATTTCGTAATCTCATCACAACTGCTGATTCAAGCAGAAGGTGTAGTGATTACGATTGTTTGGTCAGCGGTAGCCGCTTACATCAGCTACAAAATTGCAGATATGATTGTTGGTCTGCGTGTATCTGAAGAAGCTGAACGTGAAGGTCTGGATACTTCTTCACACGGTGAACGTGCTTACTCACTCTAACTTAAACACTTAAGTTCACTGTTACTCAAACGGGCACCTCGGTGCCCGTTTTTTTATTCCCGAATTATTCTTCGTAAAATAATCCCCATCACATAAATTAAGCACTCGGCCTCACTCGCTACATGCAATTCAATGCTATATTTTTACCTGTTACGCTCAACAGGAATGCCTGCCATGCTAGTCAGCTTGTTAACACTGATCTGTCGTCTTGTATTCAGAGTCAATGTCAGCGGCCTCGCCAATCTGCCCAAACAAGGTAAATTGCTGATTATCGCCAACCATGAATCGTTTCTCGACGGTTTGCTGTTGGGTTTGTTCCTGCCGATACGCGCCACATTCGTGGTGCATACCAGCGTCAGCAGACATTGGTTATTTAAACAGTTCTTAAAACTCACACCTTATTTGGCCGTCGACCCAACCTCGCCTCTAGCCATGAAGCACGTCATTAAACTGCTGGAATCTGGCCAGCCTGTGGTCATTTTTCCTGAAGGGCGCATTACACTCACCGGCTCACTGATGAAAGTGTATGACGGACCGGGATTTGTCGCCGCCAAAACCGGCGCCATGATTCTGCCGGTACGCATCGAGGGCGCTGCACATTCCTACTTCAGCCGATTGAGTCAGGCGCATCCCAGAAAAATCTTCCCCAAGGTCAATATCAGCATTTTACCGGTACGACATATTCCCATGCCAAATACCAACGATGCCAAAAGCCGACGCAAGCTGGCGGGTGACGCGATGCGCCGCGAGATGCAGAACATGCTGTTCAGTTCTACGCAAATTAACACGCTGTTCGAGGCGTTTCTGGACGCGATTGCCACCTACGGACGAGGCACCATGCTGGTAGAGGATATGCGTCAAGTGGAAGAAAGTTACGGCGATTTACTCAAAAAAGCACTGGCGCTGGGCAGACTGTCCCAAAAAATCACGCATCAGCATGAGAACGTAGGTGTACTCATGCCGAATGTCACCAATACCATCTGCCTGATTTTTGGCCTGACAGCATTTGGGAGAATTCCCGCCATGCTGAATTACACCGCTGGCAGCGCAGGCATTCAAAATGCCTGTACCGCCGCCTGCGTTAACACCATCATCAGCTCGCGTCAGTTCATTGAAACCGCAAATCTGGAAGACACCATCTCAGGTCTGCATGATGTCAAAATCGTTTACCTCGAAGATTTACGCCAGCAGTTTGGTTGGCTGGACAAATTATGGTTAATGGGTTTCGCCTTATGGCTACCAAGATTGGTCGCCTGCAAAATCAACCCGCAAGATCCGGCAGTGGTGCTGTTTACTTCGGGCAGCGAAGGCAAACCCAAAGGCGTGGTGCACTCACACAGCACCATTTTGGCGAACATTGCACAAATCAAGGCAGTGATTGATTTCTCCCTGCAGGATAAATTCATGATGGTACTGCCCTTATTTCATGCCTTTGGTTTCACCTGCGGCGCGATTTTGCCGCTGGTGGGCGGCAGCCGTCTATTTATTTACCCATCACCACTGCACTACCGCGTGATTCCGGAAGTAATTTATGACCGCGGCTGTACCGTGTTATTTGGCACCAGTACCTTTCTTGGCAATTATGCGAAATTTGCCAATCCTTATGATTTTTACAAATTGCGCTATGTAGTGGCCGGTGCGGAGAAACTCAATGAAGAAGTCCGCAGCACGTATACCCATAAATTCGGCATCCGCATTCTGGAAGGATACGGTGTCACTGAGTGTGCACCGGTACTGGCGGTCAACACACCAATGGCGAATAAATCGGGTTCAGTCGGTACTCTGATTCCCGGGCTGGAAGCCAAACTGGAGCCAGTACCCGGCATCTCTGAAGGCGCGCTGCTTTCCGTACGTGGCCCAAACGTCATGCTGGGTTACTATTTATTTGATAATCCGGGTGTGATTGAAGCTACCACAGACGGATGGCACAGTACCGGTGATATTGTCAGCATCGATGAAGACGGATTTCTGTTTATTAAAGGCCGCGTTAAACGTTTTGCCAAAATTGCCGGTGAAATGATATCGCTGGAATGCGTGGAAGCCATTGCCAACCATGCCTCACCCAGCCACCAACACGCTGCCAGCACCCAGCTTGACGCTGCTCGCGGTGAAAATATCGTATTGTTCACTACTGACAGCAGCCTAAGCCGCGATCAGCTAAGCGCAAGCGCCAAAAGTCTAGGGCTGCCTGAATTGGCGGTTGCAAAAAAATTGGTGACCATAGAAACGCTGCCGTTACTGGGCACCGGAAAAACCGATTACATCACCCTAAAAACCATGGCCGAAACTGCCTAAACCCCAAACAAACACACCATCACCGTGAGCTACCAGGCGGATTCAAATTTGAAGTGCAACGCCCGTAAGTTCTAAAAATACCTCATGAGG